>ERZ777306.190-NODE-190-length-127343-cov-12.389613_pt1 | contig 127343 bp, 115 predicted proteins | sample MGYA00374966_ERZ777306 | MGnify/ENA primary metagenome ERZ777306 (study PRJEB29329, sample SAMN06343882) | mouse gut metagenome | isolation source: Mouse cecum | place: Austria: Vienna | collected 2014-11-15 ... | reverse complement strand
TGCTGCATTAAGAGCAAGTAAGTTTGTTTGGTCTGCTATATCTCTAATGATACCTGTTACATTCTTAATATCCTCGCTCTGCTGCGTAACTTCAGTAGTTTTATCAGAGACACTATGCATTGTGCTTGTGAGCTGGTCTAAAGAAGCTGCTACTTGCTCTAAAGAACTCGCTTGAGAGTGAGAGCTTTTTGTCAGAGAATCCACCGCATCTTGAAGATCAGTGCTTTCATTAGAAAGAATATGAGCAAATTCGGCTCTTTGTTTGAGCATTTTTGTTATCTCATCACCCAAAAGATTAGCTGTGACTTCCATATGTCCTTTAGGGTCATCAATTCTTATTGTAAAATCAGAATCTCTATAACTCTCAAAAACACTATCAAGCTTATTTAAATCTGCGGTAATCTTGGTCTCTAAAAGCTCCAAAAGCCTATTGAGACTTGCTCTTAGCTCATTAAGCTGGGGGTTATTTGAAGTAGCTTGCACACGCACAGAGAAATCCCCTTGCTCTACATTTCTACATACTTCAAGAGATTCTTGGACGACTTTAGAATCTTGTTCTAAAAACTCTTGAGTAATTTGGATATTTTCATTTACAGAGCGGGCAATGACATCAAATTCATTTTGAGATTTTAGCGACTTAACAGGTAAAAGACAAACTACAGAAGCTTTATAATTGATAAAGTCAAAAAAGCTCTTTAAATTATCTTGAATGCCTTTGAGTGGCAAAAGCATTTTATTTATAATAAAGCCTAAAGTTAAAATAACGACTAAAATACTTAAAAGTGTGCTTATGATTTCCTCTTTTAAAAGTCTATTTGCAGAATCATTATAAAAATGTGATTCCATAATAGAGCAAACCATACTAAAATTCCCAAAACTACTGCACACAACTTTTTTCTTTAAATTATTGTCGCCTTGAACTTCAAAAAGACTATCGTTTTTAAGCAAGCTTGGATTTAACTTTATAGCTTGTGAGATATTTTTACCTAAGACCGTCTCTGTGCCAATTTTACTCACATCAGTATGCAAAAACACTAAACCTTCTTTGCTATAAACATAACTTTGTATATTCTCTGATGAGCCAATAGGCAAAACAGAATCTATAAGTTTTGATATTGAATCATCTGTGGCAATAACCCCTAAAAATTTCTTATTCTTATCATACATTGGCAAAGCATAACTCAAAGAGAGATTCCCACTTGAATCTACATAAGGAGGTATAATAGCAAAATCTCCTCGTTCTTTAGCCATTTTATACCAATTTCTCTCCTTGACATTATATCCAGTTTCAAGAGAGAGTATTTTCCCATTTGAGCGGATATTCTTACCGCTCTCCTCCAATCCCACATAGGTTAAATCAAGCCCTGCAGATTGCCTTAATATCTCAAAGAAATAAATCATTTCAGAATCATTTAAGGAGGTTTTAACCAACACATTACTTGCTGCAACAAGCACTCTTTTTTGTCTTTGAGCATAATTTTCTAGTGCGTTTAAGAATGCGTGGTTGGTTACAATTTGTTGCATTTTAAGGTCTTCGTGTGTGAGTGTTCTAAGATTATAATAACTTATACAACTTGTTACACCCAAAATCAAAATGATTATGAAAACAACAAAAATAGTAAGCTTTTGCCTTACCGTTCCATTAAAAAGTCTCATAATACTTGTTTCCTCCTTTAAAGTTATAGTAAAATTATAAGCTCTATGTTGTTAAACTAAAATCATTAGAAAATAACGAATAAGTAAAATCGGACTATAATAAAAAAAATAAAAAATCTAACTTTAATTTTTGCCCAAATTTTAAAAAAAAAAAAAAAACGAAAATTTTCCTATTTATATTTTTGATTTATATCAAAATAAAATAGAAAAGGAATATCTTTTGCTTATAAGCGTTTAGAAATTTACACAAAGGGGCTTTATGCAAAGTGGATATTATAATACCACGGGTGGTATGGTAACGCAATTTAACCGCCTTGATTTGATTTCAAATAACCTTGCTAATCTCAATACCACAGGCTTTAAGCGTGATGATGTTGTCATTGGCGACTATCTAAGACTTTTTGAAACACATAAAGAGCAACTTCCCATAGAAGACCACACACGCAAAGCTGCTAAATTCCTCAATCGCACAATGGATAGAGTGCCAATTATTAGCGAAGAATATACTGATAGAAGCATAGGAAGTCTTGCACAAACAGATAATACGCTTGATTTTGCCTTGCAACATCAAAATGCTTTTTTTGTTGTAAAAACCCCTGATGGAATCCGCTATACACGAGATGGAAATTTTCATATTGACGCTGATGGACATATTGTGAGTAAAGAAGGGCATCTTGTGCTTAGTCGCGATGGATTGGAAGAAGGAGAGGGTATTTCTGTCCCCACAGGTATGCACCTAGAGAGCGATAATAGCGGTAATCTTTATTTAAGAAATATTAATAATGACGCCATTGCGGAGCAAATCAATATTGGCGCACTTGCCGTAGTGGGATTTGAGAATCCGCGTTATCTTAAAAAAGTCGGTAAAAATTTTTATGAATATCCAGAGGAACGTTTGGAAGAACGCGATATTTTGCAAAATAATGGTATCATTGCGCAAGGTTTTTTAGAAAAAAGCAATGTCAATGCCGTGCAAGAGATGACTTCCCTCATTGAAACAAATCGTCTTGTAGATATGTATTCTAAGGTAATGAAAAGCCATATGGACGAACTTAACGCAGAAGCCATTACCAAACTTGCAGTGCGCGCTTAAAATTGATTCATTAATAATATGGAGTATTTATGCAAGGACACAGCCAAGCAATTAAAGAATTGCTGAACTGCTTTGAATACATTAAACGTTATCACACAGACATACTTGATTCCATAGCTATTATGCTTGAGATGTTTTGGCTTAAGCGGCATTCTCCTGCATTTATTCAATCCCTCATTGCTCTTGCTGCCAAACGAAAGCCTATTTATGAAGAATGCACAAACGCGTTAAAAGATGCGCTCGGAGAGGAGCTTTATATACCGCTTAACCCTCATTCTAATGTATTGAAGATTCTCAAAGTCATTATGGCAAATGATACTTCAAATCATACAATAGAGGAATTTTTGCATATTATCACGCAAAAAAAGACAACGCATAAGCTGTTTTCTTACTCTACCCCACTTGAAATTAATGAGCTTCTTGTAGGATTGCTTGATATTAAAGAATCTCAAAGCATATATAATCCGTGCTATGGCACAGGAAGCCTATTTTTTGCGATTGCTAATTATGCACATAGTTTTGAGCTTTATGGCGAAGAGTTAGAATCAAGCCTAGCACGGATTGCTAAAATTATTTGCAAGATTTTAGATTTAAATACGCAACATTTGATTTTAAATAATATTCTCAAAAATGCTCAATTTAAAAATCAAAAATTTGATAAAATCATCTGTAATCCACCACTTGATAGTCATATAGGCACACAATTTTTAAAAGAGGACGAGCGATTTGCCACTTATGAAGCACTTATTAAAACGTATCCTGAACTCCTTTTCTTAATTCATTCGCTCTCGCATCTTAAAGATAAAGGTGTATTTATCCTGCGCACACAAACACTACTCAAATCCTCACTTGAAGGCAGACTAAGAGAAAAACTTTGCGAAGAAGGCTTGATAGAATCTATTATTGAATTGCCAAAAAATATTTTTCCTCATCAAACACACGAATTTTCAATTATCGTGCTCTCTCCAAATAATCGTGCAATTTTACACATTAATGCAAATGCACCACATTTTTATCATAAAGATGGCAAATATAACCGCTTAGTTAATCTTAAAGAGCTGCTTAACATTTATAGACATAAATATGTTGGCACATATTCCTCCCTCACGCCTTTAAGTGAAATTGACCCACACGATTTGCGCGTTGCGCGTTATATCCAAGAACCCCAATCTAGCAGAAAAAATCATACGCTACTGGGCGCACTCAATATCAATGTATTTCGTGGGCAACGCGTGTATGGAAGTGCAAAAGATGAGAAAATTACTTATTTTGATTTGGGCATTGCTGATTTTATGGATTTTGGCTTTTCTGATGAGCTTTCCACCCAACGACTTAAGGGCGATAAAAGCAAGATTGAAAAATATCAGCTTAAACCTTATGACATTGCCTTATCTATTCGTGGCACGACACCTAAATTCACTATTTTAAGCCCAAAGCTTAAAAATAATAAGGTAGTAGCAAATGCAGGCATTATCATTATGCGCTCTCCTACCCCAGAAATTGCCATAGGACTTTATTGTTACCTTTTCTCAACGCAAGGGCAAAAAGCACTTGGCAAGATTTATGAGCGTAATCTTGGTAGCATTAATCCACCTGATTTAGAGCAACTCGCTATCCCCGATGATTTTTGCGCTAATGCACAAGAAACTTTCAGGCAGATTCAAAGTTATGCAAAAGAACTGAAAGTGCTTCAATCTAAACTCCAAGCATTAAGGGGCTAAATGCAAGAACTGAAAGTGCTTCAATCAAGATTTACAAATATCACTTATGGGAAAAATGTTACATTAGTGCAGCCAAGTAATCTTTATGGTTGCACACTTGAAGATGATGTGTTTGTGGGTCCATTTTGTGAAATTCAACGCGATGTATTTATCGGCAAACGCACGCGTGTGCAATCTCATAGCTTTATCTGCTCTCTCGTGCAGATTGGGGAAGATTGTTTTATTGGGCACGGCGTGATGTTTATTAATGATAGATTCTCACTTGGCACTCCCGCTCCAAATGCTACAATGTGGGAACATACACGGATTGGAAACCGCGTGAGTATCGGTTCAAATGCGACAATTTTGCCTGTATCTATTTGTGATGACGTAATCATCGGTGCGGGAGCAGTGATTACACGCTCTATTACGCAAAGTGGATATTATGCAGGAAATCCTGCACGTTGTATTCGCCCACTTAATCCTACTTTTACGCCAACACAATCGCCCAATCCAAACACAAAAGATAATCAATGAAGCCCTCTTATCCACAGCATATTGCAGTGATTATGGACGGCAATGGACGTTGGGCAAAAAAACAGGGTAAAAAACGCACACAAGGGCACAAAGAAGGTGCAAAAATTGTCCGAGATATAACGCAATGGTGTGCAGAAAAAGGGATTCCATATCTCACGCTCTATGCGTTTTCTACCGAAAATTGGAAACGCCCCAAAATTGAGGTGGATTTTTTAATGAAACTTTTAGAAAAATATTTGCACGATGAAAAACCAGTGTATATGAAAAATCATATCCGATTCCGGGTCATTGGAGATATTAGCGTTTTTAACACACGCCTTAAAAATGCTATTTTAGAGCTTGAACACGCCACGCAAAACCACACAAAACTCACGCAAATTCTCGCTCTTAATTATGGCTCTCGCGATGAAATTGCGCGCACTTTTATTAAACTTGCTCATACGCTCACCCCGCACACTCTTGCATCGCTTAGTAGTCAAGATATAATTTCTATGATTAATGCCAACCTTGATACAGCCACGCTGCCCGATGTAGATATGCTAATACGAACAGGTGGCGAAAAACGTATCTCAAATTTTATGCTTTGGCAGGCAAGCTATGCCGAACTTTTTTTCACACCTACTTTATTTCCTAGCTTTGGTAAAAATGAACTTAATGCTATGCTTGAAGAATTCTTGCAACGACAGAGACGATTTGGGGGCGTAGAATAATATCTTTATGTTTTATTTGCAAAAAAGTGCTAAAACTTCGCTGTATATAACCATATCTTCTATAAAAATTAAGGATATATAATGGATTTACAAACTCTTAAAAAAGCCTATCCCAAAGCTCTACCTTACCACATTGGCGGCAAAGTTGGTATTCAGCCTCGCAAAAGATTACGCTCTATTGATGAACTAGGATTAGCCTATACACCCGGCGTCGCTGTGCCTTGTAAGCAGATTGAGGCTAATCCTTTAAGCGCATATGATTACACTTCAAAAAGCAATCTTGTTGCAGTTATTAGCAACGGCACAGCAGTGCTTGGACTCGGCGATATTGGAGCTATGGCAAGTAAGCCCGTTATGGAGGGAAAAGCCATTTTGTTTAAAACTTTCGCAGGAGTTGATGCCTTTGATATTGAGATTAACGAAAAAGATGTGGATAAATTTGTCGCTGTAGTTAAGGCGATTTCGCCCACATTTGGTGGCATTAACCTAGAAGATATTAAAGCTCCGGAATGCTTTGAGATTGAGCGAAGACTCATTGAAGAGCTTGATATTCCTGTAATGCACGATGACCAACACGGCACAGCAATTATCTCTACTGCAGGAATTATCAACGCCTTGCACCTTGTAAATAAAAAAGCAAAGGATATTAAGGTTGTCGTATTTGGTGCGGGAGCTGCAGCTGTGGCGTGTGCAAAAATGTATAAAGCATTTGGCGTGAAAAATCTTGTAATGTTTGATTCTAAAGGTGCAATTAGTGCAAATAGAACCGATTTAAATGATTTGAAAAAAGAGTTTATCTGCCAAGAGAACTATGCCTCATATAAAGACGCGCTTAATGGCGCAGATGTAATGCTTGGGCTATCAAAGGGCAATTTATTAAGCGGAGATGATATTAAGGGAATGAATGAATCTCCCCTCATTTTCGCACTAAGTAATCCTACGCCAGAAATTATGCCCGATGAGGTGAAAAAAGCACGTCCTGATGCAATAGTTGCCACAGGACGCAGTGATTTCCCCAATCAAATTAATAATGTGCTTGGATTTCCCTACATCTTTAAAGGTGCGCTTAAAGTGCGTGCGAGCAAAATTAACGAAGAAATGAAATTTGCCGCAGCTTATGCAATCGCTAATCTTGCACGTGAACCAATCACCGAAAAACTTGAAAAACTTTTAAAGAAAAAAATGAGTTTTGGCAAAGAATATATTATCCCCTCTGCCTTTGATGAAAGACTTGATGATGTCGTCTCAAATGCCGTAGCAGATGCAGCGATAAAAAGCGGCGTGGCAAGGGTGTAAAGCAAAAAACGAACTATTTTATATCGGGTTTTTGTGGAGCTTCCCATTTTCACAGGCTCAAATTGTTTGATACGCTCCACAGGATAATTATAGTGAAGTATGAGTTTGAGAAAACTCAAGGTTTGCACTTGCTCTTCGGGATTGGTATATTTGCGTTTTTTGCTTTGATAGGTATAAGTAACATATTCTTTATTTTCATCAAAAGCAATCAAGCCTTGCTTAATCTCTTCTTTAATTAATTCTTCTTGCATTATGCTTTAACCTCCTTGATTTTCCAACCTTACAAAGTAATAAGATAATTTTTGCCCTTAATTACACTTTAATCCACAATTAATAAGCAGATTGCTAAAGCCACTTTTAGCAATATTCCCTTGATGAAAATCCTTGATTTTCACGCCCAAATAGCAATCCTCTAGCTTAGAATAAAATGCTTTTTTGTAATCCATACGCAACACTCCCTTATGCCTTTACTTTGCTGTATTTTAGCGATATTGGGCTTAATTTCTTATTGGATTGTTTTTTGAATTTGAGTGCAAGTTTTACGCAAAATAAGGAATAATCTTATACTCCATATCGTTTTCTTCCAAAAATTTTTTTACCCCATAATCCACATTTTCACAACTCGTTACAAACACTCGGCGAACACTTCTTTTAGCAAAAATCTTTTGATTTTGCTCTAAGTATGCTGTACAATCGCCTAAAAAGATTCTTAAATGCTCCTGCTTCACTTGCGAACGCTCCCAATTCTTGCACTGAATCAAAAGTGCCTCTTTACCTTTATATGCAATGATGTCAATGCCTTTATCGCGCCGACCCTCCTTAAGTCCTTTAGGATATACCTTGTAACCCTGCTGTTTATAATGCCTAACAATTTGCAATTCGTATTTATCGCCTTTTTGTTTATTATGTCGTGCATTATTAGAATCTTTATTCTCTCTGTAAGCATACATCGTGCGCTTTTTAGAAAAGAACACATAACGTAATAATTTAAACAATACACCCACAAATGTCTCCTTATTCCTCTAAATACTCAAATGCCACAAACACCATTAAGTAAGTTTCACCCTCTCCCATCTTCTAGCACTTTAGATTCTCCATCTGTGCCACTAATAAATTTTCAATAAAAAAACATTTTGTATTGTAACTTAATGTTTTAGTTCTTTTCAATATTTTTATTCAACCTTTAAATAACCCTTGAAATCCTTGCCTACAAGCTCTACAAGATTTTTAATAATTTTTTGTTGATATTTGTCATAATCCCTAATATTAGCACCCACATATCCAAACCATACTTGAGTTTTTTTACCTCTGTTATCCTTACAAATGATACTCACTGCAATTTTTTTTGTTACTATTGGGATAGTATATATATTTGTATTTGGCGTGGTTATGCTAGTATATTTACCTGATATATATGCCGTGCTTGTATTATATGTGGTGTAGCTCCCAGTGTATTGAGAAGAAGAAGTATCTAAAGAAAAAACAAGATAGCAGTTTGTTGATTTGGTTTCTAAATTAAATCCATTAATTTGAAAACCATATTCAACCATTGTTTCAGCCAGTGATAGTGCAAACTTTTTATCTGTGATGCTTGGCATTTCATCTGTGTAGATGGTAAGTGGTTCTTGCTTATTAAAGGTAATTTGAGGGTCTATTTGCGTTGAATAATAAGCTTTAGCAGAACAGCCATTAATAAATAGACCAGAGAGCAATATGCTTATGATAATCCAAAATCTTTTAGTGGAATCTAACATTTTTCTCTCCCATCTTCTAGCACTTTTGCTTCTCCATTAGATTCTATTTCCAACACGACATAAGGAAGCCCTTGCTTGTTTAGCTCACTCATAAAGAAGTCGGGGTCGTTTTGTTCCATATTCCACACACCACTGCCATTTTTAGAATCCACGCCTTGCGCCTCACCTCCCTGTGGCATATCTTTATTAAGCTCCAAACGCTCGGCATTGTAAGATTTCACATTAGAATCTAAAGAATGTGTATCTTGCTTAAGATTTGCAGGTTGCGCCGAAAAATCCGATTGAGATAAGGCTGTGCGCCTATCGATTGAGGATTTTTCAAGCTCCTGCGAAGATTGAGTAAGAGACACATTCTTGCTTGCCCCAACGCCCCATTTACCCTCGCATATTAGCTTCGCCCCAATCATCGCAGGCACACCTGTGGTATAGCTCACACCTTGCGCATTCACTTCCGCGTAGCATTTCTCGTGCTCACACACATTATAAATATAAATCGTGCGCTCCTTGCCCTCTTTCACGCCCTTAATGTAGCAGCCGATATTTGTCTTACCCTTTGTGCGACTTGCCAAACTTGCAGGGTCGGGCAAAAGTGTCTTTAACACTTCTATTGGCACGATTTTTTGCCCCTTATGCTCTATGCTATCCACGCGCAAAAGCCCGACATTCTCCAAGCACTTCATATGCGTGAGGTAACTCTCGCCAAAAGTCATAAAAAAACGGATTCTTTTCAATCCTTTGATATTACGCACAAGCGATTCTAGCTCCTCGTGATAAAGTAAATAGCTGTTTTTCACACCCACTTCGGGATAATCCCACTCTTTCATTAGCGCAAGAGGTGGAATATCGCGCCACTCACCATTAAAATATGACTCATTTTTCAAATCCTGCGTGTTAGATTCCAATTTAAAATGCTTCTCTTTAGCCTCAAATTTGCGATAAATGCTATCACGCGAGAGGTCAAAGTTTTGTGCATATTGACTTTGAGAATCTTTTACCCAAAATCGCGCTTTCGAGCTGACTTCACGCAAGTTTATCTCGGGATTAAAATTTGTCGCAAAGGCGTATCCGTGGTCTCCTGCGTTGCAATCCAAAATATCAATGCTATGAATCTCATCAAAATAATGCTTCTGCGCATACGCACAAAAGACATTTGTAACGCCCGGATCAAAGCCACTGCCAAGCAGTGCGTAAATCCCCGCTTCTTTGTAGCGCGTGTCATACGCCCACTGCTCTTTATACTCAAAATGTGCGGAATCGGGGTGTTCATAATTTGCAGTGTCTAAATAATGCGTCTTTGTGTGCAAACACGCCTCCATAATGCTCAAGTCCTGATAGGGAAGCGCGACATTCACCACAAGCTTTGGGCGGTATTTATTAATCAAAGCCACAAGGGATTCCACATTATCCGCATCAACTTCATCAATCTCAATTTCGCCTAAACCCTTAGCGCGGATAGAATCTGCGATTGCCTTACATTTACTAAGTGTGCGCGAAGCTAAGATAATACGTGAAAACACCTCGCGATTTTGCGCCATTTTGTGCGCGACAACGCCCCCAACTCCCCCTGCTCCGATTTGTAAAACAACAGCCATAATCTCTCCTTTGTATGATATCATCGTTACTTTATACGTCATTATACACCAAATCCTTGAATCTAGCTAAATTTCACCGCTACAGCCCTAGATTCTGTAATGTTTATGTTATGATTACATTTTATCTTTAGCCAAAGGATATGTATGCTTCTCTCACTTGCCATAGATACCGCATTTAAAGGCTATCTTAGCCTACAAAATACCATAGAAAACGATTTTGAATTAAATGGCATTGCCCCTTTAGAATCTGCCACACCCACACAAATAAGCTATATAGACCAAGATAAATACTTGAGTAATCTTACAGATTCTCAAGCGGGTGCTGTTTTTATCCGCCCTCACTTGCTTGATAAAGTTCCTTCACATATTCAGCCTCTTGTAGTAGAGAATCCCCATCTTGCTTTTGCCTTGCTTTCACAGCTTTTTGCTGCGCCTTGTTTCACGCTCACCACTCAAAATCCCCGTACAAATAATATTCAAATAGGTGCAAATGTCGTTATTGGCGATAATGTCAGCATTGGGGAGCATAGCATAATTATGCCAAATGTCGTTATTGGCGATAATGTCAGCATTGGGGAGCATTGTAAAATTTATCCTAATGTCGTCATTTATCGCGATAGTATTATTGGTAATCGTGTAAATATCCACGCAGGAAGCATAATAGGCTGTGATGGCTTTGGCTATGCGCATACAGCAGAAGGAAAACATATTAAAATTGAACATAATGGGCGCGTTGTTATAGAAGATGATGTGGAAATTGGTGCAAATAATACTATTGATAGGGCTGTATTTGGGCAAACGCTTATAAAGCAAGGGGCAAAAATTGACAATCTTGTGCAAATAGGGCATAACTGCGTGGTTGGAGAGCATACTCTCCTTGTCTCACAAGTAGGGCTTGCTGGCTCAACTACTACCGGGCGTAATGTCATAATGGGTGGACAAGCTGGCACAGGAGGACATATTCATATTGGTGATTTTGTGCAAGTCGCTGGACGCGGAGCAGTAGGTAAAAATCTCCCTCCACATACCAAATGGGGCGGACACCCGCTTATGGAACTCAATGAATGGATGAAATTCTATGTTTCATTGCGTAGATTGATAAAAAAAGATTCTAAAAAGCTATAATGAAACTAAAAATATCATTGTCTTAAAAGGATACCGAATGAACAAATGGAATAACTTTGATACAAGCTGGATAATTTCTCTTTTTGGAACAGCTGTGGGTGCTGGGATTTTATATCTGCCAATTAAAGCAGGTGGAGGGGGAATCTGGCCTGTAATAGCAATGTGTTTTATTATATTTCCTATGGTTTATCTTAGCCATCGCGCACTTAGTCGTTTTGTATGTCAAGCAAATGGTAATGATAAAGATATTACATACGCCGCTGAAGAATATTTTGGTCGCAATGTAAGTATATTTATCTCAATTCTCTATTTTTTTGCAATTTTTCCTATTTGTCTCGCATATTGCGTAGGCATTACAAACACATTTGAAAGTTTTATTTATCATCAGATTCTCCCACTTGTCAATGAAAATCACCCGGCAGTTGCTCCACTTGGGACTTTAGCTGGATTTATACAAGACATTTATTACGACCCATATAGTTTTCTCCACCAAAGCGAATCTGGAGCACTCCTTAAACTTAAATCTGAAAATTATGCTACTTTGCACCCATTTTGGCGAGCTGGGCTTGTTTTTATCTTGGTAAGTGCTTTTATGCTTATTATGCTTTTTAGTGAAAAACTTATCATAAAAGTGTGCCAATGGCTTGTATATCCTCTTTGTGCTATTTTATTTATATTTTCACTCTATCTTATTCCCCAATGGAATCTTGAAAGCATTACATTTGTACCCGATATAGAAGATTTTTTGATAATTGTATGGCTTACACTTCCCGTGCTTGTATTTTCTTTTAATCACTCTCCTGCTATTTCTACCTTTGCGCTAAGTGCTAAGCGCGAATATGGAGCAGATGCTATCATAAAATCAGATTCTATACTTTTGCGCACTTCAATTATGCTTCTTGTCTTTGTAATGTTTTTTGTCATCTCTTGTGTGCTCTCTCTTACACCACAAGAGCTTATAGAAGCTAGAGCACAAAATATCCCCGTGCTCTCATATTTTGCCAATAAACTTGATAATCCATTGATTTCCTATGGTGGTCCTTTGATTGCATTTTTGGCAATTTCTAGTTCATTTTTTGGGCATTATTTTGGTGCACGTGAGGGTGCATATGGCATTGTAAGGAAATGTTGCAAAATTGCGGGAAACAAAGAGCCAAATCTCAAACTTATTGCAGCAATATGCACATTTGTAATGTATGTTATTATGCTTATTACTGCCTATATCAATCCAAGCGTTTTAGGGTTTATTGAGGATTTAGGAGGTCCGATTATTGCAGCTATCCTTTTTCTTATGCCTATTATTGCTATTTATAGCGTATCTAAGATGAAACAATTCAAAAACCCAGCTCTTGATGCTTTTGTCTTTATAACAGGGCTTTTAACAATATTTACTATTACTTATAAGCTCATATTGTAAGATATTTATTTGGATTCTTGATTCTCTAAATGTGTGATATTAAACACAATAAATTTATAGCACACATATATAATGCCAATCCACAAAATAAGCATAAAAATTGAAGTAAGCATATTATCTCCTTTGTTTTCAATAAGTATGAGAATCTGCTTGCATCTCGTCTCGAGTAATCTTTACTCTATCCATTGCACGCCATACATACACAATATATGCCAACACAAAAGGCACAAGCAAAGACACATAACTCATCACAGAAAGCGTATAATAGCTTGAGGAGGCATTTTTTATATGAAGAGAGCTTTGCAAATCAGCGATTGAGGGATAAAATGCACTCTGTCCCAAACCCACATTTAAAAATACTGCCATTACCACAATTACACTGCCCATACCAAGCGGGAAAATACCCTTTTTACTCTGTGCAAAAACATTAAGATATATTCCCCATAGCACCAAACCCACACCAACGCATAATCCCACAATTAAATAAGGCATAGAAAAGAAATTATGCAAATACACATAAGGTTGCAATGTTACACCCTTTGAATCCACATAAAAACCCTCTTTAGAGCAAATCCACATTAAAAATCCAAGCACACAAGGCAAAAATGCCACACTTGAGAGTAAAATGACTTTTCTTGCGCGTTTAGCTATCTGCGTATCATCAATATTGTTTAAAAAATAGCTCGCCCCTAGAATCTGACTTAAAAACACTAATGCCAAACCAAGCAAATAGTTTGCAGGCTCAAGCAATGCCTCTAATCCCCGACTTACCATACTCCATTCAACAAAATTATGTTCATCAAGCACAAAATGAGAGCCACTAAAAAATGTGCTAATAGCCACACCAATCAAAAATACACCAAATACGCCATTAATCCACAAAAACGCCTCATACACCTTTGAACCTAACAAATTCCCTTCTTTTTTGCGATATTCATAGCTCACAGCTTGGATAATAAAACAAAATAAAATAGTGAGCCATACCCAATATGCCCCGCCAAAACTCGTGCTATAAAATAAAGGAAATGCGGCAAAACAAGCTCCACCAAAAAGCACCAAAGTAGTAAATCCTAATTCCCATTTGCGCCCAAGCGAGTTAATAAGCATTGTTTTCTCCAGCTCATCTTTGGCAACCACGCAAATGAGGCTTTGCCCACCCTGCACAAAAAACATAAATACAAGTAGCCCTCCAAGCAAACTGACAATAACCCACCAATATATTTGCAATTCGTCCAAATCAAGTCCAAAAAACATTATTTACCCCCTTTTACACTTTCTAGAAAAACGATTTTGCGTTCTTCTTCAAAACCCTTTCTAATGCTACTCACCATAATGCCAATTTCGGCACAGAGCAATAATGTAAAGAGAAAAGCGAAAAGAAAAAATGAAATTTGTATATTTACACTTGAAAGCTTAGTGGCTGCAACACCAACAGGAAGTAAGTCCTGTATTGCCCAAGGCTGCCTTCCTACTTCAGCAACTATCCACCCTGCCTCTGCGGCAATATAACCAAAAGGTATAGCAATCACACATAGCCATAGAATCTTAGGGAATCTCTCTATATTATTTGCCATTGCCAAATACAATACAATGATAAAAAGCACAAAAAATACGCTACCCAACGCCACCATTAAATGAAAACTATAAAATGTCAAGGCAATAGGTGGTATTGCTTCTTCAGGCTGTGATAAATAACCATAGCCAAAATTTGGCATATGAGATTCTAAAATCCCGCGAGTAAGATTCATACGCACATTATCATTTTGCACCTTTGCTTCTTTGTAGTCTTTGAGTGCTTGTAGGGCGATTTTGCCACTATGGATTTTAGAATCTATACCTACTATGTCTTTTTCTTTATTGCCATAAAGCAAATCGTTAATGCCCGGAACAAAACTATCAGGGCTACGATTACCCAAAATAGAGAGTGCATAGGGAATGGTAATATCAAATAAAAATACTTCTTTGTCATCGCCGGGCTTTTTGTTTGGATTAAGAATGCCAAACGCAGTTATTCCTGCACGATGTTCGCCATCATAGATTCCCTCCATTGCGGCAAGCTTCATCGGTTGATGTTGTGTTACACGATAAGCACTCTCATCACCACTGAAAAACAAAAATATTGAAGTTATAAGCCCAAAACTAGCTCCCACAACCAAGCTTTTTTTCGCCTCAATACGAAATCGCCCATTAAGGAGATATAAGGCAGAAATCCCCATAACAAAAAGAGCAGAAATGACATACCCACTTGCTGCTGTGTGGAGAAATTTTGATATTGCCACAGGTGAGAGGGCAACCTCCCAAAAATTACTCATCTCATTGCGCGCCGTATCGGGATTAAAAATCGTGCCTATGGGATATTGCATCCAACCATTTGCTACGAGAATCCAAAATGCCGATAAATTGCTTCCAATCGCAACAAGCCAAGTAGATAACAAATGGAATCCCTTAGAAACCTTATTCCAGCCAAAAAACATTACAGCAAAAAATGTAGCTTCCAAGAAGAATGCCATAATGCCCTCAACTGCCAAAGGAGCACCGAAAATATCGCCTACGAACCAAGAATAATTTGCCCAATTTGTGCCAAACTCAAATTCCATAATAATGCCTGTTGCCACGCCAATAGCAAAATTAATCGCAAAAAGTGTGAGCCAAAAACGTGTAATTTTGCGCCATTGTGGATTGCCACTTTTGACATAAATGCTCTCCATAATCGCGATAATAAAAGAAAGTCCCAAAGTCAAAGGCACAAACAAAAAGTGATATAACGCTGTAAGAGCAAACTGCGCTCTTGCCCAATTCACGCTTGATAATTCATTTACCATATCCATAATATTTCCTTAAAATCTAAGTTGGTTTAATACGAAGTGAGATTCTCTAATACAAAATGACTTTTTTGTTCATCATCGCCTATATGAGAGAGAGTTTTATCATAAACAAATACCTTAAGCACAGCAAAAATAACTAAAAGTTTGATAACAATAATCTTCCAAAGCACTTTACCAAGTTTTAGATTCTTAAAACCATCAATATAAAACATTAATGCTTTTCTCAAAAATCCCACATAAACTCCAATTACGATAAAATAACAAAAGTCGGATTTTATCAAATTTTATATATCTTTCCTTACATAAAATGTGCTTTTTTGTAAAATTTTTACGGCATTTTGAGTGATAATTATTAATTTATTTTACTTTTGGTATTTTGATGTAAAATTACGCTCTACAAATAAATAAATGGGGACATCTTAATATGCCAATTTTGCAGCATTTTTTTGAGACTTTCCATAGTGCGCAACCACCGCTTCCTATGGAAAAAATACAAGATTCTATTTTTAATACGCTTTCTCCACAGGCTTTGAGCATTCTACTTTGCACCAATGAGCGCAATATTGCGTTATTTATGCAATGCCAAAGTTTTATAAAAATTTTAGAATCTTTGCACATATCACAAATAAATTCTCAATTAGATGCTTATGCTTCAAATGAAGATAAATCTATGATTCTTAGCGCGCTTTTAAAAGATGTATTTACCCTTCAAGCAACTATCATAGAATATAATCCACATTTCTTTGAGGAGCTTTTGCCATTTTTTATTCAGCTTAATCTTGCACATATCATTGATGATTTTGAACTTGATTTGTTTGCTTCGCTTAAAAATACTTTTTATTCTCAAAAAACATCACAAAAAGTAGATACAAAAGAAATACGAAGTCTTAAATCTCTTCATAGTGCCCTTGCTTTGCTTCATAACAACCTTTCACCTCTGCTTCCTCAAGAAACTCTTAAAAACTCACTTACGCACATAATGGAAAAATTAGAGAATCAACATTTTTCTATCGGTATTACAGGAGTGTTAAGTGCAGGGAAATCCACATTTTTAAATGCGCTTTTATCTCAAGAAATTTTAGGAAGCTCAAGTGTGCCAGAAACTGCCAACCTTACCATTTTGCGCTATGGAGAATCTGCAGGAGCAAGAGTGCATTTTTGGAGCAAAGAACAATGGGCTGATTTATGTGAGCAAAGCGCGTATGATACAAATCTTAAAGCCTTTATAGAAGAAAGTCAGGCTCATTTTGGCACACAATTAGACACATTTATTACCCAGCCACATACAACAAAAGACATTCAAACACACGAATTAAGCATTTATACTTCGGCAAATCATCAAAGTAAATTTTGCAATCTTATCCAAGAAGTAGAGCTTTTTACACCATTGTCATTTCTAAAAAATGGTGTAGAGATTGTTGATACACCCGGACTTGATGACCCAATCACAAAACGTGAAGAAATCACTCGCTCTTATATTCAACATTGTGATGTGCTTATCCACGTGATGAATGCAAGCTGTGCAGCAACGCAAGTAGACATTGATTTTATTTTAGAATCCCTGCTTGAACAAAACATCTCACGCCTACTTGTAGTGCTTACACGCATAGATTTGCTTACACCACAAGAGCTTGATTCTTCGCTTGAATACACCAAATCAAGCCTCATTGCCCAACTCAAAAAAGCACATTACAAAGGCGATATTGAATCCATTATCAATCGTATTGATTTTATTCCACTTGCGGGATATGCTGCACTGCTTTATCGCACAAATGCAGATACAAGCAACCTCTCTCTCACTTTAGAACAATGCGGTATCCTTAAGATAGAATCTTATTTACAAAAAATGCTTCTTGGTGAAGATAGCCTTAAGGCAAAAGATATGCTTTATCTCGCCTACAAAGCCACACTTAAAGTTGCTCAAGATACAGAAGAGATTATCAATTTAGAATCTTCTTTGTTAAATGCAAATGGCGAGGAGTTAGAGGAGCTTATTGCTCAAGATAAAGCACATAATGATGCCCTTATGCGCGAACTCTATGAGCTTGAAGAGCATCTTAGTGCCCTCCATAATGAGCTAAGTGAATTTCTTAAATCTCTTGAACTTTTTAGTGCAAATACTCTTAGTAAAGCTTCTATGCTCATCAAGGATAAGGTATTTAATGATATTATTTATGATTATACACGTGGAGCAAAACCTGATACAAATGCACTGCACAAAATGATAGAGCTAGGGCTTAAAGATTGTTTCGCCGATGTGGGGAGAGAGTATAAATATAAATTAGGCAAGAAAATTGCTCAACTTAAAAGCGCTATAACACTCTCAGAGGAGCTAGATTCTCCGCCTCCACATATTCATTTCCAGCTCAAAAACGCACAAATAAGTGCGATTACTCAAGAGTTACTTTCTGCACTTCCTTCGCTTGTGCGCTCTTTTAATAAATCTAGTCAAAATAAACTTAGCAACGCACTTGATAAACTTTTTGCAGATATGTTTAGCTCCTTTAGTGAGATTATTCAAAATAAAAACAAAGACATCGCAGCTCTGTTTTTAGCACATTTTCACGAGATTACTCAATGTGCTAAAAACCATATTCAAATGCAAATTGCTTATAAACAAGAAAGTCTCAACGCTGCTTTAGCCAAGCGAGAAAGTGGCGATACTCAAGCACTTAAAGATGCTCTTTACACCAAGCGAGAACAGCTTACAGGTATTATAAATGAACTTATGCAAGGTTTGCATAGTTTGCAATAATGAGATGAAAGGGTGCAAGAAACAATAATGGAACAAATAAGTGAAAATCTGCTAGAAAACTTTATTAACGAATATATCAGCGCAAAAAATCAGCTTTTGCAAGGAGGGAATCCTCTCTATGCTCTCATTGATAAAGCCCATTATGCGCTCAGTCAAATTGCCCCGCTAGATTCTCGTGCTACGCATACATTACAATCTCTCACTCAAAGCATTCAAGAACCAATGAAAGTGGCTATTATCGGGCAATTTAGTAGCGGAAAATCCACGTTTTTAAATGCACTTTTGGGCAAAAATATCCTGCCTAGTGGTATCACTCCCATAACTGCAAAAATATGCCATATTGTCTATGGACAAGATTATGCACTTGAGATTCACTACAAAAATGGCAATACTGCCACAAAAACACTCTCATACCTCAACGAAGTAAGTGAAGTCCAAAATGCCAAAATCGCCTTTTACAAGCTTTATGCGCCATTAGAACTCCTTAAAAAAATAAGTTTTCTTGATACACCCGGCTTTAACTCGCAAAATCAAAGCGATACAGATACTACAAATTCTATATTAGAAAGCGTTGATGGCATCATTTGGCTCACCCTCATTGATAATGTTGGCAAACACAGCGAAAAAGAAATTATCCTCTCCCACATTAAACGTTACGCAAGCAAAAGCCTCTGTGTCCTCAATCAAAAAGATAGGCTTAAAAATCAAGAGGAAATCAACATAAGCCTTGAATATGCTAAGAAAGCATTCAATGGACTTTTTGAGGAAATTATTGCCATATCTGCTAAAAATGCACTGCTTTCTTATGATGCTCCAAAAGAGCAAAGTGAGCATATGAGAGCAGATTCTCACATAGATTTTGTGCTTGATTTTCTCCATACACACATTGCTCCATTAGCTCAAGAATCTAAAAAACGCACGATTATTACGCAACTGCGCACTCTCGTACTTAGATATGCTCGTTTAAGTTTTCACGCGCATTTACGCTTTACTAAGTGTGAGACACTCCTTGCAGATTCTACTAAGTACTTCACAGAGCAATACCCTCAAAGTGCATTTTACAAATCATTCCCTACACTTTTTCATACTTTAGAATCCCAACTTGAATCACTTACTCAACACATTTACAACGCACTTGAAAAAACTCCCAAAGAGTTTGTGCGTGCTGATAAAAAATTTGGTATAAAAACACAAAATATACAAATAAAAGACATCACAACACTTCCTAGAGAGCGATTAAATCTTAGTTTATGCAATACAGATTCTACATTTGCAAGGCAATTTACCAAACTTGGTTTTGATATAACTGCCATAGGAGAACAATTTAATGCTCTGCTAAACGCACATATAGGGCATTTGAATGACAATATCATACAATGGTATGAAACATTTATTCCTACTTTGCAAAACTCACTTTTGCAAAAAACACTTAATGAGATAATGGGAACATATGATAACCTTATGCGTGAGCATTGTGAGAATCTTAACGCCCAATTAATGCTCGTTGCAAAAATCTTAACACTCAATTACCCACTAGCAATAAATCTTTGCCTCAATACAATAAGTTTAAAAATCCAAGAAGCCTTAGAAAAATACACCAAAACACCAGATACTTTGCCACTTTTTAATCCCACGCTTGAAAATATCCGCGATGAGCTCAATCTTGGCTTTCACTTCAACCTTTTACAAGAAAATCTTTTAACGCAACCACTGCATAAAAAAGCGTTGTGGCATTTTGAGCGAGAGGAAAAAGCACTTTGTGAGAAGCAATCTGCAATTATTGCAACTTATAAAGAGCAATACGCTCATCATTTTAAACAGCTTAAATCTTTGCTTCAAGCACTTAAAGATGTTTAAGATTAAATGAAAAAGATAATTTTTACTTTTCTCTGCACTCTCTCATTGTGCTGTTGTGATAGCCCACAACAAGCCTTCGAGCTTTTGCTCAATTATTCAAAATCTGAAACTTCATCTTTAAGATTACAATATCTCAAAGATGCTTTTGTGCTTTACCTGCAATGCACAAAAAATCCTTAAGTGATGAGGAATATAACTTTTAAAAAATCATATTGTGCCTCCACTAGATTCCATTAATGAAAACGCTTATCGGACAAAAAGTACAAGCCCATTTCAAAGCCTAGCCGTTGTGGAAAGCGAAATAAGAGAATCTTTAATCGCCAAAAGGGTTGAAGATTCTCAATACTCATCATATTTCTTTGCTCGTATATGGCGAGATATAACCCGTGATTAAGGGCAATGCGCTCTCCGGTGTTTCACGATATTTTCCTGTGGTAACTGAAATAGCATTCCTGTATATCTTGTAGGTTATGGAATGCACCTTGTAACAAAAAGAAAGTTAAAAATGTGATTTCAACCTCATATCAAGGATTCTTTTTATCGTTTTTTCACAAAATGCCACCAAAGAAAAATCACTGCACTTATAAGCAAAATTACGCCATTAACATTAAGCATAAAAGGTATGCCGCCTAAGCGCACAAGTGGCTGTGTGATAAAAGGTGAGCAAAATTGCCCCATAAAAACACTTGCAGATAAGAATCCTGCTGCCTTTGCACGCTCATATTCACTTGCTACACTTAGTAGCCACGAACTATTATTGACAAGAATAATCCCTAACCCCGAGCCTACAAGCACTAAAGCAAAAATAAGAATCTCATAGCTTTGAAACATTCCAATAAGCAAAAATCCGCCTCCAATAGCACTCAAAGAAATAAAATATAAGAGAAAAACACTTAATTTTGCACGAAGCCTTGCATAAAAAAGTGAAAGAATAGCTGTGCAAAGAGAGCTTACGGCTAAACTTATACCTATAAGATTCCCACTTTTATTGAGATTATGCGTGATAAAATGCGGAATTTGTGTGGGCATCACATAAAACATACTCATTGCATAAAATGAAAAAAGATAAATAGGTGCAAATTTGAAAAGATTAAAATTTACTGCCTTGACATCTGATTTGGACACGTTACGTTTTGGTTCAAAAAGCATTACAAGAGCTAAAATCAAGATGATAAAGCCTGAAAGATACACTAAAAAAGGATAACGCCAATCTATATCGCTTAACACACCACCCAATACAAGGAATACAGCGCCTCCACCTGCCATAAAAAAGCCTTGCAATCCTAAGGCTCTTTCCCTCTTCGCACCTTGATAGTAATCTCCAACAAGTGCACTTACAGCAGTCATAACAAACGCTGTGGCAATACCAAAAATTGCCCTTGATATGAGAATCCAATAAATACTTGCCTCCAAGAAAAATCCACACGCCCCACTTATGCTCCATAGTAAAATACTCGGATATAAAAATCGTAACCTGCCATAATTATCAAGCAAAAATCCACTAATGGGTGCAAAAATCATAATAAATAATGCAGGAAGCGTTAAAACTAAACGCGAAAGCATATCAATATGTGGTACATCTGCAAAATGTTCTTCAAAATGCGGCAGTGATGGTGCGATAATCGTCCCTCCAAGCACCGTCATTGAAGCAGTAGCAAAAAGTGTTACTTGAAACAAAAAAGTATCTGTAAGAGGTTGTTTTTGAGCACTTAAGTTATCTTTAGGCATATTATCTCCGAAACGATAAAATTAAACGCTATCTAAACTTTGCTGAATTTTGCTTTTCATATCTTCAATAATATTACGCGTTGTAGAATTTTCAGCGATTTCTTTTTTAATAGCTTTGAGCGCTTTACTTACCGAACTGTGATCTTTCATACCCAACTCTTTGGCAATTATGTTCATAGAGTTAATCATTAAAGAGTGTGCAAGATAAATAACTGCACGGCGTGCGAATGTAACCTTTCTATTGCGTTCTTTGGAGACAATTTCACTAGGTTTTATATTAAGCTCTTTACTGACAACTTTAATAATATTATCAAGAGTAATACCCTCAAGCTTTTCAATTTGATAGTTTTTAAGCACATTTTTGGCAATTTTTAGACTACTGCTCTCTGGAGAAAGATTAATATGAGCATTAATAGTAGAAAGAATCCCCTCAATCTGACGAATATTGCCATAAATATTTGAAGCAATATAGTCAATGACTTCATTTTCAAGCACAATACGATTAACTTCACATTTAGATTTAATAATGGCAATTTTGGTTTCAAGCTCTGGATTAGTAATTTCTGCCATAGCTCCCCACTCAAAACGCGTGCGCAATCTCTCCTCTAGTCCCTTAATCTCTTTTGGCGGCTTATCACTTGTCATTACAATTTGTTTTTGACTATTGTGCAAGGTATTAAAAGTATGAAGAAGCTCTTCTTGTATTCCTTCTTTGCCACCAAAAAACTGCACATCATCAATGAGCAAATAATCACACTTGCGATATTTATCCCGAAAACTATCCATTGTCTTGCGTTTGATTTTATCCATATAGTCATTAAGAAAATCCTCTGAAGTTACATAAAGCACATTTTTGTTTTTCTCTTTGACATCATTACCTATGGCATTAAGCAAATGTGTCTTCCCAAGACCTGACTTACCATAAAGTAATACAGGATTATAGGCACTTGCTTGCTGTTGCAAAACAAGTTTTGCTATCGTATAGGCATATTCATTAGATTTTCCCACAACAAAATTTTCAAAAGTGTAAAAAGGATTAAGAGATAAACCATTTGTATTAAAATAAAGCATACTTTTATTGTTTTTTAAACTTTTCACATTCTCTTTTTTTTCTTTTACTTTTATGTGAATTTCTGGACGCACACCATTATTGCTTTCCTCTTCAAATGCATCAATAATAGATTCTAGATGGTTACTTTTTATCCAATTCGCTACAAAAATATTTGGCACATAAAAAACCTTCATATCTGTTCTGGAGGCATTTTCATCGTATTCCATAAGCGAAATATAAAATTGATATTCAAACTCGGATAGCTTACTTTTAAGTTTCTTTAATATATTATCAATATGCAATTTATTTCCTGATGTGAAATGAAGAATTTTTAATTTCACTATGTGAATAAAATGTGAAAAAACAAAAATCCTTTTGATTTTTTAATTAAAATTTGGAAGTGAAATTATAATGAAAAAAACTTTTAATTTGGATTAAATTTGCATATCTTAGGTATAGACCCCGGAAGTAGAAATTGCGGTTATGCAATTATCAATTATGCACCTCACGTTAATTCACTTAAACTCATTGAAGCAGGTATTATTAAAATCAAAGAGCGTGATTTACAAACCCAAATTATGGAATTTGTAGAAGGCATTGATTTGGTAATTAAAAATATTCATATTGATGAGGTGGCTATTGAAGATATATTTTTTGCTTACAACCCTCAAAGTGTCATCAAACTTGCTCAATTTCGTGGGGCATTGAGCTTAAAAATTCTCCAAGAGATTGGAAATTTTTCTGAATACACACCCTTACAGGTCAAAAAAGCAATCACAGGAAATGGTAAGGCAGACAAAACCCAAGTTGCATTTATGGTAAAGCGCATTTTAGGGCTTAAGGGTGAAATAAAACCTCTTGATATTACAGATGCTATTGCCATTGCCATTACACATTCTCAACGTATCAAAACAAACGATGTTCATTCTACACCTAATCTTCAACGTGCAATGCCTTTAAAATCTCTTTCTGCAAACCCTTCTAAAGGCTGTATATGAAACAAAAAACATATACATTTTTTGATTCTCAAACACATATCTCTTATGCTTTTGAAGACAATGCTCTCACACCTTGTAAAAAGCCTCCAAAAAAATATGATATCCTTTCATTTTCTGCCACACATCTTATTCATATTGCTATTGAAATAAATAAATCTGACCTTCAATCCCCACAACTTTCTTCCTTCCTTTTTGGCTATGCTTATGAAAAATCTATCCTTAATACTTCTGTGCATACTTATGAATTATATTTTATTCCTCGCGCACATCTTTTTGATGAACAAAAGTGCGTATGTGAAAGCTTTTTCTTTGATAAAAACGCCATAAAGAGCTTGCCCCCATCTCGGATTTTGACTTGCGATATATTCTTGCCTTTTAGCTTTTCTACTCTTGCCTCTAACACACATAACTTTGTAGTATGGGCGCAATCATATTTATGCTACTTTGAAAATGCTACACTTAAAGAAATTTGTCGTTTAAAATACAAATCCCAATCCTCATATACGCCACTTACTTTAGAATCTGCCACGCAATCCACACTTTCGCAAGATTCTCACAACAACGTGCAGCTTTTTGTTGAGATTGCCTCACACATCTCTTATTTGCAAGAAGCTCATAATCAACGTCTTGAATGTATTTATGCCGCTACATCTTTGGAAAATTTGCCTCATAATGATATGCCTTATTCTATCTTGCCTCTAAGCGAACTCTCTCCACAAACAAAAGGGCTTGATTATGCTACACTGAAAGCAATTTTAGCTTTTGAATATGTTACTATTTATGATAATTTGCTTTCTCAAGGCTTGTCGCACACTTTACCTCATTTTGCTCTAAAGCCAAATGTGCGTAAAAAGCTTTATTATACTCTAGCCATATTACTTGGAATATTTATGCTCCTTATCCCTTTGCTTTTTATGCTGCATAATCGCCATTTAGAATCTGCCATCGCTCAACTAAACGCACAAAGCGAAGCCCTTTTTGCTCCCAAAGAAAACACAAAAGAATACATTCAAGCCACACATACCTTAGAACATCTCCTTGCCCAGCAAAATGACTTTATAGCAGATATGAATACTCTATCTCTTTGGCAACAAAGTTATAATCAACGTTATGCCTTTATTAGAGATATTTTTGCTCAATGCGATAAAGAACATATTAAACTTGAAAATATGGAATTTACTTTTACTCCACAAGTATTTATAGCCTCCCTCACAGCAAGTTCTTCTTCTCAAATTCATCTCTCTGCCCTTCTTGCCCAACTTAATACAAAATCTCAACAACGCGCTTTTTTACATACTTCTTCGCCCTCAATCTTAGATTCTCAAAAAGCACAAAATGAACAAGAATTAGTATCGCCGCGTTTTTATTCGCATATCTTGGTAATTTATTATGCGATTTAATATATTTTTGCCTCTTTATAATTCCTATCAAGCCATACAAAAAGCTTTTGAGCATTTCCTCGCCACCAAAACCACAAGGGAAAAATATTTCCTCGCTGCCACCATAGTTTTATGTGTGTGTTTTATTGTAATTGATTTTATTTATTTGCCTTTATTGGAAAAGTATAGTGCTCTTTCACGCCTTCATACACATACGCTTAAAGAGTTTGCCCTTTCTTCAGATTCTATTCAAAATGCTACATCTGCACATTTAGAGCAAAGCCAAAATATACAAGAAAAACTCCGTATTACACAAGAAAATATTGCCCTCATACAAAGCTATCTTAAAGAAAACACAAAAGAACCTCACCTTAACCCTTTTGCACTTATGTCTGAACTTATTAATTTTGCTAAAACACACCAACTCTCGCTCTCTTCGTTCTCTCCTCACGCCACTCTTGATGCACTAGGCATAGAGGGAATGGGCAGCTTTGAAGAAATTGTGGCACTGATTTATTTTATAGAATCCCATCGTTTTTTCAGTGTTGATACACTCTCGTTCAAACCTTTTAATGATGCGCTCATTCACTTTAATATAATGGTTATAGACTATCGTTCCAAAAACCCTATTTATAGGGAATTATTATGAAAATATATGCTTTTTTGTTCGGTTTTTTTACTCTCACTCCTTTAAGTGTCTCTTCTTTAAATGCTCAAGGTGCGCATTCTAGCCCTGAACACATTCAATCATTTATAAAAGATTCTCAAAATTTCTCCAAATCTCCATCACAAGAGATTTTGCACACTCTTATTAATCCTTTTTGGCACGAAGATTCTCAATCTCAACAGCCCTTACACCTTAATGCTATTATTAATGGCAAAGCCCTTATTAACGAACAATGGTTAAATGTGGGAGAATATATTGAAGGCTATCTCATTGTCAAAATAGAATCTCAATCTGTCATTTTGCAAAAAGCAAAAGCGCAATTTAACCTTGCAATAGGCGAAAAAATAACAAAAGGAAACCAATGAAAAGGCAAAATGCGCTTTTTATCTTATGTGTTTATCTCGTCCCACTTATTGATTTTGCGTGTGATATACCCATTAATATTCGTTCAGGCAGTAACGCCCCTTTAAGTAAAATCATTGAAGAAATTGCTACACAATGCCACCTTAACGTCATATATCTCCAAGAAAATACCAAAACTATGCTTGATAACAAAAAAACATCTATTCATATTGCAAACAAATCTCTTAAAAATGTCCTTGATAGTCTTATTATAGGCAATGATTTTCACTACACCCTGCAAAAAGACACGCTTAAAATTGGTTTTTTACTCACTAAAACCTTTGAAATTAGCTATATCGCTACTACTCGCGTAGGTTCAAGCAATACCGATATTGTATTCTCACAAGATAACCAAGTTCAATCTCTTTACAATACTACAAACTCTGCGCCTCTTGCATTTTCAAATTTTGAAATGCAATCCCAAGCGCATAAAATGGCAATGGACAAAGCCACCTCAAGCAATCCCAACATTGGCAAAAGTGGCACAAAAATTTATAGTATTGATGAAATTGATTTTTGGGGCGAGTTGCAAAATGAAATCGCAGGTGTAGCTTATGCTCCCGGTGATATATATCAGCCACAAATGTCGGAATTAAAAGGAAAAAACAAAGATATTATCATCAATAAAGCTGCTGGTTTGCTTACTATTACGGCTTCTCCATTACAAATAAAACGAGTTGAGCGATATATAGCGCAGCTTAATGACAAGATTCAAAAACAAGTGCTTATTGATGTACATATTCTTAATGTTCAACACACAGATAACCAAACTTATGGTATTGATTGGAATGAGTTTTATAAACTTGGCAATATTATGACACTTCCCGCAGAGCATCAAAATACAAGTAGCGGAAGCATAGATTCTAGTGGAGGCAGATTTGCGATTAATATATTTTCACAAGGCGTAAATATTAATCGTATTGTAGAGTTTTTGCAAACCTATGGCAAAGTCCAATCTATCTCTAACCCAAAAGTCCTTACCCTCAATAATCAACCTGCCATTATTAGCGTAGGAAGTGTGCTTCGTTATTCACAAAACACCACTTATCAAACTACTACACAAGGCACTTCGGTGCAAAATAACTCTCAAGCCTTTCCCTCTGTCTTTGCTGGAATTCTCCTTGATGTAACACCAAGTATTAAAGATGGCAAGATTATTCTTAAAATCAACCCTTCCATTACGAAAACAAAAGATATTTCTATTGAGAATCAAACAATTGCTCTAAATGCACCACCTAATCTTTCCACCAAACAACTTTCCTCACTTGTGCAGCTTAAAGATGGTGAGCAAATCGTGCTTGGTGGCTTAATTGATAAAACAGAAGGACAAACTACTCGTAAAATTCCTATTCTTGGGGATATTCCTTTTGTCAAATATTTCTTTAGCTATAAGCAAAATATCAAAGAAACTCAAGAAATGGTTATTATCATAGCACCCCATATCGTGCGATTAGATGCTAACGAAACTGCCGCTAGTCCAAAAGCAGAGCATATTCAAAAGATGAATCTTATAGATAATAAAGACATACAAGATTCTCAAAATGCACCAAAGGAACAATGATGCAGCCCAAAGTATATGCTCAATTCTCGCCTGTGAATCTCCTTGAACATACGCTTTGTTCTTGGTGTTTAAATGCCCTTGAATATAAATTTATCCTCAAACACCAATGTTTAATTTTCTTCGCAGATTCTCAAAATTTACACATTGCACTCAAAAATATACAAGCACCACTTGAGCTTATACGAGCTCATATTTCACATCTTTATCCCCAATTAGATATACAATTTTTCTCTGCCACAAATGAAGCTTTTGATATACAAGCACGTCATATACGTATTTTTCAACATTTCTGCATACTCAAAAATGCACTCTTAGCTCAACACCAAACTCCACAAAATGCAGATGAAAATCAAGATATAATCGTGGTGCAGCTCCTTGATTTTATCTTACAAACTTGCATTGAAGAGGGTGCAAGCGATATACATTTTGAATGTCAAAGCACTATTCAAGATTCTCCGCCATATGAACATACACAAGATAAACAAAAAGCAAAAGTGCGAATACGCGTAGATGGTATGCTAAGAGAACGCTTTAGCCTAGAATCAAATGTTTTTGAGGCTCTTAGTTCACGACTAAAACTTGAATGTGAGCTTGATATTACCCAAATACGACGAAGTCAAGATGGACGCTTTAGCCGTGAATTTGGGACACAAGCTTATGATTTTCGACTCTCTTTTCTTCCTGCTTTTGGTGGAGAATCTATTGTTATTAGAATCCTTAACAAAAATACACAAACAATCACTCTTCAATCACTTGGCTTTAATTCTACACATTTAGATATGATTAGGCGCAATATTATCGCCCCTTATGGCATTATTTTACTTACAGGACCTACAGGAAGTGGTAAATCTACTACACTTTATGCCATATTAGAGTCTATAAAATCTCCAACTAAAAAAATCATCACTCTTGAAGACCCTATTGAATATCAAATGCAACTCGTAACCCAAGTAATCGTTAATGAAAAACATAACTTCGGTTTTGCAAAAGCTCTAAGAGCATTATTGCGACACGACCCTGATGTATTAATGGTAGGAGAAATACGTGATGAAGAAAGCCTTGAAATTGCACTAAGAGCCTCACTAACTGGACATTTGGTGCTTTCAACGCTTCACGCTAATGATTCTTTAAGTGTAATAGAACGCCTGCTTGATATGGGAGCAGAGAATTACTTGCTTGCTTCGAGCCTTCATTTAATCATTTCTCAAAGACTTGTAAGAAAACTATGTCCATATTGTAAAATTCCGCTTTCCCCACAAGATATGAAACAAAAGCTTATAAAATATAACCTACAACATTTTGAAGATAAAATAAAAGATAGTGTGTTTTTTGCTCCTCGTGGCTGTGGATATTGTAATATGCAGGGATTTAGTGGGCGTGCGCTTATTGCAGAATGCCTTGAAAACTCTGATATACTCCGCACCTATATCAAATCGCCCCATAACAAAACCCAAATTCTACAATCTCTCCGAGAAAAAGGGTTTGAAAGTATGTTCGAAAATGGATTTAAGATTGCAAGCGAAGGTTTAAGTTCTTTTGAAGAAGTATATAGGGTGTGCAAAATATGAAAAAACTGCCACAAAAATACCTTATTAAAGGCATTAAAGATAACCAACACATTCAAATAACACTCTTTGCAACCTCGTATGAGAATGCTAAGGAGCTAAGTTTGCATAAGCATAATATTTATCCTATTGAAATTAAAGCCTTAAGTGGCTTTGAATTTTTACACCTACAAATGCTACAACTTGATAGCAAAATCACAAAACAGGATATAAGTGCACTTTTTTTGCAAATTTCCATTATGCTTTGTGCCTCATTGCCAATCCTTGAGGTCATTCAAGTATGTGCTAAAAATACCAAAAAAATAGCCCTAAAACGAATTTTACTTGAAATTGCTTATCGTTTGAATCTTGGACAAAAGCTTTCTGTCGCATTTAAAGAACATAAACATATTTTTGGCGATATGACTTGGAGTATGCTAGCACTTGGAGAAAAGAGCGGGGAGCTTGGTGAAATTTTTAAAATGCTAAGTGCGCATCTTGCAAGGGAACACAAAAACAAAAGTAAAGTTAAGCGCGCACTTTTTTATCCTTTGCTTGTGCTTATAAGCATTATTGGTGCATTTGTGGGTATTGTAATGTTTGTGCTACCTGAATTTTTGGTAATGTTTGAAGAATTAAGTGTGAATCTACCTATTTATACGCGGATTCTCATTTATATGCAATCTTTTTTTGAGCATTTTGGACTTATTTTTATTCTTGGGCTTCTCTTTATGACTTTTGGGTTGCAAAAATTATATAAACACTCTTTAGACTTTAAGCATAAAATCCATACTTTAATCTTGCACTTACCCTTTGTAGGCGAAATTATAAAGCTTAATTTTTTCTACCAATACACTTTCACGCTCTTTTTACAGCTCAAATCTGCCACACCTCTTGACTTAGCTCTTTCCCTTAGCAATAATGCACTAAGTAATCTCGCACTCAAAGCACAATTTAACAAAGTGCTTGAATATGTCAAAAATGGCAAAAGCCTCTCTTTAGCGCTTATACAAGAAGAAATGCTTGATGAAATTTCTTTGGCTCTTCTTGCTGCTGGAGAACAAAGTGGCAAACTTCCTGAAATGCTTGAAGTATGCGCTAAACGATTTGAGGAAATTGCCCAAGAAAAAATAGATTTTCTCATTTCACTTATTGAGCCAATTTTGAGCCTTTGTATGGGTATGCTACTTTTATTTCTAGCTTTGGGCGTATTTGTGCCTATGTGGGATATGAGTGCGCACGCTATGAGTGCTTAATAAGGGACTTAATGTGAGGCAAAATCGTGCTAAAATCTGCACCATTTGGCGCAAACAAATCATCTCTTTTGGACTTAGGACTTAAAGAACAAAGTATCTCATCTAAAAATTTCATTACCTCCTCCACACTCTTAGCGTGGCGCATAAGATTGTGCTCAAGCAAGAATCTATCGTGAAATAGCAAAAGTGAGCGCGTTGAAATCACAGGTATACCCAAATAACAAGCTTCAAGATTCATCGTCCCTCCACCTCCAAGAAGCACATCTATAAAAGGATAAAATGCTTTGGGTTCAAACTTTTGCGTGAGAATCTTCACATATTTTTCCTTGCCAAAAAGAGATTCTAATTCCTGCTCTCCATAGCGAGGCATTATGAGTATATTCGCCTTTCCACTTTGCGCTAAGTGTGCAATACTCTGATAAATAATCGGTAGCTTTTGCTTCACATAATGTGCTTTGTATTCTTCTTCACGCACAAGAATAATGGGCAAATTCTCATATAATCCCAAATGAGAGCAAAAATCTGCTTTTTGTTTGCAATTTGGTGAAAATGAGAGCGGCACATCTTGTAGCCACACTGCTACATCAATAAAATTATAAGAAATAACTTGACTAGGTTGTAAGCCTAAACTTGTATAACAAATTTGGGGCACGACAAAAGGGTGAAAAACAAGTGTGGAAAGTGGCAAGGTAAGCCTTGATAAAATTGTTAAATCCTTAAGGCAGAAATGCTCTCCTGCCACAGGAGTATCAGCAAAATGCACCACAGGTATGCCTAAACCAAAAGCACATTGCACACCATCAACACTTGCGCCTGTAATGAAAATACTAGGTATCTCCCCAAGCTTATTAAAAAGCTTTAAAAAACCTTTTTGACGACTAAGCCTTGCTTCAAATTTGCCTAGTTTGCTCGCTCCACCATATCCACCAATGGCATAAGATTCTATATTAAAAAGCTCTAAAAGCCTTGCGCACTCATCATAATCCTTGCTTTTGCGAGTGGTTACAATGACAGAATCTAATGCCTCAAGCTGTGGAATAAGTGATTTAAAAAACAACACATATTTTGGGTCAATAATATCAAGCCAAATCATTTATACCTCATTTATATTAAATTTTTTAAATTGCGTTAAGATTGTATTCAAGCAAACCTCACAATATCCTAAAAGGAATCCCTAATGGAAAAAACCATACCTTGCAATATCATTATCACTCTTTTGCATTACACACCATTGCATATTTGCAGCAATGCCATTCGCACCTGCTGGCAGAGCTTTGATAAGGGCGATAATGGTGGAGAAAAAGACATTGAACTCATTGATAGAGTGGGCAATAAATTTAAACACGCAAGCACTTTGGAACATTTATATTATAATTTTTATATTAAAGGGATTTCACGAGCGTGTTTGCAAGAACTTGCGCGTCATCGCCTCGCAAGCTATAGCGTAAAATCATCGCGTTATACACTCAAAGAACTAAAAAACCTTCCAAGCTTTCTCCCTGTTAATGATGAGAATCTTGCTCGTGCAGAGCAATTTGTTGTTTTTACAAATAATAAGGAAGTTGATATTGCCTCACTTAAAGCACTTGAAAACTTACGCGAGATTTTGTGTAATAATGTCAGCAATGACGTCGCTAAATTTGCTATGCCAGAATCTTATCGCACAGAGCTAAGTTTTAGTATTAATGCACGAAGTTTGCAAAATTTCCTTTCTTTACGCACTTCTAAATCTGCGCTTTGGGAGATTCGTGCTTTAGCCTTTAGCATATTTAACGCATTGCCAGAAGAACATCGTTTTATTTTTCAAGATTGTGTGCAAGAATGTTGAAAAAATTATAATGCTTTTAATACTTTATCAAGCACCTCATCACTTGCACGGGCAAATCCAAGAGCGATATTTTGGTCAGAAATAGAATCTAAAGGCACTTTAGAAGTAAGAGTGGCACTTTTATTATGAATATATGTTTTCATATCCATAACCTCATAAAATACACTTATTTGTGCGCTATAAGTTCCTTTTTCATTAAGCACTTGCAAAGATAAAAGAGATATTTTAAGAATCTTATCAAATTTTTGCGTGCCAAAGGGCTGGATAGATACTTGAAAACATTTGTTTTGTAGCTTTGAGAGAAGTTTAAATTTAAGCATTTCTTTTGGAGAATTTATCCACTTTTTTCCTTTAATCTCACTCACTTGCAAAGTTTTGCTATCAAATAGTATCAATGAATTACTATCAAAAGGCGTAGAGGCATATATATCAAGCAATCCGATGTTTTTAGAATTAAGAACCTTACACGCTTGTTCTCCTTGTTTTTGTGTATCTGGTGTATGCAGAGTAAAATACTCTATTTTTTGCATTTCAGAGGCAATCTTAATATCAACACAGCCTCCAAACATAAATATACATAGGCATAAAATATACAATCTCATTTTTTATCCTTTTGTGAGGATTGATTTTGCTTACCAAAGAGACTATTATAAGGGTCTTTGTCCATTTTGTCTATAAATGATGAAGCTTGGTTAAAAAATTTGCTCATATCTTGCAAGCTCCCTTGAAGCTGAAAGAGTGTAGGAGTGAGAATCTCACGTAAATTATATTCACCTCTTTGCATATTTTTATTCATTTGCGCGCTTATGTTTTGGAGATTGTGTGCAGAGTTGCTTAATTCTTTAATCATTATATTAATTTCTTGGAGATTTTCTTCATTCAAACCATTATTAAGACTTTTAAGTAAAGATGCCATATCATCACTTAGCTCACTTGCTTTGCTCATAATCTTTTCAATACTTCCCTTATCAAGCTCAAGCACCTTTTTGCCCTCGCTATTTTTTTGAAGCAATTCTCCTCCATTGCTTTGAATAAGTGAAAGATAATTCGCTCCTGCCAATCCTTGAGAGCTAATGATGACTTTAGCATTTTCACGCACATATAATTGAGAATCTATAAGCATTTGAATTTGTATTGTGCCTTCTTTAATATCTTTAAAGCTTACAGATTGCACTCTTCCAACACTAATACCTTTGTAACGTATAGGTGTATTTGCGCTGACACCACTTACTTCATCAGAGCTATATGCATAATATTGTGTATATCGTGTAGAATCTATTTCAAAACGATTAAGCCACAATATAAAAGCAACCATTAATATCAAAATAATAAAAAAGAGTGTGGCAATCCACACATATTTTACATTGCGTTCCATTTATTATCTCCTTTTGATATATTTTCTTCAAAACTTTGCCAAAATCTTATCCCTCGTTGTCCTGAAAAGATTTTTGCCTGATTATCTCCTTGCTGTTTTTGATGATAAAGTTCAGACAATGTGCCTTCAAATACAATATGCTTATCTTCAAGTAAAATCAATCTATCTACACTATCTTTAATAGAATCTAAATCGTGTGTTACCATTACAATCGTAATTTTCAATACTTCTTTAAGCTTAATAATCAAAGTGTCAAATCGTTCCGAACTTTGTAAATCAAGCCCGCTTGTAGGTTCATCTAAAAATAAAATATCAGGACTAAGGGCTAAAGCTCGTGCAAGTGCTACACGCTTTTTCATACCACCAGAGAGCTCATAAGGATATTTATAAGCTACTTCCTTAGATAAGCCTACTAACTCTAACCACATCTTTGAGATTCTATTAATAGTTAGGGTATCATAATGGCTTTTTTGAGTAAGTAAAAAAGCCACATTATCAAGCACATTCATTGATGAAAACAATGCTCCAAATTGAAACATCACTCCACAGCGATTAAGAATCCTCCCTCGTTTATCTTCAGGTAATGCCCAAATATTTTCTCCAAAAAATTCAATTTTTCCAGAAGTTGGTTTTTCCAAAAAAAGCATATTTTTAAGCAATGTGCTTTTACCACTTCCACTTCCACCTAAGATACCAAAAATTTCACCTTTTTTCACATCAAAACTAATCCCATTGTGAATAATAACATCACCATATTGTGTATAAAGCTCACGCACTTTAATAATACTCATATATCAAGCCTTGTTGTAATAACTGAAAATATTGCATTAATTAAAATGACCCAAAAAAGAGCATTAACTACACTTTTTGTTGTCTCAAGCCCTATAGATTCTGTATCACCTTTGACATACAATCCACGAAAACAGCCTACAAGAGCAATAGCCGCTCCAAAAAATGGTGCCTTTATCATTCCTACTAAAAAGTGATTAATACCCACATATTCATAGAATCTCTCCAAATATTGCATAAAATTTATGCCTGTTTGCATTTTTACTGCAAGCATTGCTGCAAATAAACTCACACTATCAGCCAAGAAAACTAATAAAGGCATTACAATTATAAGTGCTAAAACTCGCGGTAATATAAGGTAATCAAAGAGGCTTAGATTCATCGTTTTAAGTGCATCATTTTCTTCTGTAAGATTCATTACACCAAGTTGTGCGCTAAAGGCTGATGAACTCCGCCCAGCAATGACAATAGCTAAAATAAAAGGTCCTAATTCACGCAAAGATAGTTTTGCTACTATCTCCACGCTCATTAAAGGAACACCCATTTTTTCTAATTGCAATACCCCTTGTAAAGCAATTGCATAACTGACAATAAAAGCTGTAAGCAAAGCAACTGGTAAAGCTTTGAATCCTGCTTCATTCATATGATAAAATATAGAGCCGCATTTAAAACGGCGTGGTGAGAGAAGTGAAAGAAAAAAATACCACAGACACATACCACAAAAATTTAAAAAATTTAAAAAGCTTTCAAAAAATTGCTCTATACGTTTCCCTAAAGGAATTAAAACCATATGTGAAATCTTTAACGAAAAAGCATTATTAATAGCATTTTCTTCATTCTCTTTTGGTAACGAAGAAGAAAGAGTTTGAAAAATCTCATTTGTTCGAGTATTTGTGCCTATAATTTGTGTGTCCTTATCTACAATAAGCCCATAAATAAATGCACAAAAAACAAAATCTGCTTTTGAAACTCGCTTAAAATCAATAGTGAGCTTATGTTGAGAAATAATAGCTTCACTCAAAGCTTCTCGTTGTTTTTTAGACAATGAATAATCACATCTACCTTGAAGCTCTATAAGTGCCCTATCTCCTTGAAAACTAATCCTAAAATCCATCATACACCATGTAATTATAAAATATACAGAAAATCTAAAGAAAGAAATTATAACAAAAGCTTGTAATCTAAAATAGAAATTATCCAAACTCTAAGAATTTTTAAGTTATAATAAAGTGAAATAATGTGAAAAATAACTCTTTAATTTTCACATTTAAATATAAAAGTATAGGCGGATTAGTAGCACTTTTTCACTTTTTCACTTTCCCTACTACCCCTACTTTAAAATAATTCTATTACAAAGGACATTGCAGATGAAAATCTCACTTCCAAAAAGCTCATTAGAAACAATCCTCACAAACTGCCAAAATTTCCTTGACAAAAGAGACAGATCTCAAATTACCTCTCATATCTACTTTGAAGCACAAGATGATAAACTTCTCCTTAAAGCCACAGATTATGAAATTTGGCTTGAATCCTACATCAACATTCCTTGTCAAGCACAGGGAAATGCCACAGTCAATGGAAAACAGATTCTTGATATTATTAAACGCCTCAAAGACGACAATGTTACTATCGAAACAAAACAAGATTCTCTTCACATATCTCAAGGGAAAGCACGCACAAAACTCCCTATGTTTAATGCTGACGAATTCCCAAAATTCCCAGAGTATGATGCAAATGCACAAATTAATATAGAATCTGATAAATTTCTCAATTCCATTAAAAAAATCAATCCTGCTGTAGATACAAATAATCCAAAATACGAGCTTAATGGTTCTCTACTTGACATTAAAGATTATAGTTTTAATTTTGTAGCTACTGATACAAGACGACTTGCGCTCATTGAATATAAAAACCCATCTATTAATGCTCTCTCACTTGTGATACCAAAAAAAGCAATTAATGAAATACAAAAACTCTTTGTAGATACACTTGAAATTTATCACAATCCTACACATTTAATTCTTAAAAACAATGATTATACCTTTTATACAAAACTTATCAGTGGTAAATATCCTGATTATGAGAAAATCATTCCCAAAGAATTCAAACATAAAATCGTGCTTCCCAAAGACAAATTTGTTGATGCTTTACAATTCGTCAAATCACTTGCAAATAACATCAAAATTACTCTTTCTCCAAATGAAGTGCTTTTTGAATCTCTTAATGAAGAAAGTGGTGAAGCTTCTACACAAATTGAAGTGCAAACAAACATTGAAAATCTTACGCTTGGCATTAACTCTAAATATATCTTAGATTTTCTTTCACAAATTGATGCAAATGAATTTACGCTTTGTATTAATGAACCAAATACACCATTTGTAGTAATGAGTGAGAATTTTTCAACTGTTATTATGCCTGTGATTCTCTAAAATTAAAAAACGGAGCTCATATCAATGGAAAAAAAAGAATATCAAGCAAGTAATATTAAAGTTTTAAAAGGCTTAGAAGCTGTCCGAAAACGCCCTGGTATGTATATTGGTGATACAAACTCTGGTGGATTGCATCATATGATTTATGAAGTAGTAGATAATTCAATAGATGAAGCTATGGCAGGGTATTGTGATAAAATCAATATTACTCTCACTATGGAAGGCAGTGCTATTATTGAAGATAATGGACGCGGAATCCCAGTAGATATTCATCCTACTGAAAATCTTCCTGCAGCCACACTCGTTCTTACAACACTTCACGCAGGTGGAAAGTTTGACCAGGATACTTACAAAGTTTCTGGCGGATTACACGGAGTAGGTGTAAGTGTAGTGAATGCTCTTTCTAAACGTCTTATTATGACTATCAAAAAAAATGGACATATTTATCGTCAAGAGTTTGCTAAAGGTATCCCTCAAAGCGATTTAGAAGTTATCGGTAATACTAAAAAACACGGCACCACCATTGAGTTCTTCCCTGATGGAGAAGTAATGGAAGTGCTTGAATTTGATAAAGATATTCTTGTTCGTAGATTCAAAGAAATGGCATATCTTAACCATAATATTACCATTCAATTTAAAGATGAACGCACACAATTTGAAGAAATCTATCACTTTGAAGGGGGGCTAAAACAATTTATTCAAGATGTAAATAAAAAGCCACTTATTTCATCAATTATAAGTTTTGAGGCTACAGAGCAAGAGAGTGAAATTGAAATCGCTCTTGCTTATAATGAAGGCTATGATGAAAAACTTTTAAGTTTTGTAAATAATATTCGCACACCTGATGGAGGAACACACGAGGCAGGATTTAGAGCAGGATTGAGCCGTGCGATTATGAATTATATTGAAGCAAATGCAAATGCACGTGAAAAAGATGCAAAAGTAAGTGGTGAAGATGTGCGTGAAGGGCTTGTGGCGATTATTTCTACTAAAATTATTGATCCTCAATTTGAAGGACAAACTAAAGGCAAACTTGGAAGCTCTTTTGTTAAGCCTATTGTGCAAAAGCTCACTTATGAAAAACTTTCAAAATTCTTTGAAGAAAATCCTAATGAAGCTAAGGCTATTATGCAAAAAGCTATTATGGCGGCGCGCGGGAGAGAGGCTGCTAAAAAAGCTCGTGATTTAACGCGTAAGAAAGAAAGTTTTTCTGTTGGCACTTTGCCCGGTAAGCTTGCAGATTGCCAAAGTAAAGATCCGAGTGTGTCAGAAATTTATCTTGTAGAAGGTGATAGTGCTGGTGGAAGTGCAAAACAAGGACGTGATAGGACTTTCCAAGCAATCTTGCCATTGCGTGGAAAAATTCTTAATGTTGAAAAATCTCGTCTTGATAAGATTTTGAAATCTGATGAAATTAAAAATATGATTACTGCTTTTGGTTGTGGTATAGGTGAAGAATTTAATATAGAAAAATTGCGTTATCACAAAATTATTATTATGACAGATGCAGATGTTGATGGAAGCCATATACAAACGCTTTTAATGACATTTTTCTATCGTTATTTAAAACCCTTAGTCGAAAATGGACATATTTATATTGCTCAACCGCCACTTTATCGTTATAAAAAGGGCAAAAAAGAAATATATCTTAAAGATGAACGTGCTTTAAGCGAATACTTAATTGAAAATGGCATTGAAAATTTCAAGTTTGAGGGTGTTGGTAACCGTGAATTACTTGAGATTCTTAAATTTATTTCACATTATCGTTCAATCCTCAAGGAGCTAGAAAAACGTTATCCGATGATTGAAGTTGTGCGTTATTTGGTTGAAAATGAGCAGTTTGATACATTAGAGCTTAAAGCATTAAGTCAAAATATAGAATCTTATCTTATAAGCAAAGAATGCAATATTTTAAATAAAACAACTGCACAGGAACAAATTACGCTTTATGTGCAAACAAAAGTTGGACTTGTAGAGCTTAGCATTAATGACACACTTTTTATGGATAATTTCTTCCAAGAAGCACGATTTATTTATAAGAAAATTGCCGATAGAGATTTAGGATTTTTAAATGATGAAGATATGATTGTTTTCTTAGAGAGAATTGAGGAAAGTGCAAAAAAAGATGCTTATATCCAAAGATACAAAGGTTTAGGAGAGATGAATCCAGATCAATTATGGGAAACAACAATGATTCCACAAAATCGCACACTTTTGCGTGTTAAAATTGATAATGACATAAACACTGATGAAATTTTCACACTTTTTATGGGTGATGAGGTAGAGCCACGAAGAGCTTATATACAAGAGCACGCTAAAGATGTAAAACACCTTGATGTGTAGATTCTACAGAATCTAATTAGTTTTTATACTCTCATCATTCATAATCTCTATAATCTCGTTCATATCATAGTTTTTTAGTTTTGATTCTAGCTCTGTAAAGTAGTTTTCAACATTTTGAGAATCCAAATAAATGCCAAAATCTTTTATAGGCGTGAAATCTTTTGAAGTCAATGTTTTAGCAATCATTTTCCCTACATAGGGATAAAAATGAGAATGGTCAAAATGATGTTGTTTATAATTTTGCGTGATTTCATTAAATCCCATAAACTGATAAATCCCACCAAACACTTCAATATGGATTCTTATCCATTGTTTATACTCTTCCCATCTTTTGGCAAAATTAATTTCAGCTGCGAGTAAAATCACAGGTATAGGGGAAGTATAAACTACAAATTGAGAGTTTGGATTATGAGATTTTACATTGATAAGAATATTTCTTAATACTTCTTCATCAAAGTTATATTTATCTCCAACAAATCCTAAATTTAATGCCTTTAGTCCATATTTTAAAGTTGGGATTCTGTGTTTTTCCTCTATTCTCTCTTGATATTTTATATTATTTCTAGAATAGTATTTATCGTTTTTTGCATAATATGTATCACCCTTGCGTTTTCGGTTAAAGTTAATTACTAGAATATCCTTTAATTGTTTATTTGCAGTAAATATATTTTGGATTCTATTAAAAGGATTATTTAATGGCTCAAATGCTATATTAACCCTATCTTTAGCTGTTTGTTTATCTAAAGTATTAGAACCAAAAAAATCTATTTGTAAGTAAATTGTATGTAAAGAATGTCCTTTTTGTTTCATTAAATCCAAATAGTATTCATATTCAAAGGGAACCATACCCCCTGCAGCAAAATTAAAACATTTTTTACCCTCAAAATCATATTGATTAACATAAGTTGCCCTAGAGCTACCGAGCAAAACACTATCATAAGATTCTCTTTTGTTATAATAAATCCTATTCACCTTTTCTACCCTTTCATTAATGCTGTTGAAAAAATAATTATATTTATGAGAGGGTGTTCCATATAAGAAATAAGGATCAATGGCAAGGTTTAAACAGGCTATAATGCCAAGAAAACACGTCACACAAGAAAGTATGCTTACAATCCATTTTCTTTCATTCATAGTTTGTTGAGCAAAATTCTTTAATTTTTTCATTTTATGTCTTTAAAAATTGAAATAAATAAATTCAGTGTAGGGGTTACTCCCCAATACAAATAAAGAGTAACATAAGAATACAGCTGCAAGAATGGCATTAAAAACATTCGTTCTAAACCCTTCCAACCTCTCCACACCATTCCTCATTCCCACACATACCACAAACCCTAAGATAATATAAATAATCGTATCATTCCTTCCACCAATATGTTCTAAGAGTGCAGGCATATGATGTGCCTTTAGGGGCAATTCCACCCAAGTAATCCCAAACATTCCTTTAAGTAGATTGATTGCTCCACTTACATTCTCACTTCTAAAAAATATCCAAGTGATATTTATAAAGTTAAAAGTAATAAACCAACATAAAAACTTATATACTTTAGTATCTAAACAATGTAAAAAGATAAGTTTATATTTATGAGATATATGTGTAGATATAACAGAAGCAGCATTGAAACTCACACTTGCTTTATTGTCTTTAACATTGACTTTGTCTTTTGATAAAGAAATCTCTATCTTTCCTCTTATGCTCTTTATACTCCAAGTATAGATTCTATGAATGCACATTGCACTTCCGTGTAGTATCCCCCATATTATAAATCCATAGCCTGCTCCGTGCCAAATGCCACTAAGAAAGGCTACAATAAAAAGATTTCTAAGTGTAAGGAGTTGATTAATGGTAGTATAGAATCTGCTGTGTTGATACTTTGTATTTTTATTCCCTCCAAGAGGAATATAGACATATTCTTTTAAAAATCTCCCGAGCGTTATATGCCATCTGCGCCAAAACTCACTGATATTTAAAGACTTATAAGGAGAATTAAAATTAAGAGGCAACATTATCCCAAAGAATAATCCTAAACCTATTGCCATATCAGCATATCCACTAAAATCAAAGTAGAGTTGGAAAGTATAAGAGAGTGAAGTAGCCCAAGATTCTGCAATATTTAATACTCCTCCATTTTCTACAACATTAAATCCAGCATTTGCCCACTTTGCAAAAGAATCTGCAATGAATACTTTTTTAAATAATCCAATGGAGAAGATAAAAAGTCCCTTTGCACAATGCTCCCATACTTTAGCATTTAAAGAGTGTAAAAAGAGGCTATGGAATTGAGGCATCATCTCTTTATGATGCACAATAGGACCAGCAATGAGTTGAGGGAAAAAACAGATAAAAAGAGCATAATCTAGGAAGTTGATTGAGGTTTGAGAATCTAATTTCTCACTTTGGCATCGTTCTTTTACCTCTTGCATATCACTTATATCTACTTTTTTATAACAATCTATTAAAAAAGCAATTTGTTGAAAGGTTACAAAGGAGAGAGCAAGAGGTAAAAGAATATGAGGTAAGGGAATATTAAAATCAAGTTCTAAAAGATTGGAAAAGAGATTGAAATTCTCTAAAAAAAAATCAGTGTATTTAAAAAATCCTAATAAAGAGAGATTAAAGATAATGCCTATAATTAAATACTGCTTCCCCCCCCCCCGTTGCTTTTAGGATAAAATGAGCTAAGGAGAAATTAACCAACATAGAAAAGATGAGGATAAAGATATATTCAACTTTAAAATATCCATAAAAAAATACACTTGCACCAATGAGAAATACTTTAGCAAGAGAGTAGCACTTCATAGCCCTTAATGTATAAAATCCTAATAAGCTTATGGGTAAAAAAGCAAGTATAAAGATATAGGAGGAGAAGAGCATAGGATTCCTTGTGAGATTATTACGTTTAAGATTTAAATCCAAAAACCTTACAAATTAATAAAGATAATATTATAAAATATAAATATAAATCAGATTCTTTTTCTAACAGACTTATGTAAAACCAAAAGCAAAGTGAAACAATCCCACAAATAATAATACTAAATAATGCAATACATATATCTATTATGGTATCTATAGATTTTTTCATTTTTATTTCTTTTTGGAATCTGCAAGAGATTCTAAAAGCTCCCCATCTTTATATACTTCTTTTTTATTTCGCCAATTTGTATTATACCAAAGTCCATTTTTTTTGTTATTTTTAATTTCTCCCCACATTTCCAAAAAACCATTTAAATATATACGCTTTGCCATCAGGAATATTCTCTAGGTAAATAGCATTATTGAACATTAGGCCAAATGCAAGTTGTTTTGTAAGAGGCAAAATAAGATTATCTATTTTTAAAACATATTCATCAGGGTTAGGGTCGCCTAGAGTCCCTCATAAACTTCTGTGGTGTAAAAAATATGATTATTTATCCATTTTTCAGTATAAGAAAATCCAACGAGCAAAGCAAAGAGGATATTTAATCCTAGCATCAATTTTAAAGCTCTTTTAGTCCATTTAGGCAACATTATATAACCGATTCTAAAATCACATCACCCATTTGCTCACAGCCTACAAGCTGCATTCCCTCACTCATCATATCTCCTGTGCGGTAGCCTTTATCAAGTGCATTTTGCACTGCTTTTTGTATCACCTCACTCTCTTTTGTTAATCCAAATGAAAGCTCTAACATCATCGCTGCAGATAGAATTGTCCCTATGGGATTTGCTTTATCTTGCCCTGCAATATCGGGCGCACTACCGTGTATAGGCTCATACATACCCAAAGTGCCATTTGAGAGAGAAGCGGAAGGAATAACGCCAATAGTGCCAGTAATGATACTTGCCTCATCACTTAGAATATCGCCAAACATATTTTCAGTGAGAATCACATCAAATTGGCTCGGTGCACGACAAATTTGCATTGCTGCATTATCTACATACATATAGCTAAGATGCACATCTTTGTAGTTTTGAGCCACTTTATCTACCACTTCTCGCCACAATCTTGAAGAACTTAACACATTTGCTTTATCAACGCAAACAATTTCTTTTTTGCGATTTCTAGCAATATTAAAAGCAACTTTCGCAATGGATTCTATCTGTGAAGCACTATAAGTCATCGCATCACTTGCTACTTTTTCACCATTGATTTCTTCTAGCTTATGTTCGCCAAAATATACTCCACCGATGAGTTCGCGCACAATGATAAAATCAATGCCACGATTTAAAATCTCATCTTTTAATGGACTAGCTTTGCTTAGTTGGGGTAAAAGTGTCGCTGGACGGATATTGGCAAATAATCCTAGCTCTTTTCGCAATGTAAGAAGCGCTTTTTCTGGGCGATTATGGCTAGGCTCATTATCCCATTTGGGACCACCTACTGCACCCAAAAGCACACTATCGCTTTGTTTGCAAATTTGCAAACTTTTCATTGGGAGACATTCCCCGCATTCATCAATGGCAGCTCCACCTGCCAAAACCTCTTCAAATATGAATGTATGCTCATATTTTTTTGCTACTGCTTTTAGAATCTTTAATGCCTGTGTGATGACTTCTTTGCCAATACCATCACCATATATTACTGCAATGCGTTTTTGCATATCTCCTCCTTATATATTAGGCATTTGCCTTTTGTTTGCTAATCCAATTTAAATACCCATTTGCATTGATGATTTCTTGGATAAAAGGTGGAAAAGGTGTGGTGCTAAATTGTTGATTATTTTTGCAATTTGTAATGATACCCTTATCAAAATCAATAGCTACCTCATCGCCATTTTCTAGGCTTTGTGCTACTTCTTCAGATTCTATAATTGCAAGTCCAATGTTAATGGCATTGCGATAAAAAATGCGCGCAAAAGATTTAGCGATAATACACGAAATCCCACTTGCTTTAATGGCAATAGGTGCGTGTTCTCTGCTACTCCCACAGCCAAAATTCCAACCTCCCACCATAATATCGCCCTCTTTGACTTTGGCAACAAAATCCTTATCAATATCCTCCATACAATGATTCGCGAGTTCTTTATGATCAGCAGTATTAAGATACCGCGCTGGTATAATGACATCTGTATCTACATTATCGCCATATTTATGGACAAAACCCTGTGCTTTCATATTTTACACTCCTTAAAGATTATTATTTTGCTTTTTTGTGCTATTAAGTCATTAGCTAGGCTATATCTTGTGGCGCACTTAAAATCCCTCTTACAGCACTTGCTGCTGCCACTTCAGGCGAGGAGAGATAGACTTCACTTGTGATATGTCCCATTCTGCCTACAAAGTTACGATTAGTCGTAGAGACACATTTTTCATTTGCCGCTAAAATCCCCATATGTCCGCCAAGACAAGGTCCGCAAGTAGGTGTAGAGACAACAGCCCCAGCTTTGATAAAGGTTTCTAAATATCCACGATTGATGCACTCTAGGTAAATATTTTGAGTAGCAGGGATAATAATACAGCGTGTATTTTTTGCAATGGTTTTATCCTTTAGAATCTCTGCAGCCACTGCCATATCGCTTAATCTCCCATTTGTGCAGGAGCCAATGACAACTTGGTCAATTTTGATTTCGCCCCAATCATCTTTTTCTTTTGTGTTTTCAGGCAAATGTGGAAATGCCACTGTGTGATTGATAGAATCTAAGTCAATATCAAAAACTTGCTCATACTCCGCATCAACATCTGCTTTGTAGATTCTAAAATCTCTCTTTGTGCGCCCTTTGGCATAACTAATTGTAATATCATCAACCTCAAAAATACCATTTTTTGCTCCTGCTTCTATTGCCATATTTGCAATGCAAAGCCTATCATCAATGGTAAGATTTTTTAATCCCTCTCCACCAAATTCCATACTTTTATACAGCGCACCATCAACGCCAATTTTGCCAATAATATGTAAAATCACATCTTTACCACTGACATAAGGACGCAGTTTGCCCTTGAGGTTAAATTTTATAGCATAAGGCACTTTAAACCACGCTTGTCCTGTTGCCATACCCACAGCCATATCAGTAGAGCCTACCCCTGTTGAAAACGCACCTAATGCCCCATAAGTGCAGGTATGAGAATCTGCACCAATGATAAGGTCTCCAATAGTTACAATGCCTTGTTCTGGCAAGAGCGCGTGTTCTACGCCCATATTGCCCACATCATAATAATGAGAAATATCAAAATCTTTGGCAAAACATCGGCATTGAGCACTTTGTGTAGCTGCTTTGATATCTTTATTAGGTGCGAAATGATCCATTACAAGTGAAATTTTATCTTTGTCAAAAACTTTTTGAAATTTTGCTTCCTTGAAAGCGTTAATCGCCACCGGTGTGGTAATGTCATTGCCAAGCACCATATCAAGTTTTGCCATAATTAAATCATTAGGGCGCACAGATTCTAACCCTGCTCTATCAGCAAGAATTTTTTGTGACATCGTCATTCCCATAGTTCCTCCTTAGTTTTATATAATGCGATTAAGGGCACTTACAAGCCCATATATAGATGCAGTAATAATATCATTATCAATACCTACTCCAAAGCATTTTTTTCCTTTGCTCTCTATTTGCACATATGAGACAGCTTGTGAAGTAGAACCTTTTTTAAGCGAATGTTCGCTGTAATCAATGATTTCAAAGTCTAAATTCAAATGCTCTCTTAAAGCATTCGCAATACTATCAAGCCGCCCATTGCCTTTACCCGTGATTTCTTGTTGTGTTTTAGAATTTTCTTTTGCGTAAAGAATGTGTAATTTTACATTAAATTCTTGCGAAGGTTTAGAATCTATGTGTGTAAAATGAAAATCTTGCACACAAAGCGTATTGTTGAGATTTACAAAATCATTTTGAAAAATCTCACAAATTTCATCAGGGCTTAGTTCTTTGTGAGCTTTGTCAGAAATATTTTTCACATAATAAGAAAACTCCTCTCTAAAAAGTGGCGGAAGATTCACACCATAATGATGGTGCAAAATATAGGCAATCCCACCTTTGCCACTTTGAGAATTAATACGTATCACATCGCTTTCATATACGCGCCCTACATCTTTTGGATCAATGGGCAAATAAGGCACACTCCAAGTGCTTAAATTATGTTCTTTGTGATATGCCATACCTTTGGCAATAGCATCTTGATGAGAGCCTGAAAATGCTGCAAATACGAGTTTGCCTGAATATGGTTGTCGTTCATACACCTGCATTTTTGTTACTTTTTCATATACATCGCAAATGGAGGGGATATTGCTAAAATCAAGTTTAGGATCTACGCCGTGTGAGTGCATATTCATCGCAAGAGTGATAATATCCACATTTCCCGTGCGCTCACCATTGCCAAAAAGTGTGCCTTCGATTCTATCCGCACCTGCGAGCAAGCCTAATTCTGCATCTGCTATGGCACAGCCTCTATCATTATGCGGGTGGAGAGAAATAAGCACATTTTCTCTGTTTTTGAGATGCTTTGACATATATTCCACTTGACTTGCATAGATATGAGGTAAGCTCATTTCCACAGTTACAGGGAGATTAATAATAAGCTTTTTTTCTAGTGTAGGCTCAAAAATATCAATGACAGCATTACACACTTCAAGTGCATAATCTACTTCTGTGCCACTAAAACTCTCTGGAGAATATTCAAACCTAAAATTACCTTTTGTGGCTGCTGCACTTTCTTTAAGGCATATTGCTCCTTCACACGCAATGTGTTTTATCTCATCTTTTGATTTTCTAAAGACTTGTTCTCTTTGGGCATAAGAGGTGGAATTATATACGTGCACGATAGCATTTTTGCAGCCCTCAAGACTTTCGAAAGTTTTTTTAATGATATGTTCTCGTGCTTGAGTAAGCACCTGCACGCTTACATCATCAGGAATAAGATCCTCTTCAATCAATGTGCGCAAAAAGCGATATTCTGTTTCACTCGCTGCAGGAAATCCCACCTCAATTTCTTTAAATCCAACTTTTAGTAGCAGTTTAAAAAATGTAATTTTTTCTTCTAGGCTCATAGGCGTGATAAGGGCTTGATTCCCATCGCGTAAATCCACGCTGCACCAAATTGGTGCTTTGGCAATATATTCTTTTTTGCTCCATTCTAAAGACGGCGTAGGAGGCATAAAATAGCCTCTTTGATATTTTGTATAACTCATAAGAAACTCCTATTTAAGAAAAAATTGCTACTAAAAAAGCCTTTTATTGTAGCAATAAAAACTACATAAGTAATAAAAATTCTCTAAAAACGAAAGCTTTTAGGTTATAAGAGAACCTTAATGTATCACTTTGTATAGTCAAAATAAATTTATTGCATAAAAATGCAATTATTCTTCATAGCCTTGTATTACCCAGCCTTTTGGTGTGGGGATTATTTCATATTTTTGTGCTGAATACAAATCAAATACATAGCACGCCGAGCTTTCAAGCTCTGCTCGTTCCACGGGAATAACCTTAAGTCTATCTTGCACTTCTTGCATATCTTCACACATAGCGCTAAAGCCGCACATCATTAATTTATACTGCATAAGCTTCTCCTAATTTTTTTAATGTAATATTGCCATTTTATTCTTATAAAATAGCCATTATTTTAAATAAGGAGCAAGAGTGCATAGTATTGATTTTAGTTTATGGTGTGATTTCATACAAAGAGATTTCTTAGAAAATGAGTTTAGCAAACTCGTAGATTCAGGGCTAATAAATGGAGCCACAAGCAATCCAAGTATTTTCGCTCAAGCTCTTAAGAGTCCTGTGTATCAAAATGCTATTGCTAAATTAAAGGGGAAAAATCCAAAAGAAATTTATGAACATCTTGCTCTTGAAGATATTCACCGGGCAGCACAGATACTTAAATATTTGTGGGAGAGTAATCCGACGCAAGGTTTTATTAGTCTTGAAATTGACCCACTTTTGTGTGATGATGTTGCACAAAGCGTAGATGAAGGCGTGAGATTGTATCATAGTATTGCTATGCCAAATGTGATGATAAAAGTGCCAGCTACTTTTGCAGGATATGAAATAATGAATGCGCTTGCCACAAAAGGGATAAATATAAATGCGACTTTGGTTTTTACTCCCTCTCAAGCAAAAGAATGTGCATTAGCATTACAAGAGGGTTTTAAAAAAGCGCAAGATTCTCATTTAGAGCATTCTAACTTGCTTCAAGGCGTAATAAGTGTATTTGTTTCACGTTTTGATAGGGTAGTTGATGAACATATAGTGCAATCGCATTTGTGCTCACAAGTGGGTATTATGAATGCAATGGATTGTTATGAAGTGATTGAGCAATATAATGTGTCCCATATCCGCACACTTTTTGCCTCAACGGGTGTAAAGGGTGAAGATTTGCCAAAAAGTTATTATATTGACAAACTTATTTTGCCTCATAGTATCAATACTGCCCCACTTGAAAGTATTAGAGCTTATCAGATGAGTGAGGATAAAGAACAAAAATCATTAATTAATATATCTTCACGCTTGGCATTTTGGGAGGATATGAAAGAGAAAAATATCCATCGTGACATTATCGCTCATCGCCTTTTAGATGAGGGGCTTGTGGCATTTAAGCAAAGTTTTGAAGATTTGCTTAAATCACTTTAGTTTTTGTCATTTATTTATTACGCTCATAAACAAATGGCACACTTTTAATGCCTGCATCTATCACCTTTTGATTTATCTTCATTGTATCTTTTATATCAATATTAATATAACTTGTGGGCACTTTGGATTTGGGCGTATAAACTTCTCTAAGAATCTTAAGTTTTTCTTTATCATCTTTAACATCAAGCAATCTATCACGCAACATACTTGATTTAATGGGAGAATCTTCGCCTACAAATCCCACAAGTAGCATATATACATCAGAATCTTTTAACCTTTCTTGGATATTGTTAAGCTCTTTTTGACAGCTAGGACAATTGGGGTCAGAGACAATGTAGGTAATTTTTTTGGCATTTTTATTAGGGGAACGAAGGATAATATATTCATCTTGGGGAATCTTTTTAAATAACGTATCAAGGATAGCTTTATCGGGTTTAGATTCGCTTTGAGTTTGTTTGATGAGGCTACCTACCGCACCCATATCCTCGCTTTTATGTGCAAAGAATACATTTGAAACACCCATAACAAGTTTGCCATCTTTGCTTGCAAAAATTGGCACTTGCATATTGCCTACAGCAATAAGCACAAGTTTTACATCAGGGCTTGATTGGAGGTTTTGAATTTTGAGAATCTTAATATCTTGTTTTGTATTGCTTTTAATCGTGGCTTTGAGTGTATCTTCAAAACTTGCTCCAAAACTCGTTGAGATACTCAATAAAAGCATACAAAAAACATATATTATGGTATTTTTTTTCATTGTATTGTCCTTTGAATGATATAAATTTGGGCTAAGATTTTATAATGTTTTCACAAACATAAAACCAAAGGCAGATAATGGCATATAAAAGCGCACAGATTCTAAGCTCCAAGCATTATCCTTATAGGTTACACAAAAAGTTTCAAAAGCCCATTTCTCCTAAGTATCGTAATATTTTTATGCTAGGTCTTGGTTCTAATCAGGGACTTTGCACTTTCCTCAATGAGAAAGGCAGTATTGCAATTTTAGAATCTGTATTTATGTGGTTTGATTCCTGCTCATATATAGAGATTCTCTGCACATCACCACTTTGGCGCAATCCACCCTTTGGTTTTGAATCCCAAGATGATTTTTATAATGCAATTATGGTGTGTGGGAGCAATTTAAGTTTGGTAGAAATTTATGGGCTTATTTTTTATATTGAACGTCGATTTGGGCGAGAACGCAAAAGAGCTTTTAAAAATGCCCCACGCACACTTGATATTGATATTATTTTTTTTAATGCGCTGCATATTAAGCGCCCTTATTTGCAAGTGCCTCATTCTTTTTACGATGTTAGGGCTTCGGTAATGTTGCCTTTGAGCTTTATAGAAACATATATGTGAAAGTTTGTATCTTTGTGCAAGCAGTTAAACTTTACTAAAACATCAACAAGCTACAATAAGAATTTCTATTTTGAGCTTATAGGCGGATACGATGGCAAAAAAACTTCACACCTTTATGGGAGATACCCCAGCCCAAGCCCTTAAAAAGGCACAAGATACCTTTGGCAACGAGATTTTACTCGTAGAAAATAAAGAGATTCGGAAAAAATCTCTTACACAATCGGGTTTATATGAGATAGTCATTGCAGTTGATGATGAAGGCACACCATCAACACCTACAGAATCTACAGATACAAAAGATACTCAAGAGAAATTAGCACCCAATAGTGTGCAAAAAAGACTTGATGAGATTGCAGAGAAAAATATGGCAAAGAAGCGTCAGGAATCAAATAAGCCTAAAGTTTATGATGAAGTAACGCTTCAACTTTCTGATGCGGTAAAACAAATATCACAAATTGCCAATGTGCCGAGCAATATGCCTGTAAATCCTAAGATTCAACCCAAGCGTCCTTATCCTACGGCTAAAGCAACCTTTAACAAAGCAAACACAACGCATATTTCAAGTATAGAAGATAAAATTGAGGATTTGCAACAAACTCGTTTAGAGCAAAGTATCAATCAAAAAATAGAACTTAAGCATATTAAAAATGAGCTTGATGAGATTAACGATAAGATGAAAATTATCCAAAATATGCTGTGGGAGGAAAAAAGCCCCAAAAATGAAGGCATTAATATTCCTCAAGAGTTTGCAGAAATTTATAGAATCGCAAAAAGTAGCGGTATGAACAAGGAGCATTTGGATACAATTATGCAATTATCATTAGAACTTATGCCGCTTAAGATGCGCTCAAATTCCACAACAATTAAACGTTATTTTCGCGAAGTATTGAGAAAAATGATTTATTGTCGTCCTGAAAACCTCCAAAGCAATGCAAAAAAAATCATAATGCTTGTAGGACCTACAGGTGTGGGAAAAACAACCACTCTAGCCAAACTTGCCGCGCGTTATTCTTTAATGCTTAATCAACGTTATCGTGTGGGTGTAGTTACGCTTGATACTTATCGCTTAGCAGCGGTTGATCAGCTAATGGCTTATGCGCGTATGATGAAGCTAAGTATTGACACGGTGGTAGAGCCAGAGGAATTTGGCAAGGCAATAGATTCCCTTAAGCATTGTGATTATATTCTCATTGATACAGCGGGGCATTCTCAACACGACCGCAGTAAGCTTCAAGCGCTTAAATCTTACCTTAATAATGATTACAAAATTGATGTGAGTCTTGTGCTTGCGATTAATGCAAAATATGAAGATTTAAGAGATACTTATAATGCTTTTAGTGAAATGAATATTGATACATTAATTTTTAGCAAGCTTGATGAAAGTCGCAACTTTGGTAATATGTTTTCACTTGTATATGAGACAAAAAAACCCATTAGTTATCTCTCAATCGGGCAAGGTGTGCCAAATGATTTGATTTTAGCAGGCAATGATTATTTGGTAGATTGTTTGCTTGATGGATTTAAACGCCCAGAATCTAAATAGCGGAAGTGCTAAATGATACAAAATCAAGCCCACGAGCTTCAAGCGCTCGTTCAAAGTCGGGATAAACGCAATTTTAGCACAACAAAATTTATTGCTATTACTTCAGGTAAGGGTGGTGTTGGAAAATCAAGCATTAGTGCTAATCTTGCTTATTGTTTATGGAAGCTTAAAAAGCGTGTAGCAGTCTTTGATGCGGATATTGGATTGGCTAATCTTGATTTAATTTTTGGAGTAAAAACGGATAAAAATATTCTTCACGCTTTACGTGGGGAGGCGAGTTTCCAAGAGATTATTTATCCTATTGAAGAGGGTTTATACCTTATACCCGGAGATAATGGTGAGGAAATCCTTAAATACGCTAATAGCGGCGTATTAGAACGCTTCCTTGAAGAGAGCGATATTTTAAATAGTATTGATTATATGATTATTGATACAGGCGCGGGTATTGGCGGCATAACACAAAATTTTTTAAATGCAAGCGATGCGCTCGTAGTAGTTACTATGCCTGACCCTTCGGCTCTTACTGATGCCTACGCTACTATTAAGCTTAATAGTAAAATACATAATAACATTTATATGATTCTCAATATGGTAAAAAATGCTAAAGAATCACGACTTGTTTTTGAACGCATTTTAGGCTTGGCTCAAAAAAGTATGCCTGCTCTTAATCTTTTTTTGATTGGGTTTATTGAACAAAGTCAGGTTGTAGCAAAAGCGGTGCGTTCAAGGGAACTTTTTGCCAAAGCCGAACCTTTGAGCTTGCCTAGCGGACAGATTCAGGATATTGCACGAGAGCTTGTAGAAAAATTGGAACAAAATATGCTTACCAAACCTCATAAGCAGCATTTTGCTGATTTTTTGCGACGGATATTAGGCTATATTTGATGTCAGGCTATAATAGGGGATGGTATGAAACCAGATAATTATATGAGTTTTAGCATTGTAGCAGGGTTTTTTATTGGATTGACATTTTCCATTACCAAATTTGATGAGCCTGAATTTATGGTTTTATGGACAATTATTACGACAATGGGTGTATATTTGATTGTGGCTGTATGCGTATCATTATATTTTTGGTTTTTGGATTTTGAACAAACTCGGCTTAAAAAAAGCAAACTTGAGAATAATCTTGAATTTTATCGCCTTGAATTTGATAAGCGTGAAAAAGAATCGGCTAAGATTCGGAATTTTATTAGAAGTATAGAATCTGATGATGAAGAAATGGCAGCACAGGCAGCACAACAAAATACGCAGAAAGAGGGTTAAGAGGTATTTTAATGAAAAGCATAAAAAATAACAACGGATATAATCAGACGCTCAAATATGCACAAGATGAGCTTGCTTTGCAATACCTTCCGGCAGTTAAGGCGATGGCATTTCGCCTTAAGGAGCGTTTGCCTAGCTCTATTGAAATGGCAGATCTTGTATCTATTGGCACAGAAGAGCTTATTAAACTTGCTCGCCGTTATGATAGTAGCCTTAATGATTCTTTTTGGGGCTTTGCTAAAACGCGAGTGAATGGAGCAATGCTTGATTATTTGCGAAGCCTTGATGTCCTTTCTCGTGCTAATCGTAAGCTTGTAAAGAGTATTGATTATGAAGTATCAAAATATTTTAATGAACACCAAGAAGAGCCAAGCGATGAATATCTTGCGAAAGTCCTTAAAGAAGATATAGCAAAGATAAAAGAGGCGCGTATGGCTTCGGATATATACGCACTTGTGCCTATTGATGAACAATATAACGCTATTTGTGCGGAAAATATACTTGAAGATGTGCAAAAAGATGAGCTTATGGAGATTATCTTTAATGTCCTTAAAAAGCTTGGTAAGCGTGAGCAGATGATTATTCAGCTGTATTATTTTGAGGAGCTTAGTCTTAAGGAAATCAGCGAGATTTTAGATATTACAGAATCTCGTATTTCGCAGATTACTAAGGAAATTGTCAAAAAAATTAGACAAGCATTAGGAGATATTAATGGCTGATATATTAAGTCAAGAAGAAATTGACGCCCTTTTAGAAGTTGTTGATGATGATGGCGATACTGCTGATATAGAGAAACAGGATTTAACACATCAAAAACAAGTTACGCTTTATGATTTTAAACGTCCTAATCGTGTGAGTAAAGAGCAGTTACGTGCTTTTAAATCAATTCACGATAAAATGGCGCGTAGTCTTTCATCTCAAGTTTCTGCGGTTATGCGAAGTATTGTGGAGATTCAACTACATAGTGTGGATCAAATGACTTATGGTGAGTTTTTGATGAGTTTGCCCTCTCCTACGAGCTTTAATATCTTTTCAATGAAGCCACTAGAGGGCGCTGCAATTTTAGAGATTAATCCAAGTATTGCCTTTCCAATGATTGATAGACTTTTGGGAGGGAAAGGCGACCCTTATGAAAGCTCACGTGAGTTTAGTGATATTGAACTCAATCTCCTTGATACACTTTTGCGTCAAGTAATGCAAAATCTCAAAGAAGCGTGGAGCTCTATCACAGAGATTTTTCCAAGTGTTGATGCTAAGGAATCTTCTCCTAATGTTGTGCAAATCGTCGCACAAAATGAAATTGTTATTATGGTAGTTATGGAGATTATTATTGGGCATAGTAGCGGTATGATGAGTATTTGTTATCCTGTTATTTCGCTTGAAACAGTGCTTTCACGTTTGGCAAGTCGGGATTTAATGCTAAGTGATACAAGTTCCAAGAAAAGTCGTAATAAGGAACTCCAAGCCCTTATCGCAGGGGCAAATGTAATAGTATCGGGCTATCTTGGTGATGCTACACTCACGCTTAAAGAAATTTTGGATTTGCAAGTAGGTGATATTGTGCGACTTGATACTATTGCTGATGATACTATAATCGTTTCTGTTGATGGGCGTGAAAAATATATTGCAAGTATAGGATTGCAACGTTATAGAAAGACATTGCAGATTAAAGAAGTCATTAAAACAGAAAAAGACCAAGTAAAAGAAGTGCTTGAAATGCTTGAAGGGCAACGTAAAAATAGAATTGCAAATATTGCAGAGGAGGGAGAATGAAAGCATTTGTTGATTTAGTTGTTACAGAGACAACAACGACCATTGAAGGCTTAATGGGGAAAACTCCAAGTGTAAGCCATACGCAAGATGATAGTGTTAGCCTTGAAAATCTCCCCACACCCTATGCTATCAGTTATATTCAAGCAAGTGGCGATGGTAATGGTGAAATAGCAATGGTTATTCCTGTAGAAATGGGAACAGCACTTGCAGATATGATGCTCGGCGGCGAGGGCGAAGTAAAGAGTGAGATGAGTGATGATGATTTAGATGCAATAAAAGAAATTAGCTCTAATATTTTTGGTGCTGTTTCTACTTCGCTTAATTCTCAAAATGAGCTACCAAAACTCAACTTTACGTGTAGCAATATTGAATTTATTACAGAAAATATGGATTTGTCTCGCTTTGATAAGGCATATATTTTTAATTTTACATTAGATTCTATTCAGTCAAATTTTACGATTTTGGCAAATAAAAGTTTTGTGGAACTTTTTGAAGGCGGTAATACATCTGCTCAAGCGGCTCCTGCAGAATCTGCTGCTCAAACAAACCCGGCACTCTCTGCGACAGAATACAAAAATATCAATATGATTTTAGATGTGCGCTTGAATGTTAAGGTGCGTATAGGACAAAAAAGAATGCTTCTTAAAGATGTCATTGCAATGGACATTGGGAGCGTGATAGAGCTCAATCAGTTGGCAAATGACCCGCTTGAGATTCTCGTAGATGATAAAGTCATTGCTAAAGGTGAAGTCGTTATCGTTGATGGAAACTTTGGGATTCAAATCACAGATATTGGCACTAAACGAGATAGACTAGAACAGCTGAGAGGATAGTTTAGCTAAGTTCAAGCACACACTAATATAAAAGTAAGTGAGAGAGTAGGCTTATCAAAAATAAGCCTTATCAAATTTATTCTTTCTCTTTTTTAAAGACAGAGCAACTTTTAAGCGGACAAGCTTGTTTGTTTGCCCATACTCTCAAAGGGCAGACACCAAATGCACCTGTAAGCAAAGGTATAAGCCCTAAAAGTCCCCATAAAGATTCAAAATAAAATCCAATGCCAAAAATAGCAAAAGCAATTATGATTCGGATTATTCGTTCTGTCATTTTCATATAAACTCCTTTTTGAAAAGTAATGATGAAGTATAGAATACAAAAATAAGAATGTCTGTGATAAAATCACATTTTGATTATTAATGCAAGGAGGGTAAGTGAGTAAAGAGCCGCTTAAAGCTATTTTTGCCCCGCTAGGCTTAGCACAGCAAGATATTGAAAGCATAGTTCAACAAGCATATTTTAAAAGTTTTGCGCCAAATACACTTATTAATCAAAATGAGAATTGCTTGGGCTTTATTTATGTGTTTTCAGGGGCTTTACGCGCTTATATTATGGGTGAGAATGCTAAAGAAATTACACTTTTTAATCTTAAAGAGAATGATTATTGTCTTCTTTGCTCGCATTGTGCGTTGCATTCTATACATTATGATATTTTACTTGAGAGCAGCCAAAACACAGAAGTGCTTATTGTGCCTCATCAGTTATTTTCTAGGCTTAAAGATACTTATCCTACGCTTTCAAATTTCACACTCACGCTTATTTCTAAGCGACTAAGCCAAACCATATCCACACTTGAGCAAGCATTATTTAAGCCGCTTGTTGAACGAATCCGTGAGTTTTTGTATGAAAATGCGCATAATGGGGAGATTCTCATAAGCCACGAAGAAATTGCTAATCATCTAGGGAGTTCGCGTGAAGTCATCTCACGAATCCTCAAAGAAATGGAAAAACGCGGTGAAATCAAATGTGCATATAAAAAAATTATTTTGTGTTCTTAATAGGAGGGAGAAAATGAAATTGCTAGGAATTTTTGTAATATTTTGGGTGTTTGTAGGTGTAAATAGTTATGGAGCTTCTATAAAAAGTCAAATCCAGGAGATTAAACAATGGCAAAAGCAAAATGCCCTCTATCCTAAAGATAATTTTTTTTCAATCTCTAATAAAGCATACGATGAAAACAAAAGTTGGAAAGAAGGTAAACTCGCTTATTGTGGATTGTTTTTAGAGAGTGATTTAGATGATAAGGCGATTTTAAAGAAACTTCAAAGTATAGAAAGATTGGTATTTGACGAAGAATGCCCAATAGATAGTCTCCCCGATGCTATTAGGCTTTTAGAAAATCTTAAAGGACTACGCATACAAAATGCCAATCTTAAAGCTTTAAATCCTCATATTTTTTCTTTAAAATATTTTCAAGATTTAAATGTAGCGCATAATGAGATTACAGAGATTCCTCAAAATGTTTGTGAAGCAAGGAATCTAATGGATTTAGAACTCTCGCATAATAAAATTTCTACTTTACCCTCTTGTTTATTTAACCAAAGAAAAAGCCCTCTTTATATGATTGAATGGGATATTAATCCCGGAAAGGGTAAACTTCCCACATCTCCTAGACTTCTTTACCTCAAAATTAATCATAATAAACTCACATCTTTGCCCGATACCATTAAAGATATAATTGAGCTTGAAGTTTCGCACAATCAGCTTCAATCTTTGCCTCATTCTATTGAAAATATGCGATTTTTGGATATTTCTTATAATAAACTCACATCTTTGCCCCTAGATTTAGCAAAAATTGATTATGTGAATTACGAAGGCAATAAGATTGTTTATCCTAAAGATTTCAATTTAAGCGAAGATAAGAGCTTGAGGCTATTTGATAATATAGCATTTTGGGATAGAGATTTTAGACTAGCTAATGATAACAAAGAAGCTAATGAAAATAATTCCCAAATATGCCTAAGCCAGAGTGAATACTCTCTATGGCGTCTAAGGCGCGCCTTATATACCGAAGAGGCGACATATTATCTTACACGCATTGTGCCAAAAAAATCTCCAAAGAATGAAGCGATTTTTGATGTATATGGTATTGCGGGTTTTTTTAATTCACAAGAAAGGATTATTGTGCGGTTGATTTTTGATAATCAAGATATATCACAGGCAAGAGCTGTCCTTTTTATTGATTTGAGGGATGAAGAATCACAATCCAAACTTGTTTTTAGCTTGAAAAATGGCATATCATTGCCTGATTTTCCTAAAAATTTATCACAAGATGTGCTTAGGGTTTATGAAAGTGCTAAGCCTTGTAAGCCGCCTTATGATACAAGATGGAGTGTTGATGATTAATTTTTGTAACATACGCTTTACTTTTTAACAAAAAAAAAAAAAACGAAATTTTTACAAACAAATGTGTTAGAATGCAGAAATTTGTTCTTTGGGGGTGGCTATGAATCTTAAAGATATGCAGAGGAGAGAAATTGAATTTTTAAAGAAAATTGGTTTATATTCTAGTGTAAGCTTAAGCACAATGCAAAAAATATGCAAATATGTATCGGCTATCATTGTGTTTGTGTATCTTGTTTTTGTTCAGGTGAAAACACCTTTTCTTTCACATACTTTTATTAATGTATTTACAGGAGCGGGTTTTGCTTTTTACCTCTTTAAAAAAGACTATTTTAAAGTTGGGTTGCTTACGCTGTATATCGCTTTTGGCGGTATATGCCTTCTTGGTGTGCTCTTTTATCAAGGAATTTTTGGAGTAGAACATTTTAAATTACAAGAAATACTTGAAATTATCGCATCAAACAATGAGGATCTACACTCTCCTTATCAAGTAGGTTTATTGATGACTTGGAGTTTTGTGCCGCCACTCCTTTTTACACTATTAGCAGCCTTAAGCGTCTTTATGCGGCGATTTGAAAGCAAACTCCCTGCTTTATTTTTACTCTATTTACTTCTTTTGCCTTTTGTATGGTTAATTGGCTGTATAATTGTGGGTGTATTTATAATTGATGATATTTAATTCTTTGCTCTTTTTGCAATCTCTTTGGCAATATCATATCCATACTTGATAGCAGCAGCGATTGAGCCACCATTTTTAAGCGCAATATCCCCCGCTACAAAGATATTTTTCACGCTGCTTTCCCATAAAGGAGAGCAAAGCGGCACACCCTTTTCATCTGTGGTAATAGAGCATTTTTTCAAAAAATCAATAGGTGAAGCACCACCAATAGCATAAATCACCCTATCAAATACATCTTTACTCCCATCGCTAAAATGCACTCCTACCTTTCCGTTATCATCACTTAGCTCTGTAATATCAATGCCAAGCTTTGTGTGAAGTGAGCCATTTGCAATCACATCTTTAAGTGCAGCTGCATTTGTATCATTAATGCGTGAAAACTCACTTCGGCGGTAATTAAGCGTTACGCTCCCACCATTGTCTGCACTTTGGGCTAAATCATACGCATATTCCACAGCAGAGTTTCCTCCACCTACAACGAGAATCTTTTCATTTTTTTGCGCATCATTGGCATTGAAATTAATATATTTACGAATTGTCGGTGGCAAAGCATAGCTTGGTTTATTGGGTTGTCCCATTTTCCCTATACAGATAACGACAAAATGCGCCTTATAGCTGCGATTATCTGTTGTAGTAATCACAAAGCCTTCACTATCTTTGCAAGGCACAACAGATTCCACATCGCTTTGATAAGTTACTTCAACAGGAGAGAGAATCTCATCAAAAAGTGCTAATGTGCTTTCTCTATCGCCATCTTTAAAGTCAATCTTTCCTTCTAATTGCACAACTTGCCCTTTGTAGTCCTTATCCACGCGTTTGCCTTCTTTGTAAAACTTGCGAATACTCATATTGTGCAAATCACCTTTTTCAAGTGCTATCACACTTAAATTGCGTGCTTGAGATTCTATAATAGCACTAATCCCAGCAGGTCCGCAGCCTACTACAGCTACATCATATACTTTATTCATCATTGCCTCCTTTATTTTGTATGGCAGGTTTATTTTGTTTTTTATCAGTTTTTGCAGCAAGGTTTAAGTCTTCCACAGAATCAAAAAGCACACCCTGCATCATTTTGTTTGCATCATCAAATTGTCCATTTTTTAAGCCCCATATAAATGCAAGTAATCCAAATAAGCCTAGCACAAGAGAAACACCGAGCATTACAGCAATCATTTCGGTATTCATTAGTATTGAACCTTTTTGATGATGAATTTTTACAGGATTCTAACATATTTTTAATTACGAAACCAAATAAAATATGTTTTTATATGGATAATATTTATAAAAATATACTTTTAAGTAGTATAATTTCTTAAATATTTTAAGGGAGATAATAAATTATGTCTAAGACTTTAGAGGTTCAGCCCCCAAAGAAAAAAACAAGCATAGGTGTTATACTTGGTTTTGGTTTTGGGGTTTTAATTGTATTTTCGTGTGTGATGGTATTCTTAAGTCTTAATCGCGTAAGCAGTATCAATGCCTCATTGAGCGAAATTAATGATAAAAATGCCCTTGCTCAACGTTATGCAATCAACTTTCGGGGAAGTGTGCATGATAGAGCTATTGCTGTGCGTGATGTAGTGCTTATTAGTAGTGAGGATAAAAACGGATTGCAACAGCTTTTAGAACAGATTAATGCACTAGAGAAATTTTACAAAGAAGCAGAAGATAATATGAAGCAGAAGTTTATTGATGCAAAACTGCTCAATAAAAAAGAACTAAGCATTTTGCACTCTATTGAGGAAACACAAGCTAAAGCTATTCCGCTTATTGTTCAAATTATTCAGGCTAAGCTCGCAGGAGATTCTCAAAAGGCGCGCACTATTCTTACAACACTTTCTCCTTATTTTACGCAGTGGCTTGCAGAAATTAATGAATTTATTGATTATCAAGAAAATGCTAATTCAGGGCTTACACATCAGCTAAGAAGTGATGTTAGTGAGTTTAGAATCTTACTTTTAGTGCTTTTGGCTTGTAGCGTGATTTTTGGTGTAATTGTAGCTATTGTGATTATTCGTAATTTGTTGCGTTTGCTTGGTGGAGAGCCTTATATAGCTTCATATATTGTTTCTAAAATTGCTAATGGAGACCTATCTGGACATATAACATACAAAAATAAAGATTCTATACTTTCATCCATTGCAAGTATGCAGGAAGGATTAAGAGAAATTGTAGAGGCTATTACGCATTCATCGCAGCAAGTGAATAAAATCGCGCTTGAAGTCTCTGATGTAGCGAGAAAAGCGCAAGATGACGCTAATACACAAATGCAAAATTCAGCAGCCATAGTTGGTAAAATAGAGCAAATAAACCATTCTGTCGCAGAGGTATCAGATATTGCCAAACAAACAGAGGAAAATTCAGTCAAAAGTGTTGAAATTTCATCTAAGGGTGTGGAGATTATTAATATTACAGCCCAAGAGATTGGCAAAATTACAGAAATGATTAGCTCTTCAGCGGATAATATTCGTGGTTTGCAACAACAATCTGTGGAAATTGGTGGGAGTGCAGGCTTAATTGCGGAAATTGCAGATCAAACAAACTTACTTGCTCTTAATGCAGCAATAGAAGCTGCACGTGCAGGAGAACACGGAAGAGGATTTGCTGTTGTTGCAGATGAGGTGCGAAAACTCGCAGAGCGCACAGCTTCTACTACGGCGGAAATCGCTAATATGATAACACTTATTCAAGAGAGTATAGGTGTTTCTGTGAATTCTATTGAAGCCATTGTGCCACAAATTGATAAGGGACAAAAGCTCATTTTAGATTCTGTGCATACATTAGAAGAAATCCAAAGTCAAGCTCAAGATTCTCTCCAAAAAGCTCAAGTGGTAGCATCTTCTTCAGCTCAACAAGAAGATACAATGCAGAGTATTTTGCACGATATGCAGAGTATTTCTACATTATCTCAGGAGACAAGAAATTCACTTGAAAATACCAATAAGGCTATTGGTGAGCTTAAAAATATCTCTGATGCCTTAAAAAAGAATATGACACATTTTAAGGTGTAATAAAAAAGACAAAGGGCAATTTTTCTAGGTTAATCGCCCTTTTTGTGCATTTTGTTGTTGAATAAGCATTTTTGCTTCTTTAATGATATTTTCATCGCTTCCCATATCAAAATATATAAATTCATCGCCACTTTGTCGCTCTCCACTTAATAAATCTCCACTATTGCGATATTTTAAATCAAGTTCAGCAATGTCAAATCCGTTAAGGGTGCTACAAAAAGCTTTTAATCGTTCATTTTGCGGTTGATGTGTATAAAGATAGCAGTATCCTTTTAATCCGTTTCGGCTTACGCGCCCACGCAACTGGTGCAATGTGGCTAATCCTAGTCGTTCGGGTGCAACAATGACAATAGTAGAGACTTTTGGCAGGGAGATTCCCACCTCAACAAGTGTAGTAGCAAGGAGTAAAGAGCCATTGTGCGCAAAATCATCTATAACATTTTGTTTGTTTTTATCTTTACCTGAAGTGTAATGCACGCTATTAAAATGCTTTTGCCAAAAGCTTAATCCCTCATTTAAAGAAAGATAATCAAGATGCTCACTTTCTTCTACAAGAGGATAGATAATGATTGCCTGATGTCCTTGATTGATTTCATTTTGTAAGGCAGAAAGTAAAGTTTTAAAGGTGCTTTTATCTACAATGGAAGTGCTTATATCTTTTTTGAAAGGTAGGTCTTGAATGACACTTAAGTCAATAAATTGTGCATTAATCATCGCAAGAGTTCGTGGAATAGGAGTGGCTGAAAATTGCAAAATATGAGGACGAGCATTTTTATGGGCGTCTTGTCCTATTTTTTCTAACCCATAGCGTTGATTTGTCCCAAAGCGATGCTGTTCATCGCTCATTACAAGGGCTACATTTTCTAATGTAATCTCACGATATAGCAAGGCTTGCGTGCCTATGATAAAATGTGCTTCTTGCAAATCTTGACGCGTTTTAGCAGTAATAAGATGTATTTTGATAAATGGTGGAAGCAGTCGTTTTGCTTCTTCATAAAGTTGGGTAGCAAGAATTGTAGTGGGTGCCATAAGAATGCTTGTGTGTGGATATGTCATCATTACAGCACAGAGGATTACTATTGTTTTGCCACAGCCCACATCACCCATAATAAGTCGCCTTGCTGCAATTTTGGAATCTAAATCTAAGCTTATATCTTTTATGGCGGAGCATTGTCCGCTTGTGAGGGAAAAAGGCAAAGATTCTATAAAAGGCGTAATATCGTTATTGCAGCGATATTTGGCTTTGAAATGTATCTTTTTGCGTGAGAGTAAGTGCAAATAATGATAAATTTCAATAAATTTAAGCGCATTCATATGTTCTTGGGGCAATGCGTTGTGTTTTTTAAAAGCGAGCATAAAATGCGATGAGGGTGTAAAAATTTCATATATTTTTTGAGCAATCTCTTGAGGAATACCACAAGAGAGGAGATTATCTATATTGATAGCAGCTTGAGTTAATTCCTGCATTGCTTTAGCACTAAGCAGGGTAGTTTTAAAATGTGGTGTAATGGTGTTAATGTGCTTAATAGATTTTGGTTGAATTAGAGTGTAGCGCTGGTTATAGGTTTCAAGTTTGCCTAATACATAATGAGTAGAATCTTCACTAAAAATCTTTTTGTGAAAAGGCTTTGGGTGGAAGATAATCATTTCAAGGGGCTGATTAAAATCGCTCATCGTAGCGTAAATGCTTAAACGAGCATTTTTGCCAAAACCGAGCGTTTTTGTATCGTGTATATGCACTTTGATAAGGACATTGCTATGAGGAGTAAGAGTAGGAGTAAGCGTGGTGTCAATATAAGATTTGGGAACGTGAGTAATGATAAGAGCAAGGAGATTGTTTATTTTAAGTTTTTTTAGACGCGATTGATTGGTTTTATCAAGATGTTGAATAAAGGAGCTAAAATCATACATAAATTAATTTAAGAGCTAATAAATTGTGCCATATCAAGCAAACGATTAGCGTATCCCCATTCATTATCACACCACGCCATAACACGAGCCATATTGCCATTAACGATATAGCTTAAATCTGGTGCAAATACAACACTATGAGGATTCCCTATAAAATCACTGCTTACGCCTTGTTTGGAATCAATGCCAATAATTCCTTTCATTGAGGTTTTACTTGCATTTATAAGTGCATTATTAAGTTCCGTGATAGTCGTTTGACGCGAAAGATTAAAGGTTATGTCAATAAGCAAAACATTTGAAATGGGCACACGCACACTATGTCCATCTATTTTTCCCTCAAGTTCTGGGAGGATTCGCATAAGTGTGCGTGTTGCACCTGTATGAGTGGGGATAATATTTTGAGCAGCAGCTCGTGAGCGGCGTTTATTTGTAGGATAAACGCTATCAAGGAGAGATTGTTCATTTGTATAGCTGTGCATAATGCAAAAACTCGCTACTTCAATACCAAAACATTCATCAATAATCTTGCAAAGCGGTGCTAGAGCATTTGCAGTGCAAGAGGCATTAGAGATAATAGATTCTTTGGCATAGAGGGTATGATTAACTCCAAGTGCAAAGGTTGGCATATTATCGGTTGGTGTAGCAGAGAGAATAACTCTTTTTATACCTTTTTCACAATGATGTGTAAGCTGCTTAGAATCTAAAAATTGCCCACTTGATTCAATAACAATATCAGCCCCACACGCAGCAAAATCAAGTTCTTTAGGATTGCTATGATTAAAAGTGCGAATAGGTGGATAAGTGTTGTGATTATTTTTAAGTATAAGAGTATTAGAGGTGTGCGAAACTTCAAAGGGAAGTGTGCGATGGGTGGTGTCATTCTCAAGCAGATAGCTTAGAATCTCCCAATCGTTAATATCATTAATGGCAACAATGCTTATGTGTTCTTTGTATTTATGTTGCAAGGCTACGCGCATAATACTTCTGCCAATGCGTCCAAAGCCATTAATAGCAATATTTATCATCTTATCCCTTGAAAATTAAATGCTAAAGTGCAAAAAGCGATTGTAGCATATTTGCTATAATAGTCATATTTTTATTGATTTTGAGAGGATAAGAAATGAATACTTTTCGTGTGGCAATTACAGGAGCGAGCAGTGGTATAGGTAGAGCATTAGCAATTTGTTTTGCAAATGAGGCAACTCATTTATATATTGCAGGACGCAATAAGGAGCGATTAGAAGAGAGTAGAGCATATATTTTAGCTGCAAATCCTCAAGCACAAGTAGAAATTTCTTGTTTTGATGTAAGCGATGAAAAGTCGTGCAAACTTTGGTGTGAAGAAATATTTGTCTCTCGCCTTGATGTGCTTATTATAAATGCAGGGGTTGCGATGGGAGAAAAAGAGAGTGTAAAAAAACATTTTGAAATTTGTCATACAAATGTTATGGGTGTAGCCTATATTGCATTTTACGCACTTGAAGCATTCCGTAAGCAAGAATTAAAAGATAAAAAGAGAGGACAAATAGTGCTTATGGCATCTATTGCAGCACTTCTTTCATTGCCAAATGCACCAAGTTATAGTGCTTCAAAGAGTTTTGTTAAAAGTTTGGGAGAAAGTTTGAGCGTGGCGCAAAAAGATGTGCATATTACAACTATTTGTCCGGGGTTTATTAAAACGCCACTGACAGATTATATTCACCATTCTATTCCACAAATGAGTGTTGAACAGGCAAGTAAAAAGATGTATTATGCGATTAAGAAAGGCAAAAGTTTCTACGCATTTCCACACTCTTTAGCGTATGCAGCAAGATTCTATACTATTTTACCATTTTGGCTCAAACGCGCACTTGTGAATCTTATAGGCTTTATGGGGAGGCTATAAGTTTAAGTTAATGCTCTTGTGCATTTTCAAGGGCTTTTGTAGCTTCATTGGCGTGTGCTTTGGTATTGTGATAGAGCATATATATTGCTGTTTCCCATAAATCCGCATTGATTTTTTTAAGTTTTGCATAAAGTTTAGAATCTTCTTCTCCTACAAGCTGCCAATGAGTAGAATCTTTATTTGTAGAATCTTTGGGAGTGCGTTTATAGAGCGCACCTCCTCCTGCTTGCTCGTATTCATTAGAGTAGCAGTATTTATTGCTTATAAGTAATGGTGGTCTATTCCAGCGGCGGATAAAGGTAAAGCGTTCTTCCCCAAAACTGCTATCTAGTAAATCTCTTCCCATAGTGGTGTTGTGGATTTTAACTCCAGCTAAACCAGCTGCTGTTGGAAATATATCAATATGCCCTCCTGCTTGAGGCATTATTTTGCCTTGAGGAAAGAATTTTGGAGAGTGGATAATAAGTGGCACTTGAAATTCGTGCAGAAGCAAATTTGAATAAGTTTTATCAACTGATGGTGAAATTTGCGACATTCCGTGGTCTCCTGTGATGATAAAAATTGTATTGTCATAATATGATGATTTTTTGGCAGTCTCAAAGAATTTTTTGAGCGCATAATCACAATATTTCATAGAGAGATATTCTGCTCTATTGTCTTCGAAACCATATTTTTTTAAAAATTCATTATCAGGTATGGTGTAATCAAAATCAGGTATGCCTTCAGGGACGGTAAAAGGCGCGTGGAAGCTTGCAAGCTGAATGAGGCTTATAAAAGGAGCTTTTTGTGATTCAAGGAGTGTGTTAGCTTCCTGCAAAAGGTCTTTGTCTGAAACTCCCCATACGTCCATTCTAGGAGATTTCCAATATCCCTCTTCGTATATTTGAAGCCCAGAGACATTATTGCTCAACACGCCGCGTATATTTGCCCAATTTGCATTACCACCGAGCATATAAAGCTTTGTATATCCCTCAAAGTCATTCCATACAAGATGTTGATCCATTGTATAAGGGTCGCGAGAGCTGGTCTTAAAATATTCATTCACATCGGGTATGCCTGTTATGATAGAAAACATTGCTCTTGCGGTGGTGCGAGCTGAAGCGTAATAATTAGGAAAATATAGCGATTCCTTGGCGAGTTGAGAAAGAAAGCGCGTGGTATCTATTTCATCAAACATAAGTGAGCTTTTATGAGTGCTCATAGATTCAATAACAATGATAACAATGTTTGGTTTAGCCTCACCAGTAGTTTTTGAAAAGCGGTCATAACTCATAGAATTTGTATTAGGGTTTTGCACGCCTAAGTATTCCACAGCAGTAGGATAAGCTTCGCGGGCTTGTTTTGTATTATCTATATAGGAATTTTTCGGACGCGTGTCTGCAAGATTCTGAATGGGATTAAGCCCTAAGGCAGTAATTTGATTGTATCCTGAGAAAAAGGCTTCGCTCCACCGCAATGGATAATAAATTATGCCATATTGCCCATAAATTAAAATAAGAACTACAAGTAAGGTAGCCACTCCTGATGTTATTTTACTTGAAATAGTATTTACGCTATAAACCCACTTATTTAAAATCATTTTGCTTCCAAAGGTAAGTATAGCAACAACAACACCAAGAAGCACCAAGAGTTTTATAACAGGATATGTTTGCCAAATCATTCCTAAAGCTTCTTTGGTATCTTCTAGTAATCCGATGGCTGCAAAATTAAGGCGCGATTGTAAATACGCATAATGGGCAAAATCAACGATATAAATTAGAACATAAAAAATAAATACAATTGTATAAAATGCCACTAAAAATGGACGCACTTTATCAAAAGATTTTGATATAAAAGGTGTAAAAAGACATATAAGCAGAGGTAGAGACATTAGGGCAGCTATACGACCATCAAAGCGAACACCGATATAAAAAGCCTTTCCTAATTCAGCCCAAGAAAAACCAGCTAGACTTTCCCATTGCCAAAGCACAAAGCCAATGCGCATAATAATAGCTATCAGCCATAAAAATAAAAGAAACTTTAAGTATATTCGTGTATTATTGGTAATCATTGGGCTTACCCCTCTTAAGAGTTAGATTCAAAAACTATTATTGTATATTGAATTATTTAACTTGTTTCTAAAATAAAGATTGTTGAAGTATTTTTACGCCTATTTTGAGTGCAGGCTTAAATATAATTGGCACTATGGGAGAAATTATAAGAGTGTGTTAAATGCACTTCTAATACTTTCTATAGAGTGCGGCTCAATGAGGCGCTCTCCTACCTCTTTTCCATCTTTGTAAAAAATGAGTGTGGGAATCTTGCGAATATTGAGTTCATCTTTAAGGTGTGTTTGTGTATCAAAACTTACCTTGAATATGGTTATTTTCCCTGCAAACTCTTGGGCAAGCACCTCAAGCATAGGGTCAATAGCTCGGCAGTCTGGACACCAAGGTGCACTAAAATCCACTACTACACAACCTTGCTTAATCACTTCATAAAAACGCTTACTATCAATATTTTCTATCATAATACCTCCTAAAACATAATATAAACTAACCCATAAGTGCCAAACATAAGGATAATAAATAAAATTAATGCAAGGGCAAATGTCTTTGCTCCAAAAGAGATAAATTTTTGCCAATCAATTTGCAAACCTAGCGCTACCATTGCAAAAACAAGGCAAATTTTAGAAGCAAATTGTGTGGATTCTACCACCACTGGTGGAAAATCAATAAAAGAATTAAGCACAATTACGCCTAAAAATCCAAAAGCAAAATAAGGAATATAAAGTGCATTTTGTTTTGCGTGTGTGTCGCCATTTGGAATATTTGTATCATTTTGAACACGTTTTTGATTGAGCTTAAAAATAATATAGGAGATAATAAGCAAAAGTGGCACAAGTAGCACGACACGCGTCATTTTAACGATAATAGCTACATTTTGAGATTCTGGTGAGATTGCCGCAGCACCTACGACATTTGCTACTTCGTGCAAGCTTGCACCGATGAAAATACCCCACTGATAGTCATTTAAGGGGAGTATATTGGCATAATATATTGCAGGTAAGAGTATCATACCAATAAGTCCAAAAATGACAATAAAACCAAGAGCCACAGAGCTTTTACTCGGGTGAGTTTTGAGGGTGGATTCTAAAGCTAGGATTGCTGCAGCACCACATACTGCACTTCCAATGCCTACAAGTAAGCTGATTTCATTATCAAGTTTGAGCATTTTACCGATAAAAATTGCTGCAATAAATACTCCAGCAACAATAAATAAAGAAATAAGGAATCCATTAAGCCCAAGTGTAGCAATTTCGCCGAGTGTGATATATGAACCATAGAGAATAATGCCAAGACGCAAGAGCTTTTTCGCACCAAAAGTAATCCCTGCTTGTATATCATAATGTTGATTGAGTTTGGGATAAAACGGAGAGAGTGCAGCCCCGAGCAAAATACCAATAATGAGTGGAGAGAGAAATGGTGTAAGCGTGGCAGAAATAAAGAGTGAGAGCAAACTAAAAAAAGCAAGAAATAATATGCCATAGAGAAAACCTTGAAAGCGATAAGCCATTATATATCCTTTAAGAAATAAATGTTTGTTCTATTTTATGATTTGTAAATAAATACAGATACTAGAGGTAATGTATGGTGGCTCGAGGCGGAATCGAACCACCGACACGGAGATTTTCAGTCTCCTGCTCTACCGACTGAGCTATCGAGCCACAAAAAGAAATGCGTATTATAGCTAAATACGCTTAAAACTTGGCTTAATCAAATGCAAATCTCAAATCTGCTTATGAAGTATAATAAGCGAAAGTATAAAATACTTAGTTAGGTATGGTTAGAGTCTAACTCCAAAATCTAACCCTACCTAAGAAGCTATTAGTAATACAATTATTTATTAATAAATGTGCGTTATTTCCAAAAAGTTTTGATATGTAGCTCTATTCTATCACTATTCATTTTTGAGCCCTCAATACCAAAGTCTTTAATATTAATCTCTCCTTTTAGTGTGAGTTCAAGTGTGTTTATATTAAGCATAGAATCAAGCACAAGTGGCAAAGTTACGCCGTGCAAATTTAGCTCTCCATACACTTTACCCTTGATATGCTTATCATCTTTTTGTTCTTCAAGTCTTTCATATTTTGTCATCATAAAGCGACTTGTTGGATAAGCCTTGACATCTAAGAAATCAGATTCTAATAGATGCGCGTCTCGTTTTTTATTATCAGTAAAAACAGAGGCTATTTTGACCTCACCACTTAGATTAATGATATTATTTGTAGTATCAAGTTTTAAATTGCCACTAAAGTCTTTAAAAACCCCATCAATTGATACGAAACCAAATTTTGTTGCTTTAAAACCAATATGAGAATCTTCGCTTAATGAAAGATTGCCTTGATGGGTTGCGCTATAAGCTTGTGTTGTCATAAGCAATAGAGCGCATATGAGGCTATGAAATATTTTCTCTAAAGTGCCTCTTTGTCCAAATCCTTTGTGTCGTGCTTTTGTGTGTAACATAATTATCCTTTCAGCTTTTGCTTTTGTTTTCAAGTCCTATGACTGCCTTATATAATATCTTGCGAAGCTCTTGCATCTCTTCTTTACTTAGATGCTCTAAGAGTAAGTCATTATGCACCTCCTTCATTATTTGGTATGTTTTTTTAGCGTATTCTTTGCCACTAGGTGTAAGGGTGATAAGATTTTCGCGTCTATTTGCTGGATTTTGTTTGCGCTCTACTAAGCCTTTAAATTCTAAGTCATCAATATACATACGCACATAATTTTTATCACTTGAAGCAAAATTGCACAAACTGATTTGGGAGTGTGGATTTTGTGAGCATACCCATAAAATCCCTGCTTGTTTGTGGTGTATGATACCAAGTGGAGCTATACGCCTATCAAATTCTGTAGAGAGTTTTTCTCTAAGTTGTGTAGCAAGAAAACCAATATTTTCGTAAATATCACAAGATTCATTGCTTACATCTTGCTTTAAAGGGGTTTTGGAATCTCGTTTTTGCATTTTCATAATTTTCTCCTTATAATAATTTTTAATTATAGTAACTAAAAATTATTATAATTAAAAATGATAATAAAATCAAGTCAAAGCCAAAAATTGATATATTTTTGTGAAAACTACTTGCTAGATACTATGGAGGACTCTAAAGGCAAAAGAAAGATTTGCAAGGGTAAAGAATACTTGCCTATACTTCAGAACTTTCCCGATATTTATGAAAAAACCAAAGTTTTTTATGTGCCAAGCATAGTTATGAAGCAGCAGAATTTTAGCTCTTGAAGCAAAGATACAAGATAAATATATTTTCTAGCTTGCTGAAGGTCTAGGTTAGAATCTAAGCAAGGGCATTTAGATTCTTATAGAATTTAATGATCAAATTGCACCAAAGACAAATGACAATAAAACTACACAAATTCATTGATAATTTGTGTATAATCACAGCTATGAATAAACAAGTTAGTATGAATTTTGCCAAAGTGAATTTATGGCATTTAGGTGTCACAATAGGCATTTTTTGCCTTATTGTTGGTATGTTAAGAATCTTTGGTTGGAGTGAGCCGGAGGTATATCCACAGATTCAAAAGGATATTTTCTTAGCCATCAATTCGCTTTGGTCCAATGTCCCATCTCTCGCACACAATCTTACCCAACTCGGTGATGCAAGTGTAGCATTCGCACTCTTGCTAGGGTTCCTCATCGCACCTAAGCTTTGGGAAGCACTCATCGCAGGCTCCTTGCTTTCTCTTGTGCTTTCTACATTATTCAAGACAATCTATGCAATGCCACGTCCAGCACGTGCTTTTGAGAATACTTTTAATATCATCGGTGAGCGACTAGCAGGCACAAATAGCCTACCATCAGGGCATTCGATCACTATATTCACGATACTTTCTGTGCTGCTTTTTGCTTTTATGCCAAGCACTCGCAAATGGCGTTTGCCTTTTATCATAGGTATCACTCTTTTGGGTGTATTTGTGGGGCTTTCACGCGTGGGCGTGGGAGCACACTATCCGCTAGATGTCCTTGTGGGCGCGTCCCTTGGGTGTGTGTGCGGAGTCTTTGGTGTGCTTGTGGCTAGTAAGACGCGTATTTTTGCTTGGTTAGATTCACATTTTGGTTTGCTTATTTTCGCTACTTTGGGCGCAGTTGCTGTGGTGATGGCGATTCAAAATATCAGTAAGCATAATCTTGCGGTATTTTATCTTGCACTTATTTGTGCGTCAGGCTGCTTATTTATGATGCTACATAAATATTTTACTAGCGCTCAAAGATTGGATTTACAATGCACCACTCCACCCCCCCCCCCCCCCCCCCCCCGAGTCAACCTATCGTCTTTATTTTCATCATCTCCGCACTTCAAGTAGCATTTTTCCATTTTCCTTTTTTAGGATTCGTGCGGACAAATCTCGCTTTAGATTCACTAAATGCAATTGTGCTATTTGTTTCACTCGTGCTATTTTTGTTCGCACTTACTACACTTATGCCACTCTTATTAGCGCTCATCTCTTTCAAGCTCACTAAAATATGGTTCGCAATTATCTCAATCACAAATGCCATAGCGGTGTATTTCGTCTCTGTATATGGAGTGTTTTTGGATAAAACGATGATGGGCAATCTCTTTAATACAAACCCAGCAGAAGCAGGAGAATTTCTATCTTTAAAAATGGCACTATATATAGTTATACTAGGTCTTCTCCCAGCATGCTTTCTACTCTTTGAAAAGGTGGCAAGACCTACACGCAAATCACTTGCTAAGAGCTTAGGCTTGATATTTTTCGTGCTTATTGTGCTTACTGGAGTTAATTTTCAGAATCTATTGTGGTTTGATAAATACTCTAAACAACTTGGCGCACTTATTATGCCTTGGTCATATATAGGTAACTCAGTGCGGTATTTTCAAGGGGAGTTAGCAAAAAATAAAAAAGAGATTCCCCTCCCTGATGCACGCATTACAAATGACAAAAAATCTGTAGTCGTGCTGGTGATTGGTGAATCTGCACGTGCAAAAAACTTCTCATTATATGGTTACTCACGCAATACCAACCCTCTCCTTTTAGAAGTGTCAGGACTTCGACATTTTTATGCAAAATCAAGCACGACATATACGAGTGCATCTGTGAAAAATATGCTTTCATACAAGGATAGCACAAATCTGTATGAGATATTGCCAAACTATCTTGCACGCACTGGGGTAGATGTGATGTGGCGTTCGACAAATTGGGGTGAACCCCCGCTTCACCTACCTAGTGAAAATATTATGCGATATTCGCAACTTGCAGAGAAATATATTCATCTTGATGATAACTATGAGTCTACACTTGTGGCGGGACTAACCGAGGACATTGAGTTAGCAAAATCGCCTAAAGTGCTTATCGTCATTCATACAAGCACGAGCCACGGACCAACATATTATAAGAAATACCCTCCTCAGTTTGAAGTCTTTAAGCCTGTGTGTAAAAGTGTCGAACCAAAGGGATGCTTACAGAGTGAAATTATCAATGCGTATGATAATACAATCCTCTATACTGATTTTTTATTGCACTCAGTCATTAGTCAGTTAAGCAAACTTGATAAATACGACAGCACAATGATTTATGTAAGTGATCACGGCGAGAGCTTGGGTGAAAATGGTGTATATATGCACGGGATACCATTAGCATTTGCACCAAAGGAGCAATATGAAATACCATTTTTTGTGTGGAGTTCTAATGCTAGCAGGATTAAAGATTTAAATGAAGCAACACACTTTCATATCTTTCATAGTGTTTTGACATTTTTAGATGTGGAGAGCGAAGTGCTTGATGAAAAAATGAGCATATTTACTAAGCAAAAATAGCAAATTACTAGCGTTTGTATAATTTTTGCATTTTTGGTAAAAATTCCCACACACATAAGATAAATATAAAATCAACAATGCGCAATAATACTTTGTTGATATTTTTCGTTATTATGTGTATTGCCCCTTGACAAACACTAGGTATCAGGCTTTATAATTACATTTTCAATTTTAGTCATTTAAGGAGTATTTATGCTATTAAAAGAGAATTTGACACAAGCACAAAGTGGGCAGAGAATCACTGCCAAAGGCTACGCAGTCGCACATAAAAGTGATACTTTTAAGCCCTTTAGTTTTTCGCGCCACGCTTTGGGAGAAACTGACATTTTGATTGAGATTCTATATGCTGGAATCTGCCATAGCGATATTCATAGCGCGCGTGAGGAATGGCATAAGGGAATTTTTCCAATGGTGCCCGGACACGAGATTGCGGGTAAAGTCGTGGCAGTAGGAAGCAAGGTAAGCAAATTTAAAGTTGGCGATTACGCAGGGGTAGGCTGTATGGTCAATTCTTGCGGTGAGTGTGAGGCGTGCAAAAGAAGCCAAGAGCAGTTTTGTGAAAATGGCAAATGCGTCTTTACTTATGATTGCCACGATTGCTTCCACGATAACGAGCCAACTTATGGCGGGTATTCAAATAATATTGTAGTGAGTGAAAAATTTGCGGTCAATGTCCCACAAGATGCGCCGTTAGAAAAAGTTGCTCCCTTGCTTTGCGCAGGAATCACCACCTATTCGCCGATTAAATTTAGCAATGTCAAGGCAGGCGATAAAGTCGCGGTAGCTGGATTTGGTGGGCTTGGTGTAATGGCACTCAAATACGCAATCAAAATGGGTGCGGAAGTGAGCGTGTTTGCGCGTAATAAAAATAAAGAAAAAGAGGCATTAGATCTTGGTGCAAAGGCACTTTATACTGATACAAAGGGTGTGAGCGAACGATTTGATTTTATCATTTCTACGATTCCAACCGCGTATGATGTGAATGCCTATGCGGAGTTGTTGAAATTTGGCGGAGAAATGGCGATTGTCGGCTTACCACCTGCAGATGAGAAGCTTAGCATTGATTTAACGAGACTTGTGTTTGCGGCGGGCAAAAAAGTCTATGGCTCACTCATTGGCGGAATAAAAGAGACACAAGAAATGCTTGATTTTTCGCTCAAACATAGAATCTATCCCGAGACAGAGGTTATTTCTGTGGAGCAAATCAATGAGGCGTATGAGAATCTTACAAGCGGCAAGGCGAAATTCCGCTATGTGATTGATATGAGCAGCCTCAAAGAATAAGCAAATAAATAATTTATTACATTTGGAGAGCTAATTGTGTAAAAATCTCTCCTCTTTGTTTATAAGAGCTAAATTGATCTAAGCTTGCAGCGGCAGGAGAGAGAAGCACAACATCTTTGGCATTCGTATCGCGTTTTTTCTTTATGCAATCCATAGCTTTATAGATGTCTTTACAAGGTGTAATGGGGATATGATATTCTTGAGCAAAAGAACATAAGCGTTCTTCATTCGCGCCAATGCTTATAATTTCAATATCTTTATCTTTCATAAACTCAAAGAGTGGTGTGAGATTTGCTCCTTTGTCATCGCCACCTAGTATGATAATAATATGTGTATGTATGTATCGTGCGATAGCCTGAATGGTTGCATCGACATTCGTGCCTTTGCTATCATCAACCCACAAACGATTGAATTTATCATAAAATTCAGCGATTCTATGTGCTCCTATTTGAAAGGTATTCAATCGTGCAATATCATCGGCTTTAAAGGCAAGCTTAGCGATACTAAGGGCTATGATGGCATCAAGTAAAAATGGCTCTTTGAAGTTAATATCTTGAAGAGAAATGCTACATTTTTGGGCTAAATCCTGCGTAGATTTGTAGCTAATAAGTGTGCCTTTAAAATCTTTTATAAAATTATGATGTTCAAATTCACTGGGAATAATTGCGTAAGTGTAGGAATCCATACGCTTAAGCGGACTAAGCTTATCATCAATATAATTTTCAAAGCTTCCGTGCCAACTGATATGGTCTTCTTTGACGGGCAATAAGGCGTAGATTTTAGGATAGGCATCGTGCGTATAATGCAAGCTAAAAGAGCTTGTCTCAAGCACCCATATTTTTGGATTGCTTGTATAAAGCATAGCAAGAGGTGTGCCGATATTGCCCCCACTTTGTGCATTGAATGGCTCAAGCAAAAGTGTTGTCATTTCTGTAGTGGTGGTTTTACCATTTGTGCCACTAATCCATATCATAAAAGGCATATCTTTTTTGTGAGTATTCACATCATTTTGCAAAAGCCTATAAAAATAGTCATATTCGCTAATGAGGTGTTGGGCTTTGCACACTAATGGGTGAGAGGGGGGGATACCCGGACTAAGAATCTCTTTATCGCTATGTTCTGGAATAAAATCATTTGAAGGGAGCAAGGTATTGCCAAAATCATCATTATGAGCTTGAGTAAATTTATCATCATAAATGTGAAGAGTGTGCCCTTGCTGGTTGAGAAAGCTTACAAGGGGCGTTGTTGTAACGCCATAGCCAAAAATACTTATATGCATTATTTTTCCTTAACGAATTTTAAGGCTTAAAAGTGCGATGATATTTGCTAAAATTGCAATAATCCAAAATCGGACAATGATTTTATTTTCTGCCCAACCTTGAACTTCAAAGTGATGATGAATGGGTGCCATTGCGAAGATACGCTTTTTTCTGTATTTATAGCTGCCTACTTGCAAAATAACAGAGAGGGCTTCAATGACAAAGATAATGCCGATGAGCAATAAGAGAATTTCATTATTTGATACAATAGCCATAAAGGCAATAAATGCTCCAAGCGCGAGGCTACCACTATCGCCCATAAATACTTGTGCAGGGTGGCAGTTATACCACAAAAATCCAAAAAGTGCGCCAATAAGCGCCACAGAAAGAATCACTAGTTCTCCGCTATCCACAACTTTAGGATATAACAGGTAGCTAGAGAATCCAGCGTGTCCAGCGACATATACAAAGGCAGAAAGGGAAAAAAGCGCGCAAATGCTTGGCATTGTAGCAAGCCCATCAAGTCCATCGGTAATATTTACAGCATTGCTTGTAGCAAGAAATACAAGCACCCAAAATCCTAGCGCAAGCACTGAAATATCCATTATTTTAAAAGCTCCCATATCAAAGAGTGGATATTTCATAAAAGGAATGTAAAAATTTGTATTATGTCCGATGTAAAGAAGGATAGATGTGATGATAAGAGAAACAATAAAAAGGAGAAAAAATTTCATTTTTGCACTCATACCAGCATTATTTTTAGCAGAGATTTTCATATAGTCATCTCTTGCCCCAATCAAAGCAAAGCAAGAGATACAAAATAGTCCAAGTAGCACATAAGGATTGAAAAGATTGCCACAGAGCAAAGAGGCACAAATCATACTTATAATAAAAACAATTCCACCCATAGTGGGAGTATTTTTTTTACCTTCGTGTGCTGCAACATAGGTTGATATTGGTTGGTTGGCTTTTTTAGCTTTTGCCCATTTGATAAAATAAGGCATAAAAAACACGCTCAAACCAAAGGCAACAAAAAATGCTACTCCTGCCCGAAAGGTTATATAGGAAAAAATATTAACTCCATAATATTGATAAAGCCAATACAGCATACAGATTCCTTTTCCCCTTAACTTTTAAGGGAGTTAATTAGTTAATGAAAGGTTTTGGATTTTAGCTACAATTAGTTAATATGAAAGATTAAAATGAGGAGCATATTATGAAAACAATTCTTGTGATTACTGATGGCATAGGATATAGTGATAAAACGCAATATAACGCCTTTTATCACGCTAAAAAGCCTACCTATGATTATTTATTCAAAAATGTGCCCTATGGTATGATTGATACTTTTGGTTTGAGCGTGGGATTACCTCAAGGACAAATGGGAAATTCTGAAGTAGGGCATATGTGCATTGGTTCCGGGCGAGTATTATATCAAGATTTGGTTAGAATCTCGCGTGCGATTGAGTATGATGAGATAAAAGATAATCCTGCTTTGGTTGAGGTTACGCAGCAGAGTGCAGTTGTGCATTTGTGTGGATTACTAAGTGATGGCGGGGTGCATTCTCATATTGTGCATTTAAAGGCGCTTGCACAGATTCTAAGTACTCAAGGTAAAAGGGTGTATTTACATCTTATTACTGATGGACGCGATGTTTTGCCTAAAAGTGCGCTTAATTATCTTGCAGATATAGAGTCTATTTGCGAAGATAATGTAAGTATAGCAAGTGTATCTGGGCGTTTTTATGCGATGGATAGAGATAAAAGATGGGATAGAGTGCAAAAGGCATATGAAAGTATAGCACTTGGCAAAAATCCTACAAATCTTTCTCCTAAAGAGTATATTCAATCTCAATATGATGAAGGAATTTTTGATGAATTTCTTACTCCTGTGAGTTTTGGAGGGTTTCAAGGGATGAATGATGATGAAAGCTTTGTGTTTGTGAATTTTCGATCTGATAGGGCACGTGAAATTGTTGATTGCTTAGGGAATCCACAATTTAAAGAGTTTAAGCGGGAGCGATATGTAAAGCTTCATATTGCTACAATGACAGAATATGACGCAACATTCCCCTACCCTATTCTTTTTCCCAAGCAAAATGTGCAAAATACTCTCGCCGAAGTAATTTCTTCACATCGTTTAAAGCAGTTTCATACCGCTGAAACTGAAAAATATGCTCACGTTACATTTTTCCTTAATGGAGGGCGCGAGGAAGCTTTTATAGGAGAGGAACGAGTGCTTATCCCTTCCCCTAATGTCAAAACTTATGATTTACAGCCTCAAATGAATGCTTCTGCAGTGGGTGATGCAGTAATAAAAGCTGTAGAGCAAGGATATGATTTTGTGGTGGTAAATTTTGCAAATGGTGATATGGTCGGGCATACAGGGAATCTTGAAGCAGCAATTAAAGCAGTAGAAGCGGTGGATAAGGAATTAGGTAGGATTGTAGAATCTGCTCAAAAACACCATTATGCTCTTTTTATCACGAGTGATCACGGAAATTGCGAAGAAATGAAAGATGAAAAAGGTAATATGCTCACAAATCATACCGTTGGACAAGTATGGTGTTTTGGTATGATTGAGGGAGTGAGTAAAATTGAGAATGGAGGATTGAATAACATCGCTCCAAGTGTCCTTAAGGCAATGAATCTGCCTATTCCACCTGAAATGGATAAGCCATTATTTTAAAAAAATTGGTTGCAATAAGTATAAAGCTTAGCTTTTATATTAAATGCTTAAATACACCGCAAGTGTGGTGATAATAAATCCTGCACCTAAAACGCCAAAGGCTGCCTTGCGTTTGCCTTTACAAAATGAAGTAATAATTAAGCCAGAGAGATAAAAAAGTAGCATTGAAATGCCAAAACCAATAGCAATAAAATCAAAGAAAGAGAATTTAAATCCCCCTAGCTCATATTTTGTCCCTGTGCTTTTGTGCATAAGCATTAAGATTCCATATAAACCCCTATCTATTGTGCGGATTATAGGTGTGCCATCTTTATCTTTGATTAGACTAACTCCATATTTGATATCGCCCATAGTGAGATTGCCTTTCATTGAGTGTAATGTCGTGTCTTTAGGCACTTTGAGCTGATGTTCCTGTAGGGTAGTTATTATAAACTCCTTTTCATCTCCCTTTTGTGGCATAGAATCTAGTTTAATTTCTATAATGTTTGCCCCTGAATTTTGACGAATTTCAAAGATATAAAACACTCCTGTAATCGCATAAATTAATGCCGCAGGTAAGAAAAAAAGGCTTAAATACAAATGGATTTGCATCCATAATTTGCGATGAAGTTTCATTGAAAATCCTTTTGTATAAGAATTTGATAGAGATATTTTCAAATAGTATCTAAAGAGTGTGATATAAATGTGAAGCGTCAAAAATCAGCTAGAATCCACGAAAAAATATTTTATATTTAGAGAGAATATGAAAGGAGCAATTAAAATATGAGAAGTTCGCGTTTAAGTTTATTGAGTGCATCAATTTGGGCTTTGAGTTTTTCAATTTGCTCGTCAATTTGCGCAAGCATAGTAAAAGTAAGATGTTCTGGCATATCCTGCGAACCACGTTTAATCATAATATAATCAATAAGTGAAATTTTGGCAATATTGAGCAAGATATTAATATCATCACGAATGTCCTCTATATTTTTAAAAATTTCATCTATTTTTTCAAACATATTTATTTACTCCTTTTATTTTGTATATTATGTCATTTAATCCCAGCAGCAATAAGCGTATGCAAGTGTATAACACCTTGTATATGATTTTGCTTATTTGTAATAATAAGGAGTTGTATTTTATTTTCTTCCATAAACTTGAGCGCATCAAATGCGAGAATGTCAGGATTATCACAAGTTTTAGGATTGCGCGTCGCATAGATACTTACAGGCGCATTCAAATCAAAGTCTTTATTCATCATCGCTCGGCGCAAATCTCCATCACTTAAAATACCCCATAATGCATCATTTTGCGTAATTATTGCACTTCCTAATCGTTTTTGACTCATTATAATAATGGCTTGAGAGAGCGGCAAATCAGGTGAAATAAGTGGCAAATTTTCTATTTGCATAAGGTCTTTTAGCTTCACAAAAAGCTGTTTGCCCAAAGCTCCGCCTGGGTGAAATGAAGCAAAATTATTAGCTTTAAAATCACGCCGTTTCATTAAACATACAGCCAAAGCATCGCCAAGTGCAAGAGTAAGAGTAGTAGAGCTTGTGGGTGCAATATTGAGCGGGCACGCTTCTTTTTGGATACTAATATCTAAAAAATAATCTCCCATACGCGAAAGAGGAGAATTTATATCTTTGCTCATAGTGATAATAGGATTGCCTAGCCGTTTAATATGAGGGAGGATATTAAGCAATTCTTCGCTTTTGCCACTATAACTGATCGCAAGGACAATGTCATTTTTTTGTAGCAATCCTAAATCACCGTGCATTGCCTCTGTGGGGTGCATAAATACACTAGGAGTGCCTGTGCTAGAGAGTGTTGCAGAGATTTTTGCACCAATAAGCCCACTTTTCCCAACGCCACATACAACTACTTTTCCTTGAGAATTGATAATACATTCTACAATAGATTCTAATATTTTTCCATTAAGCCTTTTGGTTGCTTGAAGTAGGCTAGCAGATTCTATTTCAAGCACTTCTTTTGCAACTAATGCATAATCTAATTTCATAGTTTGGCTCACTTATAATACATAAATCATCGGCACAATTGTAGGGTATTTTTTGACTTTCTTAAAAATATGTCTTTTAAATACATTATGCACTTCATTTTCAAGATTTTTTGCATTAAAACCTTCCGTTTTGAAATTTTTTACAAGAAATTCAAGTGTTTCATTCATTTCTTTTTCAAAGCCCTTATCTTCTTTATCTGCCACCAGTCCATAGCTTGATATTTTGGTTTCTAATATCTTTCGTTCTTTACTTATACGCGCAGAAATGATTACGATGCCATCGTGTGCTAAAGCTTGGCGGTCAAGTACGACATCATTTTCAATCTGGCGATTAATTTGATTATCAATGAAAGTTTTACCATTTTTGACACTCCTAACTTTTTTAAGGTAATTAGGATTCACTTCAATTTGGTCACCATCTTCCATAAGATAGATGTTTTTCTCTAATACTCCACAAGCAATAGCTGTTTGTTTATGTTTAGCGATATGATTATATTCCCCGTGCACAGGAAGAAAGAATTTTGGTTTAATAAGCCGCAACATAAGTTTTTGTTCCTCTTGAGCAGCGTGCCCACTTACGTGGATTTCGCTAAAATCTTGGTATGCTATATTTGCTCCTGCTTTCATTAGATAATTAAGTACAGCAGAGACAGAACCCTCATTACCCGGAATAGCTTTAGCAGAGATAATAATCATATCACTTGGTTTGATTTTGATATGTCTATGTTCATCTGTCGCCATACGATAAAGCGCGCTCATAGTTTCACCTTGAGAACCAGTAGTAACGATAAGCACCTCTTCATCGGGATATTTTTCTACTTCGTGTGCTTCAATAAAAATATTTTGTGGTAAGTCAATGTATCCAAGTTCACGTGCAATTTCAAGATTTTTTTCCATAGAACGTCCAATAACGGCAACTTTACGATTGTATTTTAGTCCATAATGGATTGCTTGATATACACGATGAATATTTGAAGAAAAGGTACTCATAATTACACGCCCTTGAGCTTGTTTAAAGAGTGCTTCAAAAGTTGGTCCCACACTAGCTTCGCTTGGTGTTGTGCCACTACGATGGGAATTAGTGGAATCGCTCAGTAAGAGCATTACGCCCTCCTCTCCATAATGTGCAAGTCGGTGCAAATCTGTGGGGAGATTATCAATGGGTGTGTGGTCAATTTTAAAATCACCTGTGTGGATAATCACTCCTGCATCTGTGCGAATAGCTAATGCAGAGGCATCAATTACAGAATGTGTGATATTAATCCATTCAACTTCAAATGCTCCGATTTTAATGGGTTTGCGCTTTTCAACAATTTTAAAAAATGAGCGGTATTTTTTTAAGCCGTGTTCATCAAACTTGCTTCCTATCATACCAAGTGGCAAGGGTGTGCCATAAATAGGAAATTGTAAAAGTTTAAAAAGATAGGGTACTGCACCGATATGGTCTTCGTGTGCGTGGGTAATAACAACACCTGCAATTTTATCCTTAATAGCAAAGAGGTAGCTAAAATCGGGCACAAGAATATCTACGCCGTGCATATCTTCATTGGGAAAGCTCATACCCACATCAATGACAATGGCAGAATCTGGTGTTTCAATGATAGTAATATTGCCTCCAATTTCACCTAGCCCACCAAGTGGTGTAATGCGCACACTTGCTTTTGTATTCAGATTAAGTTTATTGTGAGGATTGAGGCTTTGACGTTGGATTCGTGTATTTGCTTCCACACCTCGTTTAAGGTCTTTGTGAAGTCCAAGATTATCTTTTTCATTTATATCTTTTACTTCGCGAATACCATTTTTGCTCTCATCAGAATGAACTTTGTTTTGATGAGTAGTTTGTGGATTCTTGCCTTGCCATCTGCGTTTTTCAAATGGTTTTTGATTATCATAATGCGTTTTTGGTGTGTGTTCATTATAATTTTTTTCTGCTGTGTGAGATTTTGGTTTATAGCGATTTTCTCTACGTATGTCTTTTTGATGAGTTTTAGTATCTTGAGAGAGATGTTCATTTGCACTTTGAGAATCGTGAGCAGATATATCAGAAAGCATATCATTAGCTTGTTCTTCTGGCGTCTTTTTTTTAAATCTATCTGTAAATGATTTAAATTTACTAACTTGGTCGTTGTTTTGTTGTTCTTGTGAGTGTTTGTTTTCCATTGTCATTCCTTTTTTTTAAAAATTGTAAAATGTGGTGAAAACTTTTTGTCTTTACTTCGTGAGCTCGTGCATTAGATTTTATATTTTCGTTTTCAAAAACTTCTTCAAGTAGTTTTTTATCAAAAACTTGTGAAAGATTTTTGAAAAGCGTTTTGCGCGGAGCATAAAATGCAATTTTTAAAAAAGATTCTAAATCACAGAGGAAAGAGTCCTCAATTTGGTTTTGTTGAGAGTATTTATGTATCACAAAAACAGATGAGGTTACTTTAGGCATAGGAGAAAAAGCCTCTTTTGGCACTTCAAAAAGCATTTTCGCTTTACCGAAACTTTCAACTAAAACGCTCAAGGCACAAAATTCTTTTTGCCCAGTGGTGGCGCAAAATTTTTGTGCAACTTCCTTTTGTGTCATCACAAGAAAAGCACGACAGAATCTATCACGCAAAAGTCGTAATATAATGTGTGTCGCAATATAATAAGGAAGATTAGAGACGACCTTATATTCGTGAGTATGTAACCAAGCTTGTTGTGAAGGGAGATTTAAAATATCTTTATATATAATATTTAATCGCCCACTCTGGATTTGGTTAGAAAATTTTTTGTTAAGTAAAGAACATAAGTCTAAATCGACTTCATAGGCTATCAAGGATTCTATTTTTAATAGCTCTTGTGTCAAATCACCCAAGCCGACCCCGATTTCTATACATTGAATAGGAATATCGGGAATGGATTGGATAATTTTATGCAAGAAGTGAGAATCTTGCAAGAAATTTTGCCCGAAACGCTTTTTGCTCCGATACTCTTCCACTTCTTTACCTTTATTTTGACTGATATTATAACCAAAACTATGCAAATATTTTGTTTTTATAAGGAGTATTTGGTTATGATATATATAAAATCTACATATTTACACATAGATAAGATTCTTAGAGAAATCTCAAAATAAGAGTAAATTTATAGAATCAGGAATAAAAGGAGCAATAATGAGCCTTGCCAAAAGGATTATCCCGTGCCTTGATATTAATGGTGGGCGCGTAGTAAAAGGAGTGAATTTTATTGGATTACAAGATGCGGGCGACCCAGTAGAAATTGCTCGGCGCTATAATGATGAAGGTGCTGATGAAATAGTGCTTCTTGATATTACTGCAAGCTATGAGCAGCGCGGCATAATGATAGAGGTTGTAAAAAATATTGCAAAAGAGGTTTTTATTCCTTTTAGCGTAGGAGGAGGGATAAGATCACTAGAGGATATGTCTGCATTATTAAATGCAGGTTGTGATAAAATTAGCATTAATAGTGCGGCAATTAGAAATCCACAGCTTATTGATGAAAGTGCAAAGCGATTTGGTTCACAATGTATAGTGGTAGCGGTTGATGTGAAAAAGGTATCCCAAAATTCTTGGAATGTTTATATTAATGGTGGGCGCGTAGATAGCGGTAAGGATATGTTAGAGTGGATAAATGAAGCGTGTGCAAGAGGTGCAGGAGAGATTCTCCTTACAAGTATAGATACTGATGGCACCAAAGGTGGTTATGACAAGGCAATGATAGAAGCAGTTAAATCTATAAATGTGCCAATTATTGCAAGTGGAGGAGCTGGGAGTATGGAAGATTTTGCTGATGTATTTGTTCACGGAGCTGATGCAGCTTTAGCTGCGAGTGTGTTTCATTATAAAGAAATTGAAATAAAAATGCTAAAGACTTATTTGCAAGATAAAGGCGTGCCTGTAAGAATTTAAAAGAGGCAATAGAAAATTGGACGTAAGGATTAGATTTGGACAATAAATACAAAGTATTAATACCACAAAAGAAAGTTTTGTTGCGAGGTAGAGAATGATAGTATGCGCTGGATATAGTGAGAGTTTTGCTTTTGCAAAATCTATCGGTGTGGGTTTGGTAGAGGGTGCAATAGGACTTTCTCAAATATGTTCAAGAGAATATGTGCATTGTGTTATTTTTATAGGAAGTGCTGGAGCGTATGATAAAAGTATAAATATATTTGATATGTATATATCCGATAGTGCTACGCAGGTAGAACTTTCATTTTTGCAGGATAAATCTTATACACCTATTGATAATCGCATTGAGAGTGGAGTATTGAAAGAATTAGTTTCATATGAAACATTTAAGCACAAAGCAAACTATAAACAAGCTGTTATCAATAGCTCTAATTATGTTACTACTGATGAGCAATTAGCAATGTGTTTGGCTCAAGCAGGAATCTTACTTGAGAATATGGAGTTTTTTGCTGTAATGAGGGTAGCGCAGTATTTTCAGATTCCGTGTGTGGGTATATTTTGCGTAAGTAATTATTGCCATACTTATGCGCACGATGAATTTATGAGCAATCATCAACAGGTTAAGCGAAAACTCACTGAACAACTCCCTTTAATTCAAGATATTTCTTGTATCCTTAGCAAAGATTTGGTGCAGAATCATAAAAGTTAAAATAAGAGATTGATATGAACATAGATTTTCCATTCCAACAACCAAGCCTTTATGGTTATAAGCTTAATGAGCTTAAATCCATTCTTTCTCCTGCATTTCGTGCGAAACAAATTTATCACTGGCTTTATCATCGCTACGAGAACGATGCAATGCGTATGGATAATATTTCAAAGACTATGCAAAATTACATACGTGAGCATTTTGCACTTTCTCAAATTTATCCTATACGGGTAGAACATAGCATTGATGGAAGTAAAAAATATCTCTTTGAAACTTATGATGGACATTGTTTTGAATCTGTGTTGATTCAAATGCGTGATAAAAAATTGGGACACAAAGGCGAAGTGGTAGAGAGTGAAAAATGGACAATGTGTCTCTCAAGTCAAATTGGTTGTAAGGTGGGTTGTGCATTTTGTTTTACTGCAAAGGGTGGATTTGTGCGGAATCTCCACGCAAGTGAAATAGTTGAGCAAGTTGTAATTATGAAAAAAGACAATCAAATGGCGCCCCATAAAAGAGTGAATATTGTTTATATGGGAATGGGTGAACCCCTTGATAATATTGAAAATGTAACACGTGCAATCGAGATTCTCTCAGAATCCGAAGGATTAAGTATTTCTGCTCGGCGACAAACGATTTCTACGAGTGGTATCGCACCTAAAATCAAACAATTAGGCAAGCTTAATTTAGGTGTGCAGCTTGCTATTTCGCTCCACGCAGTAGATGATAAGTTGCGTTCTCAACTTATACCTATGAATAAAGCCTATAATATATCTGATATTCTCACTGAGGTAAGGGCATTTCCCATAGATACGCGCAAGAAAGTAATGTTTGAATATCTTATGATTAAAGGTGTGAATGATGACTTAAAAAGTGCAAAAAAATTGCTTCAACTCCTTAATGGTATTAAAGCAAAAGTAAATTTGATTTTGTTTAATCCACACGAAGGAAGCACATTTAAGCGACCGGAAATAAACGATGTAAGAGCATTTGCCGATTTTTTAATAAAGCGGGGATTACTTTGCACTATACGAGAATCTAGAGGTATTGATATTAGTGCTGCGTGTGGGCAGTTACGCGAAAAAGTTAAAGCAGAAAATGTTTCTTGTGAAACATTGACATAAAAAATCTAAGAAAGGAGAAGCATATACAATGAATCTTGATATTATTTTAGCAGTATTTTTGGCAGCGGTTGTAGTCATAGGTATCGTTTCTTTTTGGTATTTTGCGGACAATAAAAATGAGTGAAAGCATACATATAGAAAAAAAGAAAAATATGCTTGTGCATATATGTTGCTCAGTAGATAGTCATTATTTTCTTAGTGAGATTCAAAAAATTTATCCTGATACAACGATGATAGGGTATTTTTACAATCCAAATATTCACCCAAAAAGCGAATATGATTTGCGGCTTCTTGATGTCAGGCGAAGTTGTAAAATGTTAGGAGTAGAGCTTATAGAAGAAGAATATGAAAGTCAAGAATGGTTTGAAAGTGTTAGAGGACTTGAAGAAGAGCCAGAAAAAGGAGAGCGATGTGTAAAATGTTTTGATATGCGATTAGAAAAAACTGCACAAATGGCGCATACAATGTCAATAGAATCTTTTACCTCAACTTTACTTTCTAGCCCTCTCAAAGAGCAGCAGATTCTTTTTACTCAAGGTAACCAAATCGCGCAACATTATGGCTTGTGTTTTATCAAGGTTGATGTGAGGAGCAATGGAGGTACGCAAGCACAAAGTGAATTAGCAAATAAGGATAGGCTTTATAAACAAACATATTGTGGGTGCCAATTTGCTTTAAGTAAGCAAAGAGAATCTCAAGGGCAACTTCCTCTTGAATTGATGAGCAATATTGGGAAGCAAATTTTACCTGCGAGTAATGAGCAGCGCAAAGCTGTTTTTGATTTACGGGATAAATGTGAGAAAGAAGGAAGGGAGTATGCGCTTTATAAACAATCAAAAATTATTTGGCGTAATTTACGAAGTATATGTATTGATGAAGGGAAAGTAATAAGTTCGTATGTTATTACACATTCACGTAGTAAGAATATGATAAAGACTTCAAATATTACCTATATCAAGCGCTCTGTATATGATAAAGATTATAGACTTCAATGTGTTGAGGTGGGCTATGCTAAACGTGATGAAAGTATATTTTTAAGCATAGATGATGCAAATATTTTATTAAAAACGCAGTATGCAAATGTGCAAGAAATGGTGTATAATGCGCCTTGTTATGAATATGAAATAGCATTGCGCACGGCATTGTGTGGTGCAGATAGTATCAATCCTATTATTATCCTTGATAAAAAAATCAAACATAGTCTAAAAGTTTTTATTAATGCACATTTTCAAGAAAGTAGTATTTTTGCTATCACTCCATATTAAAATTTTTTGGTAGAATATCACATTTGTTATAAGGAGTAAGAGAATGGATACAAATAAGATACAAGGGGATAAACCCATAATGAATGTGGAGAAAATTCGTCAAATTTTACCACATCGTTATCCGATGTTACTTGTTGATAGAGTTATGGAGCTTGTGCAAAATACAAGTGATAGTGAACCAAATGGTTATATCAAAGCATATAAAAATGTAACAATTAATGAAGAGGTATTTTTGGGGCATTTTCCAAACAAACCTATTTATCCGGGTGTAATGCAGATTGAAGGAATGGCGCAAGCCGGCGGTCTTTTAGCATTTGTAAGTATGTTTGGTGATAATGTTGCAGAGGCAAAAAATAAAATTGTATATTTTATGACGATAGATAATGTTAAGTTTCGTATCCCTGTCGTCCCAGGTGATAGGCTTGTATATGAGCTCAAGGTTTTAAAACACAAAGGAAGTATATGGCAACTTGGAGCAAATGCTTTTGTTGAGGATAAACTTGTAAGTGAAGCTGAACTTAAAGCTATGATTACTGAAGCTAAAGAATCTTAAGGAATATATATGATAGGAAAAACAAGTATTGTTAAAGAAGGCGCAAAAATAGGAAAAAATGTCCAAATTGGCGAATTTTGCATTATTGATGAGAATACTATCATTGGTGATGAATGTATCATAGGCAATTATGTGCATATAAGTGGTTGCACAACTCTAGGTAAGCGCAACAAGGTTTTTAATAATGCTGCTGTTGGTGTGCCACCACAAGACTTAAAATATGCGGGAGAAAAGACAGAGCTTATCATCGGAGATGATAATTTGATTCGTGAATTTACTACACTTAATCCCGGCACTGCAGGAGGAAGAGGAAAAACGATAATAGGCGATAGAAATTTATTTATGGCTTATGTCCATATAGCACACGATTGCATTGTAGGAAATGATTGTATTCTTGCAAATAATGCTACGCTTGGTGGGCACGTAGAGCTTGGTGATTATGTTAATATCGGGGGATTGACACCCGTGCATCAATTTGTCAAAGTCGGAGATGGTTGTATGATAGCAGGAGGCTCTGTTTTAACACAGGATATGCCTCCATATTGCTTGGCAGAAGGCAATAGGGCTTATATTAGAGGATTAAATAAACATCGTATGCGAAAACTTTTTACACGTGAAGAAATTGACGAAATAAATCGTGTGTATAAGATTCTTTTTTCGCGCAGTGCACCCATTCGGGAACTTGCTCAATCTCAACTTGATAAGAATCCAAATAACACTATCCGCTATATTTGTGAATTTATCCTTTCAACTACACGTGGTATCCCCTTTAAAGGAGTGCAAAGTGAATGAAATAAAAAAAAGATGTAGTTTTTGCAATAAAGAAGAAAGTTTAGATAATCCTATCATTAATTCAGGGATTACTCCAGATGTATATATTTGTAATTATTGTTTGATTGTTGGAAGTGAAATTTTGACAGGTTATTTGAATAAAAATCCACAACAAGATCAAGAAGCAATAGACATTAAAACGCCATCACCAAAAGAACTTAAAGCCAAACTTGATGAATATGTGATAGGACAAGATGAAGCAAAACGTGTATTCTCAGTCGCAGTATATAATCATTATAAACGTATCAAAGCAAATAGTCTTTCTGAAGAAGAAATGCCAAATCCAATTTTACAAGATGATGTAGAGCTCTCTAAATCAAATATTTTACTCATTGGTCCAACAGGTAGCGGAAAAACATTAATGGCACAGACTTTAGCACGTTTTTTAGACATTCCCATTGCTATTTCTGATGCGACAAGTCTTACAGAGGCAGGGTATGTGGGTGAAGATGTAGAAAATATCCTTACTCGACTTCTTCAAGCTGCTGATGGTGATGTCAAAAAAGCAGAGAAAGGTATTGTATTTATTGATGAGATTGACAAAATTTCGCGTCTTTCTGAAAATCGTTCTATTACACGTGATGTATCAGGAGAAGGCGTGCAACAAGCATTACTTAAAATTATTGAGGGTAGTGTGGTAAATATTCCCCCAAAAGGTGGGAGAAAGCACCCTAATCAAGAATTTGTGCAAATTAATACAAGCGATATTTTATTTGTATGCGGCGGTGCATTTGATGGGTTGGGCGATATTATTAAAAGACGTTTGGGTGGAAATGTGCTTGGATTTCACGGAGAGAAAAAAGGTAAAAGCGAAGAAGATGCTTTACTCAAATATGTAGAACCTGATGATCTTATTAGCTATGGGTTGATTCCAGAGCTTATCGGCAGACTCCATATGATTACAACACTTTCTCCAATTAGCAAAGAAGCAATGGTAGAGATTCTCACAAAACCTAAAAATGCACTTATAAAACAATACCAAAAAATTTTTGAAATTGATGGTGCAACATTACATTTTGAAAAAGATGCCATTGAGTCGATTGCCGAACTTGCTATTGCAAGAAAAACAGGTGCTAGAGGCTTAAGGTCTATTATGGAGGGAGCAATGATTGATTTAATGTATGATTTACCAGAGCTTGCAGGTTATGAAATTACCATTTCTAAAGAATGTATTATGGACAAGCAAAGTCCTCTTCGCGTTAAAAAAAAGAGAAATATACAAAAAAGAGCTTAATTTAACATAAAACAAAAGGTTTAGCAAAGGATTAGAATGTATAATGCACAAATTATTTTGTAATATTTTTTAAGGAGCTTTTATGTTGGTGGATAGACTCATTGGGACTTTTTCCAAAGATATTGCGATTGATTTAGGGACAGCAAATACTTTGGTTTTGGTTAAAGGAGAGGGTATCATCATCAATGAGCCTTCCGTAGTGGCAGTGCAAGCTGATAGATTCAGCACAGGGAAGATTCTTGCTGTGGGGAAAGAAGCAAAGGATATGCTAGGAAAAACTCCTGATGGTATACAGGCAATTCGTCCAATGAAAGATGGTGTTATAGCAGATTTTGATATGACGGAGAGAATGATTCGTTATTTTATCGAGAAAGCACATAAACGCAAAGCGCTTATTCGCCCTCGGATTATGGTATGTGTGCCCTATGGTTTGACAGGAGTAGAAAAAAAGGCAGTTAAAGAATCTGCAATGAGTGCAGGTGCTAGAGAAGTATTTTTAATAGAAGAACCTATGGCAGCGGCTATTGGAGCAGGGCTTGAGATTCAGGAATCTAAAGGTAATCTTGTTATTGATATTGGTGGTGGCACAACAGAGATTGGTGTGATTTCTTTAGGAGGTTTAGTTATTAGCAAATCAATCAGAGTCGCTGGTGATAAGCTCGATACAGCAATAGTAGATTATGTAAGAAAGAAGTTTAATCTTTTAATTGGCGAGCGCACAGGTGAGGAAATTAAGATTCAGATTGGTTCAGCTTCACCGATGGAAAAACCCCTTGTTATGCAAGTGCGTGGGCGCGACCAAGTGAGCGGATTGCTTAATACCATTGAGCTTACAAGTGAAGATGCGCGTGAGGCAATGAAAGAGCAGCTTCGCGAAATCAGCAATGCGCTTAAAAGTGTGTTAGAATCTATGCCACCTGATTTAGCAGGAGATATTGTTGAAAATGGTATAGTGCTTACTGGCGGTGGTGCATTGATACAAGGGCTTGATAAATATCTTTCTGATATTGTTCGTTTGCCTGTGTATGTAGGTGAAGAGCCGCTGCTTTGTGTAGCAAAGGGCACGGGTAAAGCAATGGAAGATTTGGATTTGCTCAATCAGCTTGCTTTTGATTAGAGAAAAATATGAGATATAAATTCCTTATTTTTGGGATTATCTTTTTCATTTGTATCTTAGTCTTAATGGAAGTTGATAAATCCATTCAAGTTAAGATGCTTTCTGTAAGTGATTATGCTAAGATATTTTTTTTAGATTCCAAAGAGGGTATAGTAAATACTTATAACAAATATATTGACCAAGCTACGAAGATAGAATCGCTTAGCGCAAAAATGCAAGATTATGACAAGCTTAAACTTGAGATTCAGTCTCTTCAAGATGATAGAGATAAGCTACGTAAGCTCATTGGTATGGGTGGCATTACCTATGCTACAAGTGAAATTCATCCTGCACGCATTATTTCATTTGCAACCTTAGGGCAACGTGATAGAGTATGGCTCAATACTGATTTAAGTCGTTATCATCAAAACGGGAACTTAGAGGATAGAATCTTTGGGATTGTAAAAGATAATGTAGCACTTGGTGTGGCAGTTTATCAAAATGGGCGTATTGAAGGATTCTTAAATGGCAATGAAAATTGCCATTATGATGTATATATTGGCGAGAACAAAGCAATGGGTATCGTATCTGGCTCCCATAATGGCAAATTACTTGTGGATTATATTTCTGATTGGATTGAAATTCATAAGGGAGACAAGGTTTTTACAAGTGGACTTGATGGTATATTTTTGGAAAACATACCTGTGGGTATAGTTGAAGATGTGCAAGAAAATTATGGTTATTTGAGTGTTGATGTGAAGCCATACGCGAGTGTAGGAGAGCTATCTTATGTATGGATTATTGACAGAGAAATCCCTCAACTAAGCATACAAGATGCCCCAGAAGAGTCGCTTCAAATTGAAAATATCCCACAGCCTACTACCCAAGTTTCCGAAAATGAAGAAAAGCAACCCTAACTCTTTTGTGCAATTAGATTCTGCTTGGTCAGAGCCTACAACTTCTTTTCAACAATTTTCTACCCAAACTACAGAGCAAATCTTGGCGTTTTTGCATATTTTTATTAATGCCTTGAATACTGCTACAAGCAAAGCACAAGTTGATTCTCTTATGAGAGAGCTTTATGGCTTAAAACGTGATGATATAATCCTGATTCAATCTCATCAAGAAGGTGAAAAAATCCTTATGGATATAATCTCTCTTATAAGGGAAAAAATCTATAATTTCCTTTCTCAAGGGCATATTTGTGGAGTAGAATATTTTAACATTTTACTTTTTGTTGATTCTTTGGCAAAGACACGCTTTGAGGTTGATACACGTTTTGCAATTTTTAATAAAATGGCAGAGGAAAGCCTTTTTGCCAATGGAATAAGCGATGTTGAAAACCTTTTGCTCATTGAACTTTATATACTTTCAAAAGCACTAAGCACAATGCACAATTTTGAAGATATAATATGCGAATATATTTCACTTGTGATTCTCATAGATATCAATATTCCTTCTTCGCTTGAACATACAAGCTTTATTGTGGAGCGTTTTGAGGCACTTGGTGTAGATATGCGCTTATTGTTATCCGCACTTCAAATACAGCTTGAGCCACAAACTTATTTTGCTCATTCTACTATCAGAAAAAGAAGTATTCTAAACTGGCAATTGCATTGTTTTTGGAATGTTTCACATTTTTTTAATCATCATTTGTGGCTTGAATTATATCCATTGTGGAAAGAAATATTTTATGTGCTTCTTAAAAAGGGTGATATAGAAAGCATTGATGAGGCAATGTATATGCAGTTTTTCATATATCATTTCTGTGGCAATAATTTTCATCACCAAGAGCAATGGCGCAGATTCTGTGATGAAATTGATAGGGTAAGTGTGCAATATTACGAGGAATTTGCCAAAAATCAAGGTATTTATGGTGTTTCCAAAAAACAACAAAGTGATAAAATCCGCATTGGAATTTTGCGCGATAGGCTTGTGGCAAATTCTCCCTATAAGGTTGAATATAGCCTTTTAAGTAATTTGATGCGCGATGAAGCATTTTTACAAAAATACGAAATAAAAGTTTATACAATGAATCTTATTGAAAAAAGCGCAAATGATGAGCGCATTGTCCGCTCTTATGAAGAGATTGGCATAAGTGTTGTTGATGTTGTCTCACCTTTTAATGCAAAAGGATTCTACAATTCTCATTTTCAAAAAGCACTTGCGCTTAAAGAGGCATTTCATCGCGATAATATCTCAATACTTATAAGCCCAAATAATGGCTATGGTATAAGTGATTTTCTTCTTGCATCAAGAAGTGCTCCTTTACAAATTTATTATTCTCACGGCAATTTTGTATATGATTTGTCTTGTATTGATGTTAAAATGACGCATATTTGCCAAAACAAGCCACGTATTGTTCACGAAGGTTATGAATTTTATGGTGTGCCTGTGAAAATGCAGGAGAGATTCTATAATCCACCTCTTACTTTAGAATCTAAACAGCAAATAGATTCTATTCGTCTAAAATTTCCACAAGATGCTGTAATTCTAGGAAGTATCGGGCGTTTAGTAAAATTGCAATCGCGCGAATATTGGCGTTGTGTGATTGAGATTATGCTTTGCTTTCCTAAAAGTATTTATCTAGCTTGTGGAGGAGGCAATAGCTCACTTATCCGTGAGTGCATTATGGATTGTTTTGCAGACAAGGCAAAAGGTGAGATATTTTTAGAGCGCATATATTTCACAGGCTATATTGATAGCACTATTTATGGGCATATCATTGATATATGGTTTGATAGTTTTCCGCTTGAGCAAGGTGAAAGTCGTATTGAATATGTGGCAAAAGGTGGCTTAAGCCTTGTGATGAGCAAACAAAGCAAAGAGGAGCGCACGCAGCATTTAGAGAAATGGATAGCACAATGGGCAACTCTCCCTCATCGCGATGGTTCGCTTAAGGGCAAAGAGGAGTGTGAGAAAACCCATACTATTCTTATAGAATCCCATTTACCCCTTATTGCATTTTCTGAAGAAGATTACATTCAAAAGGGAAAAGCTTTAGTTGAATTATTTACAAAAAAACAAACACAAAAAATAGCATCTCTTAGAGCTGTAATAGCTTATGGAAGGGCTGCAAGCGATGAGTTTAGAGAAATAAAAGGAGTGCAAGCATTTAAAGAAGCAATTGCTTTCTAATTTGCTTTGGTATGAAATCATCACAAAAACACCTTTTAAAACAATTTTGTTTTATCAACCTCTCTTTTGTTGCATTATTATTTTCGAGTGATTTTAGAGCAAATTCTGTTAAAATTTTGGTAATATTTAAATTCAAAATGAAATAAAAAAGGAGTGGGAATGAAAAAATGGCTTATATTGCTATGTATGATAAGTGCATTTGTAGGGTGTGGTAATGAAGAAAATGAGATAAAGCAAAACCTGCAAGAGAAAAATCAAGAAGTGCAACAAGAAAATGTGAGCCAAACCAAAGAATCACAAAATCAATCCAAAGAAACTTTTATCAATGAAGAAAGAAGTTTGCGCTCACAAAGTCCTCAAAAATGGTTAGAAAAATATGATGTTAATGCTAAAGATTCCAATGGAGAGACTTTGCTTATGTTTTTTGCAGCCTATGGGAGTGATGATGAGGTGAAATATCTTCTTGCACAAGGTGCAGATGTGAATGCTACAGATAAGCAAGGACAGAGTGCATTATTTTACGCGCTTTTTTGTGGAGCAGAGGGTTGTATATTTGATAAGGTTAAAACTCTTGTAGAAGCTGGGGCTAATGTAAATGCGAAAAATGCACAAGGCGATAGTGTGTTGCGCGTGGCACTTGGTTCAAGTGAGGAGATAGAGGAATACTTAAAAAGCAAGGGCGCACTAGATTCTAAAAGCTTTGATGAGAGCGTAAATAATTTGAGTGAGCAGGAGATAAGCCGCATTGCTAATCCTCGTTTGGTAGAGGTAGTGCGCACATATAATGGCAAAGTGGGTATAAAGTGTATAGCAGAGCTTTTGCAGAGTGATAACATTGATGAAGTTTTAAAAGAGGAACAAGAAGTTTCTAAAGATATATATGCGTATGAAGGACAGAGTGCATTGCTTCTTGCTGCAAAATTTGGCTATGATGAGTTAGTAGCTACACTATTAGAGCTTGGAGCAAATCCAAATGTTATAGGATATTATACAACGCCACTCCTTGAGGCGGCTACAAACAATTATTATCATATCTCAAAATTGTTGCTTGAACACGGAGCAGATGTAAATTTACGCGCACAAGATAATGGAACTACGCCTATTATTGCGCTTGTAGAGGGTAAAAGCAAAGGACTTTTATCTATTAAAGATGAAAAAGAGCGCACAAAAGAGGAAGATAAAGCCCGCATACCGCTTTTAGAATTGCTTATAAAATCTGGGGGTGATGTCAATGCACAAGATTTTGCACGTGAGGGGGATAACATAAATGCACTCTTTTCAGCATTAGAGCTAGAGAGGGGGAATCTCGCAGTGCTTTTAATACAATCAGGCGCAGATATCAAAGATGAAAGGTATCCACCTCTAAATGACGCGGTCAAATATGGGTTAGTCAATGCAGTAGAGGCATTACTCAAAGCAGGTGCAAATCCTATGCAAAAAGATTTATTTTATCAAACAAGTGCATTAGATATTATTGGTGAGAATAAGCTTGAACGAATGAGTAGTGAATATGCAAGAACACTTTTTCATTCTTTGGAGCCAGAGAAGCAATCGCGTATCAAAGAGCTTATAAACCAAGCGATAGAGACTATAAATCCCTAAAATACGAGAAGGAAGAGATATTGTGCGAACATAAGGCACGTAAAGCAGAGGCAAAGCCACGCATTTTGATTCTTGCAGCAGCAAATATTAATACTTGTCCTCGTCCTATGCGAATGATTGAGGTGCTAAAAGATGATTATGATGTAAGCGTGATGGGTATTGATAATGAAAATGGCACGCCAATGCCACCCGTAGTGGTGCAAAACGGCGGGGGGGGGTCGTATAACCTTAAAAGCTTTAGCTATCCCACTTATAAAAAACGCAATGTGTGGGGTGAGTTAAAGTTATGGATTAATGTAGCTTTAAGGCGATGGGATAAACTTAGTTTTATTCCAAATCGTTTGGCGATTATAGAACATTTATGTAAGGAAAGCTATGATGTCGTGATTTGCCACGATTTGCTGCTTTTGCCTGTGCTTTTTGCTGGGTTAGAAAAGAGTGGGCATAAATGTGGCAAAAAGAGTGATACAAAGGTAATTTTTGATGCAAGAGAATTTTATCCTTTGCAAAATACAAGTTCATTGCGTTGGCGATTGCTTTTTAAGCGCTTTAATACTTATCTTTGCACTTACTTTGCATCTCAAGCAGATTTACTTTTAAGCGTGTCGCCACGATTTTGTGAGTTGTATAAGGAGCATTTTGGATTACAGGTTCATCTTTTGATGTCGCTTCCAACATATTATCCACTTGAGCCAACGCCTATAAATGCACATAAAATAAAGATTCTCTATCACGGAGCATTAAATCGCAATCGCGATATTGATAAAGTCATTGAAATGTGCCAATATCTTGATGAACGATTTTGTATTGATTTTATTTTTACAGGTGGAGAGAATGCGTTTCGTGAAAAAATACAATCTCGTATTGCGCAGTTGCAAGAGCAAGGCAAAGCAGTAAGAATACTACCACCTGTGAAATTGGAGCAAATTGTGCCTTTTGGAAACAATTATGACATAGGCTTACTTTATATTCCGTCGCATAACCATAATCTCCTCGCCACTTTGCCTAATAAATTTTTTGAATATATCCAATCGCGTTTAGCAGTGCTTATACCTCCGATAGAGCAATTACAAGGATTTGGTGATAAATATAACAATATCGTTGTTGCCAAAGACTTTGCTATAAAATCTTTAGCAGATTCTCTAAATGTTCTAAGCAGTGAGGAGATTATGGCATTAAAGATTTGCTCACACAGAGCTGCTAAAGAACTAAATCTTACGCATAATGCCCCATTTGTGCGTAAAATGGTAAGAGAACTTTTGAGTTAATAATCTATAACGACATTGCGTAATGAGCCAATGTGTTGTATTTCGCAAACTATCTCATCATTATTGCTTAAGAATCTTGGTGGATTAAACCCCATACCAACGCCGCTTGGAGTCCCCATAGAGATAATGCTAGCTGCTTGGAGCATACAATAATGTGATAACTCATAGAGTGCAGCAGTGATATTACAAATCATCAATGAAGTATGAGAATCTTGTCTTAGTTCGCCATTGACATAGCTTTTGATAGCAAGATTTTGCGCATCAATGCTTCTGGCACTTACAATACAAGGTCCCATAGGCAAACTTCCCTCAAGACTTTTTCCCATATACCATTGTTTGTGCTTTTGCTGAATATCTCTTGAAGAAATATCATTGATGATAGTATAGCCAAAGATAGAATCTATAACTTCTTGCATATTTTTAGGTTTATAAAGATGAGAACCAAGGACTACCCCAAGCTCTACTTCATAATCAAGCTTTTGAGTGAGGTTGCTGTGCAAGGGAATAGGTGCATTATGAGGCGTAGCATAATTCACACGTTTGCTAAAATAGACAGCATTTTCGCGCTTTTGGTCAAAAATCTCATTTTTATAGGCTGCAGATTCTTTGGCGTGTTCAAGGTAATTAATGCCTAAACAAATTACATCTTGTTTTGGCTTTGGAATAGGAGCTAGGAGTGTAATATCTGCAAGAGAAAAAGCGTGAGTATTTTTTATATTTGTTTGTATCGTATTAAGCATATCTGGAGTATGAAGACAGATAAAAGTATTCATATCTGTGTAAATATGAGGAATATCGCTTTGTATAAGCGTTGAAAGTGGATAAACTTTTTGTTCTTGGAGAATACCAATTTGATGAGGTTGTGCATAGAGAGAAAAAGGCGGAGATTCCCTAGAGAAATCACAAATATAGGGCACAAAACTTATAAATTGCATTTTTATTTCCTTTAAATTAAGTCAAAGTCTAAGGATTCTAGCACAAAGCGTTTAAAAATTAGGATTTTTTGCTACAATCCTGCCATTGTTTTAATTTTTGAATAGGGAGTAGTAATGGACTACAAAGAGACTTTAATTTTGCCTGATACAAGTTTCCCAATGAGGGGGAATCTCCCTGCTAATGAGCCACATACTTATGCAAAATGGCGCGATGAGAAGCTTTATTCTAAACTTAAAAATGCTCATAGTGGTGCTAAAAACTTTTGCTTGCACGATGGACCCCCGTATGCAAATGGACATTTACATATAGGGCACGCACTCAATAAGATTCTCAAAGATATTATTGTGAAATATCATTACTTTAAGGGAGAAAATATCCGTTATACACCAGGTTGGGATTGCCACGGATTGCCTATTGAACAACAAGTGGAGCAAAAGATTGGCAAGGCAAAAAAAGATAACTTGAATAAAACAAAATTGCGCGAACTCTGCCGCAATCACGCTCAAAAATTTATACAGATTCAATCTGATGAATTTCAGGCATTAGGAGTTTTGGGGGATTTTGAGAATCCGTATAAAACAATGGACTTTGCTTTTGAGGCACAAATTTATCGCTCTTTGATAGAGCTTGTGAAAGAAGGTTTGCTTGCTGAACGCTCCAAGCCTATTTATTGGAGTTGGGCGTGTGAGACGGCATTAGCTGATGCGGAAGTAGAATATCAAGATAAGCAATCAGATTCTATTTTTGTCGCTTTTACCTTATCGGATTCTGCCTTGCAATCACTTGGAATTTCACAAGGTAAAGTGATTATTTGGACAACTACGCCTTGGACACTTCCTGCGAATGTAGGTATTGCACTTAATCCTAGTGAATCTTATGTGCTCACCGATAAGGGTTATATTGTGGCAAAAGCATTGCTTGAAAAAGTATGTGAAAATATAGACATTGGTATAAGTAAGCGTGAGTTTAAAGCACAAGAATTTGAGCGCCTTGAAGCCATAAATCCTCTTAATGGAAGAACTTCTCTTATTGTTTTGGGAGAGCACGTAAGCATAAATGATGGCACAGGAGCAGTGCATACTGCGCCAGGACACGGTGAAGATGATTATTATATAGGACTTAAATATGGGCTTGAAGTTATTATGCCTGTTGATGATAGGGGGAATTTTAGCCCTCTTATAGAATCTATGGGGCTTGTGCCTAAAGAATTTGCTAATGAGTTTGTGGGTAAAAATATTTTTGATACACACGAGAGTATTTTTAAGATTTTGGGGAAAGCACTTTTAAAACAAGATGTGATTACCCATAGTTATCCACATTGTTGGCGTTCGCATAAACCTGTGATTTACCGAGCTACTGCGCAATGGTTTATCTTGCTTGATAAGCCATTTTATCAAGGCAAAACGCTTAAAGAGTTAGCTTTGGAAGAGTTAGACAAGGTGAGATTCTATCCACAAAATGGAAAAAATAGAATCTATTCAATGATTGAAAACCGCCCTGATTGGTGTATCTCTCGACAAAGAGATTGGGGTGTGCCTATTGCATTTTTGATTGATAAGATAACGAATGTTGCTTTGCTTGATGAGGCGGTGCTTGAGCATATTGCTTGTATTTTTGAAAAAGAGGGCTGTGATGCGTGGTGGAGCTATGAGATAAAAGACCTTCTGCCTCCAAGTCATAAGCATTTAGCAGAGAATCTCACAAAGAGCAAACATATACTTGATGTATGGTTTGATAGCGGGAGCACTTGGAGCGCGGTGCTTGAGAATGAATATAAGGGTGCAGGAAATAACTATGATGCGGGCTCTCACCCGGCAGATATGTATCTTGAAGGAAGCGACCAGCATAGGGGATGGTTTCAAAGTTCACTTTTGCTTTCTTGTGCAATAGCTAAGAGAGCACCTTATAAACAGATTCTTACGCACGGCTTTACCTTTGATAGAAATGGTGAGAAAATGAGTAAAAGCAAAGGGAATGTTATCTCTCCAAGTGAAATTATCAAAACTCAAGGAAGTGAGATTCTGCGTTTGTGGGTGGCACTTAGTCATTATCAGAGCGACCAAAATATTAGCGATGAGATTCTTAAACAAGTAGGTGAGCAATATCGCAAAATTCGCAATACTATCCGATTTCTCCTTGCAAATGCCTCACAAAATAGCCAAGATATGGTGGAAAAAGATGAACTTGACGTGATTGATAGGTGGATTCTAAGTGTGTGCGATAGAGTTTTTGATGAGGCGTATGAATACTTTGATGAATATGAGTTTGCTAAGGCTTTTCAGGTAGTAATGAGCTTTTTGATTAATGAGCTAAGCGGTATTTATTTGGATTTGTGTAAGGATATACTCTATTGTGATGATGTATCTTCCCTACGGCGTCGTGCTATACAAAGTGCATTAGTAATGATTTTAAGGCGAGTGCTGCATTTTATCGCACCTGTGCTTACTTATACTGCAGATGAGGCTTTTAGACATTCAAGTGCAGCTTTGAAAGGAGAATATGAATCCATTTTTGATTTGCCAAAGTTAAGCTGTGCACAGGGATATAATCTTGAAATAAATGAGGATTTTACGCGACTTTTGCGTGTGCGTGAGAAATTTACCGAATCCTTAGATAATCTCAAAAAACAAAAGATTGTTAAATCTTCGCTTGAGGTATTACTTCAAAGTCCGCAAGAGAAAGAATTTGCTTTGCTTGATAGATGGCTTATTGTCTCTGGTGTATGTGGGAAGGAGTGTAAAGACAAGGAGGAATTAGCACGATTTATGCTTGAAGATAAAGAGGAATTTGTTATTTATAGAGCACAAAATGGTCGTTGTGAGCGATGTTGGCAATTTATTGTAGAGGAAAGTGAAGGTAAATTATGCAAAAGATGCACATCAGTGATAGCTCAAACTAAGAAATAGTTTGAGAAGCGTAAAAATGAGATATAAATAAAAGGTTATAAATGGGTTTTGATATTCTAGGATTTCACGTGTGGGATTTGAGCCAACCATTTGGTTATTTTGAGGCATTTAGTGGCATTATTGTTGTTCTTTTGTGTGCAGCAATAGCATTTGGGCTATTGCGATATTTTCGTCCTCCAAAAATGTGATTTTATGAGTGTATATTATTTTAAAGTTAGCATAGTGTTGATAATCCATTTATTTGCCTCATAATTGACAAGTTCTATATCAGATGTAAGTGTGCCTTTGCCAAAAACTACACGCACATTTGCCCTAGCAGTTGGCATAGGTTTATTGTCTCTGTTGGTATCATTGTATTGAGAATCATCATAGGATTTTTGAATCTGCACCTGTGAATCTTGCTCTTGCGAGATTGGGGGTTGTGTAATGGAGAGTATTTCTACATTTTTATAACCACCATTTATTTTTGCTCTTGTGCTTTCTGCGCTTACAAACAAATTAGCAAGATTACGTTGATTCATAGAATCTAGTGCGTAGCCATAGCTTGAATATTGCACAAATTTATTTAAATCTCCCCCAAATAAACCCTGCATATAACCTTCTATAGCTTGTTTTTGTGCCTTCTCTTGTTGAGATTGGATACAGCCATAAAAAGCGATTGTGCACACAAGGCACAAGAGAAAAAGAAAATGTTTCTGCGTAATGATGAAATATTGTTGGGCATTCATTCTTTATCCTTATAAAAAATGATATTATATGTCAATTATGCCAAATGTTAAGATATGAAATCAAAAGTATTTTGTGGCATAATAATTGCTAACTTTAAATAAAGATAAAAAACTTGTGGTTTAACAAAACTGACGATTTGTCTAATGTGCATTAAGGAGGAAACAATGGCAGTTAGTCCTATTGGTAATGTTACTTATATCAATCAAAACTCGCAGGTTGGCTCAATTCAGTATGCAAATAATATGCAAAAAGTTGATGTTGCACTTCACGCAAATATGCAAGAATTTGTAGATAAACTTAAAGCTGTGCAGGAAGTCTCTCCTACTCCTCAAACTGAAGCTATAAATCCAGATGATAAGCAAGATAAAAAACGTGAATTTGAAGAAAAGGAAAAGAAAAAAGAGCAAGATTCTCAAAATGCAATAGAATCTTTTATAGAAGATGAGACACCCACTTGCGCTACAGAGCCGACACATTTGCTTGATATTAAGGCTTAGGGACATAAAGGTGAGATTAAATGAAGGCGAGTATAAAAGGAAACTTAAGATATTTGGGATTGCAAATGATGTAATACCTTTTGTAATACATTTAATCGGACTTATTTTACAATGTGTTTTGTTGTGGATTATTTTTATCAAAACAAAAGAGAAATATTTAGCAGACGCTTATATAGCTGGTATATGCTTTATTTCTATATTCATAGGAATGTTCTTTTTCGCTATTTGGATAGAAGTTTATCCTTATTTTTCATCTTATGATAAAATGATAAACTCACCTGATTGCTGTCCTTGATGAAACTGATGAAAGGCACGATTATGCTATGGTATTCTTGCCTATACCTTATGAGTTAGGAGAGTGTGAATGAGAACATTAACACTACTTTATCTTATGCCTTTGTGCGTGATGCTTACCTCCTGCACAAAGCCTATATATACAAGCTTTGAGACAAGCAGAGCAAAAATGAAGGTGCTATCAGGGTTTAGCTTTGGACAATGTAGCAAGATAGAACAAGAACCGTATAAAAATGCTGAACAAATTTTGAGCAATAAGGACTTGATAGATTATAAGAAACAATACTATGAAAATGGCAAAATACAAATAAATCAATATGAAATTACCGACAACAAAAAATCAATAATAATAAAGAATAAGGCAGATAACACTATCATACATACAGCATATAATCATTCTAAAGATGGAGTGTTCAATATATCTTATGATAAGCAACATTTAGGAATTTGTGATAGAGGAAAGCTGCGTATATTTGATTTAAACAACAACCTATATGAACTTGAGCATTACAAAGATAAAAAATGCACAGAGGTTTATTTTTCTTTAGATGATAAATATCTTATAGTAAATAACAAAAATCAAGGACAAGTTTATGATTTTAAGGCAGGAAATTTAGTATATAATAATCCTAACAATTCTCTTTCTGTATCATTGGGTTATGATTGGTCTTACAAAGTTTTTTATCCTATGCTTATAATGGGCTATGCAACAGCTGGCAATGAAATCATATTGCTTGATGAAGAAAAAAGAATTATTGTTGAGGGATTAGAGGATTCAAGTTCATATCGGGAAAGCATTAAACAAGTTAGAAAAAATAAAGAGGGTATTGATGTATTAGTCTGGGAATTACAAAAATCTTGGGCACCTTTTGTCTCTTTTGCGCCAACTTGTTCAATTAGAATATTACAAGAATTTTAGTGCAAACAAAGATTCAAATACAAAAACTTTCAATCAGGGGGAACTTTTTATGATTCTAGACCACCTCCCCCTTTACACTTAACATAAAGGATTGATGATGTCTTACCTCTCCCTCTCTCTTCCTTCTTTTACCTTTACTATTACCAAAGCCCATATTAAAGAGAGTTTAGAATCTAAAACTAGCTATAGGTGTAACGATTCTAACTATCTTTAGCTCATAAGGACTTTGCTATTTAAAGGGTTATCCTCTTGCAATTTGCTCTATTATTGTATTAAAGCTTTTGCTTGGGCGCATAATAGATTCTGCTTTATTATCGTCAAACTTATAATATCCACCCAAATCTACCGCTTTGCCTTGAGCATTATTAAACTCTGCTCGTATAGAATCTTGCTTAGATTCTAGTTCATCTGCGATTGGTTTAAAAAATGCGGCAATGCTAGTATCTGCACTTTGATTTGCCAAAGCCCTTGTAAAATACATACTTAAATAAAAATGGCTTGTGCGGTTGTCATCTTCGCCAACCTTGCGAGAGGGAGCTTTGTTATTATCTAGCCACTGCGAAGTTGCACTATCAAGTGCATCTGCCAAGACTTTAGCTTTAGCATTATTTTGCTTTTGTGCGTAGAATTCTAAACTTGCTTGAAGTGCTAAAAATTCACCCAAACTATCCCAACGCAAATGATTTTCACCTACAAGCTGTTCTACTTGTTTAGGTGCGCTTCCGCCAGCACCTGTTTCAAACATTGCTCCTCCATTAAGCATAGGCACGACTGATAGCATTTTTGCACTTGTGCCAAGCTCCAAAATAGGGAATAAATCGGTAAGATAATCCCGCAATACATTGCCAGTAATAGAAATGGCATTTTTACCTGCACGAATAAGGCGTAAAGATTCTAAACACGCTTCTTTTGGGGCTAGAATCTCTATGTTTTTGCCTTTTTCTTTTAATCGTTTTTGCACTAAATCAATCATAATTTTATTGCTTGCGCGCTTAGCATCTAGCCAAAAAATTGCCTTATCACCTGTAATATCAGCACGCTCAATGCCTAAATCAATCCAATTTTGCACCGCATCAAACTTTGCTTGATTTGCACGATAAATGTCGTTTTTGCGCACTTTGTGAGAGAGTAGCACAGAACCATTAGCATCCACAATTACAAATTCGCCATCATTTGGTGCTATGAAAGTTTTATCGTGTGAGCCATATTCTTGAGCTTTTCTTGCCATAAGCCCGACATTAGAGACGCTGCCAAGTGTCGCTGGATTGAGTGTGCCATTTTTATGTAAATCTTCAATCACAGCTTCATAGATTGTCGCATAAGTTTTATCTGGTATCACAGCGTTTGCATCGCATTCTTTGCCCTCTTTATCCCATAATCTTGCCCCATTTTTAAGCATAGCAGGCATAGAAGCATCAACAATTACATCACTTGGCACGTGTAAATTCGTAATACCTTTATCAGAATTTACCATTGAGATTTTTGCACTTTTTTCTAGGATTTCATTATATTTGCTTAGAATCTCTGCTTTTTTAGGAGAAGATTCTATCTTGCTAAGGAGCTCACTTACGCCATTGTTAGCATTGACACCAAGTCGTGAGAGTTCATCACCAAAAGATTCAAAAATTTCTTTAAAATATGCCTTAACTGCATAGCCAAAGAGCACAGGATCACTTACTTTCATCATTGTTGCTTTTAAATGGAGTGAGAAAAGAATACCTTTGTTTTTACACGATGTAATTTGCTCTTCATAAAAGCGTGAAAGCTTTTGTGCGTCCATAAATGTCGCGTCTAAAATCTCATTTTGTTCTAATTTCAAGCCCTCTTTAAGCACTTTTTCTCCACTAGAATCTCTAAAGATAATTTTTGCGGTTGTAGCAGATGGAATTAATACCGCCTTTTCATTGTCAAAGAAATCACCTTCTTTCATATAGCTAACGTAGCTTTTAGAATCCGCACTAAAAGGCACGACACGATAAGGATTTTTTTGCGCATAAGATTTCACAGCTTTTGTAGAGCGTCTATCGGAATTACCTTGTCTAAGCACAGGATTAACTGCTGAGCCTAGCACCTTTTGGTATTTTTCTTTAATGGCTTTTTCTGTGTCATTTTGTGGCTCATCAGGGAAATTTGGCACATCATAGCCCTTGCCTTGCAATTCTTTTATTGCTGCTTTGAGTTGAGGGATTGAAGCAGAAATATTAGGAGTTTTGATGAGATTAGCTTCTTTTGTTTTTACAAGATCCCCTAAAATGCTTAAAGCATCTTCTACTTGTTGCTCTTGTTTTAAACGCTCGGGAAATTGAGCCAAAATGCGTGCTGATAGGGAAATATCAGAGGTTGCCACTTCAATGTTGGCGTGCCGTAAAAATGCCTTTGCAATAGGCAAAAAAGAGTAGGTTGCAAGTGCTGGAGATTCGTCTGTGAGAGTGTATGTAATTTTCATAATGTATCCTTTCGGTATAGATTTAATACCCTTAAGTATAGCAAAAATCATTATGTTTGCAATAAGAGATAAAGATTTTTTAAACTTTTAAAGATTTAGAGGCAGATAGGTAGCAATTACTCACTTAAATTTGACTTAGCATTTAATTATTGCGCTGATTGTGCGCATTTTGTATTTGAAGTATTTCCTCCCCAGACATTCTCGCTTGTTGTGCAATAATAAGTTCTCCCTCTACATTCAGCTACATAACTATATGTTTCATTGACAAATCCATATCTATTCTTTTTAATAGTAATCTCTGAAGGTGCGCAACCTATGGAGCTAGAAGCCATATGGGCAAGACTTCCTTTAAACATACAGCCGACATTGCATAAAGCAACAAAACTTATAAATAAGACAACACCATATTTTATAAATGTTCCTCAGAAAAATTGCAGTATTTTAGTAAATTAAAATTTAAAGATTCTTAAAGTGTAAAATTGCTCTTTAATTTATAGAATCTTATGTTAAAAGTAAATAGCTTTGTGCCTTATCGCGTTCAAGTGGCGAGAGGGAATGTGTTTGCGCACCGATTTGGACCTGATAGCATTGATTAATATTTGTTTTGCCATAGCTTAAAGCAATGCGTCCTGCAAGTATTTTATCTTCCATAGAAGCACTAGATTCTACAATGCCAAGCGGTCCTACGCAATCAAGTAATGTAATTTGTTCCATATTTGGATTTGGCTTACTTAGTTTAATGTTTTCCTCTTCATTACGAGCAATGACACAACGCGCACCATTTTCTAATACAAGGTAACGTCCTACTTTTACCATTTCTATATCTTCAAAGTGCATTTGACGATGGGAGATAAGGTCTTTGATTTTGAGTGCCACAGAATCTTGTGTAAGCAAACAACCGCCACCTGGTTTTTCAAAATATTTAAACCCATATTCTTTTATCATTTCAAGCTGTCTTGTGCGCCCTCTTCCACTCACATCAAGCAAACGTTCTCTATTAACCCAACCCATTTTTTCAGGGAAGCTTGGCTCAAGTAGTTTTGCACTCATAGGGCGCAGGAGCAATTCATCAAGAAATTGTGGTTTGTTAGGATTGCTACCATCTCTTGAAAGGATAGAATCAAATTTGCTTTCTTCTCCAATGTGTCGCACAAGTTTTTTTACTTGGTCAAGGGCTTCTTTACGCTGGCTTTTGGGACGCTGTCCGAGCACTTCTCCGCTCACCACAAAATCCGCTCCCACTTGCAAAAGATAATCAAAAGCATTAGCAAACATATTTGCGTGGCAGTCGATGCAGGGATTGAAATATTTGCCATAACCATATTTTGGTTTAAAAAGCACATCGTTAAAAAATTGTTGTTGGATATCTAAAATCTGCAATTTTACATCAATTTGTGCAGTTGCATTTTGGAAATATGCTAATTTATCTTTATTGCTGCCAAAACCGATGTTAAAATGCAGAGCAATTACATCAATGCCTTGGTCTTTGAGTAGTTTCATAGAAATGAGGCTATCGCAACCTCCGCTAAAAAGTGCTAATGCTAACATAGGGCAGTAATTCTCCTTTTTTAAGTGTTAAGATTTTTGTTTTTAATTCTTTGATAATTTCGCTTTTGCGTCTCAAACTCATCTCATTTGAATGAGGAATTTGTCCTAAAAGCTGACTATATGCTTGAGTGACGAATAATCGCAAATGTTCTTTAAGAGAGGGTAAATCAGGAAGTGGTTTTATATTGTCATTGAGCGATATTGCAAGTAATCGTGGATCATCGTAGCATTGGTTTGTAACAAGCCCAAATTCTATTTTTTTATATTTAAAGAGTGATATATCAATATATTCAATGGCAAAATCAATCAAGTTTGGTTTTTCAAGGAAACTTTTAATGAGCACAGATTCTGCAAAATCTTGCATAGACGCATTAAAGATTGTTTGGGTTGAATGGGCTTTATTATGTTGAGTATGAATAAGTCGTGTGGGCAAAGAGAGCAATCGTGCAAGTAGTGGTTTGTATTCTTCTTGTAAAAGAGGACTTAGAGTGTGTAGGAATTGAGTAGATTCGGCAAGAGCCTTTTCTTTTTGTAATGGGTTTTCAAGCTCATAACTGCGGGCAATGTGCGTAAGGACAAATTCAATAAAAGAAATGGGGTGAGAGAATAGCTCACTTAATTCATTAATTTGTTTATGTGCTACCATATCAGCTGGGTCCGCACCATTTTCAAAGATAACTACACCGCCCTCAATGCTCGCTTCCGATAAAATCTTCGCTGCTTTGAATGCTGCGTTTATCCCTGCTTTATCACCATCATAGCTTAAAATTACTTTTGGCTCACCTTTGCGCAAAAGAGGTAAATGCTCTTTGGTAAGGGCTGTGCCAAGTGTTGCCACCGCATAATCAAAACCTGCTTGATGGAGCATAATCACATCAAGGTAACCTTCGCATACGATGATTTTTTTTTGCTTGTAGATTCTATCTTTGGCGAGATAATAGCCATAAAGAAGCTTTGATTTATTAAATATTTTGCTTTGGGGAGAGTTGATATATTTAGCATTTGCGTTGCTCATCGTGCGTCCGCCAAAACCTACGACTTTTCCATTAGGAGAATGTATAGGAAAGATGATGCGGTCATTAAATCGTGCATATTCACGCCCATTATCTTTGCCAATAATCCCAAATTCAAGCGCTTCTTGTTTATTAAGAATTTTAGCATTAAGGAAATTAATCGTCTCAAAACTTGCTCCACAATAGCCCAAACGGAATTTTTCAATACTTGCATTTGCTACTTGACGAGAGGCGAGATATTCAAGCGAAGGTTTATGCGAAAGGAGCTGTTTTTGGTAAAATCGCATTATTTCATCAAGCACAATAGAATCGGGTTTTTTTTCATAAGTATTTTCGTATTCAAGAGCAAAGTTTGTCATTGCTGCAATTTTTTCCACGCTTTCTACAAAACTTAGTTTTTCATATTCCATAAGAAATTTAATTGCATCACCGCCCACACCGCAGCCATAACAATGATAGAATCCTTTTGTGGGACTAATGATAAAACTCGGCGTTTTTTCATTATGAAAGGGACAACAAGCCATATAGTTGCTTCCTGATTTTCTCAGTTCTATATATGAGCCAATAACATCAACAATATCAATATTTTGCTTGAGTGTTTCAAGCGAGTGCTTGCTAATCATAATATTTGTGTATGCCTTGAATATGTAAGATTGTGTTTTGAAGTGTAGATTGTATAAAAATAAACCTTTGAATCTGATATTTATTTTGCTTTTTAGTGAATGTGAATGAGTGAATTTTGAAAAACTTTATATAATCTATTATATATAACTTTAGTCATTTACACTAAATTTTATTCAATATTTAAATATAAAGTATTGACTTGTTTAACAAAAAAATATAAAATTTCGCACTTCAAAAATTAAGTGCTAAAATTTTTGATTAATTATTTATAAAGGAGTTGATTATGAAGTTTAGACCTTTGGGAGAGAGAGTTCTCGTAGAACGCGTGGAAGAAGATACTAAAACAAGTTCGGGTATTATTATTCCTGATAATGCTAAAGAAAAACCTCTTATGGGTATAGTAAAGGCAGTAAGTGCTAAAATCAAAGACGACAAAATATTGAAAGAAAATGATAAAGTCGTATTTGGTAAATATAAGGGCGCAGAAATCAAGCTAGATTCAAAGGAGTTTATTGTCCTAGAGCTAGATGATATTTTGGGCGTTATTGAAAAATAAATTTTAGAATCTTAAACATTAAAGGAGTAAAAAATGGCAAGCAAAGAAATTAACTTTTCAGATTCGGCAAGGAATAAGCTCTATGAGGGCATTAAGCAATTAAGTGATGCAGTAAAAGTTACAATGGGACCAAAAGGGCGAAATGTGCTCATTCAAAAAAGTTATGGAGCACCTACGATTACAAAAGATGGTGTATCTGTGGCAAAAGAAATTGAGCTTGCAGACCCTATTGCAAATATGGGTGCACAGCTTGTAAAAGAAGTGGCAAGCAAAACTGCTGATGCAGCAGGAGATGGGACAACAACGGCAACCGTTCTTGCTTATAGCATTTATAAGGAAGGATTAAGAAATATTACTGCAGGTGCGAATCCTATTGAAGTAAAACGTGGTATGGATAAAGCAAGTGCAGCAATTATTGAAGAGCTTAAAAAATCAAGTAAAAAAATTGGTGGCAAAAGTGATATTGCACAAGTTGCAACTATTTCGGCAAACTCTGATGAAAACATCGGAGCATTAATTGCTGAAGCAATGGAAAAAGTTGGTAAAGATGGTGTTATTACCGTTGAGGAAGCAAAAGGTATTAATGATGAGCTAAGTGTAGTTGAGGGTATGCAATTTGATAGAGGCTATCTTTCTGCGTATTTTGTAACAAATACTGATAAAATGACAGCACAGCTTGAAAATGCTTATGTGCTTTTGACAGATAAGAAAATTTCAAATATGAAAGAGATTTTGCCATTGCTTGAGGCAACTATGCAAAGTGGCAAACCGCTTTTAATCATTGCTGAAGATATTGAGGGTGAGGCTTTGACAACATTGGTTGTGAATAAATTGCGTGGAGTGCTTAATGTTTCTGCTGTTAAGGCACCTGGATTTGGCGATAGACGCAAAGCAATGCTTCAAGATATCGCTATTCTCACAGGTGGACAAGTTATTAGCGAAGAGCTTGGCAAAACACTTGAAGCAGCAACACTTGCAGATCTAGGAAGTGCAGCTCGTATCGTGATTGATAAAGATAATACAACAATCGTTGATGGTAAGGGCAAAACAAAAGATGTTAAAGATAGAATCGCACAAATCAAAACTGAAATTGAAAACACTACAAGCGATTATGATAGAGAAAAGCTCCAAGAGAGATTAGCAAAATTAAGCGGTGGTGTGGCAGTTATTAAGGTTGGTGCAGCAAGTGAAGTAGAGATGAAAGAGAAAAAAGACCGCGTAGATGATGCACTTTCTGCAACAAAAGCAGCGGTTGATGAGGGAATCGTTATTGGCGGTGGTTCTGCCCTTATTCGTGCTTCACAAAAAGTTAAACTTAAGCTTGAAGGTGATGAAGCAATTGGTTATGATATTATCAAACGCGCAATTAAAGCTCCTCTTGCACAAATTGCGACAAATGCAGGATATGATGCAGGTGTGGTTGTGAATGAGGTAGAGAAAAATTCTAAAGATGGCTTTGGGTTCAATGCGACTACAGGTGAATATGTAGATATGTTTAAAGAGGGCATTATTGACCCACTCAAAGTTACACGTGTGGCGTTACAAAATGCAGTATCAGTTTCAAGTCTGCTTTTAACAACTGAAGCAACAATCAATGAAATCAAAGAAGATAAACCAGCTCCAGCAATGCCAGATATGGGTGGAATGGGCGGTATGGGTGGAATGATGTAATCCCCCTTGCTTTTTGAGTTTATAGAATCTGTGTAGATTCTATAAACTCCTTTTTTACTAGCTTAAACCTTTCTCAAATAGAGCATTTGCTTCCTGCATAATCTTACATTATATCAATATTTGCTTTCTTGGCTTGGATTCTCTGTAAGTTTTTTGGAATCTTATAAAGTTTGTTATCTTTTAAAAACATTGCACCTGTTTGATGAAAATGAAATTTTATACCCGCATCATAGGCTTGTTTTCTCAAACTCAACACCCATTTATAATCACATACTCTTGCCTTATATCCGCTTTCTCCTCCCACAGAGATAAGATCTATATCTTGTAAATAAGATTCTATATGAATCTCCTCTAATAATGGTGCGCAAATCACCCAACGATGCTTAATAGGCAGAGCACACAAAAGTGAGATTCTTTGATGAGCTCGTTTTTGATTTTCTACACTCACGCCAATACTCACATTTTCATATCCTTCCCCCCAATCTTTGGGGAGATTCTCATATAAACGTTCAATTCTTTTAGTGAAAAAGACAAAATGCACATTTTTGCGTTGCTGCATTATTTCCCACGCTCTTTTTCTCCATTCATCAGCTTGTGGAAGTAAAAAATCGCTACTAAAACAAGTATATACTAATGTATTATCAAGTATATGATACTCACCATTTCTACGCTTTTTGAGAGGATATTCAAAATTTTTATTAAGACAAATATGTTTTGTATCTCGTTTATGGATAGAATCCATACTATAAATAAAGCAATTTTTGCAACCCTCACTTACTCTAAAGCAGCCGTGCCACGGATTCCAACTTGTTTCTAATTTACCAAACATTTTCACCCTGTATTGCGAATACCTTGTGCGATACCCACAATAGTCGCGTGGATTTGTTCAAGAAGACGTTCTTGTCCTTTAGGATATTTGCAGCTTTCATATTTTTTAATCAGTTCAATTTGGGTGAGGTTAAGCACGCTTAGGTAAGGCTTGCGCAATAGGATAGATTCTCTAATAGCACCTTCAGAATCCAAAAGCACACTTTCCCCACGCAAATGCAGCAAATACTCCATTGTGAGATGATATTGTGTATAAATATGCTCCCAAATATCCTCACGCACTTTTTTATCTTTGACAAATTGGTTATATAATGAAGCAATATCTAAATCCACTTTAAGCAAAGCTTGAGAGATATTATCAATAGTTGTTTTGAAAAAGAGTGATTGCTCATAACAATCTCGTAATTGATTTTTATCTACATTTGCTAATCCACTTCCTAACCCATACCAAGCGGAAATAATAGCGCGATTTTGTGTCCAAGCAAATACCCAAGGAATTGCCCGCAAATCTTCAATTTTTTGTGTATCTTTGCGTTTGCTTGGGCGAGAGCCTAGATTAAGGTTTTGTATAAATTTTATAGGTGTAGCGTTTTTAAAATACTCTAAAAAGCCTTTGTTTTCATATACAAGTGCGCGATAAGTTGCACAGGAGGCATTAGAAACATTTTCAAGCAATGCCATTGTCTGCGGATTGTTTTTATATTTTTCTGTGCCATAAGAATCATATACTCCTTTTTTGAGCAAAGCACTCAAGGTGCTTGAAAAGTTTTTGGTTGCAATATGGCTATTGAGGTATTTAGCACTTATCATTTCGCCTTGCTCTGTAGTTTTAAGAAAGCTATGCACGCTTTGAGGTGCAGAACAAAGTAGCGCTTCTTCAAGGCTTCCTCCACCACGACTAACGCTTCCTCCTCGTCCGTGAAAGAAACTAATGCGAATATCAAGTTGCGTTTGGAGTTTGGTAAGATTGCTAATAGCGCAGTAGAGATTATAATTGCTCGTAAAAATACCGCCATCTTTGCTTGAATCTGAATAGCCTACCATAATTTCTTGGGTGCTATTATGGTCAAAAAGATATTGCTGATAATGAGTATTAGCATAGAGGGTTTGGATAATGCTTTGGGCGCGCTGTAAATCATCAATGGTTTCAAAAAGTGGTGTAATAGAAACACTCGCTTTGCCTTTTTTGCCCTCTTTTTTCTTGCCCGGTTTCCATAAACCACTTTGTTTAGCAAACCACAATACGCAGAGTAAATCGCTCGCTTGAGTGCTCATAGAGATAATAAAGCTTTGTAAAATATGTTTTGAAATATGTTTTTTTGCCCATTGGATTCTTAAAAATGCTCCTACAAGCCGCTTAGAGGATTCAGAGAGTTGCTCAATAATTGTATTTAAATCATATTTTTTAGCACTTAACGCATAGTTTAAAATCTCAATCTTTTTGTTTTCATTTAAGTCTTTAAAATCACTATCACAAAACCCTATAAGACAAAAAATTTCGCTTATAGTGCTTAAAATTATATCTCTATGTTCTCTAAAATCAAGGCGCAAAAGATGAAAACCTCCAAGTAGCACTAAATGTCTAAATTCTACCAATCCACGCGCAGATATATCATCTAGAGATTCTATCATCATATCAATATCTTCTAAAAGCTCATTAGAATCTTTATAAGTAAAATCAATGCTATCGGTAGTATTAATTGCAATAAGCCGATTTTGAAGCTTTTTTTTGATGAGGTAGAGTTTTGCGCGGAAAGGTTCTTTAGCAAAAAGTTTTGCTTCGTTATTTAAAAGTTCGGAGCTATCATTTTGGAGTGATTGTATAAGGCGTTTGCTGGGCTGAATAAAATCCATTGACATAGAAAGCTCACGAATAAGCTTTTCACTTGTGCGAATATAGATTTCAATAATCGCTTTATGTGCAATTTTCATTGTTTTTGTCATTACTTCATTGCTCACATATGGATTACCATCTCTATCACCACCTATCCAACTTCCTAGTATGATAGGAGAGCTTTCTAATGCCTTGCCAAGTGTAGATTTTATATCGCCTAGCACTTGCGTTGCAGATTTAAGAATAGAGCTTTCAATAATATAGAGTAAGTTATCAAGTTCAAAGAGAATCTCCATTTTTTCACTTCGCACTAAATGTGTGTGCCATAATAAATGAAGCCTATAGAGAAGCTGAGATTTAGCATTTGCATCATTATGGGCAAAGATATTTTTGATGTTTTCACTCATTTGGTGATGTGCTTCAAGAAATGTGCGGCGGCGAGATTCTGTAGGGTGAGCAGTGAAAACGGGATAAAAGCGTAAATGTTGCAAAATCTCTAGTGTATCATTTTTGTCATAACCTTCCTGATTAAGCTCTTTTAGAGTTTTAGGGAGGTGATTAAGCATAGCATTATTGCTTAAATTAAGTTCTTCAATAATATTAAGCAACATATGATAAAGCGTGAAAGCTTTAATAATAAAAAGTGTTTTATCTTGGGCTGAAATATCTGCAAGTATGCGTTTAAGCATAGTTGAATCGTGGTTTTGAAGACTTTGCTTAATATTTAAAAAAGCATTTTTTAGCTCCTCATCAACACTTTGGAGCAAGTGAATAATTGTATCAGAAACAAATTCTACTTGTATTGGTTGGAGCAAAGTGGATTTTGGAGATTTTTTTATGCCTTCTTGTGGTGAGTGAGAGTGTTGCATATTTACTTCCTTTAAGCCTTTGACTTGGTGGCTTAATTATAACTAAGTTTGTTTTAACTATAATTGAGCCTTTAATTTAAAATAGCGGCTAAACTGCTAGAAAGGAAATGTATAATGGCATTAAAAGTGTATTACGACAAAGATTGTGATTTAGGACTTATTCAAAAGAAAAAAGTTGCAGTGATTGGCTTTGGTTCACAAGGGCACGCTCACGCAGAAAACTTACGAGATTCTGGCGTTGAGGTAATTATCGGATTGTATCGCGGTGGCTCTAGCTGGGTAAAAGCTGAAGCAAAGGGTTTTAAGGTGCTTGAAGTGAGTGAGGCAACAAAAGTTGCTGATGTGATTATGATATTAATCCCTGATGAATTGCAAGCTGATGTGTTTGCCAAAGATATTTTACCCTCTTTAAGCGAAGATAAAATTATTGCATTTGGGCACGGATTCAATATCCATTTTGGGCAAATCAAAGCTCCAAAGGGTGTAGGTGTGATTATGGTTGCACCAAAAGCCCCGGGTCATACCGTTCGTAGTGAATTTGTAAAAGGTGGCGGAATCCCTGATTTAATTGCTGTAGAGCAAGATACAAGCAGAGGAGATGCCAAAGCGATTGCACTAAGTTATGCAAGTGCGATTGGAGGAGGGCGCAGTGGCATTATTGAAACGACTTTTAAAGATGAGACAGAGACAGATTTATTTGGTGAGCAAGCTGTGCTTTGCGGTGGTGTAACGAGCCTTGTTAAAGCTGGATTTGAAACTTTGGTTGAGGCAGGCTATCCTGAAGAAATGGCGTATTTTGAGTGTTTGCACGAACTAAAGCTAATTGTGGATTTGATTTATGAGGGTGGCTTGGCAAATATGCGCTATTCTATCTCAAATACCGCAGAATATGGCGATATGGTAAGTGGTCCGCGTGTGATTAATGAAGAATCTAAAAAAGCAATGAAGCAGATTCTAAAAGATATTCAAGAAGGGCGATTTGCTAAAGATTTTATATTGGAGCGTAAAGCAGGATATGCGAGAATGAATGCAGAGCGAAAAAATCTAGCAAATCATAAAATTGAGCAAGTCGGTGGCAGACTCCGCGCAATGATGCCGTGGATTGGTGCAAATAAATTGGTAGATAAGGAGAGAAACTAAATAAAACTCCCACTTGCAATGAACTTGCAACATTAAAATTGTTTATAGTATAAAATACTTTATAAAAGGAGGGCATAGAATCTAAGGAGTAAGAATGACAAACCTAAAGAGTATGCAAATTCTCATCATAGGCTATGTGGGGATTATCATACTTGGAGCTTTGCTTTTGTTTTTACCTTGTATGCACTCCTCTTCTCTTAGTTTTATAGAAGCCCTTTTTACGAGCACTTCAGCTTTTACTTGCACAGGGCTTATTATAAAAGATACGGCACTTGATTTTACACCTTTTGGACAAGCTGTGATTTTAGCTCTTATTTGGCTTGGCGGATTGGGATATATGAGTATGCTTGGTATCGTGTATGTATTCCTTCGAAAGCGACTTTCAAATAGGGAACGCAATATGATAAAAGAATCACTTAATTATCCTTCCTATGATGGTATGATGAGTTTTTTAAAAAAAGTCTTGTTTTTTGTAATTTTAATTGAATCCTTTGGTGCTTTGGCGCTTTTTATTTATTTTTATTTTGTGCAAGATTTTAGCGTTTTCACTGCTTTGTGGGCAGGTATATTTCACGCTATTTCGGCTTTTAATAATGCAGGATTCTCTATTTTTAGCACTAATCTTATGGCTTATCGCCAAAGCGTGTTTGTTAATAGTGTGATATGTTTTCTTATTATCGCTGGAGGAATGGGTTATATTGTGCTTATTGAACTCCATACCTTTATAAAGTCGCGTTTATACATATTTTGGAATATTTGTCTAGCTTTTATGCGCAATAAACCATTATCAAATCTGCACACAATTCGCTTGAGTTTGCATAGTAAGATTGTTGTAAGTTATACATTTGTGCTTTTAACTTTGGGATTTAGCTTTATATTTGTGCTTGAATATCACAATCCAAAGAGTATGGGTAATTTTGAGTTTTTTGACAAAATACTCTCAAGTTTTTTTATGTCGGTAAATTATCGCACCTCTGGATTTAATAGCATTGATTTGGGAGGATTGAAAGATTCTACAATGTTTTTCTCTTCTTTGCTTATGATTATAGGAGGGGCTCCGGGTGGCACAGCAGGAGGTATTAAAGTAACCACTCTCGCAACACTTTTTGCTTTTTGTGCCGCGCTTTTTTATGATACACAACCACGATTATTTAAACGTAGGATTATGGAAAAAAGTGTAAAAAAAGCCATTGGTGTAGGTATTATTGCTATGATTTGTATCACTTTAGCAAATTTCATTATTGCTGCTTTACAAGAGGATACGCGTTTTATGCTTATTATGTTTGAGGTTTCATCAGCTTTTGCAACTACGGGCGTGTCTGCAGGCAATGGTGGCACATTAAGCTTAAGTGCGAATTTCTCCCCACTCTCGCAAATAGTAATTATTGGGCTTATGCTAATGGGAAAAGTAGGTATTTTAGCTTTTTGGCTGGCATTTGTGGGCAAACGTAAGCAGAGTTATATTACTCTACAAGAGGAGCGCGTGATTATTTAGAATCTATCAATTTTAGGAGCACGAATGAAAACAAGTTATGCAGTTATTGGATTAGGGAAATTTGGGCAATATGTTGCCAAAGGGCTTATACGAAATAATGAAAATGTTATTGTATGTGATGATAGTGAGGAGCATATTAGAGAATTTAAGGATTTAAGTGATGAGGTTTATATCCTTGATGCGACAAATAAAGAAGCATTGCGTGAAGCTGGTGTTAAGGAGCTTGATGTCGTTATTATTAGCATAGGAGAAAATATAGAATCTAGCATTTTGAGCGTGATTGCTCTCCAAGAATTGAAGAATAAATTTATTATTGCCAAAGCTGTCAATCGCTCACACGGCATTATTTTAAATCGTTTGGGTGTGGATTTGGTCGTGCGTCCAGAGCAAGATGCTTCAAGTCGGCTCCTTGATAAATTATTATGGAATCGCAACCATATTTTTAAAATCAATGAACAATTAGATTTAAGCAAAGTGCCTATTATAGAATCTGATGTAGGCAAAAGTGTAGGCACAAAGCAATATGAGCTACAAATGCGAGAGAATGTAAAAATTATAGGCGTATATCAAAGTGGCATTTGGCATATTCATACCAAAAAAGCAGGGGTAAAAGAGCCCCTTGAGCAACTCATACTTGAGCAAGGAGCAGTATTGCTTTTGCTTCAATCACATATTAATGCTTAAGCGCAAGGATATATACAGGTTCATAAGTGAGTGTATTATTAAATCGTTGAGTGTAGTTTTTAAGCATAGTCTTTGTGAGATGAAAGGGTTTGTTTATACCAAAGGCATTTACACCACTTAGTTTGAGATGTCTAAAGACTTCAAGGGAGCTATCAAAATGCAGACGATGATGCGTAGATTCTAAGACAAGGATTTCAAAGTCTTTTTCTAGTAATGCGCGTATCGTATCTAAGCTTTCATATTTCAAACCAACCCCTGTAATTTCGCGTATTTCGTGCATATTATCTTGTCCAAAACTACTTAATGCCAATATGCCACCACAAGTAATCATAGATTTTAAATTAGTGAGCGTAGAGGCGCAATCAAGCCATTGCAAACAGGCATTAGAGATGATAAGTTCAAATTGTTTTTTTGCAAGAGAATGAGTGCAAAGTTGTGCCATATCAAAGGCAAGGTGCAAGATTCTCTCATCGTGCAATGCTCCAGCCATATCATAAGGGTAAAAATCATTTGTTATATAGTGTTGAAAATCAAATGATTTGCTTATAAGAGCTGTAAGCTCACCTGTCCCTGCACCAAATTCAAAGATAGAATCAAAGCTTTTGCGATTTGTGCCCAAAACCAAGTTTAAAAGATGAAATCTCATAGCGCGTTGTATAGGACTATTGTCATTATAAGTGTCTCGGGTTTTATGAAAAGAGATAAGATTAAAATCGTGCGAAGAATATTTTAGTATTTTTGTAGGTGGCATAATTCTTCCCACGAGGTAAAGTTAAAGAAAACAAAATGTGGCTCATTACTCCATAGAATCCGTGTATTTTGGGGAGATTGAGAGAGCCAATATTGTTTATTTGCTTCTGGTGGGAAAATTTCATCATTACGTGATATAAGTGCGTATTCCCACCTCTGACATTGATGTGAGTGTATAGATTGAGAAAACTCATAAAGCGCTCCAAGTTCATCGCGTAAAGCTTGATTATCTCGCAAAGTAAAATGAGCGTCTAATCTGTGCCCTAATAATCCTGTACGAAATTGTTGAGAATCAAGATGTTTCATTGTTCGTCTAAAAAGCACAGGAGGAATACCATAGATTTTATCAACCCCTAAAGGTGTGCCATTAATAGCAAGTGTATGTGTAAATTGCTCCCATATAGATGAAAACATAGCATTTGCCACACATACGCCAAGCGAAAAGGCGATAAGATAAATATGCCGATAGTAGGAGAGATTCTTAAAAATATCGTGTGTATTGTAGGAATTGAGCGTATTTAAATCTCTATAATCATAAAACATCACTACATCGCAATCATAAATTTTAAGATGGTGAAAATGACAAGGGTCGCTTCCAAACCCACCCATAAATATTATTAAATCTTTAACCAAAGAATCTTTAGTATTTGCGCTATGAAGCCATTTATACTTCATAGTGTCTCCGCAAGTTGAGCTATGTGTTCTAATTCTAAAGCAGCATTAAGACAGAATCGGATTCTTGCTGTTCCTTTGGGGATTGTAGGTTCCTTGATAGCGGGAGCAAAAAATCCACGCTCACGTAGCTGATGAGAGAGTTGAACTGCAGATTGGTTATCTCCACACATAAGCGAGATGATATGTGCTTCACCTCTTATTGCATAGCCTTTTTCTTTTAAGTGTGAGCGGAGATGCTGACTTAGAAGTTGCAATTTTTCGCGCTTATTTGTTAGAGTGAGTATCTTGCTCCATATGAAATTACTCCACGCAATATTAATTGCGGGCAGGGCAGTAGAGTATATGAGTCCCCGTGCAGTATTGATAAAGAAGTCTCTTTGAGTTGTATTGCAAAGCATACAAGCTCCCATAGAGGCTAGAGCCTTACCAAAAGTCAGCACAAGAAAATCAATGTCTTCAATACATTCATAAGCTATTCCGAGTCCATTATTTCCACACACACCTACACTATGTGCTTCATCAACATATAAAAATACATTGGGGTAATCTTTTTTAAGTTGTATTATTTCTTTAATATTGCCAAAATCTCCCTCCATACTAAAAAGTCCTTCAGTTACAATGATAATACGTTCATAATGACGATGATGAAAATCAATAAGTGTTTCAAGCGCAGTCATATCATTGTGTCTAAAACGCTTAAAGTGAGCATTGCGCACTCCATCAAATACACTTGCGTGAGAGAATCTATCAAGCAAAAAGAGTGTGTGTGAGAGAGTGCTTAATGCCTGAATACAAGAGAGATTGCAGTGATAACCGCTGTTAAAAAGTAAAGCTTTTTTTGGGGCATAGAGTTGGCTAAGATGAGATTCTAAAGTCTCATAAATAGGGAATCCTCCGCTTAAAGAGCGTGAAGATGCGCTAGAAAAAACCATATCTTGTGGCGAGAGTGTGCTAAGAAATTCTTGTATAAGTGCAGTATCTAGGGAAAGAGCCAAATAATCATTGCTTGCAAAATTAATTAAAGGTTTATGTGAGGAATGATGAGCGTGTGAGGCATAAGGAGTGATATAAATACCATCGTGCTGATAATCCGTGATTGTGCGGAAATTATGTGCATTTTTAAGCGATTTTAATCGTGCATTCAAGCCCACATCAGACGATGAAGTATAATCAAATGAGGTTTTGATAGGCATAATATTCCTTGTGTTAAGAGATGTGATTAGATGTTTTGGAGTAAAATTATATCTTAAATTATTATATAAAGGTTGAGTTATGCTAGATTTAAAAGCATTGGATTTGGCGCATATTTGGCATCCTTGCACACAAATGAAAGACCACGAAACGTTGCCTCTTATTCCTATCAAATCAGCAAAAGGTGTATATTTATATGATTTTGAAGGAAAGGCATTTATTGATGGTATCAGTAGTTGGTGGGTGAATCTTTTTGGGCATTGCAATCCTTTTATCAATGCTGCAATTACGAAACAATTACAACAATTGGAGCATATTATTTTGGCAGGTTTCTCACACGAGGGAATCATTCGCTATTCAGAGAAATTATGTGCTTTGCTTCCGCAGAGCTTGCAAAAATGTTTTTATGCCGATAATGGCTCAAGTGCCATTGAAGTAGCTCTGAAAATGAGTTTTCATAGCCATTATAATGCAGGAAATAAAGATAAAAACGCATTTTTATCCCTTAGTAATGCTTATCACGGCGAAACTTTAGGAGCTTTAAGCGTAGGTGATGTCGCATTATATAAAAGCACTTATCAGCCTCTTTTACTTGAATGTTTAAGCGCACCTGTGCCACGAGGTATATGGAATCCCGATGATGGCACAATAAGTGGAGATTATCATATGGAACTTGAAGCATTGGAGGAAATTTTAAAACATCACGCTCATCGCATTTGTGCATTTATACTTGAGCCATTATTGCAATGTGCTGGTGGTATGAATATGTATCCCGCAGCTTATATTAAAGAAGCGTGTGCATTAGCAAGGAAGCATAATATTCATATTATCTTTGATGAAATTGCCGTAGGATTTGGGCGCACAGGCAGTATGTTTGCTTTAGAGCAATGTGATGTAACGCCTGATTTTCTCTGTCTTTCTAAGGGTATTACAGGAGGATATCTTCCTTTATCTGTTGTGGTTACAAGCAATAATATCTATGAGGGATTCTATGCTCCTTATGAGGAACAAAAAGCATTTTTGCACTCTCATAGCTACACAGGTAATGCTTTAGCTATAGCAGCTGCAAATGCCGTATTAGACATTTTTGAGCAAGATGATATTATATTTTCTAATCATTCTTTAAGTGTTGCCATAGTCAAGCGGTGGTCTATGCTCGCAAAGCATAAAAAAGTAGGGAATCTACGAGTATGCGGAATGGTGTTTGCATTTGATTTGCAAGGTTGTAAGCTTAAAAGAGCTGGTTTATATGTGTATGAAAACGCACTTGCAAAAGGCGTGTTATTGCGTCCTTTGGGAAATACAATTTATTTTATGCCACCTTATGTGATAAATCTTGAAATTGCTGAATATGTATGCAATGTGCTTGATGCAATCTTAGAAGATGATTTCTAATTTATAATAATTTTTGAATATAAGGTGTAAGCTCATAAGAGAGTGCATTTGCAGCAGAATCCAAAGTTTGAGTTGTATAAGATTCTATATGCACAAGTGGTATTTTCGCATAAGAGCGCACAAATTCATCAATATCATCACGATGCACATCTTGGTTATCTTTAAGCATAACAATCGCAAGAACCGGTATATTTTGCATAGCACGCAATGTGAGTAAAATATGATTAATGCAACCAAGATAATATCGTCCCACAATAAGTGTAGGACGAGGATTGGCAAGAATAAAATCAAAAAAAGTAATTTTATCATCAAGTGGCGTGAAAAGTCCCCCAGCAAGTTCAATGAGTAATTTATCACATTGTGGAATACTTAAATGTAGTCCATTATATGTTAAATTTTCATATTTGCGTCCAATGTGTGGAGAAGCAGCTGTATTCAGCGTAAGTGCAGATGGCAAAATCTGTGTGTGAGGGGAGAGTTCTTTCACACGATGTGCATCTGTCGGACTTCCCGCTTGAATGAGTTTAAAATAAGTATATGAAAATGCCTTGCAAAAAGCCGCACTTAAGTGCGTTTTGCCCACATCTGTATGAATTCCCACAACATAAAGCTGACGCAATATCGTATTCATTAGTATAAAACCTTGCTTAAGTTAAGAAACAAAGAATCTATTTTACAAGTGGCATAAGCTCTTTGGCAATACGCTCAAGTTCCTCTTTCATAGGTGCACATTGCACAATAAGCAGATTAAGTCCTGCTTCCTCATACGCCTTAATTCTTTGTGCTACTTGCTTAGCTGTGCCGACAAGATTAGAGCGCAAACCACGATTAGAAACGCTATAATCATATTTAGAGACTTCTACATCAAGTTGGGAATTGCCTGTGAAATTCTTATAGGAATTTTCATAATCTGCATAATTTTTAATCGTTGTGATTCTTTCTAGCTCTTTTAAGGCTTCTTCCTCTGTGTCTCTAATGATAATATAAGTAGCCATTCCAAAGCCTTTAAAAGGTGCTAATCCAGCCTTTTGTTTTCTTCCTTTCATATCAGCAATTTTTTCTTTGACTTCTTCTATTGTGCCTCCGTGCATTAAATATTTATCTGCAAACTGCGTAATGGCTTCTCTTCCTCTTTCGCTCTCTCCTCCGGCATATACAAGTGGCATTTTAGGAGGTTTAGGTTCATTAAATGAATTTTCAAAACTAAAGTATTTGCCTTTATGATTAAGAGGGCTTTTGCTCCAAAATCCCCTTAAAACATCAGTATATTCGTGTGTAAGGGCGTATCTATCATCGTGCCCATCAAAGCTTATCCCATATTGTCTCGCTTCCTCTGCCCACCACGCTGACACCATATTAATACTAAATCGCCCACCACAAATTTGTGAAATCGTAGCAATTTGCTTTGCTGTGAGAGCAACCTGATGATATTGTGGGCGCAAGGCTGCTAGAATCTCAATTTTTTTCGTAATTGCTGCCAATCCATTAGCAATAGACCACGCATCAAGAGCAGGAGCTTTTTCACCTTTAATATCATTAAGGTAGAGCTCTGGCACGAGTGTAAGCACATAACCGAGTTCTTCAGCGCGCAGTGTCAAGTCTTTGATATACTCCCACGAGCCTTGAGTGCTATCATCATCAACATTTCTAAGCCAACTTCCCCAAACAGGTGTCCAATATCCAAATTCCATAAATGCCTCCTTGAGATTAAATTAACGATTTTTTTGCCATTCTGCATTAAGAAAGGCTACGATTCTATCTGCTGCTCTGTGAGAAGCCTTAGATTCCACAGATTTATTATAATTAGTATTTGTATTAATATCATACACGACTAATTCACCTTGTGTGTTTTCCATAAACTCTACGCCTGCAACTTCAATTTTATGTGCGTGTAAAAATGTTTCAAGTTTTGCAATAAGTGGTGTTTGTGCGTTAATATCTTCTCTAATGCTAAATTTATCTCCGCTTGTCTCGCACATTGCTCCTGCAATAGCGGGTGTAGAATCTTGTATCTCGCACATTCCACCAGCGAGTTTTGGTAAAGATTCAATATTGCACGCCTCTGCTGGACAAAGTTCAAATGAACCCGCACTTGTATCAACGCGCACAGCGTAGTGAAATTTACCACCAATAAATTCTGCACGAGTGATAAAAAATTCCTTGCTTTTAATATATTCTTGCAAGAGCGTAATACCATCAATCGCTTCCTCAAATGCAGCCGAATGCACATATTCTTTAAAAGATTCAAAGTTTTCAAAAAGTCTCACACCAAGCCCTTTACCGCCTTGATTATGTTTTGAGATAAAAGGTGTTTGCAATGTTTTTGCCACTTCAAGTAAATTTGTTTTACCAAAACAAGCATAAGTTTTTGGCGTTAAGAATCCTGCTGCATTAAGCGCAAGATATTGTTTGATTTTACTCACTTCAAATTCAAGCACCGATGAACCATTAATTACGCGCCTATTGTAAGAATGTAACCATTGTAAAATGGCGCGTCCATATTCTTTGGTATATTGATGTTCTCGTGTATGGCAAGATGCACTAAGTCGTGACCAAAATACTCCTTTAGGCGGTTCTTTGTCAAGATAGATAGCACCTTCTGTAAGGATTATTTCTTGAAATGGCACTTTTGCTCGTTCAAATGCCTCTTTAAAAGGTGGGATCCATTCTGGATTCTCGTGAATAATAAAAATGCCTTGTGGTAATGAATTATATAACATACTCTTCTCCTCTTAATTTTGGTCTCCCTGTCCCTGCATAATCGTTAATAGTAGATTTTTCGCCACCTACTCTATATTTTGAAGCAATATGTTCATTACCAAGTCTATCACCTTTACCAAAAAGCTTATGGCGCAAACTCCCTTGTGTATAAGATTGCTTATATACACCTCTTTTTTGCAATTCAGGCACAATAAATTCTACAACATCTTCAAAAGTGCCCGGTGTAGTAGCATATGCGAGATTAAAACCATCAGCATCAGAGTATGCGATAAATTCTTGCAAAATATCTGCTACTTTTTGTGGGCTTCCAACAAATTTTGGTCCTTGACAACCTATACCTGTAAGTCCAATTAAATCTCTTAATGTCCAAACTCGCCCATCATCTATGGTAGAATTGCTCAAAGCTTCTACTTGTGCAACTATGGCATTTGATTTGATATTGTTTAGAGGGTCATCAAGCTTGTATTTAGACAAATCTACACCGAGCCAGCCTGAATTTATCACAAGTGAGCCCTCAACACTTGCATAAGAAAGTAAGTCTTTATATTTGGCTTGAGCGAGATTCTCATTTGCATCAGTGATAATCGTAGCAAGAATATAGATTTTTGCGCTATATGGGTCTCGCCCTGCTTGAATGAGCGCATCACGCACTTGTTTGACTGCAATTTTAGCATATTCTTTGGTGGGAGGTGCAATGAAAATTGCTTCTGCGTGTGTAGCAGCGAATTGTCTTCCACGAGCTGAATTTCCTGCTTGAAATAGCACAGGCGTGCGTTGAATACTTGGCTCGCATATATGGATTCCGGGCACATCAAAATATTTGCCGTGATGCCCTATGTGGTGAATCTTAGAAGGATTAGCGAAATCGCCACTTTGTTTATCTAAAATTACCGCATCATCTTCCCAGCTCCCTTCTAGTAGTTTATAAATGACTTCCATATATTCATCAGCTATGTTATAGCGCTCATCGTGAGGTAATTCACTCTCACCCATATTTTTATTGGCGCTTGGGAGATAACCTGTAACGATGTTCCACCCCACGCGTCCTTTAGTGAGATGGTCCAAAGTGCTTAACCTTCTTGCAAAAGGAAAAGGGTGCTCAAAAGGTACACCTGCAGTTACTCCAAAACCTAAATGTTGAGTAACTGCTGCGCCAATTACAGCAAGTTGTGTAGGGTCATTAACCGGCACTTGTAAAGCAGTTTTGAGCGCACCTAAATCATTACCTCTATAAATATCATATACACCTATCACATCAGCGATGAAGATAGCATCAAAAAGCCCTTTTTCTGCCACTTTTGCAATATTTTGCCAATACTCAATATCTTTGTATTGCAGTGCTTGGTCTTTGGGATAGCGCCATAATCCCGGACTAAGATGAGAAATACAATTCATCTCAAAAACATTAAAATGAATAGGTTTTGCTTCTTTCATTGATGCCTCCATTTTTTACATTTTGTTAAGTTTGGTTAAACTATAAAACGTATCATACTCACATTTTTTTGAAAATACAATATGTAATTATAAAAATTTGTAAATTAATGCTACTTTTTTACTCATATTTTAAGATAAAATAAGAATCTACAGCATAGGCTAAAAGCAAATTCAACTATCACTTTCTTAATTGTGCCTGAATATAACTCATAAAAAATTTGTTAAAAGAAACGATAAGGAGATTGTATGTTTGTCATAAGAATGTAGTGTAATAAAGCCTACCCACAGACTTTATTACACGCGAAGAATAGAGAGATACTTAATCTTTAATCTAAGAAGATTACTTTTTAAGGAATCCTCCTACCGCACTTGCTGCTCCACCTGTTTTAGAATCAGCTTTATCTATAGCCTCTTTTTTCTTTTTTTCAGCTTCAGCTTTTGCTGCATCTACTGCTTCTTTTTTCTTCGCTTCGGCTATATCTTTTGCACTTTTTCCGCTTGAGAGGTCAGAAGCTGCTCCAAGAGCATTTCCTTTGACATCAAACGCACTTGCCATAGAGGCACTAAAGATGATTCCCATTGCT
>ERZ777306.183-NODE-183-length-130745-cov-16.901775_pt1 | contig 130745 bp, 116 predicted proteins | sample MGYA00374966_ERZ777306 | MGnify/ENA primary metagenome ERZ777306 (study PRJEB29329, sample SAMN06343882) | mouse gut metagenome | isolation source: Mouse cecum | place: Austria: Vienna | collected 2014-11-15 ... | reverse complement strand
ACGGCCCAGTTGCGCGAGGTCGAGATCTTGTCGCCCTCGAGGTTCAGGAACTCGTTCGCCGGTACGTTCTCGGGCAGGATGTAGCCGCCGTGCGCCTTCAGCATTGAGGGGAAGACGATGCAGTGGAATACGATGTTGTCCTTACCGATGAAGTGGACCATCTTCGTCTCCTCGTCCTTCCAGTACTTCTCCCAGTCGGGCGTAAGGTCTTGGGTAGCAGATATATATCCGATTGGGGCGTCGAACCATACGTAGAGCACCTTGCCTTCGGCGCCCTCCACCGGAACGGGAATGCCCCAGTCCAGGTCGCGGCTCACGGCGCGGGGCTGCAACCCGAGGTCGAGCCAGCTCTTGCATTGGCCGTAGACGTTCGATTTCCACTCCTTATGACCGTCGAGAATCCACTCGCGGAGGAACTGTTCGTAATCGTTCAGGGGCAGGTACCAGTGCTTCGTCTCGCGCTTGACGGGTACGGAGCCCGATACGGCGCTGTGAGGATCGATCAGTTCGTCGGGCGAGAGGGTCGATCCGCACTTCTCGCACTGGTCGCCGTAAGCGCGGTCGTTCTGGCAGCGAGGGCAGGTACCCACGATGTAACGGTCGGCCAGAAAGGTCTGGGCCTCCTCGTCGTAGTACTGCATCGAGGTCTTCTCGATGAACTTGCCGTCGTCGTAAAGCTTGCGGAAGAAGTCGGACGCCACGCGTGCGTGGGTCTTCGACGAGGTGCGTGAGTAGATGTCGAACGACATGCCCAGACCCTCGAACGATCTCCGGATGATTTCGTGGTAGCGATCCACGATCTGCTGGGGCGTGACGCCCTCCTTGCGCGCCTTGATGGTGATGGGCACGCCGTGCTCGTCGCTTCCGCAGATCGAGATGACATCGCAACCCTTCAGGCGCAGGTAGCGCGCATAGATGTCGGACGGGATGTAAACGCCCGCCAGGTGGCCGATATGCACGGGCCCGTTGGCATAGGGCAGGGCCGACGTGACCAGATATCGCTTGTATTCTTTTGCCATATTTCGTTAACCGTTTCTAATCTTTGTCAAAATTACGAAAAAAATAACAATTAACAAGCAAATACCCGCGCAAGCGGAGCCTGAAATAGGAAAAAAGGGCGGACGGAATGGGAGGCACGTGCTTGAAAATACGAAATGTAGAATAGAACAGAATATGCGTCCCGAAGTCGTCCGCCATCTGCGGGAGATGCTCGAAAAGTACCTGCCGCTGGAGTGACCCTCTCCTACAGAAACGGCTGCAATGTCCTGACCAGGTCCTGAAATTCGTAGCGGAGGCGCAGGGTGCAATTCCGAGCCATCGTCTCGAACTTGGCGCGCGCTTCGAACCTCAAAGCCCGATAAACGGGCTCGAGGTCGAACTCCTTCCCCTCCAGCATGGACTCACGCAGCTGGCAGGCGAGTATAGGTTCGAAATATTCGGGCAGCTCCACCAGTTCCGGGAAGGTGCGGATCACCGTCCTCTCGACGCCGCAAAAATACTCCGGGCGTTTGTTCCAGTTCGGGTCGCAATCGTACCACTCGGACCGATAGATGTAAGTCTGAAAACAGATGGTAAAACAGGTGAGTCGCGGATGGAAAAGTTTCCGATTTTCCATGAAGTCCGGAATGGTCCACTCGTCCCGCACATCGCGATAGTCGTCGTCTGCAATGATCCGGAAAGAGGTCGGCGGGAGGATCGAGAGCAGCGAGTAGAAAGCGGGGCGGCAATCTCTCCAATATTCCAAAGTGTCTACCATCAGTTTTCTATATATGGCAGGATCCTTATACTGATAACCTCTGGATCGGATGGATGAGGGTTTCATAAGGCAGAAAGATTTAAGGTGAGTAATAAAAAAGAAAGGGCGCAGAAGCAGCCCCGTTCACCGGCCTCGCGAGCCTTTGTCTGGTAACTGCCCTGCGCCCCAGTCTGCCGCCTGCACCGGAATGCAGGCGGCAAAACAAGGGTTTCAGACAAATATTACACCAGACTAAAACCAACCCAAAAGGTTGTCGCGAGTTTTGTGAACGGTATAAAGGTTGTCCTAACCTTCAGATAATATGTCCGGTCCTATGGAGGGACCTTTCTCGACTGCAAAGGTAACATAACTTTTCGGTTTTAAGGTTATGCAACCGCCTTCGTAATCAAAAAAGACGAAGCGGGAACCCGGTCCGAAGACCCCGCTGTCCTTTGCGCGAAAGGTATGCGGCTTGCGTTACTATGCAACAGTAGGTCGTGAGATACCCGTCTAACTTCATAACACAAGAGGCCCACGCCCGTCAGGGTATAGTGCCGTCAATGTACTGCCTCCCTTCGGGGCGTGGTTGCACGACCCGGTCCGGGGACACCCTCCTGTTACCGTCAGACTGGTAAATTTCTCACGTTTACTGCGACGGCAACGCGAACCGCGCCTTTCCGGCGGATCGCTTGTCCCAAAGGTAGTACATTTTTCCCGATTTATAACAAAATACGTGCGTTTTTTTGTCACCCCGAGCTTGTCGAGGGGTCCCGAGGGTGGAACAAGCGTGAACCCATGCGAATCGCAAGGGTAAAAATTCCGGAACGTTGGGATGTCTCGACTGCGGGCCTGCGGCCCTCCGCTCGACATGACAGCCGGTCGATTCGGCGCTTTGCGCCTGCAGTCCGCAGCCACCCCGGGCGAAGGACTGCACTCGAACGTTTCGTCCTTCGCTGGCTGCGCACTGCGTGTGTGGTTCGTGAAGGTGAATGCGCCGATAGGTCGAGATGTCTCGACTGCGGGCCTGCGGCCCTCCGCTCGACATGACAGCAAGAGCGTGCAGAATAATTGTGAATTGTGCATCGTGCATTGTGAATTGTTCTGTCACCCCGAGCTTGTCGAGGGGTCCCGAGAGTTGGATAAGCGTGAACCCATTACGAACCGTACCGGCGAATGCCCCGTCATGTCGAGACCTATCGACTACGCACCTACGGTGCTCCGCTCAAGGTGACAATTGTTCAATGGGTAATCTGCAAGGAGAAATTTGAAAATATGGACAACCTCGACTATTCATTACACATTTCCCATTGCTGATTGTTTTTCGGCTCTCCGTTCAACATGGCGGTCGGAAGGCTCCATTGATAAGGGGCTGTCCGAAATTTGTCGGACAGCCCCTTATCGTTCGGATGGTGAGGGTTCAAAGCCACTTTTTGTAGCGGAAAAACCAGATCGTAAGGCCCGAGCAGAGGAGCATCAGGCCGATGGCGAAGAGGTAGCCCAGCGGCAGTTCGAAGCCGTTGGGGAGGGTCCAGGTCCAGTCGAGTTCGGGCATGAAGCGGAAGTTCATGCCGTAGATGCTGGCGATGAGCGTGGCGGGCATGAAGATCACCGAGGCCACCGAAAAGATCTTTACGATCTCGTTCTGCTCGATGTTGATAAGGCCCAGTGCGGCATCCTGGATGTAGTCCAGACGCTGGAAGCTGAAATCGGCGTGGTTGATGAGCGAATTCACGTCCTTGATCATCAGTTGCAGGCGCGGGTAGATGTCGTTCGGAAAGCGCTCGGAGCGCAGTACGCCCGAGAGCACGCGCTGGCGGTCGAAGATGTTCTCGCGCAGCAACATGGTGCTCTCCTGTAAGCCGTTGATGCGGTGGATCACCTCCTTGTCGATCGCCTCCTCGGAGTTGATGTCCTTGCTCAGGGTCGAGACCTGCTTGGAGACGAGCTCCACCAGGTCGGCGTCGTAGTCGATGCGCACCTCCAGCAGCGAAATGAAGATGTGGTAGCCCGTGGAGTAGCTGCGGTAGTTCATCTGAAGCCGCTTCTCGGCCTCGCGGAAGGTGCGGAACTCGGCCTGACGGACCGAGACCAGCACGCCCTCGTTCGAGAGGGTGAAGGAGACGGGCTCCACGACGAAACTCTCGCCCGTGGGGACGAAGAAGTTCGAGTTCGACACGATGGTATTCTCCGTTTCGGAATACTTCGAGGTCGACTCGATCTCCTCGACCTGCTGGCGGGTCTGGAGGCTGAACTCCATGAAGTTCTCGACGGCCTTCTGCTCCTTGATGGTAGGCTGGAGCATGTCGATCCACAGAATGTCGTCGTAGCCCAGGTCGTCGAAGAGGGCCGGATCGGCATTGCGGATGATTTTGTTGTATTGCTTGAGGTAAATGGTAATCATAAGCACCCTTTTTTATGAAATCCGCGGGGATTTCCGGTTGTTGACTGTGAGACGAATCCGGAAAAGGGCGGCACGTCGCAGTGCCTATGCTCTTCAGCCGGGATTGACCCGCGGCGTGATCTTGATGCCGGAGTCCCAGAACTTTTGCAGGGCCTTATGTTTTTCGTGGTCGAACAGAAAGTCGATGTTGCGCGTCAGGTAGTCGTAGGCGTCGTAGGGCTTGCGGTCGTAACCGTAGTGCAGAATCGCCTCGTAGGTGCGCTCGACGCCGAACGTGAGCGCCTCGGCGAGGGCGTCGGTCACTTCGTAGGGAGTGCCCTTGCGGGCGACCCATACGGCGAAGGCGAACGGCAGACCGGTGGCCTGCCGCCACTCGGCGGCCAGATCGTAGGCGTAGGGGAACCGGTCCTCGTAGTCGAACACCTTGTCGCCGATCAGCAGAAAGGCGTCGCCGGGACGCGCGCGGTTCACCTGCTCGTAGTCGGTGAGGGTGTACCACTCGGGGGCGATCTTCCAGCGGTGGGCGGCCAGCCAGCCCGTCAGCTGCACCGAGGTGCGGGAGTGGGCGTCGAGGTAGATGCGCTCGGCCCGCTCGATCGGCTCCGTCGAGACCACGACTACCGTCCGCACGGGGCCGCCGGCTCCGATGCAGTAGTCGGGCAGCAACTCGACGCTTTTGAGCGAGGGGAAGACGGCTGCGGGCAGCAGGGCGATATCGGCCTTGCCGGCGGCGAAATTTTCGGCGCAAAGCGCGGGAGGGGTCAACAATAATTCGGCACGCAGGTTATTCGCGTGCTCGATACCATAGATGAATGGTATCGTATTGAGATACGAAACGGCCGCTATACGGGGAACCATGACCATCATCCATAGAGTTAAAAATTCGTTCGACTTCCGAAGATGCGCCGCTGAAGACGCAATCATCGAACAAAAGTACGAAAAAGCGGCGGAAATCGGAAAACGTTTTTTTATTTTTTTTTGAACATAGAATAAATATAGCTGTAAATCAGCGTGTTGAAAAACGGGTTTTCCACAAAATGTGGAAAAAGTCGCCGAGGGGCTTGACAAAGGGGTATTCGGGGTGCTATATTTGTCTCGTCGAACCCCGGTTATCGACATTTCAACAATCCTGTTTTCAACTTTTCGACAAATTGTCAATCGGCTGTCCGATTGAAGGTTGAAGGCATCCGGGAATCCGTTGTAAACAATCCGTAAACTTTTTATCAACATGAATCGCACCTCTCTGGAGCGTGCGCTGCAACGTCTCTCCGCCGAAGCCGGCTATGCCTTCCATACCGCCTCCGAGGAGTACATGGCCCGACAGATCGCGTCGCTGCCCGCAGCGTGGCTCGCACCCCTGAAACTGATTGAAATCGACGGCCGGAAACACGGCCGGGCCGTCTATGCGCTGACGCTGCATCTGCTGGAATCCGGGGGTCCGCTGCCTCCCGCCCGGCGGCAGGAGCTGTGGGCCGCGATGGAGAGGCGCGCGCTGGCGATATTCTCCGCTCTGAGCGATGAAAGGGAGGTGATCGCCGTCGAGAATCTGACCCTGCAACCCCGCACATTTGCATTCACCAACCACGGCGAGATCTCCCTGAGCGCCGAAGCCCGGATCGTAACCTGGTTCTGACCCCTCGAAAAACACCTGTTGCCATGACATTTACCGCTACACCTGAAAACTACGCCTCGCTCTACGGTCCGTTGGTCTACGCCTTCGCGGACACGGCCGGGCCCCGCACGCTCGACATTGCGGTCGAGAACGCATCGAACGGTTCGACGATCGCCGTGAAACAGCTGCTGGACACCTCGTCGGGCGAGATCGACATCGCTCCGCTGATCCGCAACCGGGTCACGGTCCATCCCGTGACGATTGCCGGTTTCTCGCCGGCCAGCCTCCGGATCCCGTGGGTGCGGGTGAAGGTGGAGGGTGCCGTCGATACGAAACGCTTTCTGCCGGCCCTTCGGCAGCCCGAGGGGGGCGTGCGGCTCGGGTCGATGCCCGGCGACCGCATCATCAGCCGCGGCGAGTGCGACGAGCTGACCCTGCTGTCGGGCGTCGCGCGCGCCGAACTCTCGGCGCAGACGGCTGCGGGGACCGTCACCCGCATTGTCACGAACCCCATACCCGCGATTCCCGTGCTGTTTCGGGTCGACACGATGGAGTGGGACGAGAGCGTCTCGCAGGCCGAGGTGCGGATGCTGAATGCGAACGGCGAGGAGCTGTCGGTCGTGCGCTACTGCTTCGTGCCGCGGGTCGCGGAGGGGGTTCGGGTAGCCTGGTTCGGCCGCGGCGGGGCTATCGAGCACTACACCTTCCCCGTGCGGGCCGAAGTGGGGGAACGGCAGTCGCGTCGGGTGCTCCGGATGGCGGCGGGGGATGAGCGGACGTTCGGGGCCGATTTCGAGGAGCGGACGGTCGTCGTGTCGGCGCACGAACCGCAGGCGGTATTGCGGGCGTTGGCAGAACTCGGCACGGCCCCCTTCGCCTGGGTGGTCGATAGTTCGGGCCGCTATATCCCCGTGACGGCCGAGGCCGGTGAGCCGGTGCTGCTGCGGCACGGAGCCCCTGCGGCGTTGCGGTTCACCCTTCGTCCCACGCAGAAAAACGGGTCGTTATGGAGCTGAAGATAGACGGACGGCGGTGCGACCTCGCCGGGCGGGAGGGCTCCGTGTGGAGTTGGGAGGCTGCGACGATGAGCGATCCCGAGGCGCTGCGCGAGGGGCAGGCGCTGGTGCTCGATCTCCCGTCGACCCGTGAAAACGACGACCTGTTCGACTATGCGGTGACTCCGCACATGTCGCGGCGATTCAACCGGACGCTCCACCGGGCCGAGCTGACGGAGGAGGGCGAGCTTCTTTTCGCCGGGGCGGTGCGGCTGCTCGCGTGCCGTCCCGAGGAGCCTGAGGCCTGCTATCGGATCGAGATTCGGTGCGGTGCGGCCGAGTGGGCGAGGCGGGCGGCAGAACAGCCGCTGGAGGCGCTGGAGATTCCGTTCGAAATGCGGCTCACCCCTGCGGAGATCTGCAACAGCTGGTCGGGCGAGGCGGATGTGCGGTTCCTGCCAGTCGTCTGCGACGACTACCGGCCGACCTACTCCTCGTCGAGCCTGCTGCCTGTCGAACGGATGCTCTCGGTGGACGACTACCATCCCTTCATCCGGCTCAAAAGTCTGGTCGAGGCCATCTTCGCCGGGGCGGGCTACACGCTTGATAGCGATTTCGTCGGGAGCCCCTTTTTCGGGTCGCTCTACATGAGCGGAGCCTACGCCCGGCGCGACACGTCGGCCGTCGTGCGGCGCATGGGTTTCTTCGCCCGGCGGCAGGGCGATGCGGAGGCGGCGGCCAACTTCTCCGGGCGGGTCTATGCCTCCCCTTCGATGCCGACCCACTCGGTCGGGAACATTGTCGACGCCCTCTCGCCCCAGTGCGTCGATGCGGAGGGCAATCCGCTTACGGATGCCTTTTCGACGGGCGGCTACCTGCGGCTGGAGGAGGGCCGGCTTCTCTATCGTCCGCCCTCGCAGGTCGAGGTCGGTTTCGAGTACGGGCTGGTGTACGAGACGGACTACCGGATCCGATCGCGCAGCCGCCTGACGGGGTTCGATTCGGTCTATCTCGGCACGGGGGCGGATATGTCCTTCGAACTTCCCAACCGTTTCGCGGACCGGCGCGGGCAGCTCACGGGCGGGCAGTCCTACCGGGCAATGGTGTTCGACCATGCGGCGGGCGACAGCTACCGGCTGGTGTTCGACTCGGGAAAGGAGATGGCGACCTTCGCGGGACGGACGGCCGTGGTGACGGCTCCGGCGGCGGTGCCGGGGGCTTTGCAGCTGTACGTGAGGAGTTCGTCGACGGAGGCGTGGAGGCTCTGCGACAAGGATTGGGCCCTCTACGACGGTCATGTCGGGGAGACCGGCAGCGTGGAGGTGGAGCTGAACCTCCGCACCGCGCCCGAGACGGCCGGACCGGCCGATCCGAAGCGTTTCGAGACCATCTATTTCTACGGAGCCGAACCCGGCATGAGGCTCCGGCTCAAGCAGGCGACGACCCTTCGTCCCTACTTCTCCTCGCGGCCGGGTTACGGGTCGCGGATCGTCTTCGCCGACATCGCCCGCCACGCGCTGCGGCAGAGCGAACTGCTCTCCGCGCTGGCTCACCTCTTCAACTGGCGGTTCTTCACCGACGAGGAGCGGAAACGGGTGCGGGTGGAGCCGGCGGAGGAGTTCTACCGCCACGATGAGCCCGTGGACTGGAGCGATCGGATGGTCGAGGGGGAGACGGTCGTGGAGGAGACCGATGGCGAGGAGCACGAGGCGCGGGTGTACGGCTACCTGCATGGGGACGGGGCCGTGGAGCGCTTCAACCGGGAGCGGGGGGAGCATTTCGGCGAGTGGACGGTGCGAAGCTCGTCGAAGGCGGCCCTGCGGGGGACGGAGCAGCGCCGCAATCCGCTTTTCGCCCCGACGCTCGTCGAGGCGGGTCACCGTCCGACCGCCCCTTCGGCGCTCGTGCCGGTCGTGGGCGACCGCGACGACACGGAGTCGGTCGACGAGTTCCGGTTCACGCCCCGCATCCTGCGCTATGCCGGCTTGAGGGACCTGGAGGAGGGCGAGCGCTGGGGCTCTCCTGCTCCCGAGGGGCGTTATCCCTTCGCCGCCTTTCACTTCGCCGGCGACCCGTTGAGCGACGGGTTCACGCTCTGTTTCGAGGACCGCGAGGGGCAGACCGGACTGCACCGCTTCTACGACGGGGAGGAGGCGGTTCGCGACCGGGGGCTGCGGCTGCGGACGACCCTGCGTCTGACGGCGCGCGAGGCGGCGGGACTTCGCGGTCGCAGCCGCGACGGGCTGGCGGGGATCGACTCGCTTTTCCGGCTCAGGGTAGGCGGCGAACCGGTTCGCTGTCGGCTGGAGGCGGTGGAGCGGTACGATCCGCAGAGCGGGTGTGCCCGCTGTCGTTTCACCCTCGTAGACGACGACCGCCCATGATGCGCACGGACGAACGGCTGCTTGCCGCCGTGGAGAAGCGTTACGGCGGGCCGGGGCGCATGGACGGGTTGCGCCGGCTGATGGAGGCGGGGCTGCTCGACCGGAGGGCCTGCATGAAGCTGGCGGTGCACGACCGGATGGAGGAGCTCGGCCGGCAGGGGGCCGGACGCTGCGAGGCGATGGTGTGGATCGCCGACGAATTCTGCTGCTCCTACGAACTGGTCCGCAAGATCGTCTACGAAAAGGACGGCCGGTAATATTCAAGCAATAAAAAAGAAAAAATCATGCAATCGAACATTCAAATCAAAAACGAAGCGGAGCGCTGTGTGATCGACATCGAAGGTACGATCGGCATTCCCGAGGAGTGGCAGTTCGAACATCCCGACCAGCGGGTGGCCACCTACGAGAAATTTCGCGAGACGGTGCGGGCCATCGCCGGTCTGGAGAGCGGCGAAGTGGTGGTCAATATCCGTTCGACGGGCGGAGACGTGAACGACGCCCTGCTGATCTACGAGGCCTTGCGCGAGACGGGGGCCCGGATCGTCACCCGCTGCTACGGCTACACCGCCTCGGCGGCGACGCTGATCGCCCAGGCGGCCTCCGAGGGGTGTCGGGAGCTGGCTCCCGGAGCGCTCTATCTGATTCACAACTCCCTCTGTGCCGTGGAGGGGAATGCCGAGGAGCTCTCGGCGCAGACCGAACTGCTGCGCAAGACCGATGCCCGGCTGGCCGAGCTCTACGCCGCCCGTTCGGGGCGGTCGAGCGAGGAGTTCGCCCTTCTGATGGCGGAGAACAATGGCCGCGGCCGCTGGCTCTCGCCCGAGGAGGCGCTCGAAGCCGGGTTGGCTGACGTGATCGTGGAGACGCACCGTAGCGCCGGACGGACGGGAGGGGTGGCGCAGAACTTCGCCCGCGGTTGGGAGCGGCTGAAGGCCGCCCTGCTCGCCCCTGACAAGCCGGAGCCGCCCGAGGATCGGAACATCCTCCACCTGGGCGACGGGGAGCGGACCGCGGAGGCGGCCTCGCGGATCGCCCGCAGCGAGGGGCAGCGGCAGGCCGCACCGACGCGGACCCGTCCGCGCGAGGACCCCTCGACCCGCGAGATTGTGCGCACGGCCAATGCCGACGCCTACGCGGCCGATATCCGCAGCTTCCGGAACGGCGGATGCTGATCCTGAATTTAACCTTAACTTTCAAATCATTCGAAACATGTCATTTATCGAAAAACCGAAGACCTACACCGGTCACGATCTGGAAACCATCTTTTTCCGCCCCATGCTCTGCGGTCCGTCGGCCCAGGAGCTCGGCGTGCGTATCCTCTACAACCTCCCCACGCCGACCACCGTGCAGCTTTGGGAGAGTCCCGGAAACGTCTTGCAAAAGTATGCGACGGCCGGCTGGACGGGCGGTTCGTCCGCAGAAAAGGCCCAGAAGACCATTCAGCTTCACAAGGTGAAGGCCGAGATGGGATTCGCGGCGGCGGATTACTTCACGCTGGTCTACGAGCGGATCGTGGGGCGTGCGGACGTCAATCTGGACGACCTGACCGGCAGCGAGCTGGAGCAGGCCGAGACGGAGCTCTTCCGAAGCGCCATCGCAGAGAGCATCCGCGCTACGATGTGGGTGGGCAACGCCTCCGCCGCTACGGGCTACAACACCTTCGACGGCTTCCTGACCATACTCAAGGAGATGGTGATGAGCGAGGGGGTCATGAACGATAGCTATGCGGCGTCGGTCCTCACCACGCCCGAAGGGTCGGTCTCCATCTTCGAGTCCGTCTGGAAGAACGCCGAAGAGCAGCTCAAGGATGCCAAGCGCGAGGGGCAGCTGGTCTATTTCGTCACTTCGGACATCTATCACCTCTACGAACGCTATCTCGATTCGAAGGGGGTCGACAGCGCCTATACCGAGATGGTGAACGGTCGTCGGGGGCTGGCCTACCACGGCATTCCGGTGGTCGACATCCATGCAGGCTCCTACTTGCAGGGGACGACGCTGCCGCAGTCGTTCTGTCTGCTCACCGACCGCCGCAACCTGGTGCTGGCGGTCAACACCTCCGAATTCCCCGGCACCGAGGTGCGCATGTGGTACAATCCCGATCTGATGGAGAACCGTCAGCGCGCCACCTTCATGGCCGGCTGCGAGATTCTGGACGAACGCATGATCAGCATCAGCCAAATCCGTTCGTAAAGATGGAATCTCTCTCCGGAAGAAAGCCCGTGGGCGGAGTGCGGCGGGTGCTCCTGTACGGAGCGGAGGAGGTGACCGGCTGGACGCTCGGCGAAGCGGGGTGCACGGCGCTCCGGCTTCGGCCGGGCGCCGAAGCCCTGGAGCCCCCTTTGGCGGAGGAGCGCAGCGACTATGCCGAGGAGATTCGGACCGACACCTTTCCGCCCACCGTCCGCCATAGGCTGCGGCTGGTGATGAGCGGCTGGCAGGGGCGGGCGCTGGCCGGCGGGGATTTTCTCCGCCGGGCCGCAACCGGCGGATTCGTGGCGGTCGTAGAGGCGGTGAACGGCGCTCGGTTCGTGGCGGGCCGGTCGGCCCGGTTGGGCGGCGAGCAGCCGCTGCGGCTCGAAAAGATCGACCTGAAGAGCGGAAGCCGCCGGATGGAGCCTCCTGAGTCGGTGCTGTCGCTCGTCTGCACGGATGACGCCCCGGCGCCGGATTACAACCCTGTAAATTCATAAGTCATGAGAAACAAGAAACTGAAAACCGTGACGGTGGGGAACCGTTGCGAGGACCCGTATCCGAGGACGGGCGGCCGCTTGCAGGAGGACGACCGCTTCTGGCGCTGGGGCGACGACAATCTCTTTCCCGAAGCGTTGGCCCTGCTGTCGCGGCGGTCGACCATTCACCGGCGCATCATCAACGACAAGGCCGATTACGTTTCGGGAAAGGGGCTGGTGTGCGACGAGGCGCAGAGCGTGCTGCGCGAGCTGATCGCCCGGGCCAACGGCGGAGGCGAGACCCTGAGGCAGGTGCTCAACAAGCTGGCCTTCGACAAGGCGCTGTTCGGCAACGCCTTTCTGGAGGTGGTGACCGACGCCGCGCACACCTTTCTCTCGTTCTATCATCAGGATGCCTCGCGCTGTCGCGTGGCCCGGGACGGCTGCCACGTGCTGCTGCATCACGACTGGACCGCCTTTCGGTCCGAGGAGGCGTCGACGCTGCCGCTGTGGCCCCTCATGGAGGAGCAGTCCGACGGGACGCTCCGCGCGCTGATCCACTACAAGGATTACGAACCTTCCTTCGAGCACTACGGCGTGCCGCCCTACATCGCCGGGCTCGACGTTTCGGCCATCGCCTACAAGACCGACCGATGGAACATCTCGCGGCTTGACAACTCGTTCCAGCTCTCGGGCGTCATGATGCTCGACAGCGCCATGGACGACGAGGAGCAGGCCGAACAGCTGATCCGCACCGCTGAGCGCAAGTTCGCCGGACGTCCCGGGCAGGTGATGTTCGTCGTGAAGGAGGGCTCCGAGAACGAGAACTCCCGGTTCATCCCCATCGCCTCGCAGAACGAGGGCGACTGGAAGAGCCTGCACGATCAGGCCGTGTCCGACATCGTGGTGGCCCACTCGTGGTTCCGGTCGCTGAGCGGGCTGGATTACGGCACGGGGTTCGATTCCGAGCGGATTCTGCACGAGTACGAGGTGGCGCTGAATACCGTCATCCTGGGCGAGCAGAGCGAGCTGCTGGAGCCCGTCCGTCGGGCGATAGAGACCCTGATGAAGGTCGATGCCGCCTCGTTGCAGATCGTCAACCGTCCGCCGACCCGTTCGAAGCCCATCTACATGAAGGTGTGGGAGGCGCGTAAGGCCGACGGGCTGGAGTACGACCCCGAGGATCCGCAGCAGCAGTATTTCCTGGCCCAGATCACCAAATACAATATCACCTCGATAGACCCTGCCTGATGAACCGTTTGCTGATTACCCCGCAAGAGGTGCTCGACCGCGCATTCTGCTCGGGCGAGTACCTGCCGCCCGAGCGCATCAGCGAGGAGCTCATCCTCGCCGCTACGGAGCGCTACATCCGTCCCGTCACGGGCGTCCGGCTGCTCGAAGCGATGGCTTCGGGGGCCCATGCCGACTTGAAGAGCGATTTTCTGCTGCCGGCGCTGGCGCTCGGCATCCGGATGCTGCTGGTTCCCGAGCTCGGCCTGCAGGTCGGAGCCTGCGGACTGGCCGCCGCGTCCGGAGCCGGGTGGCGGAGCGCCGATGCGCAGAACGTCTCCCGCGCGGAGAAGAGCCTGAAGGTCCGGCTGAAAACCCTGCTCGGACGGCTCTCCGACGAACTGGAGCGCCGCCGGGAGGAGATTCCGGAGTACGACTCCGGACAGAACATTTTGAACCGTTGTCGCATTTATGGAGATCTTGTACAAATTCTTTAGCGGAGCGGCGGCCGGACTTGCCGCCCTCTTCGCCCCGGTCGTCCCGCTGGCGGCCTGCACGGTCGGATTCATCGCCGTGGATTTCGTGAGCGGCGTGGCGGCCGACCGCAAAATGGCCCTCAAGGAGGGTCGTCGCTGGTATTTCGAGAGCCGCCGCGCCTGGCGGACCGTCCGCAAGGCGGGCTTCGCGGTCCTTTGCATCGTGCTGGCGTGGCTGCTGGAGCGCTGGGTGCTCGCTCCGTCGGACCTGCACCCGGCCCGGCTGTTCGCCGGCTTCATCTGCGGCGTCGAGCTGTGGTCGTTTCTCGAGAACGCCGCCCAGTTGAGCGAAGCGCCTCTCTTTCTGCATCTGCGCCGCTATGCCTGCCGGCACATCGGAAAGGAGGCGGAGCGTGAGTAGGGGACTGCGAAATCGAAATCCCGGAAACATCCGGCGTTCCGGGGTGCGCTACGTGGGCGAGAAGGTCCCCTCGGGCGATCCCGAGTTCCGGGAGTTCGTGGCCGTGGAGTGGGGCTACCGGGCGATGTTCGTCCTGCTCTACACCTATCGGCTCCGCTACGGGCTGCAGACCGTGGCGGGGCTGATCGGCCGCTGGGCGCCCCCTTCGGAGAACCGCACGGAGAGCTACGTGCGGTTCGTCGCCGACCGCTGCGGACTCAAGGACGACGAGCCGATCGACCTGCTCGATCCGGGGACGATGATCCCGCTGGCGGCCGCCATGTCGGAGGTCGAGAACGGCCGGCCGGCCCGCATCTCCGATGTCGAACGCGGATGGGAGCTCTTTTTCCGCGATTTCGGCACCGAACGACGCTGAAAATCCTATCTTTGCAGGGTGAAGTTCCCGTTCGAATTCCGCCCGTTCCCGTCGAGGAGCCTGCCCATGCTGCGCGTCTTTCCGCCCGTAGCCTGCGGCGTGCTCCTCGCGTCGGTTTGCGAAGCGCCTTTCGGACTTCTGGTCGGTGCATGGGCCCTGTGCGGCCTCTGCACCATCTTTTTCCGTTCGGACATCTACCTGCTTGCAACGCTTCTGCTGGCAGGATGGTGTGCTGCCGAGGCGGGCCGCGGAGGGATGGAGCCGCCCCGGGATTGTCCGGTGCTGCTGCGGCTGCAGCTTCGCGAGGAGCCCCGCGTGCGGGAGCGGTCCGCTGCGGTGGATGCCGAAGTGGAGGCGTGGTGCGACGGAGCGGGGCGGTGGCACGCCGCCGGGTGTAGGGTGCAGCTTCGGGCCGACTCGACCTGGCAGCCGCAGGCCGGGGAGCGGGTGTCGCTGATCGGGCGGATCCGGGAGTTTGCGCCCCGCGATTCGTTCTATGCCTCGCTGATGCACCGCCGGGGATTCGTCGGACGGCTTTTCGTCGGCGAACGGAATCTGCTTCTGCGCGAGCGCTCGGACGGTGCGGGACCGCTCGCGGGTCGGATCCATCGGGAGGCTGTGAGGCGGCTCGACCGGTTGAGGCTTTCGCCCGACAGCCGGGCCGTCGTGCAGGCGATGGCTGCGGGCGAGAGACGCTACCTGACCCCGGAGCTTCGCGAGGCCTATGCCCGCAGCGGAACGGCCCACCTGCTGGCCGTGTCGGGGCTGCATGTGGGTGTCGTTTTTCTGGGAGTCAACGCCCTGCTGTGGTTGTTGCCCCTCATGCGTAGGGGACATCGGATCCGCAGTCTGGTCGCCGTGCCGCTCGTGTGGCTCTACGCCTTCGTCACGGGATGTCCGCCCAGCGTTCTGCGGGCGGCGCTGATGTTCTCGGCCCTGCAATTCGCACTGGCCTCCGGTAACCGTTACGTCGCGATGAATCTGCTCGGCGGGGTGGCGACGGTGCTTGTACTGTTGCAGCCTGATCTGCTTTACGATATCGGTTTCCAGCTGTCGTTCATCGCCGTGGCCGCCATTCTCTGCTGGGCGGTGCCGCTCGTCCGTCCGATCCGCGGCGGAGCTCTCCGCTGGCTGGCCGGGACGCTGGCGGCGGGGCTGTGTGCTTCGGCGGCCGTCGCGCCGCTGATTGCGTTCCGCTTCGGCTCGGTCTCTTTCGTCGGGGCGGCGGTCAATCCCTTCGCAGCCCTGACGGCTCAGGCGATTGTGGGCGGCGCCGTACTCTGGCTCTGTCTCCCCTTCGAGGGGCTGCGTCCCGGGGTCGAGGGGTGGCTGGAGGGGGTTGTCCGGTTTCAGAATGCGGCCGTCGAGGCGGTCGCCGGATGGGAGCATGCCGCCTGCGAACTCTCCCTTACGGCGGGTCAGACAGCGGCGATTTATCTCTTTTTTGTCGTCGCTACGCTCTTCGGGTGGAGTCTGGAACGAAAAAAATCGGTATTTTTGCGCCCATGATAACCCGAGAACAGTTCGAACTGCTGATGAGCGGTGAGGTGCGCGAGGCCATTCGTCGCAACCGGGAGCGCGATCCGCTGGAGGTGGCGCTCGACAAACGCATCGTCCACCCGTCGCTGGTGGCTACGCAGGTGAAGTACCTGCAACGCGCCCGGCGCAAGCTGCCGAGCTATGCGGCGGCGGAGTGCATCCTGCCGCCCAGAGCCTACGAACAGTCGTCGAGCGAGGCCGTAGCCGCCGTGAAGCGGCTCTCGGGCGACCGGCTCCTCGACCTGACCTGCGGACTGGGCGTAGACAGCTTTCTGCTCGCCCGGAGATTCCGCGAGGTGGTGACCGTGGAGCGCGATCCCGTGCTGGCCGATATCGCCCGCGAGAACTTCCGCCGTCTGGGCGTGGAGCGGGTGCGGGTGGTGCATGCGTCGGCCGAGGAGTATCTTGCCGGCTGCCGCGAGCGGTTCGACTGGATCTATGTCGACCCCGACCGGCGCGATGCAGCCGGCCGGCGCCAGGTGCGGTTGGAGGATTGCTCGCCCGACGTGTTGGCGCTGCGGGGCCGGCTGGGCGAGGCGGCCGACCGGCTCTGCGTGAAGTGCTCGCCGCTTTTCGATGTCGACGAGGCATTCCGGCTGCTGCCCGGGTGCCGGGTCGAGGCCGTTTCGGCCGGAGACGAGTGCAAGGAGCTGAATATCTGTCTCGACGGCTCGATGGCCGGAGGCCGGTCGGCCGAGGCGGTGGGGCTGGGCCGGGTGGAGGTCGCGGCCGGAGAGTACGACCCGTCGCCATCTGCGGGGCCCTTCGAGCCGGAGCGCTACCGCTGGCTGGCTGTGCCCGATGTCGCCCTGCGCAAGGTGAGGGTCGTCTGTCATCTGCTGCGGGAGAGCTGTTTCGTCCGGTCGGAGAACGGCTACGGATTCGCGGCCGAGAGGCCCGGGGAGTTTCCGGGCAGGGTATTTGAGATAGAGGGGATCGAACCCTATGAGCCCAAGAGGCTCAAGCGTTCGCTGAAAGGGGTTCGGGCCGAAATCCTCAAGCACGACTTTCCGCTGCGGACCGAACGGATCCTCTCCGATACCGGTCTGCGGGAGGGCGGCGATTGTCGGCTGGCCTTTACGCGGGTCGACGGAAAAAATTGGATGATCCGGCTAAAATGACTATTTTTGTCTCGTTATGAACGGACTCGCAAAGCGCTACCGAAAAACGAACCAGCTGTTTCGCCGCCTGTTGCGGTTCGGACGCCTGGTGTTCTGCATGCTGGTGGTCAAGCCCGTTCACGAGCTGGGAAGTCCGCTCCTGCGGCTCGCGGTGCAGCTGCTTCAGCTGGTCTTCTTCACCCTGAAGGACATGAACCGCAACCGCACCAATGTCCGCACCGCTTCGCTGTCGTTCTATACGCTCTTCTCGCTCGTTCCGCTGCTGGCGATTCTCTTCGCGGCCGCCAAGGCGATGGGCTACATCGACCTGCTGCTCGAAAACCTCTACTCCATCTTTCCCCAGAGCCCCGAGATCGTCGACTATGCCGTCGATTTCGCCGAGCGAACTCTCGCCCGCACCCGGGGCGGATGGATGGCGGCCGTGGCAGCCGTGGCGATGCTGTGGTCGGCCCTGAGCCTGATCGAGGAGCTGGTGCGGGCCGTCAACGAACCCTGGAAAGCGGCTTCGCGGCGGGGGATTGTCCGCTACGGCATCTATCTCGGCATCCTGATCCTCTTTCCCGCCTTCTGGGTAGGGGCCGAGGTGGCGACCCTTTCCGTAGGTTCGCTGCTGGGAATCGACAGCCATCCCATCTACCGGCTGCTGATCCGCATCACGGCGCTGCTGCTGGAGTTCTTCAGCTTCGTCCTCTTCTACAAGCTTGTGCCCCGCACCCGCGTGCAGTGGTCGAGTGCGCTGGCTGCCGGACTTACGGCGGGAGCCTTTTTCCTGATTTTTCACTGGATCTACACCTCCGTACTCTGGAAGGTGACCTCCTATAACGCCATCTACGGCAGTTTCGCCGCCCTGCCGCTTTTCCTTTTCTGGCTGCGCTACTCGTGGCAGATCCTGCTGACGGGCAACGAGCTGGCCTATGCGCACCAGAACCTGCATCTGCTGCGCGAAGAGCGGCGCGAACGTAAAACGAAAAACGCATGACCCTGAAACGAATCGTCCTGATCGGCAGCGGCAACCTGGCCGAAGCCATCGCTCCGGCCCTGAAACGGGCGGGGCTCATCCAGATCTTCGCCCGCAACGGAGCCCGCGCGGAAGCCATCGCCCGCCGCTGCGGCGTGGCGTGGAGTTCGTGTCCCGATGAGCTGGCCGAGGCGGATCTCTACCTGATCGCCGTGGTCGACCGGGCCGTGACGGAGGTGGCCCGGTCGCTGACCGTTCCCCGTGGAGCGGTGGTCGCCCACACGGCCGGCAGCGTCGGACTTCAGGCTCTGCCCGCGGAGCTCCCCCGCCGGGCCTCGTTCTATCCCTTCCAGAGCTTCAGCCGGGGGCGCGAGGTGGATTTCTCGGGGATTCCGATCTTTCTGGAGGCCAGCGACCCCGCGACGCTCGAAGCGGTGCGCGAGGTGGCGTCGTCGATCTCCGGACGGGTCTACGAGGCCGATTCGGAGCGTCGCCGGATGATCCATCTGGCAGGCGTCTTCGCCAACAACTTCTCGAACGCCATGTACACGCTGGGCGAACGGATCGCGGAGCGCGCCGGGCTCGACTTCGACGTGCTGCGCGCCCTGATAACCGAAACGGCGCTCAAGGCCTCGGCGGCGGAGCATCCGCGCGACGTGCAGACCGGACCGGCCGTGCGGGGCGATGCGAATGTCCAGCAGGCCCATCTGGAGATGCTGGCCGGCGACGAGCGGATGCAGCAGATATACAAACTGATTTCAAATACGATATGGGAAACTTCAAAGAGGACATCGTAAGGACCGAAGCCTTCATATTCGATGTGGACGGCGTGCTGACCGACGGCGGGATCATCCCCACCCTCGACGGCGATTTCATCCGCAAGTACAACGCCAAGGACGGCTATGCCATCGCCTACGCCATCCGGATGGGTTACAAGGTGTGCATCATCACCGGCGGACGGGGAGAGAATCTGCGTCACCGGCTGGAGATGCTGCACATCGATGACATGTATCTCGACTGTTCGAACAAGATTGCGGCGCTGGAGGAGTATTGCACGAAATACGGGATCGACCCCCGGAACGTGATCTACATGGGCGACGATATCCCCGACCTGGATTGCATGCGCCGGGTGGGCATTCCGGTCTGTCCGGCCGATTCGGCAGCCGAGGTGCTCGACATCGCCCGTTACGTCTCGGAGTACGACGGCGGACGCGGCTGCGTGCGCGATATCGTGGAGCAGGTGCTGCGTGCCCGGGGCGACTGGGCCAGGGATTCGCAGGGAGTCACCTGCACGCAGTCGGCCGTATCGGCATAGCCGGGGCCGGCTCCTATGCGATCCGGGTCAGCGTCGAGCGGTCTGTCAACTGCATCCGTTCGTAGTCGATGCCCGAGAGCAGCAGCAGCCCGGGACGTTTGCCCGGTTCGACGGAGCCCAGACGGTCGTCGATCCCCAGAGCCGCCGCGCCCGCCGCGGTGGCCCAGCGCAACCGTTCGTCGAGCGGCACTTCGGGCAGCGATTTCAGCTCCTCGAGCGGGGAGAGGCGTTCGTTCGAGGCGAGCGAGTCTGTCCCGACGCAGATATGCAGTCCGTTGCGGCGCAGCAGCTCGACGGGCGGCCGCAATCCGGAGATGTAGCGGTTCGAGCGGGGGCAGAGGCACCAGTGGACCGGCGCCGTGAAGTGGTTCATGATGCGGTCTATATCCTCTTGTTCGGTCATGCAGGCGTGTACCAGGATCACCGGGCGGTTCCGCGGGACGCTCCTCACCAGCCTTTCGGCCGGAGAGCCGTAGTGCAGGAAATCGCAGGACATGCCGCTCCGGCAATACCACTCCCACAGCGGACCTCTCCGCTGGAAAAGCTCCTTTTCGGCCGGACCTTCGAGAAAATGGATGGAGAGCGGGGTATCCCCCTCGCGGCAGACGTCGCGGAACAGTTCGTCCTGCACGGAGTAGACCGAGTGGGGCGTGAGCGAGGTGTGCGGATACGCGAGCAGGGGGCGCTGCCGTTCGGTCGTCCGGGTGCCCAATCCGAATACCTCGGCGAAGGTGCGGTAACGGATCGGGCTGGAGGCCTTGACCGGAAAGGCCTGGTCTCCGTTGGCGATGTCGCCCACGGCCACGACCCCCTCCCGTTGCAGCTCTGCGTCGGCCGCCCCGACGGCCCGACGGCGCTCCTCTTCGGTCGCCCGCCCGCGCACTTCGCCCATCGACCGGGCGAAGGCGGCGAATCCCCCGCCCGGAGGGATGGCGCCCCGCAGATAGGAGAGCTCCAGATGGCAGTGCGCATCGACCAGTCCCGGTATGAGCAGTCCGGCGTGGAACTCCGTGAAGGGCTCCCGGTCGGGCTGCTGCGAGGTCGCGACGCTTCGGATCGTGCCGTCGACGTCGATCTCCACAACGGGGTTGCGCAGCCACCCCTTATCGGTCAGCAGGCCGTGCGAGGCTATCCGGCGCGGCCATTCGGATGAAATCATCGGCGAAGATTCGAATGTCGAGTTGTTTTTCGTAGAGGGTGTCGAGCGCCTGGCCGACCGGGAGGGTATAGGTGATCTCCAGGTTGCGCAGGGTGATGTGCGGACGTTTCCGCTTTCCTTGCTGGGGGCGCCAGAAGTCGAGCACGATCCGGCGCACGGCCGTGTCGGCCTTCAGGGTGCGGTCGAACCCGTCCTCCCGCTTGCGGCGCAGCTGGATGGAGTAGAGCCCCGACTGTTTGCCGGCGGCGGTTTCCATCCAGACCTGTCCCCGCAGGCTCTGGTTCTGGTCGAGCGAGTCGACCTCGTAGCGGGTTCGGATGCGGTACTCGCCCGGACGCACCGAGTCGAGGACGATCCTGAGGCGCGCGGTGTCCTTGAGCGACGTCACCCGGATCGAGGAGTCGCGGCGGATGACCCGCCGCGTGGTCCGCTGCGCGACGTTGTTCACTGTGTCGAGGGCCGCCACGGCCCGGTTCAGAAGTTCTCCTTCGGCTTCGAGCCGGGCGATGGCCAGCTCCACCACGTCGCCCAGCCGGGCGCTCTTGCGCTTCGAGAAGTTGCCGATCGTGTAGCGGACATCTTCGGTGGTGTAGCCGTAGCGCTCGAAGATGGGTTCGTAGACCAGCAGCGAGTCCCGCCGGGCATCCCGGTTCTGCAACAGGCTGTTGGCAAGAAAGGCGTCGTGGAAAATCAGGGCCAGCTCCTCGTCGGAGATGATCGTGTGACGTTTGCATCCCGGCACGAGGGCCGCAATCAGGAGGGCGAACAGAACGAGTCGTTTCATGGCTGTCGGTTGTTTTTGGGGATCATGTTGTAAACGGTGAGACCCGTGACGGCGGCCACCACCAGGGCGAAGGCGCCGAGGACGGCCAGCAGGTCGTTCACCTGAAAAAGGACGGGGTAGCTGCGGGTCACGAGGCTCTCGACCGGTATCTCGACGATGCCGAAGAGCTGTTGGACCAGCGTGACCGTTACACCGGTCACGGTGCCGATGGCGGCGCCGATCGAGCCGATCAATACCCCCTCGCCGATGAAGATGCGGCGGATGAGCCGCGTGTCGGCACCCAGTGCGCGGAGCGTCCGGACATCCTTGCGCTTCTCGATAATGAGCATCGACAAGGCACCGACCATCGAGAAGGAGGCGATGACGAGCACCAGCAGCGAGATGAAGAAGATGCCCCACTTCTCGTAGATCATGATGTCGTAGAAGGTGCGTCGCAGTTCGTAGCGTGTGCGCACCTCGAACTCCCGGCCCACCGCCTGCTCCACCTCCCGCTTTACCGTCTCGATCCGGTCCGGATCGTCGACCCGCAGCAGCAGGGCCGTGGCATCCTCGCCGAAGTCGAAGAGTTCGCGGGCCAGCCGCAGCGAGGTGATGAGGTATTGCTGTTCGGCTTCGCTGTCGAGCTGGAAAACACCCGCCATGTCGACCTCGCGGCGGCTGTAGCCCTCCAGCGGGATCAGGGTCGAGAAGCCGTTGCGGCGCAGGGCGTAGATCTTCAGCGGTTCGCCGACCAGCGAACGCACCCCCAGCGAGTAGGCCAGTGCCTGACCCAGCACCGCCCGGTCGTAGTCGCCCAGTCGGACCTGGTAGTCGCCTGCGGAGATCGCCCCGAGGATGGGCATCACCTCCGGATAGCGGTCGTCCGCGCCGCGCAGCGTGGCTGCCGCCTGATGTCCCCGATACTCCAGCAGGACGTTCTGTTCGACCGTGTAGCTCCATCCCCCGAGGCCGTCGATGCACGCCAGGGCTGCCGTATCGATTCGCTCCGCCGGGAAACGCTCCCCTTCGCGCGGGGTGACGGTCAGATCGGCGTCGAAAGTCGAAGCCATCTGCTTCACCAGCTCCTCGAAGCCGTTGAAGACCGACAGCAGGATGATCATGGCCGCTACGGGCATGGCTACGGCGAAGACGCTCACACCCGAGATGATGTTGATGACCGAGTGCGATTTCTTCGAAAAGAGGTAGCGGCGCGAAAAGAGCAGCGGCAGCATGGCGGCAAGGGGATTACTCCTTGAGTTTCTCCTCGATGTTGCGGATATACTCCAGCGAATCGTCCAGGAAGAACTGGATCTCGGGAACCGTCTTGAGCTGGTTTTTCACGCGGCGGCCCAGTTCGCGGCGCAGGAACCACCCCTTCTCCTCGATGGCGGCGAGCACTTCGGCGCCCCGTTCGAAGGGGAATACGCTCACGTAGATTTTGGCGTAGCCGAAGTCGGGCGATACGCGCACGGCCGTGACGGTTACCATCGTGCCCAGCGTACAGCTCTTGCCGTCGCGCTGGAATATGTCCGCCATGTCGCACTGGATCTGGCGGGCGATTTTCTGTTGTCTGATCGTTTCCATGTTTTTCGTTTTTTCGTTAGTGAGCCTGATAGTTGAACCCCTCGTCGCGTCTTTCCCGTTTGCGGCGGGGGGCTTTCCATACGTCGAAGCCCTCCTTGTTGAAGCGGTAGGCGACGCCTATCGAGAGGGTGATGTTGTCCAGCGGCGAACGCAGCGGAGTGGCCCAGAAGGGGTTTTCGGGGCCGTCCTGGCCGTTGTCGGCGTATTTGTTGCGGTTGCGCAGGATGTCGCCCAGTCCGAAGTAGTAGCGGGCCTTGACGTTGATCTCGAACTGGCGGATCAGGACGGCGAAACCGCCTCCGAAAGCCAGCCCGTAGCCCCAGCGGTTGTCACGGGCGGTCTTGTAGGTGTATTTCCCCTCCCAGTTGTCCAGACCGGCGTCGCGCGCCACCTCGTTCTCGTAAGTGGACGAGAAGCGGTAGGAGAAGGTGGCGGCCGCCTCCAGAAAGATGCGCGCCCGCTGTTTGATATAGATGTGCGGCTGCCAGACCACGGGAACCGAGATGGTGTTGATGCGGCGCGTGTAGTAGAGGTAGTCCTCCTTCAGTTCGGTGACCGAAGCGTAGGGGGCGTAGGAGTAGGCGCTCTGGAGCAGCTCCACGTCCACGCCGAAGCCGCCCACGTAGCGTTGCAGCCCGTAGTGGCGCCATGACAGCCCCGCCGTGTAGAGCCCCCACTGGGTGCGCGTCTCCTGCTTGGGGTAGAACCGGGCCGTTCCCATGCCGTAGCCGGCGTAGACGCCCAGCGTGTGCTGCGCCCGGACCGGGGTGCGGAGGGCCGCCCCGCAGAGGATGATCGTTAGGAGGATGACAAGTCGTTTCATGGTTAAAATCCGTTAGTGGTTCGTCGGGACCCGCTGCCGAAGGCTCCCATGCCCGATCCGAAGGCTCCGCCCATGCCGAAACCTCCCGAAGTGCCGTGGTCGTGTCCGTCGTTCTGCCGTCCGCGGTCGGGGTTCTTGGCCTGCTCTTCGGCCGCCTTTTGCAGCCGCTGCTGCTCGCGCTTGTCGAGCATCTCGATCAGCGTCTCCATCGTCACGGGGGCGAATATGCGATTCATGTCCATCGCCAGTTCGATCTCCCAGTTGGTTTTCGTGGCGAAGGTGTCGTTGCCCTGCTCGTCGACGTAGAGCTCGGCCCGTTCGGGCTCGCGCCGCTCCACCACACTGCCCGTGTCCCACTTGCCGTTGTCGTTGCGGTCCTCGATCAGGCGGAACTTGATCTCGCCCGCCGGAACATAGTTGAACTGCACCGTGCCGCCCCGTACGCCGGTGCGCTCCTGAAGCAGCGAACCGCTGCTGTTGAGCAGCTGGACGATGTAGGCCGATCCGTCGTCGCGCGGGGTGAAGTCGATCTTCACCACGGCGAACTTCTCGGGATCGAGCGTGGTATAATTGCCGCCGATGGAGTCGTTCGAGAAACCGGCCACGTCGGTGATGGCACCCTTCGGGATGTGGAGCTTGTATTTGGAGGCCTCTTTCCAGGGTGCCTCCAGATACCAGCGGCGCAGGTTGGCCGTGTCCCGCCGGAAACGGGGTGCGACGCTCTGCGACGCCCCGTCTGCCTCCTCCAGAATCAGCGAGACGGAGGTGGAGTCGAACCGCACGAGCGGATAGTCGAAATCGATGGCGATATGCTTTTCGGGGTTGACCTCGCCCGAGGCGATCTTGTAGGCGAAGGGGTTCTTCTCCTCGGGGGCGACATACTCCTCGCCCGCCGCTTCGGCCTTTTCACGGGCCCGCTCCTGCTTCTCGCGCTCCTTCTGCTGCTCCTTGGATTCGATGAAGCGCCACGAGAGCTTCAGCTCTTCGGTCACCTCCTGCAACTGATTGATCGAGTCGTGCTTGAAGTAGGTGATCCGGCCGCGGATGGTGTCGGGCAGTTCGGCGGAGGGGAGGTTGAACCAGAGGGCCACGGTGTCGCGCCCCACGGTCTGCGGGTCGTAGATCACCCGGTCGGCGGGGATGCTGTCGAACTCCAGCTTCCGCACGTCGGGATGGGCTGCTCCGAAATAGAGCATCGCCTTGTGTTGCAGCGGACGCTCGCTCTGGGTGAGCGTCTGACGGCGGAACGCCTTGTCGGTGAACATGCGGAAGTAGAGCTGCGGTTCGGCCGTCACATAGTGGCGCACCGAGTCGTACCAGATCGCGAAGTCGGGCAGATCGGCGGGGTTGTAGACCCCCTCGAGGAATCCCACCTGATCGACCGAGGGGTCGTAGAGCTGGTTGTCGTTCTTGTCCTCGATGGCGTAGATGCGGTAGTTCACCGGCTTGAGGTTCTGGGCGAAGAAGATGCCGTTGGTCTCGGCGCGGGCGATGGCCGAGGGCTTGTACTTGAAGAGGGTGGAGTCGTACTCCGCGCGGTGCTCCACCGAGTCGGCGATGAAGAACCAGATGTAGCTCTTCGATACCGAGTCGGCCTTGTAGCTGTCGGCCGTGTAGCCCGAGCAGACCATCGAGTCGATCTCGTCGCCCGTGGAGAAGACGTAGCGCATGGAGTAGAGCGGATTGCCCTCGTTGTTGTCGCGCAGGGCGCTGCCGAAGTTGAGGGCGTAGGTCTGGTTTTCGAGCAGGGTGTCGCGGATCTGGATCACCACCCCCTTGCCGCGGATCGAAAGCTGGGGCTTCTTCTTCATCTGCGGCGAGGTGAAGAACTCCTTCTGCTGATCCTTGAGCTGGACGAACTCGTCGAACTCGACGTAGATCTTCCGGTTCGATCCGGTCAGCGGATAGCGGGTCGTGAAGTTGTCGGGGTCCATGCGCAGGATCACCGGCGGAAGCGTATCCTTCGGCCCGCCCGTCAGGTTGTTGTTGATGCTCGCGCAACGGACCAGAAAGGCGGCGCAGAAGCACCCTGCCAGCAGGAGGCTCGCTACGGCCCGTCCATATTCTAACGTGTTGTATTTCATTGCTTTCATGTCGTTATTCGTCTGTCGGTCCGCCCTTGTCTCCGCCCGTTCCGGGCTCTTCGGGCTGTTCCGGCTCCACGGGTGCGGAGTTCCAGATCTTCCATTCGCCTTCGGTGAAGGGCGAGTCGGTCCGCCAGGGGGTGAAGAGAATCGTGAGCGGTTCGGCGCCCGCGACGTTGGCATAGGGGCGCAGGGCGTAGCTGCGGTTCTGCGAATCGACCGCCACCAGCAGGTAGTCGCCCGGCTGCATGTTCAGAGTCACTACGCCGGCGCTGTCGCCCGAGGCGGAGTATTTCGAGACGGTGCGTTCTCCGGTCACCGTGTTGGTCAGCTGACCGCCCGCGGCGTCGGCGAAGGAGTCGGGCTCCCACTGCGAGGGGTCGTCGACCTGATAGGCGAAGAGGGTCACGCCCCGCAGGGAGGTCGTCTCGCCCCCCTCCTCGCTCTGCACGGAGGGGTTGAGACGGCATACGACGTCCGGAATGTAGAAGTCGTTGAACATCCACCAGGTGCCGTTCTTGAAGGCGTTGCTCTTCTTCCAGGGCTGGAAGACCAGCGACACGTACATCTCGGGCATGTTCTGCGAGAAGCTCTGCATCGTGTAGCCGTAGAGCCGGTTCGTGCGGTCGACGACCACCACCATCAGCAGTTCGGCATCGGTCCGCATAGCCAGCGTGGGGCCGAATCCCTCCAGTTCGTAGGGGGTGCCCGCCGCATAGGGGGTGTCGACCGTCTCGCCGCTCCGCTTGTCGGTCAGCCGGCAGGCCAGGGCATCCTCGTAGGAGGCTACGGTCCACTGCACCGTGTCGGCTACATAGCCGTAGAGCATCACGTCGCTCAATGGCTCCAGTTCGCCGCCCGAAACGGGCTGGTTCCAGGCCTTGAGAATGTAGGCGGTGTCGAACCCGACGTGTTTCGAGCACCCGACGGCCAGCAGACATGCTGCCAGCAGCCCGGTCAGATATTTTCCCATGTATTGCATTTTCAATCTCTTCGTTCGTTTTCTTCGAGCGCCTTCAGCACGTCGCGCATCCGTTCGCCCGTCACCGGGTGGCGGCGTTCGGGCATCAGTTCGCACAGGGGCCGCAGGACAAATTCCCTGCCGCCCAGCCGCGGGTGGGGGATCTCCAGCCGCGGGGTGCAGATCACCTCGTCGTCGTAGAAGAGGATGTCCACGTCGAGCGTCCGAGAGGCATAGCGTTCCCCCGTCGAGGCCTTCTCCAGCCCCTCCTGCACGCGGTCGCGGCCCAGCTCCGCCTCGACGGAGAGCACCGCCTCCAGCAGCTCTTCGGGATGGAGCGGGGTCTCCACCTCCAGCACCTGGTTCCAGAACGACTGCTCCGCCCGAAATCCCCACGGTGCGCTCTCGTAGCAGGCCGAGCTCCGCACGATGCGTCCGATGCGCTCGCCGATGAGCCCGGCGGCCCGCCGGAGCAGGGCCCGGACGTCGCCCCGGTTGCCTCCCGTTATCAATACCGCCTTCGCCATCACTTGAGTCTGTTTATCATCTTGCTGACGCTCAAGGCGAAGTGTGTGAAGACGATGGTCGGATTCCCGTTCTGGGTCAGCTGGGCCATCGCCGTCTCGATCTCCCCGATCAGCGGTTCGATATTGTCGTTGCCGATGAAGGGGGCGAAGTTGCGGCAGAAGGCCGCCTCGTCGCCCCACAGCCCGCTGATCGAGCCCAGTCCGGCGTGGAGCAGGTAGCTCTCGCGCAGCAGGCGCAGGCTGTCGCGCAGAAATCCGCGCTGCTGTTCGCGGGAGAGCTGCGCGGCCTCCTCGGCCCAGCCGATCAGCTCCAGATGCTTGTCGTTGTAGCTCAGCCGCATGAGGGCGCAGAAGAGCCGGAAATTTTCGGTCCGCTGGGCGTCGCCCGTCCCCTCGAGCAGGTGCCGCAGTTCGAGCAGATCGCCTGCGGCCAGCCGCGCCATCGTGCGGGCTTCGGCTTCGGAGCGTCCGGCCCGCTGCGCCTCGGCCGCGAGCGTCTCGGGCTTCAGGCGCGGCACGGCGATCTCCTGCGTGCGCGACAGGATGGTCTTCAGCAGGCGGTCGGGCTGTTCCGAGACCAGCAGGAAAAGGGTCTTGTCCCAGGGCTCCTCCAGAATCTTCAGCAGTTTGTTGGCTGCATCCTCGTTCATCGTCTCGGGGAGCCAGACGATGACGCTCTTGTACTCCGCCTCGAAACTTTTCAGCGTCAGCTTCTCGATCGTGCGGTCGGCCTCTTTGGCCGTGATGACCCCCTTCAGGGTTTTGCCCAGGTCGAGCTCGTCGAACCACGTCTGGGGGGTGAAATAGCCTCCCGTGCGAGCGAAGAGCCTGCGGAATGCGGGCAGGAAATCGTCGCTCAGGACCGTTTCGCCCGACTTCTTGCCCTGCTTGTTCACCGGAAAGATCCAGTGCAGGTCGGGGTGGGCCAGTTCGGCCGTCTGGCGGCAGTTGGGGCAGACGCCGCACGAGTCGCCGTTGCGGCGATCCGTGCAGTTCAGATACTGCACGTAGGCCAGCGCCAGCGGCAGGGCCCCCGTGCCGGCCGCTCCGGTGAAGAGCTGGGCGTGGCTCACGCGGCCCGAATCGATGCTGCGTATCAGGTGCCGCTTCAGCTCCTCCTGTCCCGTAATGTCCTTGAACTGCATAACTCTATCTTCGTTTCAATATCGCTTTCGCCAATCCCCGCACGTCGATCCGCTCGCGCCGGATCAGGTAGCCCAGATACCCGGCCAGCAGGAGGGTGTTGACCGCATAGCGCAGGGCGAGGCTGTCGATGCGGGTCGCGGCCGCCTCGCCTGCGAAGAAGCAGACCAGGGCCAGCGCCGTGAATTCGGCCATCCGTCCCACGGCGTAGGGGACGGGGTAGAGGCGCCGCATGAGGAGGTAGCTGACCGCGACCATCGCCGCCTCGCTGATGAGGCGGGCCCAGGCGGCGCCGTAGTAGCCCCAGCGGGGAACCAGCCAGAGGTTGGCGCCCACGGCGAAGAGCAGTCCCGTGAAGGTGACCCACAGCGCCAGCGAGGTGCGCTCCTCGCGTTTGTACCAGAACGAGAGGTTGAGCCATACGCCGCTCAGGACGTTGGCCCCCAGCACGACGGGCAGGATGAAGATCCCTTCGCGGAAATCGCGCCCCACGATGAGCGAGAAGAGCTCCTTGTAGAGGGCGATGCCCAGAAAGATCACGAGCGAGGCCATCAGGTAGTATTTCATCGCGGCGGCATTCATCTCCACGAACTCCGACTTGCGGTAGTTCGCCAGAAAGAAGGGTTCGGCGGCCAGGCGGTACATCTGGGTGAAGAGCATCATCACCACGGCGATCTTCGTGATGGCGCCGTAGATGCCCAGCTGCGCCATCGCCCCTTCGGGGACGAGGTATTTGATCATCTGCCGGTCCAGAAATTCGTTGGCCGTGCCGGCAATGCCGCTCACGAGCAGCGGCAGGGAGTAGATCATCACGGCCGCGAGCACGGTCCGGTCGATCTTGGGGCGCACGCGGTCGGTGGTCGTCAGCACCGCCAGCAGCGTCACGGCGCTGGCCGCGAGGTTGGCGACGAAGACCCAGCCTACGCCGAGCTCCGTGTCGTAGAGCCCCGCCATGCCGAAGGCGGCCGCCAGCAGGACGTTCACCGTGACATTCAGGGCCTTGAGCATCACGAATATCGTCGGGCGGCCCTGCTCGCGCAGCCGCGAGAAGGGGATGATGGCCCAAACGTCGAAGAGGATGATGAAGGCCACCAGCACCGCGTATTCGGGATGTGCCTCGTAGACCGGTCCCATCCAGCGCGACACGGTGTGGCGGAAAAGAAGGATGAGCCCGAAGAAGAGCAGGGCGGCGTGGAACGTGGCGCCCCAGCAGGCGGCGAACAGGCGGCGTTTCTTCGCCCCGACGTCGCCGCCCCCGGCTTCGGCCTTGGCCGCGAAGCGGAAGTAGCTCGACTCCATGCCCATCGACAGAAGCACCAGTGCGAAGGGGATCAGGGCGTAGACGTCCGTCACGATGCCGTAGGTTTCGGTGCCGAAGATGCGGGTGTAGAAGGGCGTGAGCAGGTAGCTCAGAAACCGCACCGCGATGGTGCTGATTCCGTAGATCGCCGTTTGTTTCGCCAATTTCTCCAGCATGGGTCGAATGTTCTCCGTTATAATCTGACAAAGATAGGAAAACCTTGTGAAAATGCCAAATTTACCGCCCCTTCGGCGGATAAACGAGCGTCCCGGGATGACGGATTATCTCCGGTCCCGGGACGCTCGAGGGCGGCTGTCCGCTACTTCAGCACGAATTTCGCCTGAACGCTGTAGGTCAGCTTGACGGTCTTGAAGTCCAGCGGCTCCTCGGCGGCCGACTCTTCGGCCGCGGCGTCCGCCATGACGCCTTTGGCGCGGAAGACCATCGAGTTGTTGTAGAAGGCCGGCATCACGTCGTTGTTGTAGTCCACGATGTTGAAGCACTTGCCGACCTGCTGTCCGATGGCGCCGGCCAGCTCCTCGGCGCAGGTGCGGGCGTCGACGATGGCCGCCTTGCGCACCTCCTGCTTCAGGCTCTCCAGATCGGAGCGGCCCACCTTCACCAGCGATACGTCCGAGATGCCCAGGTCGGAGAGGGCCTGCCAGGCCGCCGACAGCTGGGCGGCCGAGGTGAGCTTGAGCTGGTATTTGGCCGAAGCCAGCGCGGTGTTCTTCTTGAAGAAGGTGCTCGATACGTTCGACACGGTGAGCTGGCGGTCGGTGGCGATGCCCAGCTTCTTGAGGGCGGCGATCATGTCGCGCTGCTGGCTCTCGACCGAGATTTTCCCTTTCGAGTCGCGTTCGTTGATGACGATCTGCAGGTAGAACTCATCGGGCGTCACCTCCTTTTCGGCGCGGCCGTTCACCTGAATGTAACTGGGATACACCTCCGGTTGCTCCTGCGCGGCGGCGGGGAGGATGAAGAGCGCGGCGAGCGCTGCCAAAAACAGCTTTTTCATAGTTATTCTCTTTTTTGTGATACGTTGATTCCGTTGCGTTAACTGCAAATCGAACGCCGAACCGGTGCTTTTTATTTTCCGAAACCGAACTTTTTTCGCTCGCGCTTGTTCATCTCGCGGGTCAGCAGGCCGTTGTCGACGTGCGGCGCACAGGTATCGCCGGCAGCGAGCTTCGTATCGCCCGACGCGGTGGCGAACCGCGGCGCGAGGTAGACGAGGGGGAAGCGATGTTCCTCCGTGGAGTTCTCGGAGCTGCGGTAGAAGATGCCGAAGGTGAGGAAATAACGCTTCCCGTCGAACGACGACGCCAGCCCCAGCGGCGTGAAGGGGTAGACCATCTCCCCGGCCTCGACCCGTATATCTTCGACCGATCCGTAGCGGGCGACCGTGCCGTCCGCATGTTCGACGAGAATCATCGACTGGTCGCGCGTGTAGGTGAGTTCGGAGCGCTTCTCCGGATTTTTGGGCAGCTGTACCTCGACCACCCGGCCCTTGCGGGCGGCGTAGACCGTATCGCCCGGAGCGAGGGCGAAGCGGTAGCCGTGCGGTTCGACCGGTTTGCTCCTCTTGTCCGGGCCCTGCAGCAGCCGGGTATCGGAAACGGTCCGGCCGACCTTTGCCTTGCAGGCGGCGGAGAAGGGAAGCCGGTAGAGAAACTCCCGGTCGACTTTCGGATCGACGGCGTGGTCGTAGACCCGATAAGAGTAGGCATATCGGACGTACTGCCGGTCGTTGGTGGGACGGAGGGTCAGCAGGGGGCCGCTTTGGTGCACCTCGATCCGTTCGGTCGGCGAAACGTTGTCGCAGTTCTCCAGTTGGCTGAACTGAATCACGACGGTCTGGATGCCGGGATACTCCTTTTCGGCGGAGATCACGGCGCTCTTGTCGTCGCGGTACTCGGAGCTCAGTTTCGTGCGGCTGTACTCCTGTGCGGCGACGGGAAGTCCGCAGCAGATCCCGCAAAGAAGCAGAAGAAGGGTTCGTTTCATGCTGTAGGGGTTATTTTTCGTAAAGATAGGAATTTTTTCTATCTTTGAAAACCCGAACGAAACAAAAAACTTATGAAAAAAGGGATACTGACGGTCCTGACGGCCGTATTTGCGAGCCTCGCCGCCGTGGCGGACGAAGGCATGTGGCTGCCGAGCCTGATCGGCGAGCGAATCAAGGATATGCGGAGCAAGGGTTTCCGCCTGACGGCCGAGGATATCTATTCGGTCAACAAGGCCTCGATGAAGGATGCCGTGGTGCTCTTCGGCCGCGGCTGCACGGGCGAGATCGTCTCGGCCGAAGGGCTGCTGCTGACCAACCACCACTGCGGTTACGGTGCCATTCAGAGCCACTCGACCCTCGACCACGACTACCTCACCTACGGCTTTTGGGCCCGCTCGCGCGACGAGGAGCTGCCCAACGAACGGCTGACGGTGCGGATTCTGGTGCGCATGGAGGATGTGACCGACCGCATCGCGGCCGGAGCGGACAAACTGAAGCTGATTCAGGCTGCCCGGGCGGAGGGCCCCGGCTACGATGCCTCCGTAGAGGAGATGTACTACGGCAACCAGTCGTTCCTGTTCGTCTACCAGGAGTTCTCCGACGTGCGGCTGGTGGGTGCGCCCCCGTCGTCGATCGGCAAGTTCGGCGGCGATACGGACAACTGGATCTGGCCCCGCCATACGGGCGACTTCTCCGTCTTCCGGATCTATGCCGGCCGCGACAACAACCCCGCCGCCTACTCCCCCGACAACGTTCCCTACCGGCCCAGGCGCCACTTCGCGATCTCGACCCGCGGGGTGAAGGAGGGCGATTTCACCATGATCTACGGATTTCCCGGCTCGACCCAGCAGTATATCCTCTCGGATGCGGTCGACTACGTGCAGAACCTCTCCGATCCGATGAAGATCGACCTGCGCACCCGCCGGCTCGACATCATCTCGGCTGCGCAGGAGGCCGATCCGAAGGTGCGCATCCAGTACGCCGCCAAGCATGCCGGCATCGCCAACGCCTGGAAGAAGTGGCAGGGCGAGGTGGCCGGACTGAAGCGGATGAACACCCTCGCCGCGAAACGGGACTACGAACGGCGTTTCGCGGAGTGGGCGGCCGACAAACCGGAGTACGCCGGTCTGCTCGACTCCATGCGGGCCGCCTACGCCCGCGGCCGGGAGCCCTATTTCCATCAGGAGCTGCTCTCCGAGAGCATCCGTTCGCTCGAACTCTATCCGCTCGTGAGGCACGGCGTGTTGTCGAGCAGCTGGAGGCGGGGTGAAGACGATGCGATCGCTGAGCAGAGGCGGATCAAGCGGGCCGCCTTTCTGAAGGATTACGATCCGGCGGTCGACCGTGCCCTCGTCAAGAGTGCCCTGCGCGGCTTCGCCGACTACTGTCCGGAGGGTTTCTCCGCCGAGGCGCAGGCCGAGATCGACCGGCACGGAGGCATGGACGCCTATGCGGATTACGTTTTCGACCATACTCGGATGCTGCTCCCGCAGGAGGAGATCGAACGGCTCGACTCGGCGGCGGTCGTATCCGACCCCATCTATCGGTTCGTCGTGCTCTTCGACGGCAAGCGAGCCCCCGAATACTATCGCCGCAACCTGAGCAATATTTCCGATATCGAGCGCTGGTACCGGCCCTATCTGCGGGCTTTGCGGGCGTTCGACCCCGACCGCGCCTTCTTCCCCGATGCCAACCTCACCCTGCGGGTGGCCTACGGCACGGTGGCCGGCTACGAGTATGCCGACGGCGAGTATCACACGCCGCAGACCACCCTCGACGGCATTATCGCCAAGGACAACCCCGAGATTTACGACTACGACATCCCGCAGCGGCTGCGCGACCTCTACGCTTCGAAGGAGTACGGCCGCTGGGGCGTGGAGATCGACGGCCGCCGCACGGTGCCCGTCTGCTTCCTGGCCTCGAACCAGACCACGGGCGGCAACTCCGGCTCGCCCGTGCTGAACGGCCGCGGCGAACTGATCGGCATCAATTTCGACCGCACGTGGCGTTCGACGATGAGCGACATCGCCTTCGATCCCACGATCTGCCGCAATATCGCCGTGGATATCCGCTACGTGCTCTTCGTGATCGACAAGGTGGGCGGAGCCGGCTATCTGATCGACGAGATGGAGGTGCGGTAGCCGTAACGAATGTCCGGCCGGCTTGAGACGGGGTAGCCCGGATTATACCGGAGGGGGCGTGCGGATTCCGCACGCCCCCTCCGGTTTGAGAGACCGTCCCTATTCCGTGATTTCGACCTTCTCGGCCGGGATCCAGTCGGTTTCGTACTTGTCCGGATTGCAGGCGGCCGCGAAGATGTTTTCGACGGTATATTCGGCCGCCTCCTCGTCGGTGAGCTGGCGTCCGCCCATCTCGCGCTGCGCCAGCCGGTCGGCCGCCGCTCCGTTGCCCGAGCAGCGGTATTCGGCGAAGAGAGCCGCCTCGACCCCTTCGGACATCCGGCGCCAGCCGGCTGCGGCGAGGGCGGCGGGTTCGTTGCAGCGGATGAAGACCACCTTGGCTCCCGCTTTCCAGGGGCGGCCCAGGTGGAAGGTCTTGAACTCCTTGCCGGTGAAGTCGGCCCCCTCGACATGGGTCATGGAGCAGTTCCTGAAGACGAATCCGAACCGGCTCTTCGAGTGGTCGGCGGCGGCCGTCAGCACGCTTTCGTTGCGGTTGCAGTGCAGCTGGCAGTTCTCGCAGAGCAGAACGGCGTCGCCGAAGATGAAGTCCACGTTGCCCTCGATGTAGCAATCCTTGCAGTAGACGCGGCCGTTGCTCTTCGCGTAGAAGGTGTCCTGATAGCCGACGAGGCGACAGTTGTAGAAGACGGCGCGGTCGCTGTAGGCTCCGACGGCCACGGCCTGATCCCCCTGACCGGTGATGTTCTTGTGCGTATTCTCGATGGTGAGGTTCACGGCCATGAAGTCGGTGGAGCTGATGGTCAGCGAGGCGCTGTTCTGGGTGCCCAGCTCCTGCCCGTTGGGGCCGATGGTGCCGGCGCTGTCGTCCCAGCTGAGGATGGTCGTCGCGGCATCCTCGCCCACCAGAACGGTGTTGCGGTGGTTGCGGACCGTGATCTTCTCCCGGTAAGTTCCGGCCTTGATGTAGACGATGTGGGGTTTGCCGTTGTTGGGCAGGGCGTCGATGGCTGCCTGCACGGTGGTGTAGTCCCCCGTGCCGTCCTGGGCCACCAGCAGCTCCCATTCGACGACGGGCGGTTCGGGCTCGCCGGGGCCCTTGTCTCCGGGGGTCTGGTCCGAACCCTGGTCGGGGTTCAGAGGGATGACGGGTTCGTCGTTCGAGGAGCACGAGCCCAAGATCGTCGCGGCTGCCAGCAGGGGCAGTGTCAGTTTGCAGATTGCGTGTTTCATAAAGGTTTAAGCGGTTTGTGTCGTTTTTGAAGGTCAAAATTAGCTCATAGGGCCGCTGGGAAGTCGGAATTTTTATCCGAAGAATCGGAAAAATTGGCGATAGACCCCCTCGAAAGCGCTTTTTGGGGCATATCCTTTGAAAGACGAAAAATATATCTTATATTTGTTGTCTTTTAACGGAGGTATTTATGGAGACGAAATTCAGCTTCAACTACACGCGTTACGATTCGATGGACGAGATGTCCGCCGCCGATCGCGAACTGGTGACCGAGGCCGTGAAAGCGACCCGGAATGCCCAGGCTCCCTACTCTCGCTTTCGGGTGGGGGCTGCCGCCCGTCTGCGCAGCGGACGGATTCTGCACGGAAGCAATATCGAGAGCGAGGTCTATCCCGCCGGTCTGTGCGCCGAGCGCACCCTGCTCTTCCATCATGCGGCCAACCACGCCGGCGATCCCGTCGAGACGCTGGCCATCGCCTCCGATCCCGATCAGCGTGAGTGCTATCCCTGCGGCCAGTGCCGTCAGGTGATGGTCGACTCCGAGCGTCGGCAGGGCTCGCCCATGCGGGTCATCATGTACGGCGGCGGCACCGCATCGGCGGTCGACTCGGCCGAGCGGCTGCTCCCCTTTACCTTTATTCTGTAAACATGTTTTCACCGGACGACATACTCTACGAGGACAACCATCTGCTGGTAGTCAACAAGCACGCCGGCGATCTGGTACAGCCCGACCCTTCGGGGGAGCCGGCGCTCGAGGACCGGATCAAGGCCTACATCAAGACGCGCGACGGAAAACCCGGCGCGGTCTTTCTGGGGGTGGTACACCGCATCGACCGTCCGGTGAGCGGTGCGGTTCTCTTCGCCAAGACCTCGAAGGCGCTGACGCGCCTGAACGAGATGATCCGCACGGGCGAGATCCGCAAAATCTACTGGGCCGTCACCGAGCAGCGCCCCGATCCCGAACAGGGGGAGTTGAACCACTATATCCTGCGCGACGGAAAGAGCAACCGCTCGCGTGCCTGCGACGCTCCGAAGCCCGAGGCCAAGGCGGCGCGGCTGCGCTACCGCACGGCGGCCGCATCGGCCCGCTACACGCTGGTGGAGGTGGAGCTCCTGACGGGGCGGCACCACCAGATCCGTGCCCAGCTCTCCAAGATCGGCTGCCCGATCAAGGGCGACCTGAAATACGGAGCCAAGCGCTCGAACCCCGACGGCGGCATCTCGCTCCATTCGCGCTCGATGACCTTTCTGCATCCCGTGCGCCGGGAGCCCCTGACCGTCACGGCTCCCGTTCCCGAGGGGGACAATCTGTGGGACTTCTTCGCCGGCGCGGCCCGTTAACCCCACCCATTCACCATGAGAGCACTGATTCAGCGAGTACGGCAGGCTGCCGTCCGGATCGACGGCCGGGTAAAGTCATCCATTGCAGGAGGCCTGCTGGTCTTCGTGGGGGTGGAGGCGGCCGACGGCGAGGAGGACATCGCCTGGCTGACGGGGAAGATCGCCCGCCTGCGCATCTTCGACGACGAGTGCGGGGTGATGAACCTCGATGTGAAACAGACCGCCGGCGAGGTGCTGGTCGTAAGCCAGTTCACCCTTCAGGCTTCGGTCCGCAAGGGCAACCGTCCCTCCTACGTGAAAGCGGCGCCCGAGGCGGTGTCGCGTCCGCTCTACGAGCGGTTCGTGGCCGTGCTGTCCGGGGAGTTGGGGCGCGAGGTTCTTACGGGCGAGTTCGGGGCCGACATGGCCGTCGAGCTCTGCAACGACGGGCCCGTCACCATCTGGATGGATTCGAAAAACAGAGAATAACAGTATAAAACAAAAAACAACGAAAAATGAAGAAATTGTGGTTATTTTTCGCCCTTCTGCCGCTGGCGGTTTTCAGCGGCTGCTCCGAGTCCGAACCGAACTCCGGAGAGCAGGAAGAACCCGGAATGAAGGATCCGGTGCTGCAAATCGTGCGCGGCGAGTCGTTCAACCTCTCCTATGAGGAGCAGGATTTGAGCATCGTGTTCCGAGTCGAGAATCCGATCGGCAACGGTACGGCGCGTCTGACCGAAATTCCCGACTGGATCCACCCTTACGAGGGCGACGATACCAGCATCTCGTTCATGGTGGATGAGAACGAAGGCGGCGAGCGCCGTGCCGACATGCACCTGACCTATCCCCGGGCCGAAGCGCTCACGGTGACCGTGCTGCAGGCAGCGGCCGGAAACGACCGGCCCGATCCCGAAAAGCCCGTCCTGCGCATCACGCGCGGCGCCTCGTTCGACCTTTCGGCCGCTGAGAACGACTGCACGGTGAGCTATACGGTGGACAATCCGACCGAGGGCGCTTCGGTAACCGTAACGGTGGCCGACGACTCCCGGGAGTGGATGCGCCCCTACGAGCAGGACGACACCGGATTCTCGTTCACGGTCTTCGCCAACGAAGGGGAAGCCCGCAAGGGTTCGATTACGCTGAGCTATCCCGGCGCCGAGCCGCAGCGCGTGACCGTCGATCAGGCCGCGGCCTCCGAGAAGCCGGTGGTGAAGCCCTCGTTCAGCAGCTTCTCCGCCACGGGCGTCACGGCTTCGGGTGCGACCCTGAACTGCTCGTTCTCCTATACGGGCGACGAGACGATCTCCGAAGCGGGCTTCTGCTACCGGGCGGGATCGGCTGCCGAGCAGAGCCGGACCGTGACGGCTGCGCCGGGCGCCAAGTCGGTGGCCCTGACCGGCCTTGCGGCATCCACGACCTACACCTGGTATTTCTATGCCGAAATCGGCGGCGAGCTCTACACCTCGACCGTGCAGAGCTTCACCACTTCGGCGGCGACCGTAGACCCTGCCCCCGGCGACGTATGGCGCACGGGCTGGGCCGAACTGCCCACCGAGGACAAGGACAACTCCGATTATTACTACGCTCACCACTACTGCCCCGACTTCAAGGCGGGCAGCTATCAGGCCCGCAACTACACGGTCTGCTTCAGCGCCGAGCACCACTGTCCGGTGTGGGTGGCGGCTCCGCGTCACAAGTGTTACAACGGCAGCGCCGACCGCACGGACGCCTACGGAAAGGACCCCCAGATTCCGTCGAACCTCCAGTACAACAGCAAATCGACGGGCGGCGGATGCAACAAGGGGCACATGCTGGGTTCGGCCGAGCGCACCCGCTCGACGGCGATCAACCGTCAGGTCTTCTACTACACCAACATCGCTCCGCAGTACAGTTCGGGCTTCAACACGGGCGGCGGCGGTTGGAACACGCTGGAGGACTGGATCGACGGCAAGGTGTGCGCCGATACGACCTATCTGGTGATCGGAACCTATTTCGAGCGCTACACCGACGGCTACGGCAAGTCCGCCTCGCCCAAGAAGATCTCGTTCGGCGGCCGCAGCGACGTGTCGTGCCCCACGATGTTCTACATCGCCGCCCTCCGGACGAAGCGGGGCAATACGGGCAAGTCCGTTCTCAACTGCTCGAAGGACGAACTGATGTGCGCCGCCTTCGTGCGTGCCCACACCAACGAGCTGAAGGGGCAGAAGGTATCCTCGCGCGAGATGATGTCCATCGCCGATCTGGAACGCCTTACGGGCCACAAGTTCTTCGTCAACGTGCCCAATGCTCCCAAAGAGAGCTTCACGGCTTCGGAGTGGGGGTTGTAGCCTGACGAGGTGAAGCCCTACCGCTCATATTCCGACTATCTCCGACGCCTGCTGGGCGGCCGGGTGCAGAAGCTCTCGGTGGATGCCGGATTCGACTGCCCCAACCGAGACGGAACGCTCGGTCGGGGCGGTTGCTCGTTCTGCATCAACGGAGCCTTCACGCCGTCGTATTGCACGCCTCGCAAGTCGATCACCCGACAGTTGGACGAGGGGATCGCGTTCCACGAACGGCGCTATCGCTCGGCTGAGGGCCGCTATCTGGCCTATTTTCAGGCCTACAGCAACACCTACGGACCGCTGGAGCGGCTGAAGGCCTGCTACGAGGAGGCCCTCGGCCATCCGGGCGTGGAGGGGCTGGTGATCGGTACGCGGCCCGACTGCGTGGACGACGAAAAGCTGGACTATCTGGCCCGGCTGGCCGAACATCATTACGTGGCGGTGGAGTACGGCGTGGAGTCCACGTCGGACGAGACCCTGCGGGCCGTGAACCGCGGACATGACTTCGCGACGGCCGCACGGGCCATCGAGGCCACGCACCTTAGGGGCATACATACCGGTGCCCACTTCATCCTGGGGTTTCCGGGCGAGGAGGAGGATTTCCTGATCGCCCAGACCGACCGCATCAATGCCCTCGCGCTCGACACGGTGAAGTTCCACCAGCTGCAGATTTTCCGCGGAACGCCGATGGCCGACCAGTGGGATGCCGACCCGGCGCGGTTCCGGTTCCGCACGCTCGACGAGTACCTCGACCTCATGGTCGAGATTCTGCGCCGGCTGCGGCCCGATCTGGTGGTCGAGCGCTTCGCGAGCGAGGCCCCGCCCCGCTACCACTACGGTCCGAACTGGGGACTGATCCGCAACGAGACCCTCTGGCAGCGGCTCGAAAAAAGATTGCAGGAAAAAAATGCCTGTCAAGGAGATTTTTTTCATACATTTGTAACGTGTTAAACCCCGATAATCTCTCCGCTGTTTATGAATGCTTTTTTCAAGGTATTTAAGGAGTACGGCCTCATGTCGCTCGGCATGCTCCTCTATTCGTTCGGCTGGATCGGCTGTATCCTACCGGTAGACGGTACGGGCGGCGGCGCCGCCGGTCTCTCGCTGGTGCTCTGCAACGCCATGCAGGAGCTCTTCGGCATCCCGGTCCAGATCGGTACGATGGTCTTTATCATCAACGCCATCCTGCTGCTGATCGCCGGTTTTATCGTGGGCTGGAACTTCGGCATCAAGACCATCTTCTCGGTGGCGGTGCTCTCGGTGGCGATGAACTTCTGGCAGACGGTGCTCCCGGGGGGCGACTTCCTGCATCTGGAGCGTCTGCTGGCCGTCATCCTGGGCGGTATTCTGGCCGGCCTGGGCATCGCCCTCTGCTTCTCGCAGGGCGGATCGACCGGCGGAACCGACATCGTGGCGATGATTATCAACCGCTACCGCACGATCAGCTACGGCAAGATCCTGATCTATTCGGATTTCGTCATCATCGGCTCGTCGATGCTGGTGGGCTATCAGATCGACACGGTGATCTACGGCTACGTCATGACCGCCGTGGTCGGCTATACGGTCGACATGATCATGGCCGGCAATCAGCAGTCGAGCCAGGTCTTCATCTTCACGCACGACTACGAGAAGATGGCCGGCGCCATCATCGAGAGCGCCCATCGCGGCGTGACGCTGCTCGATTCGGTGGGCGGCTACTCGCACGAAAAGTCGAAGGTGGTGCTGGTGGTGTGCCGCAAGCGCGAAACGTCGACCATCCTCAAGCTGGCGCAGTCGGTCGACCCCGAGGCCTTTATCTCCGTAGGTTCGGTGATGGGGGTCTACGGCAAGGGTTTCAACGCCCTGAACAAGATCTGATCCTTCGGGCCGCGCCCCCGGGGCGGTCCCTCTGAAAATCGCGGGTCGTGAGCTCGTTCGCCGATATTCTTCTGCCGCTGGCGCAACCCCTCTACACGTTCGCCGTGCCCGAAGGGATGGCCCTGAGCGAGGGGATGGCCGTCGCCGTGCCGTTCGGCCGGGGCGGCGGCAAGTACTATACGGGCATCGTGTGGCGTCTGCACGACCGCGCGCCCGCCGTCCGCCACGTCAAAAGCATCGGCAAGATTCTTTACGACGGCCGTCTGCTGGTCGGGGAGCCCCAGCGGCTCCTCTGGGAGTGGGTGGCCGATTATTACATGTGCACCCCGGGCGAGGTGATGCGGGTGGCGCTGCCCTCGCTGATGAAACCCTCCGCACGGGGCGCCGCCGGATTCGAAGAGCGGGAGTACCGTCCCCGCACGGAGCGCTATCTGATTCCGGACGAGACGCTCGCGGACGAGGGGCGGCTCGACGAGCTCTTCGAGGGGCTCGCCCGGCGGGCTCCGAAGCAGTACGACGCCCTGCTGGAGATTGTCGCCGCCCGCGAAGAGCACGGCTGTCGTGCCGTGCCCCGGCGGCTGGTCGGGGCCGAGATGCCGCTGCTGCATGCGCTGGAGCGAAAGGGGATCATCCGCATCGAGGAGCGCGAGCGGAGTGCGGAGCCCTCCGGTCCGGCTGCCTTTCAGACCCCGCTGCTGACCTCCGCCCAGCAGACAGCGCTATCGGAGATCCGGCGGCAGTTCGGGAGCCGCCCCGCGGTGCTGCTGCACGGCATCACCGGCTCCGGAAAGACCGAAATTTACATCCATCTGATTGCCGAGACGCTGGCAGCGGGCGACGACGTGCTGATGCTGGTGCCCGAAATCGCCCTCACGACCCAGCTCGTCGAGCGGTTGGAGCGCATCTTCGGCAGCCGCGTCACGCCCTACCATTCGAAACTGACCGACGTGCGGCGCACGGAGACCTACCTGGCCCTGAGCCGGTCGGAGGGGGGCGAGTTCGTCGTGGGGGCCCGGTCGGCCCTCTTTCTGCCCCTGAAACGGCTGAAACTGATCGTCGTGGACGAGGAGCACGACGCCAGTTACAAGCAGGCCGATCCGGCTCCCCGCTACAACGCCCGCGACTGTGCCGTGGCCGCCACCCGGCTGATCGGATGCCGCACCCTGCTGGGCAGCGCCACCCCGTCGCTGGAGAGCTGGACCAACGCCCGCTTCGGCAAGTACGGTCTGGCGATCCTCGCGGAGCGTTACGGCGATGCCCGGCCGCCCCGCATTGTGATCTCGGACACCCTGCGGGCCGTGAAGCGCGGCGAACGCCGCAGCCACTTCAACCACCTGCTGCTGGAGAAGATCGGCGGGGCGTTGTCCCGCGGCGAGCAGGTCATTCTGTTTCAGAACCGGCGCGGATTCTCCCCCTTCGTCACCTGCCCCTCCTGCGGATGGACCGCACGGTGTCCCCATTGCAATGTCTCCCTTACCTATCACAAGGGGGCCGAACGGCTCGTCTGCCACTACTGCGGCCATGCGGAGCCGATGCGCTTCGACTGCCCCGAGTGCGGGGGCGGCGGGGTCGTGCCCGCCGGATTCGGCACCGAGAAGGTGGAGGAGGAGATCGGACGGCTCTTTCCCGGGGCGCGCTGCCTGCGCATGGACCGCGACAGCATCCAGTCGCAGAGCGCTTTCCGGCGCACGGTGAACGCCTTCGAGCAGGGCGAGGCCGATATTCTGATCGGCACGCAGATGGTAACCAAGGGGTTCGACTTCGGCCGGGTGTCGCTGGTGGGGATTCTCAATGCCGACAATCTGCTCTACAACCCCGATTTCCGGGCTTCGGAGCGGGCTTTCCAACTGATGACGCAGGTGGCGGGGCGTGCCGGGCGCCGCTCGGCGGCGGGCGAGGTGGTTATTCAGACCTCCGATCCGGACCACCCCGTGATCCGTCAGGTTGCGGCGGGCGATTACGAGGCGATGGCTCTGCACCAGCTCGCCGAGCGCGAGGCGTTCGCCTATCCGCCCTATGCGCATGTCATTCGGATCTCGTTGCGGCATCGCGACCGCGAGTTGCTGCGCGAGGCGGTGCTTGCGCTGGCCGGCCGGCTTCGGGAGCGGTTCGGACGCCGGGTGCTGGGGCCCGTGGCCCCGCCGGTCGACCGGGTGCGGGAGGAGTACCGGGTCGATCTGATCCTCAAGATCGAGAGCAGCGCCTCCATGCGCCGCGCCCGGGAGCTGTTGCGCGGGATGACCGGCGAACTGCTGCGCGATGCACGCTATAAAACGCTGATATTGAACTGCGATGTCGATCCTCAGTGACCTCTGGGGCGACCTGCGGGCGCTCTTCTTTCCACTGCAGTGTCCGGTGTGCGGCCGTCCGCTGGGCGACGGCATGCGGACCGTCTGCACCCGCTGCCGTATCGAGGCGCCTCTGACGGAGTACTGGCGGCAGTTCGACAATCCGCTCGTCCGCTCTTTCTGGGGATTGCTGCCCGTAATGCACGCTTCAGCCCTGCTCTTCTTTTCGGGCGGAGGTGGCTGGCGACGGCTGATCCACGACTTCAAGTATCGGGGCAACTGGCGGCTCGCCCGCGAAATGGGGATCTGGTACGGTGCCGAGCTGGCCGAGTGCGACTGGTACCGTGCGGTGGACGTGGTGGTTCCCGTCCCGCTCCACTGGCGGAAACGGCTGCGGCGGGGGTACAATCAGTCGGAGTATCTGGCCGAGGGAATCGCCGCGGCGCTGGGCTGCGAGGTGGACCGGCGGAGCGTGAGCCGTCGGCGCAACAACTCCAGTCAGACCCGGCATTCGCACGAGGAGCGTTGGGAGAACGTCGCGGATCTCTTCCGGGTGCGTCGGCCCGAGCGGCTGCGGGGACGTCATATCCTGCTGGTCGACGACGTGCTGACTACCCGTGCCACGATGGTCTCGTGCGGCGAAGCCATTCTGCGCGCCGTGCCCGACTGCCGGATCAGCGTAGCCGTCCTGGCCGCCTCGAAGCGCCATCTCGTCCATCCGTAGGGCATCGGGACGCTCCGTGGATGCGCGCCGCACACCGTTCGGAAGCCGCGCGGCCTTTCTCTCCTGGACAAAACGCGGGTGCCGTGCGGACGGAAATCCGTTATTTCGTATTTTTTCGGCGGGGGCTTTTGAAATCTCGGTCCGTTTGTCTAATTTTGAAGCGAAAACCGAATATACATGGCAAGAGAATACGATAACTCCACCCCCCGGACCCGTAACCGCACCACCTACGAAGCGATGATCGATCCGGGCGGGACGGTGCCGCCCCAGGCCGTCGAGCTGGAGGAGGCGGTGCTGGGCGCCCTGATGCTGGAGCGGGACAGCATCATCACCGTGCAGGAGTTCCTGCAGGCGGACTCCTTCTACAAGCCCGAGCACCGGACCATCTACGCGGCGATCAACGAGCTGTCGGCCGAGCTGAAGCCCATCGATCTCTATACGGTCACCGAACGCCTGAAGGTGCAGAAGAAGCTGGCCGAGGTGGGCGGTGCGGCCTATCTGGCCCAGCTGACCCAGAAGGTCGGTTCGGCGGCCAACGTGGAGTTCCATGCCAAAATCATTGCCCAGAAATACGTGCAGCGCGAGCTGATCCGTTCGGCGACCGAGATCCAGCGTCGCTCCTACGACGAGTCGACCGACGTGACGGAGCTGATCGGCTTCGCCGAGGGCGAGATCTTCAAGGTGGCCGAGGGCCACGTGAAGCGCTCGGTGCAGTCGGCGCACGACATTTTGGCCCGTGCCCTCACGCAGATCGAGGAGGCGTCGAAAAACACCAGCTCGATCAACGGCGTGCCGTCGGGATTCACGGCCATCGACAAGGTGACCCTCGGCTGGCAGTTGAGCGACCTGGTCATCATCGCGGCCCGTCCTTCGATGGGTAAGACGGCGTTCGTGCTCTCGATGGCCCGCAACATCGCCGTCGACCACGAGCGCGGCGTGGGATTCTTCTCGCTCGAGATGTCCTCCGTGCAGCTGATGATGCGTCTGATTATCGCCGAAACGGGGTTGAGCGGCTCCGACGTCAAGAGTGGCCGCCTCACGCCCGAGCAGTGGCGCCACCTGGAGGCGGCGACCAAGCCGCTGGGAAATGCCCCGCTCTATATCGACGATACGCCCGCCCTGTCGGTCTTCGAGTTCCGCTCGAAAGCGCGGCGGCTGAAGATGCACAACAACATCGAGATCATCATCATCGACTACCTGCAACTCATGACCGGCGGCGCCTCGTCCAACAACGGAAACCGCGAGCAGGAGGTGGCCTTCATCTCGCGAACGCTGAAGGCGATCGCCAAGGAACTGAACGTGCCGATTCTGGCGTTGTCGCAGCTGAACCGTTCGACGGAGCTGCGCGGCGGCTCGAAGCGTCCGCAGCTGAGCGACCTGCGCGAGTCGGGGGCCATCGAGCAGGATGCCGATATCGTGGCCTTCATCCACCGTCCGGAGTACTACGGCATCAACACCACCGAGGACGGGCAGCCCACGGCGGGCATGGCCGAGATCATCCTTGCCAAGCACCGTAACGGTGCCGTGTGCGACGTGAACCTCCGCTTCCTGAAGGATCAGGCCCGTTTCGCCGATGTGGACGACGCGGGAGCGATGCCGATGCAGACCGCTCCGGCGCAGCAGCAGTACGAAGACTTCTCCAGCGAGTCGAACAATGCGCTGGGATCGATGGTGAACAATGAGTTCGATCCCGGACGCCCCGTAACGACCTCCCCCGTGAAGCTGGACGAGGAGGCACCTTTTTAAGTAACCGCCGGAGGCGAACCCTCCGCCCGAACAGGTAAGAAAATGTTTGTCAGAACCTATGCCGGAGCCATCGTCGGAATCGACGCCGTGCGGGTGACCGTGGAGGTCAACCTCGCAGGGAGCGGCATGGGGCTCTTTCTGGTGGGGCTGCCCGACAGCGCTGTCAAGGAGAGCGAGGAGCGGATCCGGGCCGCGTTCGAGAACTGCGGCCGCCGCATGTCCGGCCGGAAGACCGTCGTCAACCTGGCTCCTGCCGATCTGCGCAAGGAGGGTGCGGCGTTCGATCTGCCGATTGCCGTCGGCATGCTGGCGGCGATGGAGCAGGTCGAAAACGACCGGTTGGAGGAGTCGCTGTTTCTGGGCGAGCTGTCGCTCGACGGCACCCTGCGCCCCGTGAAGGGGGTGCTGCCCATCGTCGCCAAGGCGCGCGAAACGGGACTGAAACGGGTGGTCGTACCGCAGGAGAACGGCGAAGAGGCCGCCGTGATCGACGGAATCGAGGTCTTGGCGGCGAACCATTTGCAGGAGGTGATCGAGTGGCTGAACGGCGAACGGGAGCTCGACTCCGTGGAGCCTGCGGCGGAGGGAGAGCTCCCGGGAGACGATCCGTATGCCGAGGACTTCTCGGACGTGAAGGGGCAGGCCCACGTGAAGCGGGCGCTCGAAATCGCGGCGGCGGGCGGTCATAACGTCATCATGATCGGTGCGCCCGGCTCGGGCAAGACGATGCTGGCCCGGCGCATTCCCTCCATCCTGCCGCCGCTGACGGCCGACGAGGCGCTGGAGACCACCAAGATACACTCCGTGGCGGGCAAGCTGGGTCCGACGCGGGGGCTGCTGCGGCAGCGGCCGTTCCGCACGCCCCACCATACCACCTCGCCCGTCGCGCTGATCGGCGGCGGGCAGTCGCCCCAGCCCGGCGAGGCGTCGCTGGCCCACAACGGCATCCTTTTTCTGGACGAGCTGCCCGAGTTCGGCCGCTCGGTGCTGGAGGTGCTGCGGCAGCCGCTCGAGGACAAACGGATCAGCGTGTCGCGGGCGAAGTACAGCGTGGAGTATCCCGCCAACTTCACCCTGGTGGCGTCGATGAATCCCTGCCCATGCGGCTACTACAACCACCCCGACAAGGAGTGCAGTTGTGCTCCGGGGGCCGTGCACCGCTACATGAACCGCATTTCGGGTCCGCTGCTGGACCGGATCGACCTGCACGTCGAGGTGACGCCCGTGTCCATCGCCGAGATGGCTTCGGCCGAGCCCGGCGAGCCGAGCGCCGCTGTCCGCGAACGGGTGGTGCTGGCCCGGAAGGTGCAGGAGGAGCGGTTCCGGGGCGTCGAGGGGGTGCATACCAACGCCATGATGAATCCGAAGATGCTGCGTGCCTGCTGCCGGTTGGATGCCGCCTCGGCCGCCCTGCTGGAGCGGGCCATGGAGCGGCTGAATCTCTCGGCCCGGGCCTACGACCGCATTCTGAAGGTGGCGCGCACCATCGCCGATCTGGCGGGTGCGGCCGACATCGGGGCCGCCCACATCGCCGAGGCGATCAACTACCGGTCGCTGGACCGCGAGTCGTGGGGGCGATAGGGATTTTGTAAATGTAAAAAGAACGATAACGATGAAAAAAGTGATACTTTCCGGAGGCGGAACGGGCGGACATATCTACCCGGCCGTGGCGGTCGCCGAGGCGCTGAAACGCAAGTGGGGCGACCGGGTGGAGATCCTCTTCGTGGGGGCCGAGCGCAAGATGGAGATGGAGAAGGTCCCTGCGCTGGGCTACCGGATCGTGGGGCTGCCGATCGCCGGGCTGCAGCGGCGGATGGACTGGCACAACCTCGCCGTACCCTTCAAGATGATGAAGAGCGTCGCGAAAGCCCGCCGGACGATCCGCGATTTCGGCGCCGACGTCGCGGTGGGTTTCGGCGGCTATGCCTCGGCTCCCGTGCTCTGGGCCGCCCAGCGGATGGGGGTGCCGACCGTGATTCAGGAGCAGAACTCCTACGCCGGCATGACCAACAAGATCCTGGCCCGGGGGGCGCATCGCATCTGCGTGGCCTACGACGGGATGGAGCGTTTCTTCCCGAAGGAGAAGATCGTGTTGACGGGCAACCCCCTGCGCGGCCGTTTCTCGAAGGAGGGGGCCGCCCGAGCGGAGGCGCTGGCCCATTACGGATTCACGGACGACCGGCCCGTGCTGCTCGTGGTGGGCGGCTCGCTGGGGACGCGGACGCTGAACGAGATGATGAAGGCCTGGCTGCCGTTGCAGGGGGGCGAACCGCCCGTGCAGGTGATCTGGCAGACGGGTAAATTTTACGAACGGGAGATGAAGGAGTTTCTGAAGGCCCACCCCGCGAAGCACATCTGGCAGGGGGCCTTCATCGAACGGATGGACTACGCTTATGCGGCGGCCGATCTGGTGATTTCGCGCAGCGGCGCCTGCACGGTTTCGGAGCTCTGTCTGGTGGAGAAGCCCGTGCTCTTCGTCCCCTCGCCCAACGTGGCCGAGGACCATCAGACCAAGAATGCGATGGCGCTGGTGGAGAAGGGGGCGGCCTGTATGGTGCGTGACGCCGATGCCGTGACAGGAGCCATCGATCGGGCCGTCGAGTTGCTGAAGCGGCCCGAAGAGCTGCGGCGGTTGAGTGCGAACATCGGCCGGCTGGCGCTGGCGGATGCGGCGGACCGGATTGTGAACGAGATAGAAAAGGTTTGGTAAGATGGAGTTTTCGAATGTCTATTTTCTGGGTATAGGCGGCATCGGTATGAGCGCCCTGGCCCGTTTCTTCCTGCACGAGGGCAAGCGCGTGGCCGGCTACGACCGCACGGAATCGCCCCTTTGCGACCGGCTGGCCGCCGAAGGGGCGGAGATTCATTACGACGAGTCGGTCGACCGGATTCCCGAGGTCTTCCGCGATCCGGCGGAAACCATCGTGGTCTATACGCCGGCCGTGCCGCAGGACCATGCCGAGCTGGTGTGGTTCCGCGGACGGGGCTTTCGGGTCGAGAAGCGGTCGCAGATGCTGGGGCATCTGTCGGCCGGCAAGTTCGTGATGGCGGTGGCCGGCACGCACGGCAAGACGACCACCTCCACGCTCATCGCCTGGCTCAACCGGGCCGCCTGCGGCACCGGCAGCGCCTTTCTGGGGGGCATATCGAAGAATTTCGATTCGAATCTGGTGTTGGGTGCCGGGCGGCGGCTGGCCGTCGAGGCCGACGAGTTCGACCGGTCGTTCCTGCGGCTCGATCCCGACGTGGCGGTCGTCACCTCGGCCGACGCCGACCACCTCGACATCTACGGCACGCACGAAGCGGTCCGCGAGGCTTTCTCGCAGTTCATCGGCCGGATTAGCCCCGGCGGTGCGCTCGTCATCAAGCAGGGGCTCGATCTGAAGATCGACAACCCCGGCATCGCGGTCTACCGCTACTCCTACGACGAGCCCTGCGACTTTTACGCGAAGAACGTGCGGCTGATCGAAGGGGGGCACTATCGCTACGATCTGGTTACCCCGGACTGCGTACTGGCCGACTGTACGCTGGGGGTGCCGGGCTGGGTCAACATCGAGAATTCGGTGGCGGCCGCGGCGGCGTTGTGGTGTGCGGCGAAGCGGGACGGCGGCTCCTTCGACCCGGAGCGGATCCGTGAAGCGCTGGCCTCGTTCGCGGGGGTGAAGCGGCGCTTCGAGTTCTACGTCAACACGCCCCGTCAGGTCTATATGGACGACTATGCCCACCATCCGCGCGAGCTGGCGGCCGCGATCACCTCGGTGAAGAGGATGTTCCCCGGGCGGCGGCTTACGGCCCTTTTCCAGCCCCACCTCTACACCCGCACGCGGGACCTGTATGCGGAGTTCGCCGAGGCGCTGTCGCATGCCGACGAGGCGGTGCTGCTGCCCATCTATCCCGCCCGCGAGGAGCCGATCGAGGGGGTGACGAGCGAGATGATCGCCTCCCGGGTGACCGTTCCGTGCACCGTCGTCGCCCGCGAAGAGCTGGCCCGCCACGTGGAACGGATGGCGACCGACGTGGTGGTGAGCTTCGGCGCCGGAAATATCGATGCCTGCTGCGAGGCGTTGGCAGCGATTTTGAGTAAGAGGGGCTGACGGATCGTTGCATGCGGACGAAGTGGGCGAAATATGCGGGAATCATCCTGTTGTGGGGATGCGTGGGGGCTACGCTCCTCTGCGCCTCGCGGCGTGTCGCCCGGCACGATGCCGACCTTCGGATCTCGGGGGTGGAGATCGAGATTCTCGACAGCACCGCCCACGGTCAGCTGGTGACCCGCGAAATGGTGCGCGGCTGGATTGCGGCGTCGGAAAAACGGGTGGAGGGGCGTCTCGTCAGCGAGCTCGACCTCGGAAAGCTCGAGCGCGACATCGCCCGCAACGGATTCGTGGGACGGGTCCGGGCGTCGGTCGACTACTCGGGAAGGCTGCGGGTCGATATCCGACAGCGGAGCCCGCTGATGCGGCTGCTGGTGGACGGTTACAACCTCTATGTGACCGAGGAGGGGCATCTCTTCCCGGCCCCCCGCTCGACGTCGATCTACGTGCCGGTCGTTACGGGCGGCTATCGTCCCCCGTTCGAGCCCGGCTGCGAGGGGAGGCTCGACGAGCGGCTCCGGATGGAGATCGAAAAGAGCGAACGCCGTCTGGCGGAGCTCGAGACCGGAAAATACCCCTTCTATCGGCGCGAGCGCAAGAACATCGAATACAACCGCGAGACGCGCCGCATGCGCATCCGTAAGGCCCTGCTGGAGAGCCGCGAGCACTTTCGCGGCCGGGTGGAGGAGCTGCGGGCCGAGAAGCGCGACCGGCGCCGGCGTTATCGCTATGAGCAGCAGCAGATTCAGCTCGGAATGAACCGGGTGGAGGCGAAGTGCCGCGAGGAGCTGGCCCGCCAAAAAAAGTTGGAGAAAAACTACCAAGATTTCTCGAAACTCATTACCTTTGTGAAGCGGATCGACCGGGATGGATTCTGGCGGTCGGAAATCGTTCAGATAGTCGCCTCCACGGCCCATAGCGGGGCGTTGGAGGTAGAACTCGTTCCCCGCAGCGGTCGTTACACCGTTCGTTTCGGAAGGCTGGAGCGCGAGGAGGAGAAACTGGAGCTGCTGGAGCGGTTCTGCCGTTCCGATTTCGGCTCGGCGCACCGTGACGACTGGCGGACGGTCGACGTCCGGTTAGCGAACCGGGTGATTTGTTCGAATTGAGAGAAAAAGAGAAAATTTAGATAGAGAAGTGGAAAATAAGGGATATATCGTGGCGATCGACCTGGGCTCGTCCGACGTGGCGATGGGTGTCGCAGAGAAGGGCCCGGAGGGGATTCGGCTGGCGGCGCTGGTCTCGGAGCCGTGCGAAGGGGTGGTTGCCGGACAGATCGAGAACATCAAGTCCGTTTCGCAGGCCATCGGCAAGGTGAAGGAGGAGATTCAGCAGCAGTTGGGAATCCGTATTACCGAGGCCTATGCCGGCATCTCGGGACAGTTCGTGCGCTGCGCGAGCCACAAGGACTACGTTTTCACGGCCGACAAGCTCAACGGCGTGAGCCAGACCGACGTCGACCGGCTGTTCGACCGGATGCGCAACGTCCAGGCCCCCAACGACGAGGTAGTCATGGAGCGCATCCCCCAGAACTATGTGACCGACAACAATACCGAGGTGCGCAACCCGGTGGGCGCTTTCTGCTCGAAACTCAGCTCCACTTTCAACTTCATCCTCTGTACCCAGATTCCGATGCAGCGGCTGGAGCTGGCCCTGAAGAACTGCGGTATCGTACTCAAGCGGCTATTTCCCAATACGATGGCGATTCCAGAGGCGGTGCTCTTTCCCGAAGAAAAGGAGGAGGGCGTGGCCGTGGTGGATATCGGCGGCGGCGTGACGGACGTGTCGGTCTACTACCGGAACGTGTTGCGCTACGTGGCGACCATCCCCATCGGCGGCAGCGCCATCAATCGCGATATCCGCTCGCAGAGCATCCCGGAGAAGCATGTCGAGACGCTCAAGTGCCGCTTCGGCTCGGCGCTGGCGGAGCTGGCGCCCGATACGCTGGTGAATATCAAGGGCCGCACGGCCCGCGAGTCGAAGGATATACCGCGCCGTAACCTGGCGACCATCATCGAGGCCCGGATGCACGATATCGTGGAGTACGTCGTGCAGGAGCTTCAGGCATCGGGCTACTACGAGAAGCTGGCCTACGGCGTGGTCCTCTCCGGAGGAACGGCCCGCCTGCAGGGGGTGGATGAGTTGTTCCGCCGGGCGACGGGCATGGAGGTGCGGATCGCCGATACGGCGGAGGGTTTCCTGCCCGCTCCCGAGGATTTGCCGACGGGTCCCGAATTCGCCACCGTGAGCGGATTGCTGCTCTGCGGTGCCGGAGCGGGTCTTTGCATGACGCCGGAACTCTCGCCCGAGGAGTGGTATCGCCGTCGCGAAGAGGAGGAGCGCATTCGTCGGGAAGAGGAGGAGCGAATGCTCCGCGAGCAGGCCCAGCGGGCCCGCGAGGAGGAGTTCCGCCGCCGGAAGGAGGAAGAGGAGCGCCGCGAGGCCGAGGAGAAGCGGCGTAAGCTGCTTGAGGAGCTGAAGCGGATCGACGGCAGGGCGGAGACCCCGGTCGCCGCTCCGGCGCCGGCCCCGGTTCCGCAGCCGGCACCCGAACCCGCTCCTGCGCCGCAACCGGTCCGCGAACTCGAACCCGAGGCGGAGTCGGTTCCCGCTCCGCAGCCGCAGCCCCGGCAGGAACCGGAGCCCGAACCCGAGGCGGAACCGGAGCGGGGACGCCGCCGGTTCAGTATCAAATCGCTGTTGAACAGACTGGAAGAGGGCTTCAAGACCGCGACGGAGGATGACGAGGAGATTTAAGAACCAGAACGAGTATGAACGAAATTCGAAATAACGACGAACTGATGGAAGAGCTGGCGGTGGAGCGCGAGCGTTCCTCCATCATCATGGTGGTGGGTGTCGGCGGCGCCGGCGGCAATGCCGTGAATCACATGTGGAATCTCGGTATCGACGGCGTGGATTTCATGGCCTGCAACACCGACGAGCAGGCGCTGGGCAAGAGCCTGGTGGAGTACAAGGTGTCGTTGGGCGACGGTCTGGGGGCCGGAAACGACCCCGGCAAGGGCCGCGAGGCCGCCATCTCGTCGCTGGACGAGGTGCGCCGCATCTTCGAGAGCAACGGCACGAAGATGCTCTTCATCACGGCCGGCATGGGCGGCGGAACCGGTACGGGAGCTTCGCCCGTGATTGCCAAGATGGCGCACGAGATGGGGATTCTGACCGTTGCCATCGTCACGACGCCCGACCCCGTGGAGGGGCAGATCCGCTATGCTCAGGCCTTCAAAGGGGTCGAGGAGCTGCGCAAGTACGTCGATTCGTTGCTGATTATCAGCAACGAGCAGATCGCCCGGATCTACGGCGACCTCTCGTTGAAGAAGGCTTTCAACAAGGCCAACGACATCCTGGCTTCGGCGGCCAAAGGTATCGCCGAGATCATCACGGTGAAGAGCGATCTGGTGAACGTCGACTTCGCCGATGTGAAGCGCGTGATGACCGACAGCGGCTGCGCCCACCTGGGCGTGGCGACCGCCGAGGGCGAGAACCGGGCCGAGCAGGCTATCGAAGCGGCGCTCAATTCGCCCCTGCTGGGTTATCAGAGCATCTCCGGCGCGAAGAACATTCTGGTCAATATCGCCGTGTCGAACTCCGACGAGCTGAAGCAGTCGGAGGTGACCCGTATTCTGCAGGAGTTGCAGGCTCATGCGGCGGTGCAGGATGCTTCGGGTTACCACGACGCCAACATCATCTGGGGTACGAGCGAGAAGAAGCAGTTGGGCAATGCGCTGGAGCTGGTGGTGGTCGTGACGGGCTTCGACGACATTGCCGAGAGCGGAGCGGAGCGCAAATCCCCCGACCTCCAGCCGGCGGCCAAGCCGGTGAACGTGGGTCCGAAGCCGCTGCCCGTCCCTGCGCTGCCGGACGATCCCGTCGTGCTCGGCGCCCGGAAGAATGCCTACGAGAATATCGAACAGCTGTTGCAGAAGCCGGCCTACCAGCGCCGCCACGCGGAGTTCGTAACCGTGATGCCGGCCGGCGAGCGTCGCAAGGAGGTGCTCGAACAGGCTGCCGATGCGGAGAACCGGGACGAATCGTCGGTGTCGCTGTTCGACGAAGCTAACCCTAATACGTAAGATTTGGAGCCTAACCTACCCTTTGTCGCATGGCGGGACTTCGGTCCCGAGGCGTGGATTCAGCTGGCGGCGACGCTGCTGCTGCTCTCCCTGTCCGCATTGGCCTCGGGGGCGGAGACCTCGTTCTTCTCGCTGACCCAGACCGACGTGCAGAAGCTCAAGGAGCGTCGCAGCGCCGGATCGGAAGCCATACTGAAGCTGCTTTCGAATGTCGACCTGCTGTTGGCGACGATTCTGGTATTCAACAATCTGGTGAATATCTGCATCGTCATCCTCTCGTCGAACTTCATCGATACGGTCTTCGTTTTCCACCGTTTCGAATTCCTTTTCAAGACGGTGATCGTCACTTTCCTGCTCCTGCTCTTCGGGGAGATTCTCCCGAAGGTCTTCGCCCAGACCGTGCCCCTGGGGTTCGCCTCTTTCGCGGCGCGTCCCCTGCTGGCGCTCCGGTGGATCTTCTACCCCTTCTCCTACGTGCTGGTGCGGGCCGGCAACCGGATCAGCGAACATGCGGCGCACCACAGCGAACTCTCGATCGACGAACTGGCAGACGCCGTGGACATGACCCGCAACGCCTCGCCCGAGGAGCACGAAATGCTCTCGGGAATCGTCAACTTCGTCAATACGGAGGTCGAGGAGATCATGAAGCCCCGCATGGATATTACGGCCGTGGCGCTCAACGCCCCCTTTCGGAGGGTCAAGGAGACCATCATCGAATCGGGTTTCTCGCGCATACCCGTCTACGATCAGGATGTGGACGACATCAAGGGAACGCTCTATGTCAAGGACCTGCTGCCTTACCTGAATCTGGGCGACGAATTCGGCTGGCAGCGGTTGATCCGCAAGCCCTATTTCGTCCCCGAGCACAAGAAGATCAACGACCTGCTGGAGGATTTCCAGAGCAACCAGGTGCATATGGCCATCGTCGTGGACGAATACGGCTCGACGCTGGGTTTGGTGTCGCTGGAGGATATTCTCGAGGAGATCGTGGGCGAAATTTCGGACGAGAGCGATGCGGAGGAGACCTTCTATTCGCGGATCGACCGCAATACCTATCTTTTCGACGGCAAGACCCATATCGGCGACTTCGCCCGGGTGCTCGATCTGGACGAGGAGACCTTTTCCGACGTGAAGGGCGAGGCCGAGACGCTGGCCGGTCTGCTGCTGGAGCTCAAGCGCAACTTCCCCAAGGAGGGGGATGCCTTCACGGCGCATGACGTGCGTTTCGTGGTGCAGACGATGGTGGGGCACCGGGTCGATAAAATCAAGGTGATCGTTCATGAAGCGTAGTGCGGGCGGCGACGGCTGGCTGTGCGTCGAGCCGCTGTGGCCCGAGGAGCTGGCCGCCGGGGCGGTGACCGAAGCCGACCGCACGGCCGCTGCCGGATTCGCCTCCGCACGCCGCCGCCGGGAGTTTCTTTCGTGGCGGGCAGTGCTCTACCGGGAGTTGGGACACCCCGTGCAGGTGACCTACGATCCGTCCGGCGCTCCCCGTCTGCCGGCGGGCGAAGGGTTCGTCGGCGTGTCGCACAGCCGCGGTCAGGTCGCCGTGCGCTGGTCGCCCTCGAATCCCTGTGCCGTCGATATCGAGTCGCCCGAGAGGGATTTCGAGAAGGTTGCCGCCCGCTATCTGACCGCGGAGGAGCGGGCGCTGGGCGGAGCCTGCGCGGAGTGGCTCTGCATCGCCTGGTGCGCCAAGGAGTGCCTTTATAAACTTGGACGGGAGCGTGGGGCCGATCTGCTCCGCGATATCCGCCTGATCGACTATCGTCCCGACGAGGGCACGATCACCGGTTCGATCCGCGGCCGTACCTGCTGCCTGCACACCGCCCGCTTCGGCTGCGACCGGGCGGTCTGGAATCCGTAACCCGTCGTTCGGACGCTCCGGGCTCTCTGCTGAAAAGCGGACAGCCCTTTTCTTTTTTTGGGGGGCCGGCAGAACGCATTCGGACACGAAACAAAAAACGGTCGGAAAAAATCCGACCGTCTTGATAGTGGATAGGGGATTGCCTGCGCTGCGCTTGGCTTCGAACGTCGCGACTCGGCAGTGCGAACGGGTTCGCGTTGCCCTCGCTGCTCCGTTCGTCCGAACCCCGATGGGCTTCTCATCCCCTATCCTGCGGCAGCGCGCGTTATGAGCGGATACATAACAAGAAAACGGTCGGAAAAAATCCGACCGTTTTAGTAGTGGATAGGGGATTCGAACCCCTATGTCATGCGTGAGAGGCATGTATCCTAGCCCTTAGATGAATCCACCAGAACTTGTTTGCGAGTGCAAAGGTAATACCAAAATTTTAATTTCCAAAAAAAACGACGAAAAAAATCGATTTTTTGCAAAAAAGTTTTTTCGGATGGCTGCGGCGGTCAAAAAAAAATCGAGGGCATCGGAGGTATTCGATTCAAAGCGAGCACCGCTTCGTAATCTTAGTAACAAAACGCACTACAGAAGTGTCTTTTGTTACAACCTGCCGATTTCCTCTACCAACCTAAAACTACTAACCTAAATGAACCTTAAAACTTCGTCTGCAAAGGTAAGGCGAAAAATCGAATCGTGCAAGAGTTTTATTAAATAATTTTCAAAAATTAGTGATTTTTTTGAATATGTTAACGTTTTCTTAACATTGGTCCACCAGAAATGCCCTTTTCGGGCGCAGAAAGGGGTGTTCCGGGGCGGGCAGGTGTTCGGAAAGCGGGCGTCCGTGCGCCTCCTGGGATCGGCTGCCGGACGGGGAGGATAGGAAATAAGGGCGGAGATCGGGCGAAGGCGGGCCGGGCGGGCGGTACGGTTTGCATCGTTTGCAAAAAAAGGTTACCTTTGCAAAAACAGGACGCCCGAATCTTCCCACGGATCATGAAAGCAACGGTCATCATTCCCAATTATCGCCACGCCCCCTATCTGCGGGTGCGGATCGACAGCGTGCTGAACCAGACCTACCGGGATTTCGAGGTGATTATTCTCGACGATTGTTCGCCCGACGATTCGCGCGAGGTGATCGAGACTTATCGCGGCGAGCCGCACATCGCCCATATCGTCTATAACGAGACGAACAGCGGGTCGACCTTCCGGCAGTGGCACAAGGGGTTCGAGCTGGCGCAGGGCGAGTGTATCTGGATCGCCGAGAGCGACGACTACGCCGATCCGCACTTTCTCGAGTGCTGCATGGAGCAGTTCGAGCGCTATCCCGATTGCGTGCTGGCCTATACGGAGAGCCGGCTGGTGGATGCCGCCGGCGCGCCGCTGTCCCGGGAGCTGAAGCAGGCCGTGCATACCGCCCGTCCGTGCGACCTCTGGGAGGGGGAGGAGTTCGTTCGCCGCAACATGTTGATCCATAATGTAGTCTATAATGCCAGCATGGCCGTGTTCCGAAAATCGGCTATTCCGTCGGACGAGCGTTACACGCAGTTCCGCATGAACGGCGACTGGCTTTTCTGGTGCGAGGTGGCCCGTCGGGGGCGTGTGGCCCATATCAACAGCCGGCTGAACTTTTTCCGTCAGCACGAGCGGAAAGTGACCGTCGAGACGCTGCGCGACGGCTCGGCGCTGATCGAAATCGCCCGCCTCTATCGGATCCTGTTCGAGATCGTCCCCCTGCCTGATGCGACCCGCCGCGCCGTGATCGGCAAGATCTCGCGCCGGGTCCTGCGGGGTGTGAAGGGGCTGCCTGCCGGGACGCGCCGCGCGGTGCTCGATGCCTGGCGGCGGGAGTACGGCAATCTCTTCTTCGCGCGCGCCTGGTACGAAATTTACAAGATTCTGCATCTGCAACCTCCGTTTCATCTATGAGTACGATTATCGGCTTTGAAGCCAAGCGGGCCAATGCGAACCGCACCGGGCTCGGAAATTACAGCCGTTTCGTCATCCGGTCGCTCAAGCGTGCCGGTATCGGCGACCGGTTGAACCTCTATATCCCCAAGCGCAAGGCGAATGCCGAGTACGACGCTCTGCTGGAGATGGACGGCGTTACGTCGCACCTGCCCGACCGTCCCGTCTGGCGCCGTCTATCCGCGCTGTGGCGGGTCTTCGGCGTGGCGCAGCAGCTGCAACGCGACGGCGTGAAGCTCTTCCACGGATTGAGCAACGAGCTCCCCTGCGGCCTCGGACGGCGGGGGATTCGGAGCGTGGTGACCGTTCACGATCTGATTTTCCGGATCCTGCCCGGCTGCTACAAGCCCGTGGACCGGTGGATCTACACCTGGAAATTCCGCTCCGCCTGCCGGCGGGCCGACCGGATCGTGGCGGTGAGCGAGTGTACGAAGCGCGACATCGTTCGTCTGTTCGGCATCGACCCCGCCAAGATCGAGGTGATCTATCAGGGTTGCGACGAGATGTTTGCCGAGCGCCGCTCCGCCGCAGAGCTCGACCGTGCGGCCAGGGAGTACGGCCTGCCGGAGCGCTATCTGCTGAACGTGGGGACGCTGGAGGAGCGCAAGAACCTGCTGGAGGTCGTGCAGGCACTGGAACACCTGCCGGCGGAGATCCATCTGGTCGCCGTGGGCGGCCGCACCGCCTACACGGCCCGTGTGGAGCGCTATGCCGCCGAACACGGATTGACGGACCGCATCCATCTGCTGCACAAGGTGACCTATCGCGATCTGCCCCTGCTATATGCCCGGGCCGAGGTGATGGTCTACCCGTCGCGCTACGAGGGGTTCGGCATTCCAATCATCGAGGCGCTGAATGCCGGCATTCCGGTGGTGGCCGCCACGGGCTCCTGTCTGGAGGAGGCCGGCGGTCCCGATCAGCTCTATGTCTCGCCCGACGATCCAGCCGAGCTGGCCCGGGCCGTTAGCCGCATCCTGGACGACCCGGAGCTGCGCCGCACGCTGGCCGAAAGGGGCCGGGCCTATGTCGAGCGGTTCCGCATGGAGGTGGTGGGGCCGCAGATGGCCGATCTTTACGGGCGATTGTCGGAATAGGGCGGAATAACTGCGGAGCCGTCGACCTCCCGGTCGGCGGCTCCGTTTTTCAGTTAGGAATATACCGGCTCCAGAAGGCGAGCCGTTCGGGCCGGAACCAGCCGTGGCAGCCGAAGGGGAGCGCACCGCCGTTTCGTTGCAGGGCGAGTTCGGGTTTGAGGTCGATGGCGAAGCGTCGCGCCTCGTCGGCAGCGGGGTAGCGGAACTCTGCGGGGACGAGGGCCCAGAAGACATCTTCGTTGTAGAGGGGGTGCGGATCAGCGAGAAACCGTTCGGCTGTCGCCTGGTAGCGGTCGCAGGCGCGGCGGAAACTCTCCACGCGCCGGAGCGAAAGCCCTCCGTTGCCCACCCGGTCGAAGAGGTCGCTTCGGAGGATTCGGCCGCTGCTTGCCAGCCGGCGGCGCAGCCGGAGCCAGAGACGGCTCCACGGACGCTCGTAGAGGGGTTTGCGGGGCCAGGGGGCACCCACGCAGTCGTATCCGCGGCCGCACCACATCTCCAGTTCGTCGCGGAAGATCCAGACGTCGGGCTGGCAGATCAGGATGTACTCGCAGTCGGCGAAGAGGTCGTAGAAGGCCCGCGAGAGCATCATGCGGTTGTAGCCTGCGATGCCGTTCCTCGGGCCGAGCCATTCGTCCGATACGCGGACCGTCTCCAGCCCGGCCGCTTCGGCCGGGAGCGGCATCCCCTCGGGGCAGAGTATTGCGACGGGGTAGCGCCGCAGCTGCTCCAGGTTGTGCCGCAGCGAACGCCGCTCGTGCGGGGTCAGCGTCTCGCGGTGAATGGGGATGACGACCTTTACTTTCGTTCCCATGCCGTTTCGTTTTCGGGTAGTCGGCCCAGGTGGGCCCGGTAGTGGATCCACAGCTGCCAGGTGCGGGGGTGCCACCGGTAGCGGGCGAGGTAGGGCGGTACCATTCGGCGGGCCTCGTCGCGCGTAAGGAGGGCGTGGCGCAGCAGGAAACGCAGGGCATATCCCTCCGTGCGGCGCTCCACCCGCTCCGTTTCGCGGGGGGAGAGCGGCTTGTCGGCGAACATGGGCAGGCTGTCGCGCCATTTGTCGTGGTAGCGCAGCGAATCGCGGACCCAGCTGCGGGTGTAGGCTCCGGCCGAGAAGTGTACGATCCCGACGTTCATGCAGACGTAGTTGCGGTAGCGGCGGGCGACGGCGGTGGTGAAGTCGAGGTCGTAGGAGTGGAAGCCTCGGAAAGTCTCTTCGTCGAAACGGACCTCGCTCCATACCTCGCGCCGGACGAAGAGGCAGAGGCCGTCCAGACAGACGGCGGGTGCGAAATCCCGGGTCTCGGTCGCGGTGCGGAACAGGCGCTCGACACCGGGGTGTTTCCGGTCGGGCTGCGCGTAGTTCTCGCGGATGCCCGGCCGCACGGCCCAGCCCGAGATGGCCCGCGATTTGACGGACGAACCGGCGAAGCCGATCGCGCCGCACGTCGGCTTCCGCAGCTGCGCGGCAATGACGGGCCCCCAGTTCGGGGTTCGGAAAGCGATATCCTCGTGCAGGAAGCCGATCAGGTCGAAGCGCGCCTCGGCGGCAGCTTCGTTGTAGACCCGGCAGATTCCCTTGCCGGTGCCGCGGTTGTCCTTCACGATCAGTTCGAAAGGTACGCCGACGGTCGCCTCGAGGTTACGGCGCAGGGCTTCGGCCCGCTGCGGATGGATGGAACAGACGACGAATGAGAACATGCGTTGTTGAATTCTACTTCACAAAGATAGCGATTTTAGGGGAAATAGCCCGGTTTTCGGGAAATTTTGCGCCTCGCGGGCGGAATATATGTCTGCGCGGCGTCGTTTTTCGACCGGAAATTGTTAAATTTGCGGAATGAATAGCCGGGAAATGTCCGGAGATTCGAATCGTTAAAGCAATCGTTATGGTACTTCTGAGTTTCGATACCGAAGAGTTCGACGTGCCCCGGGAGCACGGCGTCGAGATTCCCTTCGCGCGCTCCGTCGCGATCTCCGTAGAGGGCACGGTGCGCATCCTCGATGCGCTGAAGCACGGCGGCGTGCGGGCCACCTTCTTCTGCACGGCCGATTTCGCGGAGGCGGCGCCCGAGGTGATGCGTCGGATTCTGGACGAAGGGCACGAGGTGGCGTCGCACGGATGCAGCCACTGGAGCTTCGAACCGGGCGATCTGGCCCGGTCGAAGGAGCGGTTGGAGCGGTTGACCGGCCGGCCGGTGGAGGGCTATCGTCAGGCCCGCATGATGCCGGTGGACGAGGGCGACATCCGTCGGGCGGGCTATCTCTACAATTCGTCGCTCAACCCGACCTTCATCCCCGGCCGCTACATGCACCTCTCCACCCCGCGTACCTGCTTCATGAAGGAGGGTGTGTTGCAGATTCCCGCGTCGGTGACCCCGTGGCTGCGCTTTCCGCTCTTCTGGCTCTCTTACCACAACCTGCCGGGATGGCTCTACCGGGCGCTGGTGCGCCGCACCCTGCGCCATGACGGTTATCTGTCGACCTACTTCCACCCCTGGGAGTTTTACGAACTGAACGACCATCCCGAGCTGAAGATGCCCTTCATCATCCGCAACCGTTCGGGCCTGAAAATGGTGGAGCGACTCGAGCGGTTGATCGGCGACCTGAAAGGGCGCGGTTATGCCTTCGGCACCTATTCGGAGTTCGCCCGCCTGAAAACGGAGGAGTTAAAAGATAAGAAATCATGAGATTAGCCATTATCTGCCCCTGCTACAACGAGCATGAGGTGCTCGATGAGTCGGCCCGCAGGCTGAGCCTTCTGCTGGACGAGCTGACGACGGCCCGCAAGATCTCGGCCGACAGCTACGTGCTGCTGGTCAACGACGGCAGCCGCGACGATACGTGGGAGATCATCCGCTCCCTGCATGCGGCCGACCCCCGTTTCCGGGGGCTCAATCTGGCCCGCAACGCGGGGCATCAGAACGCCATCATGGCGGGCATGATGACCGTCCGCGGCCGCTGCGATGCGGCCGTGACGATCGACGTAGACCTGCAGGACGATCTGGAGGCGCTCAAACGGATGATCGACAAGTACCGCGAAGGGACCGATATCGTCTACGGCGTGAAGCGTTCGCGCCGGGGCGACTCGTGGATGAAACGCACGACGGCCGAGTCGTTCTACCGCCTGCAGCATGCGATGGGGGTGGAGACCGTATTCAACCACGCCGATTTCCGGCTGATGAGCGGACGGGCGCTCGACGAGCTGGCGCAGTACGGCGAACGCAACCTCTACCTGCGCGGCATCGTGCCCCTGCTGGGGCTGCGGACCGATACGGTGGACGACGTGATCGGCGAGCGCGAGGCCGGAAAGTCGAAATACACCCTGAAGAAGATGGCGAACCTGGCCGTGGATGGCATCACCTCCTTCTCGGTCAAGCCCATTCACCTGATCTTCGGGGCCGGACTCTTCTTTCTGGGCGTCAGCGTGGCGATGACCATCTATATCCTCTGGTCCTACTTCGTCCATTCGGTCGTGCCGGGCTGGACCTCGCTGATGCTTTCGCTCTGGTTCATCGGCAGCATCCTGCTGCTGGCTATCGGCGTGATCGGCGAATACATCGGCAAGATCTACGTCGAGGTGAAGGCGCGCCCCCGCTACCATATCGAGAGCCTGCTGGGCGACGATCCGACCCCCCCCCTCCGCAAAAACGACGAACGATGAACCGGACACTGGAGAACTGGAAAAACGGGGCTGCGGCCCTCTTCCGCCGCCCCTTCTGGTCGAGTTGGCGGACGCTGGGAGCGCTGTGGCTCCTTCTGCCGGTCGTGGCGGGGCTCGCGAAGCTCACCCGGTGCAACAATTTTCTGATCTATAAATATACCTTCTGGCACGCCTGGCAGGGGGTGTCGCTCTACGCCCCTTCGCCCGAATACGGTGACACGAACCACTACGGGCCCCTCTTTTCGCTCCTTGCGGCCCCCTTCGCCGTGCTGCCGCAGGGGTTGGGGCTGGTGTTGTGGTGCGTAGCCCTTTCGGCGTCGCTCTTCTTCGCCGTGCGGGCGCTGCCCGTCGAACGGCGCGCGCAGGTGTTTCTGCTCTGGTTCTGCGCCCACGAGCTGCTGACGGCGCTCTTCATGCAGCAGTTCAACGTCGCCACAGCGGCGCTCATCCTCGCCACCTATGCCGCGGTGGAGCGGCGGCGCGAGGGGTGGGCCGCTTTCTTCATCGTCGTCGGCACGCTCGTGAAGCTCTACGGCATCGTGGGGCTCGCCTTCTTCTTTTTCGTCCGCCGCAAGGGGCGTTTCATCGCAGCGCTCGCGGGCTGGACGGCCCTGCTCTTCGCGGCTCCCATGCTGATCTCCTCGCCCGGCTACGTCGTCGCGCAGTACGGGGAGTGGATCGCCAGCCTGACCGAAAAGGGGTCGCAGAACCTCTTCTCGCTTTACCAGAACGTCTCGCTGCTGGGCCTCGTCCGCAAGACGAGCGGTTCGGCCTCCTACTCCGACCTCTGGCTCATCGGCGGCGGACTGCTTCTCTTCGCTCTCCCTTACCTGCGCATCGGACAGTATCGCCATGCCCCGTTCCGGCTGGCCCTGCTGGCTTCGGTACTGCTCTTCGTGGTGCTCTTCTCCACGGGCAGCGAGTCGAGCAGCTACATCATCGCGCTGGCGGGCGTCTCGATCTGGTATGCGACCGCCCCCTGGAGACGTTCGGGATGGGACCTGGCCCTGCTGATCTTCGCTTTCGTGCTCACCAGCCTCTCGCCCTCCGACCTTTTTCCGCGCTGGCTGCGTCAGACTTACGTGCTGCCCTACGCCCTCAAGGCGCTGCCCTGCATCCTGATCTGGCTGAAACTCGTGTGGGAGATGTCTACGCGCGAGTACGGCGAAAAAAAGGCCGTGTCATGAAGCCGGTTCTGCCTGCCCTGCCCGCCCGGAGCGAAGTGATGCAGTTCGTCCGCTTCGTGATCGTCGGCTGCACGGCCGCCGCCATCCACTACGGCTGCTACTACCTGCTGCAACTCCGCATCGACGTCAACCTCGCCTATACGGCCGGTTACTGCATCGCGCTGGTCTGCAACTTCTTCCTTACGACTTATTTCACCTTCCGCCGGCAGCCCTCGGCCCGCAAGGCCGTCGGATTTGGCTTCAGCCACCTGGTGAACTACCTGCTGCACATCCTGCTGTTCAACACCTTCCTCTTTTTCGGGGTGTCGCGCGAGCTGGCGCCGGTGCTGGTGCTGATGATCGCCGTGCCGACGAATTTTCTGCTGCTGCACTTCGTCTTCACTTCGAAACGTTACGACAAGGGGAATTCCTGAGGTTTCTGACCATTGCGGTTCAGGCGAGATAGCGGACGACCGCTTCGGCCGCGCGCTCGCCGTCGAGCGCCGCCGAGATGATGCCGCCGGCGTAGCCCGCCCCTTCGCCCGAGGGAAAGAGTCCCGCGACGTCGGGGTGCATCAGCGTCTCCGGATCGCGCGGTACGCGCACGGGGGTCGAGGTGCGCGACTCCACGCCCGCCACGATGGCGTCGGCCGTCACGAATCCCCGCATCCGCCTGTCGAAGCTCCTCAGGCCGCTGCGCAGGCTCTGCGCGATGAAGCCGGGCATCCAGCGGTCGAGCCGCGACGGGGTGATGCCCGGAATGTAGGAGGTGCGGGGCAGGGTCGTGCTGGCGCGTCCGCTCACGAAGTCGGTCACCCGCTGGGCGGGTGCGATCTGCCGGTCGCCGCCGTTGAGTCGGGCCAGCTCCTCGAACTCCTGCTGGAAACGGAGTCCCGCCAGTTCGCCCCAGTCGGCCCGCAAGTGTTCGAAATCGGCGAGCCGGATCTCGGTCACCAGTCCCGAATTGGCGTAGGGCGAGGTGCGTCCGCTGGGCGACATGCCGTTGACGACCGACTGGGCGGCGTCGGTCATGGCCGGGACGATGAAGCCGCCCGGACACATGCAGAACGAGTAGACGCCCCGGCCGTTCTCCTGGCTGACGAGCGAGTAGCTGGCCGCCGGCAGGAATTCGCTCCGCCGGGGGCTGTGGTACTGGATGGAGTCGATCAGCTCCTGCGGGTGCTCGATGCGCACTCCCATCGCAAAAGGCTTGGCCTCCAGCCGAATCCCCTCGTCGTGCAGCAGGTAGTAGATGTCGCGGGCCGAGTGCCCCGTAGCCAGGACGACGGCCGCCCCCTCGATCCGCTCGTCGCCGCAATCCACTGCCCGGATCCGTCCGTTCCGAATCTGCAGACCGGTTACGCGCCGCTCGAAGAGGAACGCGCCGCCCGCCCCGATGATGGTTCGGCGCATGTTCTGCATGATGCGGGGCAGCTTGTCGGTGCCGATGTGGGGATGGGCCTCGAAGAGGATTTCGGGGCTGGCCCCGTGGAAAACCAGCGTCTGCAACGCCTTGTTGTAGTCGCCGCGCTTCTTGCTGCGGGTGAAGAGCTTGCCGTCCGAGAAGGTGCCGGCTCCGCCCTCGCCGAAGGCGTAGTTCGACTCGGGGTCGATCTGCTCGTTGCGGTTGATGCGGGCGATGTCCCGTTTGCGGTTCAGCACGTCGCGTCCGCGCTCCAGCACGATGGGGCGGTAGCCCGCTTCGATGAGACGCAGGGCGGCGAACAGCCCCGCCGGGCCCGATCCCACTACCACGACCTCCGTGGCGTGGCTGACATCGGGATAGTCGAACCGCACCGGTTCGGGCTGCGGCTCGCGGTCGACGTAGATCTCCAGCGTGAGGTTGACCTTCACCTGCCGCTGCCGGGCGTCGATGGAGCGCTTGAGAATGCGGACCAGCGCGATCTCCTTGTCGCTGATACCCATGCGGCGGGCTGCGGCAGCCGTGTAGATGCGACTGTCTGCGGCCTCTTTGGGCGATAGCTGGAGTGTGATGGTCTGCGGCATGGTGCGGCGAGTTTCGTTTCGGGTGCAAATGTAACCAATTTCCGACGAAAAACCGTCAATTTACAACAAACAAAATTCCGGATCGGATGAAGGAATATTGGATATGAATTTTGTTTTTCTGATCTTTGCAAAACTTGTTTTTAACGACAATACCCCGAAAACGTGTTGCGTATTGGAAACATTTTCTTAATTTTGTAGGGCAATCCCGATAGGGATGCAATATATTAGTTTAGTGAAAGTGTTTCGCTAATCCTTGAAGATAAAATTTGGCGATTTTAGAGAACAGGGACAAGCAATACGAACACTCATCACCGTGTATAGTCATATCGCTGGCGATATGCTATTCGGTGTGGGGTATTGTTTATTTGTTCTCGGGCCACGCCAAATGCCTATCTTCAGATAAACGAACGGCTCCACACTTTCTTTATTTACAGCCGGATGGAGAGCGGCCGGCAAAAAGAAAAACAAATGAAAAAAATTTTATTGGTTTGTCTTGTCATGCTGTTCGGTGTGACGAGAGGGGTATTTGCCCAGAATTTGGAAGAGGTCGTCTATCTGAAGAACGGATCGGTGATTCGAGGAAGTATCGTGGAGCAGATACCTAATGAGTCCGTGAAGATTCAGACACGCGACGGAAACATCTTCGTCTATCGCATAGACGAAATTCAGAAAATCGTCAAGGAGCAGCCTGTCAATTCGTATCGTTCGGCAGGTTATGCGCATCAGCATAGGGCTTGCGACATTGAACGCGGTTATTTTGGCGTCATCAATTTTGGTTACGAGATAGGAGTTGGAGGCGGTGATGACCGTATCAAACTCGATGTAGTCAATGGTTATCGGGTTTTGCCCGAATTTTCGGTCGGTGCAGGTGTAGGTGTCAAATATTATATTGATGCCGATGTCGTGACGATTCCTTTGTATGCCCATCTGCGCACCGATCTGCTGAGGACGAAGGTGACCCCGTTTATTGCTCTGAACGCCGGTTACAATATCTCCACTCATAGTTATGTCGAAGGAGGTGCTTTGGTCGAACCGTCGGTCGGCGTAGGTATTCGGCTGAACAATCGCAAGCAATTGAATGTAAGTTTCGGCTATTCCTTGAATTGCTTCAAGGTTCAGGGGTATAATTTCTATTATAATGTTATTTCGGGCGGTTATTTCGAACCTTGCGAGGTAAAAGTTCAGAGTCAGGCAATTATGCTGCATCTCGGATTTATGTGGTAAGGCCGTGCGAAGTATTCGGAAATCCGTTCTTCGAAAAGAACGGATTTTTTATTTTTTGCCGATCGTGTTGCGAACGGGGCCGCTCGTGCGTCTTACAAATGCAGATGGAAGTAAAGGATTTCAACCGGGAGATCGTCCCGCTTCGGGACCGGATGTTTCGTTTCGCGCAGAGCCTGCTGCTCGACCGCGACGAATAGAGCAAATCGTTCGTGCCGAACAAGAGCGGCATCAGACGATAATAACTCAGCTTGCCGGACGATTGGAAAGCATCGAACAAAGCAATACAAAGACACAAAACGGTATAGACAATCTGCAAGCAGCTGTCGAAGCCATCGAAATCCCGGCAGAACTGCCGCCGAGAATAACACAACACCGAATATTATTCGCTATAGAATCGAAAGGAGTATTTGGGGCGATGATAGGAATGATGACGGCAATCGTCCTGCTGAGTACGATGCTGTACTGGACGGCGAAACCGAACTACGACCGCATCGACAACGACCTGAAATACCGCTACCTCAAAATGAAAGGCGAAGCGACACCCGACCGCATTACCAAACTGGAAGAAATCTTCGAACTACACCGCGACAACGCAAAAATCCGAGAGATGAAGAAAGATATTGAAGAGTACGAACGAACCATACAACGCAAAGTTCAATTGGAAGAACAAGCGAGAAGGAAAGAACGAGAGGCAGAACGCCTGAACGAAAACGCCGCCCGGCTGAAAAACAAATAAGCCTCCAAATAGATTTTGAAATAGCATCTGGGCAATATGCAACAATATAACATATTAAATCCTTATATTTGTACTGAAATAATATCGAACAAGAAACGAAGAATACGTATTTATGATTCATACATATAGTAAATTTGTCAAGGAATTCAATGAGGATTTCAAAACTTATGTGACGATCGGACAGCTTCGCTACTTGCCGGCCGATCTGTTTTGGAACTTACTTCGGGCCTCAAGCGTCTCACCGAAGTTACTACCTGCAACAGCGGGAAGATTGGAAGCCTTCGAGATGTGGCCGAGTTGGGATCCGACAGGTACGGGTAATACGAAGCGGGTGGAACCCGATGTTTTCATTAGATTTTCCCGGTTCGATCTGATCATAGAAGCCAAAAAATCGGATTCCGGAGGGCAAGAGGATGTCCAATGGGACAGAGAAACGAAGTCCTATCATAATGAATATAAGAATGATAAAGATATGATTCTACTTGCCATCGGCGGTAATTGCAATTTAGACTGCAATACCGATGACGAGTACAAGCATGTACATAAGGCTACGTGGATGAAGCTGCTTCATGCCGTTCATGATAGTTGCAAGCAACGATCGTCTCTTTCTTACATGGCAGAATCCACCGAACAAGAAATCCGAATCCTGGAAGCGGTCGAAGAGGCATTTGCCCAATATAATGAGTATGTCGTCGATTTGTTGGAAATGATGCCGAAACAAGATATGAATATCGAAACACCTCTTAATATCAATGAAATATGGAAAATAATGTAAATAATGCTGAAGAGTTATTTTTGAATGTCCGAAAATCCATCCGATTGTTGTATGACTATCAACATCGGGTGCAGGGAACGATGTTCTATATTAAACAACTTCTCAACTTGAATCCTTCCAGCAGAATCGAAGTCAACAAACTTTTTTCAAATTCGCCTCAAGGAAGTCAATTCCACGGCCAGTTCCAATTATCGCGCGGTAACTGGGCTTGGGATTTTCTGTTCCCGATGGCTATGGAATATTATCTCGGAGATAAGCAGAACGCAGATAAAGACCATTGGTTCGGAATGTCGGTCATAGTAGTAACAGATAATGGTTTTTTCAAAGCGGCAAAAGAGAATACTGCTGCAAGAAAAGAGGATATAGATACTTTTGCAAATGTCGGTTCATCTGATACGATCGCACTTTTCGTTATGGAGATCTGCCGAGAAGGAGAAGGATCCGATTGGACAGAACGATGGGAGCGAAACTACATGGAATTATCCCTGGAAAAATGGCTCAATGACGGTCGAGATACTATTGCAGACAAAACAGAGTTCGGCAACGATTTTATCGTCATGAAATCCAAGTTGTCGGAACTCGTAACCAAAGAAAATATCGACCATGTCTTGAATGAGATTAGCAATCGAATAAAAAATATTACGGGATATACCGTTTACTGATATGATTGACCTGCTTTTCCGGCGTTATCTATGGCTGATCGACATGATCCGAAATGCCAGGGAAATTTCATACGGCGACATTGCCGCCCGATGGGAGCGGTCGTCTCTGAACGACGATCATTCCTCGTTGTCGTTACGGACATTCCACAACCACCGTAATGCTATCGAAAAACATTTCGGAATCGAGATAGCCTGTCATCGCGGACGAGGACGGAATACGTATTACATCGCCAATCGGGATGCAATCGAAGATGACACGCTGAACCGTTGGATGCTGGATTCGTTCGCTACGGGCAACATGCTTGCCGAGCACCGCGACATAACGGACAAAATCCTGCTCGAAGATATTCCCGGCGGCACGGAGCATTTGCCGCCGATACTGAAAGGCCTGCGCGAGAACAAGCGACTGCGGCTGCTCTATCGCAGTTATCGAAGTGCTGCCAGCACGGAGACTGTGGTCGAGCCGCTGTGCGTCAGAATGTTCAAGCGGCGCTGGTATTTGCTCGTCCACAGGGTCAAGGAGAACGACCTGCGCATCTATGCGCTGGATCGCATCCGGGAGCTGAACCCTACCGACGAAACATTCGTCTACCCCGCCGACTTTCATCCGGCCGACTATTTCGCCTGCTATTACGGCATTGCCACCGACGGCTATTCGCAGCCTGCGACCGTTCGGCTGAAAGCCTTTGCCGAGCTGCCTCACTACCTGCGGTCGCTGCCGCTTCACGCGTCGCAACGAGAAACGGAATGTGGGCGGGATTATTCGGTTTTTGAATATTTTCTGTCGCCCACGTTCGACTTCGTGCAGGAGCTGCTCCTCCACGGCGACCAGATAGAGGTGCTCGCCCCCATAGAACTGCAAACCCGTGTCGCAGGAATAATTCGTGCGATGAATGGCCGATATGAAAATTTCCATGATATGAAATAGTGTTTCATATTGTCGGTTTTACTTTGCGGAAAATAACATAAAGTAAAACTATGGACAATATCGAAAAATCGACCATCGAGCAGGAGGAACTGCTGCCCACGTTCTATCTGGAAGAGGAAAACGAAGAAGAGAACGAAGAGACGACCTACAAGATCTCTTTCGTCACTATCGGAGGGTTGTTTGCAAACCCGGGAATATACGACCTCATTGTAAAGGAGGGCGAAAAATTCACTATCCCAAAGGTTTATCGTTTCGGGCAGGGCAAGATATGCAACGACCAGCAATATTTGTTTTACCCGGGAACGACGTATGCTATCCGCGACGGGCGAGTTTACGAATATTCGGAGCAGGTGGTCGAAATCTATAAGTTTCAAGACAATCCGCGCTGGACGGATGATGACAACAGCCCATTCCAAAGTCCCTGCCATACAGCCTTTTCCGTTCAAAAGTGGAATCCGGAACTCACGGAATGCTTGTCCGAAGCGTGGGGTTATGCCGATGGATATGGCCGTGTCGTCGTTCCGGCTTGCTATGACGCTGCCACCAACCCCAGCTGCTGGAATGTCGGTGCGGTGAAACAACACGGCAAGTGGCACTTTATCAGTACCCTTACCGGCGAGCGAATCGACGACCGCGAGTACGACGACGTGATATTATGCCCCGAAACCGGTTATTTCAGTTATTCGGCTAAGGAGTCGGGCGACGACCGCGGAGTGATCGATCCGCTTGGCAACGTCATAACCCGCCCGATTTACGGAACCATGCCGCGACCGATGTACGACGGGACTTTCAAGACATTCATGGCCTCGAATCCGGAGACGCCGTTGCTGATCGATCGGCACGGCAACGTGCTGCATCGTCCCGCGGCCGCCCCGTGCGACACGCCCGTCGAAGCATACGATGCAGCGACATACAAATACAACGACGGGGACGAGGTCGACATATTCGATAGCGAAACGCCTTGCATCATCGTCTGCAAGGAGGGCAAATACGGGCTCACGGCCTATTCCGGCCGGAAAATCACCGACATAGAGTACGACTATATACGCTATTACGGCAGTTCGTCGGACGAAAAACCGAGCAGTTTTTTCATGGTAATGCGCGGAGATAAATGGGGCGGCATCGACCTCTCCGGCAAAGAGATACTCCCGATTGCATACGATAGTTTTCTGAACGGCGATTCGAATCACATTCGGGTCTCGTTGGCCGGAAAATTCGGCTATGCCGACATCCGGGGCGCGATTACGGTGCCCATCGTCTACGATCGGCTGATCAACGGCAGTGCGGAGGTCACCGCGGGGCTGACGGACGGGAAATGGCAAATCATAGGCAAGGATGGCCGGACGATAACGCCGCCCTGTTACGACACATGCGAATGCCTGGGACTCGGTTTCTTCTTCGTGACGCTTGGCAACGAGCATTTTACGATCGATAAAAACGGCCGGCGATTGCCTTTCGTCATCGACTGCCTGAAAGAGTCGATATTTCCCGACGGCGAATATATATTTTGGGGCAAAACGTTCGACCGTGAATATCTTCCGGCATACCGGCTCGCCCGTAAAGGCATTATCCGCCGCGACGGCACCTCGGTCATTCCCTGCATTTACGATGATTTGCGCCCCTCCGACCGGGTTGCGGCGAGCGGATCATCGCCACTCGCAACGGCGTGAGCGGCATCATCGACCTTGCGGGAGAGATCATCGTACCTTTCGAATACGACCATATCGCGCCGATGCCGCCCCATACCGAAACCATCGTGGTCTGCAAAGCCGGTAAATGGGGCGAACTGAACCCCGACGGCAGCATCGCCTATCCGTTGGAATATGCCGGATGCCGAGATATGTTGTCGACCTTATCGCCGTATCTTATAAACCCTGTTAAGATATGAATCGCCTCAATGATAGGATTTACGGCATCCTTTTCGGGCAGGCGATCGGCGATGCACTGGGGCTGGCCGCCGAAGGGATGTCCTGCGACAGGGTAGCTACCACTTATCCAAATGGTGTAAACGGATATGCGGACATCATTCAGGACGACTTTCGAAAACGCTGGGCACCCGGGGAGTGGACGGATGACACGAATCAGATGCTCTGCATTCTCGACAGTCTGCTCGAACGCCGAACGGTCGATCCGAACGATATTGCAGCGCGTTTCGTCCGTTGGTTTCACCACGACGGCCGGGGTATCGGCAGGCATACCTATAACATCCTGCGCATGCCGCAATATGCGCAGCGGCCGTATGAAATTTCGGAGTTCTTTTGGAAATTCAGCCGTTGCAATAGTGCGCCGAACGGAGCCTTGATGCGCACCTGCATCACAGGCATCTGGGATTATCGCGACGAAGCGGCCGTATACGAAAACACAGAAAACATCTGCCGTTTGACCCATTTCGACCCGCGGTGCGTGGGTTTATGCGTTATCATAGCCCATATCATTCGAAGCGAATTGCTTGGACAGACGGTTACCGAATCGGACCTCCTCGCGCTCGGTGCGCGATATGCACCCGAAATCGAGGAGTTCGTGCGTTTAGGATTTCAACCGGATATTGCAGAATTATGTTTGGACGACCCCGATACGCGGGGCTACACGCTGCGCACATTGGCGGCCGGCTTATGGGCTTACAATTTCGGAACGGATTTTCGGTCGACGATACAGACGCTCATCACGGCCGGCGGCGATGTCGATACGAACTGCGCCGTTGCAGGGGCGTTGCTTGGGGTTCGTATGGGTTATGCTGCTTTGCCCGAAGATTGGGTTCACGGACTGCTGCGATATGATGAACTCGCCGAAAAAGCCCGACAATTGACAGCGATACTATATTAGTTTATGTATCAAGATAATATCTGCCGTACAAATACCGTACAAATCAAAAAGAAAACACCGTTGTAGATTGCTACAACGGTGTTTTTGTGAGGTCTGAATCGCCCACTAATATTGCAATATAATATTTATTCTGTGTAATCTCGTGATACTATTGCAAACTTCTATTTCACGGACCAATAATATCACGAGATTATATATAAATACACGACATAATACCCTATTGGCTCTGTTTTGGGCCCCAATCTCCAAGAGTATGTTATCTGTTTAACATTAAATACTGCAAAACAAATTTTAAGTGCGAGGATTATATTTACGGTTTTACATATTCTATGCAATAAACTTTATAGCTATCTTTGTATTTGGATTTAGTCAAAATAAACATATTGAATATATGATACTTGGGGTATTACTAAGAAATTTTAAAACTTATAAAAATATTACATTTATACCTATTTCAAATGGAGATAAATTTTGTGGCCTTATAGGTAAAAATGGGATTGGCAAGAGTTCTATTCTTGAAGCGTTTGATTTTTATTTCAATGACAAAGAATTTCAACTGAACATTAATAACATCGGAGCGCCTAATGACGAATGCTATGTCGTTCCGATCTTTTTGATTGAAAAAAATTCAATATCTAAGAAGTTTTCTCAAATAGCAGAACAATTCAGCAACTGTGTGTGGACTGTACTATCAGGAGAAATTGCTACACCAATAATAAACAACAATTACATTGAGCATCTTAAACTGATAGGTAACCATATTAAAGGGCTTGATGCATCTATAACAAAAGAGACGCATTACTTACTCCCTATAGGTAAAGACAAAAATGGGTGGACCAGTTTGGGCATTTTTAGGGATTCTATTTTTTTAGATAGTATAGTCTCCCCGTTAGAGGATATTGAGGAATCAACAACAGCAAAGGCTATTAGAGCACAACTTGCTCTATCTGATCTATTAGAATATATTCGTTCCTTTTTTCAGTATGTATATATTCCAAAAGACATTGAACCAGAGAAATTTGTGCAATTTGAAACTAAAGAGATACAAACACTATTAGGGACTAAATTAGAAAATATTGTTGGTAAATTTTTAACTAAGGATAATATTCAAGAGATTAGTCGCGGATTGAAACAATTTATAAAAGAATTATCTGATAAATTGCCTAATTACACATTTCGCGCACCAACAACATATCAACCTAACTTAAAAGCAGATAGAATATATTCGCTTATCATTCAAGATTTTTTCTCATTAAGAGAGCTGCATAAAGAAGGCGGTAACGGAAAAGATATATCGCTGAAAGACCTTAGCTCCGGAGAAAAACAACAAGCGATTTTAACATTGATTAATAGTATTTTATCGGAATACAGAGATGAAAGTACAAAGACATTAATTGTTGCAGTGGATGAACCGGAATCTTCTCTGCATATATCCGCCTGCTACGATCAATTTGAAAAACTACACAATTTGAGCACAGAATGTTGTCAAATTATATTTTCATCTCATTGGTATGGATTTATTCCAGCAATGAATAGCGGGTCTATTACAAATATTGTTATAGAGAATCAAAATGGGAGCGAACGGCACAGACCGTATATTTTTAACATATACAAATATCGAGAAGAAATAAAGTTAGAAGATCGTGAGTTAGGAAAAAAGCAACATACGACTCTACCTATTGACATAATGCTGAAAAGTTCAAACGATTTTATTCAATCTATATTAATGAGTACGATCAATACTGGAGACAATTGTTATAACTGGCTTATTTGCGAAGGCTCATCCGACAAAATTTATTTGGAAGCGTATTTGGCCAAAGAAATACAAGATAAAAAACTACGAATAATTCCGGTATGTACTGCTTCAGAAGTAAAAAATACTTACGGACGTCTGGCTGTGCTTTTTTCAGAAATAAAAGACAAACTGGCCGGGAAAGTGTTTCTGTTAATAGACACTGATCGTAAACCTATTGAGTTTGATACTAAAGACGGATTAGAAGCGCATCTTCAATGTCGTAGAATTGTAAATGATGAAAAGGAAAAACGAACAAAATTAGTTAAGATACAAGACGCATTAAAAGCGCCGAATACCGATATTGAAGATACCTTAAATGGGAAAATATTCCATCAGGCATTATTATGTTTTAAGGATAAAGGTGGAACTCTGTTAGATTTTATTCCAAAAGAAGAAAAACCTGAGAGTCCTTCCTATTTTGCAATGGATTTACGACTGGGAGAACGAGAAAAATTAGATGAACTTTTCAATGCTAACAACGGTAACAATAAAGTGTTATTCGCAAAAAAATACGTAGAATTACTCCAACCTGAGAATAATATTCCAGACTGGATACAAAGCATAAAAGATTACTTTTCATAGCTTTCCTACTTTCATGTCTCGAACAAATAACATTTCCGCTACATAGCAAAAATAAACAAACCTCTTACTAAGATGAAGATATAAGAAAATATACCCGTTCCGATTTTCGCAATGAATCATCAAAATTATCGTTCGCATTATAAACCGATTCTCTAAAACGAATCTCTTATCAAGAATGACAATCGCCTTTCTATCCGACACGCATGGAAAACATCACGAGTTGCAGAACCTGCCGCAGGCCGACATGTTGATCCATGCAGGAGACTTGTCGAGGAACGGGACGGAGGAAGAAATTGCCGATTTTATCGAATGGTTCGGGACATTGAATTACCGGCATAAAATCTTTATCGCAGGCAATCATGACGATTGTTTGGATGGAGCCGGTATCGAAGGAATGCCACATGACTGCTACTATCTATGCAACAGTGGTGTAGAAATCGAGGGTGTGAAAATATGGGGAATCCCGTTCTTTCTATCCAACGAAATCCACTGGGCAGACCTTTATCCGGAGAAAATCGCCCGAATTCCACAGCAGACCGACATACTGGTTTCGCATTGTCCGCCGTTCGGAATTCTTGATAAATCAGCATTCGGCGCAAATATGGGGAATGAAGATTTACGGAAGCAAGTAAAAATTATCAACCCTCGCTACCACTTGTTCGGCCATATACACGAGGCATACGGCGTATATAAAACATCCCGGACAACCTTTGTGAACGGTGCTGTTGTGAATGAGAATTACAAACCGGTCAAGCGTCCAGTCGTTATTACGATATAACAAAACCTCCGAAGAAACAGCATTTGTGTCAAATTCCGACACCCGGTTTCTGACAAAATGCCTGACAAATTTTATTTTGTCAAATATCATAGAAATTTCTGAAAAATTTTTTACGATTCTCCAGCTTCGGACTGTCCGGGGCTGGAGAACTTTTTCAGGGATATTCGATGACTGACAAATGTCAAATGGCAGACGCGAAGGTGCGGCTTTTGTGGAGCAGCGTGCCAAACGAAAGCCATTATGAAGAAACCGGAAATCATTTACAACATCAACGACCTGACATGCCTGACGTCGGCATCCGACGCCGACGTCATACCGCAGGAGCTGTCCCGGACAAATCACTCAGACTGCGACAAGACGCGGCAACTGCAAGGAACGACCCTTGAAAAAAGTACGCAGAAACCATTCAACCGAATGACTATGCGTCAGAAACAAGACCTCTATACCCGCCGGATGATCCGCTTCTTTCTGAAAAATCCGGCACAGCCGCTTACCCCGATCCGAATGCGTATGACCATCAACCACGTGCGCATGTCCTATGCCCTTGCTCCGACGTTCAAAATCGAGCCGAAACATTGGGATAGCACGGAGGGCCGTGCGATCGTCGATTCGAAACGGAATGCCGATCTGAAAGGCAATCCCCGCCTGCGTGTCCGGCTCGACAACATCAACACCGAGATCGACAAGATCACCAACGCCGTACTGGCCGTTCTCGCCCGGTTCCAGCAGCAGGGCATCCGCGCCTCGGCGGATCAGGTACGCAACGAACTGCAACGCGAACTCGGACAAGAGGCAAGCAAGGCCCGGACATTCCGCGACGTATTCGAATACATCGACTTTTACATCAACGCCTGCCGGGAAGGGACCATCCTCAACGGCACGGGCACACGCCTGACACCCGGCACGATCCGTAGCTACCTATCGACCAAAAGTGTCCTGCGCCGTTATGCCGAAGCGCGGCACATCCGGCTGACGCTGGAATCGCTGACATTGGATTTTTACAACGATTTCGTCAAATATCTGAACGAGACGACCCACAGCCGGGGCCGCTATCGTCCGAATGTAATCGGCAAATTCGTGAAGAATATCCGCACGTTCCTGCGTTACGCGTTCGACAACAACTATACGCTCAACTCCGATTTCAAGCGCCGCGAATTCAAGGTTTTTCAGGAAACGGTCGAAACCATCTACCTGAATGAAGATGAATTGCAACTACTTTATGATCTGGAATTGCCGCCCTCGCAGGCAGAGGTGCGCGACGCCTTTCTGGTCGGCTGCTACACTGGACTGCGGTTCAGCGACATCGGACGGCTGCAACCGCACCACATCCGTTTCGACGAAGGAATCATCGTCATTACGACCCAGAAAACGAACCGGACGATCGCCGTGCCGATCTGCCCGAAACTGCGCAGCATCTTCGCCCGTTACGACAACTGTCCTCCACCGACACAAAGCAATCAGGCAACGAACCGGATGCTTAAACAGCTATGCCGTAAGGCGGGTATTACGTCCAAAGTCTATCTGACAGAGGTATTGGGCGGAGAACGACAGATACGTTGTTACGAGAAATGCGACCTCGTAACGACCCACACGGCACGCCGTTCATTTGCCACAAACGCTTTCAAGAACGATATTCCCGCCGCACTTATCATGTCGGCAACCGGACACACGACCGAGGCCAATTTCCGACGCTATATCCGTTGTACCGCCGAGGAAAAGGCGGTCGCACTCAAACAATACAAATTTTTCAACTGAGACAACCCATGACTACCATAGAGACCCAGAACGGCCAGCCCGTCGCATTCGAACACGCCGTTGAGATGGCTGAATATCTGTGTGCGCTCGACTTCGGCCTCGACCTGATCGCCGGAGAGGAGCGAGCCACGCCCCAGTCTGTTGCCGACTTGTTCTGTACCTGCTTCCTGCACTGGGAAACAGACTATCGGCAGCAACAAGGCTTTACCGAAGCAAGCGACCTATATCCCATCTTCGGCAGCTATCTCTTTGCCGACGTTCCGGCCCTGCAACGCTATCGCCTGCTTGCCGGACAGGAAATCCGGCGGTACGAACTGATTCCGGCGGAAAATGGCGAGGCACAGACATTTTACAGGAATAACGTGTTTATCCGATGCAGTCAGGAACTACCGGTCCTGTTCTGCGATCCGGTATTCTATGCCACCCTGCGAAAAAGGGCTTATACGACCATCCGCCAACACGACCGGTTCACGGAGGGATTCCATGTCGCTGTCAAAAAATTGCAAAACCGGCTTCGGAATATGGAGCTCCGGATAAAGAACGCTTACACGAGTGCCGTATTCGATTGTGTAAGCGAGGAGATCAACTCGCACCTATCCCGGTTCACAGACAGAAAATACGGAAAGGGCACAATCGCTATCAACGATACGCAGCGGGTAATTCTGACGCTGTTCCTGTTGCACCGGCTCGGCCTGAACAACCTGCGGGGCACCCGCGCGGCCGCATTGATGGCCTCGCTGTGGGGCGGCGCACCGGAGGTTTACCGCAAACTGATCGACAAATGCCATCGGGGAGGCCCGACGTGCGGATATGCGGATATAGACAACTATACCGATTCGCGGGAAATGGTCGCATCCCTCCTGCGACGGGTGGACGGACGATCCGACAGCCGGGAAAAGATCGAACGCTTCTGCCGGGAGTTTACCGGAGCATGGGACATTGCAAGCCTTTCCATGATTGCCAAACGAGAAGATATACAGCCGGATAACTGACAAGACGAAGCGGGCATACGGTTACCTGCTTCTTTTTTTGTCCTACCACAAAATTGTGTCTGAGGCGGAGTCAGGTTGTTCCTTTGCACCTGTAATCCAAAAACAATTTTTATTATGAAAACTTTGATTTTACAGGAGGCCGACCTCACGGCCCTGTACGATTGTCTGAAGGAGCTTCGCTCTGAGATTACGGAACTGCGCCGCATGAAGGAGCCGCCCGAACATCGCTACCTCTCCCGCTCGGAGGTCTGCGACCTGCTCCACATCAGTTATTCGACTTTGCATCGAATGACGCGGCAGGGAGAGATCCGATGCCTGAAAAACGGGAGACGCACCCTGTTCCTGATGTCCGATGTCGAAGCGGCAATGATCCCCGTAAACGCATAGGCTCTATGGAACAGGTTGCAAAATCTCCGGCAGCGGTTCAGACTACCGCTGTCGGAGCGAAACAAAATGTATTTCCGTTCGAGGAAGTTTTTCCCCGCCCGCTGGCCGAACTGATTCTTGCCCTGAACCGCGATCTGGGATTTCCTGTCGATTTCAGCGCTACGGCAATACTGACGGCTTTTGCTGCGGCGATAGGAAGCACGATCCAACTGAAAATGAAAAACCTCTTTACGGCAATCGCCTCGCTCAACTGTGTACTGGTCGGCAATCCCGGAACCTGCAAGAGCCATCCCATCCAACGGGCGTTCGCACCGTTCGAATTGATTCGCGCCCGGCGTTTTGCTGCCTACAAAAAGGAGATGGCCGAATACCGGCGTCGCAAAGCCGAAGGGAACCCCGGCCCGAAACCGGTTCTGCGTACTCCGATCCTGAATGAACTGACGCTGGAAGCGCTCTACCGAAGCATGGAAGCCAACCCGCGTGGCGTGGCGATCGTAGCCGACGAGATGAACGGTTTTCTGGAAAACATGAACCGCTATAACACCGGTTCTGATGCCGAAGCGTTCAATACGATCTGGTCGGGGCTTCCGCAGTCGATCAACCGGGCTTCGGTCGATTCACGTTACATCCATCGGGTCGCCGTATCTATCATCGGCACGATGCAGACGGCGATCATGCATAAGTTCTTCGCGCGCGACAAGGCCGGTAGCGGATTCTCCTCACGCTTTCTGTTCACCGCTCCGGAGAACCTGACCATGCCCCACTGGTCGGCCTCGGAGATCGACCCTGCACTGACCGAACAGTATGAAAAAGCGATCCTGCGACTACTCGACCGTGAAATGGAAAAGGATGCCGACGGAATTCCGCAACCCACAGAGATCGGATTCACACCCGAAGCCCTGCAATGGATGCTATCGTGGCACAATGACGAATACCGGCCCTGGACACAGGAGGAGATGGGCGACACCTACGCCGACGCCTGTTGTAAGTTGGATACCTATGCGCTGCGTTTCGCTCTTATATTAGAGGTTATGCGGGCCGCTCTCGAAGAGCGTGAGCCAGTTGCGGTCGGGATTGATTCGGTCGAGGGGGCGATCCGACTGGTGGAGTATTTCCGGCAAGAGGCAATCAAGATTCACAAGCTCGTCTACGGCAAGGATATCCGTATTTCGATGACAGAGCAGCAGCGCAAAGCCTACGATGCACTGCCGCCCTCGTTCCGAATCGCCACAGTTTACGAACTGTTAGAGAAAAAGGTCGGATTCTCGAAGGATCAGGTCAAGAAATTTTTAGGCAAGCAGCGCTACTTTACCCGCATCGTCAAAGGTGAATACCGCAAAAATTATGTAGAAATATCCGAATAAGCACTTACGGCACGGCGGGCTCTTACGGATAATTTCCATTGAATACATGGCAATTATATCTCCTACGGAGAGCCTGTCGGGAGCCGCCCGTGCAAAAAAGACACGACACCATGAAAAACAACCATAAACCCATCGCCCGCTTCATCCACCGGGACAGGCTTCGCAGCTCCCGGCTGGGCGACACACGATATTACGAACGCACGACGCTGTACGCCTATCTGTCCCGCTATTTCGCGACGGACGCCATCTGCCGCGTATTTTCCCGTTACGGCCTGCTGGTAGACTTGGAGCATGAACAGGACGGATTATACGGCATTGCTTTCCCCTTTCAGGACGACAAGACACGGCAACTGCTCTCAGTGCAGTACGACCCCGCAACCGGCAGACAGACCGGCGAGCAACCGATCGGCCAACGATTGATGAAAGGATACGATCTGCAACCCGCACCGGCATTATTCGGCATGCACTTGTTGCAGGAATATCCCGACAAGCCTGTCGGAATCCTGCGTGATTCGCGTGACGCCCTGATTATGACCCTTGCCAATGATACACGGCTCTGGCTGGCAACCGGCAACAGCAATCGGAACGGATACAGCCTGACCGACCCTGCCATCATGGAAGCACTACGCGGACGATCCGTAACGCTATATCCTGCCTCCGGTCTCTATGACGCCAGTCTGCCGATTGCCCACCGCATGCGGGAACAGGGTATCGACACGACGGTAAGCAATGCGGCGGAACAACTGACAACCGACATGACATCGGACGCCCGACTGACTATTGCCGATTTCGTTCTCCGACAGATCGAGGAAGAACAATTCTACGCCTCTTATCCCTTTGCAGAGTATGACCAAGGCTCCGGAATGGCTCCGTACTCCTTTTGTAATCTACAGGAACAGAACGAACCGGCAACTCCGATGCCCCAAGTGCCGGACGTGCCGGAGAGTTTGTTCCCCGTTAATGGAAATCCGACCGAATAACAAAAGAGTAAAATTTGAACAACCCGGAATTATGAAATGCACCCTGCTTATTCCTCGCTTTCGAAGCGGGGATCATCCAACGGAGGGAAAAACTCCGCAGGAGAACATCCGAGGTCCTTAGCGATCAGATAGAGTTGATGAACGGTATACTTGGTAGTAAACCGATCGCTTTCGACCTGCCCCACGAAACTGGCAGAGCGACCGATGGTAAAGGCGATTGCCCGCTGGGAAACGCCTTGCTCCAACCGCTTTTCGCGCACACGGGCGATCACATATTTGTCAAGCTCCGATTTCATACCTCTTATTATTTGCAAAATAACCGATTTTGCTTAATTTTGCGCTCACTATTAGCGAGCAATGCCAAATAAAACAGCAGAAACCAGAAACATTAAAACCAATATCATGAAGAAAATCTTATTCCTACTGGCAGCTCTCTTTTCGCTGGGAGTGTCGCAGGGTTACGCGCAGGCGCTCAAGACCGTTCGCACGTATTACGACCTGTTCAGCACCAGACCTTATGAGGTCTACACCGTAAACGCCCGAACCGGACAGAAGCACGGCACCTACAACCTCTACATGGAGGACGGCACACTGGGTATCACCATGACCTATGCGAACGGAGTCCTCAACGGCCCCTATCGTCAATACGGGTTTGCCGACGGCACGGCCGCCGACCAAAGCAAGCCCCGCATCGAGGCCAACTATCTCAACGACAAGTTGCAAGGACACTATATGGAGTACATGATACGGAACGGTCAGCGCAAGCCTCGCATCGAGCGGACGTACGACAAGGGCATCATCATCGAGGAGACGACCTGGCACGAATCGACCGGCGCAAAAGAAGAGTACAGTTGCATGAACGGCGTCAATCGTTCGTGGTACGAGAATGGCAAGCCATACCGCGAATGTCAGGTCGTAAAGGGACTGCCTAACGGCAAATTCGTCGAGTATCACCCCGACGGGAGCATTGCGGAGATAAGCTACTACAAAAACGGCGAGTTGGACGGCAAGCTGGAAAAATACTATGAAAACGGGCAACTCCGCACCATACAGCACTTCGCAGACGGGAAGTTCACAGGCGAAATGGTCGGCTACCACCCCGACGGCAGGCTGGCCGAAAAATACACGTTCGAGACACCGGGAGAGGTCGCAACCTGTGTACTCTACTTTGCCAACGGCAACAAGCGTTCGGAGACCACCCGCACGGGTAACAACGAATTCCTGACCATCCGTTACGACAGCATCACGGCCTCGAAAACGGCGGAACTGGTACAGAACTGGCACGAAGCTTCCTCCAATTCCGATGAAGGTACGGAAGTGAAAGTATACCGCGCCGACGGCACGTTGCACAAGTCATGGACGCGTAACGGATCGAAGAGATACCGCGCCTGCACCTATGACGAAAAAGGAGAGCTGGAATCGCTGTACGACTATGACGGCACGCTGGTTTACGTATTTCCCGGCACGGAGATCGTCTCGCAGCGGATAAAACCCGCCGACTACAAAGGAAACTATCCCTACGAATGTTATGACCGCGAGGGAAACGTGATCGAAAAGGGGGAAATGGACGGCGATGACAATAAGCTTACCTTAACGAAATACGAAAACGGCAGATCCGTCTATAAGCTGGCGGATAACGGAGATGAATACTGGATATATCCCAACGGCAACCGCAAGGCCTATGCGTCGGCAGACAGATCCTATATCGTCATGTACGACGAGCAGGAACGGTGGATCGGCTGCCGTTCGAAGGAGGGGTACAACTGTGTCTACCGTTACCCCAATTCGTCCGTAAAAGCAAAAGGAAAGGAGGATGCGATGGGTAACCGCATCGGAAAATGGTATCTCTATTCCGAGACCGGCCGCCTCTCCGTCGAGGAAAACGGCGTTGTCCGCAAGCCGACCAAAGAGGAGAAAGCGAGCCACGAAAGTTATTTGCAGGAGTTGGTCGATGCCAAACGCTGACCGGAATACCTCTTACGGTCAATACCGTCGCAATCTTCGGACTGCGGCGGTTTTTTGATTTTACACCCGAATAATGAACTAATCTATGGAACGAACGATGCATCGACTAACCATCCATATCACGGATAACGACAAATTCGACAAGTTCGTCGAACTGGACGGCCTGCAACCCTATGCCGAAGCACTGCACAATGCGATGAGGGATAGAGATATTTCACTCTACCGGAACAACCGTCTGCTATTCATTGCAAAAGAGAACAACCCGTTGAATTTCGGAACGATTTACCGCATTTGCGGCGCTATACAAATCCTGTTCGGAGATGGGTTGGTATGGGACATTGTCGAAGATGCCGACGAGCAGGCCGACGCCTTGTTATTACTGAATTACAAGCAATAACGAAATAATAGAGGCTGATAAGGGCCCACATCGGGACCACGATCCACGACTGGAAAGCAGGAGTATTACGGAATCGAACAGACTATTACGAAAATGGCATCTTGTGATAATAACTCACATAAAACCAACATATTCTGTATGCGCCGAAGTGGTATATCGTAGCCCCGAAGCGGGCCCAACTTTGGGCCCTGATAAAGAAAAAGTCCTCGGAAGTGGTTAGTTTCTAAGGACTTTCGCATTAAAATTGAGGTCTGAAGCGGATTCGAACCGCTGTACAAGGTTTTGCAGACCTTTGCCTAGCCACTCGGCCATCAGACCCTTTTTCGTTCCCTTGCCGCCTTCGGCTGCTGAAGCGATGTTCGTGCCGTTCTGCGGTTCGGGAGTGCAAATATAGGAACTTAATCCAATATCTGCAAGTCGTTTGCGGAAAAACTGTGTTTTTTGACGAAAAATTAGGACGAATCGGCGATTTTACCTATGAAATAGACCTGGTCGGGGTTGTGCATCGGAAGCGAGGACCTCTTTTCGTCGAGAGGTATCGTGTCAATCGGCCGCCTCTTTTCGGGAGTCGGTCCGGGTTCGGGAAAGCCGGTCGGGTTTTTCGGGGGCGGGCTGCGGCAGAAATGTGAAAAATTGTTGCACGCGACCGATTTTTTCGTACCTTTATGGAGCGAAAATCGAGAATAGTCGTGAAGATCGAGGATTTGGCTTTGACGATGACTGCCGGGTTGGGCGTGAAGGGGGTGGTGCACCTGCTGGACCGCTTCGGGTCGGCCGAACGGATTTTTGTCGCTTCGGAGGCGGAATTGCGTCAGGCGGGGCATCTGCGGGGAAAGGCCGTGGAGAATCTGCTCGGACGAAGCGGCTTTGCGGCGGCACGTCGCGAAGAGGCCTATTGTGCCAGACACGGGTTGCAGGCGGTCGCCTCGACCGATGCGGCCTATCCGCCGTTGTTGCGCGAGATAAACGACTATCCCCATGTATTATATATAAGAGGAGCCGTCGAGGCGCTTCATGGACCCTGCCTTTCGGTGGTGGGGACGCGCGAGATGAGCCGATACGGAGAGCGGATCGCTCCGACGCTGATCCGGGGCCTGGCCGAACGGGTTCCCGATCTGGTGATCGTCAGCGGATTGGCTTTCGGCATCGATGCGGTCTGCCACCGCGCGGCTATGGACTGCGGCCTGAGGACGGTGGCCGTGGTGCCGTGCGCCTTGCCCGAGGTGTTGCCGGCGAGCCATACGCATCTGGCGCGGGAGATCGTGGAGAGGGGCGGTGCGGTGGTGACCGAGCTGCCCTCTATTACCAAGCAGGCGGGTGATCTCTATCCCGCCCGCAACCGGATCATCGCCGGACTGAGCGAAGGGACGGTGGTGATCGAGTCGCCGGTCGGGGGCGGCTCGTTGCAGACCGCCGACTACGCAGACGGTTACGGTCGGGCGGTCATGGCCTTGCCGGGGCGCGTCGGCGACGAATCGGCACGGGGCAGCAACATCCTGATCCGCAATCAGAAGGCTCGGATCGTGCTCTCGGCGGAGGATGTCGTCCGGGAACTCGGCTGGGACCTGCGGCCGAAGATGACGCGTCCGGTCCAGCCCCGGAAGGAGATTCCGCTGACAGCCGACGAACAGGGGCTGCTGGGGTGTTTCCGGTCGAACGATCCCCTCTCGCTGGCCCAGCTGCAGGAGCTGTGCGGGCTCGACCCGGGAGCGCTGTCGGTGCTGCTGATGGGGCTGGAGTTGTCGGGTGCCGTTCATAAGCAGCCCGGAAATCTATATGTAAAGACGAGACGATGAAACTCATAGACACCCATTCCCATATCTACGAACCCGAGTTCGATGCCGACCGCGACGAAGCGGTCGCCCGCGCCCGTGCCGCGGGGGTCGAAAGGCTCCTTTTTCCGGCCATCGACGCGTCGACCCACGGCCGGATGCTGGATGCCTGCCGGCGTTACGGCGACTGCTGCCTGCCGATGATGGGGCTACACCCGACGTCGGTGAACGACAATCCCCGTTGGCGCGAGGAGCTGGACGAGGCGGCGGCTCTGCTGAAAAACCCGCCGGCCGGAATCCGTTTCGTCGGGGTGGGCGAGATCGGTCTGGACCTCTACTGGTCCGCAGCGTTCCGCGACGAGCAGATCGAGGCGTTCCGCCGACAGTGCCGGCTGGCGCTGGAGTGCGATCTGCCGATTGCCGTCCACACGCGGAATGCCTGGGCGGAGATGGAGCGGGTGGTCGGCGAATTCCGCGGGAGCGGTCTGCGGGGCGTGTTCCACGCTTTCGGCGAGGACGAGGCGACCTATCGCCGGCTGCGGGCGCTGGGCGATTTCAGGTTCGGCATCGGCGGGGTGGTGACCTTCAGGAAGAGCCCGCTGGCCGAGACCGTGCGGAACATGGCCCTCGAAGATATCGTGCTGGAGACGGACTGCCCCTACCTGACTCCCGCTCCCCATCGCGGGAAGCGCAACGAGTCGGGATACATCGTCTACATTTGCGAGCGGGTGGCCGAGCTCAAGGGGCTGACGCCCGAAGAAGTGGCCCGCGCGACGAGCCGCACGGCCGAGGAACTGTTCGGCCTCGACGAAAATAGAAACGATTGAACGGAAAAAGAGATACGACTATGCGACCTGAAATACTGATTATCTACACCGGTGGTACCATCGGCATGAAGACCGACTCCGAAACGGGGGCGCTGGTGCCTTTCGATTTCAGCGGCATCTACGAGGAGTTCCCCTCGCTGCGCAGGCTGAACGTCGATCTGGAGGTCCGCACGCTGGGCCCCATCGACTCCTCGAACGTCACTCCCGAGCGCTGGGAGGAGCTGGCTGGGGTGATTCGCGACAACTACGAACGCTACGACGGATTCGTCGTCCTGCACGGCACCGACACCATGTCCTATACCGCTTCGGCGTTGAGTTTCCTGCTCGAGAACCTGGCGAAGCCGGTGGTCTTCACGGGTAGCCAAATCCCCATCGGCGTCCTGCGGACCGACGGGCGCGAGAACCTGATTACGGCCATCGAAATTGCGGCGGCCCGGGATGCCGCCGGCCGCCCCCGCGTCCCGGAGGTGTCGCTCTATTTCCAGAACCGGCTGTTCCGGGCCAACCGAACCTCGAAGCGGAGCGCCGAGGCGCTGAACGCCTTCCGCTCCTACAACTATCCGCCGCTGGCCGAGGTGGGCGTCAACATCGCCTACAATACGGCCGCTATCCTGCCGGCGCCCTCGCCGTCGGAACCGCTGCGCGTGGGCGGTCCTATGTGTCGCGAGGTGATGATTCTCAAGCTCTTTCCGGGTATGGACCCCTGCCTGCTGGAGCGCATGCTCTCCTATGAAAAGCTGTGCGGTGTGGTGCTCGAGACCTTCGGGTCGGGAAACGCCCCGACGACCGAGTGGTTTCTGGAGCTGATCGGCCGTACGATCGCCCGCGGCGTGCACGTGCTGAACGTTACCCAGTGCGGCGGCGGTGCCGTCTCGATGGAGCTCTACGAAACCGGGTTGCGGTTGCAGCGTATCGGGGTGCTGTGCGGCTACGACCTGACGACCGAGGCAGCTGTCACCAAACTGATGTACGTGCTGGGCAAGAATCTTCCCCGCGAGCGGACGCTCGATCTGCTGCGCCGTTCGATAAGGGGAGAATTCACGGCGTAAAACATTGCAAGTGACGATTTTTTTTTCTATATTTCGCACTGCAAAGCGGCCTTAAACATTGCCCCGGCAGAGCCGAGAGGTTGGTTCGTTCGGGTTAAGTGTTTGGTGTACATTTGTTTATGTGCGCTTCGGGTTGCGCTGGCCGATATTTCGCTTCGGATGACTCGGAACGGATTTTGCCCTCGCCGGCGGTTCGTAACGGCTTTTCGGGGGTGAAAAATCGGGAAAAAACGAAAAAATTTGAGACGTAGACAAAACTTAAAACAATAAACACAAACTAATCAAATTTTAATTCAACAACTATGAAAAAACTGTTTTTGATTCTGGCAGTAGCCGCTTTCACGCTCGGCGCTGCAAACGCAATCGCTCAGGAGCCCGAAGCAGCTCCCGCAACGGAAGAGGTAGCCGCCGAGGCTGTCGACAATGCCGCTGCCATCGAGGCTGAAACCGTCGTAGAGGGTGAGACGATGCACCACGTGCTGATGCAGAAGTTCCTCGAGGGCGGCTGGGAGTGGATGCTTCCCGTGCTCTTCTGTTTGGTTGTCGGTCTGGCTATCGCCATCGAGCGTATTCTCTACCTCACCTTCTCGACCGTGAACACCAAGAAGTTCATCGCCAACGTGGAGGAGGCTCTGAACAAGGGCGGTATCGACGCTGCTAAGGAGGTTGCCCGCAACCACCGCGGCCCGATCGCTTCGATCTACTATCAGGGTCTGGACCGCTACCACCAGGGTCTGGACGCCGTCGAGAAGGCTGTCGTTTCCTACGGTTCGGTCCAGACCGGCCAGATGGAGGCCAACCTGTCGTGGATCGGTCTGTTCATCGCTCTGTCGCCCATGTTGGGATTTATGGGTACCGTCGTGGGTATGATCGGTGCGTTCGACGCCATCCAGGCTGCCGGCGATATCAGCCCGACGCTCGTTGCCGGCGGTATCAAGGTCGCTCTGTTGACTACTCTTATGGGTCTTATCGCTGCCGTTATTCTCCAGCTGTTCTACAACTACATCGTTTCGAAGATCGACTCGCTGGTTAACCAGATGGAGGACGCTTCGATCACGCTGACGGACATCCTGACGGCATACAACAAGAAATAAACCTATAAAGAGTTGACTGTTTCAAAATTATGAAAAAGATATTGAACATATTATTGATTGTCCTGCTGGCGGTCACGTTCCTGCTTACGGTCTATGCCGTCGCAGCAGGTCCCGAGGCCCTCAATGCGGCGATCAACCTCAACCTGATCTGGGGCTACATCCTCTTCGGTGTGGCTATCCTGTCGGCTCTGGGTTGCGCCGTGATGGGGATGGCCAAGAATCCCGCAGGTATCAAAAGCTCGATCCTTTCGCTCGTGCTGGTCGTCGTCGTGATCGGTGCATCCTATTTCATCGCCAACGGCCATGACGTGAAGATCGTAGACTTGCAGAACGGCGGTTTCTTCGACGGTTGGAAGGCCGTTATCGCTGAGACCGGTATTTTGGTCTCCTATGTGGCTGCTGCCGGCGCTATTCTGGCCGCCGTTTACTCGGAGATCGCTAACGCCCTCAAATAGCATTTGAAAATGGCAGGAGATAAAAGAAAAGTCCAGGAAATCAACGCCGGTTCGATGGCCGACATCGCCTTCCTGCTGCTGATCTTCTTCCTGGTGGCCACCACGATGAACGTGGATACGGGTCTGGCGCGTATGCTGCCGCCCATGCCGCCCGAGGATCAAAAACAGGAGGACATCAAGGTCAAGGAGCGCAACATGTTCCTTGTTCTGGTGAACGGTGCCGGACAGATCATGGCGGGTGTTCCCGGCCAGCAGGGCCCGGTCGACTTCCGACAGCTCAAGGATATGGTTCAGGAGTTCGTCCTCAATCCGATGGACGACGAGACCTATCCCGAGAAGAAGGATAAGGAGATCGAACTGGCCGACGGCAGCAAATGGGTCTATCCCGTGAGCGAAGGCGTCGTGTCGCTGCAGACCACCCGCGATACCGGCTATCAGGTTTATATCATGGTGCAGAACGAACTGACCCGCGCATTCAACGAGATTCGCGACGATGTAGCCATGAAAAAGTTTAACAAGAAGTTCGCCGATCTGAACGACGACGAGAGCAAGGCCGTCACCACGGCCGTGCCCCTCAAGATTTCGGAGGCCGAACCTCGTCAAGTGGGAGGAAAGAAGTAATGGCAGTAATGAAAAAGAAGGGCAACAAAGGTCTGCCCCCTATCTCTACCGCGTCGCTTCCCGACGTCATCTTCATGATTCTGTTCTTCTTCATGATTTCGACCTCCATGCGTGACCAGGAGCTGTTGGTGCGTTACCGTCTGCCCCAGGCTACCGAGGTTCAGAAACTCGAGAAGAAGTCGCTGGTGAGCTATATCCACGTGGGTCCTCCGTCGATCTCGATGCAGGCCAAATTCGGCACCGCTCCCCAGATCCAGCTGAACGACTCCTACAAGAAGCCGCGCGATATCGGTCAGTTCGTAGCTTCCGAGCGCGACAACCTCAGCGAGAGTGATCGTAACATGATGACTATCTGCCTCAAGGCCGATGAAAATACGAAGATGGGTGTCGTAACCGACATCAAGCAGGAGCTTCGCCGTGCCAATGCGCTGAAGATCTCCTACGCAGCTTCGAAGTCGCTGGGTTACTAATCCCTTCCGCACTGCTCAGAAGGGCTGTCCGACAAGTCGGACAGCCCTTTTTTATATCCTTAGGCGGGACATCGCATAACCCTTTTTTGTCTCTTCGGTCGGAACTTCTCCAAGCCTACCTCAGCGAGTTCTCTGCACGGCGGAGCGTTCCTCCTCTCGGAAGGACTGCGGCGCCGGACGGGCCCGCGATGACGGATTGGCGGAAAATCTTCGTGTTCAGAAAATTTTATCGTTTTTTTATGGTCGTACATGCGGAATAGTGAAAAAAATTCATACATTTGTAATTAAGTTGGTTCGCAGTGCGAACTGTCCGTACATTATTCATTCTTAAATTTTTCATGCTATGAAAAAAATTGCATGTTTTTTCCAGGCTCTGCTGCTGATGGCGACTTGGGCTTTCGTCGGTTGCAGCGATGACAAAACGGAGCCCGCACCTATCCCTCCCCTGCCTCCCGAGGAGCTGAATTTTACCCTTTCCGTCAAGGATATAACCACTACGAGCTGCATCTTCACGGTCGAACCGGCCGATGCCCATATGTCCTATATCGCCATGCTGATCGAGAAGACGGAGTTCGACCGCCTCGCATCCGGCGAGGAGGTGATCCGGCAGGACCTCGAAGACTTCAAGGAGGAGGCCAAGTACAAAGATATCACTCTCGACCAGCTGCTCATCAATGAATACCTTCGTTACGGCCGTCTCGAGGTAGAGGTGGACAACGAGCTCGACCCCGGTACGGAGTACTACCTCTACGCCTACGGCCTGTCGGAGACGGGCGAGGCCACCACTGCCCTGGAGAAGGTCGCTTTCCAGACCGTAGCCATTCCGCAGGTAGACGCCACGTTCGATATCCGGATAGAGAACCTTTCGCTGACGAGCTGCACGGTGGCCGTAACGGCTACTCCCGCCTCGGTGGTCTATTTCATCAACATGATCGACGAGGCCACATATCAGGAGTTCGGCGGCAACGAGAAGGCTTTCACGGACTATACGAAATTCGTCGTGAAGTATAACGTGGACCGTTACGGAGCGACCCCCGAGGCGCTGCTCAAGGCGTGGGGCAGCACCGGCTCCGACAGCGTGGATCGTACCGGCTTGAAACCCAACAGCAAGTACTACGCTTATGCGGTCGGCGTCAACGGGCAGTTCCAGCCCAACACGAAGCCCGAATTTGTCGAGTTCAAGACCGAAGCCGCAACCGCTTCCGACAACACCTTCACGGTCGAGTTCGGCGAAGTGAACTACCACAGCGTTTCCGGAACCATTACTCCGACGAACAACGATACTTATCTGTGGGGACTTCAGTCCAAGCAGGAGATCGATGAGAACTTTGACAGCGATGAGGCGGTGATGGAGATGCTCTGCGAGATGTATGTCGGCATGGGGATCATGGACTCCTATCGTGCCAACGGCCGCACGGAGTTCTCGATGGGTTCGCTGGATCCCGAGACCGATTACTACCTGTTGCTGTTCGGCTGGGATCAGGCTCCGACGACGAAACTCACCAAGATTCCCGTTCGCACGGCCGCCGCTTTCGGCGATCCGAAGGATCTTGTGCTTGATATCCGGATTTCGAATCTGACCCACAAGGGGGCCGACATCGCCATCGAGCCGTCGAACGGCACCCCTTATTATTACGATATCATCGAGGCCGAAGCGTATGAGGCAGCGCTGGCTGAAACGGGTAATAATACGGATGCTGCCGTTTTGAAGCTGGTCGCCGAGTCGATCGAATATGCGGCCGACTGGAACAGTGTCGATCCGATCGAGTTCCTGGAGTACTCCCACTCAATGGGTCCCGCTTACGACAACTGGTCGAACGGCGAGCCCGAAGTGGAATATATCGTATTCGGTTGCGCGGTCGACCTGACTACGGGTGCTGCGGCTGCCGAGCGGGGTTTTGTCAGCGAAGTCTTCACGACCCTGCCACGTGTCGTCAGCGATGCCGCCATTACATTCGAAAAGGGCAAGTATTTCAACAGCACGGAGTTGGCCGAGAGCGATCCCGAGAAGTACGGAAATCTGCCCCGCGATTACGGTGTGCTGAACTATACGCTCGCACCGAACGGCAGCGCCGCCCACTGGTACTCCTGCTTCTATCCCACGAGCGACTACGCCACCATGTTCGATGACGATACGCTGATCCTCTTCCTGGTCGACTACGGCTATAACGAGGGCCAGGACGGGGTGCTGTACGACCACGTGAACGGTACCTATGTCATGCCGTGGCATCAGGAGTATTCGTTCATCGCCGTTGCGGTAGACGAGAACGGCGTCTACGGGCCCGTTACCCGCGAGGTGTTCCTGATTTCGCCCGAGGGAGCTTCGCCCGCCGACGAATTCGTGCCCAGCTTCCAGAGCATCATGCAGGCTGCGGCCAAGAGCCTTGCGGCCAAGAGCCCGCGCCGTGCTTCGCGCTTCTACGGCAAGAAGATGTAGCGATTTGCGATTCGGATTTTCAGGGGGCTGTCCAACCGGTTTGGACGGCCCCCTTTCGTGTCGTCACCCAGCGAAACCGGCTTGACCGAACCCGTGCGAACCGCAAAGGTCATGTCCTCAGCGTCGGGACGTTCCAGTTGCGGGCCTTGTCCGACGGGACAGAAAAAACCGCCCGCTCGACACTGTGTCGAGCGGGCGGTTGCGTTGTTCCGGACGGAATTTCCTACTTCTCGAAGCCCTTGCCGATGGCCAGAAAATCCTCGGCCTTCAGCGCGGCGCCGCCGATCAGTCCGCCGTCCACATCCTCCTTGGCGAAGATTTCGGCTGCGTTGGAGGGCTTGCACGAACCGCCGTAGAGAATGGCGGTATCCTGCGCTGCCGCGCCGAATTTGGCGGCCAGCACCTCGCGGATGTAGGCGTGAATCTCCTGCGCCTGATCGGCCGTGGCGGTCTTGCCCGTACCGATGGCCCAAACGGGCTCGTAAGCGATCACCAGGCTCTTGAACTGCTCTTCGGTGAGGTTGTAAACCACCTCCTCGATCTGGGCCTTTACGACCTCGAAGTGCTTGCCGGCCTCGCGCTCCTCCAGATTCTCACCCACGCAGTAGATGGGGGTCAGGGCGTTGGCATATGCCTGCTCCATCTTCCGGTTGAGCGTGGCGGAGGTCTCGCCGTAGTACTGACGACGCTCCGAGTGGCCCAGGATGACGTACTTGCAGCCCAGTGCGGCGATCATCGAGGCGGCTACTTCGCCCGTATAGGCACCTTTGGCCTCGGCGGCGCAGTTCTGCGCACCCAGCTCCACGTCCGAACCCTTCAAGGCCTCTGCGACCTGTGCGAGGTGGGTGAAGGGCGGGCAGACGATGAAGTTCACGCACTCGCACACGGTCGAACGACCGGCCGCTACGTTCTGGGCGAGTTCGACGCCCTCGGCGGGGAGGGTGTTCATTTTCCAGTTACCTGCTACGATTTTCTTTCTCATGATACAAATTCTTTTATGTTCGTTATGTTTTCTACTCTTCGGGGGCGCACCAGCCCTTCACCTCCTCCATCGAGGGGGCCTTGAGCCCCAGCTTGTTTTTCTTGTTGAAGCCGCAGAGGTCGTTGAAGAACTTGCCCGGGGCGAGCTTCTTCAGCGAGTCGACGGTCAGATAGCCCATCTTCTGGATGACGGGCACCCACTCCGCGGGAATGCCGATGGCGGTATATCTCTCCTCCGGATCGTTCACGGGCTTCTTTTCGGGACGCATCTGCGGGAAGAAGAGAACGTCCTGAATGGAGCTCTGGTCGGTCATGAACATTGTCAGACGGTCGATGCCGATACCCATGCCCGAGCATTGGGGCATGCCGTACTCCAGCGCGCGTACGAAGTCCATGTCGATGAACATCGCCTCGTCGTCGCCCTTTTCCGAGAGGCGCAACTGTTCCTGGAAGCGCTCCAGCTGGTCGATGGGGTCGTTCAGCTCCGAGTAGGCGTTGCAGAGCTCCTTGCCGTTCACGAAGAGCTCGAAGCGCTCCGTTAGGTCGGGATTCGAGCGGTGCCGCTTGCAAAGGGGCGACATCTCGCAGGGGTAGTCGGTAATGAAGGTGGGCTGAATCAGCTCCTCTTCGCAGTACTGGCCGAAGATGGCGTCGATCAGCTTGCCCTTGCCCATCGTGTCGTCGATCTCGACGTTCAGCCGCTTGCAGGCCTCGCGCAGCTGCTCCTCGCTCTGCCCCGTGATGTCGTAGCCGGTCTTTTCGCGGATGGCGTCGGTCATCGTCAGGCGTCGGAAGGGAGCCTTGAACGAGATCGGCTTGCCGTCGATGGTGAGCTCCGTGGTGCCGTTGGTAGCCATCGCCACCCGCTCGAGCATCTGCTCGGTGAACTCCATCATCCAGATGTAGTCCTTATAGGCCACGTAGATCTCCATGCAGGTGAACTCGGGGTTGTGCGTGCGGTCCATGCCCTCGTTGCGGAAGTTCTTGCCGAATTCGTACACGCCGTCGAAGCCGCCCACGATCAGCTTCTTGAGGTAGAGCTCCGTGGCGATGCGCAGGTAGAGGTCTACGTCCAGCGAGTTGTGGTGCGTGATGAACGGACGGGCCGAAGCGCCGCCGGGAATGGGTTGGAGAATGGGGGTCTCGACCTCCAGATAGCCGCGCTCGTTGAAGAAGTCGCGCATGGTAGCCATGATTTTGGCCCGCTTCACGAACACCTCCCGGACCTGCGGGTTGACCGCGAGATCGACGTAGCGCTGGCGATAGCGCACCTCGGGATCGGTGAAGGCGTCGAAGGTCTGGCCGTCCTTCTCCTTGACGACGGGCAGGGGGCGCAGCGACTTCGAAAGGACGGTGAACGACTTGCAGTGCACGGAGAGTTCACCCGTATTGGTATGGAACGCGAAGCCCTCCACGCCGATGAAGTCGCCGATGTCGAGCAGCTTCTTGAAAACGGTGTTGTAGAGCGTGGGGTCGCCCTCGGGGCATACGTCGTCGCGACGGATGTAGACCTGAATGCGTCCCGAGTGGTCCTGCAGCTCGAAGAAGGAGGCGCTGCCCATGATGCGCCGCGACATGATGCGGCCGGCGATGCGCACCTCTTGATAGTTTCCCTGTTCTGGGTCGTAGTTCTCGGCAATCTCCCTGGCCGAAGCCGTCACCTCGAAGCGGGCGGCGGGATAGGGGTCGATGCCCATGTTGCGGAGCGCGGTGAGCGACTGGCGCCGCAGCTGCTCCTGTTCGCTGAGTTCGATAGTCATAGTTATCCTTATTGTTCGATATTCGATCCGGTGCGGACACCGCGTCGTGCGACGGCACGTCGCTTCCGGGTCCGAAAACGCGCACAAAGTTAGCAAAAATAATCCGAAGCGCCTCTATTTTTCCGCCACAAATGCTTTCAGAGCGGCGATTTCGGCCGGCCATCGGCTCTCGTCGGGCGTCTCCAGAATCAGGGGAATGCCGTCGAAACGGCTGTCGCGGGCGATGTAGCGGAAACACTCCCAGCCGATGGCGCCGTCGCCCAGCGGGGCGTGGCGGTCGACCCGGCTGCCGCAGGGCTTCAGGGCGTCGTTCAGGTGCATGCCCCGCAGGTAGCGGAATCCGACGATGCGGTCGAACTCCTCGAAGAAGCGGTCGCAGGTCGCCGGCGACGAAAGGTCGTAGCCCGCGGCGAAGGCGTGGCAGGTGTCTATGCAGACCCCCACGCGCGACTTGTCTTCCACCCGTTCGATCAGATAGGCCAGCTGTCCGAGACTGTAGCCGAGGTTCGAACCCTGCCCGGCCGTGTTCTCGATCACGGCCGTGACTCCGCGGGTGCGCTCCAGAGCCCGGTTGATCGAGGCGGCGATGCGGTCGAGCGACTCCTCCTCGGAGATTTTGCGCAGGTGGCTGCCCGGATGGAAGTTCAGCCGGTCCAGCCCCAGGGCCTGACAGCGGGCCATCTCCTCCTCGAAGGCGCGGCGCGACTTCTCGAGTCCCTCCTCCTCGGGGTGTCCAAGGTTGATCAGATAGGTGTCGTGGGGCAGAATCTGCTCCGGTGCGTAGCCCGTCTCGGCGCATGCCTTGCGAAAGGCGTCGATCTGTGCCGGGGTGAGCGCGGGCGCGCTCCACTGACGTTGGTTTTTCGTGAAGAGAGCCAGAGCCGTGGCTCCGATGGCGGCTGCGTTGCGCGGAGCGTTCTCCACGCCTCCCGCCGCACTGACGTGTGCACCGAAGTATTTCATCGTGTAAGAGCTTTTTTCAATCTGTCTGCAAAAATAGGGATTTTATAAATAATTGCCTAAATTTGTGCCGAAAAACCCCGATGCACATAAGTACTGTAATCTCTTGCTATGAAGAATTTTTACTGGACCTTGTTGTGCGTGCTGACGGTCCTGCCCGCTGCCGCACAGATCTCTATCGACGAAGTGAACGCCGGCAAAAAGGCCGAGTTCAAGGAGCGGATCAAGACCACATCGGCCGATGCCGACTATTTCAACGAAGCCCGCTACCGGGCCGAGCGGGCCGCCATTCGCAAGGAGCGTAATTTCCTGGAGTTCGGCACGTCGCTGCAAGGCACGCTGACCTCCTACAACGACGCCTGGATCGAGTCGGCCGGCGGCGACAACTCCATCGCCGTGATCGCCGCCCTGCGTCTGCATCACATCTTCACCAAGGAGAAGTTCACCATCGAGACCAAGGCCGAAGGCAAGTTCGGCTACAACCGGATGCGCGTGGAGAATGCCGACGGTTCGGAAGAGGGCATCTGGTTCAAGAATCAGGACGAATTCCAGATCTCGACCGCCCCGGCATACAAATTCTCGAAGAACTGGTCGTTCGGTTCGATCCTGAAGTTCCGCAGCCAGTTCGCCAACGGCTACGTGTCGCGTACCGAGCAGGGTGCCGAGCACCGCAAGAGCCGTTTCATGACCCCGGGTTACCTCGACATCTCGGTCGGTTTCAACTACGTCTGCCCCAAGAAGAGCTTCCCGGTGAAGATCAACCTCTCGCCGCTGGCCCTGAGCGCCACCTTCGTCGAGAGCGCGGCCATTCGCGGCAACAGCGTCGACGAGGCGGGCAACATCGTCAACAGCAAGCTGCTCTACGGTATCGAGGATCCCGACGCCACCTCCAAGTGGGAGGGCGGTTCGTCGATTCAGATCGATTTCGACCGCACCTGGGGCAGGAACGGATGGTTCCGCTACCGCACCTCGCTCTACTCCTTCTACGGCTGGATCACCGACATGAACTCGAAAAACAAGTTCTGGACCCTGGGGGCCTACAACGACAATTTCGACGCCTGGAACGAACTGCCGGTGCCGATGGCCCAGAAGATCGGCCGCAAGCCCACGCTGGCCATCCACCCCATCGTGCGCTGGGAGAATACCGTCGAGATCAAGGCCACGAAATACATCTCCACGCAGATCAATTTCCAGCTCTACTATAACCGGGCGCAGAACTACGACGTGCAGACCCAGACTCTGCTGAGCGTGGGATTCGCCTATACTTTTAAGAATAAATAAACTCCGACATGTATCGTAATTCGCGACATACGGTTCTCTTCCCCCTGCTGCTGGCCGTGGGTGTGGTGCTGGGACTGCTGTTGGGACAGTTTCTGGGGCGTACGAGCGCCGAATCACAGCTGCGCGGGATGCTCAACCGCATCTCGCTGCCCGACAACAAGCTCTCCTATACGCTCTCGCTGATCGAGCACCAGTATGTCGACTCCGTATCGCTCGACTCGCTCGCCGAGCACGTGATTCCCCTGCTGGTCGAGGAGCTCGACCCCCACTCGGTATACATTCCGGCTTCGGAGATGCAGGCCGTGAACGAACCTCTCGAAGGGGAGTTCGACGGCATCGGCGTGGTGTTCAACATGGCTACCGACACGGTGATCGTGCTGAACGTCATCCACGGCGGGCCCAGCGACAAGGCCGGCGTGAAGGCCGGCGACCGCATCGTGCGGATCGACGACTCGCTGGTGGCCGGACGGAAAATTCCGCAGGACCTCGTCGTCAGGCGGCTGCGCGGCCCCCGCGGCACGCAGGTGCGCCTTGCCTTGCAGCGGCAGGGCATAGCCGACGAGGTGGAGGTGACCGTCACGCGCGACGTGATACCGATGAAGAGCATCGAGGCGGCCTTTCTGATCGCCCCCGGGATCGGCTACGTGAAGCTCTCGCAATTCGCCCGCACCTCCCATGCCGAGCTCGTGCAGGCACTCCGCAGGCTGCGGGACGAGGGGATGACGGGGCTGATCTTCGACCTGCGCGGCAATACAGGCGGTTATCTGGATCAGGCGATCCGGATCGCCGACGAATTCCTGCCCGAGGGGCAGCTGATCGTCTATACCGAGGACCGCAACCACAAACAGCTGCGCGAATACAGCTCCGGCGGCGGTTCGACCGACCTGAAACTGGCCGTGTTGATCGACGAGGGGAGCGCCTCGTCGAGCGAGATTCTGGCCGGGGCGGTGCAGGACAACGACCGCGGTACGATCATCGGCCGCCGCTCGTTCGGCAAGGGGCTCGTACAGCAGCAGATACCCTACAACGACGGATCGGCGTTGCGGCTCACCACGGCCCGCTACTATACCCCCACGGGACGATCCATACAGAAACCCTATACCAACGGCGACGGCGAGAGCTATGAAATGGACCTCTGGAACCGCTACGAACACAACGAGCTCTTCTCGGCCGACAGCATCCGCTTCGCCGACTCGCTGCGGTTCACCACGCCGAAGGGGCGCACGGTCTACGGAGGCGGAGGCATCATGCCCGACATCTTCGTGCCGGTCGACACGACCGATTTGAGTCCCTACTTCATTCAGGTTTCGGGGCGGAATATCCTCTATCGCTATACCATCGAGTACGCCGACCGCCATCGTGAACGGCTGGAAGCCGTGCGGACCCTGCCCGAGTTGCAGGCCGCGCTGGACGGCGACCGGACGCTGGTCGAGGATTTCATCCGCTACGCCGCCCGTAAGGGGGTAGCCCCCGTCCGCGGCGACATCGCCCGTTCGAGGCGGTTGATCGAAGCGCAGCTGCGGGCCTACATCGGCCGCAATACGGTGCTGGAGGATATCGGATTCTATGCGAACATCCACCCGGTGGACCCCGTGATAACGCGGGCCATCGAGGTGTTAAAACAAGAAGAGAATGATTAAGAGAACGATCGGTACGCTGGCCGTGCTGGCGTCGCTGGCGGTCATGGTGCTGGTGGCGCTGAACCGTCATGATTTCTCGTCGATGGTGCTGGACGGGCGGCCGGCGACTGAAATCCCTACACAGCCGGCCCCCTATTCCCCGAAGCCCGGACCGGCGGCCGAAACGCCGGAAACCGCAGCGGATACGCTCCCGACGGAGCTGATCTCCGGACGGGATTCGGTGCAGGTAGGTAGACGGGAAGAGTAAAAGCCGGATGAAAAGCGACGGTCTTCAGCCCGTTCCGCCGCGGGAGTGCGCGTGGAGCCGTTCTGGCCTTTGCCGGAATCCGATGGAAGAGGCGACCGTGAATGAAAAAGGGAGGTGCATGGTGCACCTCCCTTTTTCAGGGATTGGGACTTCAGAAGTACTTCACATCGTGGCCCACGATGGTCGAGAGCAGGTTGTTGGCGGCCGAGGAGGCGCCGATGCGGAACAGATCGGTCGTCAGCCACTCCTTGCCCAGAATCTCCTCCACGATGGTGTAGTAGAGGACGGCATCTTCGGGCGTGCGGACACCGCCGGCGGCCTTGAAGCCCACCTTGCGGCCCGTCTTCTCGTAATAGTCGCGAATGGCGCGGCACATGACGACCGCCGCTTCGGGCGTGGCGGCCACGTCGATCTTGCCCGTCGAGGTCTTCACGAAGTCCGTGCCGGCGAACATGGAGAGCAGCGACGCCTTCCGGATCAGATCGGGGCTCTTCAGGGCTCCCGATTCGATGATGACCTTCAGGGTGATCTCTTCGCCCATCTCGCCGCGGATCATCTCCACCTCGTTGGCTGCCTCGTCGTAGTGTCCTTTGAGCATCTTGCCTACGTTGAGGACGATATCCACCTCGTCGGCGCCGTTCTCCACGGCCATCGACACTTCCAGCATCTTCACCTCCAGGAAGGTCTGCGCGGCCGGAAACCCCCCGGCGACGCTCGTGATGCGCATCGGGGTGCCGTCCACCGCAACGCCTACCGTCTCCACGAACGAGGGATAGATGCAGATCGAGGCCACATTGGGAATCTCGGGGTAGTCCTTGTAGAAGGCCACCGCCCGCTCGGCAAACCGGGTCACCGACTCCTCCGAATCGTTGCACGAAAGGGTCGTCAGGTCGATGGCCGAATAGCAGAACTTGCAGGTTTCGACGTTCATATTGCGCAGGGCGGCTTCGCGGATGCGGGCCACTTCAGCGTCGACCTCCTCCGCCGAGGGGGCCGGTGCATACTCCTGCAATTTGGTTGCGTATTCCATAGATATCGTTGTTAGCTCGTGATCGTTTCCGGGGTCCGGGTCTCCTGCCGTTCGCTTCCGGAGAGACTTTTCTACGCAAATATAGCGATTTCCGGACAATTCGCAAACGGGGTTCTGCAAATTTCGTGAAAAAAGATTCCGTACCTGCATCCGAAGTCGGATGAGAACGAAAAAGACCGGACCAACCGGTCCGGCCTTTCGCTTTGTCGGGGTCGACAATTAGTTGACGCCCTTCAGATTGACATCCGTAGCGGCTTTCTTGGCCAGCTCGGGATTCTTGGCGATGGCGCTGTTCAGCTGAGCCTTGGCGGTAGCCAGATCACCCTCCTTCTGGGCGATTACGGCGCGCAGGTAGTCGGCCTCGGCCGAGGTCTCCTTGGCGATGGCGTTCTTCGCAGCGGCGTAGTCCTTGTTCATCGTGTAGGCGATGGCGGCATTGATGCCCGTCAGGTTTCTGGCAGCCTCGCTGTAGTTGCCCTGAGCGGCGGCAGCCAGAGCCTTGGCCTTCTTGTCGGCGGCCTGCGAATACTTGGCGGCCTCGGCCACGTTGCCGTTAGCCAGGTTAGCCAGAGCCAGGTTGTTGCTCAGGGCGGCGTCGGTCGAGCCCAGCTTGGCAGCCTGCTCGAAAGCCTTCAGCGCAGCGGCCTGATCGCCGTTCTCGGCCAGGGCGATACCCAGGTTGTTGTAGGCGCGGACGTCCTTGTACTGCTTGGCGGTGTACTCCAGTACGGCCACCTTCTGCTCGCCGCACTTCACCAGCGACTCGGCAGCGTAGAGCAGCTCCTCGTTCGAGAGTTCGCCGTATTTCTTGGCATTTACCAGCTCCATGATCTCGGCGTCGGTCTTGCCCATCAGATCGGTGCTGTTCACCACCTTCGAACGGCGGAGTTTGGGCAGCACGTCGCTCTTCAGCTCGTTGAATACGCTGGCCATGTTCTTGATCTCGCTCTCGCGCTGTGCGGACGAGCTGTAGAGGCTCAGCACCTGAAGAATGAGGTTCTTGTCCTGGATGTTGGAGTTCTCCACCAGCTCCTTCAGACCGTCCCAGTCCTCACCGTAAGCGGCGGCGTCCACCTCCAGACCCGAATCCTTGAGCAGCTTGGCGACAGCGGCCTTACCCGACTCCGAACGAGCCTTCGACAGCTTGTCGTTGAAGGTCTCGGGACCGTCGGGCGAAGCGTAGCCCTTCACCGAGATGTGCTGGGTGGCGCGGTCGTTCTGCATGGTCTCGTCCACGTTCTCCTTGAAGCCGTCCAGACCCTTCACGGCACCTCTCGACACCTTCGAGTCGTTGATGCGGTAGATGATGTCCACCGAGGTCTCCGTGGTGGTTACCTTCTTGTAGTCGTTGGCCATGGGAACCATTGCCGATGCGTAGTCCAGATCGGACTGCAGCGTGTTCACGCCGTAAGCAACGGTCAGACCGAAGTGCTTGCGCAGCGCCAGACCCTCGGGAGACTCGGTAGCCAGCAGGGCGGCCTCGGACTCGGTGGGCAGGGCGCCGGTGTTGGCGTTGATGAGCGTCAGCTCCTTGCAGCCGCCCTTCGGGCACTTGATCTCGATGCGGAGCTGCAGTTCGCTCTGACGCATGCGGGCGTCATAGGGGAACTCGACATGCTGGGTGTAGACTCCCGAAGCCTTCTTGTCGACTACGGTGTAGTTCTCGTCCACCTTCGAACCCTGGTAGTACTTGGGGGTGCCGGCCACCTCGCCGCCCTCGAACACGATAACGGGGGTTACTTTAGCCACGGCCTTGGCGTTGAAGTATTTGGCGGGGATGTTGACGCTGATGTCGGCAACGACCTTGCCGTTGTTCAGGGTCAGAACCTCGGGGTTGCAGGTGATCTGAACATCGTCGCGGTTCTTCGCCATCTTCTTGAAGCAGTTGCAGCTGGAGAACACCAGTGCGCCGGCCATGAGCACGAGGCCCATTTTCAGGATGTTTTTCATAACGAATTTGGTTTTAATGTGTTGTTTGTTCTGTTTGTCTCTTTTTCCGTCCGAAACCTCTTCTGCGGTGTTCGACCCGCCGGAAGCGCATACCGGAACGATGCAAATATAGTAATTATTTTCGTTCCCGTACGAAAAACGGGGTGGAAAAAATCCACCCCGTAAAAAAACTTTTCGGATTGTTCCTTTCGGCTACTCCTTGCGGTCGTTGCGACCCTCGCGACGGTGTTCGCCGCGCGGACGACGCTCGCGCTCGACCCAACCCTCGGGTTTGGGCAGCAGCGCCTTGTGCGAGAGCTTCAGCTTGCCGGTCTTGGCGTCGACGCCGATGAGCTTCACCTCGATCTCGTCGCCCTCCTTCAGGCCGGTCTCCTCCATGGTCTCGAAACGCTTGTAGTCGATCTCCGAGATGTGGAGCAGGGCATCCTTGCCGGGCAGGATCTCGACGAAGGCGCCGAACGATACGATCGAACGGATCTTGCCTTTGTAGGTCTCGCCCACCTCGGGCTGGGCCACGATGGCCTTGATGCGGGCCAGCGCACCGTCGATCGCCTCCTTGTTCTCGCCGAAGATGTCGACGTAACCCTTGTTGTCGTCCTCGGTGATGGTGATGGTCGTGCCGGTGGTCTTCTGGATGTCCTGGATGACCTTTCCGCCCGGGCCGATCACGGCACCGATGCAATCCTGCGGAATGGTGATCTGAACCAGACGCGGTACGAAGGGTTTGTACTCGGCCCGCGGCTCGGCGATGCACTCCGTCAGCTTGCCCAGAATGTGCAGGCGGCCTACGCGAGCCTGCTCCAGCGCCTTGGCCAGCACCTCGTAGCTCAGTCCGTCTACCTTGATATCCATCTGCGTAGCGGTGATACCGTCGCAGGTGCCCGTCACCTTGAAGTCCATGTCGCCCAGGTGATCCTCGTCGCCGAGGATGTCGCTCAGCACGGCCCAGCGACCCGTCGCGGAGTCGGAGATCAGACCCATGGCGATGCCCGAAACGGGCTTCTTCAGCTTCACGCCGGCATCCATCAGTGCCAGCGTGCCGGCGCAGACGGTAGCCATCGACGAGGAGCCGTTCGACTCCAGAATGTCCGAAACCACGCGTACGGCATAGGGGTTCTCCTCGCCGACGGGAACCATCGGCTTCAGGGCGCGCCAGGCCAGGTGGCCGTGGCCGATCTCGCGGCGGCTCAAGCCGCGGGCGGCCTTCGCCTCGCCGGTCGAGAAGGGCGGGAAGTTGTAGTGCAGCACGAACTGCTCGGTACCCTGTACCAGCACTTCGTCCTTCACCTTCTCGTCGAGCTTCGTGCCGAGCGTTACGGTTGCCAGCGACTGCGTTTCGCCGCGGGTGAAGACGGCCGAACCGTGTGCGCAGGGCAGATAGTCGGTCTCGCACCAGATGGGGCGGATCTCGTCGGTGCGGCGGCCGTCCAGGCGCTTGCCCTCGTCGAGGATCATGTTGCGCATGGCCTTCTTCTGTACGTCGTCGTGGAAATATTTGTGGATCAGCGGGGCCTTCTCCACCAGCTCCTCCTCGGTATAGCGGGCGGCGAACTCGGCCTCCAGGGCGTTGAACATATCCTCGCGCTCGTGCTTCATCGTGCCGCTCGTGGCGATGGCGTAAGCCTTGTCATAGAGCTCGGCGATGATCTGCCGGCGCAGCTCCTCGTCGTTCACCTCGTGGCAGTATACGCGCTTCACGTCCTTGCCCAGCTCCTTCGAGAGCTCGATCTGCACGGCGCAGTGCTTCTTGATCTCCTCGTGCGCGAACTTGATGGCGCCGAGCATCACCTCCTCGGACACCTCCTTCATCTCGCCCTCGACCATCAGGATGTTGTCGATCGTACCGGCCACCATGATGTCCAGATCGACCTGCTCCATCTGCGAGTAGTTGGGGTTGATGACGTACTGGCCGTCGATGCGGGCCACGCGCACCTCCGAGATGGGGCCTCCGAACGGGATGTCCGACACGGCCAGCGCGGACGATGCGGCCAGACCGGCCAGGGCATCGGGCTGAATATCTTTCTCGGCCGAGATCAGGTTCACGGTCACGTAAACCTCGGCGTGATAGTCGGCGGGGAACAGGGGACGCAGGGCGCGGTCGATCAGACGGGCGACCAGAATCTCGCTGTCGTTCGCCTTGCCTTCGCGCTTCATGAAGCCTCCGGGATAGCGTCCGGCGGCGGCGTACTTCTCCTTGTACTCCACCTGCAGAGGCATGAAATCGGTGTCGGGTTTTGCGTCCTTCGCGGCTACGACGGTGGCGAGCAGCATGGTACCGCCCATCTTAACGACCACCGAGCCGTCGGCCTGCTTGGCCAGTTTGCCGGTTTCGATCATGATCTCGCGGCCATCGGCCAGCGTGATGTACTTTCGAACGGCATTGTACAGCTTTTTTTCTTCCATAATATAACTTCCAAATGTGATTTTCTTTCGTAAAATAGGGCCCCACGCATTCGGGGGCCCCATTTATCGACCTCGCAGGCTTATTTGCGGAGGTTCAACGTCTTGACGATGGAGCGGTAGCGCTCGATGTCAACCACCTTCAGGTACTCCAACAGCTGACGGCGCTTGCCGACCAGGCGCAGCAGGGCGCGCTGGGTGCCGAAGTCGTGCTTGTTGCTCTTCAGATGGTTCGTAAGGTGGTTGATACGGTACGAAAACAGGGCGATCTGGCTCTCGGGAGAACCCGTATCGGTGTTAGACTTGCCGTACTGGCCGAAAAGCTCTTGCTTTTTCTCTGCGGTTAAATAACCCATTTTCTTAAGATTTTTAAGTTGCACTCTACGACGTATCCTCCTTACCGAATGACGCCAGAGCGTGGCGCAAAGGTACATATTTTTTTAGAATTAAAGCACCGTCCGTCAGAAATATTCGCGATTTCGGCCCCTTTTTTTGAAAACAAGCGGCGAAAATAGTAATTTTGTCCCGAAGAACGGATCCCCGGGGCGCGGACGACGGGACATGCCGCCGCCGAACCCGCTCCGAATCAAACGCATCGAACCATGAAGAACCGAACCCTGCTTCTGCTGCTGGCCGCTCTTGCGGCCCTCTGTCCCTCCTGCCGGCGCGAGCCGGACTACCGGATCGTCGAGGGGGCCATGCTGGGCACGACCCTTCGGGTGACGGCCTGTGTCGGGGAGCCCTCCGCCGGTGAACTCTACCGCCGGATCATGGGGGTCGACAGCGCCATGAAACGTTCGATGTCGATCTTCGACGAAGGGTCGCTGCTGAGCCGGCTCAACCGGAACGAGACCGACTCGGTGGACGAACATATCGTGCGGAACTGGACGCTGGCCCGCGAAATCGGAGCCCTGAGCGGCGGCCGCTACGACGTGACGGTCAAGCCGCTGGTGGATGCCTGGGGATTCGCCGGGCGGGAGCGGACGGCCGCGCCGAACCTCGATTCGCTGCTCGAGTTCGTCGGCAGCGACAAGGTGTCGGTTCGCGACGGGCGGCTGGTGAAGAGCGATCCGCGCGTGCAGCTCGACTTCAACTCCGTCGCCAAAGGCTATACGGTCGACCGGGTGGCGCTGCTGCTGGAGGAGTACGGGGCCGAAAACTATCTGGTGGATATCGGCGGCGAGGTGCGCTGCCGGGGCGTCAACCCGCACGGCGATCCGTGGCGGATCGGTATCGAGCGGCCGGTGGACGGCGTAGCCTACGGACAGACGTCGGAGGTGCGGGTCGCCCTGAGCGGCGGGTCGCTGGCTACCTCGGGCAACTACCGGCGCTTTTTCATCGACGCCGCGGGAAACAAGGTCGCCCACACGATCGACCCCCGCACGGGCCGGAGCGTCGTTTCGCGCCTGCTTTCGGCTACGGTGGTGGCCGACGACTGTGCCCGAGCCGATGCGCTGGCGACCATGTTCATGGCACTCGGGGCCGAGGAGGCTCTGCGATGGGTCGCAGTACATCCCGAGGCGAAGGTGCTCTTCATTCTGGCCGACGGTGGCGAGGGGTTCGAAACCTATGTCTCGCCGGCCATGCGAAATCTGATTCTGGAATAACATGTCGAATACGTTGAAAAAGGCGCTGTTTCTCTATAACCGGCAGTCGGGCAAGGGCCGCATCGGTCGGAACGTGGAGGCAGTTGTGGCGCTGTTCCGCGACGCGGGCTATGTCATGACGCCGCAGGAGATCGATTTCGGTCGCAATCCGTTCGACGGACACCGCGACCTCGCGCTGGCCGTAGTGGCCGGCGGCGACGGCACGGTCAACTATGCGGTCAACGCCATGAAGGCGGCGGGGCTCGATCTGGAGCTGGGGGTGATCCCGGCCGGTACGGCCAACGACTTCGCCGGGGCGCTGGGCATGTCGCACGACCCGCTGGAGGCGGCGCGGCAGATCGCCTGGGGCGAGGAGGAGCGGATCGACTGCGGCTGCGTGAACGGCCTCTATTTCGTCAACATCTTCAGCTTCGGGGTCTTCACGACCACCTCCCAGCGCACCCCCGACAAGCGGAAGCACCGCATCGGCAAACTGGCCTACCTGATCGAGGGGGTGAAGGAGGCGTGGTCGATGCACGCCGTGCCGCTGCAGGTGCGTGCCGACGGGCAGTGCTTCGATCTGAATTCGCTCATGGTGCTGATCTTCAACGGCGAGACGGCCGGCGGATTCCACCTGGCCCGCCGCTCCAGCGTGCGGGACGGTCTGTTCGAGGTGCTGATGCTCGAAAAGCGGAACTTTCTGGCCTCGACCTGGGCGATGGGCCGCTACCTGCTGGGGGGCAACCCGCGGATCGTCCGCCGGCTGCGGGTGCGCCGGCTCGACATCGAGTCGACGCTCAATGAGCCGACCGACGTCGACGGCCAGAAAGGCGCCGAGTTCCCGCTCCACGTCGAGTGCCTGAAGGGGGAGCTGCGCATCCGCTGCCAGCGCGAGAACCGACAGTAACATCCGAAGAAACCGTATGCAGACGAAGAAGACGATACAGAAACAGAGCGGTCCCGACAAGATCTCGATCTCCCGCATCAAGCAGGAGATGAAGGAGGTGTACTACCTTTCGGACGACCTGGTCATTCTGGCTCTCGACCCGAACAGCCCTTCGCTCGGGCGGCCCGTGTCGCTCGACGGGTTCGCGGCCATCGTGATGATGAGCGGCGAAGCCACCCTCTCGATCAACCTGAACGAATACCTCGTCCGGCCCAACGACGTGGTGGTCTTCACCCCCGAAGTGGCTATCAACGTGGTCGGCTACACGGAGCAGGCCTCGGCCTACATGATCGCCTTCTCCAAATCGTTCGTCAATGAGATTCAGATCGATCTGGCTACCTCGCTGCCCGTCTACATGCGCTTCGGCAAGGACCCCGTCCTGCACGCCACTTCCGCCGATGTGGGGGAGATACGTCAGGTTTTTCAGCTTATCAAGACCATGCTGAGGAGCGACAAGGAGCGCTACCGCCACGAGATCATCCGCACCCTCTTCACGACGGCTTTCTACATCATCACCGACCTGAACCAGCGCGAACGGCCCGCCAACCGACCGAAGGGTCGCGGAGAGCTGATCTTCGAGGAGTTCACGAGCCTGCTGCAACGCTATAACAAACGCGAGCGCAACGTCGGGTTCTACGCCCGGCAGCTCAACATCACGCCCAAATACCTCTCCTCGGTCGTAAAGGAGGTGAGCGGCAGGACGGCTGCCCGCTGGATCGACGAGTCGGTGATCCTCGAGGCCAAGACCCTGCTGAAATATTCGGGCATGAGCATCCAGGAGATCGCCTACAGCCTCAATTTCAGTACGCAGTCCTTCTTCGGCAAGTATTTCAAACAGCACACCGGCACCTCGCCCTCGCGCTACAAGCGGAAAGGGTAGTCTTTTTTCGCAGGCGGCGCACAGGCCGATTCACAATTGGCAATTCACGATTCGCAATTATTCTGCGACATCCCTGCTGTCATGTTGAGCGAAGGGGCTTTGCCCCGCAGTCGAAACATCTCGACTTGACGGCACATTCACCGGCGCGAATCACTATCGTTCATGCCGGTCCGACCGTCGAGATTCCTCGACTGCGCCTGCGGCTTCGCTCGGAATGACGGCATTCTGTCACCTTGCGCGGAGCGAAAGCGAAGCTGAAAGGTCTCGACTCAGCAGAATGTTCGCCTTCAAGAACCATCGTGCACTTCTTCGCCGGGGTGGCTGCAGATTGCCGGCGCAAAACGCCGAATCGGCGCCTTGCCTGCTCGACGATACAGGAAAGAGGAATTGAATGGTATGAAAAAAGCGCGGCCGATGCACCGGCCGGGTCACTTCGATGTGTAGACCACCTTTTTCGTGGCGAAAAAATCCTCGTCGAAGAGCTCGGCGATGTCGTAGAGGGTCCAGCGCCTGCGAGTGCGGGCCAGCTCCTCCGCAAGGTCGCCTCCCTTGAGGTAGAGGATGCCGTTGGGCAGCGTGCCCCGCTGTCCCCGGTCGATCTTATCCCAGATCCACCCCACGAATTCGGGCATCTCGGTGACGGCCCGCGAGACCACGTAGTCGAACCGCTCGTCGATCTGCTCGACCCGGCCCCAGCGGGGGGAGAGGTTCTCCAGCCCCAGTGCCCGGCTCACCTCCTCGACCACCCGGATCTTCTTGCCGATGGAGTCGGCGGCGGTGAAGCGGGCCTCGGGAAAGAGGATGGCCAGCGGCACGGAGGGGAATCCGCCGCCGCAGCCGACGTCGAGGATGCGGGCTCCGGCGGCGAACCGGCAGACGCGGGCGATAGCCAGCGAGTGCAGGACGTGACGCAGGTAGAGCTGGTCGAAGTCCTTGCGCGACACGACGTTGATCTTGGCGTTCCACTCGGCGTAGAGCGGCTCCAGCGCGGCGAACTGCTCCCGCTGGCGGGGCGTGATCCCGGGAAAGTATTTTTCGATGAGTTCGGTTTTCATTCGGCTTGTTTTTCGTTTTGCCGGGCGGTGGAGAGCAGTCCGCAGGCCGCCTGGATGTCCTCTCCGCGCGAGGCGCGGATGGTGGTCTGAATCCCTTTGGCGGTCAGGGCGTCGCGGAACCGGATCATCTGCTCCTCCGGAGGCGAGAAATAGGGCGACGAGGGTATTTTGTGGAACCGGATCAGGTTGATGCGGCACTTCAGTCCGTCCAGCAGCCGGCACAGCTCGCGGATATGGCGGGGCGTGTCGTTCATGCCGCTCAGGAGGATGTACTCGAACGATACCCGCCGCTGGTGCGTGAAGTCGTAGCGCTTCAGCAACTCGACCGCCTCGCGGATCGGCCACGCCCGCTCGACGGGCATGATCTCGGCCCGCTCCTCGTGGAAGGGGTTGTGGAGGCTGACGGCGAGGTGGACCTTCGTCCGCTCTAGAAAGCGGGGCAGGGCGGGGGTCACTCCGGCCGTGGAGAGGGTGATGCGGGTGGGCGACCAGCCGTAGCCCCACTCCGCGGTGAGAATCTCCAGCGCGTCCAGCACGTTGTCGAGGTTGTCCAGCGGCTCGCCCATCCCCATGAACACCAGGTTGGTGAGCCGTTCGCGCTCGGGGAGCGAGGCGATCTGGTTGAGGATGTCGCGGGTCGAGAGCGAGTGTTGCAGCCCCTGGCGGCCCGTGGCGCAGAAGCGGCAGCCCATGCGGCAGCCGGCCTGCGAGGAGACGCAGAGCGTGGCCCGCTCTCCGTCGGGGATGTAGGCCGACTCGACGAAGGAGCCCTCGGCGGTGCGGTAGAGGTATTTCTTCGTGCCGTCGCGCGAGGTGGCAGCCCCCTCCGGAGCCCGGAGCCCGATTTCGTACTCCGCGGACAGCAGGGCCCGGTTTCGGGCCGAGAGGTCGGTCATGGCGTCGATCGAGGCCGCCCCGCGCACGTAGAGCCAGCGGGCCATCTGCCGGGCCGCGAAGCGGGGCATTCCCGACGCCTCGGCCAGTTCGGCGAGTCCATTCAGTGTCAGTCCATATAGGGGTCGGAGCGGAGCCATACGTACCGGTTTTCGTGTTTGAGCAGACAAAAGTAGCTAAAAAATGAAGATTTTTCCAGCCGAACGCTCCGTTTTTCAAAAAATCTCCCTATATTTGTGGGTGTATAGCGCTGTAAGGCGCTGACGACAACCCGAAACCACTTGCTAACAAATTAAAAAATTCATAGATGGAACTTAAAAAAACACCTAAGGCCGACCTGCAAAACAAGCGAGGTCTGTTTCTCGAAATCGGATTGGTGATTTCGTTGCTGCTGGTTATCGGAGCTTTCCTGTACACTCCCAAGGAGCTCCGTATCGAACAGCTGGAACAGGAGGTAACCGTAGTGGAAGAGGAGATGATCGAGGTGACCCGTCAGGATCAGAAACCCCCCGAGGCTCCCAAAAAGACCGAAATGAAGGTGATCGCCGACATGCTCTCCATTGTGAAGAACGATACCAAGATCACCACCGACGTCGACTTCTCGGAGTTCGATGAGGATACCGAAATCGTTCAGGTAGTCGAGGTCAAGGAGGAGGAGATCAAGGACGACGAGCCCTTCATCAGCGCCGAAACCATGCCCAAGTTCCAGGGCGGCGACCTGACCACTTTCCGCAACTGGGTGCAGGGCAAGGTCCGTTACCCGCAGGTAGCGCAGGAGAACGGCATCTCGGGCCGCGTGGTATTGCAGTTCGTCATCGAGCGCGACGGCCGTCTTACGAACATCGTCGTTTTGCAGACCCCCGACCGCTCGCTCTCCGAGGAAGCCATCCGCGTGCTGAACCAGTCGCCGAAATGGTCGCCCGGCAAGCAGCGCAGCCAGACCGTGCGCGTGAAATACACGCTGCCCGTCGATTTCCGCATTCAGAACTGATGCGTTTCGACGCTCGATCGATAAGGGTATCCTATTTGCGGGGTACCCTTATTCATGGAACGCAGACAAGGTAGTAAATTCCCATAGATGAACGAATCGAAAACGCAGCAACAGAAACAGACCCTTCCGGTCGAGGAGAACCGCCGCGAACGGGCCGTGCTGGTCGCCGTCATCCGCGACGGACAGGAGCCCCGGCTGACCGACGAATACCTCGACGAACTGGAATTCCTGGCCGAAACGGCCGATATCGAGACCGTGAAGCGCTTCACGCAGCGCCTCCCGCAGCCCTCGTCGCGCATCTACGTAGGGCCGGGCAAGCTGGAGGAGATCGCGGTCTACTGCAAGGAGAACGAGATCGACGTGGCTATCTTCGACGACGAGCTCTCCCCGTCGCAGACCCGCAACATCGAACAGGCGATGCCCTGCCGGCTGCTCGACCGCACCCGGCTGATTCTGGATATTTTCCTCTCCCGTGCCCGGACGGCCTATGCCAAGACTCAGGTTCAGCTGGCGCAGTACGAATACCTGCTGCCCCGTCTGGCCGGCATGTGGACCCACCTGGAGCGTCAGCGGGGCGGCACGGGAACCCGCGGCGGCGCCGGCGAGCGCGAAATCGAGACCGACCGCCGTATCGTCCGCAACCGGATTGCCAAGCTCAAGGAGGAACTGAAGAAGATCGACCGGCAGATGGCCGTTCAGCGCTCGAACCGCGGGTCATTGGTCCGCGTGGCGCTGGTGGGCTATACCAACGTCGGCAAGTCGACCCTGATGAACCTCATCTCCAAAAGCGAGGTCTTCGCCGAGAACAAGCTCTTCGCCACCCTCGACACGACGGTCCGCAAGGTGGTGTTCGACAACCTGCCCTTCCTGCTCTCCGATACGGTGGGATTCATCCGCAAGCTCCCGACCGAGCTGGTCGAGTCCTTCAAGTCGACGCTCGACGAGGTGCGCGAGGCCGATCTGCTGCTGCACGTGGTCGACATCTCGCATCCGCAGTTCGAGGACCAGATCGCCGTGGTGAAGCAGACCCTGCAAGAGATCGGTGCCGGGGACAAACCCGTTTTTCTGGTCTTCAACAAGGTCGATGCCTATACCTATATTAAAAAGGAGGAGGACGACCTGACCCCGGCTACGCGCGAGAATCTGTCGCTCGACGACCTGAAGCAGAGCTGGATAGCCAAGGCCAACACTCCCTGCATTTTCCTCTCGGCACTGGCGAAGATCAACATCGAAAAGTTCCGGTCGGACCTCTACGGTATGGTTCGTGAGATACATTCGGGACGTTATCCGTTCAATAATTTCCTCTACTGATCGCAAGAAACCTTCAAAACCTTTTTGATATGACCGTTCATGTTTTGAATCAGCAAAACACGCTGCTCAACAAATTTATCTCGGAGATTCGCGACCGCGAAATCCAGAAGGACGCCATGCGCTTCCGCCGCAATCTGGAGCGGATCGGCGAGGTGACTGCCTACGAGATCTCGCGGGAGCTGAACTATGCGCCCCGGACGGTGGTGACGCCGCTGGGCGAGGCTGTCGTGCAGACCATTGACGACCGGATCGTGCTCGCCACGATTCTGCGGGCCGGGCTTCCGTTCCATCAGGGTTTTCTGAACTACTTCGACGATGCGCAGAACGCATTCGTTTCGGCCTATCGAAAGAGCACGAAGGACGGCAAGTTCACGGTGAAGGTGGAGTACATCTCGTGCGGCGAGCTGGAGGGCAAGACGCTGCTGTTGGTCGATCCGATGCTGGCGACGGGCTCGTCGCTCGTGCTGGCCTACGAGGCCCTTTGCGAGAAGGGCGGACAGCCCGCCCACACGCATGTCGCCGCCGTGATTGCCAGCGAGCAGGGGCTGGACTACGTGCAGAAACACATGCCGGGTGCCACGACCACCGTCTGGTGCGCGGCCGTGGACGAGGAGCTTACCTCCCGGTCCTATATCGTTCCCGGTATCGGCGATGCCGGCGACCTGGCCTACGGCGAGAAGAAATAGCGGACTATTGTTCGAGATCGGACGCACCGCCGGAATATTTCGGCGGTGCGCTGTTATTTTGTTTTGGCTGTCAGGCGGTCCGATGGCAGCATAGGCGAATGTTCCGTACCGTCGAGATGTCTCGACTCCGGGCCTGCGTCCCTCCGCTCGACATGACAGCAAAGCTGTCACCCCGAGTGAAGCGCCGCTGAATCGAGGGGTCTCGACGGTCGTATCAGCAGGAACCCGTGCGAATCGCATGGGCGAATGTTCCGTACTGTCGAGATGTCTCGACTCCGGGACTGTCGTCCGTCCGCTCGACATGACAGCAAAGCTGTCACCCCGAGTGAAGCGCCGCTGAATCGAGGGGTCTCGACGGTCGTATCAGCAGGAACCCGTGCGAATCGCATGGGCGAATGTTCCGTACTGTCGAGATGTCTCGACTCCGGGACTATCGTCCGTCCGCTCGACATGACAGACACAAAATAATCGTGCATTGTGAATTGTGCATCGTGCATTGCTCTGTCATTCCGAGCGAAGCCGAAGGCGCAGTCGAGGAATCCCGACGTTTCGACCGTCACGAACCGCATCGGAGGATGCTCCGGGATGTCGCCGGCGGTGCCGATGCGCGTTCCTCTCGCATGTACCGCATGCGGTATTCAGAATCCTCGTCGACGACGTTGCGAAGGAGCGGCCCGACAGATTGACGATTCCGGAGTTTTTGAAAACCTATCGGACCTTCCCGCCGAGCCGCACCTATTTCACCGTCACCTATCGGTGGGATCAGTTCTTCTGACGGTCTTCGGCCTGCTCCAGGTATTTTTCGATCAGGCGGGGAACGGCGTAGTCGCCCAGCGAAGCGACCGGGACGGTCAGGTACCCCTCCGGCCGGGGCAGGCGGTCGACTCCGATGCGGTGGAAAAGGGCATGGAGCGTCTGGTGGCTCAGCTGGTGGCGGGGCATGGCGGTGCTTTTCAGCAGTCGGAACGGCTCCCCGGCCAACAGCTCCCCGAGCGGCAGCTGTTCTAAGGCGGTGGCGGTCGGAGTTTCGATCAGGGGAAATTCGTAGAGCCCCCGCCAGATGTCGCGGCCGTTGCGGCGGCGGATCAGGGTCCGGCCGTCGCAGATGGGCACGATGTAGTTCAGATAGCGGTCGCGCGTGGCTGTTCGCCCGGCTTTGACCGGGCGCAGGGAGACGGTGCCGGCCGCCTTCGAGAGACAGCGGTCGGCGAAGGGACAGCCGTCGCAGCGGGGCGAGGCCGGCGTGCAGTGGAGGGCTCCGAACTCCATGACGGCCTGATTGTAGTCGGCCGGATGGCGGCGGTCCAGCAGTTCGTCGGCCAGGGTCGCGAAGGCGCGTCGGCCGGCCGTCGTGTCGATGGGGAGATCCAGATCGAAAAGCCGCGCATAGACGCGGTAGACATTGCCGTCGACCACGGCCCTCGGCTGGTCGCATGAGAACGAACAGATGGCGGCGGCGGTGTAGTCGCCTACGCCGGGCAGGGAGCGGACGTCGGCATAAGCGGTGGGAAAGCGCCCGCCGAACCGCTCGACGATCTGCCGCGCCGCCGCGTGCAAGTTCCGGGCCCGGGAGTAGTATCCCAGCCCCTGCCAGAGTTTCATGACCCGATCCTCGGGAGCTGCGGCCAGCTCGGCGACCGTGGGGAATGCCTTCAGAAAACGTTCGTAATATGCGGCGCCCTGTTTGACGCGCGTCTGCTGGAGGATGGTCTCCGAGAGCCAGATCCGGTAGGGGTCGCGCGTCCGGCGCCACATCAGGTCGCGTTTGTTGGCTTCGTACCAGGCCCGAAGCGCGGCGCTCAACGTATCGTCCATACCTGCGTGCAAAATTACGCTCTTTCGGGGAATAAAACAACCCCCGGTCCAAGGACCGGGGGCGGAATCGCGCCTCTGCGCAGCTCTATATCGGTTGATAGACACGCACGTAGTCGACGTACATGTGCGCCTCGCCGCCGTTCAGCGCCGTGACTTGTCCGATGTTCCAGATGCCCGGGAAGTTGCCTCCCACGGCCAGGTTGAAGATGATGAAGAAGTCGTGGTGGAAGTAGTTGCCCGGTGCGCTGTCGTTGCTCCGGTCGTCGATGTTCATCGCGAAATAGGGCTCGGCATCGGGGTGGAGATTCAGGTCGAGGTAGCATTTGATCGCCTGCTCGTCCCAGATCAGCGTGAAGAGGTGGAACCCGTCCTGCACGGAGTAGGGAGCTTCGCTGTGGCGGGCGTAGTTGGGGTAGCCGCCGCCGGCGTAGTGCCCCCAGTGGCAGGCGCCGTTCAGGTAACGGTCCTGCGAGCCGTTGCGGATGCCGTCGGCGTGTCCCATTTCCAGAATGTCGATCTCGCCGCAGGCGGGCCAGCCGACCTGCGCGAAGTCGGCGCCCAGCAGCCAGAAGGCCGGCCATAGTCCGTTCGCCGTTTGCGGCAGCCGGATCAGCGCGTCGATGCGCCCATGGGTGAAGGCGAACGACCGGCTGGTGTTGATGCGTCCCGACGAGGCGCTCTTGCCGCGGTAGTTCTCCTTTCTGGCTGTAAGAATCAGGCATTTGCGGCCGGTCGTAGGCTCGATGCCCATCGATACGCCGCGGGCATCGTAGTATTGCAGCTCGTTGTTGCCGCCGCCGTCGCCGTTATCTTCGATCAGCCATTTCCCGAGATCCAGCGTCGCTGCGTCGAACTCGTCGGACCAGATGAGGCGGTAGCCCGGAATCTCGACGCCGGTGGTCGGGTTGTCGGGCGTGGGGTCCGGATTTCCGGGATCGGGGTTTCCGGGGCCCGGATTCTCCGCCGCAGTCGTGGTGACAGTCACCTGGTTCCAGTCGGAGGAACCGTATGCGCTGTCGTCGGAGCATGCCTGCACGGCAACGGTGTAGCTCGTGCAGGCCTTCAGCCCAGTCAGGCTCGCGAAGGTTTCGCGCGTTGTCTGCTCGGCCTCCGAATCGAGGCGGTAGCGGTAGTAGTCGGCGTGCGGGACCGCGCTCCACTGAAGCATGAACGAGGTCTCGGTGAGCGATCCCTGGAAGAGTGCGGGCGAGGGGGCGGCCAATTGTACGGTCGGGACCGTGCCGTTGTCGTCGGGTCGGCAGGGGGTGTCGTTGCTGTCCGAACAGCCGCACATGGCGACGGCCAGCGTAAAGAGGGAGAGCAGGATTCTTTCCATGGGGTTACTCGACTCTTTGGTAAACGCGTACGTAGTCCACTTTCATGAGCACGGGGTTGGCGAAGATCGAATCGTCGATCGTGCCGCCCCAGGTGCCGCCCACGGCGATGTTGAAGATCAGGAAGAACTCCTTGTTGAAGGGGTAGACCTTGTAGTCGTCGTCCGAGCCGTGCGGCTGGTAGTAGGTCGCCGTGACCTGATCGTCCACCAGGAATTGCAGCATGTCGTCGCCGTTGTCCCAGTCCTTCTCCCAGACCAGCGTGTAGGTGTGGAAACCCTCCTCGATGTCGTCGATGTATTTGCGGGCATTCCAGTTCTGGCCGTTGCTGCCGTTCTTGCTGAAGGTGTGCAGGGCGTGGGAGATCATCGTGGGTTCCTTGCCGACGTGCTCCATGATGTCGATCTCACCGCAGCGGGGCCACTGGTAGACGTCGTAGTTGGCTCCCAGCATCCAGAACGCGGGCCACGTTCCGCGTCCTTTGGGGAGCTGGATGCGGGCCTCGATCTTGCCGTAGGCGAAGCTCCGCTTGTTCTTCGTGTTGATGCGGCCTGAGGTGTATGAGTTCTTGCCGTAAACCTCCTTGCGGGCTTCGATCACCAGACAGCCCTCCTCCAGACGGACATTCTCCGGCCGGTCGGTATAGTGCTGTTTCTCCTGATTGCCGTAGCCATCGCCGCCGATCTGGTAGTTCCACGATTCGGTGTCGAGCGTCGAGCCGTCGAATTCGTCCGACCAGACCAACTTGTATTCCTTGCGCTCGGGAGCGGGGCTCGTCCCTGCCTTGGTCTTTACCGTGACGGCTCCCCAGCCCGATTCGCTCCATGCGGCGGGGTTGTCCGACCGCGCCTTGACCTTGACCGTATAGGTCGTTTCGGCTGCCAGACCGGTCAGCGCGAGGCGGGTGTCGGTCGTGGACTTCTCCTCGCCGCCGTCGACCGTGTAAACATAGCTGTCGGCATGCGCTACGGCACTCCACTGCACCGTGAAGCCGTTGTCCGTCGTCAGGTCGCTGAGCTCCAGAGGCAGCGGAGCGGCCAGCTGGGTAGGCGTCGAGGGCATGGGGTCGGGATTGGGCGCCGGAGTCGGTTCCTCGGAACCGTTCGAACAACTTGCGCCAGCGAGCAGCAGCCCGCTGAGAATGATCAGTAAGTTTCGGAACATCTTTTTTCGGTTTTTGTTTTCGGGGCGGAACGGGTGCATTCAAACCCGTTCCGCCAAAGTCGGGAGCCGCGGCTCCCGGATGATTACTTCTTGTAGAAGAAGATGGCGTCGTAGTTGACCTCGGTGCCGGGGGCGGCTACGGGCTGGTTGTCGGCGTCCACGATGGCAATGACGTTGAAGTCGCCGTCGTCGTTACCGGTGCGGTAGGTGATGCCCTTCTCGGTGAAATAGTTCATCGGAACCTCTACTTCCTGCCACTCGCCGTTGCGGGTGTAGTTGTAGTCGCCGCCGGCCTTCAGAACGAGGTCCACGTTGGCGCTGCCGTCGGTCAGACGGATCGTGTGGGCATAGGTGTCGGTGGCTGCGCTCATGATACCGATGTGGAGATACCACTCGGCCGGAGCATCCATGATCTGGGCCAGCTTGTCGCGGGCAGCGCCGTCCTTCACGCAGAAGCCTGCGCCGGCCCAACCCTGGCTGCCCATTACGAGGCTGGTGTAACCCTCCGTATTGCCGAAGAAGTTCAGACCTGCGGCGGTGCCTGCGGTGTAGGTGTCGGTCCATACATAGAGGAAGCGGGTCTCCTCGTTCGGACGGAAGTCAGCTACGACCTTGTCGAGAATGTTCTCGATCGACACTACATCCAGAACGATGGGGAAATAGGCCGAACCCTTCAGCGAAGCGGCGGTGTCTCCCCCGGTGGTGCCGCCGGTCGTCTTGATGGTCAGAGTGGCCGAGTAGGCGGAGTCGGAGTACTTCGTGGCATCGCCCGATACGGCCTTCACGGCGAACTGGTACTCGGTGCCTGCGGTCAGGCCCGTTACGGTGGCCGAGGTGCCGGCTACCGAGGTGGGGTTGGCGCCGTTGACGGTGTAGGTGTAGCTGGCTGCGTTGGCTACGGCGGGCCACGATACCGTGAACTCGGTATCCTTCACCTCGCCCTTCACCGGAGCGGGGGTAGCCAGAGCCGTTACGTCGGGATTCGGCGTGGGGGTAGGCGTAGGAACGGGTGCGGGCACCGGATCGTCATTGCTCGAGCAGCTTGCTGCAAGGGCCATCGCTGCGACAGCCATCATGCTGAAAAACTTTTTCATAAGGATTTAATTGGTTAAAATTGGTTGATTAATTGGTTTGTTGTTTTTCGAGACCGGTCAATAACCGGGATTTTGCGTCAGGTTGCCCAGACGGACCTCTTCGGCCGGAATGGGGAGAAGCTCGTGCTTGCCCTCGACGAACTCCGACATCTCGGCCCGTGCCTCGGGCGTCTCGGTCGCCTTGTAGGCATCCATCGTCTGCTTGGCGATGCCCCAGCGGCAGAGGTCGAACCAGCGGTGACCCTCCATGGCGAGCTCTACGCGGCGCTCGTGGCGCAACGTGGTCTCGTTCAGCTCCACCTGGCTCAGGCCGACGCGTTCGCGGACGCGGTTCAGCGCCTTCTCGCCCTTGTCCAGATCCAGACCGCTGCCCAGACACGCCTCGGCGTACATCAGCAGGGCGTCGGCGAAGCGGATCTGCTTGTTGTTGATCGGACCGCGGCTCTGGTGCGTCAGCTGGTACCACGTCGAGTTGTCGTCGGAGGTCATCAGGGCGTATTTGCGGTTCAGGTAGCGGCAGCCCAGGTAGATCTCCTGCTCGGGCGTCTCGATCTGCTCGTCCGAGGGATTGATGATCGTCCAGTCGCGGCGCGGGTCGCCGGCTTCGAACTCGTCGTAAAGGTTCTGGGTCGGTTTGTTGAAGCCCCAGCCGGCGCCCAGCTTCGACGAGCGCGAACGGATCAGGATCGGCGTGAAAGTGCCGCGGGTGAAGCCGTAACCTTCGCCGAAATCCGAGGTGGGATCCTCCATGTACTGGATCTCGAAGATCGACTCGGGACCGTTCTCGCCTTCGAGCGTGAAGTTGTCGTTGTAGTTGTTGCAGAGCGTGTATTCGCCCTCCTCGTCGGCCTGCTGCATCAGGGCCGTGCCCCATTTGTGGGCTTCGTCGTAATCCTTAAGGTAGAGGTTCACCTTCATCAGCATGGCCTGTGCGGCGCCTTTGGTGGCGATGCCGGTCTCCTCGGCGGGAGACTCGCTCTTTTTCCAAAGCATTGCCTCGGCGTTTTTCAGATCGGAGAGGATCTGTCCGTAGATTACGGACTTCGGCGAGCGGGGCTGCCGCCATTCGTTCGAGCTGGTCAGCGGTACCATCGGCATCGGAACATCGCCGAAAGCACGGACCAGACGGAAATAGTAGTAGGCGCGCAGGAAATAGACCTCGCCCAGATAGCGCTCCTTCAGCCGTTCGTCCATCGTGTCGTCGGGCAGTACGGCCGGGATGTTCTGAATGGCCAGGTTGCAGCGGCTGATGCCCTGATACTGGGCCCGGTAGTATTGCAGCAACAGGTCGTTGGTCGTGATGGTCTTGAAGTTCTCCAGGTCGTAGGCGTTGGCCATGTCGCCCGTGTTCTCGCCCCCTTTCAGGGCGTCGTCCGACATGACGTCGCCGATGAACCATTCGCTGAAATAGGTTCCGTTATACTCCCACATCAGCGGCACGTAGGAGGCGACGACGGCCTGCCGGCAGGTCTCGCCTCCGGTGAAGAAATCCGACAACTTCGTCGTGCCGGGCGCATCCTCTCTCAGCCAGTCGTTGCAGGCCGTCAGGGTGGCGGCGGCCAGACACAGCAACGGAAGAATCATATATCTTTTCATAGGTATCCGACTTTTTAGAAGTTAATGTTAGTACCGAAGATGAAGGTGCGCGACTGGGGGTAGTTGCCGTAATCGACACCGCCGCCCACCTCGGGATCGTAACCCGTGTAATCGGTGATCGTGAAGAGGTTGCTGGCCGTGACGTAGAAACGCCAGCGGTTCATGTGCATCTTCTTGGTCCAGCGCTGGGGAAGCGTGTAGCCGATCGAGAAGTTTTTCAGGCGCAGGTAGGAGCCGTCCTCCACGAAGCGGCTCGAGTTCTCGAAATTGCGCATGCTGCCCCACGGGTTGGGAATCGATCCGCCGGGGTTCGACGCGCTCCATACGTCGCGCATCGAGGTGCTCAGGGTCGCCTCCTGTCCCTTGCCTTCGGTGCGGGCACGCACGGCGTTGTAGATCTCGTTGCCGTAGACGCCCTGGAAGAAGAGCGCCACGTCGAGACCTTTCCACTCCAGCGAGAGGTTCAGGCCGTAGGTCAGCCACGGGAAGGGGTTGCCGATCTTCACCAGGTCGCTGTCGTCGATCCGTCCGTCGCCGTTCTGGTCCTTGTAGCGGGCATCGCCGGCGTGTTCGGAGAGGTTCGTCACGGCGTACTGGTGCTGTGCGACCTCCTCGTCCGAGCGGTAGATACCCTCGTATTCATATCCCCACAGCGAGTAGAGCGGCAGACCCACGTCGCAGATCGAGCGGTCGCCGTAGACGCGCTCGCCGCCGTTCAGGGCCGTCAGCCGGTTGCGGATGAACGAGACGTTTCCGTCGATTGTGTAGCGGACCGAACCGATGCGGTTGGCATGTCCCAGACTCAGCTCGATACCCTGGTTGCGGACCGTGCCGACGTTGGCCGTCGACGAATAGCGGTTGCCCACGTGGGCCGGAGCCGTTACGTTGAGCAGCATGTCTTTCGTGTCGCGCAGGAAGAGGTCGACCGTACCGGTCAGCTTGCCGTTCCACAGACCGAAATCGACGCCCAGATTCCACTGCTCGGTAGTCTCCCACTTGCCGCCCGTGTTGACGTAGGTCAGCACGGTGGCGCCCGGGATCAGTACGGGGCTCAGACCCAGCGGGTAGTCCACGAAGCTGGGGCCCGAGTTGAACATCACCTGCGTGAAGCTGTTGGTGTTGATCTTGTCGTTGCCGATCTGTCCCCAGCCGGCGCGCAGTTTCAGGTTGTCCAGCACGTCGCTGCCGCGCAGCCATGGCTCCTCGCTGATGCGCCATGCCAGTGCCGTCGAGGGGAAGTAGCCCCACAGGTTCTCGGGGAACTTCGACGAGGCGTCCGCACGGAAGTTGAAGGTAACCAGGTAGCGGTTGTCATAGGAGTAGTGCAGACGGCCCAGCAGCGAGAACATGCGGGTGCGGGCGGCCGAGTCGCTCGACTCGGTGCGGTCGTCGGTCGCCTGGTTCAGATACCAGTTGTTGGGCGAGGGGTTGAGGATCGAGGCGCCGGCACCGCCGATGAAGTAGTATTTGTACTCCTCGGTGGTCTGGCCGACCATCGCCGAGAAGCTGTGCTTGCCCCAGTCGTTGCGATAGGTCAGCGTGTTCTCGTAGCGCATGGTCTGCGCACGGTTCATGCTGCGCGAAATGTAGTTCTTGTCGGCCTTGTCGTATTCCGAGTAGAAGTAGGCGTCCTTGAAGAGCCGGTCGCGGGTGCTTGCCAGATCCATGCTCACCTCCGAACGGAACGTCAGACCCTTCACGGGCTGGAGCTCCAGATAGACGTTGCCGATCCAGCGGTCGGTCTGGTTCAGCGGGTGCGAACGCTCGACCATCGAGAAGGGGTTGGTAACGTTGCGGAAGTTCGACGAGGCGGCGATTCGTCCGCTCAAGTCTTCGCCGGCGGCGTTGACCGAACCGGCGGGGTAGTGGGTGGGATCCCAGGGGGCCATAGCCAGCGCGGCGGAGAGGATCGAAGCTCCCGGGCTGGCGTTGTTGTTCATGGCGTTGCGGCCTTCGGAGCTGACGAACGAGATGTTCTCGCCGATCTTGAGCCACTTGGTGACGGTGTAGTTCGTGTTGGAGCGCAGGGTCAGTCGCTTGAAGTTCGACCCCATGATTGTTCCCTCCTGGCTGAAATAGCTGGCGCTCAAGGCGTAGGAGCTCTTTTCGCTGCCGCCCGATACGGATACGTGGTAATTCTGGATCAGGGCGTTCTTCCTGAACACCTCGTCCTGCCAGTCGGTGTCGATGGCGGCGTAGTTCAGACCGTCGGGATTCTTGTCGCTCGCAATCACGGGATAGAAACTCGACTTGCCGAGCTTGTAGGCCGAGAGCCAGGCGTTGAATCCGTTCTGGTTGAAGAAGTTGATCTGCGACTGCTGGCCCTGCATGGTGATCTCCGTCCGGGCCTGCTCGGCGCTGCCCATCAGGTCGAGCTTGTTCCAGCGGTTCTGAATGCCCACGTAGGCGTTGAACTCGACGTTTACTTTCGAGTTGTTCTTGTTGCCGCTCTTGGTGGTCACGATGATGACGCCGTTGGCACCGCGCGAACCGTAGATGGCGGTCGACGAGGCGTCCTTCAGGATCTCCGTAGAGGCGATGTCGTTCGGGTTGAGGAAATTGATGTCGCTGGTGATTACACCGTCCACGACATAGATCGGCGAACTGTCGTTCACCGTGCCGATACCGCGGATGCGGACTTCGGCTGCGGCTCCGGGCTGTCCGGTCGAGGAGTTGACCGTCACGCCGGCCGCGCGTCCCTGCAGGGCCTGATCCAGACCGGCGGCAGGGGTCTTCTGCAGTTGCTCGGCGCTTACCGAGGCTACGGCACCCGTCAGGTCGCTTTTGCGCATGACGCCGTAGCCGATGGCGACGACTTCGTCGAGCATCATGGCATCCGATTCGAGCACCACGTCGAGCGTCGTGGTCGAGGGGGATACCGTCCGTTCCTGATCTTTATATCCTAAATAGGAGAAGGTCAGTGTTCCCCCCCCCTTGCCGGGAAGGGTGATTGCGTATGAGCCGTTTGCGTCGGTAGACGTACCCGTAAACGTGCCCTTGATCATCACGGTGACGCCCGCCAGCGGCTGGCCGTCCTCCTTCGAGGTGATCGTACCCTGTACCTTCGTCCCCTGGGCGTAGAGGCCGGTGGCGCAGAGCACTGCACAAATGACGAGGAAAAGTTTTCTCATAAGGTTTTATTTTACGTTAAAAGGAATGGGTTCTCCGCTGTTGCTGTCGCCGGCCACCCACAGCTGGAAGGCTCCGGGCTCGACCCGCTTCTGCATGTCCAGCCCCCAGAAGGCGAGCTGGCCGACGGGCAGTTCGAACTCCACGCGGCGGCTCTCTCCGGCCTTCAGGTCGATGCGGGCGAAGGCCTTCAGCTCCTTGACCGGACGGGAGATCGAGCCCACCAGGTCGCGGACATAGAGCTGCGCCACCTCCGTAGCGTCGCGGTCGCCCGTGTTGCTGAGGCGGAACGAGACGCGGATGGTGTCGTCGGCCGCGTACTCCTGCTTGTCGAGGGCGATCTCATCGTATTCGAAGGTCGTATAGCTCAGGCCGTAGCCGAAGGGGTAGAGCGGGTGGAATCCGGCGTCGAGCAGGAACGAGGTGCAGCCCAGCGAGGTCTGACCGGCCCCTACGGGGGTATCCTTCAGCAGGGTCTCGGTGCCTGCGGCGGGACGGCCCGTCATGTTGTGGTTGTAGTGGATGGGAATCTGTCCGACGACCATCGGGAAGGTGACGGGGGTCTTGCCGCTGGGGCTGGCGACGCCGAAGAGCAGGTCGACCAGTGCGGGGCCGCCCATCGTGCCGGGGTGGAACGCGTAGAGCAGGGCGTCGGTGTTCTTCAGGTCTTCGGCGATGGTGAGCGGACGCCCGGCCATGATGATCGTGGCGACGGGCTTGCCGCTCCGGCGGGCGGCGGCCATCAGCTCGCGCTGCGAGCCTTGCAGATTCAGGTCGCCCAGGCAGTGGGCCTCGCCCGAGAGAATGGCTTCCTCGCCCACGACCACCAGTACGGCGTCGGCCCGGGCCGCGCGGGCGGTCAGCGCGGCGAGCTCGGCCGGGGTGGCGGTGTCGCGGCTGTATGCCAGCACCGGTTCGTAGTCGATCTGTATGCGGTCGCCGTAGGTCTCGCGGAGTGCCGCCAGCGGCGTTACCGTGTGCGAAGCCTCCCCGTCGAAGGTCCAGGTGCCCATCTGCTCGTAGGGAGCGTCGGCCAGCGGTCCGGTGACGAGCAGCCGCTTGATCTTCGACGGGTCGAAGGGCAGGACGCGGTTCTCGTTCTGCAGTAGCACGGCCGACTCCAGGGCGCACCGGCGGGCGGCGGCGAGGTGCTCTTCGCAGTAGTTCACCCGGGTGCTCAACTCCGGATCGACGTACGGATTGTCGAAAAGCCCGAGCCGGAACTTCAGCCGCAGGATGTTGCGGACGGCGTCGTCCAGTTGCTTTTCGCTTACCTTTCCGTCGCGGATCAGGTCGGCGATGTGGTTGAAATAGGTGTGCGACATCATGTCCATGTCGACACCGGCCGTGAGCGACAGTCGGGCCGCATCGGCCTCGTCGGCTGCGAAGCCGTGCGCGATCAGCTCGCCGGCGGAGTTCCAGTCGGTGACGACCATGCCGTCGAATCCCCACTCGTCGCGCAGCACCTGCTTCAGCAGCCAGCTGTTGGCGGTCGAGGGGACGCCGTCGTTGTCGTTGAACGAGGTCATGACGGTCATGGCGCCGCAGTTGCGGACCGACTCCTCGAAGGGAGGCAGATAGACGTTGCGGAGCAGGCGCTCGGGGATGTTGGTCGAGTTGTAGTCGCGGCCTCCCTCGGCGGCTCCGTAGCCGACGAAGTGTTTGGCGCAGGCGGCCATGCAGGTCGGGTCGCCGATTCCGTTGCCCTGATAGCCCCGCGTCATGGCGGCACCCATGACGGTCGTCAGGTAGGGATCCTCGCCCGAACCCTCGGCGATACGGCCCCAGCGCGGGTCGCGGGCGATGTCGAGCATCGGCGAGAAGGTCCAGCGAATACCGGCCGCCGTAGCTTCGACGGCGGCGGCGCGGGCCCCCTGCTCCACGAGCTCGGGATCGAATGTCGCGGCCTGGCCCAGCGGAATGGGGAAGACGGTCTTATAGCCGTGGATCACGTCGCGGCTTATAATAATAGGAATGCCCAGCCGGCTCTCCTCCACGGCGTAGCGCTGCAACTGGTTGGCGACCTCGGGCGTGAGGGCGTTCAGCACCGAGCCGACGGCTCCGCTGCGCAGGACCTGCGCCATCTCTTCGGGCACGAAATAGCAGCTCAGCTGATTCGTCTGGCCGATCTTCTCCTCTAGCGTCATTTGGCCGAGCAGATTTTCGATCTTCTTTTCGGTTTCCGGGTCGTACTGCGACGAACGGGGGGACGTGGAGCATCCGGCGGCCAGTAGGGCCGCGGAGAGGGCGGTGAGGAGTGAGAATTTCAGTTTCATAAGATCAGCGGGTCGTATTTTATAATTTTTTAATAAATATTCTTTCCGTTCTTTTCGGAATATAAAATTAGGGACAAAATAGCTCCCGACAAGCGGGCGGGGACCAATAGGTGGAACCGGGGAGGGGGTGTGGATGAAAAATGCACTGTGTATCAATATACAGCGCATTTTGTTCGAACGGAAAAAAGTGGAGTTCCGAAATGGTTTCGGGGCTTGGGAACGGCTGCTCGCGGCCTTCGGGCGTCAGTTTTCGTGTTGGAACGTACCTATCTTCTTGATTTTTTCCTCGAAGTCTTCGCGCGACCCGATGGCGTTGTTCTTCACTTTCGCCCGGTAGTTGTAGATGGTGTTGACCGAGTAGCGCAGCAGTCCGGCTATTTTCGACGAGTCGCTGATGCCCAGCCGGATAAGTGCGAAGATGCGGAGTTCGGTGTTGAGCAGTTTTCCCTTCTTGGGCTCGATATGGGCATCGGGCCGCAGCAGGGAGTTGAATTCGTTCACGAAGTTGGGGTAGAGGTGCAGGAAGGCGTTGTCGAAGGTGTTGTAGAATTCCTCCACATAGCCGTCCACCATCTTCGATGACCCCAGCTCCTTCTGTACGGCCGACGAGGACTCCGTAGCCAGCTTGCGGCGGATGGTGCGCTGGAAATCCTTGAGCTTGTCGATGTAGTCGGAGCAGATGCCCAGGAACAGCCCGATATACTCCTCCTTGACGGCGTTGGCCTCCAGAATCTCGTCGTTCAGAATCTGTTGGTCCTCGTTGATCTCGGAGAGCTTGCGGATGTAGTCGTTCAGCTGTTCGTTCGTCTGCTGGAGCTCGCGGCGCATCAGACTGAGGCGCCGTTTCTGCCGGGTCTCGGCCACGGCGATGACGGCCGTAAGCAGGAACAGCCCCAGCAGGGCGATGCTCAGCCCCACGATGATGCGGAACTGCCGTTTCTGCCGGGCTTGATAGGACTGCTCGATGATGGGCAGCACCGAGGCGATCTGCCAGGGCCGCAGGCGGGCGTGGTAGAAGAGGGCGTCCTCCATCGATATGCGGATGTAGCGGAAGGCGCCGTCGATGTCGTCGAAGCTCAGAAAGAGAATCTCGGACAGCAGGCAGAGCGAGGCGTTGTCGCGCGTGGCGGATTGCAGATCGGCGCAGGCCGAACGGACCAGCCAGGCGATCTGTTCGTCGGCGTGGCCGCGCCGCCCTTCGATCATCGATTTCGTGTAGGCGTAGATGGCGTAGTTCCGGGTCGTGGGGGGCTCTTTGGCGAGCAGGCTGTCGACGATGGCGTCCGCGCGGTCGATCTCTCCGGTGTCTATCAGTTTCTCGCTCAGGTAGCGGCGGTGGGTGTCGGAGTCCCGGGGCAGGGTTTCGAGCATGCGCCGCGTGTAGTAGGCGAGTTTCTGCCGGGCCTCCTCCGAGGTACGCATGTCGCCCGAGTATTCGTGGGTTTCGCTCAGGAATCGGCTGAAGGTGAGGTAGTAGCGGCTCATCAGGTCGCTGTCGAGCCGGGTCGTGTCGATTTTCCGGTAGAGGATCTCCGAGGCTTCGAGGTAGTAGCCCGAGGTGGAGTAGAGGTGGGCCAGCCGGAGCAGGGTTTCATCGGTGCGGTAGCGCGAGTCGGTCAGCCGGGCCAGCTCCAGATTCCGATCCAGGTAGTAGAGCGTGGAGTCGAATTGGTAGGCTTCGTAGGCCTCGATCAGCATGGTGTGTACGTCGTACCGCTGTTCGGGCGTGATGGGGGTGCGATGCAGAATCTGTTTCAGGTGGTCGATCCGCTCTTCGTGCATCGCCCGGTAGTTGTCGCGCTGCTCGATCTTCTCGTCGAGCCGTTGCAGCATGCGGGGCAGCTGGCCCGGTGTCTCGGCCCGCAGTTCCGCTCGGGCGAACGACAGCAGGACGATTGCTGCCGATATTATAGTATAGGAGATGCCCCTCATATTCGGTCGGTTTTGATAGTCGGATTGTTCTTCAAAGATAGCCTTTTTTGCCCGAATATCCAAAAAAACGGGCGATATCCCTATTTTTCGGTATTTCTGGTTCTTCCGAAAGTCGCTATCTTTGCCCACGGAAACAAGGAGATTGCAAGATGACAGCCGTGAAAAAATACCTTCGGTCGGATCGCATGAGCGAATTGGTGGGAGACAACTACTCCGTGCTGCTCGTCATGAGCCGCTTCGGCATCTCGCTCGGGTTCGGCGACCGGACCGTCGAGGAGGTTTGCGCCCGCGCCGGGGTCGATGCGCCGACCTTTCTGGCTATCGTCAATACGATGCTCGACGAGGCGTATGCCCCTTCGGAGTGCGAGTGCGAGATTTCGGTCACCTGCTTTCTGCGCTATCTCCACAATTCGCACGACTACTACCTCTCGTTCCGCCTGCCCGAGATCCGCCGCAAGCTGATCGAGGCGATCGATTGCCGGCACGGAGATATCGCTTTTGCCGTGTTGCGGTTTTACGACGAGTATGCGGCCGAGGTGCGTAAACACCTGGAGTACGAGGAGACCACCGTGTTCCCCTACGTCCGCGCCCTGCTCGAGGGCAAGGCGACCGGCGACTACGCGATCCGTACCTTCCGGTCGCAGCACGACCAGATCGAGGCGCGGCTGACGGAGCTGAAGAATATTCTGGTGCAGTATTACCCGGCGGAGGACGGTTACGAGCTGAACGGCGTGCTGTTCGACATCTTCGCCTGTGAGGCCGATCTGGCGTCGCACAACCAGGTGGAGAACCGGCTCTTCGTGCCGGTGGTCGAGCGGCTGGAGCGCGAACGGACAAATAGCGCTGGCGTCGGAAAGGTGCGGACGGAGGAGCCGGTGCGCGACGCATTGAGCCAGCGCGAGAAGGAGATCGTGGTCTGCGTGGTGAAGGGGCTGACCAACAAGCAGATCGCCGACCGCCTCTTCATCTCCGTCCATACGGTCATCACCCACCGGCGCAACATCGCCGCGAAATTGCAGATCCATTCGCCCGCCGGCCTGACGATCTACGCCATCGTGCATAAACTGGTGGAGCTGGACGACGTGAAGGATACGATATACGACGAGGGCCCGGACCGCGAGTAGGCGCCGGGAGCCGAGTCGGACGAAGATAAAGCAAAATTTTAGTTAGTTTGTAAAGTGTGTTTTTTTGCCGTCCGGAGCAGAAGCTCCGGACGTTTTTTATCGGTGAAAGTTCCGGCTACTCCTGAATCGGTGTCAGGGCTCCGGTGATGGAGTCCATGATGTAACCCTTCACGGCGATGTCCTGCGGGATCAGCGGATGGTTGCGAACCAGGTCGACCGTTTCGAGGATGGCCGATTCGGTGTCGTCGAAGCCGTGGAGCCACTGGTCGAGGTCGATGCCGCAGTGCTTCATCAGCGTGATGTGCGACTCGGGAACGCCGCGCTGTTTCATCAGGTGCTGCATCTCGGCGCTGTCCATCCCCTGCACACCGCAACCCGTGTGTCCGATAATCATCACCTCCTGCACGCCCAGTTCGTAGATGGCGACGAGCAGGCTGCGGACCGTACTGTCGAAGGGATTGGTGATGGTGCCGCCCGCATTCTTGATGATCTTCACGTCGCCGTTGCGGAACCCCAGAGCGGCGGGGAGTAACTCGACCAGGCGGGTGTCCATGCAGGTGACGATGGCGATCCGCTTGTTCGGGTATTTGTCGGTGACGAAACGTTCGTAACCCTTCTCGGCGACGAAACGCCGGTTGTATTCCATAATATCTTCGATCATGTTCTCTTCTCTTTTTAAGGTTGTTCCGACCGCGGCTGCCGGGCGGATCGGGCGACAAAATTACAAAAACTTTTCGGCATCGCAAGCCGGCGGCGGAGGGAATGTCGCTCCGGACGATCTGTCGGATTGCCGGCGGCGGGGCCGTCCGGGGGATGATATTTGCGTTTCTGTCCGAACTTTCTTATTTTTGTTGGGCATGATCGAGCGTTTTCTGCACTATATTGAGGCTGAGAAGCGGTTTTCTCCCCTCACGGTGGACAATTACCGCCGTGATATCTACCGTTTCGTCGCCTGGTGCGAGACGGAACTCGAGCCTCCGATCCGGCCTTTCGATCCGCGGGAGGTTACGCTTCCCCTGCTGCGCGAGTGGATCCTTTATCGGACGGAGCGGGGCAAGATCGCCGCTTCGTCGATGAATCGCGAGCTCTCCTCGCTGCGGAGCCTGTTCCGCTACCTGCTTCGCAGCGGCTGTGTCGAAAAGGATCTTTTCCGCGGGCTCGCTTCGGTCCGTACCGCACGCCGTCTCCCCACCTTCGTTCCGGAGAGTCGGATGAAGCGGATCCTTGCGCAGTGCGCCGAGAAGGAGCGGGAGAAAGATTTCACGTCGCTGCGCGACGCCCTGATCGTCGAGATGTTCTACGCCTGCGGAATTCGTCTGGCCGAACTGGTCGGGCTCGACCGCGACGACCTCTCGGCCGATCTGTGGTCGCTGCGGGTTCTGGGAAAGGGCCGCAAGGAGCGGTCGGTCCCCATTGTCGAGCCGCTTCGCAGAAAGATCGCCCGCTATCTGGAACAAATCGAGCGGCAAAATATTTGCAAAAACGGAGAAAAAGCGTTATTTTTAACACCGAAAGGGGATCGTATCTCCCGGACCCGGGTCTACCGCATCGTGAAGAGCGAACTGCATGCGGAGGGCGTATTGGGGAAATGCAGCCCGCATGTGCTGCGGCACACCTTCGCCACCCATCTGCTCGACCACGGAGCCGACATGCGCGAGATACAGGAGCTGTTGGGTCACGCCTCCCTGCAGGCGACCCAGGTGTACACGCACAACAGCATTGCCCAGTTGCAGAAGATCTACGCTGCCGCCCATCCCCGCGGGCACGGGAACAAGCGGTCGAAGCAGTAGACGACATAGTATTCACTTTTAATCGTTCAAGGTTATGAAGGTAAACATTCAGTCCGTGAGATTCGACGCTGACCGGCGTCTGATCGAATTCGTAGAGAACAAAATGTCAAAACTCGACCGTTTTGCCGAGCGTGCCACCGCAGTGGACGTCATCTTGAAACTCGACAAGGACCATGAGAAGGGAAATAAGGTGGCTACTGTCACGCTTCATCTGCCGGGAAACGATTTGATTGCCGACGAACGGGCCAAAAGTTTCGAGGAGGCGGTGGATTGCGCACTCGATGCCCTGAAGCGTCAGGTCGAAAAGGCCAAGGCTAAGGTCTGACCCGTCGGTTCCGCCAATGCGACCCTCGCGGAGCATGCTCCGCGAGGGTATTTTCTTTATATTTATAAATAGGTATATGGTGAAAACAGCATAGAAATGCGTATTTCTATGAAAAAAAGACGTGGAAATGTTTGCAGTTTTGAAAATAGTCACTATCTTTGCACCCGCAATACGAAAAACAACCCCTCACGAATAACAACGGGAGTTTACAATAAAGGAGCTTGCTGGAGGTTATGAGAGGGTCGGTTAAAAAGAGTTGCAAAAAAGTTCTGAAAATATTTGCAAGGTTCGAAAAAACGACTTACCTTTGCAGTCCTGCTTCACCTCAAAAGTGAGGTGGGTTTTCAAAACGAAGTTCTTTGAATTACTGGTTATATTGAGAGAAAAGAAATGTAGTATTTATCTGTCATTTCCTTTTAGGAAAGATAAGTAGTCAGGACTCTAACGAAACATTTTATATTTTTACAATGGAGAGTTTGATCCTGGCTCAGGATGAACGCTAGCGGCAGGCTT
>ERZ777306.180-NODE-180-length-131375-cov-29.885638_pt1 | contig 131375 bp, 107 predicted proteins | sample MGYA00374966_ERZ777306 | MGnify/ENA primary metagenome ERZ777306 (study PRJEB29329, sample SAMN06343882) | mouse gut metagenome | isolation source: Mouse cecum | place: Austria: Vienna | collected 2014-11-15 ... | reverse complement strand
TCCGGTCTACTCCGGGCAAAGGTTCCGCTGTCGCCTGCGAAACTCGCTTCGCTCAAACAGCGCAGGCTCCGGACGCTCCACCTTTACCCTCCGCTTGACGACCGTCCGCTTAGGCCTTTTTTAGAAAGCTGTGCTTTCTCTTGGGATTGCCGATACCGACACCTATATAAGAGACGGTATCGGCAATCCCCAAAGAGCCGCCAGGCTCTACTTCCGGCCTAAGCTGTTGAGCGTTAAGCGCAGAGACCGCAGTGAGCGTCCGGAGCGTCTGCTGTTTGAGCGAAGCGAGTTTCAGACGCGACAGCGAACGAAGGGAACGGAGTAGCGAAGCAGGTTCGGCCTTGATCTTTTGGTTACTTTTGGATCAAGCCAAAAGTAACAGACCATTCACCTGCAGAATTAATCTAATACCGATTATAACTAACCACCTCTTTCGGATCTTTGCGCTTCTTGGGCCGGTCCGGTTGGGTGGAATAGCCGACGACGATGTCCAGCAAGACACGTTTGCCGGAAGGGATATCCAGGAGTTTGCGCACTTTCGTTTCGTCGAACCAGCCGACGATGCAACTTCCCAGCCCTTCGTCTTCGGCGGCCAACACCAGATGGGCGGCCGTTATGCCGATATCCAGATGGGAAAAATCTTATCCTTGATCCACGAACCGATGCCGGCCGTCAAGTTCGGCTTCTCCTCCACCACCAGGATATGCACGGGAGCCTGCTTAGTGAAATGGTTCATCCCGAGGACGCGGTTAGAGGTTGCATCCGCCACCCGATTCTTCAACTCCGGATCGTCCACCACGATAAAATGCCAGGGTTGCGAATTGCAGGCCGACGGCGCGATACACGCCGCCGCCAGGATGCGCTCTATTTTCTCCTTTTCTACCGGACGCTGCGAGTCAAAAGCCCGGTCACTCTGCCGCTGGCTTGCTAAAGAAAGGAAATCTTTCATTTGAATTGCATCATTTTGCTGATATACTTTCCTACGATGTCGAACTCGAGATTGACAACCGTGCCTTTTTCGATCTGGCAGAAGTTGGTATTGTCGTGCGTATAGGGGATGATAGCGACCTGGAAACTGTTCTGCTTCGAATTGCAGACAGTCAGGCTCACGCCGTTGACACAGACGGAACCTTTCTCGACCGTTATATATCCCTGCTCGGCCATCTCCTTGTCGAACGGATATTCAAAGGTGTAATACCAGCTACCGTTGGCGTCTTCCACACTTGTACAAACGGCGGTCTGGTCGACATGTCCCTGCACGATATGCCCGTCTAAGCGTCCGTTCATCATCATGCTGCGTTCCAGATTCACGAGCGAGCCCGGTTTCAGAAGTCCCAGGTTGGAACGTTCCAGGGTTTCGCGCATAGCCGTTGTAGTGAATGTATCTCCATCTTTACGGACCACGGTCAGGCAAACACCATTGTGGGCCACACTCTGGTCTATTTTCAATTCATCGACAAAAGAACATTTCATCGTGATATGAATATTGTCCTTATCATGCTCGATCGCCACGACCTGAGCTGTTTCTTCTACAATTCCTGAAAACATAAGATTGTTGTTTTAATGATTATCGAAGTCCAAAGATACGGAAAATAACTATATTTGCCACTGTTTATAAAACTACTATTATAACAATATGGAAGCAGACAAAGTCGATAAATTCCTTCTTGCCCATGAAAGTAAATTTCCCGAATATGAAATACCTATTCATCGGTTGCTCGACCTTCCTCCTGAAAAAGAGGAGGTTTTAACAAAGACCCGTTTTAAAAGACCGGGCGACATGTTGCTCGTCTCTATTTTCTTTGGATATTTTGGGATGGACCGTTTCATGATCGGCAACTGGGGCCTTGGTATCTGCAAGCTGCTTACAGCCGGAGGTTTTGGACTTTGGTACATCATCGACTGGTTTCTGATCACGGGGGTAACGAAAAGGAAAAACATGAAAAGGCTGGAAGAGATTGTGAAGAAGGATAATATCTCCTGAAATAGAGGCAAAGTCCCGCGCCCTGCCCCTATCCCTGCTTCCTGAGCAATCACGACAACGTTTCGTTTTCCTCTGCCAGTAGTTTGTCGAGGTGTTTGCTGCTCCTATAATATTATAAATGCCCGCAAAAAGAAAGTACATCAGAACAGATGGGGAAACAAGCCTAAAACATTCCCTTTATTAAAGGAAAACCTCACAGAGATTCATCCGAAACACCGCATCCCTTAATCGACTCACAAGCGTGATTCGTACGGCTCACGAGTGTGGTTCGTACGGCTCACAAATGTGATTCATACGACTCACAGCTGTGAGCCGATCAGTTCATGCTATATAAGGAACTAATTCTTACCGGATTCGGAGATATCGGATGCCATTAGTACCGTGTTTTTACCTATCCTTCACAGGGTTCACAACAAACCACAGATTATCTATTATTTATACAGATGTGAACCCCGTGTTTATATTCGGACAAACTGTTATGAGGGACTTGGAAGGCTCGAATTGTTCTTGCACAAAACTGATAGCACTCGAAAGTCTATTCCGTTTTTGCCGTTTTTTTATTTTAGATTTTAGCGAATTATTTTAGAAATAGAAGTAACGATTTGGCAGCCGTGCGAATTTCAGGATTTTGCGATATAAAACATCAATCTCTCAAAATATTATCACCGAATATTTTGTCTGTCTTATAAAAATATATACTTTCGCGAATCATCTGATGATATGACGAATAAAAGCAGAAACAAATAGTATGATTATACAGAAGAAGTCTTTGGCAGATATAGTAGCCGAACAGTTGAGACAACAGATTGCGGAAGGAATTTATACAATCGGGGATAAACTTCCGACCGAACCGGAGTTGATGAAAACGTTTAAAGTCGGAAGGTCGAGCATCCGTGAGGCGGTAAAATTGTTGGTAAATATGGGCGTTGTACAAGTCCGGCAAGGTTCGGGGACATTTGTCGCCGAAGCATCCGATACGAACGGAGGCAATATAAATATGAGTATCGCCGACCGGACGGAACTCGATGAAGTGAGGAAAATATTGGATATTGCAATTGTGGAAAAAGCCGTGGCACGAAGAACAGAAAAAGATATAGAACGAATGCAGTCCTCCCTTGAAGCCAGAAAAGTAAATGCAAAAAACGGCTTGTTGAAAGAATGTATCGAAGCCGATTTGAATTTTCATATCGCGATTGCCGATGCCACCCACAATCGAATATTGGCAGATATTTACCGTTCTGCTTCCCTGCATCTGCTTTCGGAGTTCAATCGTATTTACGATGGTACGGATTGCTTCATAAATTCACAATCTTCTCATGAGAAGTTATCGAGATACATCATCGCTGGTGATTTGAAGAACGCCCGAAAGATGGCAACACAGATTGTAGAAGAACCATAGGACGAGAAACAACTAAAAATAGAACAATCAAATGATAAAGAATGCAGAAAATGGCAACGAAAGATTATGCACCGACCAACAACAAGTACAATGAAAACAGAAGAAAAGATAAAAGCGGTAAGAAATAGAGACGCGAATTGTCGCGGAAAATTCTTTGTTGCCGTCAGAACAACGAAAATCGTCTGCACACCGGATTGTCCGGCAAAACCTCTGGAAAAGAACATTGTGTTTTATGATACGCTTGTGGAAGCCTTACAAGCCGGCTACAGGCCATGTAAAATATGTATGAAAGAATATTATAACAATAAACAGAACAATATGGAAACTATAAAGATTACACGGTATCAATCGCCTGTGGGCGATATGCTTGTCGGTTCTTACGGCGACAAGCTGTGTATTTGCGACTGGGCAGTGGAGAAACGGCGAGGTACGATAGACCGCCGCATACAACGACATCTGAATGCGAAATACGAAGAAGGGACTTCCGACATCATCGAACGGGCAATCGGGGAACTCGAAGAATATTTTGCCGGACACCGTAAGATATTCGACATTCCCGTTGTCTTTACCGGCTCGGAATTTCAATGTACCGTATGGGAAGAATTGATGAAAATACCTTATGGAACGACCATCTCTTATGGCGAGCTTGCCCGCCGCATCCATAACCCGAAGGCTGTGCGTGCAGTCGCATCGGCCAATGCCACCAATCCCATCTCTATCTTTGTTCCCTGCCACCGGGTAATCGGCAGCAATCATAAACTCACGGGATACGGAGGCGGCCTCAATGCAAAAAAAGGATTATTGGAGTTGGAATGTTCTAAAACAGAAGGAATAGGGTTATGGTAGATTCAATTTAATATACAAAAGTACGAAAAGCGCCATTCATAAAGGCTTCGAGGTGGCATTTCGTTAGCTCTACCTCATAGAAAAACAAAGCGTAACGAACGCTGTTTCAGCAAATTCACTACGCTTTGTTCAAATTTGCAATTCCGCTATGCGTTTATTTTAGAAAAGACATCCGATTTTATGGTTTGAATCATTTGAGCCATATCTTCCGAAGAGAAGATGTAAAACATGCAAATAATTTTGTTTATCTTCTGGCTTCTGGGAATAAAGAGCCTGTCCGGTAAAGATAAAAAATAGAGGTAAAGCCCGACGCCCTACCTCTACATTTATAATCTATCTCGATATAGACTTGTCTTATTTAGCCTGTTCCAACTGCAACGTCTTGGTCGGTTCGTCGCAAACTTCAGTCGGGCCGAAGTACTGGATAGGACCCGGATAAACATAGCTGGTTGTCATAGCCCATTCGTCGCGGTTGGCAGCGAATTTCTTGAAAGGAGCACCGTCGAGCTTAACCAGAGCTTTCTGGATAACCGGTTTCATTTCGCCGTGACGTTTTTCCATATTCATCATCATGGTTACAGGGATACCGCCTGCAATCCATTTGTCAGCCGGAGCTGTCGTGTTGCGTACGGAAGACATATAACCTGTCTTGCCGGCAGCGATCAAACAAGAAGCCGTATAACCTAAAGAATAGCAGTAGTCGGCATCGTAGTTGGACGGAGCGGCGCAACGGCCTTCGTAGCCGAAGAAGTGGTGCTGTGCAGCGAACTTGCCGGCGTATTTGCCTTCCGCCTTCCATTCAGCCAACTTCTTGCCAACCATTTCAGACAGCAATTTTTCTGTTTCGATCAGAGAAACCTGTACGTTTCCGTGCGGGTCGCGATCTAAAGACAACTGACGTGCCACGCCTTCCGGCAGAGAGGCATATAAGTCGGAGTTTTCTTTTGTCAGTTTGCTGATGATGTAAGCACGCTGTTCGCTCTTCTTGATCATCTTGAATTCGGTATCGTGTTTAGCCAGGAAGTCGTTCAGTTCGGCGATCAGGCGTTTCATAGCCGGAACAAACTCGATCAGACCTTCGGGGATCAACACCGTACCGAAGTTGTTACCTTCGGCGGCACGTTTAGCCACGATTCCGGCGATGTAAGTCACGATATCGTCCAAAGACATGTTCTTTTCCTCAACTTCTTCGGAGATAATACAAATGTTCGGCTGAGTCTGCAAAGCGCATTCCAAAGCAATGTGGGAAGCCGAACGTCCCATCAACTTGATGAAGTGCCAGTATTTCTGTGCAGAGTTACAGTCGCGCTGGATGTTACCGATAACTTCCGAATAAACCTTACAAGCCGTGTCGAAACCGAAAGAAGTTTCAATCTGCTCGTTCTTCAAGTCACCGTCGATCGTCTTCGGACAGCCGATTACCTGGACGCCGGCATTGATTGCCTTGTAGTATTCTGCCAGCACACAAGCATTCGTGTTGGAGTCGTCACCACCGATGATAACCAGGGCCTTGATGTCCAGCTCTTTCAGGATTTCCAATCCCTTGTCGAACTGTTCTTTTGTTTCCAGTTTGGTACGACCTGAACCGATCATATCGAAACCGCCCGTGTTGCGGTATTCGTCGATAATGTCAGCCGTCAGTTCCATATATTTATGATCGATCAGACCACCGGGTCCCAGGATAAAGCCATACAGACGAGAAGCTGCGTTGTTAGCCTTGATACCATCAAACAGGCCTGCAATCACGTTATGACCGCCAGGAGCCTGACCACCGGAAAGGATCACACCTACGTTCATGGCCGGCAGCGTTTTGCTTTCATTGTTTTTTTCAAAAGTAACAATCGGCATTCCGTACGTGTTCGGGAATAACTTTTTGATTTCGTCCTGATCGGCAACTGATTGTGTGTACTCACCATCTACGGCTTTTACAGCGCCTTTCAATGCAGCGGGTACCTTTGGCTGGTAAGCTGCTCTTGCAATTTGTAATGCACTTTTTGTCATTTCTTAATCTGATTTATTTAGAAAGTATCTGATTCCTATATTAAAGGCGGTGCAAATATAGAAAATTTTCTTCAGCCATTCCAACCTGCGCATATTTATTTCGACAAAGAATGTATGCTATTATCAAGCAGCCTGTTCTCCTGAACAGGCCTAATCACATAAGTCAGTTCCTTGCCCGTCAATTCTAAATAGATATATCATCTAATTGTCTGGTATTGGTCAGAAACTCGCCACAACGAAATTTAAGCAAGTGCAAGATTATATCTTTATCATAGTCTTGATGCTCCTTAAACAAATAATATTGCTTATACAAAGTATCAGACAACACAAAACTGTATTTCCCCATATTATTCCATTTCAAGCAGTTCAGCTAAAGTAGCATCGAAAAAACCTTCCGGGAAGTCACGAGTAAACTTGCCATCCTCCTTAAAACCAAGTACAATAAACGGATTCTGGATGCCCTCTTTATATAAAATGGTTACATCATCTTTCAAAAAACGCTTTTTATAAATTTCATAACCGACCTTATATATAAGGTGTTCGCAATGTGTTTCTATGATTACCTGTATACCGGCTCTAACAATAAAGGCCAAGAATTCGCCTACCTTTGCCTGGCTGGCCGGATGAAGATGAATTTCCGGATTTTCGATAAGAATAACATCATTCTTTTTTGCCCGCAAACACATGATCAACATTTTGGTAAGATAGCTTACGCCAGCTCCTAACTGGAAAGGCGAAATATTCCCCAGCCCGTCACTCTTATACTGGACTTCAACCACATCATCTAAACGGCGCTCTGTCTGCAACTCCGTCGGTATATCTAAAATATAAGACAACCAATAATTCACCTGAGCTGATAAAGTATAAGAGGAATCGTCTTTAATCAATTCCGGCATTAAGGGATTAGACTTTTCCTTTTCAAATGAACCGACTATATACTCGCCGACTACACCTATTTTAAACTGTGGCGAAATTTTAGAATGCAACTCTGCCCCAATTCTATTGGCTGACAAATAGTATAAATTTTGTTCTATGTCGATCGGCATGCCGGCATCCTCTTCCGGAGGAAGAAAAACCAAAGAAAGTTCATTTGTTCCGTGATAGGAAATATGCACATTATCGACATCAATATCGACCCTGACACTTTTTGCATTATAATATTTATTTCTAATTGCATCAAATGTCAGATTCACAATAGTATCCAGTAGAACCTGTCCATTTTTCCCTATCCTGCGAACAGGAAGTAATACCGACTGTATCAAACTTGACTTACCTGCAGAGTTAACACCCGTTACAATTGTAAAAGGCTTTATCTCCAGGTTCTCGTCATGAAGACATTTATAGTCTTTTATTTGTATATGTTTTATCATAACTGAATCCTATTTATTATTTTGTCCATTCGCTCAAACCTGAAAGAAACACTTGTAGTCGAGTCTATATTACCGGAAAAATAACCGGAATCATCAAACTCTTCCTTTACAGATTCTATATCCAGTATGAGTCTTGATGCCCATGTATAATCGATTTTCTCTGGAACAAAAGAAAACAAATAACTTAATGCTTCAAAGAGGGGCATGTTTATAGGTCTTCTAATCCCATTTCCCGAAAAACGAAAACCATTTTCTCCTAAAAGATCATAACTAATCTGCATACACTGAATAAATAGATTTTCATAACCTACAATCAATTCTTCAGGTGCATTATCATTCACATAAACCATAAAACGAGCCAGAAAATCATCTATATCCCCTCGGTATTGGAGAACTGGAATATCTTTAAATTCTCCACGATGCAACATCATAAAGGCGATTGCCCGTAAAACGACATATTGGTCTTTCATCCTTTCTTTATTAATAGAACGCCCTGTTGCAATCAAAAACTCAGGAGAACAGCAAAGTCTATCCAACATCTGTGTGCAACGTCCACGGTATAAGGCATTCCTCATTTCCTGCTTATTCAACGGAGTTCCTCCTCGATTTACCCGGTCAAAGATATCATATTTTACCCGCTCAGGTGTCGGAGGTTGAATGATATAAAAAAGTAATTGAAAATCCTCGATCACTCCCTGTTGCTTCAAATCCAAATCCTCAAAACAACACCCATTAAACTGCTTTAATATTCTCAGATTATTCAATTTGAACTTTCCTTCCAGAAAATCCAAAATAGCACTTATTCTTTGTCGTCCGTCGACAACTTGCTTCTTCCCATTCTTATCCTCAAACAAATACATTAATGGTATAGGAATTCCCATTAGGATCGATTCGATCAGTTCGGACTTCTGCCTCTGTTTCCAGACATCATGCCTCTGAAAATCCGGATCAATTATTAATTCTTTCCGCTTCAAACAAAGTGTATGCAAATGCATAATACTATATTGAGCCTTTTCCACCCTCACTTCGGCATTCGGATATATGGTATATGAATCATCTCCGTTTATTGACAGATCGGCTTGTTCCACATCGCTAACCACATTTTCATCATTGTTTATTATTGATGCTTCATCTTTTATATCCATATTTCCCATATATTTATCCTAATTTACGATTGAGTAATAGTCTTTAAATTAATAAAGAAATAAATGCTTCATGCAAAGATATTGAGATTTATCGGAAAATCGAATAGAAATCATTCATTTACTTGCTATCGGATTTCTGATAAAACATCGTTTTGCCCGGTAAAGACAATGAAGCCGGACGGGCGTCCGCCGAAACGGCACGCTTGTAGTTCGGCTTGTCGCTCATCACGAAATGAAGCGTGATGCCGGGTTGTACCTCTTCGTAAGTCAGATATGACTTGTCGTATTTCTTTCCGTTCACATACAAATCCTTGACATAGACGTTCTCCTTCGACCAGTTTTCAGTTGTCATACGGATCTCTTTACCGTTACTCATCTCAATAGTTAGCGCTTCGACACAAGGTGAACCCACATTATATATATTGCTGGAGGGAGCAACCGGATAGAAACCTGCGCAGTTGAACATATACCAGGCCGACATCTGGCCACAGTCGTCATTTCCACTCAGCGAACCCGGTTCGTTGCCATAAAAACGGTCTACGATCTCCCGAACCCACTTCTGGCATTTCCAGGGCTTGCCTAAATAGTTGTACAGATAGACGACATGGTGGCAAGGTTCGTTGCCGTGCCAGTAGCCGCCGATACGTCCCTGAATATCGTGCGCTCCGGGAATATCATCCGGCAGTTCGACCGTAAACAGTTCATCCAAACGTTTCTCGAACCATTTTTTCCCTGCCAGATTGATATATCCCTGCACATCATGCGGGACCGTCCAGGTATATTGCATCGTAAAACCTTCGGTTATATCCCCCCAACCATTCACCGAACCCGGTCCCTGGTAGGCGATCGGGGCGAACGGTGTACGCCAGTTTCCCTTGCTGTCGCGGCCGCGCATATACTTCGTTTCCGGGTCGATCAAGGTCTGGTAAGAAAGGGAACGGTTCAGGAAATACCGATAATCGTCCGTCTTCCCCAAAGCTTTGGCGGCTTGTGCGATACAATAGTCGTCATAGGCATATTCCAATGTCTTGGAAACAGATTCGGCTTCCTTATCAAACGGCACATAACCATTCCGGATATAGTCCGGCAGACAGTCGTAATGTTCGTTCAAGGCAGTTGTTTTCATCGCCTCATACGCCCGCTCGTAATCAAACCCCTTTACACCTTTGACAATCATATCCGCCAAAACGGAAACCGCGTGATAACCGATCATGCACCAAGTCTCGTTCCCGTAAAAAGACCAGACCGGGAGCATCTTCTCCACGCTTTTGTCAAAGTGGGCCAGCATCGAATTGGCGATGTCGGCATTCACGTCCTGGTGCACCAGGTTGAACCAGGGATGTAAAGCCCGGTAGGTGTCCCACAAGGAAAAAGTCGTATAGTTGGTAAAGCCTTTCGCCTGCTCGATATTCTTGTCCAAGCCCCTGAAACAGCCATCCGCATCCTGGAAAATAAACGGATGGAGGGCGGCATGATAGGCAGAAGTATAAAACGTTTCCTTTGTCTTCCGCCCCGCGGTTATCCGGTATTTTTGTAATTCCTTTTCCCACAGGTCCACGCCTTTCTCTCTGAGGCTGTCGAAGGTCAGTCCGTCCAGTTCCCGTATGTTCATCTTCGCCCCGGCAGTGCTGACGGAAGAAATGGCTGTTTTTACGATCACCTCATCCCCTTCCTCCGTTGCGAAAGAGAGGCAGGCCATCAGGTTCTTCCCCCAGGCCTCGCGGTCACTTCTGAAGCGGGAAGTATTATAGATCACCGGCTTTTTGTCCTGCATAAAGCGTAAGCTTTCCAGCTTTTTGGAGAAGACGGCCGTAAAATAGACGTGGCGTTCAGGCCCCCACCCTTTCACTAACTTATAACCTGTGATGGTCGAATCGTTTTCCATGCGCAGATTGGCCCATTCGCACGACTGCCACAGGGTATGGTTCATGTCGATCATGATAAATGACTTTTCTGATTCGGGATAGGTGAAACGGAACATTCCGCTCCGCAGGCCCGCCGTCATCTCCGCTTTCACGCCGTAGTCCTGCAAGCGGACGGCATAATAGTTCGGAGTGGCCTGCTCCTCATCGTGTGTGTACCGGGAGCGGTAGCCCTCATCGGGGTTCTCACGGCTTCCGGGTTCCAATTTCATCTCTCCGGTTCCGGGGATAAACAGGAAATCTCCCAAGTCGGGAATCCCTGTCCCGCTAAGGTGCGTCAGGCTGAAGCCCAGGATCGAAGTGTGGTTATATTTATAACCGGCAGCCGCATCATAGTATTTGGCATCCGTATCGGGGCTAATCTGGATCCCGCCGAAAGGGATCTGCGCCCCCGGATACACATTGCCGTAACCATCCGTCCCGACCATCGGATTGACATATTCCGTCAACTTCTCATTCCGTGCCATGATAGAAAGCGCGAAGCACGACATGGCGATTAAAGTAGATATTCGTAGTTTCATATTTAAATCGTATTACAAATTATGCAGGATAAATGATGATTTATGGGTGTGAAACATGGATGACATGGTCATGCAAAATGATTGTCGTTCTGTAGGGGCAGGTTCTAAACCTGCCCGATATCGACAAATATACATGTTGCAATCGGGCGGGTTTAGAACCCGCCCCTACAGCGACACCTTAAATATACCCATAAATCATCATTTACCATTTATTTAAAATAAAAAGGACTATCTGAAACAAGATCCAAATAGCCCTTTTGATTATAGTTAGGCTGAAAGTGCTATTATAATTAAGTGCTTATGTTAATATGAATGCTTCCAGCTAATCTATATATATTCTTGTTTATTTCCCTAATTCATTAGAGAACGAGTAAGGAGCATCGCTGTCCTGCGTACCCCGGCTCTTGTTCGGTGTGGCCGACATATTATAATTAATGTTCATGCCACGCATCAGGTCGCCGTGTGTCAGATAGTTCTTCGTGTAGTTCTTGCCATTCACTTTCATGGACGAGATGTAACGGTTTGCCTCACCATTATTGTTAGCCTTGATTACAACCTTCTTGCCGTTTTCCAGATTCAGCGTCACGCTTTTGAACAGCGGAGACCCTAAGATATATTGGTCCGTTCCCGGACAAACCGGATAGAAGCCGAGGGCCGAGAATACATACCAGGCCGAAGTCTGTCCGTTGTCTTCATCCCCGCAATAACCGTCGGGAGTTGCGAAGTAGAGCTTGTCCATCACTTCACGCACCCAATATTGCGCTTTCCAAGGCTCGCCGGAATAGTTGTACAAGTAGATCATATGCTGGATCGGCTGGTTGCCATGCGCATAATTTCCCATGTTCATAATCTGCATTTCGCGGATTTCATGGATCACGCCACCGTAATAACTGTCATCAAACAAAGGCGGTACATTGAACACGGAGTCCATCATGGCATTGAAACCGACTTTTCCTCCCATCAGATTGATCAATCCCTGCGGATCATGGAAAACCGACCAGGTATAATGCCAACTGTTGCCTTCCGTAAAAGCATCTCCCCATTTCAGCGGGTTGAACGGAGACTGGAACGAACCGTCTTCGTTACGGCCACGCATCAACTTAGTTTCAGGATCGAACAGGTTCTTATAGTTCATGGCATGTTTGGCGAAAATAGCGATTTCGGATTCCGGTTTGCCTAAAGCCTTACCTAATTTATAAATGGCCCAGTCGTCATAAGCATATTCCAACGTACGGGCAGCACTTTCATTGATTTTCACGTTATAAGGCACATAGCCCAATTCATTGTAATATTCATAACCCAGGCGTCCGGTCGATTTTACCTTCGGATGTACGCTGTTAGCTCCATGAACGACAGCCTCCCAAAGCGTCTCGATATCATATCCGCGAAGTCCTTTCAGGTAAGCATCTGCCACAACGGAAGCCGAGTTGTTGCCGACCATGCAACCACGATGTCCCGGACTTGCCCATTCCGGCAAGAAACCGCTTTCCTTATATGTATTGGCAAGGCCCTCCTGCATCTTCGTATTCATATCCGGATACATCAGGTTCAGGAACGGAAACAGGCAACGGAACGTATCCCAGAAACCGGTATCGGTAAACATATAGCCCGGCAGCACTTCTCCGTTATACGGGCTGTAGTGGACCACCTTGCCGTTGGCATCCAGTTCGTAGAAGCTACGCGGGAAAAGCAACGAGCGGTACAAGCAAGAGTAGAACGTGCGCAGTTTGTCCACGTCGTTATCTTCGACAGCGATACGTCCTAATGTCTCATTCCAAACCTGGCGTCCGGCCTCGGCTACTTCGTCAAACGAACGGCCACCTAATTCTTTCAGGTTCTGTTCCGCCTGCTCGGGGCTGATAAAAGAAGAAGCTACGCGAGCATGGACGATCTCGCCTTTGCGGGTGGAAAAACCGATAATGGCGCCGGTATGGTTTTCTTTCGCTTCAGTCTCGCCTTTGCGGATCTCATCGTCGCCGACAGTCGCTTTATAGGTAAAAGGCTTGTCGAACACCACAACGAAATAGTTGCGGAAATTCTGCGGAACGCCCCCGCTGTTACGGGTCGTATAACCGATGATCTTGTTTTCTTCGGGTATGATCTTGACATAAGAACCACGGTCGAAGGCATCGACAATCACATACGAGTTGTCCGATTCGGGGAAGGTAAAACGGAACATGGCGGCACGTTCCGTCGGTGTGATTTCCGTCACCACGTCATGGTCTGCCAGATATACCCGGTAATAATTCGGTTTTGCCACTTCGGCCTTATGCGAGAACCAGCTGGCGCGTTTATCCTGGTTAAACACCACTTTACCGGTAACCGGCATGATGGCGAACTGTCCGTAGTCGTTGATCCACGGGCTGGGCTGGTGAGTCTGCTTGAAACCACGGATTTTATCCGCGTCGTATGTGTACGCCCAGCCGTCTCCCATCTTTCCGGTCTGTGGCATCCAGAAATTCATACCCCAGGGCATGGCAATCGCCGGATAAGTATTACCTGTCGAGAGAGAAATTTTCGACTGGCTCCCGACCAGCGGATTCACGTAATCCACCAGGTCCTTTTTGTCCGCCGCCTCCATCGTAAAGAGGCTGCTGCAAAGCATAATCGCTAAAAAAAATAATTTCTTCATGGATAGAATATGTTTAATTAATTTGAAGACAGAGAATAGGGTTTGTCAGCCCCGTTAAATACACGTTTTTTATTCGGAGAAGAGGTCATTTCGAACGTCAGCCTACCGCCGTCCATAATGTCCTGCTGGGTAATGAATCCTTTCGTATAGGGTTTGCCGTTCAGTTTGACCGACTTCACATAACGGTTCCTGTCGCTCACCTTGTCGGCCTTTACTTCGAATGTCTTGCCGTTCTCCAACGTTACCTTTATATAAGGTAAGTAAGGAGCCCCCAATACATACTGGTCTGTTCCCGGACAAACCGGATAGAATCCCATCGAAGACAGGATATACCAGGCAGACATTTGTCCGCAATCGTCGTTACCGCACAAGCCGTCGATATTATTGCGGTACATCTTATTCATGATTTCACGTTGCCAGTATTGCGTTTTCCAAGGTTGTGAGGTCCAGGCATAGAGGAACGGAATATGATGGCTCGGTTCGTTGCCATGCACATAGCCGCCCAACAAGCCTTCCTCCGTCACATCCTCGGTTTGGGCAAAGAACTCGGCGGGCAGGTGCATCGTAAACAAGGAATCGAGTTTGGAGATAAAGGACTTGTCCCCTCCCATCAGGCGAACCATGTTGTTCACATCCTGCGGCACATAGAAAGAATAGTTCAAAGCATTTCCTTCGATAAAACCTTCGCCATGCGTGTTCAGCAGGTTAAAATTCTCTTTCCAACGTCCGTCGGCATAACGGGGACGGGCATACCCGATATTCGTATCGAAAACATTCGTATAATTGGCCGCCCGTTTTTTATAAGTATCGGCAACAGAACGGTTGCCGGCCAAAAGCGCCGTGTGGTAGATGGTCCAGTCGTCATAGGCATATTCGAGCGTCAGGGAAGCGGCGCTGCCGTTATGGTCGAGAGCGACATACCCTTTTTCCATATACTCGCCGGTCCCGTCCAAATAAGGAATCGTGGAACTGCTCACCATCGCTTTCAAAACCTCTTCCTTGTCCAACGGAAGGCCTTTCGCTACGGCATCGGCCAAAACGGAAACGGAATGATATCCGATCATGCACCAATTTTCATTTGCCATGTGGCTCCAGATCGGCAAAGCCTTATGTACGCTCTGCTCGCAATGCTTCAGCATAGAGCGGGCGATATCCGTATTTACCTGGCGGTTGATGATGTTGAACAGCGGATGCAGGGCGCGATAGGTGTCCCAAACGGAAAAGACCGTGTAGTTTGTAAAATCGTCCGCCTTGTGGATATTATGGTCCAACCCGCGATACTGTCCGTCCACATCCGTATACACACAAGGATTGATCATGGTGTGATACAAAGAGGTGTATAGCATTGCCAACTGGTCGTCCGTGCCGTTGGCTTCGATAACGGACAATTCCTTATTCCAAGTTTCGCCGGCACGAGCCGCCAACTGATCGAAACTATAGCCGGAGGCTTCAGCCCGCAGGTTCTTCAAGGCTCCGTCGGTACTGACTCCCGAAAGGGCGACTTTCACTTCCAAGTCATCGGAAGCAGCCGGATCGAAATCAAAATAAGCGACGATCTTGCGTCCGCCTATATCCGGGAAGTTTTCTTTCATATTGAATTTGCCGTACCCGCCCCGGTAATTGATTTTTGCTTTTTCCTCGCATCCGTAATGAACAACCGGTTTGGAGAAAGACATGGCGAAATAGGTATAATTGGTACGCGCCCATCCGTTTGTGATACGATAGCCCGTGACGAGCGTGTCGTTTTCAACGCGGATATTCGTCCAAAGGACTTTTCCGTCGTAATTATAGATACCGTGGATCATATCTAAGATGATCCGCTGGTTCTTAGCTTCTTTCGGGAACGTATATTTATGTACGCCTACCCGTTTGGTGGTCGTCAGCTGTGCTTTCACCCCGTAGTCGGCCAGCATCACTTCATAGTAGCCGGGGCGGGACTTCTCCGTATCGTGCGAGAAACGCGAACGGTAGCCGCCGTCCGGGTCGGTAGCTGTTCCGGGATTGAGCTTCAACTCGCCGGTAGCCGGCATAATCAGGATATCGCCGAGGTCGGAATGTCCGGTTCCGCTAAAATGCGTATGGCTGAATCCGACGATGCTGCTGTCCTTATGCTGATAGCCGGCACAATATTCATAGGCACGCGGCTGGTATTTACCCTCCACGTTATGAGGGATCGTATCCGTATCCGGACTCAACTGGACCAGCCCGAAAGGCACGCAAGCCCCCGGAAACGTATGTCCCATACCGTTCGTCCCGATAATCGGATTCACCAAGGCGGTCTTATCCTGAGCGGACAAGCTCCCAAAGGTCAGCAATGCTGAAAATAAAAGAATCGTCTTTTTCATGATATCGTGTTTCTATTTTATTTGGACAAAAAAGCTTGATACTCGTTCCACAACCCTTCAATGCTGGCATCTTCGCCGAACATACGCTTGATGGCCTTATCGAAACTCCATACGTCGAGGTCACGGACCGTCTCATGGAATTTACGGATGGCATCAGGGTCTTTGGTTGTCAGCCATTGGATAAAAAAGCCGGTCGTACGATAACCGTCCATCCAGTTACCGCCCGGTTTGCGGGTACTCATATCGAAATATCCGGCCTGGGCGCGTACTGCATCCGCCAGCCCTTCGATACAAGCCCAGAATGTCTTGTTGGTCGAGTAGGAACCGATTCCTTTCGGCTCGAACTGATAAGCGTGTACCAATTCGTGGTACAGAACGCCACGGGTTTCAAAATCGAGTTTATAGAGAGATTCGTTTGCTGATTTCTCTATGTGTTGTGTGCTGTAGACAATCGAGATGACAGGCGGGTTGCCACCTTTGGCGGAGACTCCGTCGTAATCTTTCAACGTATATTTAATTTCCTGCACGTCGTTCATCGTATCTTTAGCCGTGTAGAACAGGATCTCCGCCACTTTGCGGGCATGATAACGGATATAGGCATCCGGGTCCTGTACCAGGCCGGTATAAATGGAAGCTCCTTTCGTCTCAGGATCGAGCACTTCAAAATCAACACCGGGATATCCGAAGTTTTCCCAGTTGGCATTCAAATTAGCATCAAAAAACAAGACATCGCCCAGCACCAGCGTGTCACCGGCAGCCGTAGCGGCTTCCAGCATGTATTGTTTATAATTGGAAGGTTTGGTTATCGGACAAAGGATTTCCTGGTAGCGGGAACAAAACGTCTGGTCTTTCCGCTCATCCACAACCACCCAGTTCTTCCCGTCATAAGAACCTTTCAATGTCCAAGCAGACGGATCATGTGCAGGCGTCTCACCGGACGAATAGATTTTATAACTTTGGACAGGAACAGTATATTGTTCATCAAAAATCACTTTATTCATCCCAGTCGTTCCCACAAAACAGGTTGTCGGATTCCCATCCGACAATTCAGAAACATTGACGGGTAATTTTGCCTGACAAGAACACAATAATAAGTTTATCGATATTAATATATTTATTTTCATTCCTTCAAAAATATTATAGTTTCTCCTTATTCTACAATCAATGAAAAATACTCCGCTGGAGATACAAAGTCATCCCCAGCGAAGATTAAAACTAAAAACACAAACTCCCTATTACTTTTTACATCAGTCATAATATACTTTACTTTCTCAAATCCATAGCAATATTAAGAAATTTTCCCCTACATAAGAGTAACACTTGAATACCTAAAGAATACCACAATCGACATTGATCAATTATGATACTATTTAGGATGATTATGACACCTTCAATATCTCATAAAGACAAACAAGCCTGCCAAGAAAAAGACTTAGCAGGCTCATCGTATTATCTTGAAAGAATAGCTTATATATAATCAAGTGCTACGTTAATATTCAAAATAGCTATTCTTTCAGTCAGCCATGCATTATTACTCCCAACCAGGAGTTGTCTGTTTTAAAATCGGACTTGCATTCAACTGCTTTTGGGGAATTGGGAAATAGCTATATTCTTTGTCTGTAGCATCTTTTTCTTTATTCCACCATTCTTCATGGAATTTACCCCAACGGATCAAATCGACACGGCGGCGGCGTTCACCGATGAACTCGCGTCCCCATTCATCCAAAAACTCGGTATCCGTCAATTTATCAGGATTAGCCACATAACTATATTTCGACCATTCTTCCGCCGGATAATTTCTTACCCGGACATAATCCAACAGTTCAGCAGCCTTTACCTTATTACCTTCCCTGTAATAGCATTCGGCCAGAGAGTAGTACATTTCGGACAAACGCATTTCAGGAGTAGACTGAGAGCGGAATAAACCATCATGATCCGGCAAATAAGGAAATTTATTGAAACGGAAACCTGAATTTTCTTCACCAGTAGTCACTTGAGAACCTTTTGCGATCACATCTGCATCATTACAAATGAAATATCCTCCACGAGCAGCTGCATCCAACAAATGCTGTTTCTTATTCTCGCTATTCAATGATTTATCTTCAGAAAAACGTCCTACCTGGTCAACAAATACCAATGGAAAACCCGTCCATTCCTCAGAACCATTCACATTTTCATTCGTAAAACCAAATTGTTTCGACTCGTCATACTTCATCTGTGCACCCTGTAAAAAGAAACCTTCATAGCCACCTTTTGCATCTGTAGTATGAAACGGTATTATACGGTAATCGCACTTTGCATACTTTTCAAACGGATTTCCGAGTCCGCTACTAAATTGGTAAACATTCCCTTGGAAGTCACGTGAAGGCTGCAAATGAACGCCATTGTTTCCACCTCCATCGCTACCGATTGTTTGAGCTGCCGAATAATGCATACAATCCGACCACATCGTTTGCTGTTCCAAACGACCACGTTCATGCCAGAATTCAAACATATTTTCAGGAGACTGGTATTTGTTGATACCAGAACGGAACGGATCACGATAATCCTGCTGGTTGATGCTATATGTGCCATAGTTTCCAGCAATAATAGCTTCTGCCCATTCTTTACAATCTTTATAATGATCCTCACCTATCCAAACATTGGCATTCAAATAAAGACGAACCAATAACCCAGCAGCCGGTCCCTGTGTCCAACGGCCAAGACGTTTTTCCTTCGGCAATGTCGGAATAACCTCTTTCAATTCGGATTCGATAAAATCAAACACTTCCTTCGCCGTACTCTGAGGAACAATTTCATCAGTAGCTTGCTGTTCAGTCGCAATCGGAACTTGGCGGAAAAAGTCCAACAAAAACATATAATACCAAGCACGCAATGTACGCAAATCACTATAATAGGCGTTCTTTTCTTCTTCGGTAATACCAATCGCTCCAAAATCAATTGTATTGAAATCGCGCAAAACCGTATTTACCTGGCTGATACACTGATAAGAATTCACCCATGCACCATTGATCTGCCCCTGGATATAGTTCCATTTATGTTCATGCAAGCGAATCCACTGGCCATCGTCATAACCATGACGTCCTTTTTGTGTCCAAACGAAATGGTCACCGGTCAATTCCTGCAATTTCCAGATATCACCACGCCATGTAACATTGTCACTATGTTCGAAACAACGGACTACAGCAGATTCAACAGACAATTTATCTGTATAATAATTGTCTCTAACCAAATCTGAATATACTTTTTCTGTCAGATCCGTGCACGATGTCATAGAAAGGGCACCTAACAGACCTGCAGCACATAATAATTTAATCTTTTTCATGTTCTCTCTCCTAAATTGATTAATAAGTGATTTGTACACCAAATGTCAGGTTTCTTGCAGTTGGATATACCTCCATACCTCCGATACCCGGCCACAAACCGGTTGTTGTCACAGTCGTCGGATCCACACCGGAATACTTTGTCAACGTAAATACATTTTTCAATGTACCATACACACGCAAGTTAGAAATCCACTTTGTATTCACTTTCGGAGTCCATCCCAATGTTATATTATCCAAACGTAAATAATTACCATTCTGTAAGAAATAGTCGCAAATAACTTTCGAGCCTTTGATATGTGCATTTTCTTCATAAGCAGAAGAAAGTTTATTATCAGCGGCAATCACCTGCAAACCATAATACATTTCATATTGATTCATCACCTTATAACGGAAACGTCCACGGAAGAACAAAGACAAGTCGAAATTCTTATACCTAAACGTGTTTCCCCAAGATAGTTCCCATTTGGGGACACCGGTTCCCTCCAGATAAACTTTGTCCTGTTCGTCACCATCGGAACCTAACTTCGTTGCACCTCCTTTTTCACCTTTTTCCCAAATCAGGATATTACCGGCGTCATCCACACCTGCGTAACGGAACCCATAGAAAGAACCTATTTCAATGCCATCTTCCAAACGTTGAGCCGATCCCGGATTACCCGGAGAAGGGAAACCATCGCCTTCAATATAACCTAACTGGTACTTCTCATTAGAGAATGATTTCAATTTGGATTTCGTATAAGCCAAATTCAAATTAGTAGAATAAGAGAAATCTTTTGTTTGTATTGCGTCCCAATTAACTTGGAATTCAAAACCTTTAGAAGTTGTTGTTCCTACATTTGCATAAATCTTTTCATGCAGATACGGAGGCAGAGGCACCGGATATTCTCCGATTACGTCACGTCCTTCACGAATAAATGCATCAAAACTACCGGACAAACGAGAGTTAAATAACGTATAATCAATACCCAAGTTATAAGAAATCTGTTTTTCCCAAGCCAGATCATAGTTTGGATTGTTATTTGGCCCATATCCCATGATAAATTGTCCATAAGTGTCGCTATAATACTGGCCAAAACCATGATATATTGCTTGCGCCGTGTACCGATCGAATCCAGAACGGCCAGTCACACCATATGAAAAGCGAAGTTTTAAATCGTCAACGGCAGAGCTGTTTTCGAATACCGGCAACTTAGACACACGCCAAGCAGCAGATGCAGCAGGGAAAAGTCCCCATTTATGATCTTCACCGAATTTAGAGTTACCTTCATGTCGTAGAGATCCGGTAAACAGGAATACATCATTCCAGTTATAATTGATACGTCCTAAGAATGCGATTGTTTTTTCTTCTTCTTTATGAGATTCCATACCTAAGCGGCCATTTACCTTTTCATAATCACCACTCTGGATATAGTTATACAAGAAAGCGTCAGATGGGAAATCGCGGTTTGAAGCCGAGAACCATTCGTAATCGAACTGCTGGTAAGAGTAACCACCCATGATTTTAAAATCATGTACATCATTGATTTTGAACGAATAGTTTCCCAACCATTCCAATGTCCAATCCTGCCAAGCCTCCTGCTTCAAGAAAGCATAACCATTATAATTTCCATTAATACAATCTCTGTGTGTTTTAAACTTATACTGAGACTGTTTCTTATTATGTCCCTGGCGACCAAGCTTCAACTCGGTATTCAGGTTTTCCAGAATATTCAATTTCAGGTTCAAGTCGATAGTAGAATATTCCTGTTTCGCCCCGTTCTCCTGTTCCGTTAAATTTTTAATCGGGTTGAAAGAATAACCGTTACCCTTGAAAACATCCATTTCATCTATGCTGAAAGTCGGGTTCAATTGGACAGCCTGCTTGAATGAAGCATAGTCTGTATAATCCTCGTCTGCTATGCGATAAGAGAAATTACCTCCTACTTCCAGCAACCCTTCCAGAGTAGTATGTTTAAAGTTCCCGCGTAAACCGTATTCCTTACGATTAGAAGCTATATCCAAACCTTCCTTGCCTTTAAAGTTGGCAGACATACGAAAAATAGTCGTTTCGCTACCACCTGATAACGAAATATTGTGGTTATGACCGAAATTATTCTTATTGATCAACTCGTCATACCAATTGGTACGATGTCCATAATCGACAGCACCTGTTACCTTGTCTAAATATGTATCCGCGTCCAAAACATCAGGCTTACTCGCTACGAAGTCATGTTCAACATAACCGTCATACGTTATAGTCGTCTTGCCGGCTTTACCTTGCTTGGTCGTAACCAAGATTACACCATTTGCACCACGAGAACCATAGATAGCAGCTGCAGAACCGTCTTTCAGCACGGTAATAGATTCGATATCCGACTGAGCCAAGTTACGTAAATCGCCTCCCGGCATACCATCGATAACAATCAACGGACTGTTACCAGCTTTCAAAGAAGAAGCTCCACGCACTTGAATACTACCGCTTGTATTCGGGTCGGCAGCAGCAACACTATTTACCACAACACCGGCCACTTTACCATCGACCATTTGCATAGGGTCGTTTACAGCGCCAGCCAAGAAATCTTTACTGCTAACACTCGTAACAGCCGTTGTCAAGTCTTTCTTTACGGAAGAACCGTAACCGACAACCACAACTTCCTGTAATGTTTCCGAGTCTTCGACCAAAGTTATATCAAAAGAAGTTTGGTTTCCGACTACAATCTCTTGGGTTTTGAAACCGATATAGGAAATTGACAACGTTGCTCCCGCGGGAACTTCCGAAAGTTTAAATTCCCCATTCATGTCCGTCATTGTACCATTCGTTGTGCCTTTCACCACGACATTCGCCCCTGCAACCGGACCAAATGCGTCTTTCACGACACCTGTTACCGTCTTTCCAATCTGCGTAACCACCATACTCCCTGTCGGTTCCGGAAGTGCGAAAGTGGTATTAACAGAAAAAGCAGACATTAACAAGCATAAGGCTGAGGCCTTCACTATCCCATTTGAGGATAATAGCTTAGATTCATTCATCATTTTTTGCTTTTTAATTTAACACATGTTACATTTTATCAGATAAAAAGATTGGAAAAACACCTTCCGATCTAGTCTTTTAATTTTTTGTAATTTGACGGCAATATTAGCTGATCTTAACACGATCATGGTAACACCGGATCACAAAAAGAGTGTCATATTCCACCAATGGTCGATTATGACACTCTTTTGTACAACCAAGACACCGCTCGGAAATGATAATACTATGAGTTATGACAGCTAAAGCATAGAGTTACGATGCCTGAAGCTATGGGGTACGGGACATAAATAAATACTGAACTTGAAGGTTCGTGCGATTGTCCCACTATTCCAGCCCCTTATTGTAAATAAAAGATTATTTCACATTTGGACGGCCTATTGGCAGAGCAATCGGAATTTCGTTTTTTAGAAGACAAAACGATCCTTTTTTCATCAATCTGCCGGTTTTTCACAATGACGACCGTCTTCATCGCCCTGAAAATTGACTTCATCTCCACGAAGACGGTCGTCATACTCCATGACCCCGGCAACCCACGGCAACGAAGACGGTCGTCATGGAAAAGTTCTGCGCAGCTCATGGCGGAAAGACCGGAAAAAATTGGGGGCGTAAACGGGACGCGACCCGACTTCGTCCGCAAATATTCGATTCTCCGAAAGTTGAGCTTTACCACATTGTCACGTTTTTCCAGTTATAGCGACAAAACGGGACCGATATCCGGATGACATGCCGAACATTTGAGATATAGCGTCACTCCAAAACCGGAAAGACGAGAAAAATGCCAGTTCAAAACGAACCGGAATTTCAATTGAAATAGAAAAATGGCAAAAAAGGGGTTATTGTCTACTTTTTTTCTTTTACATCGAAGGAAACTGGATTGAGGATTCAGGGCAACCTCATCAAAAACCTTATCCCTTGGCAAAGGTTAATCTGTCTTTTTTTAATATTAAATCATACAATAAGTCCACTAAAAAGGAAGAATATTCATATTTGTCTATTATCCAACAATTTGTATTATTTCGAGTTTCTTAAAAAATATTACCCGCAAGGGAAATTTGAAATATATGGGGTAGAAAACCAAATTAGATGCGCTACTGTTTCGATTCAGACCAACGGGTATTTTAGTGAATCGTACAATAAGTAATAAATGACAATAAGATTCGTTTTGAGGAAATAATGAGCTATTGCCTCTGCCGGTACTGCCCCGGTGTCATTCCGTATTTGGCTGAAAACTCACGATAGAAATAGGATTTGTTGGAGATTCCGACTTGGTAGATGATCTCCTGCACACTCAGGTTCGTTGTGACTAAAAGCTGGGCGGCGTACATCATACGATAGTCTTTGATGAAATCACTCGGTGTCAATGGCGAAATCTTTTTAAAACGGCGATACAAGACACGGGTATTCATGCCTAATTTATCAGCTATAAGTTCAGGGCGTAGCGTTTCCTGTGTAAGATTTTCCTTGATTATAGCCGTCACGGAATCCATAAACTCTTTATCCTCCTGATGGATCAACTGGCCGCCGGACTGTTCGTAAGCGCTTTCGGGGGAATAATAATAGTCTTTCAGTTCTTTCTTATTCGCCATCAACCGGTTCACGACAGAGCGGAGCACAACGGACGAGAAGGGCTTGGTCAGATAAGCATCGGCACCCAGATCCAAACCTTCCGCCTGCTCACTTTCCGAAACTTTTGCCGATACTACTATTAAAGGTATATGCCGGGTGAATTTGTCAGATTTGATACGGCTGATCAGTTCAAATCCATCCATGCTCGGCATCATGATATCCGTAATAATCAGATCCGGTGTCTGTTGCTCCATCCGGGCCAATGCTTCTTCCGCATTGAAGGCTTCCAATACGACATATTCGGACGATAATGTTTCCTTTATCAGCCAAACGATATCCCGGTTATCATCGACTACCAATATAACCGGATTATCTGTATTTAAATGAGTTTCGGCAGTCACTGCCGAAACTTCCGGTTGTACAACCGGAACCTCTTCATCGGCTTCTCCATTCAAATCCATCTCTTCAGGTTCCAGATAAGGCAGCGTAATAATAAATTCGGCAGATTCTCCTTCCTTACTCTCCACTCTTATCTCGCCATGAAGCAACTGGACCATACTGTGACAAATGAAAAGACCTAACCCATGTCTGGAAGTCATCTGAGTATAATTATTGCCATCCAGATCACCCAATATGTGGAAACGGTCGAATATCGTTTTCAGGTCTGCTTCCGCTATTCCCTTACCCGTATTATATACTTTAACTTGTAACGTATCATTTTCTATCCGGGCAGAGACATCGATCGCACCATTCTGTTCCGTGTATTTGAATGCATTCGAAACCAGATTGCGTATGATCTTTTTCAAACTGGGGACATCCGTATTCCAGTAAACCGGTTTATCGGATTCACCGAAGGTAAAACTGATTCTGTTCTGCTCGGCGACAGGTATAAACGATTCACATTGTTTCCGGATCAAACCGTCTACAGAGACTCTCTTTATATGTATATGGCTGAATCCGGCTTCCTCAATCTTTCTGAGATCCAGAATTTCCTGGATCAATTCGTTCAGGCTCGTGACATTCTCGGCCAGGATACAAGCGTATTTCTCCAGTTTCCCATCAGCCAACCGGTCGGCGGATGACTTGATATAATCATTCACGCCATTAATCAAGGTCAAAGGCGTACAAAGCTCATGCATGATATTGGCAAAGAAATTCAGTTTGGCCTCATACAGTTTCTCTTTTTGTTCTTCCCTGATTTTCCTGGCTACATCAGCTTGCTTTTCCACAATCCGGCGACGCAGCCAATAGACGATACCCGAACATAGGACAGCCAGCAACAAGCCATAGAGAATTATAGCCCACGAACTGCGGTACCAGGGAGGCAATACCCGTATATGCAAAGAATACTCTTTGGCATCCGAATCAAACACATCATTCTTGTAACGGACTTTCAACACATAATTGCCATAGGGCAACTTCGTAAAAACAACCTGGTTCTCTTTTTGCAGTTCGGTCCACGCTGTATTATAGTTTTCCAATAAGTACGAATACTCATAATTTTCTCCGTGTATATAGTCGGTCGCCACAAAAGAAATCGAAAATGTGGATATATTGGGAGGAATGGTCACATATCCGGTTTTTCGGTCCGTATAGTCGTAGAGACTATGCGTTTCATCACCCATCTTCAATTCAAAGAAATGCAAGGCCGGCTTATAATTTTCCTGCCGGTCGTTTTGCGGATCTACCCATATCAGTCCATTGATCCCGCCAAAGAACAATTTACCTGTGTAAGGGCATTTCCAATAGGCATCATCCGAAAATTCGGTCACATCCAAATCCGGACTTCCATAATTATGAAAAAAACGGTTATGAGGATTATATTTGGTCAGTCCTTTATTCGTACTCAGCCAGATGCAACCGTCCGGATCTTCGAGAACACCATGAACCATATCGTTCTTGATGCCATCGATCCGGCTGTATTGGCGTACCTCTGCCAAATTTCCCGAATGCAATTTCATCTGTGTCATACCCGAACTGGCCCCCAGATAAAAAGTAGAATCCTGGCTGTAACACATACAAAGCACATCACCCACCGCCCGGTTGCCAGCATTATTCATCGAAATAAATTCGTATTTCTTTGTCAACAGGTTAAAACGGACCAAGCCATATCCTCCACGACTTCCCAGATAGAGATGGGAAGCCTCATCATCATAATTCATTGCATGGAACTCATTGCAGACTTTACCATTTTTTTCAAGGATGAAAGACTCTACATATTTAATGACGGGTTTTCCTTCTTTCTTACCGATGATTACTTCCAGCAAGCCATCTCCTGTCGTTGTCATCCACAACGTCGAATCATTCACCTCACGAATGGCATGGACATACCGGATCTTCGTATCGACAAGGCTTGCCAACGTATGGACTTTCTTATCCACTAAAGAATAATAGGACAATCCCGGTCCTTCCGTCCCGATCCACACCCAGGGATTATAGTTGCTTTTACGGAAACAATAGACACGGTCGCTGGACAGGCCGTCCGACGTCGTGAAATGTTTGACCTTTCCAGCCGGTATTTTTCCTTTCCCGTAGGAATCGTAGTCTTCCACACGCACAAATCCATTTCCTTTAGTTCCGAACCAGATCGTTTTTTCGTCTTCGGTATAGATCGAACGGACCGGATTACGCATGACAATCGGCAGATTTTCGAGTTGAATCCCCGAGAACCGGTTATATTTGTCATAATACATCCGGACTCCCTGCCCGTCTGTCCCAACCCAGAGGATATCCTGCTTTCGGTCAGGCAAGACACAGAACAACCCGACATCAAAGCCCAATGCTTCTTCCGGATTGTCGATATTCAGCAAAAGCCCATTCCTGAAAACCAGATACGGGTGGGAATGAAACAAAGCAATGCGGGAAAGTTTTCCATACTTATCCATCCATCCGGTCAGGTCTGCCAAAAGCTCTTTCTTGCGGTCTTTCATCCGGTAAGAGTAAAAGCGGTTTTCCACATCCACATAGTACAGAATACCATCGAGATAGTAAGCGCGGTCTATTTTTTTATCATGGACCGGACTTTTCTTTATATCCAATGTCAAAGGGAAGGATTCGAAGTCTGGACGGATCTCAAGCAAGCGACCATCGGCGTCAAGAATGAAGAACTGCCTTTCTCCGTCTGCGAACAAGATTTTAGATACTTCTTCATTCATTCCCTGCACATGTATATCCTGGAAAGAACCGGTTTCGGGAGAATAGCAGGAGATAAAATCCTTTTGCTTTATGACCAGCGTATTACCCGCCGAATCAGCCGCCACATTCAGGCATTCAGGGTATTCCGTGTAAGATTCCGTTACTTTCCGGTCTCTCAGTGAGAACCGGTTCAACCCCATAGAAGTCGATATCCACAGATATTCCTCCCCGCCATATACGATTTTATTAATGATATTACTGCATAAAGTATTTTTGTTGTTCGGTTCAAAACGAAATACATACGTGTTTTTGCCATTATACAGGTTTAAGCCATCGTAAGTTCCGATCCACATATAACCGCTCTCATCCTGGTACATGTCAAGAATCGCATTATTTGACAAGTCTATATTGCCTGCCGTATGCAAGGAAATCCCCGCAGACGCCGGGCAAGAAAACAGAAACAAGCAAACAATAACAGACTTGACAAAACAGAAAAGCGCCTCATATTTGGTATCGATACAAGATAAATTCATAATAACGGTTATTAGACCGCAAATATAGCAAATAATGTGTCAATTTTTTCTTACTTTTGCACCAAACGTCTGTAACTAATAAAGTATTAATTGTTTTAATACAACGTAAATATATGAGAAAGTATCTTCCTATCGCCGCTTCCATCCTGCTTCTTGCAGCCTGTAGCGAAAAACCGGGTTACGAAATTACCGGTACCGTTTCAAACAATGATTTGAATGGTAAGTATGTATACCTCTATGAATATGGGGTAAAAGATGCTGCGCCGCTGGACAGCGCTTTAGTACAAAACGGAACTTTTGCTTTGAAAGGGACACAAAATGCCCCTGTTCTCCGTACCCTCCGTTTTTCGGAAGAAGTAGTTGAACCGGTACGTGTCGCCCCCGGAGAAAATGCACCGTTTATGGCCACATTCGTACTGGAGAACGGGAAGCTGGCTGTCGTCCTGGATTCGACTTCTACTGTTAGCGGCACACCGGAAAATGATGCTCAAAAAGAGTTGCAGGCTAAGATTAAAGACTTACGCTCCGGTATAGACAAACTGGTTGCCGATATGAAATCGGGCGATGAAAACCTGATCAAGCAGGCAGAAGCCAAATATGAAGAAATCGACCGGAAAATAACAGAAGCTGTTGTCAACTACATTCTGGCTCATACGGACAAACAGTCTGCCGCCAAGAACCTGTACGATTTCCGTTACAACATCGACGAGGAACAGCAAAACGAAATAATCTCCAAAGCAGATTCTTCTTTCAAGTCCGTTCCGGGAATCAACTACATGATCGATCACCTGAATGTACTGAAGAATGTTGCCGTAGGACAGAAATTTACGGATTTCGAAATGCCGGATGCAAAAGGCGAAATGCACAAACTATCCGAATACGTCGGTAACGGCAAAGTTGTCCTGATCGACTTCTGGGCTTCCTGGTGTCCTCCCTGCCGGGCAGAAATGCCGAACTTAGTCAAAGCCTATAAAGACTACAAGGGCAAAGGATTCGATATCGTCGGTATCTCGCTGGACAGCAAAGCCGATGCATGGGCTAAAGGCGTGAAAGACCTGAACATCACCTGGACACAGTTGTCCGACCTGAAAGGTTGGCAGAACGGTGGTGCCGCTCTCTATGGCGTCAACAGCATTCCTCACACCGTACTGGTTGACAAAGACGGTACGATCATCGCCAAAAACCTGCATGGGCAGGAACTGGAAGACAAAATTAAAGAAGTTTTGAAATAACCGCGCCTGTTGCACGGCTGAATTAAAAATTTTATCTTTGTGCGGTCTTTAGAAAGCGATATTACATTAAAATTAGCATAAAGTTTTATTATCACTTTAATATAATAAATTAGCGATTATGATTTATTCACATGAAGTTCAACACATGTGTGTTGTAAAGAAGGGAGCTAACCACCAGTGTGCTCCGATTCCTGAAGAAGGAAAGTGGGTTAGAGCAACTCAGATTTCAGACATCTCTGGTTTGACTCACGGTATCGGCTGGTGTGCACCGAAACAGGGTGGATGTAAGCTGACATTGAACGTTAAAGAAGGGATTATCCAGGAAGCGCTTGTTGAAACTATCGGTTGCTCCGGAATGACTCACTCTGCTGCTATGGCTTCAGAAATCCTACCGGGCAAAACACTGTTGGAAGCATTGAACACTGACCTTGTCTGTGACGCTATCAACACTGCAATGCGCGAATTGTTCCTGCAGATCGTTTACGGTCGTACACAGTCTGCTTTCTCTGAAGACGGTCTGCCTATCGGCGCTGGTCTGGAAGACCTGGGTAAAGGTCTGCGCAGCCAGGTGGGCACAATGTACGGAACACTGGCTAAGGGTACTCGTTACTTGGAAATGGCTGAAGGCTACTGTACTCGTATGGCTCTCGATGCTGACGACGAAGTAATCGGTTACGAATTTGTTCACCTGGGCAAGTTCATGGATATGGTAAAGAAGGGTATGGATGCTAACGAAGCACTGGAAAAAGCGAAGGGCTCTTACGGTCGTTTCAAAGAAGCTGTAAAATATATCGATCCTCGTAATGAATAAGAAAACACTGACACGTGTCCTCTTCGGGCTGATCGCTATCACCATTGTGGCAACGGTTATCGCTTACTTCGTGATTAAGCCGGACCGTCCCTGGATGGCTTTTTATGTGGCCTGCTGCGGCGGTGTGCTTGTTTTCAATTTTCTGATATCTTTATTTCTGGTAAATAAGAATTTAAAAAAGTAAAAAAGAATATGGCTTTATTTGAAAGTTATGACCGCCGTATCGATCATATCAACGCGGTTTTAAAAGAATATGGTATCAACGGTATCGAAGAAGCAAAGGCTATCTGCGACGCTAAAGGTATCGACCCTTATACAATGTGTAAGGAAACACAACCTATCTGTTTCGAAAATGCTTGCTGGGCTTACGTTGTAGGTGCTGCAATCGCAATCAAAAAAGGCTGCACAAACGCTGCTGAAGCTGCTGAAGCTATCGGTATCGGTCTGCAGGCATTCTGTATCGCCGGTTCTGTAGCCGACGATCGTAAGGTAGGTATCGGCCACGGCAACCTGGCTGCCCGTCTGCTTCGTGAAGAAACAAAATGTTTCGCATTCCTGGCAGGTCACGAATCTTTCGCTGCTGCTGAAGGAGCTATCAAGATCGCTGAAATGGCAAACAAAGTTCGTAAAGAACCGTTGCGCGTTATCCTGAACGGTCTGGGTAAAGATGCAGCTAAGATCATTTCCCGTATCAACGGTTTCACTTACGTTCAGACTCAGTTCGACTATATGACTGGCGAAGTAAACGTAATCGAAGAAAAAGCATACTCAAACGGTCTGCGTGCAAAAGTTAAGTGCTACGGTGCTGACGATGTTCGCGAAGGTGTTGCTATCATGCGTAAAGAAGGTGTTGACGTGTCTATCACAGGTAACTCAACTAACCCGACCCGCTTCCAGCACCCGGTTGCAGGTACTTACAAGAAAGAATGTATGGAAAACGGTCACCCGTACTTCTCTGTAGCTTCAGGTGGTGGTACAGGCCGTACACTGCACCCGGATAACATGGCTGCAGGTCCTGCTTCTTATGGTATGACCGATACAATGGGCCGTATGCACGGTGACGCTCAGTTCGCCGGTTCTTCATCTGTTCCTGCTCACGTAGAAATGATGGGATTCCTGGGTATGGGTAACAACCCGATGGTAGGTGCTACTGTTGCTGTAGCTGTTGCTATCGAGGAAGCTATGAAGAAATAAAAAAGATCATTTATAGCATAGCAAAGTCCTTGCAATCGTGGATTGCAAGGACTTTTTTTTATTAATTAGGGTGCATAAACATAAAAAACATATAGAAATTCAAAACAAAATAAAACATCGATTGTTATATTATAGAATAAAAACAGTTTCCACGAAAAATGCAACTTCAATAAATGATAGCATCTAAAACAGGTAAACATTTAGCTGGCTTCATCCTATACCCGATGATGCTCTTCTTATTGCTCTCCTGCCCTACCAAAAGGGAACTTAAGCAGATGATGAATATTCCTTTGCGAACAGTCAAAGTCGAGAGTTGCAATAATGTGCGCAAAACCTGTTCCTTTGAAGCCCCTGCTCCCGATAAGGAGCAAAACAATCCTCAATATATACCTTTGTATGGTCTCTCTACGACCGGTGCACAGATATGTTTGTCTTCTACAACAGCCCAGTCCGGGCAAGTAAGGCGAAACACGGATGTATTCATACAGCAATCGCTGTTCATCTGCTATCGTAAACTAATTATTTAGAAGTCTATCCAAGACAAATTACCTTCACGAAAAAGACTCAAATAAATTAGTACACTTACAAAAACATTAAGAAACATGATTAATCAGAATAAGCAAGAGATGCTCGATGCATACTCTATAGCCGGTCTATTTACCCTTTCATTGCGGATGGTAGTCGGATGGACCTATTTTTCGGCTTTTTGGAGACGTCTCGTCTTAGAGAATAAACTGATACCAGACGCCCCCGGTTATATCGGAGAGAAATTCAACCATTTCCTTCCTAACGCCTTTGGTATAAAGCCGATGATCGAGTACCTGGTATCGACACCGGATGTCCTCTGGTGGGCAATGGTCATATTTACCATTATAGAAGGAATCGTCGGGCTATTGATCATGCTTGGTTTCTTCACCCGCCTAATGAGTATCGGGGTTTTCAGTTTGGCGACCGGCATTCTGCTGGGATCGGGCTGGTTGGGATATTGGGAGCCACTGCGGGTTTCACGATCTTCCTGTCAGGAGGTGGGAAATACTCACTCGATTACCTGTTACTTCGTAAGATACATGCGCTACGCAACCGGTCATGGCTTGTGTGGCTGACTTCCGGAGTACTACCGTTAAGGGCCGGTACGCTCGGCAAGGTTGCCGGGGCAGGAGCTTTCGCCCTTTTGTTTGTGTCGCTTGCGACAAACCAAATCTTCCACAACGGGGTGTGGGGGAAGTTGCATAACAAATCGGTAAAACCTAAGATTGAAATATCAGATGCAAGTATACAAGACGGCAAGTTGTCCTTTACGGTCTACCGTGTTGAAGGGGCGGATGTATATGGTTCTTTCCTGATCGGCATTACGTTGAAAGACAAGAACGGCAATGTGGTTGTGGATAAGAATGCAGAAGCATTGTCGCACTTTCCGGTATCAGACATTCAAAACAAGTACATAGCCAAGGTCGCACCGGGCAAGCACAGCTTGGTCATTCCGCTCGGGAGCAAAGCCAATCTGACGATCAGTGACAACTCTATAGCTGGTCTGCCGAAAGGGCAATACGAATTGCTTCTAACGGATGTCAGCGGCATCACCTGGCAAACGGATCTTAGATACTAACATACCATTTTCCCTAAAAGAAGAGGCTTAATACTCATCTCTTCAGAGATTAAGCCCCTTTTTTCTTCACACTAACCCTTTTTTCCTCACACTAACCCTTCTTGCCAATGCCCTATGCGTCTCACTTGACAAGAGACTTCAGATATTCAGGGAACTCGTTGGTCATCCAGTTACCCTCGTACACTTGTCCGTTCACAAAGAATGTCGGTGTACCTTCCACTCCCGCCTTATTGCCGGAGTCATAGTCTTCCTGTACCTTACGGACGAAACGTTCTTGTCCGAAGTCTTCCTTAAACTTCTTGACATCCATATCGATAATACGGGCGTACTCGATCAGATGGGCATCATCGAGCTCTTTCTGGTTCTCGAACAGGATATCGTGCATTTCCCAGAACTTATCCTGTGCCGAAGCCGTTTCGGCAGCGACGGCCGCATGTACGGCATAGGGGTGAAGTTCCTCCAACGGGTAGTTGCGAAAGACAAAGCGGATATTACCGCCCTGCTCTTTCAGGATATCCTTCATAATATGGAAAGCCTTCCCGCAATAAGGGCATTGAAAGTCGGCATACTCTACGATTTCTACCGGCGCATCGGCGGGGCCCAGGATATGATCCTTTTCAGTCACATGCATATTCATATTCATTATTATTTAGTTGATAATGAATAAAGAACAGCACTTTCACCCCGTTTGTTCCGAATATTATACATTCGTTGTAGAACGTTAATTCTCTTTTTGCTTAACTTAGCAGCGATGAAAAGAGGATATGCAGATCTGCCGCTCCATTATGGGACCGTCCCCCCCTGGCTCGCCCAGCGTATGTGCCTGTTGGGGGGCGCCATTGTAGAAGCGATCGTTATGGAATATGGCCGTATGGCGTTGCTGCAACGACTGAGCGATCCGTTCTGGTTCCAGTCGCTTGGCTGCGTGTTGGGGATGGACTGGCATTCGTCCGGCATCACCACGTCGGTTATGAATGCACTGAAGAAGGCGATTAACAGGCGATCGGAAGAGTTGGGCGTGTATGTCTGCGGTGGACGGGGCAAGGCTTCCCTCCGTACCCCGGAAGAACTACTGGCGATCGCCGGCAGGACCGGACTGAACGGGGACGAACTTGTGAAACACAGCAGACTGTCGGCAAAGGTAGATAACACAGCCGTCCAGGACGGCTTTCAGTTGTACCTCCACTCTTTCGTTGTCACGAAGGAGGGAGAATGGGCAGTCGTACAACAGGGAATGAATCCGAACGAACGTATGGCGAGGCGTTACCACTGGCTCTCCTCCTCCCTCCGCTCCTTTATGGAGGAACCGCACACATCCGTCTGCGGCCGAAACCAGGGACAGATCCTGAACCTGACAGACCGGCATGCCACCCCGACCAAAGAAGGCATCCTCGAACTCACGAAAGAGACGCCCGACAAACTTATGCGTGAAGTCTCGCTCATCCTGCCCCGCCACCACGAGGTAAAAGCGGAAGACGTCAACCTCAAGCGCTTAGGCGCCGCCCTGATCCTAGCCCACGAGACTAATGTCGCCGATATGGAATCCCTCCTCCTGCTCGAAGGCGTCGGTCCCCGGACCCTCCAATCGCTTACGCTGGTGAGCGAGGTGATCCACGGCACCCCCTCCCGCTTCTCCGACCCAGCCCGCTTCTCTTTCGCACACGGCGGGAAAGACGGCCATCCCTTCCCCGTCCCGACGAGCGTGTATGACGAGACAATCGAGGTGTTTGACAAAGCGATCCGGCAGGCACGCCTGGGAGACAAGGACAAGTCGGAGGCATTGAAGAACCTCTCCATCCTCTCACAAGAGATGGAGAAAGGGTACACCCCCAACAACTATTTCGACAAACTGATCGAGCACGAACGTAGCAACTCCTACAAGTATGGCGGCAAGACCGTCTACGGGGATGCCCAAAAGCCGAAAGGAAAAGGCGGAACCCAACTAAGCCTTTGGGACGAATAAGCAGGCTATATTAAAGCCCGTATCTTAGCAGAGGCAGTCTATTTCCTGACCAAGGTATATTTGTAACCCGTCTCCGAGCAGTCCTGCAAAATAAGAGTATCTCCTTTGATAAACACAGGATAAGCCGGGTTGGTTTCATAGAACACATCCATCAGATAGGCTTCGTAGCCCGCTCCCGTATCCGCCTTGCGCCAGTTCAGCACTCCCGGTTCAGCCTTGCCGTCCTCCGTCCAGACATACCGATCGCCGGCAAACTCGATGAAGGTATTTTCATATTCGCAAAACTCACGGGCGTTCTGGCCACTTACCAGTTCCCACTTGCCGTCGACCTGTGCCTTGATCTCCGGCAGTTCCTTATCGTATAAGGTTATATTCGTTTTCTCCGCCTGCTGCTTCCTGCTGCTATGATAAGCGAAGCCAAACAGAAGGATAGAGATAAACAACAACGGCAATACAATCTTCTTATTCTTCATACCCCCTCCTTTATTTACAATGCTCCTTTATCAACTTCTCAGCGAGCGGATCACCCAGTTCTTTTGCTTTGTTGAAGGCTTCGCAGGCTTCTGCTTTCTTCTCCAAACGGACGTAGCAGACACCCCGAAGGCGGTAGCATGCCCCGAAGTCAGGAGCGATCGCGATAGCTTTCTCAATGCTCTTCAAGGCCTCTTCATACTTCTGCTGGCGGACATAGACCGAAGCTTCCTCGGCATAGAAGTCAGGCGTGTCGGGACTTGCCTGGATAGCCGCCTGGATATCCTTTAAAGCCCCCTCCAGGTCACCGGCGCGAAACTTGGCCTGTTCGCGCAGATAGAAGAAGTTCGGGAGCACCTGCCCCCCGACCAGGGTATAATAGAGATCATAGTCGGCGACAGCCTCGGCATATTGTGCCAGACGCAGGCGCCAGTCGATCCGTTCCAGCACATAGGCGGCAGCCTCGGCATTCATCGTTGCCCCACATTTTTCGACCGCCTTGTCGAGCAAGCTGATCACGTCACCTATATTGAAGCCGGTAATCCTTTCCTTCGCCTTTGCAGCGAGGTAGTAGGAAGAAGCAGAGGCGATATCGCTGTCGTTGACAATCATATATTCATTGAACGCCTGTTCGAACTCTCCTTTGTTAAAGAGGATGTCCGCCTTTAGCTGATGGTAGGCAGGCAGGTTGTCGGCCTCGATCGCCTTGTCGAGCGCTTCCATAGCAGCAGCAATTGTCCATGCGGGATCAGTCAGTGTGCTGTCGGCCGAGGCCACGTTGTAAATTAACTTGGCCTGGTTATACCAAAGATCCCCTTTTTTGTCGCTATACTTGGATGCGGTCTTGACGTCATCCAACGCCTTTTGCAGGTAATCTGCCTCTTCGGCAGGCGAGCCAGCCAAGGCTGCCCGATTATAGGCATAGAGGTCGGACCGGTTCAGGTAACCGTCGGGTACATCCGGGAAGGTGGCGATAAAGTCATTAACCGTCTCGAGGCGCGCCTTCACGTCCTGCGCGCCACCGATAAGATAGAGGGCGACGGTAGCCTGGTCCAGCTCCTTCGGCCATCCTTTCGGCAGATCGATGTTGCGGTATGCAGAGCTAAGATAATCGGCGGAACCGATTGCCAGGCTTGCCACATATCCGGCAGAGAGTCCATAGCAAACGTCCTTCTTGCCACCCGCATCCGCCTGTGCCAGCCCGAACACTTCACCATCGGGCGTCAGCAACGGAGCGTTAAGCTCATCCGCTTCCAACGGGATTGCCATCTTATAATACTTAAAGGGATCTTTGAGTTTGCTTACTTCGGTAATCGCGCCCGATTTGAAGGTGGCGTTCTTGCCGGTAGAGTATAGCAACAGAAAGGCATTCGTCCCGTTTGCCACCGGATCGGCAGCGATCGGCAGGAAAGCGGTCTTTTTAGGTACTTCGACCTGGAACTTCACGGCGTCATAGAGTTCGTCCGCTCCCTGGATATTCTTAACCGGGAACGTCTTTCCCTCGAAGTCCGTAACGGTCGCCTTCGAGGCTCCCTTGAACATATCGTATGCAGTGACTCCCTCGCCTGTTTCGGAGATAAAGAAACCGGTATTAGTCGCGAGCTTGTTGCCGTCCTTCCCGTAAGTGGTAATCGTAAAGACCGCCCTCTTGGCTTTATCCATCCATTTAGGAGCGTTTTTCTGTGCTGCCGCCGATAGACAGAGGCAGCTGATCAAGATTAAATGTAGTATTCGTTTCATTTTGTTATCATGTTATCAGATACAAGCGCAAATGTAAGTATTTATCCGGTAATATGCACATCATGGTGTTAAGAAAGCTAATAGACTTATATTATCTTGCCTGTTACCGAACCAAAAGGTGAAAATTGCTCTCTCGTTATCAATAGGCTTTTTTATATCAAAACTATATAGTTTATACCTAAGTAACTCTTTAAGTAAATTCTATTTGTAACTAATTGAATAGAATATAGGCTAAATGAAGTATAACCTATTTTTATTTTATAGTATCATTCAATGTAGTCGAAATCAAAAACAATAAAGCTAATTCTGCATCTTTACTTATTTCGTCATTAGATTCAGAAGCTTGCTGCAAATATTTATATGCTAAATTTAAATCTTTAACTACCCCTTTTCCATCAGAATACATATTTCCTAAATAATATTGTGCCTTTGGATAATTCTGACTTGCTGATTTAATAAACCATTTAGAAGCTTCTTCAAAGTTGTTCTCTATACCGATTCCATCATAATACATATAACCAATTAAATATTGTGATTTAGGATCTCCAAGTTTAGCAGCATTTATATAACATTGAAAGGCTGCTAAATAATCCTTAGGGACGCCATATCCATGATAATAAATTTGTCCAAGATTAAATAATGCAGATATATCACCTTGTACAGCTGAGATTCTAAAGTATTTAATTGCTTCTCTATATTCCTTTTCCTGGAAATGCTTAAGTGCTTTTACAAAGCTATTACCAGGTGACATCGGATTCTTCTTTGGATCTTTAATATGTGAATAAGACTCTATTGCTACAAGTTCATCGCCATAATCGTCATAAATATTCTTTAAAATACTTTTTGCATAAGACTCACCCTGTTCTGCCGCAGCTTTGCCATATTTAATAGCTTTAAAGATATCCTTAGGTAATCCATGTTCTCCATGATAATAAACATGACTAACAATACTCTGTGCACTGGAAACACCTTGCTCTGCCGCTTTTTCCAACCATCTGAAACCTTCAAGTTCATCTTTAGGAATTCCGTAACCATTCATATATGCTTCAGATAAGCAACATTGAGCTAAAGGATGTCCTTTTTCTGCAGCTCTTTTATACCATTTCGTAGAAATAGAATGATCATCTGGATCACTGACACCTTTACCATAGAAATACATCATTCCTACATAATACAAAGATTCTGCATGTCCTTTTTCGCCAGCCTGTTTGAATAGAGGAAGTGCATGCACATAATCTTTTTTATTATAATAAGCTAATGCTTTTTCAAATATAGAGGATGCAGTAGGGTCATCATTATTTTGGAAAGTTGTAGAATAATCTATTATCAGATAAGATACTGTATTAATAGTTTGATTTGCACTTGACTGTATTGCTAATAGAGTACAGACCAATATAAAAAATAATTGTTTTCCCATTTTCATATGCATTTAAAATTTAAAGTAAGAAGAGTAGATAAAAACGGCTATTCTGTATAAGGGTATTATACAAGGTTGTATAAAAGTCTTCTACAATTCGCCTGGACGTTCTTCGCCCCCATTATCACCAACAACAATAGTAGTACTTATACTGCGAGGCTCTTTAAGGAAATTACCTGTAGTGTATTGGGTTGTGATGGTTAATGTATAAGAACCATCGGCCAAATCAGAAGGAAGTAACAGAATTAATTCACTCGGTTTGTTAGTTGTAATCATGTCTTCTTCCAACTTTATTACTTCGCCGGATTCTTTTGTAAGTGTCACACCGCAAGCATCATTGTTACCCACAACTTTTAGCATGGCACCGCGCATGAAGAAATTACGTCCCGGTGAACCGTACCGTCTTTCAACTTCGTTTTCTTGTCTTCGACTTCGAGGATATACATCACGTCGGCTTTCATGCCGAGGATGTCGACCGTCGTCTGGCCAATTCCTTCGCGGATGGTCTTATCCTGGATAAAGATTACATAAACGTAGTTCTTCTCCGGGTCCCACTTGCTCCCTTCGATGATCCCTTTAGCTTGTGCGACAGCACGGAAAAGTCCGGTGTTCACATTATAGCCGTTTAGGATCAGCCGGGCTACTACGCGTAGGAAAAGTGTTACCACATGGACGATCGTCTCTAAGCGAAGTCCGGTGTCCTCTGCTTTCATTTCCTCATAAATCTTGTCGAGGCCGACGTTGCCCGCTGATTTGAGCAGCAGGATCTTGTCGTCTTTGTTTTCGGCTGTAATTGCATTGTCTACAAGCCAGCCTTGCAGTTTGTTTAGCATAATAAGATTGTGTTACAGAAATACGCAGGGAGTTTTTTCATCAGGTGTGTAGCAAGAAATCGCATCAGGTATCACCCGTATAAGGTACGGGGCGATAGCACCAAACCGTTTGCAATTATCTGTCATTCATTTGATAAACGTCATCCTTCCATAGATCTTTGTTAATAAAATTAGTTAGATATAAGTGCCGGGCATCCCTTTACATTAGACGCCCGCCTATTTTTACAGTAAAGAAGCGTAACGTCCTTTGTTATTATGTCTGCCGGCATTATATCCGGTTTGATGGCAAAGATATAAATTATTCGGTTGGTTGTTAGCTTATTCAGTGTTTATTTTAAAAAAAGGTAAAAAAAGTACAGAGTGCAAGGGGAAAGGAGAAGCCCTGAAAGGGAGACAGCATATAGCCTAAGATGAAAACCCGGGGTTAAAAAAGGATACTGCCTTATTAAGCCCTGTAGAAGTAATATGGGTATGTCGTAAGTTATGAATGGAGTCGCCTTCAAGTGGCTTAATCAAAAGAAAACGGTTTAATTTGATCCAGGGTTTACACACAGGGCTATGAATCTGTCGCCCTTTCAGGGCTTGGGGGGATGGGGGATATGTGCGGGCGCCCCCACGTGGTCACCCGCAAACATAAATCACAACCGCCCATATACATACATTATGCCCAACCCACACACACATGCTATTACCGCATCACCGTCACCCTTGTTTTCCCCTTTATCGCCTTCCGAATGTTATATCGGTACACCCAGCACGCCGCCACAAAATAAACCGCGCACTGTACCCACAGCGTAATATACTCATGTCCTATCTCACCCATCGAGGCTCCCATCGAGGTCAGTTTGACATAAGCCATTGTTGCCGGAGCTGCCGGGATGAGGTAATGCGCCAGTTGCCAGTACCAGGGCATTAGCTCCATCGGATAGGAAATGCCGGAGAGGAACAGTAGGCCGACAGAGAAGAAGGGGATCATCAGAGGCGGCATTTCGGAGTCCGTGAAGAACAGGGATGCCGTAAGCCCGAAAAAGCTGGTCGCCATCAGGAAAGGGATCATCAGCATAATGATATGCAGGTGTGAACCGAGATCCGGAAGACCGAAGGCCAAGGGGAGCAACCCCAAGAGGAAGAGGGTGAAGACCACATACAGCATACTGTAGGTAAACGTCTTGCCGATCACCACATTCGCCATCTGCCCGAATGAGAGTTTCACCGGGTTGCCGGCATACCGGACAATCGTGCCGCTGTGCCGTTCGCCGCCACTTATCGTACCGATCAGCATCATGAGGATCTGGAAGATGATCACGATAAGGACGGCAGGGATCAGGTATGTGCCATAGCCCTCGGTCGGGTTGTAGAGGATCGTTCCGACAACAGTGATGGGCTGCGCGGAAGCTAACTTCGGAGCAGCTTGTTGAGGCAGGAAGACGAGCATCTCCGGCCGGTAGCCCTCGTTCAACGCCAACATGGAACCGGCCGAGGCTTCCTCGATGGAGAGGTAGTAAAGGAAGGTGATCGTCGTCTCGTACATAACAAAGACAGACTGTTCGCCACGCGACACGCGGTCCTCAAAGTCGTCCGGCAGATATAGGATGCCGGCAGCCCGGCCCGTCTTCATCATCTCGCGGGCTTCGGTGTAATCGGCAGCCGTAGCCGTGACACCGACCTGCGGGGTGGCGTCGAGCAAACGGGTGTACCGGCGGCTCAACTCGCTGCGGGAGTGGTCGACGACGACGACCGGGACTTTGCGGACCACATTGGGCGCGTACATATAATTATAGAGCAAGCCGTAAACAAAGATGCCGCCCATCAGCACGAGCAGGATCGCATAGCTGTGGGTGATCGTCTTGAACTCTTCGCGTATAACTGTTATTACATTCATATTCATATTTCTTTTTCAGGAAAGGAGATGGCTCCATTTCGCTTCGTTCTCAATCGCTTTCTTCAAACGGGGCAACAGCAGCAACGCGGGAAGGAGGAAGGCGAGCAGCGCACTGTAATTCACCCATGTGTAAGCAAAGCCGTAATCGCCATAGAGCAGGTTCTGGCAGATCTCGGTAAAGTGGCGGACGGGAAACAAAAAAGAGCTGTAGTAGACCGGCGCATACATCGATTCCACCGGGAAGGTTACCCCTGCCAACGTAGCCCCCAGCGACCCGATCATCGACACGATGCTAATAACGATACCGAGCACGGGAAAGAGGGAAAAGATAAACAGGGCCAGCGCTTGTGTCGACATCACAAACAGGATCGCCGTCAGGTTGAGCGGCCAGAAGCCGCACGCGAAGGGGATGTGCAAGAGGCCGAACATCACGTAGTTCGCCAATACGCTCATCAGGCTGAAGATGATGGTATAGGGCAATAGTTTCCCCGCCACCGCCGTCACGATATTTCCGCCTGCCGCCGAGAGCCACTCCCTACCTGTACCGAACTTGATCTCGCTGCCGACGGCATAGAGCGTCGTCAGCAGGACAATGATCTGGAAGAACACGAAGAAGAAGGGGTTGCTGAGAAAGACCGAGTAATCCAGGTCGGGGTTGAACAAGGGGTGGTTGCTGGCGGTGACGGGCAAGAGGAAGCTGGTGATCTGCTCCTCCCCGATCCCAAGGGCGGTGGCTTGCATCACGACCGGGTCCATCGAGAGCTGGCCGAGGACGGTGGCGAACGCGCCGTTCACCTCACCGCCTACGCTCAGGAGGGCATAGTGGTAGTAGTAGGCAAGCGTAGCCTGCCGTCCGGCGATGGCGTCCGCCTCGAAATTGGCCGGGATGACGAGGTAGCCGTATATCTCCTTCGCCTGGGTGGCGCGGCGGGCGGCCTCCTGGTCAGCGTAGTGGCGGGTGACTTTGAAGGTCGGGACCGCCGCCACTGTCCGGCTGACTTCGCGTGAGAGCGACGTCTGGTCCTGGTCGACAATGCCGACAGGTATGTTCTCCATCTGCCCGTCCCCGAAGATCGTGGACATGAAGAAGATGCAGAATAGCGGCAGCACGATGCACACCCCGAAGTACAGCCGCCGCGACACCATCCGGTCGAGCTCCCGCCGGACAACGGTTCGAAAGGCGTTATGTTTGTTTGTTTCGCTCATTGTTAATTACTTATCTACATCTTTTAGATTGACTAATACCGACATTCCGGGACGAAGGCCTTCCACCCGTTTGACAGGCAGGGCATGTATCTCGAACGTGCGGAGGTCGTAGCTGCCCGTCTGCTTGGTCGATTTCCAGGTGGCAAAGCTACCTAAGGGGCTGACATAGTTTATCTTGAACTCGATATCCTTCTTATCGACCGCCGGAACATCGGCAACGAACGTCCCTCCCATCGGGAAGAGCGGCAGGCGGTCTTCACGTACGTTCAGTACCACATGCACGTCGTCGAGCACCACTAAGTTCATGATGGGCATCCCAGCTCCGACAAGTTCACCGCGTTTCGGAAAGATAGTCGAGATCTGCCCCGACTCCGGAGCGGTCAGCCGGGCGTCCTGAAGGAGAGCGGCGACCTCTTCGACCGTGCCTTTGGCGGCGTTCACCAAGGAGCGGGCACTCTCCTTGTCCTGTATCTGGGCGCCGTCGAGCGCCATCTGATATTGGTTCCAGGCTGCCCGCTCACCGGCAACGGCGGCCTCGTACAAGGCTTTCACCTCATCGCGGCGTTGCGACGAGACGACGCTGTCCTTATACAGGGCCTCGATGCGGTTGTAGGTGGTCTTTGCCAATTCGAGGTCCGACTTCGACTTGTTCCAGAGCTGCTGGACAGTGGCAATGATCTGCTTGCGCGTTCCCTCGTCCACCTTCTGGTTCTGGAAACGGGCGATGTTCTCCAGGGCGTTCACCTGCTGATACTTGGCGAGAGCCTCGGGACTGTTGATGACGACAAGGGTGTCGCCCGCCTTGACATATTGCCCTTCCTTTACGAGAAAAGTGTCAATACGGCCGGGCAGCTTGCCGGAGATGCGTATCTCGGTCGCTTCAATCTGTCCCTGCAAGATCACAGGTTTATTCTTTAGCAGGAGCATGCCTGCAAACGATATGATGGTTACGGCGGCCAACACTACGATGAATGAGATCGCCAGGTATTTTTTCGATTTGTCCATGACTATACGGTTTAATGTTTATAAGATCTCTGTTTTACCGTCCATCCGGTATTGGTGAAAGGCTTCGGGAATGCCACAAATGGACAGGAGGTTGGCAAGCGCCACGTCGTACTGGTAGTAGGCGAGCAGGAAGGCGGTCTTCACCTTCGAGAGCACCACTTCGGCATCCACCACGTCTGACGAGGTGGCCATCCCTTCCTTGAAAGACTTCTCACGGATGCGGACCAGTTCATTGCTCATCTCTAATGTCGTGTTAAGCGCCTTCACGTTGTCCATCGCGTTCTGCATCTGCGAGTAGAACTTGTCCACCCCTACCTGCAAGTCGGTAACGGCCTTCTCTTTGCCGATGGCGAGCGACTGGCTGGTCAGGCGCGCCTGCCGGATTTTCTTCTCACGGTCGAGGCCGTCGAAGATGTTCCAGGTAAAGCCAACGCCGATCATCGTGCGCGGCATGAGGTATTTGTCGAGTCCGTCGGCATAGAGCGTCTGCTTGCCGATAAGGGCGATGTTGGGGAGGTAGCCTGTACGGCCTATCTTCAACTGGTTGTGGGCGATGCTCTCCTGTAGTTTAAGCTGGTTCACCAAGTAGTTGTTAAACGGGATCATCTCCTTGAAGTAGCCGGCCGAAGGAATGCTCTCGTTGATGAAAAGGGAGGTGGTTGTGCGGATCTCCTGTTCCTCCCCTACGTTGATGAGGCTCTTGAGGGCCTGGCTGGCGACCTCGAGGTCCTTGCGGGCGGATTCGAGTTCGCGTTTCGCCTCCTCCATGCTGACCTGGGCAACAAGGCGTTCGGCCCGATTGATCATGCCTTGTTGTTCGAGTTTCAATGCCTGGTCGTAATGGGTCTTGAGGGAGTTGTAAGTCTCGGTCTTCACCTCGACGACACGTTGGCCGAGGCGCAGGCCGAAATAGCTTTCGATCAGCAACGCCTGTTGGTTCGCGCTGACCTGCTCACGGTTGACTTCGGCGACCGAAACGAGCGTCTTGCCGATCTTGCCGGCATAGATGCGTTTGCCGCCGGTAAAGAGGGGCCAGGTCAGGTTGGCATCGATCGTCGTTACGTTTTGCGAGATGAGGGGCAGCGTCAATGTGTTCTGTCCGATCTTATCGAGAAGGGAGGAGATGAACTGGTCGTTGGGGAGGATGGAATGGACATACTCTTTCGCCGGATCGGTAAACTGGTTCAGGGACTGGCGTACCTCGACCGGGTTCGACATATGCACATAGGCTCCCGCGGCACTGATCGTGGGGTACCAGAAAGCGTTGAGCTTTTGCTGTTCGTTCTTCGCCAGCTCCACTTCTTTTCCGGCTATACGGAGGCTCTTGTTCTCGCTTTGCAACAGCGTAAGGGATTGCTCGAGCGACAAGTCCATCGTCTCTGTCTGTCCGGAGGCAAAGGCAGGTAAAAGCCACAACAGGGCAATGCTGAAGTGCGTAAAGTTATACATCATAAATGCGTCTTTGTTTAGTTTGTGCGAAATTTATGATGTATAACAAGGCGACCGCCTTTATTGTTCCCTTGCTCCTATCCTTTCTTTTTAAGGTCAGGCAGGAACCAGGTGACCAATCCGATGAGGGGCATATAGCCGCAGACGTTATAGACCGCCTCTATCCCGTAACGGTCAGCCATGTTTCCCAGCACGGCCGATGCGATCCCCGCCACCCCGAAGGCAAAGCCGAAGAAGAGGCCGGAGATCAGCCCCAATTTATAGGGTAGCAATTCCTGTGCGTACACTAAGATCGCCGGGAATGCGGACGAGAGCGTCAGGCCGACGCAGAAGCTCAGCACCGCCGTCAGGTAGAGATTCTCCATATGGGGCATGATAAGGGTGAAAGGCGCCGCTCCCAAGATAGAAGCCCAGATCACGTACTTACGCCCTACCCGGTCGCCGATCGGTCCGCCCAACAGCGTCCCGATTGCCGTTGCGATCAGGAACACGAACAGGTAAAGTTGGGAGGCTTGCACGCTGACGCCGAACTTATGGATGAGGTAGAAGGTATAGTAGCTGTTCAGGCTCGCCATATAGATGTACTTGGAGAAGATCAGAATCAGCAGGATCGTTATCGAGAAGACGGTCTTTCCCATCGGCAGGGGTGTTTGTATGTGCACCTTCGCCGTCACCCCTTCCGCTCTCTTCAGACGGAGCAGCAGGCCTTTGTACCAATGTCCGACGGGGATCATCACCATAATCGCGATAAAGGCAAGGATCGAAAACAAAGCGATATGCCGTCGCCCGTAGGGAGCGACAAACACGGCGGCAAGCAGCGGTCCCAATGAGCCGCCTAAGTTTCCCCCGACCTGGAAGAGCGACTGTGCCAATCCACGTTTCCCGCCCGATGCCAGCGACGTCAGCCGGGAAGCCTCCGGATGGAACACCGACGAGCCGATCCCCACCAACGCGACCGAGCATAGCACAAACGGCAGCGTGTTGGCAAAGGCCAGGCTCAGTAACCCCACGAGCGTAAAGCTCATCCCTACCGGCAGCGACCATGCCGACGGCCACCGGTCGAAGAACAACCCTGTCAATGGTTGGCACACGGATGCTGCCGACTGGTAGACAAGTGTTATCAAACCGATTTGGGCAAAACTCAACCCCAAATCATCCTTAAATAGTGGATAGACAGCCGAGATAACGGACTGTAGCGTGTCATTCAAGCAGTGACATATACTCAAAGCGACCAGTACGCGGAAGGTGATCCCCGTTGTGGCCTGTACCCTGTTCTGTTCCATTAATTAACCTTATTGCCTCTTTCGATTGCAAAAGTACATATAAATCAGCGAAACGACGGTAGGATTGTTCGAAATAACCGAATTAACACTTACATTTTAATAAGAGAGGGAGGCTATCGGCTAATTAATAGGTAATTAAGGCATATCCGGGCGGAATGAGCGAAACCCTTATTCAATATCTTTATGGTTCTTTACGTAAAAGGGCGTGAGCCAAACTGGATATAGCTTGTTCTATACTCGAAGTCTAAAACAAAAAGCATGAATAATGATTCTTTATCTTAGTGTACTGCACCGGAGCTGAAAAGGCTTCTGTACATCCATCTCTCCCGAAACCTACGCCAAATTCCCCCTATCTCCCTTATCGCCCTGATGTATGGAGGTCGGTTCGCTCCGGACAGTATCTAAGATTTTATCGCATGGTCTACTCTTTTTCCCCTCCCGGTTCGTGGAGGATGAAGGTCGTCGCACCGATCGTTACAATGGCGCCTTCTTCGATCCGTATCTGTTCTTTCTTCCCGACAAGGACGCTGCACAGGAATGTCCCGGTAAGGCTTGGGAAATCGCGCAATGTGTAAACGAGCTTTCCTTCCTTGTCTTCCTTTACATTAATAATACAGTGTTTACGGCCCATGCTGGGGTCGCTCGTGATGATGGGGACGTCGACTCCGTCGGTGTCTTTGTTGCGGCGGCCGATCACGTTGTCGCCCATGACAAGGGGCAGTTCTTGCTTGAAGCCGAACGTGTTCTCGATTACCGTGATATAGCCGCAGGAGAAGTCGGGTTCTTTCACTTCTTTCTCCTGGCCGCTCTCGTTACGAACGACTTTGCGTCCTAACTTGATCTTAAACTGTGAACCGCATTGGGGACAGACAAACGCCAGCACTTTCCCTTCCGGGTATTTAGTCTCGTCAAAACCGATCTGGTTGTCGCACTTGGGGCAGAAAACTCTCTTCATATCTTATTATTGGATCTTGTCATATATCTTTGGACAAAGATACGGTTTTTCCCTTACATAACACAAAGACGGCACAGTTCTGCGGCTATCCTGCAAATCCGTGCCATCCGTATGCAAAGGTTACGGTCTTCGGGTTCAATAGGTCGCCGGCGTGCTCCACCCGCCCGACAGCGACAGGTTGTCGATACCTAACAACGGCAGGTTGACCGGAACCGTGACGGTTATATTCTTCACCGGGGCAAGAACGACCTTTAAAGTGGTGTTCAACAGGGGGCCTAAGATAGGAATGCCGGTCAGAATGTCATCTATATTGGCAATGTCTCCAATCCGGACGGAAAGCGAAAGGGAGTGGGCTCCGTCTGTCTGCGTCGTATAGGATTTCAGGCCGAGGTCAAGGAACGAATAGTTCGATTTATACCGTTTGTTCGAAGGGACCGATGCCTGTATGGGGTCCGTGATATTAACAAACGTCCCGTTCAGCAGCAGGGAGCCGTCGACCACATTATCCACCAGCAGGCCGCCGACAAGCGTATTACTGGACACCTGTATCTTGCGGACGTCGAACACGCCGTTCAACCCTCTTATCAGGATGTCTTTTTCATCGTACGAACTGGCGGAGGTGAAACCGTATTGGAACAAGTGGTCGCCCGTATAGTAGTCCTTGACCGTGAGGTTCATATCCATCGTCTTCGGGAAGTTGCGTATGGTGACAATAGCGTTACCGGCTGTCGCATTGTTCCACGGGTTCAACAAGGCTCCTAACCCGGACAAGGCTCCTTGTTGGTTGGCATTGCCGGTCAGGACAAGTCCGATCTGGTTGACCAACTGCTGGAGCAGGATGTCGTAAAGGACATTGGTGACGGGGATAAGCAAGACGTTGGCAAATACGTTCACCGCGTTATCCAGGCCGCCGACTAAGGTAAGGAGCAACGTCCCGATTCCCGGCTGGTTCAAGGCGGGCTTCAGGAGGTCGGGCAGGAGATTGTTCACCTGGTTCTGGATGATGTTCTTATAGCCGATCTGTGTGACGATATTGTTCGTCAGCTTGTTCAGGGCTGTCTGGGCATCCACGAAGTTACGGTGCAGGTTCAGCATCCCGACCACCCGCTGGAGCAGGACGTAGGGGTTCGGGTTGGTGTCCGAGAAAGCCACTTTCGACCAATAGTACTCGGAAGTATCTGTAAAGGGGGCGTTCGGCAATACGATGCGTGCATCGGTCATTTGCCCCTGGAAGTTTGTCAACACATCTGCATAGACCGTGCCGCCCGATGTGGCCACAGGGAATAAGTTTTTCTCGACATTTCCCAAGAACACGGCTGTATAACTTCCTTTCGGCAACGTGTCTTTTACGGCGGCAAGCGGCCAGACCGTATATCCGGAGGTCGAGAGGACGACCTTCTCTTTCACGAACGTGCCGGCCGAGTTATAGATAACATAACGCAGGTTGCGTATGCGCAGGTCGGCCCCGGTGATAGCGGTTTTCGTCTCTCCCCACCCGGTAGTGAAGTCGGCGACGAAGTAGCCTTCCGGCACATCGCCTGTACTTCCGGTGCTTTCCTCTTCTTCGGGAGCGGGCAGGACCTCCGCCGCCTCTTCCAGTTCATTACTGCAACTAAAGGCGGTGACCGCAAGCAGCATACCGATTACCACCGGTAATATGTTTATCTTTCTATTTGCTCTCATCCTGTCTATATATATTATAATGTTATTGTAACCCATATCATAAGGTCATTCTAACCCGCATAACAAAGCTATTGCAACCCGTCCCATGCATTGTCATCGAGGTTGATATTCTCGCTCCATTGGAACCCGAAGTTGATGTTTACATAATCGCCGGCAACCTTTACCCAATGGTTGGGCGTAAACGTAATCCGGTTACCGGACACGACACCTGGATTATCCGCAATCTTAACCGTATAGCGGTCTGTCACGGTTCCATATTTCAAATCCAAATAAAACAATGTCTTACGTGCATCCATCGTCGGCAACATATACAAGTTAAATGTAACCTTCCCGCTCTGTGGAGACAGTGTCACAAGTGATTTGACACCCGTATCGCCCGCCGTCTGCCATAGCAAAGGTGTCCCGTCCAATGCCCGCGTCGCCGTAACCAACTGCTCCGCTGCCAATGTCACAGTCGTTACATAAGCCGGTATATTCGATACAGTCAGCGTAAATCCGCATACAATACGCTTCAACTCCCCATGCACGCTATTGATCTGGCTGGTCTTGAACGTATTTCCCACCACAGCCGCATCCTTATAGCCTACCCCGATACAGGAAAAAAACTCGGGTATCACCGTCGGGTTAACAGGCTTCAGATACATATTCGCCTGTGTTGCGCTCCCTGTCGCTCCTATATCGAACCGGCGGCTTCCCCACGACTGGTTGGCAAAGTTATAGTCCGCCTGGTTATACCCAATTGCCATTATCTGGTAGCTCGACTCCGCAAGCAGATTCAGTTTGGTGGAGATGGAGGGATAAGAACTCACATCCACCTGCTTCGCATGCTCGTAATCCGGGACAAAGTTAGCCGGATCGTTGCTCAAACTCTCATCCGCTTTACGAAACGGCAGGATAAGTATCCTGTTCACGGAGATAGTGGCATCGCCGGGAGCTTTCGTTTGTCCCGAAATGTCATTAATAATATCGAAACGCACAGATACAGATTCGTCCGGCCGCATCGATAACACCTCTTCTTTCGAGCATCCGGCCAACCCTACAGCCCAACTGATCCCAATTAAAAAACAAAACAGACGACTCATCTTTTCCATACTATCTGTGCGTTGTCAATTTATATCCTTATTGAATAACCAGATTATGAATCAACTCCCATGCCGGGCTGATTGTAATCACTATATTCTGATCCGTCAGCAAGTCAACCGGAGCATCATCGTCTCCCGGATCACCCGGCTCGCCTGTAGTCGTATTGGCTTTCGCTTTCATACCCAATGAATAGAAATGGTTAGCCTGGATGTCGAATGTCGTCAGGTTACCTGAACTGTCTTTCACAACCCACTCTTTGATAACAGTACCGTCAGCCGTATAAAGCCCTAACGTCAGGGTGACACCGCTTACCGGGATCAGGAACAAACCTCCCAACTGCGAATTAGGGACTTTCACGACACCCGCACCAGACAAATCGTTACCTGAATACACGCCGCCAACTACCGGCTGGGTAGTAAGATCAAGGTCGATAATCCGGAAAGGAGTGACAGCCGTATTGATACCGGAACCGGAGGTCAGGTTAACTTGTTGGTTGACATTATTTACAGTCAGGCGCAGATACTTCACGGCCTGTCCATCCAATGTCTGGGGTACATTTTTAAAATATCCTAAAACACCTGCCACCTTACGAATCATCTCGATGCTCACACGGGCACCTCCTTTATCCGATATCTGTGCGGCTGCGAAACCTGAGAATATCTCCGATTCATTGCCCGAAGCCGTAACCGAAGCAATCACATTTTCAAATTTCACAGAGCCCGACATGGCCGGTAGAGTAAACATATCAGATGCATCACGTCCTACTGCCAGAAATTTATAATCACCTGCCGGTAACTTATCTGCGTCTGCTACTGCATAGCGTTTGAAAGAAGTCCCGACTGTCCAATCTGAAATAGTAAAGGTCTTAGCCCAATAGTAGTTTGTTGCATCAGTCGACACAAATGCATAGACTTTCACATCCGTCACATTCTGAGTAGCTTCCTGACTGTACACAGCCCCTTTCGTATCCTTTCCGTCACTCAGTTTATTGACTGCCGAAATCTCAAACACAACATTTCCATCGTAGCCCTCCACATCCGGGGTTACTTCGTCTTCACTGGAACACGCCGTCATCAACATGGTGAACACTGCTCCCATCATAAAATACTTCATAACAAAACAAGCTTTAAATTAATAAAAGAGAAAACTTAAAAAAAGAAAATCAGATATCCAGGTGATGAATCAATGTCCACTCACCATTGATAAATGTCCATATTTCCCAGGAAGTCGTTTCGGGACTATAATCCACGGAGATGACAGATATTTTATTTCGTGATAATGTCACATTAAATTCCGGAAATTCTATTGCAGAATTTTTGTCGGTATTGTTCGGGTTAAAGAACCGGAGGTTTACTTTTGAATTTGTTCCGGTCACAGTCGGAGCCAGAAAGAACTGGTTTACCGGCAGCAAAGAGGCTGTCTTTACAACCCCGGTATTCCCCGCATACACAAAATGGGGATCAACGGACTGGTAAACCGAGCTAACCTTTTCTTCCACATGCGTAAAGTCAGAAGGGAAATTATTGCAAACGAGCAGTAAATCCGCTTTTGCCCGTTTCATCATTACATCCGTAGTCTGAAAACCTGATGTAAAATCAAGAGTGGATGTCGCCATATACAGATCGGTCTGTTCGGAACCATTCGCATGCAGGATACGAGGGTCCGTATCTTGCGTTACGTTTCCCCAGATAGTCAGTTCATAGCGACCATCGGGTATATCGTTGAATGCAATCGTGTAAAACTGTGCGTCATCAATAACAGGAGTAAAAGAGGATGAATCAGCAACTTCACCGGTTAAAAGATTATGTAAGGAATAATGAATCGTACCCACAAAATCCCGAAACGGAAGAGTCTCATCTTTCCGGCTCAACTGCGGAATCTCACTGATATTTATATATTGTTTATCCTCGATGAATACTTTTACCGTAAATTGGGCGGGACATTCCTCCAAATCCTCTTTTATGCAGGAGCTAACCGACAACAATGAAACCAATACCCAAATATAAAATAGAATCCTGTTCATAACCTTTCTTTTCGTTTATTGCGATTAAACAGGGGTTTTCTAATATTTGTTTCAAAAAAACGACCACTTATTTCTTAAAAAACAACAGGTTATGCGACTTTAGCAATAATATAGGATTGTTATAGATATAACTGTTATTTTAAAGACAAAAGCCCAAACAAAACAGAACGAAAAATTGTATTTACATATTGAAGGAAAATCATGACTATCTGATTTGTTGCAAACACGTGCCATTCACTGTCAATTCGTTTTGTTTTGGACGTTTTTACTGACATGCATATTCTTGTTTTTATGCTTTTTAGCCGAAAGAGCGCTTGTTTTTATACCTTTTCCTTCAAATCATCTAAATGATTTTTCAAATGATCTGAATGCTTTTGGAAAAACATTTGGATGTTTCAGGCAAACCATGCGGATGAATCCGCAATATCATTTAGATGATTTTGCCGGACGGACTGTAACAAAGCAAAAAAGGGGTGTGTAAAGGCTCTCGAAAGGCCCTAAAAAACTATTTTTACACCTCACACGCCCTATAAGGAAGACATTTCGTGATTGACGTTTTGACAGAAATCCGCCCTTTGGACCGACATTCCTATTCATTCTTCTGCACCATTCCGGTTTTCCGGAGACAGAAAAATACTTTCTGGTGACCCTGCGAACAAAATGACAATCGTAAACCCGATCTCCTTGTCCTGTTTGCAAACATTTTGGCAAATGGACGCATACGGACGAATCTAAGGATGGTAAATTCGACATTTTGACAATTTGTTTATACGGATATGTACAACACCGAATGTTTTGGGAAAAACTTTGATCGGAAAGGACACATGCTTTCCGAAAAGAGGATGCATGCTTCTTGGAAAAAGGGCGCACCCTCTTAGAGCATCCGATAATTGAGCCGATATTCAATGAATATCAAGGAGCCGATATTTTCTCTATATAATTAGAAGAGCCCAATTATAGGCAAAAAAAAGGCTATCTTCACAGACAGCCAATCTTCATTGTTAACCTTAAATCTAATACCATGAAAAACACAGTGCAAATATATGCACTTTATGTTATGTAGCATACATTTTTGTTTGGAAATCTCATCTCGTTAACCAGATTTAACGAAAACATGCTACAAAACATAGTTTTTCATCCTTATTTCATTCTCGTATCGGCTCCCCACATGAGTTTTTCACGGAGAGTCTGATAAAAAGTATGATTGTACCGTTTGATCACTTTGGTTGTATAATCAGCTTTGCTCACCCGCAGTTGTATACCGGTAGGAAATATTTCGGAACGGCCGTCGAGAGCGATCAGAAAATATTTATTCCGGCTTTCCACCCCTAAAGTGATCGTAAAAGAATCCGGAATTACCAACGGACGGACATTCAGCGAATGCGGAGCTACCGGACTTAAGACCAGATTCTTACTTTGCGGAATTATAATCGGTCCATTCACGCTCATCGAATAGGCTGTCGAACCTGTCGGAGTGGATATAACCAAGCCGTCGGCCTGATAAGAAGTCAGATATTCCCCGTTAAGAGCTGTATGAATCGTAATCATGGAAGAGGTGTCCCGTTTTAAAATAGCGATTTCATTCAAGGCATAATTATAACCGTGAAACACCCGGTCTTCCGTATGAAGGCGAAGCAACGTTCGCTCCTCTATCTTATAGTAGTTTTTGAATAATTCATCCAACGTATCTTCGATATCATTGCTTGCCACATCTGCCAAAAATCCGAGACGGCCGGTATTGATCCCTAAAATAGGAATGTCCTGTTTATTCACCCGTGCAGCCGTGCGCAGGAATGTCCCGTCACCTCCCAGGCTTAACGCCACATCCAAATCGAACTCGTCGCTTGTCAGGATGCCTGATACCGGCGGTTCGTAATTCAATGCATCCGTAAGAAAGAGGTAAAAGTCACGGTCGACAAAAATCTCTGCCTCCAAAGAAGCCAGCTTTTCAAATAAACGCTTAATCACAAGTTGCTTGTCCGCCTGATATTCACTTCCGAAAACCCCAACCTTTTTCATCTCCAGTCTTTAATTTTCAATTTTCAATTTCCTATATGTTCATATAACGAACCAACTCTTCCATCCGCTGTTGCAACAGGTCGTCCACCATCCCTTTTTCCATAAAATAATAGAGAACCGTATAATTAAAGCGTTCAAAACTACGGATCACAGGAGAAGCATCCTCCAGGTCAATCTTGATAATCAGGCGCAGTCGCCCGGTTATCTTATCCGTATTAGAGAGTAGGCTCAGGACATGCGCATTATTAGCCTCGATCAAGCGGGCCACATCCGTCAGTGAATAATCCTGGGGCATCACTTCCAACACGAAAACACTTCCGGCCGCATCGGCGTTGCAAAGCTCGGAAAGTATATCGATCAGTTTATCACGCGTAATGACCCCGCGGTATTCCCCCTCCGGATTTACGACCGGCAAAAGGCTCAACTGATAACGGGTCATCAATGCCAACGCTTCATAAATATGGGTATCTTCCTGAATACTTGGCGAAAGCAGTACCGGATCTCCGATAGTAGCAGCCGGATCAGGCATCGCCAACAGGTCTTTTTCCGAAACCAGACACCGATATATATTTTCGCTCAACAATGGCAGATGCTTTAACTTAAAATCGTCCATCAAAGCCAATGCGTATTCTCCAGTGTCAAAACTTTTTAACACCGGAAGTTCCTTCGTTATGAAATCTTTCACCAACATTCTTCTGTATATTCCCTAAATACTGCTAAATTTGCCGATACTTTTGTGCAAATGTAATGAAAGAAAAAAGATATAACGATATACGATGACAAATTTAAGTGTAAACATTAACAAGGTTGCAACCATTCGTAACGCACGCGGTGGCAATGTACCAAACGTATTAAAAGTAGCATTAGACTGTGAAGCTTTCGGTGCACAAGGGATTACCGTTCATCCCAGGCCGGACGAACGCCATATCCGGTACAGTGACGTATATGCCCTGAAACCGGAAATTAAAACAGAGTTTAACATAGAAGGTTATCCTTGCGAGAAGTTTATAGACCTGGTACTGAAAGTAAAACCGACGCAGGTGACACTTGTCCCGGATGCTCCCGATGCCATCACATCCAATGCCGGTTGGGATGTAAAAGCCCATTTCGAGCTGTTGAGCGAATTAGTCGATACCTTTACTTCACACGGCATCCGTACCTCTATATTTGTCGGGACGGATCTTGAAAACATCGAGTCGGCAGCTAAGACGGGAACCGATCGTATCGAATTATACACGGAACCTTATGCGACTCTTTATCCGGTAAATCGTGAAGAAGCAATCGCCCCTTTCATAGCCGCCGCCGGGCTTGCCAAAAACCTGGGACTGGGCGTAAATGCCGGTCATGACCTGAGCTTAGAGAATCTGGCTTATTTCCATCAAAACATACCGGGACTGGATGAAGTATCCATCGGGCACGCCCTGATCTGCGATGCTCTCTATCTTGGTTTGGAAGAAACAATCAGATCATACAAAGAATGCCTTCAATAATTCATAATTTATAATTTATAATTCATTAAATATGAGTATTTTACTTTCCCTACAAGCCGTAGGGGCACAAACAGCAGAACAGATGCCGGACCTCACGGCCGTTACAGCACCCACCGAAGCTGAAATCAATGTAATCGACCTGGCTTTCAAGGGGGGGTGGATTATGGTTGTCTTATTATTACTGTCGTTGATGGCATGTTATATATTTATCCAACGCCTGATGGTCATCCGCCGGGCCGGTAAAGAAGACGAGACGTTTATGAACCGTATCAAAGACTACATCCACGAAGGAAAAGTCGATTCGGCTCTGAACCTGTGCCGGAGCACCAACACTCCTTCCGCCCGTATGATCGAGAAAGGTATCACCCGCCTGGGACGTCCGATGAACGACGTACTGGTAGCAATCGAGAATGTGGGCAACCTGGAGATTGCCAAACTGGAAAAAGGATTTCCGCTGATCGCCACTACAGCTGCCGGTGCTCCAATGTTAGGGTTTCTCGGTACGGTGACCGGTATGGTCCGTGCTTTCTTCGATATGGCAAATGCAGGAACGAATGTAGACGTGTCCCTGCTGTCCGGAGGTATCTATGAAGCGTTGGTAACGACGGTAGGTGGTCTGGTAATCGGTATCATCACGCTGTTCGCTTACAACTACCTGGTTTCGCAGGTAGACAACGTTGTGAACAAGATGGAAGCACGCACCATGGAATTTATGGACTTATTGAACGAACCTGCTAATTAATTATGGCTTTAAAACGAAGAACAAAAGTAAACGAAAGCTTCAGCATGGCATCTATGACGGACGTCATATTCCTGCTGTTGATTTTCTTTATGGTTACCTCAACGGTGGTCATTCCGAACGCCATCAAGGTGACACTCCCGCAGGCGCAAAAGCAGACTGCTGCCAAGCCACTGACACGTGTCACGATCGATGCGAATCTGAATTACTTCGTCGCTTTCGGTAACCAGCGGGAAAAACAGGTGTCTTTCGAAGAGATCACCCCGTTCCTGCAAGACAGTTATGCAAAAGAGCCTGAGATGTTTGTAGCTTTGTATGCTGACGAAACGGTCCCCTATAAGGAAATCGTGCGCATTCTGAACATCGCAAACCAGAATAAGTTCAAGATGGTGCTTGCCACAAGGCCAAATAGTTAAAAGTGGAAAGTTGAAAGTTGAAAGTGGCTTCGCGTCGCTATCTTTTTCACTTTCAACTTTCAACTCTCAACTTTCAACTCTCAACTTTCAACTCAAAAAATTATGAAGTTAAATAAAGATGACATATACGGTATAGCGGGTTCGGTGGCTTTCCACCTGTTCATTCTGCTGATTCTGGGGTTTACGGTCCTGAAGACTGTCGTTCCCGATGAGGACGGCGGCATTCTGGTGAACTTCGGGAATGTCAATGCGGCAGCAGGAACATTTGAGCCTAAATATACCGGACAGGAACCTCCTCAGGAAACGACTACTCCCCCTCCTCCCGTACCCGAACCGAAGGTTGAGACACCCAAGGAAGAGCTGGTAACGCAAGACATAGAGGAAAGCGTTGCGATCGAAGAAGCGAAGAAGAAAAAAGAAAAAGAAGAGCAACGCAAGAAAGAGGAGGAAAAGAAACGGAAAGAGGAAGCAGAAAAAGAACGCATCCGCAAGGAAGAGGCCGAGAAGAAACGTCTCGCCGAAGAACGCCGTAAGAAAGAGCAGGCCATCAGCAACAAGGTCGCAGGTGCTTTCGGCATGGGCAACCAGGAAGGGAACAGCCAGGGGGATGCAACATCCGGAACCGGCAACCAGGGTAGCCCGTTCGGTAACTCCGACCACGGAGCCAATGAAGGCGTGGGCGGCTACGGTTCGTTCAACCTGAACGGCCGTTCGATCGGTGCAGGAGGTCTTCCCCGTCCCGCCTACACGATCCAGGAAGAGGGACGAATCGTGATCAACATTACGGTAGATCCGAAAGGAAATGTTATATTTGCAGAAATAGGCAAAGGTACCAATATCGACAACGGTTCCATGCGCAAGAGTGCTCTGGATGCGGCCAAACGCGCCAAATTCAACAGTATCAGCGGGGCAAACAACCAGAGTGGTACGATCACCTATCTGTATAAACTAAAATAGAAATAAGATGAAGAAAGCAATTGTATTCTTAGCGAACGGTTTCGAAGAAATGGAAGCCTTAGGTACCGTCGATATTCTGCGTCGCGGAGGTATCGAAGTGACAACTGTTTCCATCACAACCGACCCGGTTGTCATTGGTGCACACAATGTTCCGGTCACAGCCGACACTACATTGGACAATGCCATATTAAACGATGCCGATGCCCTCATTCTCCCCGGAGGTATGCCGGGCGCATCGAACCTCAACAATTCGGAGGCTCTCAAAGAAGCATTGCTCCAGCAATACCGCGAAGGTCGTATCGTAGCAGCCATCTGTGCCGCCCCGATGGTATTGGGTGGCCTGGGATTATTGAAAGGCCGTAATGCGACCTGCTATCCGGGCTTTGAACCGAAACTGATCGGCGCGAATGTCACCGGTGAAGCCGTCGAAGTTTCCGACAACGTGATAACCGGCAAAGGCCCGGGATTAGTCATGAACTTCGGCCTCGCCCTTGTAGCAGCCATCAAAAACGATGCGGTTGCGGAAGAAGTCGCCGCCGGATTGCTTTTGTAAAATAACGACCGGAACACTTTTCCAGGTCCGATAAAGGAGGATATAATTTCGTTATTTGCATGCATAGCGCAGCAATACCGGATTATCATCCTCCTTTATCATTTCAAAACCTTCCTTACCAGCCAGGTCGGCAGCTTCCCTAATCGCATATAGAGAACCGGGGACAGATGTCTTCATCAGCCTCATGCCCTTATCAACAGACAGGCAAGCATTAGGCGAAACGAGGTTCGTATGCGGATAAAACAAATCCTGTTTCTTGTCATATAGCGCCATAAACGGTTTCATCAGCTCCCCGTCATATTTCGAAACCGTATAGAATGCAAAGGCATACCCTTTCGTTTCAAACAGATCGAATATTTGTACACGCGGACCGTCCGGCCTTACTTTCGTCGTAAAATCAGCCGTCAACGTTAACTCATCATACGACCATTTCATTTTGCCGGTCCGGAAAAGCCATGCCGGTTCGATCCGGTTTTCGCCAACCCGGTAAACGGTATCGTTAAAGTAATGGAACATATATAAGCAATCATCGAGGTCATAGGTAAAAGTCTGCCCCATAAACCCCTCCGTTCCCATTTCCCGGTCACGTTTACATAATGTGTCCATCCGGGCGGCCTGTACATCATAGCAATATAAGTCCGGCATAACCGAATTACCGGTTGTCAGATAATATATTTTCCCATTCTTATACCTGAAATTATCCATCCAGGTTTCTTCCGGCAACTTGAAAGAATGCAGGAAGCGGCCATCAAAATCATAGACAGTCATTTTACGGCCGAAGTAATCCATCACATATAAAGAATGCTCCTTTTCAACCGGTTGGATGGCTTTGGCAGACACATATTCCTCCGGTCCCTGTCCAACCGCACCTATATGCTGAAGGAAACGGCCGGACTTGTCAAACTTATAAATCAGATTATCAGATATCAACCAATAGAAATCTGAGCTTTCCTCCAGCACTGATATATTCTTGATCAGACAATCGTCCGTCGTTTCGAGCGGTATCGCATCACCCTTCATTCCCAAAGCATCAAGAGACAACTCCTTACCCGGATCGATCAGCCCTGCATCATTCAACGTCAAAGACAATAAGTCTGAGTCTGTTTCCCGCTGGCAGGAACAAAACAGCAACCCCAATAAAAGCCCTGTCAAGTTCAATGTTTTCATCTCTTTTTATTTTTTATAGGTACCCAATAGAAGTAATTTAAAATCAGGTTATCCCGATCCGGGGCATTCTCCAAATTATACGGAAGTTCCTTTTTCCCCTCTTTGAGATGGTCGGCCGGATCATATATCTGTAAAAAACAGGTTCCCTCCTCGTTCAGATAAACAGGGAACCGGGTATCCATTGCGATCGTCTGCCCCTGAATAAAAAACTCATAGCCTGAATCCTTTATCTTTAGATCTTTATAGAGGATAGCCATCGTGGTACTCCTGTACAACTTTTCTTTCACGAGATAGTCGGAACGGTACTGTATCCACCAATAGTCTTTAGTCTCCCAAAAACCGGTTATGCATAAACGCCTGTTATTTTTCAATACATGCGTCTTATTTCCCAACCGTGCCCCGTCCTTTCCCATGTTACAGGTGAAAACCGGAAGGCAGCTATCCCCTTTCAACAGGTACAGCGTATCGTTCAACAAATACTTATAGAATCTGCCTTCCACCCCATTACCGGCCACCTGCAACGGGCAAGCCATGCTATCGGGCAGAGTCGTCGGTTTCCGTCCTTTTCCCCTGATAGGCAAACGGACGGGCTCCCCGCCGAAAGTTCTTATTCTGAATACAGCCGGATCGGGAAATTCATCTGTTAACAAGACAAGTTGTCCGCCTCCCGTACAATCGACCCCCGTATATGTATACGTCCGGTCGAGCAGCATACGTCCATTTTCCTTGCCATCGGACGAGAAAGAAACCAGTTCCGCCGTCCTCCCGTCCAGCCCGTATAACGTGCTGGTTAGCGTGTCGAGTGCGAAAGAGCTAAAACTGTCCGATGAAAGAAAGCGATGTCTTAACTTCCCGGATGGAAATTCGTAACAACGCAATTCACCGTCTGCCAATACGTATAAAGATTCTCCCATAACCGTCATCTTAGAAAGATCCTTCGGATGGAAACCACTCGTACTATCCAGGAATAAAGCTCCATAGTTCCGGATCTGATAGCCGGGAGAATCATCCAGTACGATGCAATCGATATTTTGTAGCTTTTCGATATCCAACACCGGCAAAGGTTGTTTTCTCCCGCAGGAGAAACAACTTATAATAAAAAGCAAAACAAGTACTTTTTTCATAATTCCTTTCTTTTCAGGTAAAAATAAACAGCAACCGGATACAAATAGGATGTCGGAGCAGATTTAACAAAAACGAGCAAACAGATTGTCCAAATATTGGACAATCACTGCTTTGTCGTAGCCAAAGCTTAGTTTTAGCCTCCCTAAAGCTATGCGTTACGTCCCGTAACTAAGTACCATGCGTAAATTTTGGTGCGGTTGCCCGTTTCAACTATCTTTGCAACCGTTTTATCAAGAAGAAGGAGTAGTGCTATGAATAATTTAAAAGGGTTTGCCTTTGGTATATTGACATCCGCGACATTCGGGTTAATCCCGTTGTTCACGTTGCCTTTGATGGCGAAAGGGATGCAATTCGATTCCATCCTGTTCTATCGTTTCCTATTTGCAGCACTGGCTTTGACGGGTATTATGGCCGCAAAGAAAGAATCTTTCCATGTGGAAAAGAGGGAAATCCCGGTATTGGTGCTATTAGGCTTTTTCTATACCGCCTCGGCCATGTTCCTGTTCTGGGGATATAACTTCATGTCGGCCGGAATCGCTACGACGCTACATTTCACCTATCCGATATTCGTGACGCTGATCATGCTGCTCGTCTTCCGGGAAAAGACATCCTGGATCACCTTGATGGCGATCGTATTGGCTATTTGCGGAGTGGCGCGCCTTTCGATCAATGAAGGAGAAATGAAGCTGAGCGCGGTAGGTGTTTTCATCGTTTTGTTGTCCGCGGTAGGATATGCGCTCTACATCGCAACCGTCAATAAATCGCGCGTACAAAGGATGACCGGGCGCAAACTGACCTTTTACGTGTTCATCGTCAGCACGATTCTGTTTGCCATCAAAGCCGGAACCAACGAAGGCATACAACCGGTTCCCGACATAATGTCTCTTGTCAATCTGATTCTGTTGGCGATTGTTCCGACGGTTATCTCCAACATCACCCTCGTTCTGGCCGTACATAATATCGGAGGGACGCTCACCGCCGTATTGGGAGCCGTGGAACCTATCACCGCCGTTTGTGTCGGGGTATTGGTTTTCAATGAGCCGTTCACTCCCGACCTGGCGACAGGCATCCTACTTATCATCATCGCCGTAACCTTGATAATCCTATCCAAATCGATACAGGGCACACTACGGAAAATATACAGGAAAGCGACTCATTCACAGATACTGAAATAAGTCTTTACAATCGGTGTCCTACGTTTATAGTCCCGTGAGCCGACGATACTTACTCTCGCAAAGAGAACTTACGGCAGCCCTATTACAGGCCAGATCCAATATATACGAATAAAAGGGAAAGAGTTGCCGCAAAAAGGAATACATTGCGTGCGGTATGTCCCAATGTGCGGTTCAAGGCTCTTCCTTCCAAAACGAATAGTTCCCGTGTCGTATAAAAGCAAAGGGCGAACAGGATTCCGAATAAAAACAGAATCCACCAGGGGGCATCCAGAATAAGCGGGAGAACCAGGATAAACGCGATACATTCATTCAGGATATAAAACACCCGCCCGAAGCGGCGGCCGAACAAAACGATCGTAGTCCGTTTGCGGGCAGCCTTATCCTGTTCGTAATCCCGATAATTATTGACAACTAAGATATTCACAGACAACAATCCCAATGCCACAGACAATAAAAAAGACAATAAGGAGAAGCTCAGCGTCTGTACATAATAGGTGAAACAAACGGGTATAACCCCGTAAAACAATAATACGCAGACATCCCCCAGCCCGTTATAGGCCAAAGGAAAAGGGCCGGCAGAATAGGCCAGCACACATATGGCGATCGCAATCCCCACCCATATCAGCCGCCAGTCCGCAAAACAGATCAGCAACAAACCGAAGAGGCAGGCCAACCCCAACGTAACAAACGTGCCCGTCAGCATAGCCTTCGGCGTGATCCAGCCTTGTGCGACCGCACGCTCCGGTCCTAACCGGTCTTCCCGGTCGGCCCCCTTCTTAAAATCGAAATAATCATTAGCAAAGTTACTGGCTATCTGGGCAAAAAGAGCCACAAGGAAGCACAATACCGCCGGTACGATATCGAACGCCCCGTCATAATAGGCCAATGCACATCCCAACAAAACCGGACTGACAGAGGCTGGCAAAGTTCTGGGACGTGCCGCCTCCGCCCAAGCCCCAACAAGAGATTTTTGATCTTCCATATCTGTTTTCAGCATAATTTGCGTGCAAAAATAAAAACAAAAAGGGCACATATTTGTTTTTTAAGTAATAATTCATATATCTTTGCAGCATGAAGAATTTCCTATTCATATTGACTCTGCTGTTCGGTATGTTGCTTTTTGTACCCGAAGAAGTACAGAAGGATCATACTATGCTTGATCTGCATACACAGAAAGAGGCTATTATGATGGAGAAAGGGACTTCCGATATGCAGCATAACCTGGAAATCCTGAGTAGCGACCTCAAAGGCAGCAATTGCCTGACACCTCGCAGAACAATCCAGAATGCCGGCAATACATCAAACATACGGTTACTGAAAATTGAAGAAAAGGCAATCCAGTTCTTTCGCCTGAAAGAAATCAATCTTCTCCGGAAAGTATCCGAAGAGGTGACAATATGTCAAACCATTAACTTCTCATCCCTCCTTTGCCGCATGGGATACCATGTGTATGGCCTGCGGAAAATCATTATTTAATTGTATGTGAATAATCTGATTTCGTATGGGACATTGGTTCCATACCATTCCCTTATTGCATTTTTCCGAATGCGAACAATACATTATTCACCTTTAAATTAAATAATTATGTCTACTAAAAAGAATAAATTCAGCATCTATATTTATGTCGTTATTACTATTGTCGGTTGTGTACTCGCTTGCAGTTCCATCATCCCGAATGATTATCTGAAATTAGTGATCGTTATGGGAGCACTCGGCGTGGGCCTGTATGGTATCATGAGAGGTCTTAGCACTCCTTCCACCACGGAAGAAACAGCTATCGATGAAAAATAAAGAGTCGTTTCACAACTAAAAAAGTACAGACATGAAAATAAATAAAGATCTTGTGGATGCAACTATGATGTTGGCATTCATTATTTTGGTATTAATTGGAACAACCGACTTCTCTAATATGTTATTAAAAGAAATAACAATGGGTAGTCTTGCCCTGCTAAGTGTAGCAATGATTGCTTTACGGGTCATTCAAATGCGGCAGGAAGCCAATAGTCCTCGTGAAGAAGAATACAAATATTAAATAATTCCTAACCACCCTAACTGAATGTCTATTAGCTTCCTGTTGTTTGCTTCGGGGTGATCCCGAGGATTTCCGAGGTACGTTTTTCTGCCTATAAAACAACTTGCTGTTTACTTGGTCACGGTAAATATTCTTTGCCGGGCAACAGGAAGCAAGACATTTTAATAGATTCACAAACTAAAAGGATGAAGGGGCCATGATAACAAGTCTGACGTTATTGATTCTTTCGCTGGTTGCACTTTACATAGGAGCCGGCTGGTTGGTTCAAGGGAGCTCTGCTTTAGCTCTCAAAGCCAAAGTTTCACCGTTGGTGATCGGTTTGACAATTGTCGCATTCGGCACAAGCGCACCGGAACTGGTTGTAAGCCTGAATGCCACGCTCAGTGGACAGGGGGATATCGCAATCGGGAACATTGTAGGCTCGAACATCTTCAACATCGGGGTTATATTAGGAGTCTCGGCAACCATCTGTCCGCTTCAGGTAAAAAAACAATTGCTTCGTATCGATATCCCGGTCATGTTGGCCGCAACCCTATTACTGACCGTCCTTTTCTGGAACGGGACATTAAGCCGCGTAGAAGGCTTTTTCTTCCTGGCCGGTATTATCGTTTATACATTATTCAGCCTGTTCTATTCCCGCAAACATGGAGAAGGGCCGAACCTGGAACTCGAAGAACAGCCTAAACACTGGGCTGTCGACACACTGGCGATCATAGGCGGACTGGCCGTCTTAGTCTGTGCCTCCCGCTTATTGGTGGACAACGCGGTTTCAATCGCCAAAGAGCTCGGCATGAGCGAAGCGGTTATCGGACTTACGATCGTTGCAGCCGGAACCAGTATGCCGGAGCTGGCAACCTCCATCGTTGCCGCCTACAAACGTAAAACGGACATCGCCATAGGGAATATCGTCGGCTCAAGCTTATTCAATATACTGGCTATAGCTGGTTCCTGCTCGCTTGTACATCCCATCGAAGCTAAAAATGTAAACTACATCGACCTGTTGGTCATGCTGGCCATATCCGTCCTGCTATTGCCACTGGTAAAAAGCGGACAAAAAATATCCAGGACAGAGGGGTTCGTCTTGATTCTCTTCTATGTGATTTACATATTCTGGCTACTTCGCGACACCATCTGACGACATTTATGCAAAAACACAAAAAAGAGATGCATCAAAGCAATACAACTTCGATACATCTCTTTCTGTAAATGATTTTTTGAACTACCGCACACTCACTTTCCGGCAAGAACCGTCAGAAAGCCGGACCACATAAACGCCCGGTTGCAAACCTGTGATCTGGTTGCTGCCGGAAGAGAGATGCAGGTGACGGACGATGCGGCCTCCAATCGTCAAGACCTGTGCCTCGGCAGGTACCAGCCGGTCGATATAGACAACATCGCGGACGGCGTAGATACGGTTTCCGCCTTCAACGACGGCATTGGCGGTCGGATCGTCAATCGGCTCGACAGAGGCACGGACATAGATATCGTTGTAGACGGAACGGATGCGGTAGGTTCCGTTTGTCGACGGCTCGACTGTTTTCCAACGTCCGGTACGCCCGCTTTTATATTCCACGACCAAAGTCGACGGGTCATAACCTTCGGCTACTTCCGCTTTGACTACGAACGAGTAGCCTTCCTCAACGGTCGTCACGTTTGCAGAAAGCAAGACACTATCGTTCGGTTCGAACGATATATCATAGTAGGAAGGGACATAAGGCGGAACCACGACATCTTTCTCGAAGTTGGCAATCAGTGCGACCTCTCCTGTCACGGTCAATTCATACGGATTCGCCGTCTGCCCGTCACTCCAACCCTTAAAGTGATAGCCACTATTCGGAGTGGCAGTCAGCGTCAGCTTCGCCCCTTCGGGATACAAACCGCCTTCTTCCGGAGTGGCATCAGTAATGACCGTCACGCTGCCCATGGCGGCATCATTGGGGGAGACGGTGACTTTGAAGAACGTTCCGGGGACAAAATCTTTCTCTGCCACGCCGCTTGTCAGGTCATCCATTATGGCGATTGCTTTTACGGTCATCTGCTCGTTCAGGGTAAAACTGTCGTTATAAGGTGTGCTCTCTGATGCAGGGTCCGATCCGTCAAGCGTATAATAGATCTTGGCACCGGCCAAAGCCGTTATCGTAACGGTTGTCTCCTGTTTAAACGGGGTCTTCCCCTCAATAACCGGGGCACTCAAACCAAAGACAGGATTATTATTGGCATCAAACTTCCAGGTCTTCGCAAAAGGCCCGTCGGGATGGGCGGCGTTGTATTCGTTTACATATTGATTCATTTGGGTAATCCAGGCATCGCCTTCCATTTTATTTAATCCTTCAATTTTCAGGCTTTCATCCGTTGGTTCTACATCTGTAGCAATACCCTCCAAACCGTCTTGCTCTTGATAAAAGTTATTTTTGGTACTAATAATGCCTTCCCCTGGTAAACATAAAGCAAAAGATGCTTTCGCCTCTCCAGCACTCGTCACCTTCCCCTTACTGAAGCCAAGTTCAATAGTCGTAGTACGGCCTTTCTCCGCCTGCACCACGCCAAATCCACCGACAAATTCGGCTCCCGATATATCAGCAAAGTTTCCGCTATTTATAATTGAAATATTACCTTCATTAGATGGAGATTCCGCCGGTGTCAGTCCTATAATACCGCCGGTACAGTAGCCTTCGTTACTAACGGGTCCTTTATTGATTATATTTATCAATGCAATACCATCATTACATCCGGATGCCCCGTTTGAAGCAACACCAAGAATTCCTCCTGCTGACTGAAAGTCTGTGCCTTTCCCCACAATAGAACCGGAATTAACGCAATCCATAATAACGGTATTTCCTTCACTATTTCCGAGAATTCCTCCGACTCCACTTCCATTCACTGGGCCGTTCACTCCGGTTATCATACCCAAATTCACACAATTCGTTATTTTCCCGTTATAGAAATTACCTGCAATTCCACCAATAAAACTCCGACCTGTTATTGTAGCATCATTCACACAGTCTGTAATATTGCAACCTTCTGCATTACCGACAATACCGGCTATAGAACTTGATCCTTCGCCGCGCAAGATCCCTTTACTCTTAACATTAGAGATCTCTCCTCCTTTCATTTGTGCCACCACGATCCCGGCATTATTTCCACTATTATAGATATCTCCATCTACCGTCAGGTTCTTTATCGTGCCGCCTTTCACAGCTCCGAAGAACCCTTTATACATATATGTAGTACGCGGATCCGGAATTTTAATCTTAACCGTTTGGTTATTGCCATCAAACGTACCGGCGAAATAATATGGCATCTCCATATTCGATACTGTGCCGATCGGTATCCATTCCTTTTCAGTCATATCCCAGTCGTTTGTCTCTGCCAACTGAACCGTTTTCCCGGCAAAGGTCTCATACATCCTGTTCACCCGCTCGACAAACCAAGCCAGACCCTTTTTCGTCGAGATCGTGCATACGTTATCCTGGCAAGTATAATCCACATCCTCTTCCGCCTCTTTCCTGGGTATAAAACTTCCGTTTTCGTCCCATGACAGATATTCTTCATCCATATTCTTTTGTTTAACCCAACCGTTCAGTTTTGCCGTCAAATCGGTCGGTATCACCGTAGCTCCTGTAACCGTACCCGTCACATTCCCAAACACATTCAGGTTGCTATTTTCTGCATAGAAGCAATTGTCCAAGGTTACTGCACTCGCAGACATTCCGACCAATACGCCTTGATAATTCGATTTGGTGGTCTCGCTCGGCGACAAAGACGAAAGCGTCCCCTTATAATAACTGTTGGAAATGGCCAATCCTGTAGTAGAAGAACTCTTATGGCCTAACAACCCTCCTATCGAAATCTCAGCAGAGGCTTTAGTCTGTATACCTTGCAAATTAATGGCAGAGGTAGAAGCGCTATTCTCAATCTGGCAAGCTGTAGTTCCCGTATCAAAACAGCCTACCAATCCTCCCGCATACACCGTTGTCATGGAATTAGTCCAACTTCCCCCTACCTGGATACTCCCGGACGAAAAGCAATTGCGCACGGTGATGTCATACGCATTTCCGACAAGCCCCCCAACAGCAATGCCAAAATTGCTGTCTGGATTTGTAGTATTATAATCGACTATAGTACAACTGACATTTGCCTTCGATGACAATATAGTCGCATATGACGAATAACCGACCAGCCCTCCAATAGAAGAATAACTGCTACCACCCGTTGCAGATATCGAGCCTTCGACATCGCAGTTTTCAATCGTAGCCTGAGATTGTGTTCTACTGGCCAAAACCCCGACAGAAACTTTTAATTGGTTTGAACTTATTTCTGCACCTGTCAACTTCAAATCGGAAACGGTTCCTTCCAAAACCCCGAACAACCCTCCAACTGCGTTTCTTTCCAAACCCGTAACCGTCAGATTCGAGATCGTATGGTTATTACCTCTGAAACATCCGGTAAATGCATTAGAGCCATTGCCTATCGGTGTCCACTCCTTTCCCGCCAGATCGATATCGTCCATCAGAATAAACACCTTATACTTTAATGTTCCATCATTCACTTTTTGGGCCACCCAAGCCAATTGCCGGGGAGTTTCGATCCTATACACAAGATCATCCCTTTCCGGCGTGATTGCCGATACATCGTCACTCCAATTGCCCTCTGCACGTAGTTGAGTTACAGAGAGAGAAAAAAGAATAGTTAATAAAAGCAGTAATTGTTTCCTCATATTTATATGCTTTAAAGATTAGTCATTTTAACATTTTTTCCGTAGGGTTCCTCCGGGTATGCCCGGAGGCCGTCTCCCCTTATGCCCGTAGGGCGTCTCCGGGCGTACCCGGAGACGCCCTACGGTTAGGCTGGTAGGCAGGCTCCGGTATCAGAGTTCGCCAGGACGTTCTTCTTCTCCCCCGCCACCCGGTTTGTTGCCGACATAAAGCAGGGTCGGGAAAGTATATGTACGCGCTGATTTCACTAAGCGGTTGCCGGAGGCATATTGTGTAGTGATACTCAAAGTATATTCACCGTCTTCCATTGCAGGCATAAGGACAGTCAGTTGGGAAGGATTGTTATGGATCACCAAAGGACATTTCTGAGCCGTGCCACCTGTTTTGGTGAAGAAGACGCCGATCGTTTCACCTTCGCCGTCCACTCTGATATTCGTTCCGTTGATGATGGCGGCGCTTCCGGAGGTCAGCAGCATGTTTTCTTCGCCGGTAGCAGAGTCGATAATATCGTTGATTACCGGGCCGGTAGTCGCCTTGCGGGTCTCTACTTTAACGGCGTTCAACATGTCGCGCAGGAGCTTCCCGATCGTGTACGTCACTCCTAACTTGTTCTTGGCGGGATCAAACGAGGCTGTTTCTCCGATAAAGGGACCGCTGATGTTCACTAAGTATTGGCCCACTCCGTCCACGACGCTCTTTCCCATCGAGATAAGAAGGGCCTTTTCCTGGTCTGCCATATTGAGGATATGCTCGATCGTTTCCACTCTGAACTCGGAACCGCGGGCGACGATCCTTTCGGCAACCTGACGGTTACGTGCCGTCCCGGTAACACGGGGCTTGGCGGTGTAATCGTCCGTGCGTTCTGTCACTGCATTGTTGTACAGATCGGCACTTAAGATAATTTCTTCTGCCATGATTGTATGGTTTTTAATTAATAAATAGATTACCCTTATTTGCGATATAAGGGTAGCAGTTATTGCCTGTTATCCAAAATGATGTATCTTTGCTCACATAAACTAAAAACAGGAAGATACATTATGACAGCAATAGAATTAGAAGCTCGAAAAACAGAACTAATCCGCGAAATACTCAATATTGATAATAGTGAAGTATTGGATAAGGTCCGTCAAGAAATTCACAAATGGCTTTCCATTAGTGAAAAAATTCCGTGTGCCTATACGTTAGAAGAAATCAAACACCGACTTTCTTTAACTGCAGAAGATGCTATTGCAGGTAGAGGCATAGAAGAAGATGAAGCCAATAAAATAATAGATAGCTGGATATGAGACTAATCTGGCATCCCTTGGCTATGGATGATTTTAAGCAAATCATTGAATATTGCCGTCTTAACTTCGGAAAACATATATCTCGTAAAATACGGGCCAAGTACAAAAAAGATATTAGTTTATTGAAGGAACAACCATATTTAGGCTTTGAAGAACCCTTATTGAAGGAATTAAACTTATTGCAATATCATTCTTTGATAATCTGGTGACAAAAGTTATTTATACAGTCCACTCTGATTATATATTTATTCATGTTTTATGGAATTGCCGTCGACAGCCTGAGTCTTTAAAATATGAAATAAGGAAAAGACAATAAATTTCCCCTCTACCTAAAAACATAAGCAGAATAATTTGTTATTGTTTGATAAATTATATTTACCTTTGGCGCGATTCGTAAGGTTAGAGGCTCTTAACCTTTGATTTACGTTTCAACCCTTATATCGCAAATAAGGGCTTATGCCCTCCTTCCCCTCATCAAGCAATCCACTTCACGCGTGACGATTCTGTTTGCCGCATCCAGTTCCGACTGGTCGAGGGATGCCAGATAATTACGGGTAGTTTTCTCCGACGTATGGCCGAGTGCCTGGCTGATAACAGCGACCGGCGTATGACAGCGCAACGCCTCCGTCGCCCAAGTATGCCGGAAAACATAGGAGGTCAGGGTGACCGGGACGGACAGACGTTCGCCTATGGCCTGAAGATTCAGGTTATACTGCCGCAAGTCACGTTTATACGCTTCGTGAGACGATTTACCTTCCGCCAGTGTGAGGGCGGGAAACAGATACGGGCTTTCGGACGAGACGTATTTGCCTAAGATATACCGCATCCCCGAAGTGATCCGTACTCGGATAAGCGTTCCGGTTTTAATACGGTTATATACCAGCTCTTCTCCAACGATATTATCATGCGTCAGATGGGAAAGATCCACAAACGGGATTCCGCAGCCGAGGAAAGAAAAGATACAATAGTCACGGGCTGTCTCCAAGCCGGGTTCATCTTTCATATCCATGCTGGCGATCTCCTTAATGGTTTCCAGACGGATGGCACGTTTTACCGTCTTTCCGGCATGAAGGGTAAGATGCGCAAACGGATGAACCGCAGGCGGGAGAGCCATTTCCTCCCTTACAGCAATATTATACATTGCCCGGAAATTACTCATATAACTGTTGATTGAATTCGTTGCCAGATACTCTTGTGAACAAAGGAAGCTATAGAACCCATCTACCAATGCAGGGGTAATCTCGGAAAACAGCAACTTATCATTTCCCCGGAACTTTCGCAACCAGTTGCAGGAAGCGCGATACAGGTCGGCTGTCGATTCTTTCCCTGCCGATCGTTTCCGCCGGATCAGCCGGTCCAAATACGGAAACACGCATACAGCCGGAATCTTTCGTTTTACATTCTTCTTTTTCATATCTCTTTCTGTTTTTAGATGAAGATACAACAAAGAAGGGGAAAGAGGGGTTTATCCTGGCACATAACAAAAAATCTCCTGATGCAAAGAAACTTACATCAGGAGATTCCTATCTATTCGGATTTTCCACCTTACCAGATCACCACCCGGTCAGCCGGCAGCATATACATCGGGTCGCCTTCTTTGATATCGAATGCGGTGTAGAAAGGATCGATGTTGCGGAGGGCGGCGTTGACACGCCATTTGCCTAATGAGTGCGGGTCGATCTTGGTCAGGCGCAGGATTTCTTCGGGGCGGATGTTTTGGGCCCAGAGATTGGCGTAGCCGAGATAGAAACGCTGTTCGTTGGTGAAGCCGTCGATCGGTGCCGGCGTTTCTTTGCCTTCCAAAGAATTGAGGTAAGCCAGGTGGGCAACCATCAGACCACCCTGGTCGGCAATATTTTCACCCAAAGTGAAACGGCCGTTGGCATGAACGCTGTCCACCACGATGATATCGCTGTATTGCTGGGCCAGACGGTCGGCACGCTGCGTAAAGAGGGCGGCATCTTCGGCCGTCCACCAGTCGTTCAGGTTACCTTCCTTATCGTAGTTGCGACCCTGGTCGTCGAATCCGTGCGTCATTTCGTGACCGATCACGACACCGATAGCGCCATAGTTCACTGCATCGTCAGCAGCCGGATTGAAGAAAGGAGGTTGCAGGATGGCGGCCGGGAAACAGATCTCGTTCGTTGTCGGATTGTAATAAGCGTTTACCGTCTGCGGGCTCATTCCCCAGCGAGCCTTATCGACCGGTTTGTCGACATCGGCCAGCATATAATTGACTTCAAAGATATTGGAACGGCGCACATTTGCCCAGTAAGAATCGTTCTTGATCTCCAGGCCGCTGTAGTCGCGCCATTTGTCGGGATAACCGATCTTGACGATAAAGGCAGCCAGTTTCTCCTGTGCCTTCGCCTTCGTTGCGTCACTCATCCATTCCAGGCCGGCGATACGGTCGCCTAAGGCTTTCTGCAGGTCACCGACCATCTTCAACATCTTCTCTTTGGAAGAAGCCGGGAAATATTTAGCCACGTACATCTGGCCGACTGCTTCCGACAGTGCGTCGTTTACCGTAGACAGAGCACGTTTCCAACGGGGCTGCTGTTCCTGGCGGCCGGACATCGTCTTGCCATAGAAATCGAAATCGGCAGCTACAAACGGATCGCTCAGGTAAGGAGCGGCAGCGCTAAGCAGATTGAATGTCAGGTAATATTTCTGTTCGTCCAGAGTCGTGTTTTTCATCAGGGCGGACAGGCCTTCGTAGAACGGAAGCTGCTTCGCATCCAGATATTTGATTTCCATCATCCCCATGCTTTCGAAGTAAACGTCCCAGTTCAACGGATCGTTTTTCGCTTTGAAGTCTTCTATAGACATCTTATTATAGTTCTTCTGCGAATCGCGCAGGTCTTCGCGGCTGAACGAGACTTCGGCAATGCCCTTCTCGATCTTCATGATTGCATCGACGGCTGCATCGGCCTGTTCGGGAGAACTTCCGATCAGGGTGAACAGACGGGTGATATAGTTTTTATAGGCTTCGCGCATCTTCAGGCTGCCTTCGTCTTCCAACAGGTAATAGTCGCGATCTCCCATGCCGAGGCCGGCCTGGTACAACTGTACGATGTTCATGGAACTGTTCTTCTCGTCGGCTCCGACATACAGGGCGAAGAAAGGCGCCATCCCCTCTTTGTGCAGGGTTGCCACCATCTTGGTCAATTCGTCTTTCGTACCTAATTTGTTGATTTCGGCAAGCTGGTCCTTGATCGGGGCATAGCCGTCTTCATTCAGTTTCACGCTATCCATCCCCATTGCGAACAGCATACCGATCTTCTGTCCTACGCTTCCCTCCTGCTGCGGAGTAGCGCTAAGACCTTCGATAAGCGTACGGATCTGTTCCTGATTGTTGTCACGGAGCTGGTCGAAAGTGCCGAAACGGGCATATTCCGGTTTCAACGGATTGTTCTTCATCCAGCCACCACAAGCATACTGATAGAAATCGGTACCCGGAGCTACGGCAGTATCCAGGTTTGCCAGATTGATAGCGTCATTCTTCGCAGCCTCCTTCACAGGGGTCTTGCTGCATCCCACCATTGCGGCCATTCCGGCAGCGACAAGTGGTATCACCATTAACTTTTTCATTTTGTTCAACGTTTAATCATTACATTATGCGGCAAAGGTACACAAATTGAGGTAAACGGAACTATATTTTACCTTTTATGAACCATAAATATACCTGCACATAAGTGTTATTTATGTACTTTTATCCCCGGAAAATATTTATAAACTAATTTTATATCATGAAGTACCTACAGAACACAGCCGCATGGCTGATAGCCCTGTTTCTTTTTGTCTTTTCCGGCTGTAACCAAAAGCCGGCGGCCGAGCATACTTTTGCAATCGGCGACAAAACATTCCTGTTAGACGGGAAACCGTTTGTGATCAAAGCTGCGGAAATCCACTACACCCGTATTCCCGCCGAATATTGGGAGCACCGTATCCAACTTTGCAAAGCGCTCGGCATGAATACGATCTGTATTTATGCATTCTGGAATATCCATGAACAAAAACCCGGCGAGTTCGATTTCAGCGGACAGAACGATATCGCCGCTTTCTGCCGCCTGGCACAGAAACACGATATGTATATCATGCTGCGCCCCGGCCCTTACGTTTGTTCCGAATGGGAAATGGGAGGACTGCCTTGGTGGCTGCTGAAAAAAGAAGACATCAAACTGCGTACCAACGATCCTTATTTCCTCGAACGCACCAAACTGTTCATGAATGAAATCGGGAAACAGCTTGCCGACCTCCAGATCACAAAAGGTGGCAATATTATTATGGTACAGGTCGAGAACGAATACGGATCTTATGCGACAGACAAAGAGTATATCGCCAATATCCGCGATATCGTGAAGGGAGCAGGATTCACAGACGTGCCCCTGTTCCAGTGCGACTGGAGTTCCAACTTCCAGAACAACGCGCTCGACGACCTGGTATGGACCGTCAACTTCGGTACGGGAGCCAATATCGACGAACAATTCAAGAAACTGAAAGAAGTGCGTCCCAACACCCCGCTGATGTGTAGCGAGTTCTGGAGCGGCTGGTTCGACCATTGGGGACGCAAGCACGAGACACGCGATGCGGAGACGATGGTTTCCGGCCTGAAGGACATGCTCGACCGCAACATCTCGTTCTCCCTCTATATGACACACGGAGGAACGACTTTCGGCCATTGGGGAGGCGCCAACAGCCCAGCCTACTCGGCTATGTGCAGTTCTTACGATTATGATGCGCCTATCAGCGAAGCAGGATGGACGACACCCAAATATTTCAAGCTGCGCGAACTCCTTGCGGGCTATATGGACGAAGGAAAAACACAGTCAGAGGTACCGGCAGCAAAACCGATCATCGAAATACCCGAATTCGAGATGAAGGAGGTAGCTCCTTTATTCGGTAACCTGCCGGAACCGAAGACTTCCGAAGATATCAAACCGATGGAACAGTTCGACCAGGGTTGGGGAACGATCCTGTACCGGACCACTTTGCCCGCCGTAACATCCGGCACGACCCTTCTGATCACGGAAGTACACGACTGGGCACAGGTCTATGCGGACGGAAAACTGTTGGGCCGCCTGGACCGTCGCCGTGGCGAGAACTCGTTGAAACTGCCCGCACTGGCAGCCGGAACCCAATTGGATATCCTGGTAGAGGCTATGGGACGCGTCAACTTCGACAAGGCGATCCACGACCGCAAAGGGATCACCGAGAAAGTGGAATTGCTCAACGAAGGCTCTACCCAAGAGTTGAAGAACTGGCAGGTGTACAGCTTCCCGGTCGATTACCCGTTCGTGAAAGACAAAAAGTATGCTCCTGGCAAGAAATTAGACGGACCGGCTTACTACCGCGCAACGTTCAACTTAGAAGAAACAGGCGATGTATTCCTCGATATGCAGACCTGGGGAAAAGGTATGGTTTGGGTAAACGGGAAAGCCATGGGCCGCTTCTGGGAGATCGGACCGCAGCAGACACTCTTCATGCCGGGTTGCTGGTTGAAGAAGGGTGAAAATGAAATTATCGTCCTCGACCTGTTAGGCCCGGAAAAGGCGACGATCACAGGTCTGAACAAACCGATCTTGGATATGCTTCGCGCCGAAGCGCCTATGACACACCGTAAAGATGGTGAAAATCTGGATCTCAAAGGTGAAAAACCGGTAGCCGCAGGCGCATTGAAAGCCGGCAACGGCTGGCAGGAAGTCAAATTCGACGCTCCTGTGAAAGCCCGCTTCTTCTGCCTCGAAGCATTGAATGCACAGAACGGCAAAGACAATGCAGCCATTGCCGAATTTTACCTGTTAGGTGAAAACGGCAAGCCGCTCTCCCGCCAGCACTGGCAGATTGCATACGCCGATAGCGAAGAAACACAATGGGGCAACTATACTGCCGATAAGATCTTCGACCTGCAGGAATCGACCTTCTGGAACACGGCCTGGGGAGACAAATATCCGCATCAGGTAGTGATCGACCTGCGTGAAGACGTAGTCATTTCCGGCTTTCGCTACCTGCCTCGCGCAGAAGAAGGTTATCCGGGTATGATCAAAGAATACAAGGCGTATGCGAAGATGAGCCCGTTCAAGTTCTAAATCCATAGACATGAAAAGCATATTCATTAGTTTGATGGCCGCCGTCGCGCTTCCCCTGTTTGCCCAGGCGGAAGCGCCGGATAACGGGCGTGCCGTAGTCGATCCGTCGCAACGCTACCAGAAGCTCGAAGGCTGGGGCAGTTCCCTTTGCTGGTGGGCTGCGCAGGTCGGAAACTGGGATGAGGAGAAAGTGGACGAGATCGTCGACCTGATCACGTCTCCCGACAAACTGAACATGAACATCTTCCGCTATAATATCGGAGGAGGCGACGATCCGGCACATGCTGACGGCCACATGGTCAAAGGGAAAGGGAAACGGGCGGAAATGGAAGGATTCAAGGACTCCCCCACCGCCCCCTACAACTGGGAAGCGGATAAAGGGCAGCGTACGATCCTTCTGAAGATCAAAGAGAAACGCCCGGATGCCATCTTCGAAGCATTCTCCAACTCCGCCCCCTACTGGATGACCTATAGCGGTTGCGCCGCCGGGAATGCAGACCCGTTGAAAGACAACCTGAAACCGGAATATTACGAAATGTTTTGCGACTACCTGTTAGCTGTATGCAAGCATTACAAAACAGCCTACCGGATCGATTTCAGGACATTGGAACCCTTCAACGAGTCTTTCTCCGATTACTGGTATGCGGAAGGAAGCCAGGAAGGTTGCCATTTCGAACCGGAAAGCCAGATGAAAATCATCCGGATGTTATATCCCAAGCTGAAAGCTACGGGCCTCAACACCGTACTATCCGCATCCGACGAGACCAACCTCCGGCAATTCCTGACCGTCCAAAAAGCCTACCGGGCAGCCGGCGACATCTGGGACAAATTAGGGCAACTCAACACCCATACCTATTCCGGCACAAATGCCGAACGGGAAGAAGTGCGCCAACTCGTCCTGCAATCCGGCAAACCTTTCTGGCAATCGGAAACGGGACCCAGCGGCGGACAAGGCCTGGAAAGCAACCTGTTGCTCACCCAAAAACTATTCGACGACATGCGGATCATGCGTCCGCAAGCCTGGCTCGACTGGCAACTGATGGAAGAGGGCAATAACGAATGGTGCGTATTGCGCGGTAATTTCAAGACACAGGAATACAAGGCGATCAAGAACCTGTACGTCCGCATGCAAATCACCCGCTTCTTCAAACAAGGCTATACCTTTATCGAAACGGGCAACGCCGGGACGCTTGCCGCCCTTTCCCCCACGGGCAAAGAATTGGTTGTCGCCGTTTTGAACACGACCGGCTCGGAGCGTCCTTTGGTCATCGACCTGGACAAGTTCTCCGGCAAAATTGCTTCCATCAACAATTGGCGCACAAGCGAAACGGAAGATTGCCGCTCTTTCCGGCCGGTCGAAACCCAAGGGAAAAAGTTAGCTTACACCCGGCCGGCCAAGTCATTGACAACCTTCGTGATTGAATTGGAATAAGCCGCTTCCATTATAAACGACAGGTTTACCCGAAGTAAAACATAACTTTCATTCAAACAAAACATAGTAAACGAAAATAACATGAAAACAGTATTAGTGAGCTTAATGGCAGCCGCCACACTGCCACTCTTCGCCCAGAAAGACGCGAGTATCCGCATCTATCCGGAGCAGGGAACACAAGAGATCAGCAAACATATCTACGGACAGTTCGCCGAACACCTCGGAACCTGCATCTACGGGGGGTTGTGGGTCGGCCCCGAATCCGAAATACCCAATACCGGGGGCTATCGCAACGACGTGTTGAATGCCTTGAAAGATCTTCATATCCCCAACCTCCGTTGGCCGGGCGGCTGCTTTGCCGACGAATACCATTGGATGGACGGGATCGGTCCGAAGGAAAACCGTCCGAAGATGGTGAACAACAACTGGGGCGGCACGATCGAAGACAACAGTTTCGGCACGCACGAGTTCCTGAACCTCTGCGAACTGCTGGGTTGCGAACCTTATATCAGCGCCAACGTCGGTAGCGGGACCGTAGAAGAGATGGCCAAATGGGTAGAATACATGACATCGGAAGGCGACAGCCCGATGGCCCGCCTGCGCCGTAAGAACGGGCGTGACAAGGCATGGAAAGTCAAATTCATCGGCGTCGGCAACGAAAGTTGGGGATGTGGCGGAAGCATGCGCCCCGAATACTATGCCGACCTCTACCGCCGCTACTCCACCTACTGCCGCAATTACGACGGCAACCGGCTTTTCAAGATCGCCAGCGGCGCCAGCGACTACGATTATAACTGGACGGAAACGCTGATGAAAAACGTGGGCGGCCGGATGGATGGCATCTCCCTGCACTATTACACGGTGACCGGATGGAACGGCAGCAAAGGATCGGCCACGGATTTCAATAAGGACGATTACTACTGGACAATGGGCAAATGCCTCGAGATAGAAGATGTCGTCAGGAAACATATCCAGATCATGGACAAATACGACCCGCAGAAGAAAATCGCCCTGATGGTGGACGAATGGGGAACCTGGTGGGATGAAGAACCGGGAACGATCAACGGGCACCTGTTCCAGCAGAACACCATGCGCGATGCTTTCGTGGCGGCCCTCACCCTAAACGTATTCCATAAATATACGGATCGCGTCAAGATGACCAACATCGCCCAGATCGTCAACGTGCTCCAGTCCATGATCCTGACAAACGGTCCGAAGATGTTGCTCACGCCGACCTACTACGTTTTCCAGATGTACAACGTGCACCAGGACGCCACTTTCCTGCCGATGGACCTGATCTGCGACAAGGCCAAAGTGCGCGACAACCGCGAAGTGCCGATGGTAAGCGCCTCCGCCTCCAAGGACAAGAGCGGACGCATCCATATTTCTTTGGCTAATATAGATGTCGATAATGCACAAAACATCACTCTCGACCTGCAGGGACAAAAGATCAAAAACGTGAACGGCCGCATCCTGACCTCCGCCTCCATCAACGATCATAACACCTTCGAGAAACCGGACGTCGTAAAGCCGGCCAGCTTCAACGGTGCGAAAATCGAAAAGGGACAGCTCAAAGTCAATCTGCCTGCCAAGTCGATCGTAGTGTTGGAAGTGGAATGATTTATGATTGAACATGGCATCAAGTCAGGAGTAAGCGAATAAATCACAAATCATAAATCATAAATCATATTTATTTCCTACTTTTGCCCGAAGAAAACAAAAACACTATATAAACTTAAAGATTATGAAACCTACATTATTCTTATTGGCTGCCGGAATGGGAAGCCGTTATGGGGGCTTGAAACAATTGGACGGACTGGGTCCTAACGGTGAAACAATCATGGATTATTCCATCTACGACGCTATCCACGCCGGTTTCGGTAAACTCGTTTTCGTTATCCGTAAAGATTTTGAACAGGACTTCCGTGACAAAATCATCTCCAAATATGAAGGTCACATTCCTTGCGAACTGGTATTCCAGGCATTGGACAACCTGCCCGAAGGATTCACCTGCCCGGCAGAACGTACCAAACCGTGGGGAACGAACCATGCCGTCATGATGGGTGCCGATGTGATCAAAGAACCGTTTGCCGTTATCAATTGTGACGACTTCTACGGTCGTGACTCTTTCCAGGTGATGGGCAAGTTTCTTTCCGCCCTGCCGGAAGGTTCCAAAAACGTGTATTCGATGGTAGGCTTCCGCGTAGGTAACACGTTGAGCGAAAGCGGTACGGTTTCACGCGGTATCTGCGGTACGGACGCAAACAACCTGTTGACATCCGTTGTCGAACGTACTAAAATCCAGCGTATCGACGGCGAAGTCAAATATATCGACGACAACGGCGAGTGGACCGCTACTCCCGACACGACTCCGGTAAGTATGAACTTCTGGGGCTTCACTCCTGATTACTTCGCTTACAGCCAGGAATTCTTCAAGACTTTCCTGAGCGATCCGAAGAACATGGAAAACTTGAAGAGCGAATTTTTCATTCCTCTGATGGTAGACAAATTGATCAGCGACAAGACCGCTACAGTCGAAGTTCTGGACACAGCCAGCAAATGGTTCGGTGTTACCTATCCGGAAGACCGCCAGGAAGTGGTAGATAAGATCCAGGCATTAGTCAATGCAGGTGAATATCCCGACAAACTGTTCTAAAAAAGTATTCAGAGGGCTGTAAGCCCGATAGTAAATAGCCCGGTAAAGGCAGACACTTCGAATTGGTATTGTGTCTCTCCTTTACCGGGCTTTTCTTTATTCGCATGAAATAATTCTATACATCCGGGTGTAGCCGCCCTGTACATCCGGATGTAGAAAGCGACAACATCCGGGTGTAGAAAGCCAGAAGATGGGCGTGTTTCTGAACATTTCTGTGTGATACAGATGTAAAAGGTGTGATACATGAATTCGGCATGTGTCACACCTTTTACATCTTGTTTATCAATGTCTGCAAGGCGAAGTGTGATAGAGTGACAGAGAATTCCGGAAAACAATGGAAGGGGATCTATCGTTTTTAGTAAAATTTTAATAAATAAGATAGGCTCGTAGGGGTGGGGGTTCTACTCCACAAAAAGAATAACAAGGTGATATTTAATACGTTGTAGAAAAAGAGTAGAGCCCTGCCCCTACGAAATGACAATCATTTGTATAACCCTGGCATCCATGTTTCATGCTGGCAAATCATCATTTATGGTTCAAACCGGCCGATAGTTACACCTTTTACATTCATACTAAAAATTCCGTCCCGTGTCCCACCATAAACGGCTTCCGGCATGATCCGGCTTGCCAAAAGCGTTGACCAGCTTTTCGTATAGAGGGGCATCCGTATCGGCCAGGTCAGCGGGAAAATTCAGGCGGCGGATCATGACCTCGGTATCTATGCAACCGTCCTTGCTGTTATTGAAACGCACCGGGAGCAGACGGGGATAACCCGTACGCCGTTGTTCGGCCCAGGCTTCACCGCCTTCGGGAAATACCGCCAACCATTTTTGTGTCAATATCTTTTCAAGTTTCACCTCTTTCGAAGCATCTTCTTCCCATTTTGGGGAAACCTTACAACGGGCTTCGATATTGTTCGCCGGATCGAGAACATCCACATAGTCCGCACCTACCCGGTCGGATTGCAAATAGTCGTCCGCCCCATCGATCCCCCACTGGTAGAAAGAGGCAATCACGCCATTGCGATAACATACTTCCGGACTCTCCACCGTCCACCCCCGCAAAGCCGCCTCCGCCCGGAGGAACCAGATTTCGGCTGCCGTCATCAGAATAGGTTCGGTGGTCTGGTTTACGTGGATCTTGGAATGGGAGGCATACAGGAGATGGGAAAAGCAAGTTCCCTGACGGATTCCTTTATAGCGCCCTTTCAACTCTAATGTAGTATATGCCCCGTCTTCATCGGATATCAAGACATCATCCATACAAGGTTCGAAAAACACTCCGATCCGTGGATCTCCGTAGCCAACCAGGATCGACTCCATCGAAGCGTTCATAAAGACTTCTCCCCATACCCGATTGATCTCGCCCAGCGGATTCTGGTAACCGTTGCGAGTGGAGACCTTCACACATTCGGACGGTTGTTCGAAGACGCCTGCCCGGTCGCGGAAGGATCTTATGAATTCCTCTTTCGCCTTCACCGGATCGGCCATCGCGATACGCACCGCCAACCGCATCCTCAAGGAGTTGGCAAAACGTATCCAGGAGCGAGGATCACCATCCAGCAGGATATCGAAGTCCGAAATATCCGGTCCCCGGTTCCCGTTATCCACATACTTATGCAGAATCTCAATCGCCTCGGCCAGGTCACTAAAAAAAGCGGCATACGCCTCCTGCTGCGTATCGGGACAGTATTCTTCTTCTTCATTGGCAAAATGAGTATAGACGACAGGGCCGTAGATATCCGAAATACGGTGCATCACCTCCACCTTCAGAATCTTGGTCACTGCATAGACAGAAGGATAGGCGACACGCGTAGAATCTTCGAGTTTTTTGATCTGCGGCATGATATAGGCATAAGTATATCCCCAGTCCGTACCGTTCCAACCATCCTGGAGGTTATAATCGGAATTGCTGCTCCCGCCGTTATGGGGTTTATAATCGTGCATATAGCCACTGAACATATCGGCATTCAGATTCTGCATCAACTGATAAGGCCAGTTCTTCCCTTTCCCGAAATCGTAGTTGAAATAGATTCCTTGCTGAATGATATCCAGTGGAATGCCCAGATTATTGAAGTCGATCTTCATATCTTCATCGGTAATACCCGACTGATCCGTATTGATATCCTTGAACTCGCCTGTGCAGGACAGGAAAATAGAGGAGGCGGCAAGCCAGACGACAGACAGGATGAAGGAAAGAGTTCTCATATTTCTGAACAATTAGAATTCACATTTGATATTAAATCCGAAACTCCGTGTGGTCGGCATCCCGTATACTTCTATCCCCTGGTTATCATTACCGGTCGATAGAACCAGATCCGGGTCGAACGGCGCCTTCTTGTAGATGAAGAACAGGTTGCGCGCCACGAACGAGAAGTTCACCTGGCTGAACACGCGCGACGCCTCCATCCATTTCTGCGGCAAGCGATATCCCAACGAAAGTTCACGCAGGCGGATATTGGTTGCGTCATACATATAATATTCCGTCACCCCGGCGCGTCCTCCCACCACATTCTTATAAAAGCCCTCCACGTCCTCGATCTTATGTCCTTCCAGCATCACAAAACCGGCATCGCGGGCGGCAGCCGTTTCCTTCGTCACCCCGAACAGGTCCATATCCGCCTGGGTCTGCGAAAGGATATCGCCACCGATACGGCTGTCGATCAGAAAGGAAAGAGTCACGTCCTTAAAGCTTATGGTGTTGCTCCAACTCATTGTCAGCTTGGGATTACAGTTGCCGACTTTTATCAGGTTGCCTTCTCCCTCGACTTGCGGCAGTCCTTTCTTGTCGCCTTCCGTCTCATACAGGATTTGTCCGTTTTCGTCCCGGCGAAACGCCTTACCGTAGATATCCCCGAAAGAGCCGCCCTCCCGGAGCCGCATCGCGTAGCTGGAAGAGAAACCGCTGGGACCGTAGACAAAGACCGGCAGCTCCTCATGCAGCTTGACGACCTTATTCTTATTCGTAGACAAATTCAACTCGCTTTTCCAGTTTAAATCTTTTCCCAGAACGGGCGATCCGCCTATGCTTATCTCCCACCCCATATTCCGGATATCCCCCGCGTTCACATAGCGGTAGGCATAGCGGTCACCGGACTTGGCAGGTAGCTTAAAGAACTGGTTACGCGTATTCGTCTTATACCAGGTCCCGCTAAAGCTCAACCGGCTATTAAAGAAACGCCATTCCGTCCCCAGCTCGACGGAAGTCGTCATTTCCGGCTTCATATCTTCAAACGGGGCGGCATCCGAGTATTCGATCTCGCCTCCCGCTCCCACATGCGACACCGGGTTTGTCACATAGAGCGGTATATCGTTGCCGACCTTGCTCCACACCCCCCGTACCTTGGAGAAAGACACCCATTCGGGAAACGCCAGCATTTTATTCATAATCCACGCCGCCCCTACCGAGGGATAGAAGAAGCCGGAACCTTCGTTCGGGGTATAAGCCAAGGTGCTCGCCCAGTCGTTACGAGCGGTCAAATCGATGATCAGGCTCTCCTTGTAACCCACCTGTGCCGTCGCAAACACTGACTGCATTTGCCGGCGGGCATCTATCTGCTGATCGATATAGGCCGAACCGTTCATATTGATATTGGCGATATTGAAGACATTCGCATATTTGAGCGAAGCAGTCTTGGAATCGTAGCGAAGCGAGTTGACCGTCTTGTCGTTGATGCTGGCTCCCACGGCTCCCTGGAGAGAGAAATCGCGGAATTTCTTTTCAAACATCCCCATGATATCCCCATAGAACATCGTCTCCTGGTAATCCGCCTCAATATAACGTCCGTTCATTCCTGCAAGCGCGGGAGCGGTCGAGGCATAGAACTTCTGCCGGACCTTATCCGACACGTTATCGGCGCTACCGCGGGCCTGTAGCCGGAACCAATCCGTCACTTTCAAATCTGCTGTCAGCGACGCCATTGTACGGTTCCTCACATCCTTACTCCGGATGCGATTCACCACCCAATAGGGATTCTGTTCGAAATCTTCCGTCCCCGAATGCCAGTTCTGCACATTCATATTACGGGAATCGTCCCATACCTCGAAATGATCCCTGTACTCCGTTATATCCTTTCCGCGCGGGAAGCGATACAAGCCCACCAGTGAGTTCATATAAAAGCCGCCGCTCGGACTCCGGTCGTTGATAATCTGGCGGAAGAGGTTGATGTTCGCATCCAGCATCAAACGGTTGTCGAGTAACCTCGTCGTTTCCCGGAAATTAATATTATGCTTATTTAATTTATTGTTCTCTATAATCCCTTTCCCAGTCGTATTGGCATACGAGAAATAGGTCTGATAGTGCTCATTGCCGGTACTGACGGACAAGGAAGTCATGGAAGTCAGGCCGGTACGGAAAAAATCGCCGGCATTGTCATAGGTGGGCATCTCCTGCTTCTTGCCCCAGCTTTCCACCCCGTCACTTTCCCCGTAAGTGTTTTGAAATTCGGGGAGGCAAAAGGCTTTGTCAAAGGTAAGATTGGTTGAGAAGGTAATTTCCCGCTTATCGCCCCGCCCCTTCTTTGTCGTAATCAGGATCACGCCATTCGCCGCCTGGCTGCCATACAATGCGGCCGCCGGCGAGCCTTTCAACACGCTGATGCTTTCCACATCCTCCGGGTTCAAGTTCGAGATACCGTCTCCGCCATCCCTGTTACCGGCATCCGCCGTGCCGCCTATAGCGGTAAAAGCTTGCTCGTTGGAAGTATTCAGCACCGGAACCCCGTCGATCACATACAAGGGTTGGTTATTACCGGCTACGGAACGTATTCCTCGCATCAATACTTTGGCTGAGCTGCCGAGGCCGGAAGATGTTTTATTGACCTGCATACCAGCCACTTTACCCGCCAGCGAGAAGATCATGTTCGGTTCTTTCACACGAGTCAGTTCTTCCCCGTCAACCTGCTTCGCTGAATAGGTTAAGGCCGATTCTTTGCGCTTCAATCCCAAGGCGGTGACAATGATGTCATCGAGCAGCAACGCGTCTTCCGACAACTTCACATAGACATACTGCCGTCCCCGGACAGGTACTGCCTTCGGTTTGTATCCGATAAAAGAGATATTCAATATCGAACTGTCGGCCACAAGTATTGTAAAATCTCCGTTCGCACCAGCTATAACGCCATTAGTTGTACCCTCCTCTACAACATTGGCCCCCGATAAAGGCTTTTCATTCTCATCGACAACCTTACCGGATATTTTCACTTTGGACACCAGAGTTCCGGATGTTCGCAAATCCGTCAAAGTAGAATCGTTACCCCCATATGCATATACTGATACAAGCAATAGAAACAATAGGGAAAAACTTCCCGTCAAATATTTCATCCCGCTTATTCATTAGTTATTATCAAGGGCAAAGATATATAAAAAAAGGAACTGTATCAAATTATTACGAACCGGACGCAGACAGATGTAGAGAATGGACTGTTTTTGTCTGCGTCCGGCAAATATTTTAGAAACTATACTGCACCGCCAGGTTCATCCGGTTGGCATGACGGGTGTCGCCGTTGAAATCCGTACGCCAGCCGCGGAGGTATTCGGCTCCGACTTGCAGATCGGAAGTGATATTCCAGAAAAGCGTGGCATTCAGATACTGCCCGTACCGGTACTGTTCGGAGGGAGTGGCGGGATAACCGTCATGGCTATACAGGCGTGACTGGCCGTATGTACTGGTAATGAACACCTTCGGAGAGAAATTATACTGCATACCGGCAAACCACCCCATCATCGGGAGCACCTGCATCTTCCCTTCCTTTTCCGGATTCGGAACGACATCGACATTCAGCATGCTCATATCGTTCAGGAACTGTCCGATACCTTTGCCGTAAACGCCTTGCCCGTAGACCTGCAAACGGTTCGTCAGATTGAAGGTGGCAGAAGCTAAAACGCCCCATCCGATCTCCGACTCCGCCTTGTGAGCAGTCAAATTGTCGTAAGTCATGCTGCGGATGATAGCCGCTGCGCGGAAATGGCTTTTAGGGTTCCAACCGTACTGCACGTAAACCGGGAAGTTCGGCATCCGCTGTTTGGCAATGCTGACATGGTCGTTCGTCAAACCGTCCACAACCGGCATTTCCACACCGATACCGGCTTTCAAGCCTTTGGCAAGCGCATGTTCGTAGCGGATCTGCGTAGCATGATAGATCGACATCCCGTTAGGACCGGCAAAGTCGATCGTTGCAGGCACGTTGCCCAAGTCCATAAACGAACCGTAATCGTAGCCCGCCGTAAAGCCGCGTGCCGACACGTAAGCATTCCTTAACTCGAATATCTTACCGCTACCACCGCGGAAGTTTCCGGCGGTATAGACAACGAAATCGCCCAGCAGGTCCGTATGTCCGACCAGCTTCAGGAAGATGGTGCTGGTAGTAGCGTCCATCTGGAACTGGTTCCGCACGTAGGACTGCCCTCTGCCGGGGATCAAAGCCGGATAAAAGTCTATATTATCGGAGATACCGCCAAAATCATATTCGGCTGCCAGTTTCACATATCCTCCGATACCGAGGGCAAACTTGCCTTTACGGTCTGTCAGTAGGAAGCGGGGCGCTTTCGGTTCGTGGAAACGGGGACTCTGTGTCTCATTCATGATCCGGACAATCTCATTGCCAGCCTTATCGATCGTGACAAACATGACCGAGTTCGGTTCGTTATCCTCAACCACAACTTTCTGAGCGTTGGAATGGGCAGAAACCAATCCCATTCCGAGCAGTAAAACTGCGCTTTTCAACAATGTTTTCATAAATGTACTTTTTGTTTAGATGAATTACCAACTTGAACAGATACCGGCGAAAAAGGTTGTGTTAAATGATTGCTTTAACGAGTAAATATCACTATTTTTGTTGCCATAATAAAAAAATAAGATGAAGATGAAAAAGCTGTTTGCTATATGTTTTGTAGCCCTCTCGGCTCTGATATCCGTCCATTTGCAAGCGCAAGAGGTTGAAACGCTGGTACTGATCGATACCGATATGGGGAAGATCAAAGTGAAACTTTTTAACGACACACCCCAGCACCGCGATAATTTTATTAAAAATGTGAATGAGCATCGCTACGACGGCCTGTTGTTCCACCGTGTCATCAAGCAGTTTATGGTACAAGCAGGCGACATCAACTCGAAAGACGCGCCGCTGGAACAACACTTGGGAGACGGCGACCCGGATTATACGATCCCGGCAGAGATCGTGTACCCGAAATACTTCCATAAACGCGGCATGTTCGCCGCCGCCCGTACAGGGGATGAAGAGAACCCGGAACGCGCCTCGTCGGCCACCCAATTCTATATCGTAACCGGCAATTTCTTTACGGAAATGGAATTGGACAAGATGGAAAAGGAACAAGGCATCACCTTCACCCCCGAACAGCGGCACGCCTATATGCTGGAAGGCGGTACACCCCATTTAGACGGAAAATACACGATTTTCGGCGAAGTCATAAGCGGCATGAAAGCGGTCGACAAGATCCAGTTCACAGAGACGAACGCAGACGACCGTCCCGTCAAAAACATCAAGATCAAATCAATGAAGATTGTCAATAAATAAACAACAAAGAATGGAAACAAAAGAAACATTAGTGGTGATGGATACCACACTCGGAAAGATAAAAATCAAATTATATAACGACACGCCGCTGCACCGCGACAATTTCATTAAGTTGGCAAAAGCCGGGCAATACGACGGCCTGCTGTTCCACCGTGTCATCAAGGACTTTATGGTGCAAGGCGGCGACGTCACTTCCAAAGACGCCCCGATGAACAAGCAGCTCGGAGCCGGCGACCTGGGTTACACTGTCCCGGCGGAGTTTAATTACCCTAAATATTTCCACAAGAAAGGAGCCTTATGTGCCGCCCGTACCGGAGACGAGATGAACCCGGAAAAGGCTTCATCTGCCTCGCAGTTCTACATCGTCACCGGCAAGAAATATTCGGAAGCCGAACTCGGCCAGATGGAGAAGCAACTCGAAGGACGCCTGAAACAAGCCATCTTCAACCGCCTCCAGACGGAAAACAAACCCAAGATCATGGAACTGTACCGCAGCGGCAACAAAGAAGAACTCGCCGTGCTCCGCGACACTCTGATCGGAAAGACCGAACTGGAAGCCGAAAAGCGGAAAGACGAAACGAAGATGCCCGCAGAACTGCGCGAAACCTACAAGACGACCGGCGGCGTGCCTTTCCTCGACAACCAGTACACCGTGTACGGCGAGGTGGTGGAAGGCCTGGACGTGGTAGACGCCATCCAGCAAGTAAAGACAAATAAACAAGACCGCCCGACGGAAAATGTAGTAATCAAGTCGGTAGAGGTTTTGGAATGATACAGCTTTCGGTCTACAAGGAACATTATAAAGAAACAATACGCCTGGGTGTCCCGATCATGTTGGGGCAGCTGGGCATTATTGTTGTCGGCTTCGCCGACAACATCATGGTCGGTCACCACAGTACGGCCGAACTGGCTGCAGCATCGTTCGTCAACAACTTCTTCAACCTCGTGTTCATTGCCGGGATGGGATTCTCCTATGGGCTAACCCCCATCATCGGAGGTTATTTTGCGCGGAAAGAATATGCCCGGGCAGGCGAGACACTGAAGAACAGCCTCTGCATCAACTTCCTCGTAGGGTTGCTACTAAGCCTCTGTATGCTGGCACTGCTTCTGAACATCCACATTCTGAAACAGCCGGAAGAGTTGATGCCTTACATCGTACCTTACTACATATTGCAGCTTTTCTCGATCATTTTCGCTATGCTGTTCAACTCGTTCAAGCAGTTCAGCGACGGCACGACAGACACGGTCACCCCGATGTGCGTCATGCTGGGGGCCAACGTGCTGAACATCATCGGTAACTACCTGCTGATATACGGCAAGTTCGGATGTCCCGAACTGGGGCTTACCGGTGCCGGCATCTCGACGCTTTTCAGCCGTATCCTGACATTCGGGATATTCTGTTACCTGTTTGCCAAACATTCCCGCTACAAACCTTACCTGGAGGGGTTCAGGAAAGGGACTCTCAATAAGATTAGTTTAGGCAACCTGGTCCGCCTCGGCCTGCCGGTGGGATTCCAGATGGGAGTCGAGACAGGCTCGTTCAGCCTGAGCGTCATCATGATGGGCTGGCTGGGAAGCACGGCGCTTGCGGCCCACCAGGTGGTAGGCGTGATCACCACACTCGGCTTCATGGTCTATTACGGCATAGCGGCGGCGGTCACCATACGCGTAAGCAGCTACAAAGGCTGGAACGACTGGACGGCCATCCGGAACGCTTCTTTTGCGGGCCTCCATCTGATCACGGGGACGGCCGCTATCGTGATGCTGCTTATCCTGTTTTTCCGCAACAACATGGGCTATATCATCACCCCCGAAAAAGAGGTGGTCGAACTGGTCGCCCTGCTTGCCTGGTCGGTGATCCTGTACCAATTCGGCGACGGGCTGCAAATCCTTTTCGCCAACGCCCTGCGCGGCATATCGGATGTGAAATATATGGCCTATATGGCGTTTCTCTGCCATTTCGGGCTGGCGCTTCCCATCGGTTACCTATGCGGATTTACATTGGGTTGGGGACCTATCGGCGTCTGGTGCGGCTTTCCGGTCAGCCTGACCACCCTCGGCCTGTTGCTTTGGAGACGTTTCAATAGATTGACAATAAAAAAATAATGTATGACTAAAGACATAACAGCAGAACACGTATTAAGCGACCTGCGCTACCTGACGCTATTGGCACGCAGCTTTCCGACAGTGGCGGACGCCAGTACGGAAATCATTAACCTGGAGGCCATCCTGAACCTGCCGAAGGGGACGGAGCATTTCCTGTCCGACATTCACGGCGAGCACCAGGCTTTCAACCATGTACTGAAGAACGCCTCCGGTGCGATCAAGCGCAAGGTGAACGAAATATTCAGCAACACATTACGCGATTTCGAGAAGAAGGAACTGTGTACGCTGATCTACTATCCGGAACAGAAGTTGGAGCTGATCCGGCAACATGAAAAAGAGTTGGACGACTGGTATCTGATCACCCTGAACCAGCTGGTGCGCGTATGCCGGAACGTCTCGTCCAAATACACGCGCTCGAAGGTACGCAAAGCGTTACCGAAGGAGTTTTCCTACATCATCCAGGAGCTGCTCCACGAATCGAGCGACGAGCCTAACAAGTCCGCCTATGTGGACCAGATCATCAACACGATCATCTCGACCGGCCGTGCGAACGACTTCATCATCGCCATGTGCAACCTGATCCAGCGCCTCACGATCGACCTGCTGCACGTCATCGGCGACATCTACGACCGCGGACCGGGCGCCCATATCATCATGGACACGCTTTGCAACTACCATAATTTCGACATCCAGTGGGGCAACCACGACATCCTCTGGATGGGAGCCGCCGCCGGCAATGCGGGGAGCATCGCCAACGTGATCCGTATGTGCCTGCGCTACGGCAACCTGGCAACCCTGGAAGACGGCTACGGCATTAACCTCCTGCCCTTAGCGACCTTCGCGATGGAAGTCTATGGCGACGATCCCTGCGAACTGTTCATCCCCCGCACAAACGCGTCGGATGCTACTTTCGACGAAAAGACAACCCAACTGATCGCCCGTATGCACAAGGCAATCACAATCATACAGTTCAAACTGGAAGGCGAGATCATCCGCCGCCGTCCCGAGTTCGGAATGGACGACCGCCTATTGCTCCACCACATCGACCTCCGGCACGGGACCATCCGCATCGAAGGAAAGGAATATGAACTGAAAGACAAGAACTGGCCTACCCTCAAAGCCAAAGATCCCTACGCCCTCTCCATCGAGGAGGAGGAGTTGATGCGCCGTATCAAACACTCGTTCGAGTGCAGCGAGAAGCTGAAGAAACACATGCGTTGCCTGTTCACGCACGGCAGTATGTACCAGGTCTGCAACTCCAACCTGCTCTTCCACGCCTCCGTCCCGATGAACCCGGACGGCACGCTCAAAGCGATCCGGATCGAAGGGGCGGAATATAAGGGCAAAGATCTGTTAGACAAAGTGGAACAATTGGTACGTACCGCCTACTTCGACGCCGACGACAGTCCGGAGAAGGACTTCGCGATGGATTACATCTGGTACCTCTGGGAAGGAAAGGACTCCCCCCTCTTCGACAAGAGCCGAATGGCAACTTTCGAGCGTTGTTTCATCGACGACAAATCGGTGCAAAAGGAGGAAAAAGGCGCCTACTACTCCTTGAGGGAGGAGGAGGCGGTCTGCGAGATGCTGCTGGACGAGTTCGGCGTTACCGGCCAACACCGCCACATCATCAACGGGCACGTCCCCGTCCGTTCCATCAAAGGCGAGAACCCGATCAAGGCGGGCGGCAAACTGCTCGTCATCGACGGCGGTTTCTCCAAAGCCTACCATCCCGAAACGGGCATCGCCGGCTATACCTTAGTCTACCATTCGCGCGGTTTCCAACTTGTGCAGCACGAGCCGTTCCTGTCGACCGACCAGGCCATTAAGGAAGGCAAGGACATCCGCTCCACTACCATCGTCGTGGAGCTGAACTCCCACCGGCAGATGGTCAAGGACACAGACAAAGGGGCGGACCTGCAAAAGCAGATCCATGACCTGGAAAAGCTCCTCTATGCGTTCCGCAACGGGTTTATCAAAGAAAAAGAACGTTATAAATAAAAAACAACGGTCATGAACAGCGAGAAACTGAAAGGTCACATTCTGATATTGGTAACCAATATCCTGTTTGCCGTCAATATGCCGATATCCAAATATCTGCTGCCGGCCCACGTTCCCCCCGAAGGCCTTACGATCATGCGTATGGCTTTCGCCTGCGTGATGTTCTGGATCGTGTCTCTGTTTACGGTAAAAGAGAAAGTGCCGTCGAAAGACCTGGGGATGCTTTTCGTCTGCGCCCTTTGCGGGGTGGGGATCAACCAGGGATTGTTTATCGTCGGGCTGAACCGTTCTTCTCCTGTCGACGCCTCCATCATCGCCACCGCCGTGCCGATCTTCGTCCTGCTGTTGGCAGCCGTCATCCTGAAGGAGCCGATCACCCGGAAGAAATCATTCGGGGTATTTATGGGGGTAAGCGGCGGGCTGCTGCTTGTCTTCAGCTCCACGCACGCCGCCGACAGTATCAGCAGCCTGGACGGTGACGTGATGATGATCGTCAGCGGGTTGATGTATGCCATCTACCTGGTTCTGTCGAAGCCACTCTCCTTACGCTATTCATCGGTCACGATGATGAAATGGATGTTCCTGTTCACGACGCTGACGTTGGTTCCCTTCACCTTCCGGCATGTGCTCGACGCTCCCGCCTTCCACCGGGAGGTTTGGGATTTCAAGGAGCTGAGCGCGATCTTCTACGTCCTCTTCGGGGCGACGTTCCTCCCCTACCTGCTCATCCCGATGTCATTGAAGCGAATCCGCCCGACAACGGTCAGCATGTACAACTACGTGCAGCCGATCGTCGCCTCGTTCATCGCCGTCATGATCGGACAAGACACCTTTTCCTGGCAGAAATTTCTGTCGGCGATCCTGGTCTTTACTGGCGTTTACCTGGTGACACAGAGCAAAAGCCGGGAGGACATGGAGAAGGGAAAAACGGAGGATAAAAACAGACAATAACCCTTATTAGAGCATTTTTCTATTTGGAATGAAATCTCGAACGATTCGTGTCTGACATTTTCATCTTTCAGATCAGTATTAATGAGCAGTCGATAAAACGAGGTCGGCAGAAAACAGAAAAACGAAATTCTTTTGTTACTAAAAATCAGAAAATCCTAACATTGTGGAAAAACTGAACTTCCGGAGAATCGTCTGTAGCAAACGAAAGCCGACACAGGCCTGAATATTCCAAAAGAAATTTGCCTCTTTATCGGCATGACGACCGTCTTCATCACCACGATGACCGTCTTCGTGGCCGCGACGACCGTCTTCATGATGTATGCCTCCGGCAACTCACGACAACAACGACCGTCTTCGTGGCGAAAAACTGCGCGCCTCATGACAGGAAGTCCTTTTTTCCCTATGAAGAACCGGAATTTGCAGCCTTTTACAAAGGATGTGTTTTATCGTTAACAAAACAATATTATACAATAACCCCCTTTCTATATTGCCATAAAAAGTGAAATTCATCTTCAGGATCATTCTCTCAAAAAAAGAGGGTGTGTCGAAACAAAATCCTGCTTACTAATAGACATAAATCAGGAACGGATTGCACGGCTTCTCCCGTTACTATTTTCAACAGGTACAAGCCATTACCTACTCCTGATGTCTCGATCGTGCCACCAGAAACAGGCAAGGATTTTTTCTTGCCAATGTACCGGTTTCCATCCGGTACAAATCGTATTGCACCAGACTATTTTGATTTTTAGCAGAGACTGTATTAGAACTGTCTTCCAGCACGATGCAAATCTGACGTGACGAAGAATTTAAAGACACTTTATAATGAGTTCTTATTTCTGCTTCCGCTTCAAAATTGTATGACCATGTCTGTCATCCATGTTTTACGCCGATAAATTATCATTCAATTATTGATCATGTATGCCATCGCCTTAAGCAATAAATACTAAAAAATAAAGTCTGATGTAGAACAGGATATCATTTAAATTTTAGTATATTTGTATAACAGACTCTGATAGCTCAACTTCTAAATAATAATATTATGAAAAAAGGAAAAATCATTTCATCCCTTGTGTTCGTACTTGGCTGTTACTTCACAAGCCATGCACAAACGTATGAACATTTTGACCTGAGTTCATTCATCACTCCTGATATCGTCAGGAACGAATTGGACTTTTCTTTGAATTCATCCGGCCTGATCCAAGACAATAAAGGATCGAGCCAGGATCACTCGTCTTTAGGAGGAGACTTCGGCACGGCATTCAACCGGATCAAGAACACACGGCCTTACTGGGGTAAACAGGAAGGACGGATAAATCTTAACGGGAAATACGCCCGCGACAAATCCAATGATTACAAAGCGAACGAATACCAGACTTCTTTCTCTTACTATACCGACAACCGATTCTACAAAACGAACAAACGTTTCTGGTCTTTATCGGGAAACCTGTTCGGATATGTAAACGGCAATAAGCAGGACCAACCTTCTTATCAAAAATATAAATCCAAATATTTCAGCGGTGACGTCTCCCTGGGTATCGGAAAAGGCCGTATCGAATCGGTAACCGATGCCAGACAAGCGATTTATATACTAGACAATCTCTCTAAAAAAGGGGTATTAAAACGGCAACTGACCAATAATGAAATATTGGAACTCTCCAAGTTGATCGCCATTGTGAAAAACAAACGCTTTTTCGACTCCCGTCTACGGATGATAGACGAAGTTTCAGCAGTAGACTCTTTCTTCGTTACCAACCGTTTGTTGGAATCATCCGGAGCCTCCTACTTCACAACGCTGTATGACTACTGGATGTACGGGGATCGTTTCGAACGCGGGGCTGGGTTGGTATTCAGCGGCTCGATATTGGGTGGCTACGGGCACACACGATCCGACAATATCAGAGAAAACAACAACGATAATAGTGGGTCAAAATCTACCATTCCCTTTGCCGGTGCCCTCTTTACCATGGAATACGAAAAGCCGGTCAATCTTTACTGGCAGCAGTCCGCTTCTTTATCTTTAAGAGGACAATACGAACGGACATCCAGCAACGATCCTTACATCGAAAACGATCCTCATCTCAAATTAAACCAATATTCAACCCAGTTTTCCGGTTCATACAATTGGGGCTATTATCCGAATTCACGCACAAATCTCAACTGGGGTATAAGAGAGTTTTTATACTGGAGAGATATCGACTACATGAATACGAAACAAACTTCAAACAATAATTATTGGAATACTTCGACCGAACTCTATTTCAAAACCTATTACTATTTCTCCCCTCAAATCCGTCTGTCAGCCGATGTAAGAGGCGGTTTGGAATATATTAAGTATAAGCATTGGGACACAGGACAATTGGGTTGGAACGGTTCGTTTCAGTTGACTTTCACGTATTCGTTGTTCTAAATTTCGATCGCATCTATCCACATAACATAATAAAAAAAGCCTCCGGAAATTCTGAAAAATCCGGAGGCTTTTTTAATCTTTCTGATATTTACGGTTCATAAACTCCACTATACGGATTCTGATCGCCTGCCGGCCAGATATCGTCAACCAATGCCTTATTATTCTTCAGTTCGGAATTTGGCAATTGGAAGATGAAACGCCAGGAACGAGCTGGAAGTTGAACACTTCCACCATTATAATCAACATGATTGCCTGTACGAAGCAAAGGTTTCTGGTTACGGACAATATCAAACAATGCATAACCTTCTCCATACAATTCCTTGCGCCTTTCCAATAAAATCGATTCGATCAAATCATCACCTGTCGTTTCGGAACGTTTTGCATTACGCATATCCTGAAGTTGCCATAATAATTCTTTAGCTTCAGCCTCTTTACCTTGACGGGCGCATGCCTCTGCCGCATTCAACAACATTTCATCGGCACGCATAAAAGAATAAGATCCCCGGCATTCCTCATTATCACGGAATTTATAAGATACATAAATCTGATCCCACCACCACTCAAACTGGCTTGCACGAATATCTTCTTCTTCAAACAGATTCACAAAGTCTGTAGCCAAAAACCAACCTGCAAAGGTATAACATTTACGTGTTCCGTTTGCCCACATGGCAAATTGAGAATAATCCCCCATATTCTGTTCTTCAGTCTGCTTCATACCCCAAATCCAAGATGGAATGGTATGATCGTTAAAACCAGACAAGAACTCTTCATTCGTTGTCAACGGATAAATAGCCAACAGTTTCTTTGCATATTCCTCTGCTTTAGGCCAATTATTCATCGTTTGATATACCTGCGCCAACACCCCTTGCACAACTGTTTGATCGAAATTATTAATACGGTCTCCACGATTAAATCCATCCAATAAAGTTTCAGCTTGCGTCAAATCAGACAGAACTTGATCGTACGTTTGCCGCAAAGTTCCACGAGGTTTTCCTTCAGTCGCTTCAGTTGTAGGTTCGGTATAAATCGGCATACCCGGCATATCTTGAGCAATCGCATAGGTCTGTTGGAAAAAACGTGCCAAATCAAAATAAGCCCATCCGCGCATCGCATAAGCTTGCCCTTTTATAAATTGCTTATCTTCCTCATCTCCTGAGCATTGATCTACATAAGCCAAAATAGAATTCACATTATTAATCAATCTATAATGAAAAGTCCACAATTGGCTTGAACGAAAAATATCAGCACGCGTTTCACCCCAGTAGTTATATACAAAAGTGTACCATCCACCCCAAGCTATAATATCTTCACCACACATATCTGAAATATGCATAACGGAAGGCAGACCATAATCATCCTGTCGATCCGCTCCTCCACTATTATATGCGCGCATCTGGTAATAACATCCGTTTAAAGCAGCCTGGGCTCCGGCTACAGTTTTAAAGACTTCACTATCAGCAACCGATGTTGACGGGCTCGTTTCCAAAAAATCACTGCACCCCATTAATCCACTTGCAAGAATTCCCGCTACAAGTGCTAATGTATTATATTTTAACGATTTCATATCTTTTATTTGCTTTACTATTTAACAATAACATATTCCTACAAATTCAATTGTAAACCAAAAGAGACCGACTTCGTTACCGGGAAACGGTTAGAAGTCGTACCTGAAACACTTTGCTCAGGATCTGTACCACGCTTCGCTGCACTACCGACAGTCAGTAAATTATCACCCTGGATAAAGAATCGTAAAGAATTCACCTGGAATTTAGACGTTAACGACTTAGGAAGCGTATACCCCAATGTTACATTTCTTAAACGGGCAAACGTATTATTATATAAGAATTTGGAAGAATAAGACCCCATTGTGTTTGCATAAGCTGTAGACAAACGCGGGAACTTTGCATTCGTATTTTCTGGAGTCCATGCGTCCAACATATCCGGATGCATGCTATAGCCCGTACGGTAGGCCATCATCTGAGAGTAGTCGCCATCATAGAGCTTTCCGCCAAAACTATAGTAAATCATAAATGACAAATCAATTCCTTTATAAGAGAAATTATTGGTAAAACCACCAAACAATTTGGGAATGGCATCTCCCAAATATTTCTTTTGGTTATCACTTGTCAAAGCATTCAGGTCTTCTGTTTTTCTTCTTTCGACAAGAACTTTTTCTCCATCGGCATTCGTCTCGTAGATATTTTGCCAATACTGATCATTTCCTGTTTCCGGATTGACACCAGCATATTCAACTCCCCAGAAATTATAACGAGACTCTCCTTCACGCCATTTGAAATAGCCGGAATTCATTTCGTCTTGCGGCAATTTTGTGATACGGTTTTTGTAGGATGTTCCGTTCAAATCGATTGTCCACTTGAAATCTTTCGTTGTAATGGCTGCATAATTCAAAGAGAACTCGATACCGTAGTTTTTAACATCGCCAATATTTCTGTCTATACCACTAAAACCGGTAGACGGAGCCATAGGCATCGTAAACAACAAATCTTTCGATTTACGATTAAACCATTCAAAACTACCACTCAGTTTATTAAATACGGCAAAATCCGCACCTACATTAAACTGCATATTACTTTCCCACTTCAAAGTCTTATTCGGCAAACGGCTAATCATCACACCCGCATTATTGTAGTCATTATTTCCTGTTGCATACAAACCTTGATAAGCATAATAAGTACCCAAATTGTCATTTCCCACGGCACCATAACTTGCTTTTAGCTTCAAGTTATCCAACCAATCTTTATAAGGCTGCATAAATTTTTCATTCGAAATACGCCAAGAAGCACCAACCGACCAGAATTTACCCCAACGGCTATCCGGGTGAAAACGAGAAGAGCCATCTGTACGGAAACTTGCCGAAACATAATAACGATCGTTATAATCATACTCGGCACGGCTAAACCAACTCAGTAAGCGATACTTATTATAATAAGAACTCATGCTGTTCATTTTCGAAGCTGCATTGATCTCTGTCAATCCGTTAAAAGGGAAACCTCTTTTTGAAGCCGACAAATTTTTATAATGAGTCGAATAGGCTTCCTGTCCCAACAGAACTGTCAAAGTATGATCCCCAAAAGATTTATTATAAGTCAACAAGTTATTGACAGTATATGCAAAATTACGATCACTTTCTTTGTAAGCCTCTCCACCATATCCTGCAGCGAAACCGTGTTCACCATTCGTATATCCGTCGTATGTGTACTGATAAAAATCGACACTTAAGTTAGTACGCCAAGTCAGTTCCGGTAAGATTTTTATCTCAAAATAAGTACGCATAGATGCGTCGTCATGCATCCAGGGTGAAGGATTGTAAACAGCATCAGCCAAAGGATTCCAACCGATCCAACTCTGACGATTGTCTCCATAATCATAAATCAGATTACCATTACTATCTTTTTTATATGTTTGTGCATTGGCATCCCATTCATAAATCGGATAGTTAGAAGGAACTGTTCTTAAAAACCAAACTGTTGTTTCTCCAGCAGACATCTCACGTACGCTATGAGACAAATTGATATTGGCTCCTACCTTCAGCCATTTCTTCACTTCATAATTCAAATTGGCGCGAGCAGAGAAACGTTCGAATTTCTGAGTGGAGAACACACCTTTATCATTCAAATAACCGGCAGAAAGGAAATAGTCCGCTTTATTGGATTTACCACTAAAGTCTACTGTATATTCCTGACGTAAACGGGATTTCAACAATTCATTTCTCCAATCACCAGAATATAACAACTGTGCATTCGGATCGATTTTACCATCCAGTCCCACAGGGTTAGCCATATTATAAGGATTAAGTTTCAACTCGTTTCCCAATGCACCTGTTGCATATTGAGCCGCTTCTTCCGCAGAAACACCCTTATTATCCATATAACCATTCTTCAAAGCCAGCCAAGTTAATTCGGTAAACTCGTTCGGGCTCAAAGCTCTTGGCAGATCCACCGCCAAACTGGAGAATCCCCACGTCGAACGGAAATTAATCTGGCCCTTCTCACTGGCTCCCTTGCGCGTTGTGATCATCACGACACCGTTAGCTGCACGGGAACCATACAAAGCGGTGGCCGAAGCATCTTTCAGAATAGTCATGGACTCGATGTCGTTCGGGTTAATAGCATTCAGATAACCGTCATAAGCCGTTCCATCGACCACATAAAGCGGAGAACTGGATGCGTTCATGGAACCGATACCGCGGATCATGATTGTTGCGTCAGCTCCCGGTTCACCGGAATTGTTGACAACCTGCACACCACTGCTCTGCCCCTGCAAAGCCTGGGTTATGTTGGATGCTTTGATTTTTTCCAGCGATTCTTTCTTGACTACGCTGGCCGATCCTGTAAAGGTCGATTTCTTTCCCGTACCGTAAGCTACGACCATCACCTCGTCGATCGCTACCATATCCGGCTCCATTTCGATTTTCATGCTATGGCCGGTAATGGCGACCTCTTTCGTCTTATACCCCAAATAAGAGAGATGCAGTGTTTTCGTACGGGGAGAGACCGTCATCGAGAACTCTCCTTTTTCGTTGGTGGTTACGCCATTCATCGTCTGCTTGTCTACGACAGCCACGCCAATCATCGGTAAGCCGTCTTCGGTAGAAATTACGATACCAGACACTGTCTTTTCTTGTGCTAACAGCAAATGTCCCCATAAGGACATTACAAAAAGAATCCAAAAGAACCTCTTCATAATCAATAGATTTAAATGATACATTCAAGTAGAGCGACATTGACCTATAAAAACATTTCCTTTTAATTTAAGGTATATAAAGCATAAACGATCCCCAATTATAAGGACGTAGTTCTAACAGAACTTAGCAGTTTGACTTCTCCTTATGAATAGATCCGATATATGAAAAGGCCTTTGCAATCTACCTTTCATGCTGCCGGAAGGGAAGATTATAAAGTCGCACATTGTATATGCAGGGTATAGAACCAGTAGAAAAAAAGCGTTGAAACAGTTGTTTTAACCGCTTTATAGTTTTATAATTTGAATATTTTTTAGTCTTTCCGATTAAAAAATGTCTTATTTTAGTTTGATTAATTGTAAATTTAATATATTTGCGCCTATTAGTGTGTCGAATACAATGTCCTGTTAGAACTACGTCCTTCGTTTTGGCGTGATATTGAACTTTTCTCTGTCAAATTTCAACTTTCAGCTAAAAAAATGCTTGCATTTGGAAAATAATGCGTAATATTGCCGACGTAAATATAAATACAAAGAAAATCGCAAATGACATTAACAGGTTTTACATATCATACCTGGGCACTGACAATGACCCCTTGGGGGGTTTAGCATATATAAATAAACAAGTGCGGAGACCACGTCCCGCTTTGTTGCAATTCTCACATTGCACCTGTTTTTCTTTTTTTCCAATCAACTAAATAAATACATATCGATGAAAGTATTGAAATTCGGCGGGACATCCGTAGGTTCCGTGGATAGCATTCTGAGCGTAAAGAAGATAGTAGAGGCTATTGAAGAGCCTGTAATCGTTGTCGTATCCGCCTTAGGGGGGATCACGGACAAACTGCTGAAGACAGCCTCGATGGCAACAAACGGAGATGTAGCCTACGAAAGAGAGTTTTCCGAAATCGTTACCCGCCATCTCGACGTCATACAAGGTGTTATCCCCGATAAGGCAGAGCGGATCGAAGTGCAGAAACAAGTGATGGCTTTGTTGGATGAATTAGGTAATATATACAAAGGTGTGTACCTCATTAACGACCTGTCGGCCAAGACTTCCGACACGATCGTCAGCTATGGCGAACGCATCTCCTCGCTGATCGTTTCGAATGTGATAAACGAAGCCAAGCTGTTCGACTCACGCAAATTCATCAAGACGGTCAAACAGTTCAACAAGCATATCGTCGATTTCGAATTGACAAACAAACTGATCGAAGAAACCTTCAACCCGCTGCCCAAAGTATCGCTGGTTCCCGGTTTCATATCTTCCAGCAAGGAAGGCGAAGTGACCAACCTCGGACGTGGAGGCTCCGACTATACCGCCTCCATCCTGGCAACGGCCTTAGGCGCGCGCCGACTGGAAATCTGGACGGATGTGGACGGCTTCATGACAGCCGATCCGCGTGTGATCAGTTCTGCTTATGTCATCGACCGGCTGACTTTCACCGAAGCGATGGAGTTGTGTAACTTCGGCGCGAAGGTGATCTATCCACCTACGATTTACCCGGTTTATCACAAAAATATACCGATCCGCATTCTGAACACCTTCAATCCGACTGCAAGAGGGACTTATATCTCCAAAGAACGGGTGCAGGACGACAGCAAAGCGATCATCAAAGGGATCTCGTCTATCAACGACACGTGCCTGATCACGGTACAAGGTCTCGGCATGGTGGGTGTTATCGGTGTCAACTACCGTATTTTCAAAACGTTGGCAAAGAACGGCATCAGCGTGTTCATGGTGTCGCAGGCCAGTTCGGAAAACAATACGACATTTGCCGTCCGGAATGCAGACGCGGACCTGGCGGTCAAGGTGCTGGACGAAGAGTTCGCACTCGAACGCGCCCAGGGCGATATGAGCGACACGGTAGCGGAAAAGGACCTGGCAACCGTCGCTATCGTAGGCGAAAACATGAAGCGCACGCCGGGCATCGCCGGCAAGCTGTTCGGGACATTAGGCAGCGCCGGCATCAGCGTGATCGCCTGTGCACAGGGGGCTTCCGAAACGAACATTTCGTTCGTCATCAAGCTGAAATACCTGCGCAAGGCATTGAACTCCATCCACGACTCCTTTTTCCTCTCCCAATACAAGGTGTTGAATCTTTTCATCGCAGGCGTCGGCACAGTCGGCGGCAACTTGTTGGAACAGATCCGCATCCAGCAACCGAAGCTGATGCAGCAGAACGGGCTAAAACTGAATGTAGTCGGCATAGCCAACAGCAAACATGCCATCTTCTGTCGCGAAGGGCTGAACCTGGAAACCTGTATCGACGAGCTGAAAAAGAACGGGCAGGAAAGCTCACCCGAACATCTGAAAGAAGAGATCCTGAAGATGAATATCTTCAACTCGGTATTCGTGGATTGCACAGCTAACCAGGCGGTATCCGACCTTTACGAAGAATTGCTGAACAACAACGTCTCGGTCGTTGCCGCCAACAAGATCGCCGCCTCCTCTTCATATGACAACTATATGAAGCTGAAAGAGACGGCCCGTCACCGCGGCATCAAGTTCCTGTTCGAAACGAACGTCGGGGCCGGACTGCCGATCATCAACACGATGAACGACCTGATCAACAGCGGCGACCATATCCTGAAGTTAGAGGCTGTCCTTTCGGGCACGCTCAACTATATCTTCAACACGTTGAGCGCCAATATCCCTTTCAGCAAGGCAATCCAGATGGCAAAAGAGGAGGGCTATTCCGAGCCGGACCCCCGTATCGACCTGAGCGGGAAGGATGTGATCCGCAAACTGGTGATCCTGGCACGCGAAGCCGGTTACAAGGTGGAGCAGGAAGATGTGAAGCGTAACCTCTTTATCCCCGAATGCTATTTCGAAGGGTCATTAGATGATTTCTGGCGCAACATACAGGGCCTGGATGCCCAGTTCGAAGAAAAGCGCCAGCAGTTGGAGGCTGAAGACAAACGTTTCCGTTTCGTTGCCAAAATGGAAAACGGAGCCTGCGAAGTGGGTTTGCAGGAGGTCGATGCCCACCACCCGTTCTACGAGCTGGAAGGCAGCAACAACATCATCATGATCTCTACCGAACGATACCACGAGTATCCTATGATCATCAAAGGCTATGGAGCCGGGGCCGACGTAACGGCCGCCGGAGTCTTCGCCGACATTATTTCGATCGCTAACATTCGATAAATTATGAAAAGTATAATCATCCTGGGAGACGGTATGGCCGACGAGCCGATAGAGGTATTGGGTGGCAAGACACCAATGCAGTATGCAGACACTCCCTACATGGACAAACTGGCTGCACTGGGCGTTACCGGACGCATGAAAACCGTTGCCGACGGTTTCCATCCGGGAAGCGAAGTGGCGAACATGGCAGTGCTGGGCTACGACCTCCCGACCGTCTACGAAGGGCGGGGTGTGCTCGAAGCCGCCAGTATCGGATATGACTTGAAACCGGGGGAAATGGCCATGCGCTGTAACCTGATCTGCGTGGAAGGCGATATACTGAAAAACCATTCATCCGGCCATATCGCCACGGAGGAGGCAGACGAACTGATCCGCTTCCTTAACGAGCAGTTAGGGTCCGACCGCGTGCACTTTTACACAGGTGTGTCTTACCGCCACCTGTTAGTGGTGAAGGGAGGTGACAAGCGCTTAGACTGTACCCCGCCACACGACGTCCCCCTCCATCCTTTCCGCCCCCTGATGATTAAACCGGAAGTGCCCGAAGCGCAGGAGACAGCCGATCTGCTGAACAGCCTGATCCTGAAATCGCAGGAGATACTAAAAGACCACCCCGTCAACCGCCGGCGCATCGCAGCAGGGAAAGACCCGGCAAACAGCATCTGGCCCTGGTCGCCGGGCTATCGTCCGGCCATGCAGACCATGCAGGAGATGTATGGTTTCAAGCAGGGTTCCGTCATCTCGGCCGTCGACCTGATACGGGGCATAGGCGTGTATGCCGGCCTGAAAGTGATCGACGTGGAAGGGGCTACCGGGCTTTACGACACAAACTACGAAGGCAAAGCGCACGCCGCCCTCGAAGCCCTGAAGACGAACGATTTCGTCTACCTCCATGTCGAAGCCAGCGACGAAGCCGGGCACGAAGGGGATGTCGACTTGAAGATCCGGACGATCGAGAACCTGGACAAACGGGCAATCGGCATCATCTTCGAGGAGTTGCAGAAATGGGATGAACCGGTGGCGATCGCCGTCCTCCCCGACCACCCGACGCCTTGTGCCATCCGTACACATACGAACGTTCCCGTCCCTTTTCTGATCTACAAGCCGGGACAGGCACCTGACAGTGTGACGCATTTCGACGAGTTCTCCGTGCTGGAAGGGAAATACGGCATATTAGAAAAAGATGAATTTATAAAAGAATTAGTATGAGATATTACAGCACAAACAAACAAGCTCCGCTCGCCTCACTGGAAGAAGCCGTAGTAAAAGGCCTTGCCGGTGACAAAGGCTTATATATGCCGGAACAGATCCGGCCTTTGGACAAAGATGTGATCTCCGGTCTCAAAGACAAGTCGTTCCATGAAATTGCCTGTACCGTCGCACAGGCTTTCTTCGGGGATGATATAGAACCGGAGACGCTCGATGCGATCGTCCGCGACACGTTGTCGTTCGAAACACCGGTCATCCCTGTACGCGACCATATCTACAGCCTCGAACTTTTCCACGGTCCGACTTTGGCATTCAAAGATGTAGGGGGACGTTTCATGGCCCGCCTGTTAGGCTATTTCATTCGGAAAGAGGGGCTGAAACAGGTGAACGTGCTGGTGGCGACTTCCGGTGATACGGGTAGCGCCGTTGCCAACGGCTTCCTCGGCGTGCCGGGCATCCACGTGTATGTGCTCTACCCGAAAGGGAAGGTAAGCCCAATCCAGGAATGCCAGTTCACCACGCTTGGACAGAACATCACGGCGCTGGAAATAGACGGCACGTTCGACGATTGCCAGGCATTGGTCAAATCCGCCTTTATGGACGAAGAGCTGAACCGCCACATGAAGCTAACATCTGCCAACTCTATCAATGTGGCACGCTTCCTGCCGCAATCATTCTACTACTTCAATGCGTATGCGCAATTAGATAAATCAGGGAAAGCGGACGAGCTGGTCGTATCCGTCCCCAGCGGGAACTTCGGCAATATCACCGCCGGATTGTTCGCCCACCGGATGGGGCTGCCGGTCAAACGCTTTGTGGCTGCCAACAACCGCAACGACGTGTTCTTAGAATACCTGCGCACGGGTGTTTACACGCCGCGTCCTTCCGTCCCGACCATCGCCAATGCGATGGATGTCGGCGATCCGAGCAATTTCGCCCGTATCCTGGACTTGTACGGGAAGAACGGCAATCCGCACGCGGAAATCAGCCGGCTGATCAGCGGTTACCGGTTCACGGACGAAGAGATAGGGGCTACCATGAAGCAGGTTTATAACGAAACCGGTTACATCCTGGACCCGCACGGCGCTTGCGGCTACCAGGCTTTGATCGAAAATAAACTGTCTCCAGTCGAAACAGGCCTGTTCCTCGAAACCGCCCACCCCGCCAAGTTCAAAGGGACGGTAGACAAAATACTGGATGCCGACATCGAAATCCCCGCCAAGCTGAAAGCCTTCATGCAAAGAGAAAAGCAAAGCATCGGATTGGAAAAAGATTTCGGAACCTTCAAAAGCTACCTGCTGGCACAATAAACGGGTTTTGCAAGCATAATGATCGCACCGTTCAGGGTGAAAAAAACTTTGCCACCCTGAACGGCGCGGCGTTTATACCCAGGACACCGATTCTACCCAAAAGACTACTTTCCGGCGATCATCTGCTCAATCTCTTCTAATGACCTTCCCGTTGTTTCGGGAACCAGTTTCCAAGTAATCAACATATAGGGCACGCACATACAAGCGAACAACAGGAAGACACCCGAAGGAGCCAGATTTGTCAACAGCCACGGCGTGAGTTGTCCGATCAGGTATGTGCCAACCCAAAGCGAAAAACCAGCTATCGACATCGCCGCCCCGCGCACTTTGACCGGATACATTTCCGATAACAGGACGAAGATGACGGCACAGATCGAGATGGCGCAACTAAAGATATAAGCCATAATCAAACCCAACAACAGGAAAGGGGAAAGCCGCCCCCCTGCATTCAGCATGAAATAAATGCTGACACCTACAAGCGTGACGATCATCCCGCTCACCCCTATGTAAATCAGTTTTTTCCTCCCTATCCGATCAATCAGCCACATGGCCAAAACGGTAGAAAAGACATTCACCAAGCCGACCATAATCTGGAAGTCAAGCGAGCTGTTCTGTGCTAATCCGGCCTCTTCAAACAATACCGGGCCATAATACAACACGGCATTCACCCCCATGAACTGTCCTAACATCGCCAAGCTGATCCCGACAAACAGTACCGTGCGAAAACCCGGCTGAAGCAACAAGCGCCAATCGCTTTTCGTCTCCGTCCGGACAAGCGACCGGATCTCCTCTATCTGCTCTCCGGCGGTATGGACGCCGAACAAACGGCTCATCACTGCCCGTGCACGTTCTTCCTGCCGGTTGATCACCAGCCAGCGCGGACTTTCAGGGATGAAAAAGAGAATTATGAAGAACAACAGAGCAGGAACGATCTCCATCCCCAACATCGCCCGCCAGACCTCCATCACGAAAATCATCTGTAGCCAGTGCCCGTCAAAAGAGGAGGACAAGGAATACCTCAGCACGGCTGCATTTGCGAAATAAGAACCGACGATACCTACCGTAATAGCCAACTGGTAAAGAGCCACCAACCGCCCGCGATACCGTGCGACCGATATCTCTGAAATATAAAGAGGAGAAATAATGGAAGCAATCCCGATCCCCACTCCTCCGACAATGCGATAAACAACCAACTCGTCCACCGAAGAAGAAAACATACAGCCGATTGCAGAAGAAGCGAACATGACCGCCGAGAACAACAGGACAGGCTTCCGCCCGTAGCGGTCGCTCAACTTACCGGCCATCAGCACACCGGCTATCGAACCGATCAATGCACATCCGACATACCATCCCGTCTCTATATCATCTAATCGAAACTGGGTGGACACCCCTTTGATCGTTCCCGAAATAACCGCCGTATCGTAACCGAACAGAAAACCGCCGAGTGCCGCCACAGCTGACAAGAACACGACATATCCCATATTTTCGGAATTGTGATTTTTCATAATCTTCTCTCTTTATCCGATTTCAAAATACTCCTTATAACGGTCATACAGATGACCCGCCTGCAAATAGGAGGACTGGGGACTCATGAAGTGGGAGAACTCGAAAGTGATCGCCTTGTCGTACTTTTGCCGGGCAGCCGCTTCGAGCTTCATGCGCAACTTGTCGAACTTGATCGGGAGGAACTTGATCGGCATGTCCCGGTCAAACGATTCGGCATTTGTCCAGCACTCGATGCCATACTTATCCGCCATCTTCTTATTGACACTGAAAAATGCATCCAATTCATCGTAATCGATATGACCGTCCTGGAAAGCGCAGGCATCCACGTTCCCCTTGATCCCGTCGAATATTTCAGACCATTCTCTTTCATGCTGTTCCACAGAGACCGCTTCGGCTTTTGTCAGATCGCCTCCGGCAGCGGCAACAGCTTTCTTTCCGTCAATCCACGGAGAAATGAGAGTAGGCAAACCACCTGAAACCTCCTTACACTGCTTGCCCAAACTGCTGAATGCCGTAATCGCTCCCTTAGTCGCACGGCTGATCTCCTGGCAGAGATACCACCCCTGGAAACTTTTATGATACCCGTATTTCTTCCAAACTTCCTCAATCACATATTTATTGGATTCGATTTCCCAGGTCAGATCCCCCGTATCCCAGTATCTGCCGGAATCATATAATCCGAAAAAAAACTTCATACCGTATTTATCCGACAGACGCAGGTACATATCGATCAAATCGACCGAAGGCATATAGCAGCCAAATGTTTTCATCAGGTACTCCGAAGGATAGGTGATAAACTTGCGATAGCCGCTCCGGATCACGATTACCGTATCGATCCCCATTGCTTTCATATAAGCAAAATCCCGGTCCCATTCCTTTTCACCCCAATTCTGATGTGGGATATCATGGGATATCTCATCCAAAAAAGTCCCGGATATTTTCAGCCCCTGCGCCTTCGGGATGATTAGTTTACTTTCAATATTCTCATCCGTGTCGTTTTCCACACGGCTTGCCGATGCCTTTTCCGCACACGAAGCTAATGCCCCGGTAGCCAAAACAGCCCCAGTTACAGAAACCTGCTTGATAAAATTCCTCCTGTTGTGATTCTTCATGGTAAATATACATTTTAGTCTAACACTACAAATATATATAAAATATTTAATTAACTAAATCAAAAACGAGAGACTCCTTTAATATTATTGCATAATTATGTTCCTTTTCTTTAGAAGCATACAACAAAGTCACGACCGGATGTGTACGGATCGATTCGATAAAGGCTCTCTCGGCCACAAACGATCTACAAAAACACGCAGACCGTCGGAGACGTCCATCTCATCATAAACACGTTTCAATTTAATCCGTACCATATCTTTAATACTTTATGTTTTAGACATAAACAACATCTATCCGTAAATAGTTACCTTCCCCGAAATAAGCATATTTAGCATTCGGTTTCTAAACTTTCAGGAAAGAGAAGCTGTTTAGAATACAGAAATAAGAAACATAAAATTGATTCGCTATGAGTACAGAAACAGTAAAAAAGTCTGCTAAGAAACAGAGTATCATAAAATCCTCCAACATGGAGATCGCAACATTTATCGGAGAACTTTTCTCCTTTAACAGCAGTCTGAAGCTTTATCACTGGCATGTAACAGGCCCCGGCAGCTATGCCAAACACATGGCTTTGGACGAAGCGATCGCCTCCCTGCTGGATGTCATCGACCGGATCACCGAAACGACTTATGCTTTAGTCGGCGATTTGCATATCTCCATCCCCGAAACAAAAACGCCGGACGATATTGCCAAACATGCTTCCGACTTTTACAACTATGTGGAGAAACACAGGGATCTTTTCCCGGAAGCCTTCTCACAGTCCATCATCGACGACTACCAGGAAGCGATCCAGCAATTGATCTACAGACTGGTTCGATTAGAATAACGACAATATCTGATCTTTTTATATACAACAAAGGGACTACCTCAGCACCAGGATAGTCCCTTTATTTATTTTTCCGAACGGACAAGACGGTCATTCAATGGCCCATTCTTTCATCTCGTACATATCCTGATATTCCTCCCATTCGGGGTCAACCTCCGTATAGATAGAGAGCGGCAACGTTTCAAACGGAGCCAGAACTTCATTCAACCGCTCACCGAAAACGCGGACGGTGCGAGTGTAATAGACCCATATCCTCTCCTCGCCTCCAGTATAAACGCCGGTCAGGATCGAGAGTTTATCCTTTTCCATCGCCTTACGCAGGACCTCCTGCACCTCCTCCATCTTTTCGGCAAGCGCTTCGGAGGGCATTCCTTTGTCGTCACCTTCATATTTCCAGGTAATTTCCACCCGCTCCTTGAACTTGCCCGACTGGACAAATTCGGTTAATTCATCACGACCGGAAACAGTGACCAGTTGTCCGGATTCATTCTCTGAAAGAGCTGTAAACCATTCATTGCTTAATCTCATATCAATATCAATTATTCTACAAAAATAGGGATTATTTTCCTACCGATACATTATTTTTGCGGCAAGAATACAAGATAAAAGAGATATGATCAGGCAAGTGGAACTCCAGGATGCGAAGGCAATCACAAATATTTACAACGAATATGTACTGCATAGCGTAGCAACTTTCGACACGGAACCGGTGCAGGAAGAGGAAATGCGCGCCCGAATTGCGGAAATATCCTCCCGTTTTCCTTATTTCGTCTACGAGGAGGAGCAGGAAATCGCCGGCTATTGTTATGCCCATACGTGGAAAGAGCGTGCCGCTTACCGCTATACCCTGGAAACGACTGTTTATCTGTCTCCCGGACATACCGGAAAAGGAATCGGCAGGCTCCTGATGCAAAGACTGATCGAAGCATGTCGCGAAAACGGCTACCGCGCCTTGATCGCCTGCATCACGGAAGGAAACGAAGCCAGTAACATCTTGCACGAAAGACTTGGTTTCAAACAGGTTTCCCGCTTCAAAAAGGTCGGTTTGAAGTTCGATCGGTGGTTAGATGTCGTAGACTACGAACTTCTGCTGACCCCGACCTGCGACTGAAAGGCGCTGTTCCGACCGTCAATGGGTGTAATCCAGAATCACGATCGCATCACCAACTTTCTTTTGAATGCATTTCTTCATCATTTCGGCATTCGGGCAAGCAAAGCCTATGGGTGTCCCTTTAAACACACAAGAAGCAAAAGCAATCACCTCCGCTCCCCGTTCGACCAGCAATTTCGCACGCGGCACAGCACGCTTACCGGGACATCCGCCACAAGTAACAAAACCAACAATCTCGCATTCCCCATAATCAGCAAAAGCCAACTTTCCACCTGTTGCCACTTTAAAACAAGTCGTTCCCGGACACATATCCTCCGTTTGCTGACATCTTATTATTCCTACTTTCTTCATATTTGACTATTTCATATTATACAATATATACATCCGATTATCAATAAACAAATTCACATACAAGTTTCCTGCTTCAAAACCTTAACCTGCGACTGAAAGACGCTGTTCCGACCGTCAACGGATAACCCGGAGCTACTCAAGATCACATATCTTAGATCAATTCTTTTTCCTTCTTGGAAAGGGTACGATAAACGATATCATAAGATTGCCGTACGAGTTCCTTGATCGTATTGTCGGGAACGTCCTGATTAAAGTAGACACTCATCCAATGCCGTTTATTCATATGCCATCCCGGCTTTATCCCCTGATAGGCTTCTTGCAGTTCAAGGTTCCTCTCCGGTTCGCATTTCAAGCAACAGAAATCGAACACCTCTATATTGACAAAACAAAACCATTTACTCCCGACATAGAAGCAAAGCACATCCCTGCTGTACCTATCTGCCACATCAAGGAAAGGCATCTTCTCCTGCACACCTTTGAAAGACAAACAATACTCTCTAAATTCTTCTACATTCATCTCTGTATCTTTTAATATAGTTCTAAAACCAAACTTTCCTACAACAATTTCTTCAGTTCTTCTATATCCGGTAATGCTTTACGAAGTCGTTCCGGCATATCTTCGGATGCACGGTAAGTAACAACCCCCATCGGCTTGTTATAATCGCGAACTGCAAATTCCACAAAGGTCTGATTCATCTCTCTACAAAGTATGATTCCGATAGAGGGATTTTCGTGCGGTTTTCTCACGTACGAATCCAAAGCAGAAAGGTAAGTATTCAGTTGACCTAAATACGAACTACGGAATTTCCCAGACTTCAATTCGACCGCCACCAAAGAATTAAGCTCCCGATTGAAAAACAACAAATCAATAAACATTTCTTCCTCTGCCACCTTAATACGGTATTGATTGCCTATAAAGCTGAAATCCTGCCCGAAAGTCATGATAAACTTCTTCACATTAGCAACAATAGCTTTTTCTACTATCCTTTCATCTAAATCCTCCTCCTGCTCATTCAGTTCCTCCACATTAATAAAATCAAGCAAGTATTCATCTTTGAATAAACAAACTGCTTTTAGAGCTTGCTTAGTATCAGACAACGTTTGTGCGAAATTGTTAGGCAAAGTTCCCCGATGGCTGTACAGGTCTGCTTTTAAGTAATCCCTTAAAGTGTATTTACTCCAATAGCGAGTAGCGCACTCATGCATATAAAACAATCGTGCTTCCAAAGTCTTGGCTTTAGCTATGATTTCTATATGATGACTAAAGCCGACTGACAAGAAATCAGACCAGTTAAATTCAGCAGCCATTGGCTGCCGAATTTCCACAAGAAGGAGTTTTTCATCCAACTCTAAATCGGCAGCCAATGGCTGCCGATTTAGAACGACTGCCCATTCTTCATAAAATTGCCGCATATTTTTAATGCTTCGAGTTGAAAATCCCCTCAATCCCGGAAGCTCCTTTTGCAACATGGAAGAAATCTGCTCTATCGCGCCTTTGCCCCAAAAGCCCTTACGGGAGTTTTCCGAAACATACCGTCCGATACCATAATACAAAGAAAGCTGTTCTTTGTTCACTGATGCGGCAGCACGGTACTGGCTGCGCAAGATAGCATCCTTTATGTTTTTTACCGCTTCTATATAGTTCTGATTTATATCCATCATGTTCCTATTTACAGACAAAAGTACGAAAATAAAGCAGAGGATCAACAACTTGATTTCCAAAACCAATAAATTAAAAATGAAAAGATTATCTTTGCTAATCTTACTTAAGTATATTAGCATGATACGGAAATTAGCAAAAGAGGAATACAACAATGCCGCAGATTTATCCTATCAAGTCTGTATGGAGTGTGGTATCAGCGACTTTACCCAAGAAGGCATCGAAACCTTCAAAAGTTTCATCTATGACACATCATTAATGAATGAACTTGATCTATATGGGGCTTTTGATAACAATCTATTGATAGGAATCATCGGTATCAATAGAAAAAGACAACATATATCACTCTTTTTCGTCCAACCGAAATATCACCGGCAAGGAATAGGAAAATCGCTTTTCAATTATATGATGAATGATTGTGACTTCACCAAGATAACGGTCAACTCCTCAACATATGGAGAAGCATTTTACAAACACGTAGGCTTCAAAAAGGTCGGCGAGGGAGCGTTTAATAAGGGAATTATGAGTATTCCGATGATAAAAGAATGATATGAAAACAGATTTTACAATTAGGACAGCCCAGCTGTCTGATGCCTCTGAACTCAGTGATTTATTTCGAGAGACAGTCCTCACAATCAACAAACGTGATTATTCACAGGCGGAAGTGGAAGATTGGGCATCGTGCGGAAACGATCTTTCCCGTATAAAAGAGATGATCCGGACACATTATTTTATTGTGGCTACTAACCGACAGTCACAAATTGTCGGTTTTTCATCCATTACGACACAGGGATATTTACATTCCATGTTTGTTCATAAGGATTTCCAAGGTAAAGGCATTGCTACGATACTCTTAAATGACATAGAGCGTCATGCTATCACAGCAGGAATTATGCGAATCACATCAGAAGTTAGTTTAACAGCCCGCCCATTCTTTGAAAAAAGAGGCTATATAGTAAAGGAAGAACAAAAGCGCAAAGCCAATCAACTTTCTCTCACTAATTTCTGGATGGCGAAGGAATGGGCTCATTCATCCTCTTTTTCCAAAGCTGGTAACTGTTGAAAATATTTTGCCACAGGACGTAGGATCCGGGACCGACTGACGAAAGGGGGTCCAGATAGGTATAGGCCATCCAGATGGCGAGTACGGTGTTTTTCTGTCCGAGAGCCTGTCCGGCACTGATGCGGTCGAAATAACGGGTTCCGATCCGTTTACCTAAATAGAACTGGACGGCGCAGGTCACGAAGCCTGCTAAGGCAATCAGCACCTCCACTCCTACCGGAGCATTGCTTTCGGCAAGAGACTTCACGGTCTGGGCCGTCACGATGGCAAGTGCTACACCCCAGAGATAGAAAGCAAGATCACGAAAACCCAACAAGAAATGATGCAGCTTCGGAAGGAAATAGCGGAACAACATCGCCAGGAAAAACGGACAGAGCAGCAAAGGAAACACTTTGCTCAATATCTTCAGGAAAGCCGCCATAAAGGTTATGTCCGCATGAGGCTCGACCAGCGGGAACATCAACGGGACGACTATCGCCGCCAGAACATTCGACAATAACGTGTAAGTCGTCAGGCTGGACGCGCTCCCCCCCAACTTACCGGTGATAACAGCCGCAGCCGTAGCCGTCGGGCAGATCAGGCAGACCATCGCACCCTCGAAAACCTCCTTATAAGCACCGTCCATATGCACAAATATCAGCAAAGCAGCAATTGCCGAAGCCGAAACAAGCTGGAACAGCAGCAGCCATCCATGCCAAGGGGAAGGCAGCAACTCATGCGGTTGCACCTTACAGAAAGTCAGCAGTAGTTGTGCAAAGATCAGTGCGGGAGTCAGATAGGCAATAAAAGAATTCATGAACGGCTTTGTCGGCTCCAGAAAAGCAAAGTTGGCAAAGATAAAATACCCTAACGCCCCGGCGAGCATCGCAACAGGCAATGTCCAGTTTTTCAGAAAATTCAACATAGAAACAATTCTTTTTATTCCGCTGCAAACTTACAAAACATCCGTCACTTCCCAACTATAATCATAACAAAATCCCAGATACGACAAAACCCATAGCTTTACGGATCATAAAGCATAGCCTTATGTCTCCTAAAGCTATGCCTTACACCTCCCAAAGCTATGGGTTTCACATGTATTATTACAGTCTTACTTGCGGAACGGCGCTTTTACAACCTGGGCTTTCAGGTTGCGGCCCCGGACTTTGATAAAGATTTCGGTCCCGGCTTTCGCAAATTCAGGTTTCACGTATCCCATACCGATGCCTTTCTTCAAGACAGGCGACATGGTTCCGGATGTTACCACACCGATGATATTATCTTCGGTATCAGCGATTTCATAGCCATGACGGGGAATACCTTTGTCGACCAGTTCGAAAGCACACAACTTGCGCGTAACGCCCTCCTTTTTCTGACGTTCCAGTTCGGCACGGTTCGTAAAGTTCTTGCCTTCGGCGAACTTGGTGATCCAACCCAGACCGGCTTCGATCGGAGAAGTGGTGTCGTCCAGGTCATTGCCATACAGACAGAAGCCCATTTCCAGACGAAGCGTATCGCGTGCACCCAAGCCGATCGGTTTGATACCTTCGGGCTTACCGGCTTCGAAGATAGCATTCCAGATCGTCATAGCATCGTCCAGATAGAAATAAAGTTCGAAACCACCGGCTCCGGTATATCCCGTATTGGAGATGATCACGTTCTTGCAACCGGCAAACTCGCCCGTCACAAACGAATAGTAAGGGATGGAAGACAAGTCGACCGGAGTCAGACGTTGCAACACCTCGACGGCTTTCGGGCCTTGGATAGCCAACTGGGCGGTACGGTCGGAAGCGTTTTCCAGCTCTGCCCCTACCGTGTTATGGCTTACGCACCAGTCCCAATCCTTGGCGATGTTGCCTGCATTGACGACCAGGAGATACTTTTCCGGTTCATAATGGTACACCAGGAGGTCGTCCACAATACCGCCCTTGTCATTCGGGAAGCAAGTATATTGAGCCTTGCCGATCGGTAGCACGGAGGCATCGTTCGATGTCACGCTCTGGATGAAAGCCAGCGCGTTCGGGCCTTTTACCCAAAACTCTCCCATATGGGAGACATCGAATACACCCACGCCGCCCACGACGGTCATGTGTTCATCAATAATACCGGTATATTCAATCGGCATGTTGAAACCGGCAAACTCATGCATTTTAGCACCCAGTGCAATGTGCACATCGGTAAACGGAGTTGTTTTCATGTTATTAATATGATTTGTTTAAGATTTTTGAGCCAGCAGCTCAGCTATTTTAATGATTGTTTCCATACTCTTTTCCAGCGACTTGACCGGAAGGAATTCATAACGTCCGTGGAAGTTCAACCCGCCGGCGAAGATGTTCGGGCAAGGAAGTCCCATGAAGGAGAGACGCGCACCGTCCGTTCCTCCGCGGATCGGCTTCACCAAGGGCGTCACACCGGCAGCCTTCATGGCATCGAAAGCGAGGTCCACGATGAACTTCTTCGGTTCGACCACTTCACGCATATTATAATACTGGTCGCGCATTTCGAGCGTCGTACTGCCTGGATGCATTTCATTCATACGCTTCACCAGCTCTTGCAACAACTCTTTTTTCTGTTCGAAAGCGGTACGCACATGGTCACGTATAATATAGGAAAGGGAAGCCTCTTCGACCGTTCCGCTCATACCGGTCAGGTGGAAGAACCCTTCATAGCCGGTCGTATGTTCGGGACGCTGTGCGACAGGTAGCCAGGACGCAAATTCCACTGCCAGCAGGGAAGCGTTCAGCATCTTGTCTTTCGCATATCCCGGATGCACATTCAACCCTTTGAAAAGGACTTTGGCGCCGGCTGCATTGAAATTTTCGTATTCCAGCTCGCCGATCTGTCCGCCGTCGATCGTATAGGCCCATTCTGCGCCGAACTTTTCGACATCGAAATAGTCGGCTCCCGCCCCGATTTCTTCATCAGGCGTAAATCCGATACGGATCTTGCCGTGTTCGATTTCCGGGTGATCCTTCAAATATTTCATTGCGGCGATGATAGCGGCCACGCCTCCCTTATCGTCCGCGCCTAACAAAGTCCTGCCATTCGTCACAATGAGATCCTGATCTTTATAATCGTTCAGTTCGGGGAACATAAGCGGTGAAAGCACGATGTTTTCTTCGGCGCACAGCACGATATCGCCTCCCTTGTACGTCACGATACGAGGCTCGACATCCTTGCCCGACATATCGGGGCTGGTGTCCAGATGGGCGATAAAGCCGATTGTCGGAACCTGCTTTGCCGTATTGGCAGGCAGGGTAGCCATCAGGTAGCTATTTTCGTCGAGGGTGATGTCTTCCAATCCTACCTCTTCCAATTCTTTTACCAATGCTTCGGCAAACACGCGCTGCCCCGGCGTACTGGGAGTCACACCCGTAGTTTCGCTCGACTCGGTGTCGAACGTCACATACTTCAAAAATCTATCTGTTACAGTCATAAGCTTATCATTAATATTACAAGCCATAAAAGTAATCAAAGTGTCACTAACAACAAAAAAATCATGCGCATTTCTGCACATGATTTTCCTTATTCCGTCTGATCTATTTCTTTAGAAACAGCTGCTTCCGTCGAAACAATGCGTACATACTTTACATTTCGGCAATCCGATCGCCTCCACGAGTGTTTCCAGCGTATTGAACTTTAACGAGCTCAGGCCGAAACGTTCGGCTATGATATCCACCATCCTTTGGTATTCCGGCGAATCGGTCGTCGCATATTTCTCCAGGTTCTTATTCTCGTCCCCTTCCAGCTCTTTGATGATCCGTCGGGTGATCAGCTCGAGGTCGCTCTTCGACGAAGTAAAGCCGAGGAAAGGACAGCCGTAGATAAGGGGCGGGCAAGCAATACGCATATGCACCTCTTTTGCGCCGTAGTCATACAATATTTTCACGTTGTCGCGGAGCTGCGTCCCGCGTACGATCGAGTCGTCGCAAAACAAGATACGCTTGCCTTCCAGCATGGCCCGGTTGGGGATCAACTTCATTTTGGCAACAAGTGAACGCATTTCCTGATTGGCCGGAGTAAAACTACGCGGCCAGGTCGGCGTGTATTTGGCAATGGCCCGGTGGTAAGGAGCTCCTTTTCCTTCGGCATAACCTAAAGCCATACCGACACCGGAATCGGGAATACCGCAGACACAATCTACTTCGTTTTCGTCTTTCTTGCCCATTTTGTAGCCGCTCTGGAAACGGACTTCCTCGACATTTTTGCCTTCATAGCAGGAAACAGGGAAACCATAATACACCCAGAGGAAGGAACAAACCTGCATCTGCTCGTTGGGCTGGCGCATCTGCTCGATGTTGTCGGCACGCATACGGAGGATTTCGCCCGGCCCGACAAACCGTTCTATTTCATAATCCAGGTTAGGCAGACTGCTCGATTCGCTGGTAGCTGCATAGGCGCCGTCTTTCTTACCTATAATAATAGGTGTACGCCCCCACTTGTCGCGGGCAACGATGATGCCGTCTTCCGTCAGCAGCAGCATGGAGCAGGAACCTTTAATCCGGTCGAATACATTTTCAATACCCTCGACAAAATCTTTTCCCTGCGTAATCAGCAACGCCACCAGTTCGGTCTGGTTCGTCTTGCCCGAGCTCAGTTCGGAGAAGTGCATATTCGCCTTGAGCAAGTCCTGTTCCAGTTCATCGATGTTATTAATCTTGGCAACCGTCACGATAGCGAACTTACCGAGATGGGAGTTGATAACAATCGGCTGCGCATCGGTATCACTGATGATACCGATGCCTGCATTTCCCACAAACTTATCGAGAGCAGGCTCAAACTTTGTACGAAAATAAGAACTTTCCAGATTGTGAATCGAACGAGTAAAACCGGCTTCCTTATCGTATGTTGCCATACCTCCCCGGCGAGTCCCCAGATGAGAATTATAGTCAGTGCCATAGAATAAATCAGTTGAACAGGCCGACTTAGAAATAGTTCCGAAAAAACCACCCATTGTAAATAGTGTTTTTGATTTTTGAATTTGGCTGCAAAGGTACAAGATTATTTAGAAATCCGAAATATCCCATCCTTATAAACAAACTCTAATCTCCAATCTTCCACTATCAAAATGTCACTACTACCCCATCAAAATCGAATTACAATAGCGGGAAATTAGAATTAGCAGCAAGGGTAATATTTTTTAACATAACTATTTCACATCAACACCCCTGTTTTCTTTATCAAAATGACAAATAGATTTCCCCAACAAACTACACACACAAGTATTTCGCATACATTTTTTAACACATTTAAAAGCAAAAGGTTTCCAATCACTTACAAACAAATAACACCCCCATCAGCAGAAAACGCTTGCATTGTAAAAAATAATATCTACTTTTGCACCCGGGTAAGTCCTACACGGCATGCTCCCTCGGAATCCCCCAGGGCTTGACCGCAGCAAGGGTACTTGGTTGTAGCGGCGCGATGTAGTAAGCTTACCCACCTGCCTCTTTAGCTCAGTTGGCCAGAGCACGTGATTTGTAATCTCGGGGTCGTTGGTTCGAATCCGACAAGAGGCTCGGATAAATTGAAAATGGACAATTGAAAATTGAAAATTAGTTACACAAAAAATAATTATCAATTTTCAATTGTCCATTTTCAATTATAAATATTGTATATTCTCGCAAAAGGATTAATTTTGCTGATGAGAACATTAAAAACAGCATTATCATGGAAGAGAATAAAGGTTTACTGTTGAAGTGCGCGATGTCTTATGGCTTGGCTATGGGTATCTATTGGGTGATTAAATATCTGTTCCTTATTTTCGGGTATTCCATCCCCGCACTCATCTATATTTATGAAGTTCTAAGCATCGCCGTCCCTTTTATCGCCTACTACCTGACCAAACGTTACCGGCAGGACATAGGCGGAAGCATCAGTTTCTTCCATGCGTGGCGGTTCGGCATCATGCTGTACTTCTTCGCCGCCCTGATCGTTTCAATCGAGCATTTCATATTCTTCCAGTTTATCGCGCCGCCCGACTTCCTGAGCAACACGATGACACAGGCTATAATAGCGCTGAAGAATGCTAATTTCAACAGCGAAGTGATCGAGGCCATCAAACAGACCAACTTCACTCCCATCCACTTGGCTATTCAGCAGATTTTTAATAATATATTTTACGGAATCATATTATCCATACCGGTAGCTGCGCTGGTTTGCCGAAGTCGAACAGCAAGCCCGGTGCCCGAAGAGAAATAAGAAGAAAATAATAACAAATAATGGACATATCAGTAGTTATACCACTGTACAATGAAGCCGAGTCTCTTCCAGAATTGTTTGCTTGGATAGAGCGGGTGATGAAAGAACATAATTTCAGTTACGAGGTAATCTTTATCAATGACGGGAGCACGGACAACTCCTGGGAGGTGATCGAAGCACTTAAAAGCAAGAACCCGGAAGTGATACACGCGGTCAAGTTCCGCCGTAATTATGGCAAATCCCCTGGTCTGAACTGCGGTTTCCAGCGGGCAAAGGGAGATGTGATCATCACGATGGATGCCGACCTGCAGGACAGTCCCGACGAGATTCCCGAATTATACAGGATGATTACTGAAGACGGCTACGACCTGGTGTCCGGTTGGAAGAAAAAGCGTTACGACCCGCTGTCTAAAACCATTCCGACCAAGTTGTTCAACGCTACGGCACGCAAATTCTCCGGCATCACGAACCTGCACGACTTCAACTGCGGGTTGAAAGCATACAAGAACATCGTGATCAAGAATATAGAAGTCTATAACGATATGCACCGCTACATCCCCTACCTCGCCAAGATCGCTGGATTCAGCAAGATCGGCGAAAAGGTGGTGCAACACCAGGCACGCAAGTACGGAACGACCAAGTTCGGACTGAACCGCTTCGTGAACGGCTATCTGGACCTGATCACCCTCTGGTTTACCTCCAAATTCGGCAAGAAGCCGATGCATTTCTTCGGATTATGGGGGAGCGTGATGTTTTTCATCGGTTTCATCGCATTGGTCATTGTGCTGAATGCAAAACTGATTTCCATCTGTACAGGAGATTTGCGGCCGCTGGTCACCAATTCGCCTTACTTCTATGTTTCGCTGACAGCCATGATCCTCGGAACACAAATGTTCCTCGCGGGATTCATCGGGGAGTTGATTTCAAGGGATTCACCTAATCGAAACAAATATAAAATCGAGACGGAACTGTAAGGATTTATGATTTATGAATTATGATTTATGCACTGACGGTAAATTATAATTCATAAATCATAATTCATAAATCATTCAAGCATGTCATTTTTAGAAATAGTGTTACTGGCAGTGGGACTGTCAATGGACAGTCTCGCAGTTTCTGTTACCGGCGGAGCTCTTATACAAAACTACAAGCATCACCATATGCTGAAGATAGGCTGTGTGATGGGGGGGTTCCAGGCGGGGATGACTTTAGCGGGTTACCTGGCGGGGATGAGTTTCAAGAAATACATCACGGCGTTCGACCACTGGATCGCTTTCCTGCTGTTGCTTTACCTCGGAGGTAAAATGATATACGAAAGCACACAGGTACAGGAGGAGGATTGCAAGACGAACCCGTTATGCAACAAGACGCTGTGCGGACTGGGCGTTGCGACAAGCATTGACGCGCTGGCGGTCGGCATATCGCTGGCCTGCATCGAATCGGCCATTGCACTGGAAGCCCTGACGATAGGGATCGTCACGTTCCTGATTTCAGCTTTCGGGGTTTACTTCGGAAACCATTTCGGCCGTAAGATCGATCTCAAACTGGACCTGATCGGCGGGTTGATCCTGATCGGCATCGGGACTAAGATTCTGATCGAGCACGTCTATTTCAACGGATAAGTCGCTGACGGCACAAATCCGGACCTTATTTAGACATTGTAAAAAATACATACCATGAAAAGCCAACAATTACGAAAATTAGCTCCAGAACTGGATTCGCTACGGTTAGGTAGCGGATGGAGTATCGAAGAACTCAGCAAACCGCAGATCATTGTGGAAAGCAGCTACGGACACAGCCATCCGGGCAGTGCACACCTCGACCAGCTCGTCGCCGAAGCCGGCAAAGGGGTAAACGACGGAGGGGGACGGGCAGCCAACTATTTCGTCACCGATATCTGCGACGGCGAAGCACAAGGGCATGACGGCATGAACTTCTCACTCGTCTCACGCGACATCATGGCCGCCATGATGGAAATCCATGTAAGAGCTACTCCATTCGATGCGGGTGTCTATATCGCCAGCTGTGACAAATCCGTTCCCGCCCACCTGATGGCGATTGCCCGGCTGAATATGCCTGCCGTTTTCATTCCGGGCGGGATCATGAAAGCTGGCCCGAACCTGCTCACACTCGAACAGATCGGCACCTACAGCGCCCAGTACGAACGAAGGGAAATCAGCGAAGAACAGTTTATGGTCTACAAGCGGGATGCCTGTCCCGAATGCGGCGCCTGCTCGTTTATGGGAACCGCTTCGACCATGCAGGTCATGGCGGAGGCGCTGGGGATCGCACTGCCGGGGTCGGCTTTGATCCCGACAAAGGTCCGGGAGCTGAAAGAGATGGCACACCGGGCCGGTTACCGAGCAACGGAACTGGCGAAAGACGAGCTTAAGCCGTCGGACATTATGACGGTCAAGGCTTTTGAAAACGCAATCATGGTGCATGCCGCCATAGCCGGTTCCAGCAACAGCCTCCTCCACTTGCCGGCAATCGCCCACGAACTAGGCATCCAGCTGCCACCGGAACTATTCGACGAAATCCACCGCAAGATCCCGTTCCTGCTCAACATACGTCCCAGTGGCTTTTGGCCGGGTGAATACTTCTGGTATGCCGGAGGCGTCCCGGCAATCATGGAAGAAATCCGGGAATTTCTACACCTCGACGTCCCCACCGTAACAGGCAATACATTAGGTGAGAACCTGGACGAACTGAAACAAAACGGCTTCTACGAGCGTTGCCGCAAATATCTGCCGGCCCTCGGCGTAAAAGTGTCCGACATCATCAAACCGGCCGGCAGTCCGATCAAGGCACAAGGGGCCATCGCCATCCTAAAAGGGAACCTGGCACCGGAAGGGGCTGTTGTCAAACATGCAGCCATCTCGCCGAAACTGATGCAGGCCACGCTGAAAGCACGCGTATTCGACTGCGAAGAAGAGGCACTCCAAGCTGTCCTGACCAAACATATTCATCCGGGTGAGGCCGTCTTCATCCGCTACGAAGGGCCGAAGGGCAGCGGTATGCCTGAAATGTTCTATACGACGGAGGCCATTGCTTCCGATCCTGAACTGATCGAGACCATCGCCCTGATCACAGACGGTCGCTTTTCCGGCGCCACGCGCGGTCCTGCCATCGGGCACGTTTCTCCCGAAGCCTCCGAAGGCGGCCCGATCGCCTTGGTCGAAGACGGAGATTTGATCCGTATCGACATTCCGGCACGCAGGCTTGACATCACCGGAGTAGCCGGCATCCCCAAAAGCCTCGAAGAGATGGAGGCAGTGCTCGCTGAACGACGCGGGCGTTGGACGAAACCGGCTCCCCGCTTTAATACTGGTATTCTTAGTATTTTCACCCGCAACAGCGTTTCGCCGATGAAGGGTGCTTATATGGAGGATACGCGTCATGGCTGATCCCGCAACGCTTTTGTTAGTCACCCTCCTGGCAATCGGATTGTTGCTCATGCTGGTGCTATGGGTCAAGTTGCATCCGTTCCTGTCCCTTCTGATCACCGCCATGTTCCTGGGGATCGCTTCGGGCATGCCGTTGGAGAGGGTGAGCGCGGCCATCCAGAACGGATTGGGCGGAACACTGGGATTTGTCGCGACGGTTGTCGGGATCGGTAGTATCTTCGGACAGATCCTGGAAGCTTCGGGTGGCACGGAGGCTATCGCCAAGACGCTGATCCGGCGGTTCGGGAAAAAGAGGGCGCACTGGAGCCTGTCGATTGCCGGATTCCTGATCGCAATACCGGTGTTCTTCGATGTCGGTTTCATTATTCTGGTCCCGGTGGTTTATGCCCTGGCGAAAGACACGAAAAAGTCGACCTTATTTTATGCCATCCCGCTGCTGGCGGGACTGGCTGTGACACATACGTTCATACCGCCTACGCCGGGTCCGGTGGCGGTCGCCGATATGTTGGGGGCCGACCTGGGATGGGTGATCCTGGTAGGCGCAGTTATCGGGCTACCCATTACAATCATCGCCGGGCCTTTGTTCGGCTCTTACATCGGAAACAGAATACAGGTTTCCCCTCCGCCTCACGTAATGGAGGAACTGGCAAAGGGGGATGAAACGGACGATGCGCATTCGCTGCCTTCCTTCTGGATGGTATCTTCCATCATCGGCATTCCGCTGCTCCTGATGGTAGTCAAGTCGATGATCGAGCTGTTCATCAAATTAGGATATATGCATGAAGGAACGTTTTACGAAGTTGCGTCTTTCCTCGGCCATCCGTTTACAGCCCTGATCATTGCAACGTTGATCGCCGCCTGGCTGTTAGGCACGCGGCGGGGGTACACACGCAAGGAATTGCTCGACATCAGCACGAAAGCCCTGGCTCCGGCAGGTATGATCATCCTGATTATCGGTTCGGGCGGCGCGTTCAAGCAGATGCTGATCGACAGCGGCGTTGGCGACGTGCTGGCGCAACTGATCTCAAAAACACAGTTTCCTCCGATCATCCTCGCCTTCATCATTGCGGCGGCAGTCCGCATCATCTTAGGTTCCGCCACAGTCTCGATGATCACGGCGGCAGGTATTGTCGGTCCCATACTGGATGCCTACACCCTGTCGGATATGCATCGTGCACTGATCGTCATATCCATTGCCTCTGGAGCCACCATCCTCTCCCACGTAAATGACAGCGGTTTCTGGCTGGTCGGCAAATACCTGGGGCTAACGGAGGTCCAGACGTTAAAGTCATGGACGGTCATGGAGACGATCATTGCGCTCGGCGGGTTCGGGTTTGCGCTGCTGTTCAGTTTATTTGTATAGACAGAAAAGTCTTATCAGAGAGATAAACAAAAGAGTATGTGCTATAAGTCTGGCACATACTCTTTCTGTTTTATTCTATATGGATTTTCCTTGTTTGCCTGATCCGGCTTATACTGGATGCCGCATGGATGATGTCCAAGACTTCAATACGCTCCTCGCAAATGCGATAAATGATCAGGTGGGAATCCAGAATGATATTCCGGTACATACGAGTTTTCGTAGTTAAGTGGTGACATTCGGGATAATAGGGGTAAGTCCTATCCAATTCGTATAAGGCAGCTTTTATCTTATTAGCGTAAGTCTCTGCCTGAAAATATCCAAATAAATCAAGGCCTTGTTCATATACTTTACTATAACTTTCCCAAAAGGTACTACTTGCTATAACCGGCTTCTGAGGAGTTCTGTTTTCCATTGTTCAAACTGCTTAAAACCTTCATCTAAGGTCATAAACGGCCCCTGCTCGATCTTTCTGATATGATCCAGGAATTCATCCCGGGTGGCATGGAGGGGTTTGTTCGGGTTCCATTTCTCTTTTAGGGACAAGGCCTGGCTTTTGCGTGGTCTGCAGGTTTTGGCAGACTTGTCGGCTTCTGACGGGAGTTTGCTTAATTTTGTCATAGTCATTATTTTTATAAATTAATATGCTGACAAATATATGAAATCAGCCGGACGCAGCCTAATAAAAGAGGAGATAAATCAGAGAATAATGAAAAGGGGCTACACGACATTCCTCCAGATTCACCCAAGCCGCACCAAATCGTTGTATCTAAAATATTTACAGATATTGAGAGGTGAACTCTGAAGCAAAAATTTGCCTCTGCATTCGATTTACACTATCTTTGCAGCCTAAACGACAAAAAAATGCATAAGAGAGTTTACTTACTGGCAATTTTGGGAATTTTGTTCTTCGTTTCCTGCAAAGACAAAAAACAATATTACGAAGAAAGCGGCACTGTGTTCCATACTCTATATACGATCAAATACGAAGCGCCCCGGATTTTGACAGATAAAATAGATGCCGAACTGCAAAAATTCAACCTGTCCCTGAATCCCTTCAATCCCAATTCGATCATCGCGAAAGTGAATAATAACGAACCGGTAGAGGTAGACGAATGGTTTACGGAGGTATTCAACAAGTCGATGGAAGTCTCCCGCAATTCGGACGGTGTCTTCGATATCACCTGTGCCCCGTTAGTGAACCTCTGGGGATTCGGATTCAGCAAGAAAGACAGCGTGACGCCTGCCATGATAGACAGCCTCAAAACTTTTGTAGGCTACCGGAAAGTGCATCTGAAAGACAAGAAAGTAGTAAAAGACGATCCCCGGCTGTTGCTGAATTGCTCCGCCATAGCCAAAGGATACTCCTGCGACGTAATCGCCCGCTTGCTTGAAAAGGAAGGAGTAGAAAACTATATGATCCTGATAGGCGGCGAAGTGGTGGTAAAGGGTGTCAACCAGAATGGCGTATGCTGGCGCACCGGCATCAACCTCCCGGAAGAAGATCCGACAGGCACCAAAAACAATTATGACGAAATCGTCCAGCTATGTAAAAAGGGTGCGATTGCCACTTCGGGCAATTACCGCAACTTTTACATCAAAGACGGCAAGAAATATGCCCACACGATCGACCCCCGTACCGGTTATCCTGCCGAACAGAGCGTGTTGAGCGCCACCATCGTTGCTGACGATTGCATAACTGCCGATGCCTATGCCACCGCGTTTATGGCGATGGGACTGGAAAAAGCCCGGCAGATGGCTGACTCCTTGCCGGAGATCGAATACTATGTGATATATGCCGACGAGAACGGGAAGCACCAGATTGAATATTCAAAAGGTATGCTCCAGTATCTGCCTAAACGGAAAACAATGATTAGCTCGGATAATTCCTGATTGATTAAATATGATAAGAAACGTCCTGAACCAATTTGAATGTAAAATAGGAAAAGCAGGCGAGATTTTATGTAATACGGATAACACTGGTAATGTCTTATTGTTTGTCTCTTCCGGAAAACTGGTGATCTATAATAGAGACCAGATGCCGGTTACAGATGTGGACGAAGGGTATTTTGTATTACTGCCTGCCGAAAAATCATTTATTGCGACTGCCATCACATCGACACGGATCATACTCATGCATGCCGGTCCGCTTTCCGAAATGATAACGGACGACCCGGAATGGGATCCGGATCGTCCTGTTGTACTCCCTATTTGCCCATCTTTAGCCAAAACCTTATACCTAATCGAATATTATCATAATGAAGAACGGGATGAACTGAACTAACGAAGCGTGGCTTTCACCAACCCGTTATTCTCCTGATGCAGGCTGACGCGCACTTTGTGGTCGTCGCCGTACTGCCAGTCCGTTACCGGGACATTGTTTACCAGCACTTCCGACGGGCGTTGCGGAGCGTCGATCTCCAGTTCGTATGTCCGCGATTTACACATACCGTCATACGAACCTTCTACCGGGAAGATAGTAAATTCGACCTTCCGCCCGCTCTGCCTGCATTCGAAACGGGTTGCGGCAATCGCCCCGTTCTCGTAATTGTATGTTTTGCCGTCGTCTTCATACATCGTATAGGAAGAGACGTCTTTGGGGAATACTTTCACCATCAGAGTGTCCAGCGGTTTCTCCCCTATGAATTGCATATCTTTCTGGAACGGGATGATCGCCCCTTCGCGGACAAACAGCAGCCCGGCGCGGTTATCGGGTATCGTATGCTTGATTTCCCTTCCGCCGGCCAACTTCTCGCCTGTCCAGAAGTCAAACCAGTTTCCCTCCGGCAGGTAGATCGAATCGCTGAAGATGCCGACCAGGAAGCTCTGGCCGAACATATACTGGTAGACCATGTCATCCGTCTTGCGGTCGTCCGGGAACATCAAAGGCATGGAGCGTACGATCGGCATACCGGTCTGTGCGCCTTCAAGCGCCGCCGAATAAATATAAGGCATCAACGCGTAACGTAGTTTCACATAATCCCGGTACATCTTCTTCTCCTTCTCAGGGAAATAGAACGGCTGATGCAACGAATACCAGCTATTGATCTGTACCCACGGCAGGAAAAGGCCGAAATGAAGGCTCTGCAACTCCTCGTCCTTGTTGACATTCATCACGTCGCAGGAGGTGTTGAGGAAACCGCTCATACCCAAGTTCAGCTGGTCGAACAACGCCGTCCGCCCTCCCCCGTTGTCGCCGCTGGTAGAAGCGCTCCAGTGCTGCGTTCCCGCCCAACCGGCGGTATAATGATGCCAGGAACGGAGCCCGGTGTGTTCACGCATCATCTTATACATCTGTTTCGGAAGAAGGATCTGGTTCAGGTTGTGCATTTCCTTATCGGTATGTCCGTTGTAATACTTGAAGTCCGGATGTTCGTCTATCGTACGTGCCGGGTCCATCTTGAACCCGTCCACGCCATTGTCCACAAAGTTTTTCAGGTGATCCATCCAATGCTCCTGTCCGGAAAGGGGTTTCCCCGTCACCCTTGCTAAAGCGTCTTCTTCAGGGACGCTCAGGTCGTATTCGATACAGAGCCAAAGCCCCATATGGTAGCCCATCCCATGCAAGCGGCCAATAAGCAGGCGGTGGTTTTCTTTCTTCGGGTAGCGGGTGGAATCCCAATAGGCTTCCGCCGAGAACTTCTGATAGTTCCATTTCTTCTTGGTCGAGAAATCGTAGCGTTTCTCCATCCATTGCGGTTCGAGCCAGAACAGGTCGCAGGGGACGCCCATCTCACGGAAACGCACGGCGTCGTTCAGGATGTCGAACTGGTCTTCCAACATATTCGGACCGAAGCATAACCCGTACGCATATTTCGGCAACAAATAAGGCCGGCCGGTGATAGCCGTATAATCGTTGATCACATCGGGCATCGAATTGCCGAACATCAGGTAGAAATCCGCTTCGTCCGTCGTATTATAAATCGAGAAAACATCCGGTTGGTAGCTGCCGATATCGAAGAAGTTCTTCCGCGTCGTATTGTTGAAGATCCCCCAGTTTTCGGAGCTGAACATAAAAGGCATCGGGATCTCGGTGTGCTGGTAAGTGGTCCACATACGCAACAGTTCGCCCCGGTGCTGGATATGTTCGCGGCTGGTACTACCGCCACCATAGAAACGTTCGCCGTCTTTCAGGGAGATCGAGAGGATGCTGGTATTCTTGTAATCGCCGGTTTCAGCCATATCTTTCGAGGCTCCCGGATTATTATCGTCGCCGATGATCGTGCTGTTGTTAGGGACTTTCATGTCCTTGTATTTGGCATTGATCACTTTCCCCAGGTTGGTGCACAACGGATCGGCAGAGGTGAGGAAGACCGCTTTCTCGATAATCACCCGGCCTTTCCGATCTGAGACAGACATAGCCCCGGTCTTTTTATCGATTTTCAGCCGGTAGCCGCCGGTCGATACTTCAAACTGCTGTTTGTTGTCTTTCGGGGAAACCGGAACCGGTTCCCAATCCGTTTTAATAATCCCGTAGCGTTGCATCAACGACTCAGAAAAGGTTGAACGAGGGGTGATCCGAACCCGGAATATCCCATCCGTACAGACTTCCACATTCATTTTCAGCCCGTTCTGCAAACGGACATCGAAGGACTGCCTCTCCCCTGCCGCAAAAGCGGATTGCAGGAAGAACAGGCATACAAGCAAATAGTAAATCTTTTTCATGATACTTAAAAGTTAATACCACAAAAATACAGACTTCCTATTCGCCTTACCTTCAATAAATCACCTTAAAACATAGAATTTTGTCAAATCTTCAGAACTTCTTCAGTTCCTGGTAAAGCAGCCTGACCGGCAACCCCATCACATTATAGAAACTGCCGTTGATGGCCTCGACCGCCACATAGCCGATCCATTCCTGTATGCCATAACTGCCGGCTTTGTCGAACGGGCGGTACTTATCGACATAATAGACGATCTCCTCTTCATCCAACCTGGCAAAACTAACAGCCGACGAAGCGGAGAAAGAGATCGTTTTCTCCTTTGTCGTGATACAAACGCCGGTTATCACCTCATGGACACGGCCGGAGAGTTTCCGGAGCATGGCGATCGCATCCTCGCGGTCTTTCGGCTTCCCCAGGATTTCACCAAAAGTCCACACGATCGTATCGGCCGTGATCAGCAGCTCGTCCGCCGGCATGGAAGGGATATAGGCTTCCGCCTTTTTCCTTGCAATATAAACCGGCACATCAAACGCCGGCAACGTGTCGGGAAAAGATTCGTCTATACCGGGGATCACCTGTACTTCAAAGTCGATATCCAGACCTGCCAACAACTCGCGCCGCCGGGGAGAATTGGAGCCTAATACGATTTTATATCGATTCAGGTTAGGGAGTATGTTTTCCATTGTCTTATTTTATCTGTCAGATTCCTACCAACCGAAAGCCTCGTCACCCATCCAGTGGCCCTGGGCTTTCATTGTTTGTTCGATTACATCACGGGCAACGCCGGCTCCCCCGTTCTTGTGGGAGATGTATTTGGCGATACGCTTGATCTCAGGAGCCGCATCAGCGGGTGCTACAGGCAGGCCGACCATTGTCATCACCTCGTAGTCGGGGATATCGTCACCGGCATACATGACCTCTTCGGGCTGCAAACCGGTCTTTTCCAGAAAATCCCGGTAATCGTGGACTTTAACGGCGCTCTTCATATATATATGTGTAATGCCGAGACGCGAAAAGCGGATCTGCACCGCTTCCGTATAGCCCCCGGTAATGATGGCTACATGATAGCCTTTCTTGACGGCGAGCTGCAAGGCATAGCCGTCCTTTATATTAACGGTACGCATAGGATCGCCGTTCGGATGCAAAGGGATTACATCACAGGACAAAACGCCGTCTACATCAAAGACGAATGCCTTTATCTTTTTCAGATCATAATTGATACTACTCATGTTGTGCCTCCTTATGTATGCTCTGGCTGATCAGCCGGTAGATCGACCGCATATCGGGATCGTCCAGCATAGCCAGATGTTTGTTGATCACATTCTCATCGTACCGGATGGCCGGGCCGGTCTGTGCCTCGGACGGAGGCATCGTATGTATCTTGGCTGCCGTTTCGTCGATAAGCGGCAGCAGGACATCGGCCGGTATATCCTGCTCCTGCAATAATTTAACAGCCAACGCATAGATATGGTTGGTGAAATTACAGGCAAAGACAGCCGCCAGGTGTAAACTTTTGCGTTTGTCGGACGACAGGAAGCGGACATTTCCCGAAAGCATCTCCGCCAGCCGTTGCAACTTGCCGGCATTTTCGGGCGTATTGGCTTCGAGGAAAAAAGGAATGACGCTGAAATCCACTTCGCGCGTTTTGCTGAATGTCTGCATCGGATAAAGGACTCCGTAATTGGCGGCATGACCGCTAAAAACATCCATCGGCATACTGCCTGCCGTATGCACCCACAAGCCGTTGTTCGGCCGGACACGGGCGATCACATCCGCCAGGGCCGTGTCTTTCAAGGAAAAGACATACAGGTCGGCATCCGTCCCGACAGCTTCGGGATCGGTTGTCCAGGGACAGCCCAAGCGGGCGGCCAGCCGTTCCGCATTTTCCGGCGTATGGCTATATACCTGCCCGATCCGCATTCCTTTCCGGTGCATTTCGAGCGACAGGCGCGTTGCCAGGTTGCCGGAGCCTAAAAAGATGGTTTTCATGCTTCCTCCTGTTGGTTTTCGGTCGGCATGCGGAAAGTTCCGAGATGTATCTTCTCCCATTGCAGGTGCGATTCGTCGAACGGCTTACGTTCCTGGTCCTTATATCCGAAACCGATGATGGACAGGACTTCCATCTGGTAAGGCACGTCGAGCAGCCCCCTCACATACTGGGCTGCATCCGCATCGTCTTCCGTCTGACGGTTGCGGATCTGGCACCAGCAACTTCCCAATCCCAGGTCTTCGGCCTGCAATTGCATATAGATGGAGGCAATCGAAGCGTCTTCCACCCAAACATCGCTTTCCATCACATTCGCCATCACAACGACAGCCAGTGCACAATCTTTCAGGAAAGCGGCTCCCGCCGGTTTGCATGCCGACAACTTAGCCAGCATCTCCTTATCTTCCACGACAACGAACTGCCAGGGATTTTTTCGTTTGGAAGCCGGCGCCATCAGGGCGGCTTTCAATATCATTTCCACCTGATCGGGATTCAGTAACTGATCCGTAAACTTACGGGTACTTCTTCTGCTCTTTATTAATGTTGCGAAACTTTCCATTTATATTTTACTTTTATTGATTGTGAAAGAGAAAACAAAGATATGTATTTAACAGATAAAGAACAAAAATCACATGCTCCTGCTTTAAAATTATCCAAATGATGATTTATACGCGCGTTTCAAGCAATTCATTTTTCGCCCGCGGGCGAAAAAATAGTCCGGTTACGGGGTCGCCTTTGCCGTCATATAACATAGAGAAGGAATTTGTAAATAAAGGGGAACCGTAGGGGCGGGGTTCTACTCCGCCCAATTGAAATCAGCATCATTCATTTAAATAACAATGGGCAGAGCAGAGCCCTGCCCCTACGGAACGACCATTATATTGTATAACGAAGCCATCCATGTTCCATACCGGCAAATCGTTATTCAGGATTCACATCTGCATAAATAATAGATAATCAGTGATTTGTAGTGAACCCTGTGAAGGATGGGTAAAAACACGATACTAATGACATCCGATATCTCCGAATCCGGTAAGAAATAGTTCCTGATATAGCACGAACTGATCGGCTCACAGCCGTGAGCCGTATGAATCACACTCGTGAGCCGTACGAACCACATCTGTGAGCCATACGAATCACGGCTGTGAGCCGATTAAAGGATGCGGCGTTTCGGATGAATCTCTGTGAGGTTTTCCGTTAATAATAGGGAATGTCTTTGGCTTGTTTCCCCATCTGTTTCGATGGACTTTCTTTTTGCGGGTTTATTTATAAAAACAGCGTAAGTGTCTCCGCGATCCACCCCGGTAAGCGTCTCCGCGATCCCCTCTTTTCCCCTTATAAAAGAGTCTCTACCTTTG